>SKEL01000044.1_pt1 | contig 136563 bp, 149 predicted proteins | sample 4826741 | NCBI WGS metagenome assembly SKEL01 (sample SAMN11008810, study PRJNA524170) | human gut metagenome | biome: Human fecal sample; material: Feces; isolation source: fecal sample from pouch patient p33 | host: Homo sapiens | place: Israel: Tel-Aviv | collected 2016-03-22
CTTTTATCATGCAAAAAACTATGCTGTTTATGCCGTATAAAAGCATTATATACTAAAAAAATCAAGTTGTATATCTCCGAAAATAGAATTAAATCCCGCATAAAATCAAGGTATATTAGAATGTAGAATTTACTTTTTCATTCAAGCCCTCTAACTCATCACTGAAGTAACGAGAATGCGACGCGCGGTCATTCAATGTCATAAACGAATACATCATAATTGCATTCATCCCTTCTTCATTTAATTTACCTGATTATAGCACAGATTTCATTAATCATCTATGGTTTTTCTCAAAGGGGTTCCAGTTGGACAGGAAAATATTCAGTCCGAATCCTACAGCAAGAGCCCATGCGGATGCCCATGCAGTTCCCTGTGTTGCAAGGACTGCGGCCATAACACCGGCGATCATCTTATCTCTGTCGCTCTTACAGTAATCCATACCGATTCTCGCACATACAAATGCCTGGAACATCAGAGTGATGGATGAGCCTACGCCGAAGATCGGGCGGAAGAAGCTTACTACCGGAATAATAAGCACGCTTAAAAATGTCGCCAGACGGAAAGAGGACATTCCTCCAAGAAGGGATTTCATTGCTTTCTTTCCTTCTTTGTATCTCATAGATACAGATACAGTCATCCCTACCCATAACGGACCGGAAAGTGGCGGGAATGGTGCAATGATGGAAAGAATCAGGTTTCTCAGACCGCTGATCATATTGGAGCGGCTGGAATTGAAATCAATGTATTCATCATCACGAGCCTGCCGTGCTTCTGTAACCAGGGTTTCTGTTGTGACAAAATCACCAAATGCGATAACATAGCATACCAACGCAAGTGGTAAAGCCTTAATATACATAGAAAGCGGCGGGATACCCACACCAAAAATACTTACCTGATCAATAATCTCTTTAAACTGTGGAATCTTGATAAAAGTTCCGATCTCTAGACCTGGCTTGTCCAACTCTCCTACAAGAAGTCCCACCACCATAGCAATCAAGTACGGGAACAGGTTTCCATATCTGGCAACCAGATCAAGGAATTTGTTTGTCTTTCTTTTCTCCTGATATTTGTCTGAGAAACTGATCAGGATCAGAAGTCCTACACCAGCCACAATTGCAAGTGGATATTTGTGCATGTTTCCGCCCTCTCCCAGCTGTCCTGCCATAACCGTAACAGGCGCTGCGAGGAGAATTCCACCTTTGACAGAATCAGGAACTGCGTGGACAAATCTATCTGCCAGTTTGGTCACACCCATGAAGATGAATACCAGACCTACCAGCATCTGTAATGCGATCATTGCCTGTATTCGCTCTTTTCCCATAGGAAAACCTTCCAGGAATACAATAGTTAATGGCAGTGTCGGTGTGATCCAGCCCGGTACGACCGGATCGCCCAGCAGACTGTGTAACAGGTAAAGAAATGTCTCAATGATTACACAGCTCCATGCCAGTTCATAAGGAAGCCCCAGATACTGCTCCAGATAAGGAACAGCAGCCAGTGCGGTAACGCCCAGGATCAGACCCTGAATGAACTCAACAGATTCTATCTTATAGTGTATAAAAGGAAGTCTTATCTGAAATGGTCCAAAGGGGATGTAGGGCAGTTCATTTTCTCTTCTTTGTGCTCTTGTATGTGCCATACAATTTCTCCTTTAACATTATTTTGTTAGAATTTAGTAACTATTCAGTAAACTCCCGGGATAGCAGATTATTGAATATTTACAGAATATTTCTATATTTCAGCGTATGCTTTCTATCTTTTTTTGTTAATTTTTAGACAATCGTCGCTCAAATGAAATCCAATCCGCTCAGAAACACATCCGAGCTGGGTTGGATTTCATTTCTCTCATGGGGTTAATTATTGACTTCTTATTTCAGCCACTATCGTCATAGCGTGTCTGAAATTGCTTTAATAAACTTGCTTTATTTCTAAGCTTCTTTGTTTTTCTTTACAAAGATTGCAAGTAAAATACCTGCCACAGTAACACCTGCATTCAGAAGAAGGATCATTCTCGGGGCTCCTTCTCCGCCTACCTTAGTGATGTAGCTTGCAAGGCTTAAGATTGTGTAGTTAGCAATACTGGACGCGATCATTACCATGGAAGTTGCTGTCGCTTTGTTCTCCGGGAAGAACTCTGCGGTTGTGGAAGTAGCCAGCTGAAGAACGCCGCCTGCTCCTGCAAAACCGATTGCAAATCCACCGATCAGACACATGGTCGGGCTCTGGATAAAGTAGCACAGTAACAGTGTGACAGTGGAAATTGCCGGATAAAGAATCAGGATGTTGATCTCTTTTAAACCTTTCTTGATAAGAACAGAGGAGCAAAGGATTGCTGCGAATGTTCCTATTGCATAGAAGGACTGGATCTTACCAGCCTGATCACTGGTCATTCCGTATAACATACCAAGTTCTTTGTTACAGTTTAGCCACAGCATAAATGTAGAAGAACTTGTAAATCCTATCAGGATCGCTGCCAGTGCAGCCGGTGTGATTTTTAATTTGCTCTTTGTCTTCTGTCCTGCGGCTGCTGTCTTGTTTCCTCTTTCCGGGAATGGGAGGAAAAGGATCAGGATACCATCGATAAAGATTGCAACACCTGCAACGATAAAGATCGTTCTGTAGGACATGTTTGCTGATGCGACAGCTCCGATCATGTATGGCAGTAAGAACTGGCTGATACACATGGAGAATTTTGTAAACATGTTCGCTACGGAAGGATTATTTACATAAATTTCCATACAGGTCGGGCTTACGCAGGTATCCAAAAAGGAGTTTGCGATACCACCGATGATAGCAAATGCATAGGCAACCCCCATGTTAGGTGCATAAGCGATTCCCATGAAATATGCTGTATAGCACAGAACACCAATGATACCGCTTAATCTACGTCCGAATTTATCAGAGAGAGGTCCGGAAAATGGCAGGGAAATCAGACGTCCAAGTCCCAGTGCTGCGATAACTGCTACAACACCGCTGATTTCAGATCCCCATGCTCCGGAAAGTTCCGGCTTGTACTGTCCCATAATGGACGCACCAAAACCGTGAATAAAATAAGTAAAGTACAACGCAATGGAAGTAACCACTAAATTTGTTTTCTTAGTCTTTCCCATTTCTAATTATTTCCCTTCGTTTTCCTTCTGAAACTTCTGGTATTCATCTGTAGGCATCTCAAGACCTGTGTAAAGTTTGTAAGCTGCAGCGCCCTGCCACAGAAGCATTCCTTTACCACCTACAGCAAGTTTTACGCCTGCTTCTTTTGCTTCTTTAACCATCTTTGTTTCTTCCGGATTGTATACACAATCAGCCACAACAAGGTTTGGATGGAACATAGACTTGTCAACCAGAGAAAGGTCATCGTGTGGTTTCATACCAGCCAGAGTACCGTTTGCAAGAATATCAGCGTTTGCGATCTCTTCTTTTAATTTATCCTGATCATCCAGACAATATACACTTACTTTGCAGTCCGGAACTTCTTTTGCAAGTTTTTCTGCTGTTCCTTTGGCTCTGTCAAGGAATGGATCATTCGGGTTGAAGATCGCGATGGATGCTGCTCCGTCAAGTGCGCACTGTACAGTAAGAGCTGTAGCAGCTCCGCCTGCTCCAAGAACTACCATCTTTTTACCTTTGATATCAACACCATTCTCTTTTAAGTTACGTACAAATCCGATACCGTCTGTGATATGTCCGATGAGTTTTCCGTCTTCGTTTACGATTGTGTTTACAGCGCCAACGATTCTTGCTGCCGGTGAAAGTTCATCCACACACTGAGCTACCTTATTCTTGCAAGGCATTGTTACATTTGCGCCTCTCATTTTGAACAGACGAATAGCATCTAATGCTGCCGGAACCTGATCTTCTTTGATGTCAAATGCCATGTAAGCATAGTCAAGGTTGTGATAACGGAAGCTGAAGTTGTACATTGCCGGTGATCCTGAATGTCCTACCGGGCTTCCGATGAGTGCCATTAATCCTGTTGTTCCTTTGATTCTCTGTTCCATTTCCTCTTGTTCCTCCTGAAATTTTCTTCTTGTTATCCAGATATACAAAAAGTATACCTGGATGTTTTTTCATTTGTTATCTGATTATAATGTAGAAGCTACTTCGTATGCTTCTTTTGTCGCATCGAGTGCTCTTCTTGCACGGATCGCATCACCGATCACATAAGTATCCGGTACAATTGTTTTGATTTCTTCGCCGAATGGATTGTAGTTTCTGAATCCCATGGAAAGGATAACAGAATCATATCCTCTGGACTCATGTCTCTGACCGTCGGCTGTCTCGTACTCTACGCCATCTTCATAGAATTTGCATACCTTTGCACCTGTGATTTCTTTGATTCCGTAATCTTCGAAGTCTTTCATCAGGTAAACTCTATGCTCGTGGATCACGTCTGCACCTACAGTATCTTTGAACTCGATAACTGTTACGTCATGGTTCTGCTCACCTAAGAATGCAGCTGTCTCACATCCAACCATTCCGCCGCCTACGACAAGAACTTTCTTACCTGCTGCTCTCTTACCATCAAGGAGATCAGATCCATGAATGATTGCAGGATTGTCGATTCCTTCAATCGGAAGGATCAGTGTTCTGGAACCGGAAGCAACAATTACGCTGTCTGGTTTTTCTTCCTTGATAAGATCCAGAGTTACTTCCTGATTCATTTTGATCGTTACGCCAGCTTTCTGACAGCGAACGATGTAGCTGCGGATCATGTTTGTGATGTCGCCTTTTCCCGGAGGATAAGCAGCCAGGCGCATATTTCCGCCAAGTTTATCACTTGCTTCATAAAGTGTTACCTGATGACCTTTTTCCTGTGCGATAAATGCAGCGCAAAGACCTGCAACACCGCCACCGATTACCATAACTTTCTTAGCTTTTTCTGCCGGAGCGATTCCCTCAGCTTCATGTCCAAGGAATGGGTTTACCAGACAGCAGATTGGATTTCCTGCATACATATTTGCAACACAGCCCTGAAGACATGCGATACATGGGATCATATCTTCCAGTCTTTCTTCCTGTGCTTTTAATGGCATATGTGGATCTGCAAGGCTCTGACGGCCGAAAGCAACCAGGTCGCAACGTCCTTCTTTTACCATTAATTCTGCAAACTGCGGTTCTGTATAACGTCCAACTGTGATTACCGGGATAGATACGGCACGTTTAATCTCTTCTACCTGAGAAGCGGAGAATCCACCATGTGTTACTGTCGGTGCCCACATAAATTCATCGCGGATATGAACGGCGCGAGATACATGGATCGCATCAAGTCCACATCCTTCCAGATATGCAGCGATTGCAGCGCTGTCATGCACATCAAGGCCACCCGGCACTTCATCACAGCTGTTGATTCTGGCAAGAACAGCGATCTTTCCTTCTGTCATCTTCTTAACTTCTTCAATGATCAGACGGGAGAAACGCATTCTGTTCTCAAAAGAACCGCCAAATTCATCCAGTCTTTTATTTGTTCTTGGGGAAAGGAAGGTACTTACCAGATATCCATGTGCCATATGGATTTCAACTGCGTCCACACCGGCTTCCATTGCTCTCTTTGCTGCAAGACCGTAGCCTTTTACCAGTTCATAAACTTCTTCTGTTGTAACTTCCTTCGGTGTGTCTCTGCCGCAGTCAGACGGAATGCTGGTTGCTGCCTCGATCGGTGCTCCTGCGTTCTTTGCGTTTCCTTCCGGGCCTGCATTCTGAAGCTGTACGGAAACCTTTGCCCCCTCTGCATGACAGGCATCTACTACCTTGCGGAAGCTTTCGATTGTGGAGTCATCATAAAGGCAAGGTTTACGCGGGCCGCCTTTTGCACCCTGATGTACAACTGTTGCTTCAATCGTGATCAGACCGAAACCACCTTTTGCTCTTTCGCGGTAATAAGCAACGGACTGGTCGCTCATGCTTCCGTCTGTGTTTGCGAAGTTGTTTCCCATTGGCGGAACTACGAAGCGGTTCTTTACTGTCATTGGACCGATGTTGATCGGCTGAAACATTGCGTTAAATTTCATGTAACCTTCTCCTTTTTCACTGGATTTTTTTATATTTTCGGTATTTTTATGTCAGATACTTACTGAAGTACTTCCGGCCATGCCTCTTCGAGTACTTTCTTTGTGTTTTCATAAGTATGATTTGCTGCGTATTCAAGTCCTTTTGCAAGGATTGCATCGCTGATAACCTCTACACCGATAGCGTTTGGTTTGATTCCTTTTGCTTTTACCATCTTAACGAAGTCTGCAGTGCATCCGATTCCTGTTCCAGGTGCCAGACGGTCATGCATGGATTCGTCTCTTAAGATTGTTGTTGCATATGGTCTTTCCCATACATCGTTGATCTGGATGGATACGATCTTGTCTGCCGGGATCTCTTCGATTACGGAAAGGTCGATCGGCTGATTTGCTCTTACCCAGTGCCATGTGTCCATGATCAGTTTTGCGTTTTCGCAGTCAGCTGCTTTTACAACTGCCCATCCTTTTTTCATATCCGGGATTCCACTATATGGCATTGGCTCTACACCAATGATATATTTTCCTGCTCTCTGGCATAATTCTCTTAATTTCTGAGCAGTATATTCTACAGAGTAGTTTTCCATCAGACCACAGTTGATCTGTTTTACGTCAAATAATTCACACATATGGAAGCAAAGCTGTTCTTTGTATTTCTGCTCGTAAGAACGATGTTCTTCTGCCCACTGTACGATGTACTCAACCTCTGTTACTTTCATACCATGTTTGTCTAAGACAGCCAGAATGTCTTTGTCAAAAAGTCCTTCATTCAGCGCATCTACATAGGTTTCTGCACGAAGACCGATTCCTTCGTATCCGGCATTCTTTGCAGCGATGACCCTATCTTCAAATTTGCACTGATCTCCCAGTGTCCAGGAACTGATTGTAATTGGAAATTCTTTTGACATTTTTCGTCCTCCTCATAAAAATCGCATAATTTTCTTGCATATTTTGGAAATATTTTGTATCTTTTTGATATAAGCATTATATATCTTTGTTAAATATAAAACAAATTAGTTCTACCCTGTCAATCCATAGATTTTTTCAATACATCATGGTATAATATGCCAATATGACAAATACAGCGCGGACTATTTGTGCAAAAATAACTATATTTTCGGAGATTTTCATATGATCTAAAAAATATTAACCCGAAAATTTTTTTAATTATTTGCAGGTTACCGGGCACAATGTGAACAGTAGCCTTTACAGCAGCAGCGAATTACTGCTGTCAAAAAATTACATATGAAGAAAGGAGCATCTTTTTATGAATCTGTATCATCTGCGGTATTTTTCCACATTAGCTCATATCGAGCATTACACAAAAGCCGCTGATATTCTGGCGATCACCCAGCCTTCTTTGAGCTACGCGATCTCTACTCTGGAAGAGGAACTGGGCGTAAAACTATTTGAAAAAAATGGCAGAAATGTCACTCTTACCAAATACGGTAAGGTTTTCCTGAAAGATGTAGAAGAGATATTAAATCGTCTGGATTCTTCTGTAAACAATCTGAAGCTGGCAGGCAAAGGGGAAGGCTGTATTGATGTTGCATTCCTGCGTACACTGGGAATTGACTTTGTTCCGAAAATTATGCGGGGATTTCTTGAGACAAATCCGACGAAAAAGATCGATTTCAACCTATACTGTGACAAAGTTTTAACAGCTGATATTTTAAATGGGTTAAAAGAAAAGAAGTACGATCTTGGTTTCTGTTCCAAGATTGATAACGAGCCTCTGATCGAGTTTACACCTGTGGCCAGACAGGAGCTGGTCGTGATCGTGCCGCCGGATCATCCGCTGGCTGCGCAGGATGAGGTACGTCTGGAGGAAACGATTCCTTATAAGCAGATTATTTTTAAGAAACGAAGCGGACTGAGGCAGATTGTTGACGGACTGTTTAAATGTATCGGTCAGAGCCCTGATGTGTCGTATGAGATTGATGAGGATCAGGTTGCGGCCGGATTTGTGTCAAATGGATTCGGAATCTGTGTTGCACCGGATATTCCTATCCTGCAGTCTCTGAATGTAAAGATTCTTCCTCTTGTCTCTCCGAGCTGGCAGAGAAACTTCTATATGGCAATGCTGAAGGATGTTTATCATCCACCGGTTGTGGAAGCATTTAAGAAATATGTCATAGAACAGGCACAAAAGGAATGGGATTATAAGACAAGTTAGAATCAGATCAGGATTCCTGTTTATGGAATCCGGCATATCTATAAAAGATATAACTCTATAAAGTCAGAAATGGCATTTACAGGAAAGTTAATTAATTCCTGTAAATGCCATTTCTATTGTCTGTAGCTATTTCATATCTTTACAATATATCTGTTCATTTGTTATCGTGAGCTGCCCCTATTAACCGGATATATCAAAATAACAGATTATTTTGAATAGCTATATTTATTTCTCATCCATAGCGCGAAGTCTGTGAACCAGTTCTTCACAGATTTCAAGCTCGCTCTTGCCATCTGTTTCGATGATAATGTCTGCTGCTGCCTCGTATTTTGCGCGACGTTTCTCCATCAGATCTGCGATGAACGGAACAGTCTTGTTGTTCTCGATCAGCGGACGGTCATGGTTATCTTTGACACGGTCAAGGATTGTCTCTGGTTTCGCAGTAAGTAATACCACGCGGCCATTCTTCTTCATCTCAACTACGTTGCACTCTCTCATCGGAGTACCACCACCACAGGAGATTACTACATTGCTGCGAGACTGCATTTCGATAAGCAGGTTTGTTTCAAGGTCGCGGAAATACTGCTCGCCATATGTCTCAAAAATATCAGAAATACTCATTCCCTGTCTCTCGGCAATAATCTGATCCATCTCTACTATATCCATGGCAAATACCGTTTTAAGGAAATCGGAGATTGTAGACTTACCTGCGCCCATAAATCCGATAAGTACGATGTTGTAGTTGAAAAGTTTTCTTGCCTGGATTCTCTTACTGTTGGTACGGATGCTGTCGAATACGTCTGCAACTTCATCCTTATGGCGTCTGCCTTCCATTCTCTTCTCCAGCCACTCTTTCTGCTTTGCTTCCTGCTCTGGCTGTAAGATCTGGAGTCCATTAGCCTCTTTGTATGCCATAATGTCCTCTACGATTCTGTTTCTCATAATAAGGGCATCCAGAATGATCTCATCACACTGTCCCAGGCTCTCTCTGAGTACCTCTAACTGATTCATATCTCTTTCCTCTGTCTTTCCTATGACAATTTACTTATTCTGCAAAATTGCCATAAACTTTTTCACGAACGGCCGATGTGTCACCAAACTATCAACTGGTTGATACATGAAATGCCGACTGTTAAGTTTTATTATATCAATGTTGCTTTTTCATAGCAACCCTTTAAACCATTAAATTATTTCATTGATTCTATAGTTTTTTTCTATGAATTCAACAAATGATTCTATGGCAAGGCTCTGACCAGCTTTGGGATAAAATTGCGGCCCTGTGTGTGAATATATCCGATAATGTTTCCATCAAAAACTTTTGCTGCCTGTTTTGTACGTTTTATGCCTGTATTCAGGATATGAAGAGATTCCCTTGCATACTTTAAGAAAATCTCTCCGTATTTATTATAGACATCCTTCTTCCTGAAATCAACCTGTTTTCGTTATCTTTTTATCTCTTTTCCCTGCCTTTTCAGCTCTTTCATTAAGTATTTTAATGGAAAAAATCGTGAAATACCTTTTCTGTATACCATTTAAAGCTGATCTTCTCTACAGATCTTTCCGCATAAACAGGATAGGAATCGATCAGTTTTCCATCCAGATAATAAGCGATACGTCCCAGTTTCTCCCCTTTCAGAACCGGGGCGCTTACCTTCTGTGGAATTTCCGTCTTGCAGGTTACTGCCTCCCCTTTTTTGAGAAGTATTTCTTTTTCACGGTCCTCGGATGTTACGCTGCATTTACCCCTCAGATAGACTTTCTCACCTATATTCTGCATATTTTCCACCCCGTCCGTTACCAGAATCTTACTCGTATGTGGCTCCTGCCAGTAGGTTTCATAGTCATAATTATAGGCCCCGTAGCTTAGCAGTTTTTTCGTATCGCTCCATTTGTATGTTTTATGATTGGGCCATCCGCAGCCAAGAAGACTGACTACAAAAGTTTTCCCTTCCTCTTCCCAGGCGCACACATAGCAGTACCCTGCCTGAGAAGTATAGCCTGTTTTTCCTGCGAGAACTCCGTCCATCATATCAAGCAGTGCATTGGCATTATGTACGGAGAAAGTCCGTTTTCCTGTAATTTCTGAAAAAGTGTAATCTCTGGTTTGGGAAATGTGCAGGAAAGTTTTATTTTTGATGGCATACCGCATGATTAATGCCAGATCCTCTGCTGTCGTATGATGTTTGCCATTTTCGTCCTGCGCATCCAGACCGTTTGGCGTAATAAAGTACGTATCCTTACATCCAATCTGTTTTGCTTTTCGGTTCAGCATTCTGGCAAAGCCTTCCACTGTTCCCCCACAGTGTTCTGCGATGGCGACTGCTGTATCGTTGTGACTTTTCAGCATCAGAGAATATAAAAGATCCTCCAGATAGTACTGTTCTCCTTTCTGAAGTCCCAGCCTGACTTCCGGCTGGGAAGCTGCATTCCGGGAAACCTGTACATAATCATCTCCCGGCGAACTCTCCAATGCCACAATACAGGTAAGTACTTTTGTTGTGCTGGCATTTGCAAGAGGTGTCTTTCCATCCTTTTCATAAAGCACTCTGCCGGAATCTCCATCCATCAAGACTGCCGATAATGCGTGTAGTTCTGACGGTTCCTCGATAGCCGGTGTCATATCTACCATCTGAGGTATCTTATTCTCTCCTCCTTGTACGGAAGCAGAAGTCTGTGTAAACAACAATACCGCCGTCACGATCGTGACAGCGGCAATATGTCTCATCCTCATATTCCACCTCACCTGCCTGGCATTTATTTATTAAATAACTTATGCCAACATGTCCGGAATATGACTAACCGATATAATATTTCATAAACGCCCGAATTATTTCGATATAATCGCCAATGTCTCAGCCATTATAGGTGCGATTCCATCGTGCGCTCAGATGATATGCACCTTCTCTTAAGGTATAAAGTTCCTTCAGATATTCTGCTGTTTCGGGGATTGCCTCCTGATACAGCCTCTTTAATTCAGGGATTGGCGCCTTTGCCTGTTCTACCGCCTCGGCGGTCATAAAGTGTTCGATTACGGAGCCGATGGATTTTCCTCCAAAGCTCAGGATTTTTCCAATGATTCTGCGTTTTCTTCCTTGGTCATCGCATACCATAAAGTTTGTAAGAATTTTCATCATTTTGACAGAAAGATAAATGTTTATGGTTTTTACAAGCGGAATAGCTCTGTGAATAACTTTTGCATATTCCATTTTCGGGACAATACCGCAAGCCGGGTAATAGTGGTCCGGATCTTTGCTGGTTTCTTCCATAAGCACACGATCAAATTCTTTCTCAAGAACGATATGAGGGACGACTCCTTCTGCGGCCATCTGGTTCACATATGGGTGGCATGCTGAGTCAAACATATAATGGCAGCCAAATCCCAGAAGATACGCAAGGAGCGCTTCATCATTGTTTCTGCGTACCTGGCGCATTCCTTCTTCGAAAAAGGCTCTTGCTTTCTCATGATGCATATCGATTCCAAACTGAGTGACCGGATTCTTTGAAACCATATAGTAGAACAGAATGTCCGGTCCATGCAGACCGATCCTGTACAGATCTCCATGTCTGCGAATCAGCGCCTTCATATCTGACGGCAGTTTTTTGTATACTTCTTTTCCAAATAAATCGTGTGCATATGTGGTTGGCATAACCATCTTCTCCTTCCCGTATTTTCCTGAAATGCTATAATCTTAAATGTCCTTTGATACAGATAACCATGCCAGAGCGTATTCTATAATTCATTCCTGTCGGTTAAACATCCAATTTCAACTGGATTTCTTCTTCCGCCTCAGCCTTAAAATCTTCAATCTGTACCGGATCGGGTACAGGCAGTGATTCCAGATCCTGAACGCCGAAACACCGCAGAAATTCTTCGGTAGTTCCAAATAATATCGGGCGCCCGGGGGCATCCAATCTTCCAAGCTCTCTGACCAGATTGTATTCTACCAGCTTATTGATCGCGTGGTCACATTTTACCCCGCGGATCTTCTCGATCTCTACTTTTGTCACCGGCTGCTTGTATGCGATAATGGACAAGGTTTCCAGCATAACATCTGAGAGTGCCGGCTTCTGAGGATGCAGCGCAATATTGATCAGATATTCATAATATTCTTTTTTGGTACACATCTGAAAGGAATTTTCCAGTTCTATGATCTGGATTCCTCTGTTTTCTTCCTGATAGCGGTCCATCATATTACGGATGATCCTTCCGGTTGTCTTCTCATCCACCCCGATGGCTTTGGCTATCCGGGGTAGTTCCACGGAACCGCCCATGGCAAAAAGTATCGCTTCGATAGCTGCTTCTGTCTCCTTAATCTTCACTCAGTCTTCCTCATTCCTTATCCTTTTGTTACGCATTTATCTTTTGCATACTGCGTATCCGTGCAGACACTGCCTGTATTTCTATTCCATTTTCTTACCCTTTCCTGTTACTCTTCTTCTGCAAATTCGGTAAGATTCTTCCAGGTATCCGGATCCGTCTGTACTTCTACAGAGATGTCATCAAACAGTCCATCCTGCTCGACATGAATATGTCCCATTTTCATCAGCTCCAGTATCGACAGAAAAGTGACTATCACCTGTACTTTAGAACTCTGGCTTTCCAGAAGATTACGGAAACTGAACTTCCTGTGGGTACGCGCAAATTCTTTGATCTCGATCATCTTATCTGACAGGCTGACTTCTTCTTTTTCGATAGTTCCAAACTTGCTTCGAATCGGGTCAACCTTGTCCTCCTGTCTGCGGATGATCGATTTGTAAATAGCATTTAATTTCTCCAGTGTCAGTCCTGCCAGCAATTCTTTTGGATCTACCGGTTCTTTGTACTGCATGACCTCATCCGGCAGAGTTGGCTCTTTAAAAAATACATTGGCTGCATCATCCATTTTGTCTTTCAATTCATAAGACATGAATTTATACATCTTATATTCCAGAAGTTTCTCAACCAGTTCTGCGCGTGGATCTTCCTCTTCGCCCTCTTCATTTACCTCTTTCGGGAGAAGCATTTTACACTTGATATCCAGAAGTGTAGCGGCCATGACCATGAACTCACTCATAACTCCTAAGTCTTCGCGTTCCATTGCATGGATATATTCCATATACTGGTCTGTGATCTCCACAATAGGAATATCATAAATATCTATTTTATTCTTTTCAATCAGATGTAACAGCAGGTCGAGCGGACCCTCAAAAACTTCCAGTTTTACCGGAATTCCCATACGAAAACACCTCTCATCTCAAATACGGTTTCAAATCTACAATCAGAACTTCTCTGGGATTATGAATTCTTACAGGAATCGTGTGTTCCCCGGCTCCGGCACTTACCAGCATGTGCTGACTGCCTTTGTGAAAATCCCCGCAGCAAAATGCAGGAAATGGCTGAAGCTGTGGAGAAAGCAGTCCTTTGTGTCTGTTCAGCCTCACAATTCCTCCATGATAATGTCCACTTAAAATAAGATCTGCTCCCCAGTCAAAATAAGTATCGCCGTATTTTGGACTATGCGCAAGCAGAATATTCAGTGAATCTTCAGAGGGTTCTCCAATCAGTTCTCTGACTTCCTCTGTGTGAAGTCTGGGAGAGAATGGTTTCTTGTAATAGATCAGCGGAATCTCCAGGCCATAAACGGTAATGCCGGTTTTTCCAACCTTTAATTTGCTGAAATCATTATGCAGAATTTCAACACCAGCTTCTCTCAACTCGTTTTCATACTCCTGATATTCCCCTGCAAACTCATTTTCTTCCGGGTTGCTCCGATACAGTTTATACTCGTGGTTTCCCAGTGCATAATAAACCGGATACTGCGCCGAAAATCTCTTCAAAAGTGATTCTGCCTTTTTCATAGACTCCGAATCATTTCTTACGATCATGTCCCCTGCGATAAGAATTCCATCCGGTCTGTATTTGTTGATTGTTTCGAGAAGCCGCTGATTATCAGGACCGAATTCCATACCGTGGAGATCTGCAATAACTGCGAATCGGACTCCTCTGGCATCTTTGATTTTCTCTGAATGAATCGTATAGTGTACGGTTCTGAATCTTTTCATCTGGTCTTTCCTTATTTCTCCTTATTTTCCAAATCCACAATTCGGGAAGGTACAGACATCACAATTCAGGCAGAGTCCGCCCTCTCCCAGCTGATTGATCTCTGATGCGGTGATTTCATCATCTGCCATCAGTCTTGGCAGTAACAGATCAAAAATCGTATTCTTCGCATACATCACGCATCCCGGAAGTCCCAGGATCGGAATCTGTTTTCCATCTTTTTCATAATAGGAAACCAGCATCATTGCCCCCGGAAGTACCGGTGCACCATAAGATACGATACGGGTTCCTGTCGCTTTGATCGCGCCAGGTGTTCTGTCATCCGGGTCAACACTCATGCCGCCGCTGCAGACTACAATATCTGCTCCATCCTCAATAAATTTCAGGATATCAGCTGTAATCTGTTCCATATCATCCCCTGGCGTTGTCTGTCCGAGAATCTCTGACGGAAATCTGGCAAATTTATCTTTCAGAACAGGGGTAAAGGTATCTGTGATCAGACCTTTCTGTACTTCGCTTCCTGTTGTCACGATTCCCACTTTTTTCTTCTTATATGGGAGAATAGAGAAAATCGGCTGGTCGCCTGCCACTTCTTTCGCGCGGTCCATTTTCTCTTTCTCGATCACTAACGGAATAATTCTGGTTCCTGCAAGCTTATCGCCTTTTTTTACCGAAAAATCTCCATGGCGGGACGCGATCATCATCTCTCCAAGTGAATTAACCGCAACCAATGCATCTCTGCGGATTTTAAGTACACCGTCAATGTCTGCGATCAGCTCAATCTTTCCTTCTTTGATATCAGATCCATGCATGGTATCTGAATCTCCGGCACAGATCTGATAAAGAATCTCTGCACCTTCGTTCTCGTGAAGGATTCCTTCCTTCTTCTCCCAGACATATAAGTGTTCTTTTCCCACAGAAAGTAAAAGAGGAATATCCTCTTCCCTGACAATGTGTCCTTTCTTAAAAAGCACCCCTTTTTTTACATCTTTGATAATCTGTGTGATGTCGTGGCACAAAATATGTCCCACTGCATCTTCTGTACGGATTTCTTTCATTGTATATACCTTCCTTTTTGTTTTTTGCCACCCGCAATACCCATTTGGATTTTATTATACATCCTGTCTATGTCTTTTGTCAAAGTTTTAAAAGCACTGTGTTACTGTTCACTCCGTTCCCAGTAACAACGCTTTTAAGAGCAGTACCGCGTAATGCAATACTGCTCTTAAATTACTCACTGCTATTTTACTGTAACTGGATTCCCCAGATCTTGCAGTCTCTGGTTCCAACGACCATATAATTATCATACACAGCCGGCGAAGCCTCGATGACGCCATCACTGATCGACACGGTATCCTCCAGTTTACCGGTCTTGCCATCCAGGAGACGGACATCACCGCTACTGTTGCAATAAAGAACTTTTCCGCTCCCATCCTCGTTATAGACGCAGACCGGAGAGGACCATGCATAGGAAGAGGAATCCTCCCATACTTTGGAACCATCGGATTTTTTCAGGCAGGCAAGGACTCCGGATGCATTGTCAGAAGTCTTGGATACTGTCACATATATGTAATCGGAAAGTTCGTTCTTTCCACAGGCAATCGTGGACTGAACGCCACCGGATACGCCATCATCTGTATAGCATTGATAGTCTGTATGCCATACGATTTCTCCTGTCTCTGCATCGATCTTCCAGATTGGAATCGTCGCTGAATCATAGCTTCTCCAGCCAAGCCGGAAAGATGTGCTCACATACAGATACAGATGTCCATTTTCAATTTCCAGAACCGGTGTCGAGTTTGAATCATCAAGTGTATCCTGTCCCCATACAAGCTGCAGGGTATTTAAGTTCAGGCACATCAGATTTCCCCCGTTATCTGCCATAAATGCATAACCTTTATAAATCGCAGCACTATCTTCCATTCCGATCCAGAATGATTCTGTGCTGCTTCTGGTACCATAATAGCGCCATTTTACAGTCTTACCAGGGTTAATAGATAATGTGCCATTGTTCTGATCATAATTAGTATTCAGTTTGATCAGATATACGATTCCGTTTTCTCCAGGATAAATCAGGGTATCTGTCTCGGCATCTACAAGCGCCGATCCGTCAAAGAAGCTCAGACTGCCGCGGAGCGAGAATTCATCATTATCTCCAAATGTATACATAACACTGCAATCCAGCAGGTTTACAACAAATGCTCTTGCAGTTCCTTCGTTACTGTTGTATCCGGCACCGACATACATAATCGGATAGCCTCTCGGGTCCAGGGCACCTGCGCCTTTGAAAGTATATCCAAGATATAATGGATCGCGGGTTTTCTCTCCTGTTCTCAGATTCAGGAAATATACATATCCATCCATGCATGCATAGATCACCTCGACCAGATCATCGTCTGCCTTGGCTTTTTCTGTCATGTTCATATGAGCTTTCACTTCTTTTGGCCATTTTGCCATAAGCGGCTGTCCGGTCCATCCGCTTCCGGTCCAGACTGCACTGCCGGAAGAAAGAGAACCGGTATCTGCTGACCACAGTTTGTTTAATTTATAATTCGTCATATTTGCATATCCATATGTCGGATTATCACGGAAACTGTTTCCTCGGAATGTAACAACTCCATCTACATTTGTATATTCCTGTCCTACATTAAATGTAATATCTTCATCCGGCTTATAGTCTGCAACATTTTCAAGCAGATTTCCATCCACTTCAATGTTTGTATAGCTGATGAGATTTTCCGGCTTCGTTGAATCTACGCAGTGCGGCTCAAAGAAGATTTCCTTGCTCTCTTCCATTTCAACAAGGTCTTTTTCCTTCTTCGAACCTTTTGTTTTTTTAGTTCCTTTTGCTTTTTTTGCATTTGAGGACGATACTGCCTGTGCTTTGTCGCTGCCTGCTTTTGTACCAGATAAAAAGAGTCTGCTCCCTGCAAGCACAATCAATAATACAAGAATTATAATTCCACCGATTGTAATCTGTGGTTTCAGACGGAAACGCTTTCTTCCGCGTCTTTGTTTTCTTTTCTGTGTTTCTCGCTGCACTGTTGACTGAAGATATTCAGGTCTTGCAGATTTTTTCTTGTATCTGCTTTTCCTCAACTGTGATTTTCTTTTTTGATTCATACTTTTTCCCTCAAAATTCATGTATATTCATATTCCAGAGTGTATTTGAAAAAGACTTTCTACAGGAATGATTTTTTTAAATGCTCTCTAAGACAGTTTATCATATATTGGCAGATAAAGTAAGGTGTCAATGTAAAAAAGCATTCTATTGCCCATAAAAAATTACAATTTCTTCAGAAGTTCTTTCACACAATCCAAATAGGTTGCCTGACCTATTGTCCTGGCATAAAGAATCCGTACCCGGCCCAGCTCTTTTCCATCAGCAGAATAGATCATCTCTCCTGCCTGGCTTCCTTTCTTTAACGGTGCCTTTACCTCTCTGTGAATTCTCAGTTTCTTTTCTACTTTTCCAATAGTTTCCCCGTCTGTGTTTAGATATTGAAACTGCTTTTCATAAACTAACGGAACACTCTTCTCTTTTCCTTTTTTCACCGGAACTTCCGGTAAAGGCTGCATTTTTTCATCTATGTAAAGACTACATCTGGAGAAGCCATAATTCAGCATGGATGCCGCGTCCTTAAAGCGCACCTTATAATCCGGTGCTGCCATCACCACCGCGATCAGAGTAATCTTATTTCTTTTTGCCACTGCGCTGAGACAATATTTCGCCAGACTGGTGCTTCCTGTCTTTAAGCCCACACACCCGTCATAACTGCGAAGCAGCTTATTCGTATTTGTCAGTCCAAATTCTTTTGTTCCCTGTTTCGTCACATGTGTGATATTCTCCATCCATATGGAAGAATACTCCAGAATCTTTGGATACTTCGTAATCAGTTCTCTGCTCATAATCGCAATATCTCTGGCTGTTGTATAATGATTTGAAGAATCCGTCAGACCACAGCAATCTTCAAAATGTGTATTTTTCATTCCAAGTTCTGTTGCTCTTTCATTCATGTGGCGGACAAATTCCTGCTCACTCCCGCAAATATGTTCTGCCATCGCTACACTGGCATCATTTCCGGAAGCGATTACGATACATTTAATCAGCGTTTCTACTGTCTGGGTTTCGCCTTCTTCAAGAAATACCTGAGAACCACCCATGGATTTCGCATAGGCACTGGTAGTGACAATATCATCCAATTTCAGATTTCCCTTTTCCAGCGCATCAAAGATCAGAATCAGTGTCATGATCTTTGTAATACTGGCAGGGCTTCTCCTTGTATCCGAATCCTTCTGATAAATAACAGTTCCGGTCTGTGCCTCCATCAATACTCCGGATGGCGCCTGGATCAAATCGGCCGATTCCGTCTGCTGTCCGCTGTTCTCCTGTGTGGATTCATTTGCCGATTCATTCTGCCCTCTGGCAGTCAATGGCGTCAGAAGTATCGTAAAAGAAATAATCCATACACATATCACAGAAATCCACTTTTTTGCCATAATTTCTCTCCGGCATATTTATTCTATTTTATTATAAAGACCGTTTTATAAAAATATGCCAAAAGAGCTGTTGCCTTGCAAATTTTATTCGCCAAAGCAACAGCTCTTAAACTTTTTACGTTACTGTTCACTCCGTTCTCAGTAACATAGCCAAAATTCATTCCAGATTGCCTGCGGCAATGGAATTTTGGCTTGTATGTCTCGGGATTTTGGCATATTTATGCCAAAACACCTCGCGGGATAGTGGTGTGTGAACAGTAACCTTTTTACAACATTGGTGCAAACGCGCGGAAAATATTCTGCATCATGCGCACCCCGATATTTCTGTTCAGACAAAATTCCAGTTCTACAGGATTGCAGTACTCCATTGTCTGCGTAAAGTCATCTTTAATGTCCTGCACAACTTTATTCTTATAAATCCATACGCCATCTTCAAAATGAAGATACAGACTTCGATAATCCAGATTGATCGTTCCCACCACGCCAATCTCATCATCACATACAAACGATTTCGCGTGGAGAAATCCCGGCTGATATTCATAGATTTTTACTCCTGCATCCAACAACTGTCTGTAATAAGACTGTGTCAGGAGAAATACCAGCTTCTTATCCGGAATTCCCGGTGTCATAATCCGCACATCAACTCCGCTCTTTGCTGCCAGGCAAAGTGCCGTCATCATTTCATTATCGATGATCAGATATGGGGTACAGATATATACGTATCGTTTGGCTTTGTTTATGATATTCAGATATACGTTTTCACCAACGATTTCTTCATCAAGAGGTGTATCACAGAATGGCTGGACAAATCCGTCACTTTCAAATTCTTCTTCGTGATATTTATGCGGAAAATATGCTTCGTAGTCGATACTCTCATCTGATCGTCCGACTACTGCCCACATATGAAGAAACATGGCGGTCATATTCCAGACTGCTTCACCTTTTAGCATAACTGCCGTATCTTTCCAGTGTCCGAAGCGTTCTTTCTGGTTGATATATTCATCTGCCAGATTGATTCCGCCGGTAAAACCTACCCAGCCGTCTATAATACAAAGCTTTCTGTGATCGCGGTTGTTCTGAATAATGTTCAATAATGGCCGGAACGGATTAAATACCTGACACTTAATTCCCTTTGCACGAAGTTCTTCATAGTATTTATGCGGCAATGTCGTAAGACAGCCAAATCCATCGTAAATCAGGCGCACATCCACACCCTCTGCTGCCTTTTCCTCAAGGATATGACGGATCGTCCGCCACATTACACCATCATTGATGATAAAATATTCAATAAAAATATATTTCTTTGCCTGTTTCAGTTCCTGTACAAGCACAGGAAACATATCATCTCCTACCTGGAAATATTCCGCGGTCGTATTCTCATGAACCGGAAATCTGGAAACATCCGAAATATATCGGGACTGGATCGCTGCTGACGGATCCAGCTCTTCCAGCTTCTGCCTTGTCTCCGGCCGGTCCCGCAGATATTCTCTGCTCTCTTCAATCCGCTGTTCAAAATGCTGCTGCATGATCGTCGCAATTCTGGAACGTCCAAACACAAAATACAGTACCACTCCAAGAATCGGCAGGATGAGGATGAGCATCGTCCACGCCAGCTTATATGACGGATTAATTTCTTTATTTAAAATCCAGAGTACAAGCACGACACCGACCAGTTTAATTACGATGTCCACATATCTGGAAAAAGCTGCCAGCCGCAATACCATCAGAAAGATCCAGCCAAGCTGTACAAGCATTGCCACTGCCACATAAAAAATTCTGTTAAAGAGAATCTTTGCCAGTTTCTTTAACAGTAACAGGATCCAGTTTTTCTTTTCTTTCAGTTTTTTGTTGTTCTCTGCCTTCAAGATTACTTCCTTCCCCTGATATCGTTAATAATTTCCTTTTTTTACACTTTCTAGAATAAATAGAAATTATTTTATCTTTCCCTATTATTTTTCTTTATTATGATAAAAATCCCTGACAAACTGCCAGGGATTTTTGCGCACAATTAATTATATTTACGTTTTCTTGCGGCTTCAGATTTCTTTTTACGACGAACGCTTGGTTTCTCGTAATGCTCTCTTTTGCGGATTTCCTGCTGGATTCCTGCTTTTGCACAGCTTCTCTTGAATCTGCGAAGAGCGCTATCTAAAGTCTCGTTCTCTTTTACGATTACGTTTGACATAGACTCACACCTAACCTCCCTCCAGTTGTAGATTGTGCTAAAATACAACTGTCTGGGTATTTTTCTTGCACAAGTGATATTATATATCATTGCCGGTAGATTCGTCAACATCTTTTTGGTTAATTTTGCAAAAAAATTCATTTTTGCTAACCCTTATAATATCAGAACTTTTCCTTTGATATTTCTGGATATTTTAACCAAAATCCTATTTTAACTGACCTTCCAGGATTCCTGCTGCTGCATCTACAGCTTCCTGAGCCTTGGCAGGGTTCTTTCCGCCGGCCTGAGCCATGTTCGGACGTCCGCCGCCGCCACCGCCTACGATCGCTGCTACCGCTTTGATCAGGTTACCTGCGTGAGCACCTGCTTTCTGTGCTGCGTCTGTAGCCATGGCAAGAAGATTTACTTTCTCACCGTTTACTGCTGCCAGAAGAACAACACCTTCGCCAAGTTTATCTTTGAGCTGATCGCCAAGGTCACGAAGTCCGTTCATATCAACTCCGTCCACTTTTGCAGCAAGGAGTTTCACACCTTTGACTTCTACAACTTTATCCATAACATCTCCCAGAGCGCCCTGAGCCAGTTTGCTCTTTAAGGATTCGTTCTCACTGGAAAGTGCTTTTACCTCTCCCTGAAGATGTCCGATCTTCTCTACGATTTCTGCCGGATTTGCTTTCAGGGCTTTTGCTGCTGCGTGAAGCAATTCTTCCTGTTTCTTATAGTATTCCAGAACTCCGTTTCCTGTCAGAGCTTCGATACGGCGAACGCCTGCTGCAATACCGGATTCGGAAACAATCCTGAACAGCATGATGTTGCTTGTGTTCGCTACATGAGTACCACCGCAGAGTTCTTTGGAGAAATCACCCATGGATACGACACGTACCTTCTGATCGTATTTCTCTCCGAACAGCGCCATTGCTCCGGATTTCTTGGCTTCTTCGATGGCCATAACATCTGTATGAACTTCAAGACCTGCCTGAATTTCTTTGTTTACCAGAGCTTCTGCCTCTGCGATCTCCTCTGCTGTCATAGCCTGGAAATGAGCAAAGTCAAAACGAAGTCTGTCCGGTGTTACCAGAGAACCTTTCTGTTCTACATGGCTTCCAAGGACTGTCTTTAATGCTTTCTGAAGAAGATGTGTTGCACTGTGGTTCTTCTCAGTATCTCTTCTTGCAGCTTCATTTACTTTCAGGGAAACTGTTTCGCCTGTGGAGATCATACCGGATTCCATATGGCCTACATGACCGAATTTGCCGCCGCGGAGTTTGATGGTATCTTCTACTACAAACTTGCCGTTTGCTGTTTCGATCACACCAGTGTCACCGACCTGTCCACCCATAGTTGCATAGAATGGAGTCTGCTCTACAAAGATTGTTCCCTTCTGACCTTCCATCAGGGAGTTTACGATCTCTGTCTCTGTTGTAAGAACAGTTACTTTGGAATCAAAAGTAAGATGGTCATATCCTACAAATTCTGTTGTAACGTTTACATCGATATCATCATATACAGTTGCGTCAGCACCCATATAGTTGGTTACTTCACGTGCGGAACGGGCTTTGTTTCTCTGCTCTTCCATGCATTTCTGGAAACCTTCTTCGTCGATATCATAGCCTTTTTCCTCAAGGATCTCTTTTGTAAGGTCCATCGGGAATCCATAAGTATCATATAATTTGAATGCATTTTCGCCGGAAAGCGTTTTCTCTCCTGCTGCTGTCATTGCATCTTCCATTTCACCGAGGATACGCAGACCCTGGTCGATGGTCTTGTTGAACTGGTTCTCTTCGTTTGTGAGAACTTTGAAGATGAATTCTTTCTTCTCTTCCAGTTCCGGATATCCTGCCTTGGAACCATTGATCACTTCTTCACTTAATTTCGCAAGGAAGGTACCTTTGATGCCAAGAAGACGTCCGTGACGTGCTGCACGACGGATCAGACGGCGGAGTACATATCCACGGCCTTCGTTTGTAGGCATGATACCGTCGGAGATCATAAATGTTGCAGAACGGATGTGGTCTGTGATCAGACGGATGGATACGTCATCGTTGTAGTTTTTCTCATATTCTTTTCCGGAAATCTTGCATACCAGGTTACGCAGTGCACAGATGGTATCTACGTCAAAGATAGAGTCTACGTCCTGAACAACAACTGCCAGACGTTCCAGACCCATACCTGTATCGATATTCTTCTGTTTCAGTGTTGTGTAGTTTCCGTTACCGTCGTTCTCAAACTGGGTAAATACGTTGTTCCATACTTCCATGTAACGGTCGCAGTCACATCCTACGGTACAGCCAGGTTTGCCGCAGCCGTATTTCTCTCCACGGTCATAGTAGATCTCTGAACATGGACCACATGGGCCAGCGCCGTGTTCCCAGAAGTTGTCTTCTTTTCCGAAACGGAAAATTCTGTCAGCAGGGATTCCGATCTCTTTGTTCCAGATGTCAAATGCTTCGTCATCTTCCAGGTATACAGAAGGATAAAGACGGTTTGCATCCAGTCCTACTACTTCTGTCAGGAATTCCCAGGACCAGTGGATGGCTTCTGTCTTGAAATAGTCACCAAAGGAGAAGTTACCAAGCATCTCAAAGAATGTACCGTGACGTGCAGTTTTACCTACATTCTCGATATCACCTGTACGGATACATTTCTGGCAGGTACTTACTCTTGTTCTCGGCGGGATTTCAGCACCTGTAAAATATGGTTTCAGCGGAGCCATACCTGCGTTGATCAGCAGAAGACTCTTATCTCCCTGTGGTACCAGGGAAAAGCTTTTCATTACCAGATGTCCTTTGCTTTCCATGAAATCCAGGAACATCTGACGAAGTTCGTTTACTCCGTATTTCTTCATAACCTTTTCCTCCATTATTTAACAACAACTTTGTTGAATTTCTTTTTACCTTTTTTCAGCACTACTCCATCACCCGTGAGTGCATCTTTGGCAACTGCATATTTCACATCTGTGATCTTCTCACCATCGATGGAAACACCACCCTGCTCAATGGCACGGCGTCCCTCGGAACGAGTCGGAACCATTCCGGCTTTTACAAGCATGGAAATCAGGTCGATGGTTCCTTCTTCTGAGAAGTCTTCATCTGCAAGCTCAGTAGTCGGCATATGAGCTGTGTCAGCGCCGCCTGCGAAAAGTGCTCTTGCACCTTCCTGTGCTTTCTTTGCTTCCTCTTCGCCGTGAACCAGATTTGTCAGTTCGTATGCAAGGATTTCTTTCGCTTTGTTTAACTGGCTTCCTTCCCATTTTGCCATCTCATCGATTTCTTCTAATGGAAGGAAGGTGAGGAGACGCATACATTTGATAACATCTGCATCATCCACGTTTCTCCAGTACTGATAGAAATCGAATGGGGAAGTTTTCTCCGGATCAAGCCATACAGCACCGGACTGAGTTTTACCCATCTTCTTGCCTTCGGAGTTCAGAAGCAGTGTGATGGTCATTGCATAGGCATCTTTGCCAAGTTTACGACGGATCAGTTCTGTACCGCCAAGCATGTTAGCCCACTGGTCATCACCGCCGAACTGCATGGTACAGCCGTATTTCTGATACAGCATGTAGAAGTCGTAGCTCTGCATGATCATGTAGTTAAATTCCAGGAATGTAAGTCCACGCTCCATACGCTGTTTGTAGCACTCATGAGAGAGCATACGGTTTACGGAGAAATGTGGTCCAACATCACGAAGTACCTCTACATAGTTTAAGTTCATCAGCCAGTCAGCATTGTTTACCATTAATGCCTTGCCGTCTGAGAAGTCGATGAAACGTTCCATCTGTTTCTTGAAGCAGTCAATGTTGTGCTGGATGGTTTCTACTGTCATCATCTTACGCATATCAGATCTTCCGGACGGGTCACCGATCATACCGGTTCCGCCGCCTAATAATGCGATCGGTTTATTTCCTGCCATCTGCAGACGTTTCATCAGGCAGAGTGCCATGAAATGTCCAACATGAAGGCTGTCTGCGGTCGGGTCAAAGCCAATGTAAAATGTGGCTTTTCCATTATTTACCATTTCTTTGATCTCTTCTTCGTCTGTTACCTGAGCAATCAGACCACGGGCTTTCAGCTCGTCCCAAACTGTCATTGTTTTTTCCTCCTCGTGATAAATAAATTCTGTACAGAAGACCTGCCTGTTGATGCATCTTCCCTCTGTTCAGAACTTTTATAATAAAAACCCGGTTCCTGTCCGTTTAGGACGAGAACCGGGTCCCGCGTTACCACCTAAATTCGCAGAAAACTCACATTCTCTGCCTCTATAAGTAACCATGGATGTTGTTATTGTATCTCCTGTTACTTAAGCATGTTAACGGATGCCATTCCGCTGCAGCCTACTTTCCGGTATGACTCCTGTCGATTTCTGCCAGACGAAATATTCTTCAGGAGAGGGGTTCGGTGCAGAGCTCCGGGAGGTATTCACATAAGTTTCCCATGCGCCTCTCACCTGCCGGCTGCTCTCTGTCTGCTTCCCTTATGTTACTCTTTCCCATCTGTGCTTTTCCTTATCTTATGGTTCCTCCGTAAATCTTACAGCAGGTACAGCGTTTTTATTTCCTGAGATTGCTGTAATTTTCTGTTTACAGATACCCTTATATATCTGAAAGTATACAAACACAGATTTTATTTGTCAAGGAATTTCCCTGACATTTCATTAACTTAAAGCGTCAACGTGTTACTAAAAGCATGACAGCCAACTATATCTCTCTGCTGCTGTTTACAAAGAGTCTCTGTTAACCCACGATCCAGTCCACAAAAAATACATGATCCTGATACTGCTCATATTCCAGTTTACTGAAGTTGAGATGCTGGGCCTTAAACGCAGCCGGGGTCATGAAATATTTGTATTTAAAGTCTTTTGTCTTGAATCCGGTCAGAACTCTTTTTGTTCCTTTGGTCACATAATTATTAAATATTTTCATGGCTGCTTTAGCCGCCGCATGGGCATTGGTGCGGTCGGAAAAATGTCCGTTCAGTCGTTTCAGAAGGCTTCCGTCAGTGACTACTGCATACTGTGTCGGCTTTCCCTGATAAACCACATAACGGATTTCTGACGGAAATCCTTTACTGGTATCGATCGTACTGTTCAGGATGCAGAGAGCAACCGCCTCCATTCCGATCAATCCCTGGTCACCTGCCTCAGCATCACATACTGCTGCGAGAAGGTCCAGATCTGACACAGTTCCATCTGCAATTCCCGGATGCTGTAAAAACTGTTTTTCCATATAATAGTATTTCCCGTTTTTCGCATCATAGACCTTGACATAATTTCCGCTTTCCTGATAGATCGGCGTGGTTTCTGTCGCAACGCCATTGGAATCAAATTTATATGTTTTTCCGTCAACACTGGTTGTTGTGCTGACCAGCATCACTCCGGAACTGGTAAAATAATATTTTTTCCCATTGAGGGTCAGCCAGCCGGTTTTCATTTTTCCGTCGCCGGGAGCAAAATAGTACTTCTTTCCGGAAACTTTTCCAAAGCCTTTCTGATAGCGTACGCCTGACGTTTTGGAAAAATAGTAATAATCATTGTCTACTTTCTGAAGCCCGGTGTACATGATTCCGGTAGATACTTTAAAATACCGGTAATTTCCGGAACTGCTTTTCACCCAGCCGGTACACATTCTTCCGTCACTCTGTCTGAAATAACGTTTCTGTTCTTTGTTATTCTGCAGCCAGCCCTTTGCCATCACTCCGGAATTGCTGTAGAAGTAATATTTATATCCCTTCTCATCTGTCAGCCATCCCCTGGTCAGAAGACCGGTCTGCGGATCAAAATAGCGTGTCTTTCCACTGGTATCGGTCAGAAAACCGGTCACCATATGTCCGTCACCGTTTGTAAAATACCGGATTGCTTTACCATCAGAATCTCTTGCCCAGCCTTTAAGCTGTACTCCTGTGTTTTTATCAAAATAATATTTCTTTCCGTTCAGTTCCAGCCACCCTTTCTGTTTGGAACCGTCTTTATTTATGTAATAGGATTTTCCGTTCAGGGTGATAAATCCTGTCTGCGTCGCAGCTGACACACTGATGCTTCCCAGCAGCAGAATGGCTGTCACGGAAAAAAACAGCAGTTTCAGTAAAAATTTTCTTTGTTTCTTCATTACCTGTTCCCCATTCTCTGTAATAAATATACCTGTTTCCGGTCATCTGACAGTCTGTATCTGTATCTTTTCTTCTGTTATCCTGATATATTTATCGCAATTATTTTTAAATCATTACAAAATTGTTACATAATATATTATATAGAAATCTCATCTTATTGTCAACCTGGAAAATATGGCTAATCTTTTTCCTTTTTCAGGAGTCACACATTTTTGCAGTCCTCATATGATAGAGTGTAAAGAAAATCCGGAGGTTTCAAAACATGAGTGATTTAGCTGCTACAAATTGTGGATGTGGTGACGACAGAGGCGGCTGTGGATGCAATAACGGATGCGGTTGCGGCTGTGACAATGGCTGCAATAATGGCTGTAATAACGGATGTGGCGGATGGGGTCTTTCCTGTGGAAATAACTCCTGCTGCAATATTCTGTGGATCATCATCCTTCTGTGTCTGTGTGGCAACAACAGCTGGGGATGTGGCAATGGCTGCGGCAACGGTGACAGCTGCTGGATCATCATTGTTCTGCTCCTGCTGTGCGGCAACAATGGCTGTGGCTGCGGCTGCTGACAGTCGTTTTCGCTTTTTTTGCTGAGCAGGGGATTTTTTCCCCTGCTTTTTGCAGTTGTTTTATCTGTTATCTTCGCCATTTCCGGCTTTTATTTTCTTCCCGTTTTCTGACTTTCAGCTTCTGTTTTTTATTTTCCTGCCGGTCTTTTGACCTGCAGTAGTTTTTTTCTGTTTTTCTTTTATACATTCCAGATCTATTTCATAAAAGGCATTTCCTTCAATGATCAGTTTTTCTTTTCTTTCTGTTTCTGCGGCTTTTCTTTCTTTTCCGTTATCCACTTTCTTATCCACTTTCTTGTTCTCCATTTTTTTAAGTTCTGTAATTTATTATATGTCAGAACCGGATTCTCCGTCATATCCTGATAATAAAAATCATAGATTGGAAGGAAGGATTCCATGAATCAGGAATTTATTTCCCAGACCCCGCTGGACCAGATGGTCAGCAGTGACTACGGGCAGATGTTAAAGGCTTCCATTCCTTATCTTCCGCCAAAAAGCAGGCAGATTCTGTCTGTCTATGAAAAAGCCCTGGAGTTTATGAATACAGTTTCTTTTTTCGGGAACTGTGGCGGAAATGATGAATTATGTGCCATGAGCATGCCTGTCAGAGATCCCATGGAGATGTTAAATGAAATCCGTGGTTTCTGTTATGGGCGCAGCAGGGAACGGTTAGATCAGATCGTAAATATGATGGCCATGGTTCAGATGCTGCAGATCATGAACCAGCCGGATAACAGTCAGAAGGAGGAATTGCATGAGTGATGACTGGCGAAACAACCCCAGACTGGCAGGTATGGATCAGTCCAAACTGGATATGCTTCAGAACCTGGCACAACAGGGAAGTACAAAAGGTATCAATGACATGTTACCGTTTCTGATGGGTGCAGCCGCACAGGGAAAAAAGGGGGGATTAAAATTTAATGCCAATGAAATTTCCACGATCATCGAGGTGTTAAAGATGGGAAAATCGCCGGAAGAAATCCAGCGGCTTGATAGAATCGTGAATCTGATGAAAATGATCCATTGAGAGTTATCTGGTTTGCTTATAGCGATCCTCTAAAATAACGCATCTTAATCCAGTCCATCAGAGGGTGAACTGTCTTAAATGCATTATTTACGAGGATTGCTATAAATAAAAAAATTCGTATTCTATGTTTTCTTTTGTGTTTTTTATATCTTCTGATATTTTCTCTGATATCTTTTTACAGATTTTTTATCTGCATTCCAACAGACAGTCACGGATAAAGGTCAGTGCCTGTGCAACTGCCTGTCCTCTGATCCTGCTACGGTTTCCGGTGAAGTGGTATTCCCGTGTGACGGTTTTGCCCTTGCAGCAGCATCCCATAAATACGGTTCCTACCGGTGTTTCTTCGGTTCCGCCACCCGGGCCTGCCAGACCTGTGACAGAGAGACAGATGTCTGTTCCTGCTGCCTTACAGCCGCCCTTTGCCATTTCTTTTGCGCATTTGGCAGAAACTGCACCTGCGGTATTTAAAGTGCTTTTTTTCACTCCAAGGCATTTTCTCTTTGCCGGATTGGTATAGGTAACATAGCCGCATTTAAGAACTTCGGAAGCTCCTGACACATTTACGATACGGGCCGCTACAGCACCACCTGTACAGGATTCCGCCAGTGACAGAGTCATATCTTTTTTCTTCAGCATCTCCACGACTGCTTCTTCCAGAGTGGTGCTTTCTTTTGTGGCAAAGATATTGTCTCCAAACCGTTCTTTCAATTCATGGACGATCGGTTTGATCATTTTTTTGCAGGTTTTCTCGTCTTCTGCTCTGGCTGTGATGCGAAGATGGACTTCTCCGGTTTTGGCGTACGGTGCGATGGTCGGATTGATCTGTTTTTCGATGAGATCATGAATCTCTTCTGCCACCTGGCTTTCTCCGATCCCGCAGATTTTTACCATACGGGAGTAAATGATCTCCGGCTGTTTTTTGCGCAGATACGGATAAACGGATTCCTCGAACATCGGAATCATCTCATTCGGAGGCCCCGGAAGGAGGATTGCTGTCTTACCGTTCTTCTCCATGATGAGTCCGGGGGCTGTACCGTTATGATTATCCAGAACCATGGAGCCTTCCGGTACCATGATCTGTTTGTAATTATTTCTGGTAATACGGCGCTGTGGATTGTTTTTTTCATATTCGCGGAGATAATCTTCCATGAGTTCTTTGGTATGCTCATCTTCCACAAGAGAAAATCCCATTACTTCTGCTGTGATTTCTTTGGTCAGATCATCTTCTGTAGGTCCGAGTCCTCCGGTGAGAATGATCACATCAGAACGGTCCAGCGCGGTTCTGATCACCATTTTCATTCTCTCAGGGTTGTCACCTACCACAGACTGATAGTAGACTGCCAGTCCGAGCTGTGCGCACTTTTCAGATAAGTATGCACTGTTTGTGTTTACGATATTTCCAAGTAAGATTTCTGTACCTACGGAAATCAGTTCTGTAATCATTTTTTTCGCCCCTTTTATAGCGCCTTTTGTTGGCTGTGGTTTTTATCTGATCATTCATGCATAGAAAAAATATTTTTGTTCTGCTTTTATCAGTTCTGCATGGACAGGACACTTTTATTCTGCCAGATATACGTGATCAGTGAGATAATGGTCAGTGCTACGGAGAGCCAGATGAAAATCTGCTCTAAGATGTCAAATGCGCCGCCAAGATCGATCAGGAGTAAGATGATCATGATCATCTGGGAAACGGTTTTGAACTTGCCCCAGTAGTTGGCTGCGATCACAATTCCGTTCTCTGCTGCGATCAGTCTGAATCCACTGATGATAAATTCACGGCCGATAATGATGATCACGATCCATGCCGGAAGTTTGTCCAGTTCAATAAAACAGATCATTGCAGAGCAGACCAGAAGTTTGTCTGCCAGCGGGTCCATAAATTTACCAAAGTTTGTTACCAGATTATATTTTCTGGCGATTTTTCCATCAAACCAGTCTGTGACACTGGCTGCCACAAAAATAACAAGGGAAATGTAGCGGTTTACGTCACCGCCCCATCCTGTAAGCATAAATAATACCAGAAACGGTACCATGATCATTCTGGCTACTGTCAGTTTATTCGGTGTATTCATCTGCCAACTCTCCTATCAGATCATATTCCAGTGCGCCGGTTACGCGTACCTTTGCAAAGTCTCCTGTCATCAGAAGTTCTCCTGTCTGTACGAAGATATAACCGTCAACCTTCGGTGCATCTCCGTAGGTTCTTCCAATATAAGCACTTTCGTCTGCCACTTTTCCTTCGATCATGACCATCAGTTCCTGCCCGATGCGGTCAGTTCCTTTGTCATAGGAAATTTCCTGCTGAAGTTCCATGATCTCGTCTCTGCGGTCTTCTTTTACTTCTTCCGGAACCTGATCCGGCATGGTGGCAGCCGGGGTGTCTTCTTCCGGTGAATAAGTAAATACGCCCAGACGGTCAAATTCCATCTCATCTACAAATTCCATCAGTTCTTCGTGATCTTCCTGTGTTTCTCCCGGGAAACCGGTGATCAGTGTGGTACGCAGAACGATGTCAGGGATTTCCTCGCGGAGTTTGTTTACAATGGCAACCAGCTCTGCTTTTGTTGTTCTTCTGCCCATTCTCTTTAAGATGCGGTCGCTTGCATGCTGGATCGGAAGGTCCAGATAATGGCAGATTTCCTTTTCTTCTTTCATGGTCTGGATCAGTTCATCGTAAATTTCCTCCGGATAGCAGTAAAGGACACGGATCCAGCGGATTCCTTTGATCCTGCATAATTCTTTTAAGAGAACGTGAAGGGATTTTTTACCGTAGATATCGGTTCCGTATACTGTGGTTTCCTGTGCAACGAGAATGAGTTCTTTGACACCCTGCTCTGCCATTTCCTGTGCCTGTTCCAGCAGACGTTCCATCGGGACGCTTCGGAATCTGCCGCGGAGTTTCGGGATGATGCAGTAGGTACAGTGTTTGTCACAGCCTTCTGCGATCTTGAGGTATCCGAAATGACCGCCTGTTGTGAGGACTCTTTTGCCAAGTTTCTCCGGAAGGTAATCGATGTCTTTAAATTCCTGGAAATGCTTTCCTTCCATCGCTTCATTGACTGCTTTGAGAATATCGCCGTAGGAGGTGGTTCCAAGAACTGCATCTACTTCCGGGACTTCGTCAATGATTTCGTTTTTGTAGCGCTGCGCCATACATCCGGTGACAATCAGGACTTTACAGCTGCCGGATTTTTTGTATTCTGCCATTTCGAGGATGGTGTTAACACTTTCTTCCTTGGCATCGTTGATAAAGCAGCAGGTGTTGACAATGATCGCTTCTGCTTCTGTCTCATCGTCTACGATTTCGAATCCGTTGGTTGTGAGAAGTCCTAACATTTCTTCTGAGTCTACAAGGTTTTTGTCACAGCCTAATGATACAAATAATAATTTCATTCAATTCTCCTATAGAGAATGTGTCTGAAAATCCATTGCTGTAATTCTCAGACACATTCTGGGGTGTTTTATCTTGTTTTGAATTGGTTTGGGTTCAGATTGTTTTGGTTCTGACGTTGTTATTCTTCTGTTGTTTCTTCTGCCGGTGCAGCTTCTTCTGTTGTTTCTGTTGTTTTTTCGGCTGCTGCTTCCTCTGCCGGTGCAGCTTCAGCAGCTGCAGCTGTTTCTTCTTCTGTTTCCTCTTCCGGTGCAAGGATCTTTACTTTTCCTTTGTAAAGTTCATCGATTGCGATTGCAAGTGGTTTTTTACCTGCGGCACCTTCAACCATTGGTTTTGCACCTGCGATAAGCTGACGGGCACGTTTGCTTGTGGCAAGTACCAGAGAGTAGCGGCTGTTGAGGGACATTGTTGTATCGTCGTCCTCGCTGTTTGCGTTGATGGCTTCAATTAATTCTGTATAAGACGGATGTATCATAGATTGGTTCTCCTTTTTTATTTTTTCTTTTTATTTTTAAAAGTTGCTTTTTATTTCTGACCGCAGATCATATCTGTAAAGCAGATCCATACGGAGAAAAATCTGAGGATTATTTCTGAAATGCTTTGGTCTGTTCCTGAATATCTGCGATAAATTCTGTATTTCTGGATGCACGGGAATGTTCTGCTGTGATGATCTCATGGAGATGGTCTACGCATTCTTCCACCGTGTCATTGACCAGAATGTAGTCATACTGATCCATTCCTTTGGCTTCCTCGCCGGCTCTTGCAAGTCGTTCGGCAATTACCTGTGCGGTTTCTGTTCCTCTGCCTTTTAAACGTTTTTCCAGTTCTTCCACAGTAGGCGGAGTTACGAATACCAGAAGTGCTTCCGGTATTTTTTCTTTGACTTTCATAGCTCCCTGGATCTCAATTTCCAGAATGACATTCTTTCCTGCCTGAAGCTGCTCTTCTACATAGGAACGTGGAGTGCCGTAGTAGTTCTCTACATACTGTGCGTATTCGATCAGAGCATCTTCTTTGATCAGTTTTTCAAATTCTTCTTTTGTGCGGAAGAAATATTCTCTTCCGTCTTCCTCGCCGGGACGGGGATTTCTTGTTGTGACAGAAATGGATAATGCGTAATCGTTATACTTCTCCAGAAGTCTTTTCATTACGGTTCCCTTTCCTGCACCTGAAAAACCGGAAACCACAACTAAAATTCCTTTACTCATGAACCTCTCCCTTATCTTCATAATCATATATTTCCGCAAATCTCCGGGCAATTGTCTCAGGCTGAAGTGCGCTGAGTACGAGGTAATCATCGCTTGTGACGATAACTGCCTTTGTTTTTCTTCCCTGGGTTGCGTCAATCAGTGACCGGGTTCCGCGTACGCTCTGTACCATGCGTTTGACTGGTGCTGCGTCCGGGCTGACAACAGCCACGATTTTCTGTGAATTAACTACATTTCCAAACCCTATGTTGATCAGTTTTGCCAATTTTTTCCCTCTGTTTCTTTTGGGGTGCTGTTTTTTTCTGTATTTTTGCCTTTTTGGTTTTGAAGTCAGGCGGATAAAAGCATCTGCTTCACCACTTGCCTGATTCGGTTAAAAATCATTCTACGTTCTGGATCTGTTCTCTGATTTTTTCAATTTCTGTTTTCAGGTCAATGGCAATGTTGGAGGTTTCGAGATCGCTGGATTTCGAAAGAATGGTGTTTGCCTCGCGGTTCATCTCCTGTGCCATGAAGTCCAGTTTACGGCCGATGCCTTCGGTTTCTGTGGCCAGCATTTTCTGCATATTTCTGATGTGGCTGTGAAGGCGTACAGTTTCTTCATCGTTGCAGATTTTATCAGAGAAGAGAATGACTTCCGCTGCGATACGGTTGTCATCAATCTGCGTGTCTGCGAGAAGTTCGGCTACTTTTGCTTCCAGTTTGGTACGGTAAGCGTTTACAACTTCCGGAGCACGGTTTTCTACGAGAATGACTTTTTCATCGAGTGCTTTCAGCTTGTCGAGAAGGTCTTTTTCCAGATTTCGTCCTTCCTGATCACGGGTCTGTATAAATTTCTCACAGGCTTCGCGAAGGGGCGGCTCTATGAATCCCCAGAGTGCTTCTTCGTCTACTGATTGTTCTTCCATGACAAGTACTTCCGGATAGCGGGAAAGGGTGCTGACTTTGATGTCATAGTCCAGTCCAAAGTCCTGCTGCATCTGTTTCAGACAGGTGATGTATTCGGATGCCAGTTCTCTGTTATATTTGAGGGCTCCGTTGTTCATGGTGTAGTCTTCGTAAGTAATGTATACATCTACCTTGCCTCGCTGGATATAGGTTTTCATCAGGTTGCGGATAGCACCTTCCAGGAAGCTTAATTTCTTGGGCATTTTTATGCTCAGATCCAGATATCTGTGGTTGACAGATTTTAATTCGATGGTGATTTTTCTTTCGTCGGTCACGACCTCTGCCCGGCCGAAACCTGTCATGCTTTTTATCATAGTTTTTCTCTCTTTGTCGGTCTTTTTTATTTATAGAACTGTTTGAGTCTATGGGCCTGTGAGGCTTGGTTTGTTATTTTCATGTAAATCGCAGTTCGTGTTTACATACAGATTTATTATAGTTCATTATAGAATGGGAGTCAAATATTTTTTCGTTGATGTGGCGGGGAATTGTGTGGTATACTTGCTTAAATGTTTTTATGGTATTTATGAAGGAGTGTTTTTTATGGCATTTGATGGTATTACAATTGCGGCTATGGTTCAGGAGCTGCACAGGAATCTGGATGGCGGACGTTTTAATAAGATCGCACAGCCGGAGGCAGATGAATTGTTGATTACGGGAAAGGGAGCAAATGGGCAGTGCAGACTGCTGTTGAGCGCGAGCGCTTCTCTCCCGCTGATTTATTTTACATCAAAAAATAAACCGAGTCCTATGACTGCGCCGAATTTCTGTATGCTTCTGAGGAAGCATATCGGCAGTGCAAGGATTTCAGATATCAGGCAGCCGGGACTGGAACGTGTGGTAGAGTTTGAGCTGGAGCATCTGAATGAGCTGGGCGACCCGTGTAAAAAAGTGCTTATTATGGAACTAATGGGAAAACACAGCAATATTATTTTCTGTGATGATAAAAATATGATCCTGGACAGTATCAAGCATGTTTCTTCGCATATGAGTTCCGTGAGGGAGGTTCTTCCGGGAAGGGAGTATTTTATTCCACAGACGCAGGATAAACTGGACCCGCTGACTGTCGATGAAGAAACATTTATTGAGGTTGTATGCAAAAAGCCGTGTAATATTTCCAGGGCAATTTACTCTTCTCTTACAGGAATCAGTCCTGTTGTTGCGGAGGAAGTTTGTTTCCGGGCCTCTGTGGATGGAAGTGATGCGGCGCAGGCTTTGGACGAGGCGGCACAGGTGCATCTGTATCATACATTCTGCAGGCTGATGGATCAGGTGAGGGAGGGGGATTTTACTCCGAATATTATTTACCGTGGGGAAGAGCCTGTGGAATACGGAGTTTTTGCTTTTCAGCAGTATGGTCCGGAATATCATTCTGTGGAGTTCGGCAGTGTTTCAGAAATGTTGGAGACTTATTATGCGACAAAGAATACACTGACCCGTATTCACCAGAAATCTTCGGATCTGAGGAGAATCGTGCAGACTGCGCTGGAGCGTAACCGGAAGAAGCTCTCATTGCAGGAGAAGCAGATGAAAGATACTGCCAAAAAGGATAAGTATAAGGTTTATGGAGAGTTGATCAATACTTATGGATATGGGCTGGAAGATGGATGTAAATCATTCAAGGCTCTGAATTATTATACAAATGAAGAGATTACCATTCCGCTTGATCCTACAATGACTCCGGCCGAAAATTCCAAGAAGTATTTTGATAAATATGGAAAGCTGAAGCGTACGGAGGAGGCTCTGACGGAACAGATTGCGGATACGAGAAGTGAGATTGAGCATCTGGAATCTGTTTCCAATGCTCTGGATATTGCTCTGGCTGAGAGTGATCTGGCTCAGATCAAGGAAGAACTGATGGAGTATGGCTATATCAAGAAGCATTATGACAGAAAGAAAGGTCAGAAGGCACAGAGTAAATCGAAGCCGTTCCATTATGTGACTGAGGATGGGTTTGATATTTATGTTGGAAAAAATAATTTCCAGAATGATGAGCTTACGTTTAAGTTTGCCACAGGAAATGACTGGTGGTTCCACGCCAAGAAGATGGCGGGTTCTCATGTTGTAGTGAAGTCTAAGGACGGGGAGCTTCCGGATCATATTTTTGAGATTGCAGGTCAGCTTGCTGCTTATTATTCCAAAGGTCGTACTGCTCCTAAAGTGGAGATTGACTATATTCAGAAGAAACAGGTGAAAAAACCTGCCGGAGCCAAGCCGGGATTTGTAGTTTATTATACAAACTATTCTCTGATGGCAGAGCCGTCATTAAAGGGAGTTAAGGAAGTTTAAGAAAATTTAACAGAAGGAGAAATTCTTTTTATGAGTATTTTAAATGTTGAACATCTGACACATGGTTTTGGAGATCGTGCGATTTTTAATGATGTGTCTTTCCGGCTGCTTAAGGGTGAGCATATCGGGCTGGTTGGGGCAAACGGGGAAGGTAAGTCTACTTTCTTTAATATTGTCACCGGAAAGCTGATGCCGGATGAAGGTAAAATTGAATGGGCAAAAAATGTCCGGGTTGGATATCTGGATCAGCATTCTGTTCTTTCGCAGGGTATGTCCATCAGGGATGTACTGAAATCTGCGTTCTCTTATCTTTTCGAGATGGAGGAACGGATGAATCAGATCTGTGATTCTCTTGGTACTGCTTCTCCGGAAGAAATGGACGTGCTGATGGAGGAACTGGGAACCATTCAGGATACGCTTACCATGCATGATTTTTATGTCATTGATGCGAAGGTGGAGGAAGTCGCCAGAGCGCTGGGTTTGCTGGATATCGGACTGGAACGTGATGTTACGGATCTGAGTGGCGGACAAAGAACGAAGGTGCTGCTTGGAAAGCTGCTTCTGGAGAAACCGGATATTCTGCTTCTGGATGAGCCTACCAACTATCTGGATGAGAAGCATATTGAATGGCTGAAACGTTATCTGCTGGATTATGAGAATGCTTTCATTCTGATCTCCCATGATATTCCATTTTTAAATTCCGTCATCAATCTGGTTTATCATATGGAGAATCAGGAGCTGAACCGCTATGTCGGGGATTATGATCATTTCCAGGAAGTGTATGAGGTGAAAAAGGCTCAGCTTGAGGCCGCTTACAGACGTCAGCAGCAGGAAATCAGTGAGCTGAAAGATTTCGTTGCAAGAAATAAGGCGAGGGTTTCTACCAGAAATATGGCAATGTCCAGGCAGAAGAAACTGGATAAGATGGATGTGATCGAGCTTGCCGCCGAGAAGCCGAAACCTGAGTTTCATTTTAAATACGGACGTACTCCGGGGAAATATATTTTTGAGACAAAGGATCTGGTGATCGGTTATAATGAGCCGTTATCTAAGCCGATGACTCTTTCTATGGAGAGAGGTAATAAAATTGCTCTTGTCGGAGCGAATGGTATCGGTAAAACTACTTTGCTGAAAAGTATTCTGGGACTGATCCCGTCTCTGAAAGGATCCTGTGAACTCGGGGAAAATCTTCAGATTGGTTATTTTGAGCAGGAAGTAAAGGGTGATAATAAAACCACCTGTATTGATGAAATCTGGGCAGAGTTTCCGTCTTATACACAGTACGAGGTACGTTCTGCACTTGCCAAATGTGGTCTGACTACCAAGCATATCGAGAGTCAGGTGCGTGTGCTGAGTGGTGGGGAGCAGGCAAAGGTGCGTCTCTGCAAGCTGGTAAATAAAGAGACAAATATCCTGCTTCTGGACGAGCCTACCAACCATCTGGATGTGGATGCGAAGGAAGCTTTAAAAGAAGCTCTGATCGAGTATAAAGGCAGTATTCTGCTGATCTGTCATGAGCCGGAGTTTTACCGGGATGTCGTTTCTCAGGTATGGGACTGCAGTAAATGGACGACAAAAGTATTATAAATATAAAGTATTACGATAGGGGTGTGTATCTGTTTGTTGGTGCACTGAAGGGTATTACAAATGAGTAAAGCAAAAACTGTGGATCTGACTTCTGGTCCGATCCTGAAGAATCTGGCGGAGCTGGCTCTGCCTATTATGGTTTCTTCCATGCTGGGAACCGCTTACAGTATTATGGATATGGCATGGATCGGTCTGCTTGGCGCGAAGGCTGTGGCCGGTGTGGGAGTCGGCGGTATGTATGTCTGGCTTTCACAGGGGCTTGCAGCAATGCCAAGGATGGGCGGACAGGTAAATGTGGCCCAGGCATGTGGGCGTAAAGATTATGAACAGGCGCGTTCTTACGCGGCCTGTTCTTTACAGCTTACTGTTTTATTTGGAATTTTGTTTGCGGCTGTGTGTGTGATTTTTATCAATCCTCTGCTTGGATTTTTTCATCTGACAGATGCGGAGACTTATGCTTCTGCGAAGTCTTATACCTTGATCACCTGTGGGCTGATTCTGTTTTCTTTTCTGAATCTGACTCTGACCGGGCTTTCCACCGCGCAGGGGGATTCCAGAACTCCTCTGCTGGCGAATTTTATCGGGCTTGCAGGAAATATGCTTCTGGACCCGTTACTGATCCTTGGTGTGGGACCTTTTCCAAGGCTGGAAATTGCAGGTGCTGCGATTGCGACGGTGACTTCCCAGATGCTGGTTTCTGTGGTAATGATCATAAGGATCAGGCACTCCCGGCTGGAGCCTGATGTTCTGCGGCATCTGAAGCTGTTTTCGGTTTTTTCAGGGGAATATTACGGGAATGTTTTTAAGATTGGATTTCCCACTGCGGTTCAGAGCAGTATTTACTGTTTTATTTCCATGATCCTGACCCGTATGGTGTCTTCTTATGGTGCGGCCGCCATTGCAACGCAGCGTGTAGGGGGACAGATCGAGTCCGTATCATGGAATACAGCGGATGGTTTTGCTTCTGCCCTGAATGCTTTTGTGGCACAGAATTACGGGGCAAAAAAGAAAGACCGTATCCGTAAAGGTTACAGTCTGTCATTTCGGGTTCTTGCTGTATGGGGTCTGATCGTTACTGCTGCTTTCGTCTTTCTCCCACGGCCGATCGCAGGGCTGTTTTTCCATGAGAAAGATGCGTCGGATACTGCTGTGAATTACCTGATCATTATTGGATTCAGTGAAACGTTCATGTCCATTGAGCTGATGACGATCGGAGCCTTGTCCGGACTTGGGCGTACCCGGCTTTCCAGTACGATCAGTGTGATCCTGACAGGAGCCCGGATTCCGCTGGCATTATTCCTGACGCATATAGGTATGGGATTGAACGGTGTCTGGTGGGCACTTACCATTTCTTCTGTTGCAAAAGGAATTGCATTTACTCTGGTTTTCAGAAAAATCAGCAGTGGACTGCCCGATGATGTTTCCAAAACTTCTGAGGCTTCTATATATTAGTATATTGTCCTGCAAAAATATATATCAACACTTCATTTTCTCTGCAATTGATGCTGGGACTTTTATCAGTTCCAGTTTCCAGAAAATGGAATAAATATAGGAAATTCCGCGTATGTTTCCCAGTTTTTTCGGACCGGAGATTTCTCCTGTGGTCTGTCTGGCGTGTTGAAAAGCAAGTACTACGCTGCTCCACGCCAGACTTTTGCTGTTCTCCCTGCGGTTTACCCATAATTCTTTCGTTAATTCACCGTTTCTTCCGGTCTTCAGGCTATAATAAAAAGGAAGTCCGGATGCCGTATAAAAGGGAAAGTTTTGAAAAGCTACGATTGCCTGCCAGAGGTTTTCTTCTGTACAGGCATTTTTTAAATTTTCGATTGCATTTTTCATCTGATCATTTATCATAGTCTTATAGTTTTGTATCGAATTTTATCGAATCCTTTCGATTTATTACTCATAATACTATAATAAATTTATCAGCTATGCAAGTAACACAAATACGAAATTATCTATCGTTTTCGCTTCATCCATTGAAGAATGCCGGTAAATAATATCGCTGTCAGAATAACAATCCCCATTTTAACCAAATCAAGTAAGTCCCCTGCTTCAATTGCGAAAAGCAATAAGCAGTGGGTGGGGACTTGCTTGTATCAGGAGGCGTGCAAGCGCCTTCTGATAAACTGCGGAGCAGTTATTTGGTTATGAGCAAGTAGCGAAGCGGATTGCGAATATCCGCTTGACCAAGGCTGTAATATGCAGGAGTACTCCATTCCACATGAGTTTTCAGTTCTCTATACTCAAGGGCGGTTATGTAAACACCACAAATGGCAAGTATTCCGCAGACAAGCTGTAAGAAGGTGAACATTCTTGATTTTTTCATTCTACGACTCCTTTATATAGCAAAAAGAGGACTGTTCAGAAAAAATTCTGCCGGTCCTCTTTTTGCTGTTTCTATTTTTTATTATTTCTCAGACTTATCAAATAGAATTGTACGGTATATTATTTTGCAACAAAGTTTACGATCTTGTTTGGTACATAAATCTCTTTGATAAGGTTTTTGCCTTCCAGGAAGGATGCTACTCTCTCATCTGCTTTGGCAATCTCGAATGCTTTTTCTTTTTCGCATCCGTTCGGGATTACGATGGTTCCTCTTACTTTACCATTTACCTGTACACCGATCTCAACGGTCTTGGCAACTGTTTTGCCTTCGTCGTATTTCGGCCATTCGGAAACTGCCAGTAAACCTTCTCCTCCGATGAACTCCCAGATTTCTTCGCAGATATGTGGTGCGAACGGGCTGAGAAGTTTGATGAAGATGGTAAGGTCATCTTTGCTTAAGTGTCCCTCTGCTGTGATCTCGTTGAGCAGTGCCATCAGGCTGGCAATAGCTGTGTTGAATTTCAGGTTTTCGATATCGGAAGATACCTTTTTGATGGTACGGTGGAGTTTCATCTCCAGTTCATCAGATACGGATTCTTCGGAAAGGATATCTGTCAGACCTGCAACACGGTCAAGGAACTTCTTGCAGCCTTTTACAGAGCTGTCGCTCCATGGAGTTGCTGCGCCGTAGTCACCCATGAACAGTACATAAGTACGGAGAGTATCTGCACCGTATTCTTCTACGATATCCAACGGGTCAACTACATTGCCTTTGGATTTACTCATCTTCTCTCCGTCCGGTCCGAGGATCAGTCCCTGGATGGAACGTTTTGCGTATGGTTCCGGTGTATTTACAACACCAAGATCATACAGGAAATGATGCCAGAATCTGGAGTAGATCATATGTCTGGTAACATGCTCCATACCACCGTTGTACCAGTCAACCGGCATCCAGTATTTCAGTTTGTCCATATCTGCCAGTGCGTTTGCATTGTGCGGATCTGTATATCTTAAGAAGTACCAGGAAGATCCTGCCCACTGAGGCATAGTATCTGTCTCACGTTTTGCTGCTGCACCACATTTCGGGCATGTGCAGTTTACGAAGGAATCAATTTTAGCAAGTGGGGACTGTCCGTCTTCACCTGGCTCGAAATCTTTGACATCCGGCAGACGCAGTGGAAGTTCATTTTCCGGAACTGCTACGACACCACAGTTCGGGCAGTGGATAAGCGGGATTGGCTCACCCCAGTATCTCTGACGGTTGAATGCCCAGTCTTTCATCTTGTACTGAACACCGGCTTTACCAATGCCTTTTTTCTCCAGTTCTTCCAGCATACGCTCGATGGAGTCTTTCTTCTTTGTATATCCGTTCAGGAATTCGGAGTTCACCATCTCGCCGTCGCCTGTGTAGGCTTCTTTGGAGATATCTCCGCCTTTGATAACTTCGATGATATCAATGCCAAATTTCTTGGCAAAGTCATAGTCACGCTGGTCATGAGCCGGTACTGCCATGATGGCACCTGTACCATATCCCATCATTACATAGTCTGCAATGTAGATCGGGATCTTCTTGCCGTTAACCGGGTTGATACCTTCGAGTCCCTGGATTCTGACACCTGTTTTGTCTTTTACAAGCTGAGTTCTCTCAAACTCTGTTTTCTTTGCACACTCATTACGATATGCAACGATCTCGTCCATATTTGTAACTTTGTCTGCATATTTGTCAATGATCGGGTGCTCCGGTGCGATTACCATGAAGGTTACACCGAACAGGGTATCCGGTCTGGTTGTATAGATTTCAAGTTTCTCATCGATTCCGTCAACGTCGAAGTTAACGAAAGCACCTTTGGATTTACCGATCCAGTGAACCTGCTGCTGTTTTACGTTATCCGGATAGTCTACGTCTTTCAGACCTTCCAGAAGTTTATCTGCGTACTGAGTAATTCTTAAATACCATACATCTTTGGATTTCTGAACAACTTCGCTGTGGCAGATATCACATTTACCACCCTGGCTGTCCTCATTGGAAAGGACTACTTTACAGTGCGGGCAGTAGTTAACCAGTGTTCTGTCTCTGAATACAAGACCTTTTTCAAACATTTTCAGAAAAATCCACTGTGTCCACTTGTAGTAGTCTTCATCTGTTGTATCGATCACACGGTTCCAGTCAAAGGAGAATCCAACTTTCTTTAACTGGTTGGAAAATCTCTTGATGTTCTCATCTGTGATGATACGTGGATGTGTTCCGGTTTTTACTGCGTAGTTCTCTGTAGGGAGACCGAATGCATCAAATCCGATCGGGAAAAGTACATTGTAACCTTCCATACGACGTTTTCTGGAAATAACCTCCAGACTGGAATATGCTTTGATATGTCCTACGTGCATACCAGCACCGCTCGGATATGGAAACTCTACCAGGCCATAGAATTTAGGTTTGTCACTGTTATCTTTGGCTTCGAAGACTTTGCTCTCTTCCCATTTCGCCTGCCACTTAGGCTCGATCTTTTTAAACAAGTATTTCATCTCTATGCTTCCTCCAACATTTGTTGTATCTAAAAATTCATTTTAATTCAATGAAGTCAGTTTGTCAATGTAACGTTTCGCAGGATTGCCTGTTTTTGCGGTAAAAATAGAGACTATCTCTGTTTTTTCAGAGAAAATCTCTGTTTTAACCGGATCAGGCCAGTTCCTTGCTTCAATTACAAAAAATAAGAAACGGCAAGCGTATAAGAAAAAGAAACAGGGTATTCTGCTTTTTTTGCAAAACATCCTGTTTCTTTCCTGTTTCTTATATATTTTTTCTTAATTCATAGCGCTGACACAGATTACTGCTCTTTCAGTAATCGGGTTATTCCTGCAATAACCTTATAAACCTTATACTTTATTCTTCAGCTTTATCCACTTTGCTTGCTCTTGCTTCGATTTCTTTTGCCTGAATATCGTTCGGAGCCTGCTCGTAGCGTGCGAATTCATAGGAGAAATCTCCGCTTCCGCCTGTCATGGAGCGCAGATCTGTGGAATATCCGTAAATCTCAAGCTGAGGTACATCTGCTTCGATGATGGTATTTCCCTGATGATCCGGGTTCATGCCGAGGACACGGCCGCGGCGTTTGTTCAGGTCACCCATAACATCGCCTGTGAACTTATCCGGAACAGTTACTTTCATGGATACGATTGGCTCTAAGAGTACAGGTGATGCATCCATGAAGCCTTTCTTGAATGCAAGGATCGTTGCCATCTTGAATGCCATTTCTGAGGAGTCTACCGGATGATAGGAACCATCATATAAAGTAGCTTTCACACCAACTACAGGATATGCAGCCAGAGGTCCTTTTAATACGCATTCCTGAAGTCCCTTCTCAACTGCCGGGAAGAAGTTCTTCGGAACTGCACCGCCGACAACAACCTGCTCAAATGTGTAAGGTGTCTCCAGATCGCCTGACGGCTCGAAGCGCATCTTAACGTGTCCGTACTGTCCATGTCCACCGGACTGTTTCTTATGTTTGCCTTCTACATCTGAGTTCTTGCGGATAGTCTCGCGGAACGGAACCTTCGGTTTGCTCAGTTCAACGTCTACTTTATAGCGTTCTTTTAACTTGTTTACTACGATATCCAGATGCTGGTCACCGATTCCATAGAGGAGACTCTGGCGGTTTGCACTGTCATTTACCATGCGGAGTGTCTTATCTTCACTCATCATCTTGGAAAGCGCCTGAGAAATCTTATCCTCATCACCTTTCTTCACTGCTTTGAAACGTTTGCAGGTATAAGGTGTGGAAAGGAGTGCCTTCGGATAAAGGATCGGGTTTGCTTTTGCTGCAAGGCTGTCACCGGTCTGTACGCTGTTCAGTTTGGCAATGGCACCGATGTCACCTGCATGAAGTTCCGGAACCTCGATCGGTTTGGAGCCTTCCAGTACATATAATTTGTTCAGACGTTCTTCTTCGCCTTTCTCTACATTTAATAAAGTATCATCGGATTTGATAACACCGGAGCATACTTTGATAAGAGAATATTTGCCGAGGAACGGATCTGCGATTGTTTTCCATACATATGCGGATTTCGCTTTTGTGAAGTCGTAGTTTGCTTCGAAGATCTCGTTGGTCTTCTGTGCGATTCCGTTGCAGGAGCGTTTGTCCGGGCTTGGGAAATATCCGCAGATATCATCCAGTAAGTTGGATACACCGCGAAGGTTAACCGGTGAGCCCATGCATACAGGTACAATAGCTGCTTCCTGTACGTTCATTGCAAGTGCTGCAGAAACCTCTGTTACTGAGAAAGTATCTCCTTCGAAGTAACGGTCCATAAATTCTTCGCTGGTCTCTGCAACAGATTCCATAAGGATTTCATGATATTTCTCGAGATATTCATCCAGGTATTCAGGAATCGGGCATTCCTCTTTTTTACCTTTATCTATGTATTTACGTCCGGCCTGTTTTACTACGTTTACATATCCTACGAATTTACCGTCTTCACGGATCGGGAAATGAAGCGGTGCGATCTTCTTGCCGTAGAGTTCTGTAAGCTGTTCTACAACTTTACGGTAGCTGACATCGTCTACATCCATATCTGTTACAAAGATCATTCTCGGAAGTTTATATTTCTCACATAAATTCCATGCTTTCTGTGTTCCGACCTGAACACCGGCTTTACCGGAAACTACAATGATCGCCGCATCTGCTGCGCTTACTGCTTCTTCTACTTCGCCTACGAAATCGAAATATCCGGGAGTATCCAGCACATTGATCTTCATCTTATCCCACGGTACCGGGATCAATGTGGTAGAAATGGAAAAATGTCTCTTAATCTCTTCTTTGTCATAGTCGCTGACTGTGTTTCCGTCTTCTACTTTTCCGAGACGGTTTGTCATTCCTGCTAAATAAGCCATTGCCTCAGCAAGAGTAGTCTTGCCAGCTCCCCCGTGACCTAAAAGGACTACATTTCTAATTCGGTCAGTTCTAAATACATCCATGTTGCGTACCTCCCTGTTTGTCTGTTATGTTGTGCTGCCTGTAACGTCCGCAGCAACGATATGGCTATATATTACTAAATTTTTTTATATTTTTCAAGTATTTTATGAAATTTTAACATCTTTTTTTATGAACTCTTTGTATTTTCATGAGCATTTTATATATTTTCAGTAATTTAAACCGGTTTTCACTGTGTATTTTATCACAATTGCATCGTCTACGGAATGTAGGTTTATCATTATACTGATTTTGTTGTATGCTTTTGTCACTCTGTCGCTTTAAATTATTTATGTATAAAAGCATCCGTATGAATTGACTTTTCAAATCATATCCATTAAAATAGTAAATTATGATACAAACGCCTCTTTCTGATGTCTTCATACGTTACAGACAGAGGTTGTCAATACGTTGCCGGACACAGAGTGAACAGCAACACCAATACTAAAAATGTTACCTGAAAGGATGCAAAACCATTATGAAAACCATCGGTTTTATCGGTCTCGGACTGATTGGCGGCTCTATTGCCAAAGCCATCCGGAAATACCATGAAGATTACCGTATTCTTGCCTATGACCAGAATCGGGAAACACTTGCAACTGCAGTAAGCAGCAACATGATCGATGCAGTATGCGAGGAACATGACGAAAGATTCAAGGGCTGTGATTATATTTTTCTGTGTGCCCCTGTGGAATATAATGTAAAATATCTGGAATATTTTAAGGATAATATTGGTCCTGATACGATCATCACAGATGTAGGAAGTGTTAAGGGGATTATCCATAAGGAAGTGGAACACCTTGGAATGGAGGCTCGTTTTATCGGCGGACATCCGATGGCAGGCTCTGAGAAAACCGGTTTCGAGGCTTCCAGTGACCGTCTGATCGAGAATGCTTATTATATCATCACCCCGGGCGGTGAAGTTGCGCTGGACAGACTGACTGATTTTACGGAAATGATTTCTTCCCTGGGTGCGATCCCTATGGTTCTTACAAGCGAGGAACATGATTTTATCACAGCCGGAGTCAGCCATCTGCCTCATATCATTGCTTCTGCACTGGTAAACCTGGTCAACATGCTCGACAGTGACCAGGAATATATGAAAACCATCGCAGCCGGAGGTTTCCGTGACATTACCCGTATCGCATCTTCTTCTCCGATCATGTGGGAGCAGATCTGTGTGGAAAACAGCCAGAATATCTCCAACGTTCTGGATGATTATATCCGTATGTTAGTTCAGATCCGCTGCTTCGTAGATAACAAAGACTCCAAGAGTCTCTACCAGATGTTTGCAAACTCCAGAGATTACCGTGATTCCATTGACGTCGTGGACAATGGCCTGCTGAAAAAAGCATACGTGCTGTATCTGGACATCGCAGATGAAGCCGGCGGTATCGCTACGATCGCTACCATTCTGGCGATGGAAAAGATCAGCATCAAGAATATCGGCATTATTCATAACCGTGAGTTTGAGGAAGGTGTTCTTAAGATTGAGTTCTATGACGGAACTTCCATGGAAAAAGGAGCTGCACTTCTTAAGAAAAGAAACTATATCGTTTACGAACGCTGAATACGTCATAAAACAGTGCAATAAAACAGATTGCGACTTGTCTTCTGTTTTTGCTGTATGATTTCGCCATAAGATATCGAAGTAAGTATAAACAGGCAGATACAAGAGACAAAAGATATGGAATTGCTATAAATCTGAAATAACACAAAATAATCTTTATAAAGTAAAAAACAGGCAGGAATTTATATATGGAAATCAAAAAACAGACACATCTGTCAGGAGAACTGACTGTACCGGGTGATAAATCTATTTCCCACAGAGCAGTCATGTTCGGTTCTCTTGCACAGGGTACCACAAAGATCACACATTTTCTGGAGGGAGCAGACTGTCTCTCTACAATCTCCTGTTTCCGGAAAATGGGAATTGATATTGAAAGAAATGCTTCAGAAATTCTGGTTCACGGCAAAGGACTCCATGGACTGAGCACCCCATCCGGAGTTCTGGATGTAGGAAACAGCGGAACAACTACCCGACTGATCTCCGGAATTCTGGCAGGACAGTCTTTTACCAGTGAATTAAATGGAGACGCTTCCATCCAGTCACGTCCTATGAAGCGTATCATGACTCCCCTTCTTTCCATGGGAGCTGATATCGTCAGTCTGAAAGACAATGGATGCGCACCATTACGCATCACAGGAAAACCTTTACACGCCACTCATTATCAGTCACCGGTTGCTTCCGCACAGGTAAAATCCTGTGTCCTTCTGGCAGGAATGTACGCAGATGGTATCACAAGTGTGACAGAGCCGGTACTTTCCAGAAATCATACAGAAATCATGCTGAATTATTTTGGCGCAAAGGTGACTTCTGAGGGAACTACCGCCTCTATTGAACCGGAACCGGTGCTGAACGGACGTGAAATCAAAGTGCCTGGTGACATTTCCTCTGCTGCCTATTTCATCGCAGCCGGACTTCTCACACCGGGAAGTGAAATTCTTCTGAAAAATGTAGGCATCAACCCTACCAGAGATGGTATGCTCCGCGTATGTAAAGCCATGGGAGCCGATATCACCCTGTTAAATGCAAGTACAGAAGGTGAGCCTACCGCAGACCTTCTGATCCGCACCAGCAGTCTCCACGGAACCACAGTAGAAGGCGAAATCATCCCGACACTGATCGATGAAATCCCGATGATCGCAGTGATGGCTGCCTTTGCAGAAGGAACAACTGTGATCAAAGATGCACAGGAACTGAAAGTAAAAGAATCCGACCGTATCGCAGTTGTGACAGAAGGATTAAAGCGCATGGGGGCTGACATCCAGCCGACAGATGACGGTATGATCATCCACGGCGGCAAACCACTTCACGGTGCGGAAATCAATTCCTATCTCGACCACCGCATCGCCATGTCCTTTGCTGTGGCAGGTACAATCTGTGACGGTACCCTGACCATTAAAGACGGCGACTGCGTAAAAATTTCCTATCCGGAATTTTATGAGGATCTGTATTCTCTTGGAAAACAAAGATATCTGACGCAGGATTTCACCCTCTGATGGACTGGATTAAGATGCGTTATTTTAGAGGATCGCTATAATATCAGCATTAAAGAGATCTCACTTATGACCGGATATACCAACTCTGCCACATTTTCACGGGCATTCAGCCGCTATGAGGGTGTCACACCAAGCTGGTACCGTTCTTCCAGGCAGAACAGCAGCAAAAAGTAATCGTAACTGTCAGTATCTCCGCAGTTACAGGGAATCTTTATATTCCTTTTCCTGCTCTGTGCAGATAATTTCATAGCCATATAACATCAAAGGGGAATGCTATCAGTCAAAAATCCTGTAGCATTCCCCTTATCTTTTGATTTCAATAAAATCTTTGGTTTTTTATTCTATACAGACAACTTCCAGATAATCGCACTCTCCTGCCGCATCTTCCATCACTTCCGCCATTCTTTCCATCGCATCCAGCAGATCATCATCTGCAACCCGGGACATATCCATTGTAATCTTCGTATCGTCGCTTAATTCTGTCAGTTCATCATAAAGATCATTGACACTTCCTGCTTCCAGTCCAAGTTCCTCTCTGAGATATTCCAGAATCTCCCCTGCATTCTCAAATTCATTTCCGTTTACATATACTTCCTGCATATTTTTCTCCTCCTACGTGCATATTATTCCTGTGAGTAAGTTCCGGATGCTGCTTTATTACTTTTACTCTTTTATTTTTTCTGTTTCCTTTATTTCTCTTTATTCTTTCCATAATGAAAGCCGGAAACTTCTCTGATTCAGGTCAGGCGGAGAAATTTATCCGCTTCCTTACCTGCCTGATCTGGTTAAAAACTTTTTTACTGTTTTGTATTTTTATAGATACTTGAGAAAATTTATCCAAAATACTCTTTTCATTTTGCAGCAAATCGTTTATAATGGGTAACTGTCAGCGGAAGTTCGTTATTATTTTAACAGCATCCCGTTTTTACAGTCATGTAACCCGACATAAACGGATCATCTTTTTCGATATCTGCTGCAACATGAAGAAACAGGAAAACAGTAACACTATATTTTTCACGGTGAGTATATCACACTGATATGCGTTTTACCAGAGAGGAGCTACATTTTATGAAAATTTTATTTTACGGCACAAAAAACTATGACGAAGAATTTTTTGAAAAGCTTCTTCCCTCCTATCCGGGAATTGAAATTAAATTTACAGAAGCAAATATCCATGAAGAAACCGCATCCCTTGCTCATGGCTATGAAGCAATCTGCGCTTTCGTAAATGCAGACTTAGGTACTCAGGTAATCGAAGCTTTGCATACCCAGGGTGTAAAACTCATCCTTATGCGCTGTGCAGGTTACAACAACGTAGATCTGGAAACCGCTCATAAATTCGGAATGAAAGTTCTGCGTGTTCCGGGATACTCTCCGGAAGCAGTTGCAGAACATGCCATGGCACTTGCCCTGACTGCAAACCGCCACACACATAAAGCATATATCAAATGCCGTGAGAACAACTTCTCCTTAAGCGGTCTGATGGGTCTTAACTTCTATCAGAAAACTGCCGGAATCATCGGTACCGGTAAAATCGGCCAGGCAATGGCAAAAATCTGCAAGGGATTCGGCATGAGAGTCATCGCTTATGACCTTTACCCGAACAAGAGCCTGGATTATCTGGAGTATGTATCTCTGGATGAACTCCTTGCAACCAGTGACCTCATCAGCCTTCACTGCCCACTTACAGAAGAAACCAAACACATCATCAACGAAGAAACTATCGCTAAGATGAAAGATGGTGTCGTTCTTGTAAATACTTCCCGTGGTGGTCTGATCAAGACAGAAGACCTGATCTCCGGAATCCGCGATCATAAATTCTCCGCAGTCGGACTGGATGTTTATGAGGAAGAAACTGATTTCGTATTTGAAGATATGTCTGAGCGCATTCTTCAGAGTTCCATCACCCAGAGACTTCTCTCCTTCCCGAACGTAGTTATGACTTCTCATCAGGGATTCTTTACAAAAGAAGCTCTTACAAATATCGCAGAAACTACGATGGAAAATGCAAAAGCATATATGAATGGTGAAGAACTGAAAAACGAAGTTTTCTCATAATATTTTCTTCTTAATAAATGAACTAAATCAAGCAAGCCCCATCCCACGGCTTCAATTGCGGAAAGCAATAAGCAGTGGGTGAAGACTTGCTTGTATCAGGCTGACATCTGCTGCCTGATACAAGCTTCTGAAAATTATAAAAGTAAAAAGACATGATATCCACAGACTGCTTCGTAAATCAGCAACACCTGACAGATATCATGTCTTTTTTATTTGCATTTATTCCATACAGTATGACTACTCATATTTTCTCTTTGCATTACTCGTTTATTTCATGCCATTATCTCTTCTTTACTACTTCGTTTTTGTTGTATTTGAGGAATCAGATGATGTGTCCTCCTCATCACCAGGATCATCAATCTGCTTCATATCCTCATCTGATGTATCAGCATCCATTTCCTCCAGTTCTTCTTCAGTGAGCGGCTGAAGATCATCCTGATAAATTTCCTTATTTGTGATATCATCCTCTGATTTCTTTCCACATCCAGCCAGTGCCACACTTGCAAGCACCATTCCTGTCACTAAAAAGTATTTTAATTTTTTCATTTTCGTCATTTTTATCATCCTTTCATCTGTTGTGCCAGAGTCCGGATCTCCTGTATGATATCTTCCCGGTCTCTGACAGGCACTTTATCTGTTCTGTTTACATATACAGTTCCCAGGCTCTCACAGCTCATCTGCCTCAACAGCATCTGCGCGGTGCTCTCAGCCTTTTCACGTGGTCCGATGCTTCCCGCTGCCAGAAAAACTCCTCCTGTCTTTTTCTTCGGAATCGGTTCTTCTTTCCGGATATATCTGGCACTGAAATATGTCTGTAATCTGCTGAGTACTGACAGAAGCATTCCCGTAACTTCCTCAAAATATACCGGAGATGCCATCACAACATGGTCGCATTCTTCAATATAAGAAAGAATCTCCTGCCATTCATCTTTTATGGCACATCCCGGATGTGTAAAACACCATCTGCAATCCACACATGGCCGAATATCCGCTTTATATGCGTTTACCGTCTTACATTCATATCCCTCACCCAGTTCTTCCTGTAATGTCTTTATCATAAATGCAGTCTCACCGTTTTTTCTCGGTGAACCGTTAAAAATTAATACCTTTTTCTTCTCCATGGTAAAATTCTCTTATCTTTCCTTTTATTTCTATCCTTCATATTTTTCTCTGAGGAGTGAGATTTCCCTTCTCCATCCTTCATCGTCATTCGGTGTTTCCAGAATAAACGGGATTCCTCTGGTCGCAGGGTGATTGATGACTCTCACCAGTGCTTCCAGACCAATCTCTCCTTCTCCGATCTTCGCATGACGGTCTTTGTGGCTTCCCAGACCGTTCATACTGTCATTGAGATGGATTGCTTTCAGCCTGTCCAGACCTATGACCTGATCAAATTCTGTCAGTACCCCGTCCAGATCATTCACAATATCATACCCGCCATCCCAGACATGACAGGTATCCAGACAGACACCCAGTTTTTCTTTCAGTTCCACCTGATCGATAATCTGGCGAAGCTCCTGAAAATTCCTTCCCACTTCGCTGCCTTTGCCGGACATGGTTTCCAGAAGCACAGTCGTTGTCTGCTCCTTTGTAAGAACTTCGTTCAGAATCTCTGCAATCTTCGCAATTCCGGCCTCCGCTCCCTGACCAACATGGCTGCCCGGGTGAAAATTATAATAATTTCCCGGTGTCAGTTCCATACGCTTCATATCATCCGCCAGTATCTCTCTGGCAAACTCCCGGAGATTTTCTTTATCACTTGCACAGTTCATGGTATAAGGCGCATGAGCGACTAATTTTCCAAAACCATTCTCCTGCTCCAGTTCCAGAAATTTTTTTACATCCTCAGGATCGATCTCCTTCGCCTTTCCCCCTCTGGGATTTCTGGTAAAAAATGCAAATGTATTTCCGCCATTTGCAAGCATCTGGCGTCCCATTGCCGTATAACCTTTGGAAGAACTTGTGTGATTTCCTATATATAACATATTTTCATCCTCTGTCTGTAATATTTATGTAACCTTTTGTAAAAATAATTATAACAAAAATAGATTTGCAAGAAAAGAGGTATTTGTTGACGATTCTGTGAATTCTCTATATACTTAAAAGTATGGACAGAAGCACGATAAATTCTGACATTTACAGGCAGTTCTTTTCTGTTATCTGCCTGAAAAAAGAGAAAGAGAGAGTTTTATATGACCGAACAAAAGAAACCCGTCCGGAGCAGGTCAGCCGCTGCCCGGAAAAAGGAACTATACAAAAAGTCCCGTTATTATCAGGAATCCCGAAAACGCTTTTACATGATCGGGGGAATTGGCGGTGCAGTCTTAGTATTGCTTTTACTGATCTTTGGTATCCGCGGATGCAGCAGTTTTCTCAGTTCCAGAAAGGCATCTTCCGGAAATGTGGTTTCCATGAACAGTTCTTCCGGATCCGGCAAAAACGGTTCCGCTGCAGCAGACAGTTCCAATGCTTCCGGTACCGCAGACGCAGCATCGGACAACAGCAATAACTTCGCCTCCCTGACCGGATCGGTTTCCCTGACTTTAAGCGTTGTCGGTGACTGTACATTGGGCACAGACGAAACATTTGACTATGATACCAGTCTGAACGCCTACTATGAGAGTTATGGAGGAGCTTATTTTCTCCAGAACGTAAAAGAAATCTTTTCCAGCGATGACCTGACGATTGCTAATTTCGAAGGAACCCTGACAGACTCAGAGGAACGGGAAGATAAGACTTTTGCATTCAAGGGACCTGCTTCTTTTACTTCCATCCTGACAGAAGGTTCTGTGGAAGCAGTCAACACTGCAAATAATCACAGCCACGATTACGGTGAACAGAGCTTTGAAGATACACTGGCTGCTCTGGATGACGCAGGAATCGTCCATTTCGGCTATGACGAGACGGCTGTCATGGACGTAAAAGGTGTCAAAGTCGGCATGGTAGGAATTTATGAACTGAACGACCATCTCGGCCGGGAACAGCAGTTAAAAGACAATATCGCCAAAGTAAAGGCAGACGGAGCTCAGCTCATCGTCGTTATTTTCCACTGGGGAAATGAAACCGAAACCGTCCCTGACAGTAATCAGACCACCCTCGGACGTCTGGCAATCGATGAAGGTGCTGATCTGGTGTGCGGACATCATCCTCATGTCCTTCAGGGCATCGAAACCTACAAAGGCAAAAATATTGTTTACAGCCTGGGAAATTTCTGCTTCGGAGGCAACAGTTCCCCGAGTGATATGGACACCATGATCTACCAGCAGATCTTTACCGTCGATTCTGACGGCGTAAAAGAAGATAACGTGACAAATATTATCCCCTGCTCCATTTCCTCTGCTGCCTACGAGGGCTATAACAACTATCAGCCTACTCCGGCTGAGGGTGATGAAGCAACACGGATTCTCGAAAAGATTAATGAAAGAAGTTCCTGGATTTCCACTGCTGAAGGTACTACCTTCGCTGCTGAATATCATAACTCCGATGCCATCGGCGCTGACAGTAACAACACTGATTCCAATAGCATCAGTGATACTGTTGAATAGATCTATCTGATCTGAATATCTTCTAAAAAAGCTACGTCAGGATATCAACTTAATCCTGCGTAGCTTTTTCATCAAAAATTCACTTCTCTCAAATAATAATCATTGCATCCCCGATTGATACCGTTTCGCACCTAGATATTACATTTGTAATCAAACACTTCCTATTTATAATATGATCTGCATAATTTTTTTGCCTACATATCCGAAATCCGGCATCTCCCAGAAAGCCTTTATTTGACTTTTTAAATCTATTTACGCTTATGTGATGGAGTATATGCAACTATTCTTTAAAATCAGCTGTGACTCTTTTCGTCAAATTGGACATACTATTTTTGTTCATTATTTTTCTTGACAAATGACACATTTTCTGAACTCTCTATTTTTTCTATACATGGAAAAAGCGGTGCATATTTCAGCACCGCCATTTTCTCATTACATCTTATCAATTAAAAGGCAATTCTTCATCTGCAGAAACATCCATGAATCCATCTGCACTTCCAGCAGGGGCTGATGATGGTGTTGGCTTAGGTGGATAATAAGCTGCGCCATCCCTGGATGATTTACTTTCAGCAAATTCCTGATCTTCGACAACCACTTCTGTCGTATACACTTTCGCTCCATCCCGGTTTGTGTAGCTATCTGTCTGGATTCTTCCACTGATAGCAATCTTCATTCCCTGTCGGAGATACTTTTCTGCAAACTCCGCAGCCTTTCCAAATACCACACAGCCGACAAAATCTGCGCTTGCCTCTCCGTCTCTTTTAAATCTTCTATCCACTGCCAAGGTGTAACGTGCAACTGCTGTACCATTTCCTTGAGCATACCGGACTTCTGGATCCCGTGTCAATCTTCCTATCAATATTACTTTATTCATTTTCTATCCAACTTCTCCTCTGCTTCTTTTCTTAAAAATACATTACCTTCAAAAGCTCCAACTGTTCCTCGGCTTCTTTTCTTGTCAAAAATACGTGGCCTCCAAAATTTCCAATTCCGAATGCTCTCCTTGAAGTCACGAACTCAATCCTGTTATCGAAAATCCTTATTTCTTTTACCTTCTGCTTGGAAATATCCTTTCCGACAATGATAAAGACGGAATCCCCGACTTTGCAAGGCAATTTCACTAATGTTCCATGTTCCTCTGTGTCTTCAATTCCACCGCCTTTCATAATTTCGATTACTTTGTCAATCATGAGAATTTCGCTCATGTTTCCATCCTCGCAATCTTGAAAATATTTACAATATCCACAGGCTTCAGATGCGCAAGCTCCGTATTCCTTTAACTGCTCTAGTTCCTCGATAACTTCATCGGCATCAATCAGTCTCATTCTCTATCCTCCTCTTTTATTCTTGCCATATTGCGTTTGCTTCTTTCCGGCAATCTCTTTCCATGTAATAGTCATACAGGAACTCTTTCTGCGCCTTCGTGTACTCTCTGGTGATGTCCCTTGTTGGAATTGCGATTCCCTGCTGTGGATTGTGCAGAAGCACCCATCCTCTTCTGACCAGATAGTCCGCCGCTCCGATAACATCCGGGGAATTTTTCACCATTCCTGATGCGTTGATCTCCACCATCGCCGCAAATCGTTCCTCTTGTGTCAGGTTCTTGTCCATATAGTCGTTCGCCCATTCCTGATGATCTCCCCACTCTACTGCATGGAAGGTTCCGTTCGGTTCTAACCATCCATAATCCTCTGTGATGTGTTCTTCTTCATCCATCATTCGTGCCATGAAGCTGTCGAGTGCATCATGCTGTCTATCCTCTGCTGTTTCTTCCCCCAGTTCCTTTCTGATTGTCCTTTTTGTCTCTTCCGGGATATAGCTCATTGCAACATCCCATCGCTCTACCATCCTTTGCAGATTCTTCTCTGCTTTCTTTCGTCTTTCGATCTCTTTCCAGATGTTCATTTTTCCTGTCAGTTGTTCCTCTTCTCCCGGTTCGTAGACTTCAAGATGGTACGTTCCTGCTGCTGTACTTCCTTTTAGGGCGGCGCGACCGAGCAGAATGTCCTCTGCATATCTTCTGATCTGTGCCTCCGGTGTGTCTGTTCCGGTCATGCTTTTCATCAGAATCTCAATGACTTTCTCATGGCTTTTTTCTCCGGTATAAAACCACTCTCTTGCAATCTGCGTGATAAACTCTCCGTAAATATCGAAGGAAATTTCTTTTATCTCTGATTCACTGTTCACTTTTATTCCTCCTTTTCTATATAATCCGGGCATTCTCCAGCATACTGATACTCATTCATATCTTCACACTTATCTTCGCAGGAATCAGCTTCTGTGCAATACATGCAGCAAGGCTTTTCCGGCTTGAGTTTAAGACACTCCAATCTGCAATGTCCAAACTTTCCGTCATTGTATGGTACAGGAAGCGGCATCCATGCGATAATCCTCGATCTTTTCCATCCGGTTGATCCATTTATAAATCCAGACCACTTTCCATCAATGACATAACTGAGCCCATACGTCTGATACATCCGGTTGTAATTTCCGTATCTGAAATACGCAAACCACACTAAAACTGTTTCGCATTCCTCTGGAAGCCTTTCTTCTGCCGGAATCCAACCGCCCTTTTTGATTCTCAAATAGTCCTTCAGCCATTTTATAATTTCTACAAATCTTGGTTCATATGCCATGAATTGAATCATATGCTTTTTATTCTTGGCTTTCTCAAAAAGTTCTACTATCTTCTCAAGCTCTTCATTTTCTCTTGCTTCAATTTCCTTTCTCATCATTTTTTCTCCTCAAAATTCTCGACTGCTTCTTTCATAGCATTAAACTTCTCAAGTTGATATTTCAGTGTTTGTATTGCAGCGTAATATCTTTTAAAGAAAAGCTCTCTCGCTTTTTTATGATCCTTAGCATACAGAACAACAATATCGTCATACTGACTTGTAAATCCGCCCACGACACTCTTATTGATACGAGCTGCACATACTCCAACTGGCCAGTGATATACTGGCACATAGCTTTTAGGCTTTTCAATAACTTCGCATTCTTCACATCTGAGAGAAAAGTCGCCCTCATATGTTCTATCCAAAATGTAAAAATACAATTTCATCTCATGTTCTCCTGTTCCAAACCTCTGCTAAGGCTTTTTTCTTTTCTTCACCACTTTTATTTCCATACATTTCGAGGACATATGGAGAAGCCCCGCATCTTCTGCATTCAACTGACAGTTCGCTGTATAATCCTTTATTAACTGGATTCTTAAACTGCGCTGTTCCTCCGCAAAACGGGCATGGTTTTAACTTTATCTTCTCAACAATCTTCTGGCTTTCCATGATTCTCTGATTCCTTTCCTCCACCAAACTTTCTATCAATATTATCCATGATTGCTTTCAGTCTGACTTCTCCGATTCCTTTTGTCTCAGCGATTGCTGCTTTGATCTGACTAACATCAACACCTGGAACAGACTCTCTTCCGTCGTTGTACACATTCTTATATAAATTACGGCAGAAGTCTTCAAACTCCTGCCTGTCCATACGTTTCACTCTTTTATAATCTTCTCTGCGAAGCATATACTTTGATCCATTACTAAGGTTTCTTGCTACATTCATGCACTTTCCCTCCTTATCTTCCCATTTTCTTCATAACTTTCAGGAACTTTTTCAAACTTTTCATCAGTTTTTTGCTTACCTTCATACCAGTTTACCTCCCTACAAAGCTACTTTTGGAATCGGAACACCAATTTCTCTTGTTTCTCCTGTAAAGCAATTCCCACAATATTTCCATACTCCATTATCAACTTTTACAAATGTCATATATGTAGAGGCATACTTTCCAGTTTTGGGGTTAAGACTGTAATCATATGCTCCTCCAACCTGCAAATAACCAGCTCCCATACTTCTTGGTGGCAGGACATTCAGGAAGTGCCAATACACATCCTCGTCTACCAGTTCTCCCGGTTTACAATACTTGTCCCATGATTCTCCATGTTCTTCCCATCCTTTAAGTGTTTTCAGACATAATTCTTTTTCGCTCATTCTTCACCCATTCCCTTTCGTTAATCCACATATATTCTCTGATATATAAGCCATTCAGGATATTGATTGCCTGAATCTCTGATAGTCCGCATAACTCCTGTAATTCCTTACGGAGTTTTCTTCTGGCTCCAATATCCTGATTTCCGTTATCCAAAAGCTCTGCTGCTCTATGCCGAAAATCTGCTACGATTTCCGCTGTCAGTAGCTCTGCCATTATGGAGTTTCCCTTATCAATCAATTCAGCAAATCACCATATGAATCATGCAACTCAACATCTTTGTCATTCATATTCATCACTGATACATACGGAGCATCGTCTTTTCCATACTCATAATGGCATATATTATGTAACCATGTAGCCAGCTCTTCATCGTTCATCGAACGGATCCAATCTCCATTTGTCATGATATCCCTCCAGTTCCTTTCTCACACAATTCAGTGCGTATCTTGCAGATGTGTTCAATAATCTCTGCCATGCCCCCTGAGATGGCGCCCATTTAAACCCATTCTTTTTCAGAACATCTCTCACTTCCGAGTCTGGTTTTCCCTCAAAAATGATCTGCAATCTCATAATCTCTGCATTCTCTACTACCTTGAACATCTCAAATTCTGTTTCCTGGGTTCCTTTTTCTTTGGCGTCTCTCAGCTGTTTGAGTCTTCCCTCTACTCTATGAATATTCGCATTGTTATTCTGCAGCATATAGGATGGATAACCAATTCTTCCACACCAATCCGGTTCACGAAGATTCTGGATCTGTTCTTCTGAATACCCCATATTCATAAGCTCTTCATTTCCCTTTTCGGTATCTTTCAGTCGAATGGCTTTATTTGCAGCTTTCATCCGCTCCTGAGTTTCTTTCAGACTCACCAGCTTTTCTTCCAGACGTTCAATTGCGTCCTGATCTCCGGATTTAATGACATCTTTTCCATACAGTACACTTTCAATCTTTGAGAGAATCTTCTGTGTTTCCTGATAGAACTGGTGGTTAGTATCCCACGCCTGCACCTGTCTTTCTTTTTTCTTAACAGGGAAATTGCCGCCTCCTGAAATCAAGATTGACGGACACATACATCCGATCTTACTGTCCCGGTTGAAATACTCTGCCATTCTTCTCGAATATCTTTCTGCCATGCTATAAAGTCTTTCTGCCTGAAGTGGTCTTTCTGCCACTATCTTATCGGCCAGATCATACGCTTTATCGACATAGCTACGATATTCCTTTGTCTTGCTGTCTTTCTCATAATCTCTCATCGACATCATATCGTGCGCTGTCTTAGCCAGAGATTCATTAATTGAATAATATACTCTTTCCATCCTCTTACATCTCCCCTTCAAATTTGGCTATCTTTTCTCGATCAAATTCCATTGCTGGATAAATACAATAACCGCTTCTTCTTGTTTTCCCTGTTCTTTTTGCCAAACCATTAGATTCCAGAAAACTTGTAGCCCACGGGCAATTATTCGTATCTACATAAGATTCATTTTCCCCAAGAGTTGTATCGCGCAAGCAGACAGTTACCCTTGCGATTTATCCATCCTGCATGTTATAGATTTCAACTGCCAGGCTACCATCCGACATATATCTCCCTAAGCGAAGCATACAATTCTTGTATGCCGAATAACTTGTTTCAATATCTAAAGTTGCCATACTCATTTTCCTCCTTGAATTTACGCTTCTGCTTTCTCGATAAACGTATAACAGCACTCATTCAGCAAGTTTGTCATTACAATTCTAAGAAGCTCATCACGATCTGTTCCATATTCTGACGCTTTCTTTTCCCAGTCTGAATGATCCAGAATATCAGTTGCTATCTCTTCCAAATCTTCCAATGATGCATCCTTGTTCTCACATAAATCAAACAGCAAATGGCAATACTCTGCATTTGTTCCGCAGGTATAGAAACCATCTTTAATGCACATAGCCTTTACTTCGTCACTTCTAATCATTCTCGCTTCTTTGAATTTCATATGATTACCTCCGTTTTTTGGTGTTGTTTTGTTTTCGCGGCGTAATCGTAACAGGCTTGCGCGCGCATCTGTCAAGCATTATTTTGACTGATTATTCAATTTTCGTACAAACATCACCTCATATCCGAGAGCGTTAACAATCTTCTCAAACTTGCTGATCCTCATGTCCCTTCTGAAAGAATCATTCAGGGACTGGCGGTTAGTATTCATTTTCTTTGCGAGTTCATACTGTGAGATATTTTCTGCTTTTAACAGTTCTTTTAACTTATCTGTAAGATTCATAACATCTTCCTTTCTGCTGTATTATCACTTTATTTTCTTTTTGTTGAAGATTCCGGAGAAATATATGCAGCATTTCCCCAGAATCTGTTATTTTCCAAATTTGGACTTCTTATTTTTACGATACAGGTGTGCTTTTCATTGCAGAAACAATCATCCATATACAATTTCTCCGAACAGTGCATACTGGATAATCATATCTGCCGACACTTCATCAATCATCGTGACGTCAAGCGTTACATCTGTTCCGTTCCTGTTTACAATGGAATTATTCTCTGTCGAGTACATCTCTAATCCTTTTTGAAACTTGTCCAGCGTAAGTTCATAATAAGATTCATCTTCAATATCATAGAACCAAAGTTCACCTCCGCGGCTGATCTGCTCGCTGGCATATTCTCCCAGGTATCTTCCAACAACATTCACCTCTGAACACCAGCTCTGTAAAAAATGGCTATCCAATGCCGCCGACATAATATCATCAACGTCCTCCTGAGTAACTTTCGCTATAACTCCGTTCACTACCACCACTGCTATCATACTTTCCGGGCTACTACTGTCATGCTTTTCGTTCTTCTCCACTCCATTAAGCAAATAGGCAACTCCTTTCGGGTGCATTTCATCAAACCAGTGCCAAATCTCCTCTCGCTCTGTTCCTTTCTGAAAGGCTTTGATTACTCTGGTTCCACATCTCAATACATACTCATGTTCCAATATCAATCGTCCATCTTTTTCTTTCCGAAACAGTACATTTTTAAGATCTTTCCACAGTTTTTCTACCATCCGATAGCAAATTCCGGTTTTTCCATTCCAGTCGCAACTTCCATCTTCATCCATGCACATACTGCAAAGCATCATGGGCCATCCGCAATATGGACAGTAAGTCTGGTATCCATCCCTGCGGACATCCCAGTAAATCATCGCTTCTCTGCCGCATTCGGGGCATTCCTCTGCAACGCTTTTAGCTCTGATCTGTAACAGCTCTTTTGCTTTTCCGATAATATCCTCATGCAGCATTCGGTTTTCTTTCTGTAACTGCTTCGCTACTTTCTTTCTGCTGATCTTAACTTTCTTTTTCATCTGGTTCCTCCACTTCCACATATTCCAGTATCTTTCTTCTGGCAAATTTCTTTATCTTTTCTGGATATGTGCCGTCCTCAATATATACAAGTTCAAACTCATTCGCCCATTCCACAAATTTCGCTTTCCAGTTGCAGCAAGGCTCTCCTGTCAACTTTTCGAACAGATACTCACTTTCTCCTTTTATCTGTTCATACACCATGACAATCTCCATCAGATTTTCTGTCCAGCAGTTATACTTGATCTGGCATTCTTTAGTGGCTGTCACTTCGCTTTCAAACAGTTCTTCGGCTTTTTCTTTTAACATCTCCATTCTGGAAGAAAGATCATCAAAGATGCCCGTACAGGCATCCCTCAGTCTGGCAATCCTCCTTTCTGTCACCGGAACACCTGCTTCTTTCAGGGCTGTTTTCAAATCTTCCTCATACCACTTTTCTACATACCATGGCATTGTTCCCACACTACTTGTCCTCCTCTCTGAGCAAGTCCAATTCTTCTACATGTTCGATGCAGACTTTTCCGTCATTTGCGGTTTTATAAAGTGAAAATCCTGAAGAATGGATAGACAAATTGAAATATCCTGTCTTGTCAGCAGTGACGGTCGCAAGTCCTTCTACATCGTGACGTTTGAGAAATTCAATAATTGCATTAATATGTGGCAGTACCTCTTTTGAAATGGTTTTAAATTCTTCACGTTTCATATTCTTCAATCCTCCTGTACATTTTTAAACATATCAAAATCTTCACACATATCACATTCCTGACTGCTGAAGATGTTCTGGCAGACCTGGCATTTCGGATTCAACGATTCGAAAAAACTGCGATGGTCTTTCGCCAGCATAAGTAGCGTTGTCAAGGCTTTCTGTTTATCCTGCATCACCTTCCCTCCCTTAAATCTGTTCAATCACAGAATTTGCATCCTGTAAATATCCGATGCTTTCATCTAACATTTCGATATAATTCTGCATTTCTTCTCCCTTGTCTCCATCGCGGAAGTTATCTGGAAGATTTTCGTAACTGTCTTCTTCTTCTGATTTCACTTCTTCAAGAATCTCCTCCGCTTCTGCAATAAGATCAAACGCTTTTCCCAGTCTTTTTCTTTTCTGTCTGTTCATTCATCATTCCTCCCAGCCTTCATAATCTTCATAATCAAGTCCCATCATCTCACAGATACTTTCATAGCTGCTTCCATTCTCATACATGTTCTTCACACTCTGTCCATGCACTGTTCCATCCCACTGTCTGATGTGATCCTCAATTTCTACATTCAACTTGTGATTGTTTCTTCCTGTCATAATCCAAACCTCCTGTCTTCATCTGTAATAACATGTGAAGTTCCAATGATTACCCAACTCATAGTAAATCCCGTACTTCTCAAAAATCTTGTCAAACTGGCGTTTGATTCCCGGAGCAGTTCCATAACTGAGCATATGGCATACGCTTCCTTCAAAACTCATGCTGAGAATATGATCTTCTGCTACATACTCAAAATAATCTCTCGGATCTTCATCTTCTATGACGACCAGATGTTTTGGGTCGTTGTAGTAAAACTTTCCGGTTTCTTTGTCGTATGTACTGAAGCACTTACCATTGAAGTAAATTGTTGTGTCAGCCCACATATCATGGTTAAGAAGAAAAGTTCTGATTTCCACTGCCAATTTCTCTATCTGCTTTTCTGTTAATCTTGATACTTTGTTCACTCTGTTGCCGCCTTTCTCTTTCTGTTGTGCAGAGCATATACCAATGTGCCGCGTCCTTTCCCTGCCATCTTGTAAAAATCTTCATCTGACATAGGATTCATAAAGAACTGCACTGCCTTTAATTTATCTGACGCATCATAAATCTTGATTGCGTATAATACATGATCTGCATCTGTTTTTCTCAGTACCTCTGCCGCATCTTTTTCAAAATCCAGAAGAACTTCCCGAAGTTGTGATAACGGCAGCTTTCCTCTTCGAACGCATCCGGTAGTATCTTTCATACTCCATCTGATAACGTTCATGCAATTCCACCTACTTTCTCAAATCCAAAAATTCCAATGCTTTCGATAAACTTTCTGGAAGTTCTCAGTCCGGTTCCGAACTGCTGTCCCTTTACATACTGTCTGAGATAATATCCTCCAGCTAACCGGGCTACTTCCCAAACTTTGTTCTGGTTGTATCTGTCTCTGTAAAATTCTCTTTTAACTGTCAGACTTCTGATTCTCATTTTCTTATCTCCTTCTGTTTTTGTATGTAAATGTTTATCTTGACGTTATCGTAGTCTGCATATGCGTACATTGTCAAGCATTATTTTGACATTTATTGAATTTTGCGTAAAAAAATAACAGCATACCGTTTTATCCATAAACGATTTGCCGAAATTCCTTTTCAAAATCTTCATATCTTTTCTTCATAATCGCGAAGACTGAGTAAAATTCCTCTGTCCTCTTATCATCCACTTTTGACACATGATCTGCATAATGCGTGTCCATCATTTCAATCAAGTTCATAATCCGATCTGCCTCAATCAGAACATTCTCCACCTTGATTTTACCGGATAAAACTGGCTTCTCTGGTTCTATTCTAAGCTGCGGTGTCCCTTTGATTTCTGTCAGGGTAAACTTCGTTTTATCTGTCGGTACTCCACCACGGTCTTTTAAAATCAACCCGGAATTTGATAATTCTCTCATGGCTCTTTTGAAAGTGTAGCTGCTTCCTAATCCAAGCTGTTCATACTCAGCACATGAGAAGCAGAACTCTTTCTGTTCGGACGCTTTTGCAACCATGCAAGCATAAATCTTGTACGCATCCCCTGAAAGGTCCAGAATCTTTTTGCTGAACAACTTGTCACTCCCCTGAACTGGTGGCATTTCAACTTTAGGTTCTGGCTTATCTGTATCTTCTGGTGGAACCACGACTGTCGGGATCTGTCTTTCTTCCTCTGGAAATTCCTCTGAATGCTGTTGCATATCATACAGTCTTCGTGTCACTCTCTGTCCGAGGCTTAACGCTACCGACTTATTATACCCAGCTTTCTGAAACTTCCCACTCATCCAAAGTGCTACTGCATTGACTTTCTGGTGTTCTTCCATCTCTTTCTTTTCATAAACATCTGTTTCGACTACAAAATCCGCAATCACATCCTGATCCTGAATGTACTTTTCAACCAGTTCTTCAATTTCCTCCGGGCTAAGTTTTTCCCCTGTTCTTGATGGATATGGCAATGGCTTTGTTTCAAGCCCTTCTTTTTCCGTAACTACTACATCGCAGTCTTTGAAATACTTCATTCTTCCCATATGTAATCCTTTCTTCCGCTTTCTGGCATAAAATTACAGCCGCCGAAACGACTGTAATCATTCTCACTGTTTCATCTGCTTTTTCAAATTTTTCATCTCGTAAGTAGACATCGCAATTGTTGCTCCACCAGCAATAATTACAATCACTACGTTCAGCAATCTCATTTCTCTATACAGCCCATCAAATAAGGCTACTGCCGTTACCAGCATGCAACTTCTTCTTGCTTTCCTGACGTTTTTCAATCTATCTTTCATCTTTACTTCTTTCCTCCTTTATGCTAAACTCTAGTAGCAAGGGAGCCTTCGCCCCCATGCCACCAGAACTGCTGGATGCAATTACTTCAAATAATCCATGATTGCTTTTACAATTGCTATCACAATTGATACAATTGCAAAAATCGTGTTGCTACCACTTTCCACAATCTGGGCTTTGAGTAACTGCTTTTCAAGCAGTTCTTTTTCTTCGCCTCTTTCCGGTTGATCCGGTTTTCTTTTTCGCTTTCCCATCTGACCTGTTCTCCTTTCGTATATTCGATAAATCAGGTTGTATTGATTTATCGTGACGTAATCGTAGCAGGCAGATTCGCTGGCTGTCAAGCAATATAATTACATAATCTCTAATTTAATTTGAGTTCTTCCGTCAACTGCTCAACCCTCTTGCTTCCGTATCTGTCTGCGATCAGTTTTCTTGCAAAATTCCATTCTTCAAGGGAGTTTGATCTGTCAAAAGCAGAAAGCAAATCTTTTCTACACTGCTCATATTCAATTCCATTATCTTTAACATTCTGGATTCTGTGCACTACTTTTTCAAGGGCTGCTCTGGCTTCCTCAAGTTCTTTTTCCAAACTATTCATAATATCTGCCGCTTCGAGCATACCACGGATAACCGTCATGCCACCAGCATTATAGATGTCCGCAATCTGTTTCTTTCCTTCTGTCTCACTGATAGCCGGGTGAAATGTATACACCCGGTCAATCACTTCATAGTCCTTATCGCTTACTTCTTTTCCGATCAGATTCTCAAATTCCTGTTTCATCATAACTTTCATCCTCCTGCTCTCAATTTTTTACTTCAAATGCTGTATAAACACATTTTTCTCTGCAATCCCATGTATCGTAGATTACTCCATCTTTACAGCAGCTCCAATGTCCTGCCATATTCAAGATGTAATTTCCTTTTGGGTACTGCTCTGCAAATTTCTGTCCATTCATCCGGGGCTTTCCCTTTTCTGCCGGGAAGGAAAGTTTCTTCCATCCGAAGCGTTTCACATACTCATTGCAACATTTTTTACTGTTATAATCCTTTTCTCCGATTTCTCTTTTAATCTTATTGAGCAAATTGGATGTTTCCTTGTAGCTCATTCCGGTTGTCAGGCATACGGCTCTTTTTACGCAGTCGCTTACAATCTTTCCTTCCGGGTGTGGGTTTGTAAATACATATGTCTCTACCACTTTTTCATTTTCCTCTTTATCTTCTAATTCTACCTTTTGAACCAGGGACAACCAATAAAATACTCTGCCATCCTCAGTTACCAAAAACTCTTTGTGAAGATTACTATTTTCTTCTTTAAGATCATAGGCTTTACACTTTACTGTGTGACCGTCAATGTACTCGTATGTCTCATCTTCAAGCTCTGCATTTACTTTAAGGTAAAGGATGAACTCACTTACCGTAAGTCTATCCATAATTTCTTCTGTGGCTCTCATGAATCTTACTCTGTATCTATTGTCATCATCATTTTTATATCTCATAACCCTTGCCTCCGTTTTTTGGTGTTGTTTTGTTTTCGCGGCGTAATCGTAACAGGCTTGCGCGCGCATATGTCAAGCATTATTTTTACAGTTTTCGTCATTGTTTTTTTTGACATTTTTTGTTACCATATAATAAGAAGAAACTTTTACGGAGGCAAATCATGTATACTGGTAAAGAACACCTTACATTCAAAGGCATCCCAATCAAAAGTACAATCCTCGATTACTGGTCTTGGGCTTACTCTGACCTGATTCGAAATGTGAACAGAGGAGCTTTTGCAGAATTTATAGTCCGGGAAGCCATGAATTCTCAATCTGAAAATACCCCCCCCGAACAGATTTTCGCATTTCAATGAATGCTTATGATCTGCTCAGTCCTGATGGCATCCGGGTGGAAGTAAAATCATCCGCTTACATACAAGCACTGGAAGACGATCATCTTGCAAGAATCTCATTCCGCATAGCTCCTGCAAAAGATTTAGACAAAAATGGCAGCTACTCTGATAAATCCGTTTACGCAAGGCACTCTGATGTCTATGTCTTCTGTGTCTGGACTGCCAAGAGCTGCGAACAGGATATTTTAGACCTTTCTCTTTGGGATTTCTATGTTATCTCAACAAAACTGTTGGATCAGAAAGTCCCGAACCAGAAAACTATAACTTTTCAATCGCTCTTATCCCTAAATCCGGTCAAGACAGATTTCTGGAATTTGCATTCCGTGATTAAAGATTGCTATAATGCCCCTGTGAGCTTCTAATTTATACTTTAAATTCATTTTATGTACGCATATGTAGATTTTATAGGGTTGCAGTGTAAAATCCAGATATGGGCCAAATAGAACGCTCTTTTAAAATATTCCTTTTGTGGCTTAATCTGACAAATCAGGATTTTCAACTTTAGAAAGAAAAGAACCAAAAGAAAGATATTTAAAACATAAAAGATAAAAGATAAAGAACCTAGAGATAGATATAGAGTAAGAGATAATATGTCCGTAAAATCTCACGAGAAATCGTGTGAGATTTCTCACAACATTTCTCACGCTTTCTGTCCTTATGGACGCAAATTCCTCTATTTTTCTGATTACATTTGTAAAATCGCATATTGAATTACAGACTTGCATATGCTATAATGCCAGTAGGCAAAGAGAAGTGAATAGCCATATGGCTCAACTACAACAAAAACCCCAGTGTTGCAGCACTGGGGTTTTTTATTCCCTATTTTGATGGCAGGGCTTATGTCCATAGGCTGATTACCGACTATTTGTCACCATCCAACCATTTGATGATGTAATGGCAAATCACACCACCCATAACGGAGACAATAAGAGAAGTGAATAATTCCACATGGCTCACCTCCTTCCTGTCACCAGTTTCGGAGGCGGTAACGAAGGTATTATACCACTCGCTTTATGGAATTACCAGACATAATCTGACAGCAAATGGTATCGTTTTGTATCATTCTTCATCTTTTCTGAAATCATATCCTCTTTTAAGCTCGTATTTTCTCTTTTAAGACATTTTTTCATTGTGTGATGAAGTGTATGCAACTGTCCACTTACATCCACTGGGACGCTTTTCGTCAAAAATAGCTCCGCAATTTTGCTCATATTTTTTCTTGACAGATACATCATTTTCTGAACCACGCAAAAAATCCCGGGCATTACACCCGGGAACTGTTCATCACTCACTATTCATTTTAGACCAGCTTTTTGAAATACCCTGCCGGAACAAATTCAAAGACAAACCCTTCTGTCGGATGCGGGATCCGAATGAAATACCACTTCTTGCCCTTTACGGTTTCAGTGTATTTCATCACATCTACAACTGCATTCTTTTTAATCACTGGGAACATTTTCGCCTGAGTCTTGCCAGCTGCACTGTAACATTTGCAGTCCTTTATAATTCTCGCTACATAGGCTACTGTATTCTGCTTCTTTTCAATATCAGATGTTACCGTTGAACCAGAAGTGCTTTCTTTGTATCTGAGTACGCAATTCCAAGGATAATTCCGATAGCTACGGATCAGAAACTCCTTGCCCGTCTGATCTCCAGGTTTGCCTCCATGAGCGGTACCTTTCTCGTTGATGCTGGCTTCTACCTCTTTGCCATTGCCGCAGTACATGGCAGTGTGATGAACAGTATTCAGAAGTACATCTCCTCTGATAAGCCCAGCTCCGGTTGCTACGTTAACTTTGCTCGTTACGTCTACAAATCCGTTCTTCAGGAACACGTTCTTCATATCTCCTGTGTATGTAGCACCACCAGACTTAACCGGAACTCCGGCGTTCTGCCATGCCTGGATCACGGCCGAGGAGCAGTCGTAATCTCCTTTTTCTCCCCAACGATGATCCTGATCGTAGCCATGAGAATCATCTTTCGCCCATGTCTCCATCTGTCTTATTGCTTTTTCTGTCTTAGTCATTTCAATACCTTCTTTCTCTGTGCTATCAGCATATGTATGAATCATGTTTATGACAGCTTTCTGCCTGTCTGTGTAATCTCCGACCTGATTCTGCACCGGGTCTGTCGAATCCATACATAAGACTGTATAGATCTTATCTGCCGTGTACGGTTTTACAGTCTTCGCCAGGATTCTTTTCAGCGCGCTATCGCCGCCCTGATGGTGTATATTGATACACTCCATCATTGCAGAATCCGGCATGGTTCCATATGTTTTTTCGATACTTTTTGCGTATGCCGCAATCTGGTCTTCCATATACTGATCCTGGCATTTCTTGCCAAGTTCCATACTAATGATGCTGATAATCAATCTGCCTTTTGCAGAATCCTTACTTACCGCATATGTAGCCCAGCTCTTTTTGAGAAGATCAGCTTCAAGATTCTCTGTGTCCATGTCCTTGAACAACTTCGGATTGCCTCTCTGGATTCTGTACAACAATTCTTTCGCTTCGTCTGCGTACCACTGCCCGGCTCCAATGGTGATTGCTTTCTCATTACTACAATTTGCCCCAACTTCGGCAAAGGCTGCGTAATCCTGTTCTCCGTAAATCTGATTCCCAGATTCCACAGCATACAGAATTTTTCTAAGAACAGTTATATTCTGTTTATCCATATCAGTTCCTCCGTCATTTTGTCTGGTTCTTTATCTGCATAATCGACTGGATTACTTTGTCATATCCCAGCATTGCACACAGCCATGACAGAAGAACCAGTGCGATCAGAACCACCATCATCTTTTCTGTGAACTGAGTCTCCATCAAAATCATATATCCAACATCTACCAACACAGAAAGAACGACAGCCACAGCTCCGGCAAGCATATTTGGCTTATACGTCCTGTTTGCTTCGTCCAATGCCATCTTGATTCCTTCTGTAACCAGTCCGGTAAAAATTGATACAACAAGTAACAGTGCTAAAAAAGTTTCAGTGCTCATCATCTTCATTTTCCTCCATATCTTCTTCGGTGTTATCTACACTATCATCTTCCATGTTACCGACATTCATGTCGGGAACATCCTGTGCTTCTCTTTCGTCCTGTTTCTGCCATTTTCTATCCAGTTTCTTGTCTTTTGTGGTCCGAATCCAGCCGCAGATGCCACATTCTCCAATTGTGGCCGCTACCACAGCACAGGCATATGACTCCGGCATACTTCCACAATCCTTATATAGCAGAATCATCTGCCAATTAAACCAAATAAAAAAAGCACCGACAAACATCAGCACCAAATTCAATGTCCCAAACTTTTTTAAAGTCGAGATTATCTTTTTTAATTTTTCTTTCAGGTATTTCATCTTTGCTCACTTCTCACAGGAAAGAATGTTCTTTCCAGCACTGCTGGTAAACATTCTTGATATGGCTTATTGTCTCTACTGTTACATCATTTTCAAACTCAGGATGCTCCTTGCAATATTTTTCGTATACTGTAATATCTATAAGAATCTGGTCGAAATGCTCCTTCGTGTGTTTGATATTTCTCAGCAGTTCTTCTCCAAACCGCAGGATTCTTACCCGTCTCTGCTCGATGTCCCGGCGTTCATCTGCCTTTCGTGCATCGCTCAGGTCTTTTTTCATGTGTTCAACCTTATCGGTTAAAGATTTTACCTGATCCATAACCTCTCCGTTGATTGCTCTGCCTAAATTTTTCGCAAGCCAACTCCACGGATTGATCTGTATCTTTGATACCTGTATCAGTGACAGGAGGAGAACAACTACTCCTCCACTTCCGACAAAAATTTCTGTAAGGTTCATTTTCTCCTCCTCAAAGCAGTTACATATGGTCCTTAAACAGTTCTTCGTCCTCTGAATCTGCATACTTACGACATTCATATTCCAAAGCATCAAGTTCTTTGTCAATTTCAGATTGAGACTTCGTTTTCAGCTTCATGTCGTAGATTACAGACCAAAGTCTACTTATGATCTGTAACTTTGTCATTTTTCTGTGTCTGATTCAATCAGTTCCTGATACTCCTGATCTGTGAGTTTCCCACGCTCTTTCGCCTGTTCTACCATTTTCATCCAATCGTCACGATTATACATTTTCTTCATTTTCAGTAAAATTCTGTACATCTTCATCCTCCTTTGTTTCTTCTGGAATATAAACGTCTGTCATTGCTGCCAGATACTGAATTGTTACGTTCTGGTTTTCAATGGTTTTTTTCTGCTTTTCTACGGTTGCTCTGAGGTTTTCGTCCTCTGCCGCTTCCGCAGGTGTCTGAGTCATTTTTCTTACTTCCATGTTCTTCACCCTTTCTTAACTGTTTTAAATATTTCTGAGTCCTTTGTTTTACTTTATACGAATTTCCTTTATCAGCATTATTTTCCCAGGAATTGTGATGTTCATCTACTTTTTCCGGTTCAAGTTCTCCTCTCTGTGATTTATGAACCATCCTCACAAGAGTTTTTCTTTCATGCTTTACACTATCTGAGTTAAGCGTCATGATTATCCTTCCTGTTTCTGTCAGCCGATAGTCGAATCCCAAAAATGTAAATCCTTTTTCAAGCGGTGTTATGTGTGATTTCTTTTCATTTGCTTCCAGCCCGTATATCTGCAATTGCTTCATTATCTCACCGAAAACTCTCTCAGCCTGTTTTCTTGTTTTAACAAGAATCCAGAAATCATCCATGTATCTGATATTGTATTTTACATGCAACTGTTCTTTGATGTAATGATCTAATGGATCCAGAAGTGAAATACCGGCAATCTGTACCATTTGAGATCCTGGATTGTATCCGGTTTCTCCTGCGTACTGGTCTCGTAAAACTCCACACGACATTTCTGCTGTATCCTTGTCCGTCAGATTCCTTATTTGCCTTTCTACATCACTGTGCCGCATGTTTAGGTAGTATCCATGTATGTCAACCTGAACTATCCATCCTTTTGTGCCGTATCTGCAGTAATAATTCCATAGATATTTTTTAACCAGTGCTCTTGCAAAGTCTGTTCCCTTTCCTGTCTGGCAGGCACAATTTGAATAAGTGAACCCCTTTGTCATTTGAGGATAAAGAGAATTATCATTAATACTCCTTTGATATACCCGGTCCTTAAATGGGATACTGAGAGCTTCCCGGCGTTTCGGATATGTTATCAATACCGTTTTAGGTTTCCCATTCTTCCATGTCCCGTCCTGATGCTGGTGTTTCATCCGGAGTATATTTTCTTCTCCATTTAACACAAATGACTTAACTGATGGTTTCCATGTTACTCCCTTCTTACATTTCAGCATTGATTCGTATAAACTATCATAGCTTGTTATATGATCTTTCATCTTTTGTGCTTCCGCAGTTTCTCAGTGCTGGCAGGCTTATGTAAGTCACGCACTGTCTCTTTCGATTATCCGCGGTATTGTTTAGGCTTATGCCAGGGATTTCGGCTCCTTGTCTATATCTTCAAGGCAATCATTGCTATGCAATAACCATAATGCTTTTAGGAAGACAATCGGGGCATACACATTCGAGTTCCATGCGTTCGTGTTGTTGACGTTGCCGGATGTGTTCACATTCATGACGTTGTTAGCGTTGCCGCGGTTAGCCGAACGAGAAAACACATTCTGAGGTGTTAGCCTACGTCCCATGTAATTTAAGAGTATCTTTCTATGTCAGATTCCCGCCATTTTTTAATATAATTTCTCACTTTTACTGTTTGTTCTGACCAATATTCTACCCTTTTTCCTTTCAGGTGAAAGAGTGGATGTGCAAGCCCAATCAGTGCAAGTAAGTTGTTACAATCCAGAATCGCCTGACGCTGCAGTTTGCTTCTCCAGGCCCATAGCTCTTTCTTATTCTTTTCTGTTACCCGGATATTGTTTGCGGTCCAGGCATTTATATAAATGTCTTTCGCTGTCCGGATGATATCGTCCGTGAGCGCAGATTGATATTCCGGAAGAAATACCTTTTTATTCTTGCAGATCTGAATCGTGTAGGCCGCCAGCTCTCTTGCGTACCATACTGCATTTAACTGTCTGTTCTGTGGCGTGTCCGGTACATTTCTCTCACCTGCTTTAACTGCCATTTCTTTTCCTTTCTATCCCTGCATCCGTGGGTGCAGGGATTATTTGATTGCTGATTATACGACGACAAGCGGGGCATACACATTCGAGTACCATGCGTACGCGCTGAGGACGTTGCCGGATGTGGTCACATACATGACGTAGTTAGCGATGCCGCGGTTAGCCGAACGAGAAAACACATACTGAGGCGATGTGTGGTTCGCAGCTGAATATCTAATCATAATCGGATAGGTTTTCCATGGTTCAATTGGTGTTTTGGAATTTGTTCTCCGCTGCCAGTATTCGTGAACTGCTCCATCCTCTTTGCTCATGTTGACATTCATCTGAGACATGGATGCAAGGAATACTCTGTCGTATGTGATATCTGTCACGCCGCCATCATTGACCGTGTTCGCAAGTGTAGTTACTTTGACCGTCTTTAATGCTGCCAGCATATCCGCAGGCATTCCGCAGAGGAAACCGTCTTTTGTGGCTAACTGACTCGGTGCAATATCCCAGTCGTCCTGTTTTGTCCACCATTTGCCCTTTGGTTGTGTTGAATTGAGCCACTGACGGGCCGCTGAGTATTTCCAGCGGTTCCAGCCGTATGCTGATTCCTGCATACTGTTGAGGTTTCCGTTTCTGGTTGCGTACTGCATGGTTCCCAGATCTGTTCCCTCTGATCCGGATGTGATTGCTACTGTTTCAATTGTGGTGATTCCATCTGCAGCGTAAGAGGTTGCTTTCCAGTTGCTCGGCGCAACGTCCGGCATTTGTGTGAATCCATATACTGATCCGCCTGCTGGTACGTCTTTAGTTAAAGTAAACTGCCAATATGTGTTTGCTTTTGCATTGTTTCCCCAGTTCTGCTGCAGCATCAAATGATAGGTCCCTGCTGCCAGTCCATCTGGACAACGCAAGAATGCACGGTTACTAAACTGTAAGCCGAACGGAGTTGTGTAATGTGCTTCCAGGAATGTTCCTGGAATAACTTCTCCGTCCTCCAGCTCTACATTTTCAAAATGTGTAACCTGCCATGGAAAATCATATTCCTGGCCGGCGGCAGTATCTGTCCATTTCTCAAGAATCTGGTCTCCGAAATCAAAAATTTTCTGAGCGTACCCATTTCTGGAAAGTCCGCTGATCTGGTCCCACGTTGATATGTTTTCCAGGTTTGCTGCCTGTGTAAATGCCATTGTCTGCAATGCCTGTGAAATTTCTTTCATAGTGCTTTCGCGTGGGAAATTAATGAGTGTCTGGTCTCCTGTTGCCATTTCTTTTGATTCCTCCTTAATTTTTATATAAAAAGAACCTGCAAGGGTTGGTTGCAAGTTCTGATTATTCTGTATAGATTATGTTCAAACCTCCGTCTGTTGGGTCGATTTGAAATGTAATATGATTTACCTGTGCCTTCACTGCTTCTGCCGCTGTATTCGCATTTTCAACAGCTTTGGCAGATTCTTCAACACGGGCTGCTTCTGCCTTGACTCTTGCGGATTCCGCAGTAACTCTCGCAGCTTCTGTGTTTGCCCTTGCCGTTTCTGCCTTCGCCCTGGCGTCTTCCGCAGATGCTCTGGACGTTTCTGCAGTCACACGGCTCTGTTCCTCAGTAACACGACTCTGTTCAGAGCTATTTCTGGCAGTTTCGGCAGTCTGTCTGGAATCTTCAGCAGAGGTTCTTTTACTTTCAGCACTGTTTCTTTCGGTTTCCGCAGAAGCTCTTTTACTTTCATTTTCTTTTCTGGTAGTCTCTGCTGAACTTCTGGCAGATTCCGCAGTAGCTCTTGACTGTTCATCCGTTGATCGGTTCTTCTCTGCTTCTGTCCTCTGAGTTTCAGCTTTGTTTCTGGCAGTTTCGGCAGTCTGTCGAGTCGTTTCATTTATCTCTCTCTGCTGTTCTTTCTTAATACGGTCAGCTTCAGCAGTATTCCTTTTCTGCTCCTCGGTACGTCTGGCTGATTCTGAATCTGTTCTTTCTGTCTCGGCAGCCTTTCTCCCAGCTTCGGCTGTTGCTCTGGCAGTTTCAGCAGCATTGCGGTTACTTTCCGAAGTCTGCCTTTTCGTTTCTGCTTCCTGTCTTTGACCTTCTCCTGCCGCCCTTGCTTCTTCTGCTTCATTCCATTTCTGATCTGCATTAGCTCTGGCAGTTTCAGCTTCTACTCTGGCGGCTTCAGCAACATTTCTACTGTTTTCAGATTCTTCTCTATTCGTTTCGGAGGAAGCTCTGTTCGCTTCTGCTGTCAGTCTTGCATTTTCATTTTCTTCTCTGACAGTTTCACTCTGTTTGCGATCAGTCTCAGCCTCATTTCTTATATTTTCAGCTTCTACCCTGTCTTCCTCTACTTTTACTCTGGCAGCTTCCGCTTCCTCTGTTTCCTCAGAAACCTGATTGATTTTCTCCATGCAGGAAATAAAGGCTCCCCTTACTTCCTCCCCGTATTCAGCACTTCTAAGTTGTTCGATTTCACTGCTTATGTCTGCCATCTTCTTCACCTCCTGTCTCAGATTTCTCTACCTCAATTACCTTAGGTGATGCTTCGCTTTCCATATCGGGAACATCTTCTGCCGGATCCGGTACTGAATACAGCTTTTCCCTCGCGTCTTTTAACTGCAATTCGAGTTCCTTCTTACATTTCTGTAATTCCTCATTCTGTTTCTCCAGTTTCATATTCTGATCGGATAATTCCTGAGTCAACTCAGCCGCCTTTTTTTCTCTGATGTCAGCCAAAAGTTCTAATACCATACCTTCTACAAGATACGCTGGCAAACCACTCTCACTAAGGATCTGGATAGCGGCTGCATTAAATCTTTGGCTGGTTATTTCAATAAGCTCTGATAAAATCATTTTGATTCCCTTTCTTTGTATAATTCTTGTAACAGTTTCAACATGGACGGAATAAGCATTCTTTCATTCCAGTTCTCAACCTGACCATCTGGATTGTTGTACGTTGCCTCTGGGAAACTATCAAATACATCTTCTGCATACATACCCGGAACAGGCTTTCCAACCATTTGGTCGTTTATATCAAGATAGCCATCTTTATACTTAAACCATACAACAGGAATATTGAGAACCTTTTCGGCTTCTTCCAAAGTCATATCCGAAACATGATTCTTGTATCTTTTCGATGAAGAAGCTCGATAAGCCACAGTTGCTCCGTCGCTCGCAAAGCCCAGATATCCGCCGCTTGTAACGTGCTGTAAGTTGTATATCATAATTCTATCTGTTCCGTCTGAAAATGAACTTGTTCCACAGTATATCTTCATTCCACTTCTAACTGCAAGAGCATTCGATTCTGAGCTAAGTGTTACATTTCCTATCTGGATTGTTCCTGCGCTTTTTAAAGTAATATTTCCGCCCTTGAGATATGATGATGCTATTGTCCATCCTCCTATTTTTCCACTTGTGCATTGCATTGAACCATTCGTAAGGATTTTAAAATAGCTGTTCGCCGTTACAACTCCGTTGAAGTCAATTTTTGATGCGTCAATCTTAACGCTCTGCGCTGTCTGGTTAATTGATGATGCAATATCTCCCTTTGAAACTTTGCTACTGATTGATGTCTCAGTCTGCGTGATCCGAGAACTAAGACCGCTTTCTGCATTCTTTGCCCTCGATACCTCTGATGTGATAGAGCCTTCTGCTACGGTAATTCTGGATATTGCTGTTTCGGCTGTGGCCTTTGCAGTTGCAGCATCACTTTTAGCTGTATTTGCTGATTCTTCCGCTGCATCTGCCTTGGCTTTTGCTTCACTTATATCCTGATCTTGGATTCTTTCCCATGCTGCGCTGGAACTTCCGCCTTTGGTACCAGAACACTTCCACAGTAAATTAATATTGTTCCCGTAATTTCCGTGATTTGGACTTTCTGGATATGTCCCAGATGCCAATTCCGTTACACTATAATTTGGCAGACTTTCTTCTGTTCCTGTATCTTCCCCAGAAGTTCCAGTGACAGAAGCAATACTGAAACCATAATAGCTGCAACTTGAACTGTCTGTATGCCAGTATACATAAAACTCTGAGGCAGGAACAAAGACCGAAGCTCCTGCAATGGTTGTTCCACCCAATTTCGCAGCACACTTCATTGTACCGTTGCTGTCTTTATAGAATATCTTTACATAATCAAATGTTACTGATTCTGTACGGGAATCATCCGAGAATGTTATTTTCAGTCCAGCAGTCTTATAGGTATATCTATAAGCATATCCGGTATTCGTATCATAATAGTTGTCCCCTATATGAGACGTTCTAAGAGCGTCTGTATTCCAGTCAGAAGCCGGCTTATTGGATGTTGTCGGTGCTCCTACTCCGTAAAAATTTGCATTTTTCTTATCAACCACCTGTCGGATTGACGTTACCTGCAAAGTGATGTTATCAATCGCAAGGTTAATTGCACTCTGCATTTGTTCCGTGGTGGAATAGCTCTTTAACTTTTCATCTGTATCAGCCTTTGCGTTTTTCTCTGCATTAGAAGCAGCGGTCTGTCCAGCTTTCACTGCATCATTGTATTTCTGATTGGTAACCTCTGTTGTTGTGAAAGTCTTTGACAATTCCAAACTGATATTATCCGTAGCCACTTTAATAGCTGACTTTACCTGCTCGGTGGTAGAATAACTTTTCAGCTTTTCTGTTGTATCAGACTTGGCATTTTCTTCCGCTTGGTCAGCAGCGGTCTGTCCGGCTTTTACAGCATCTTTATACTTCTGATTTACATTTTCTGTCGTAGAATATGTCTGTGATACTTCCAGACTGATATTATCCTTCATTACCTGAATGGCAGATTGCATTTCTTTTGTGGTCGAATAATCTTTCAGTGTATTCTTTACACTTAATTCAATTCTTCCAACTTCTTCTTTTATCTGCGTGGTTAATTCATCCAAGAACTCCTGAATTTCTCTTAGACACCGAATGTTAGTAATGTATGCAACATTACCCTTGTTACCGTAGATTTTCACGGAAACAGCCTTAGAAGCTGCTGTAATCTCTAATTTCTTAGTGAAAGAGTGAAATTCATCTGCTTCATAACCACTGTAATATTCCGTGCTTCGATTCCCGGTAAAACCATATTCCAGATAATAAGGTCTTTTCGCATTCCCGTCTGACAAAGGATATGCCGTCTCAACGCTGATCCTATATATTCCTTCCGGGAGGTCCCCTACATTCTGCTCTATAACAATACTTCCAGTATTATTAAACTCCACTTTCAGGCAATTCAGATTCAGAAACTCAGCCTCGGTCACGGTTGCGACATCTCCTGTGATCGTAAACGCATCCTTGGATAACGTTTCCTGCTCTCCACCGGAAATATAATTCTTTCTCAACACCAATTCTTTCGTACTCGAAATCTTCATGGCAATCTGATCGTTGAGCACTTTCAAAGAAGATTCTACTTCCTGCATCATAGCCTTTTCGCGACCATCAGTATAAGAATTTGCAGCACTTTCCGCTTCGGATATGGCATTCTCAACAGAGGCTCGATATCCAACGTCCAGAGTCTCAGCCATGATGGACTGCGCCATAATCATTTTCCCATTGATCTTACCGTCCATCGTTATGGCAATTCCGTCTATCGGGCCATCATATCCCTTACTGTAATGTGCCAGACCTCCAAGTCCCCATCTCCAAAGATTCTTGGCTTTTCCCCTATAATCTTCATCATCTGCAACAATAAATTCTTCCGGCACATGGATAGCGTGTCCACTTGCCACTTGTCTGTTTATCAGGTCCTGAGCATCTTTTAAAGCCTGTTTAAGAATCTCTGATTTACTTGGAATAGTATTTATAACTTTTTCAATATGGGCTGTGGTTTCACGATTGGAAGAAGTATAAGACTGATTTCTAGTCTCGTCTCCAAGAGTGATCGTATTATTCTTAAAATCTGTGATATACGTTTTCTTTTTTGTGAGTGGAAATACTGCATTAAGACCATTTGGAACAGATATACACTGTATTTTATCGCCAACTTTGAACATCTGAAATGATTCATCTGTTAAATTCAGATCAATAGCTTTCAGCTCCAGAATCATTTTTTCAAACTGGACAGTTTTCAGGTATTCTTTTCCATGCTTCATAAGGTTTTCTGGCTGCGTCACATCATCCCAGATAACCGCCTTGTATATCTTCCCGTATTCTTTTACGGCATTATCATCGGTTACATAATCAACTCCGCCATTTACGTCTGCAATGGTAATTCTCTGATCTGAAATTGCCTCAAGACTTTCATCCTGATCTTCTTCATCGAGTCTGGATCCCAAAGGGATAATACAGGTAGCAAGGTCTGAGGCATCCATATTCTTCGAGAAATCAAGCAGATTTTTTCCAAACTGAATTACCTGTGCATTATCTTTGTAATAATCATCATCACACAGATAATCCAAGACCCTCTTGTCTGCGTCATGGCGAATAACCAAATGTCCTCCAAGTCTGCTTGTCAATTTCTCTTTGAAAGATGTTCGGGTATCTTCGTAATTAGAATACCTGTACAACGAATCATTTGAATCTTTTACAGTAACTCTACCTACAACGAACTGTTTTCTTTCTTCCACCTGTGAATTGTGAATATCAACAAGATCCTGAACATAGGCTCTTACAGAGATATTGTGATACACTTTCGGGCGTTGAATACTATCGCAAAAGAAAGCAAGTTCACCCTCAACAAACACTTTCTTTTTTCCAGAGAAGTCTTCATCATCATAAAGGACGCGACCATAAAATTCAGGTTCTGAATCCCGGTAAAAAATGATGTCCGTGGTCAGCTTCTTTACTTTTTCGTAATATGGATGCGAAGGGTATACTGTAAACTCAGCCTGTCCATTGATATTATCTCCAACTTCAAAGTATCCATCTCCTACATAGAGATTTTTGCTTGGGTCATGCAGCGTATATTTTTTTCCGTCTACAATAGCTTTTACAATATACATTACAGAATGCCTCCTGATCCATCCGCCTTTGTCTTAAACGGATCGCATTTGCAAGAAATTGTTATCTGGGCGGTTACGTTATTAGTCTTCTCTGTACTGATTTCGCACCTGCCGGCATATCTATAATCAGGATCGGTATCTAAGGTTATTGCCAACTTCTTGCCATGAATAGCAGCGGCAATTCTGCTTATCAAGGTGCTCCAATCTGTATATTTACAATTCCTTGCATCAAAAACAAACTCCAGTGTTCTCATTCCATAAGTTACTCTGCCATATGTAGCTTCGGTGAGATCGAGATCACCATCCATGCCAGGAACAGAAACATATGCCGTTTTTACTTCTGGAAATCCGATACTTATTTTTTTCAGTTTCAGTCCCCATGTTCTGTATGAGTGGGCTGTTCCAAATGTCACTCCAGTAGACATATCATCATCCTCCCCTCTTTTTATGCGTATCAATTCTGGCAAAATTCTTATCTATGATCGGAGTCTGTGCTTTTCCGACTTCGTTTCCGTCCAAGTCAACATGAACATGGGTTTCTCCTGTTACTTCCACGGTAGTATCTCCGTTTTCAAATACTCCCTGCTTTTCTTTTACAACCTTATAAGTCGTATTCACATTCTTATCAACAGCAATCTTACCTGTCTCAACATTTACAGCCATCTGCATACGTTTTCCTAACGATTCCATTTCATCATCCATCTGGCTATATAATTCAGGCATCTTCTTTTCAACACCCTGTCCAATTCCCGGAGGAATCCATTCACCTACTTCATCAGCAAAAACTTTTGACGGGGAATGAATACCCAGAGCATTCTTCGCATTCCTTACAATGTTACTAAAGAAGTTGTATACGGAATTTGAGAACCATCCAGCGGCACTGCAAATACCATTCCATACACCGCTTACAATATTGGAACCAATGCTCCACATCTGGTTAGGAAGTCCGGCTACTCCATTCGTAACAGCATTCACCAAGTATGTTGCAGCTTGGCTTCCTTTCTGAGCCAGATCAGTTCCCCATGAGGCTACATTGGAAGCAGCCTGAGTAAGATGTTCCCAGATTCTTGATGGCAATTCAGAGAAGAATCTTACAATTGCATCTATTGCATTTGAACCAATCTCTCTTGCTTTCTGAACGGTGTTACTTCCCCAAGTGGTGAGCTTTGAGAACGCATTTGACAACCATTCCCAGATCTTTCCAGGCAACTGTGAAAAGAACTTTATAATGGCATCAAGGCAAGTCTTTGCTACTTCACTTGATTTCTGGAGCATCTGTTTTCCCCAGTCCACAAGTTTGTTGAAGGTATTTACCAGCCACTCCCACACTTTTCCGGGAAGTTCAGAAAAGAAAGTTACAATATTTTCAATAAACTTCGGAACATTTGTGGAAATCCAAGTCAGTATATTGGTTCCCCATTCAGCCAGTTTGTCGATTACAAAAGAAATTGTGTCTGCTATCTTACCCGGAAGTTCGGAAAAGAATGTAACGATTGCATCAACAATTTGTGTCACAATCTCAGTTGCAGTGGATAGTACATTACTTCCCCATTCTGTAAGCATTTCTACGAATGGGCTTATTGCTTCCATTATCTTTTCTGGAAGATCAGAGAACCACTGGATTGCAGACTGTGCAAATTCCCCTACTGCTTCTAAAACACCAGAGAACCATTCTGATATAACAGAACCAAGCTCAGACAGCTTTTCTGGTAATTGCTGGAAAAATTCAACAACCTGATCCCAATGTTCTTTCAATACGACTACTAAGGTACTGACAGCAGCTATAATGGCGGCTACTACTCCAGCTACTACCGCAGGTACTCCGAGTATCACAGCTCCAACAGCAGCTAAGGCAATGCCTACTACCATCAGAACTTCTTTTATCGCATTGAAGCCATTTACAAACATATCAACGAAGTTTGTAATGGCCAGTGCAGCTCCACCGATTACAGAACCAACCCCGGCGACCATTGTGCCGACTGTTCCAAATACGGCAGTTACTGCCTCACTTAATGTCCCAGCTCCACCAGCAACCAACTGAAATACTTCTACAAGTTTGCCACCGACAGAAACAACTCCACTGATTCCAGATTTAGCAGTTTCGAGTACACTCAAAAGCGTTTTGACCCCGCCAGTTACCGTTTTTGCAACTTTCAGGGCGTATATGGAAGTCGCAATTACACCGATTGCATATCCAATCTTTTCTAATGTGGCAGGATCTGCTTCATTCAGCTTATCAAACAGTACGGAGACTACATCTGTAATCCCTTCTATGATCTTACTCGCTGAATCAATACAACCTTTCAGGAATCCTTCAATCAGAGCCGCAACACCCGGAAATTCCTCTGATAATCCCTTGCAGAATCCTTCTACAAAATCACGGGCTGCCTGGATGATTAATGGCATATTCTCCCGGACCGCAGAACCGATCTGTTTCAGCATCTGTCCAAAAGACTGTCCCATTTCTTCTGAATGTCCAGCCAGTGCTTGCAAGAACTCTGTGAACAGATAAATTCCGGCAGACCACATATCTCCGGCAACATCCATGATTGCAGTCACCAGATCGGCTACCATCGTTGCTCCGGCAGTAGCAAATTCTTCTTTATGGTCCATGATCGCATTGATGAAGTTCTTCACCATGCTCTCAGCAACCTCTATCAGTTTAGGTGCTGCTTCCAATGCCATCTGTGTCAACTGTGTCAGTGAGGATGCAAAGGAATCTACCAGCCCCTTAAATCCATCTTTGGCAAAAGCCTGATTCATATCATCGACCATAGATGTTATGGTCTTCACAGTCTCTTTCATCGGAGTCTGTACTTTTTCATAAAAGGCAATCTGCACAGATTCCAGAGCACTCTTTAAGAGAGTGATCGCGCCCTGCAAGTTATCATTCATGGTGTCAGCCATCTGCTGTGCCGCACCATCACTGTTATATATCGACTCTGTAAGTTTGTCGTAATCTTCTGTGGATGTGTTTACAATAGCCAGCAAGCCAGCCATACCCTGCTGTCCGGCTAATGTGGCAGCATATTTCGCTTTCAGTGCACCTTCAGCACCATAGGCTTTTTCAGTCAGATCTTCTACGGCCTTGGTGTATTTCTTTTCAGTAAGTTCTCCATTTTCGTACTTGGTCTGGATTTCCTGTAACTGTTTCTGGAACTCATCCATCGGCATTTTGCAGTTTCCAAATGATGCTCTAAGATCATTCATAATTTCCTGCAAAGATTTCATGGATCCATCGCTGTTCTGCAAAGATAGACCCAGATAATCCATAGCAGCTGCCATAGTATCCGTTGGTTTTGCCAAGTTCGTCAGCAACTGTCTTAATGCTGTTCCGGCTGTGGATGCTTTGATTCCTTGGTTTGCCATCAAACCCAAAGCAATAGCGGTATCTTCTATGCTGTACCCAAGGGAACCAGCTACCGGAGCTACATATTTAAACGACTCTCCGAGCATACTGACATTCGTATTGGAATTTGAGGCTGACTGTGCCAGAACATCTGCGAAATGAGCAGCATTGGAAACTTCCTTTGTGAGTCCATCCTTGACAATCGTTGTTGTCCCATCAGCAGCCAACCCGAAGGCTGTCATGGCATCTGTCACGATGTCCGATGTACTTGCCAAATCTTCCCCAGAAGCCGCCGCAAGGTTCATAATACCTTCGATACTGCCAAGCATATCCTTGGTCTTCCATCCAGCCATTGCCATATACTGAAAAGCATCGGCAGACTCAGAAGCAGAGAATTTGGTTTTAGCTCCCATCTCCTTTGCTTTCTCAGTCAATTGCACCATATCATTTGCGGATGCTCCAGAAATAGCCTGTACTTTGCTCATTCCGGCTTCGAAATCAGCTCCCGTCTTAATCGCGGCTGTTCCCAATGCTCCGGCGGCTGTCGCAGCTCCGGCAAGGATCGTCGCCGTTGTCTTAATGGCTCCACTGGCTAAACCAGATATTTTATCTAATCCGGTCTGAAACCCTGAATTATCAATACTGGTATCAAATTTTAGTGTGCCATCATAGCCCATGTTCTCACCTCATTTCTCGGTTCAATCATCGGCTCATAATGGCACTACTTGATTTGCTTTCCGTTTCTGATCTTTAATTCAAAACGGGCGTGACAGTTTCTCCCTTTACAGGACACCATCACGCCCGAACATTCTGCCGTTTCTTCAAAGAATATCGGCATTTTGTATCTGCATTCCGGGCATTCTACCCGGATCATTTTCTTATTTACTTCTTCAATATCAGACACCCCCTCATAGTAATCCGGTAAGGTCACCGCCGTTCATAAGAGCTTCCTCGATAGCATCCAGTTTCTGTTCTTCATCTTCTGGAAGCGGCAGAGCATACAGCTCTTTCATACGTCTGTAAAACGCACTTTGTTCTTTACTCATATTGGCATCAATATCTACACTTCTGTACTCCATGATCTTGCTGAACTCCAAATCTGAGGACAGTGTTCGGAACATTGCCTTGAACTTCCACCAATGCAGATACTCCACATCTTGCAAGTCTACTCCATACTGAGTCAGAAAGGCCGAATATATGTAATCATCATCATGCTCGAAAGAATATACTCTACGAACCTCAGAAGCTCCATTTACAGTGGCAGCCCTCTTTTCTCTCCATTTCTTTCCGCAAGAATAGAACCAAATCATCTTATTTACTGCTTCGTCAAGGTCTGATGGCACTACCGGATAAACGAGATGGAGGGCTTTTATGGCTTTCTCGGAATCCGATAGTTCTGTCTCCTGCATCAACAGTTCAAACAAGATAAAGGTGCGGAAATTTGTTTCTATCGCATATTCCACACCATTGATTTCTACTGTATCTGGAAGAACGTCTACGAGAATATTGCAGTTCATGGTCTATTCTTCCCGTTCTTATTGTTCTTTCCTTCCTGTCTTCTCTGTGCCCGGTTCATGTTGTACTTATTCATAAGACCATTAACCTGACCTTTTATCTTGTTGGATTCTGAGGTTACAGCCGCAAATGCGTCCATACTTACCAGAAGGTTGTTCTTGCCTTTAAACAGTTTCTCTGCTGTGCCTTTTCCAAAAACATCATCAAAGAAAACATTGACAACGCCGCACATAGCTCGAATCCCGTCTGCTCCTGACATATTCTGATTCTTTTTGTATTCTTCTGCTTTCTTCTGCACATCTTCCAAGGCATTCTCAAACCTATCCATAACGTCCGCATCAAACAAATCTAACTCTAATTCCTGACCGCAAATTTTTAACATACTCATTCAACAATACCTCCTGTTTTACTTACGCTGCTTCAAAAGTAGTCGTTTTCGTATTAAAGTATCCATCTACCGGATCTCCAACTGCATTGAGATTTCCACTCATGCTCTGTTTCTTTTCTCCTGATACACCGCTGATTTCTGCTGATACTAAGAACTTTCTGGCAGCAAATGTATTCTCCACTTTGGTTTCTGTCTGCATCTTCTGATCCCACAGTTCTACTCTACAATATTCAAACTCCGCATCACTTCCTGTCAGATGATTTCTTCCAACATGGTACAGCGCATTCACAGCATCCTGGCTCTTAATCAGCCTTGCTTCAAATGGGAAAACCGATGTATAAGATACTACGGAAGAACTGCTTGTTGACTCATTTACATATTTCTCAGATTCACTTTCTGCACCAAATGTTTCATCCAGTGTAGTAAATCCAACTCCCATCAATACCCAATTCGGCTTTGATGATGTTCCAATGTTCAGGTAATCTGCAAACTGGTGTCTCTGTACAACATCTCTTGTGTTATTTTCTTCCATCTTTGTATGCCTCCTTAAAATAAACTAACTGCAACGGTATCTGATACCTTGCATTTTTCATTGATAAATCAAAAATATATCCTGCTGAAAGTACATTCAGTTCTTCTGCTGTCATTCCATCTGGAAGTTCAGGCAGAATACCGCGTAAGCTCTGTTCTTCTACCCAGTCAGCCAACTTTTCATAAAATGCGCTGCTTTCTATATTCTGGAGCCTGTCCATCGAGTAATATTCTCTGGAACCAAATGAAAACTGGTACTGTCTCTCTGAGCTTCCGTCTACATAGTTCTGCAGAATCGGGTCAAATGTTCCAGTCTCTACTACATATTCAATTCCATTTGCCCCGAGTGCATCTACTCTAAATACTCCATCTTTCAGCAGAGGACAGTCCACAAAATAATCTGTCACTGCCTGTATGATTGAATCAGCCATATTGTTTCTATCCTCCTCCGGCTATTTTCTTTGCACCTGCCAGAATGTCTTTTCCATTTGAAACCTTCATTCTCTCAAACCACTTTCCTCCTCTGTTGGCATCATAGGATCTCGTTTCTGGTGTGTTATAATACTGAACCTTTGCGTAAATAGCACTATACTGAACCAGTCCACTTCCGATCACAGTTCCTAGAGTCCCGGATCTGTCCAAATATCCCGTTCTAAACGGAACCTTTGGACTACAATATCGGATAACTTCTGAGTCGATAAACTTCTGGGCTTTATTGAACTGTTGGCTTCTCAGGCTGGCAAAAACCGGATTCCAAACCAACGTACCTCTACCGTTTCCAGTCTGGAAATGAGTATTTGATGGCTGTGTTATATTCTGCCCTGCCATTATCCTCCGTTAATCCTCCAGTGCCTTACATGAGAACCTCCTCTTTTTGTGTTATCTGCATAGCCAGAAACCTTTATTACCTTTCGGTACTTCTGTTCCAGTACCATGCCAACATCGGATCTTGCATTCGGCTTTATTCTGCCGTATCGGAAACTGAAATCATCCCATTTCCAGTTCTTCCCGTAGCAGATACTGCCTTCAAATTCATTCCATTCTTCTGAGATAATCCCGGTTCTAAATGAAAAATCATCCCATCTCCACTTTGATGGATAGAACAGTTTCGGGAATATGTAGTCTCCTTCCTGAATCGTCCAATGTTTAGGCAACTCTCTGAGAGACAGTCTTCTAAATTCATCTGGAGGCAAGAAAGTCCGCTGATCTTGAACAGAAGCAGCAATGGGTACTCTTATGGAATACGCATCCTGATTCTTTTTGAATCCTTCTGAGCCTGATATGGTGCTATTTTCATACCATGTGATTCCTCCGATTCTGGTAGGAAAGTAAAACTCCCTTCTATCAGGACCGGTGAACGCATTGAAAATAGTCATTTCAAAAATTGCATTAATCATATTCTTCTGACCACCCATTATACATCAGCCCTGTATTGGCAAGATGTCTCTTTGTTCTGTGCCTCATGTTAATATTGCAATCGGCATCTTTCACAGCTTCAGCATAAGTAACAGAATATCCATCATTGCTTTCAGATTTGATCTGGGACTGATGGCTTTCTATATACTGATGTAGAACTTCAATAACAGAACAAATGGCAAGTTTCACGCAATCCGGCACTGGATCCAGTTTGCTGATTCTTCCAAACGTAATTGCATTCACAAACGCTTCTGCCTCTATTTCTGCAGTCTGAAATTCATCAGCTTTCACAATTTTCCCATGGTAAACTTTCTGATAATACCGATAATCTACATATGGGCTTCTGGTGTCTCTTGTGAGCAACTTTATCACCTCCAGTATAGATTTGGTTGCTTTCTACTCTTTAGGCTCTGATTTGACCGATTTGGCAGGCTCTTTTACCTGCTTCTTTACTCCTACTTCTGGTGCATCTAAATCTGTGCATACATATCCCATGGACTCATAGTATGCTTTCTTCCGTTCTGGAATCCTGCACGAACTTCCTTCTTTCGTTGCTAAATACATAAACTACCTCCTACTCTGATTTCTTTGTAGACTTGGCAGTTGTCTTCTTTCCTGAATCTGGTGAATCCTGTACAACTGCACCAGCTGTGGACTGTGCCTTAATTGCAGCTTTTAACTCAGCATTTTCCTTCTGGAGTTCAGCATTTTCCTTCTGGAGTTTATTGATCTTATCATCAGCATCACTGACATATGTTGCAGCCGCATCTAATTCTTCTTCCAGCTCCTTATTTTTGGCTTCCAGTTCGTGAATCTTATTTACAGCTTCTTTCCCGGTAGGTTCCGGCTGTAAGATCACATTCCCGGACATATCCTTCACGGTATAACCCATCTTCAAGTATTCATCTGCTTTTTCATCTGTGATCGTAAGCACGCGATTAGCTTTCTGCACGATATAACTCATTACTTTTCTCCTCTCTTTTGATGTCTGGAGGTGTCACAACTTGCAGCATCTCCAGACATACAGAATTTTCTACGCCTCCACTGACATACGGATTGCTTTTTTCTTATTTGCCAGTACGAATACATCTTCGTGAGATTCTTCGTAATAAACATACTTGCCCTCAGACAGCGCAGATGGAGAATCAAGTTTTGCAAATTCGTAGCTTATCGGTGTAATAACTGCAAGTGGATTAATCAGCATCATATTGATCTGCTTCGCACTTCCGGCAGGTTTCCAGCCCTGAGTGAAATCGTACAGTGTCTTCATCAGTTCTGATGGAACTTCCACAATCTGTACTTCATCCAGTGCTGTAATTGCTCTGGAAAGTTTGTTCTGATGTCCTACGTCTAAGGTTCTGTAAACTCCCTGAGCATTTTTAATCAGTGTATTGGTTGCTGGTGTAAGATACAGGATAAGATTTGTTTTCGGTACCCTTCCTTCAGACATTTCTTCCAGAAACTTATCAAACACGCTAAGAATATTTTCTGCAGTCAGTACCGTAGTATCTGCTGTTTCTCCCTTTGAAGTCCAGTCTGAATAGATCTTGGAAATGGTATACGCATCCATTTCAGGGAACTTCTGTTCTTCATTGAAGACTCTGGTAATATTAGTGATCGTAGCTACCTGATTGGTCTGCTGTACATCTCTTGGATGTACCAGAGTAGACCATTTTCTTTCGTTGCTCAGAGTCAGTGGTGTCCAACTATTGTCATAGTTTCTGGATGCAGTTGCAATGGTATCTCTTGTGGAATCAACACGTCCTGTTACCGAAATGCTCGGAATCTGGATTGTCTTGCTGTTAAGCCATCTGTATCTTCCGTTATTTGGAGTAGAATAAAGTGCTCCAAAATACAGTGAGTATGGAAACGCCTGTTCCAATGATCTCTGATATTCAGTTGCGTAATTTAATGCTGCCATAATTCTTTTTCCTCCTAATCATGCTTTCTTACTCCGGTAAATCCGAAGTTGAATACGTTATCTTTTGACGGTTCCTGTTCAGAACGAGTCGGACCTGCAAAATACGGGGCATTAATTGGTGGTTCAACCGGACCATCTGTACCGATGTTCAGCTCAGGGTCATTATCCGGTTTCTCAACAATGAAGGCATCTTTGTAGTCTGGATTTTCTTTCAGTTCTTTGATGTAATCATCTGCTCCAACAAATTTGTTTCCGTCAAACTTGAACTCTTTTGCTTCCATTGCAGAACGAACAAAATTTCTGTACATTGCTCCCGGCTTAATGCCAGCACTGTCCAAATATCTATCCATCTGGTGATCTAACTCCTGCTTTCTCAGCTTATCATTGAGTGCCTGGGTGTCAGTATTGTATTTCTGCTCCCACTCAGCCGCTTTTGCTTTGATACCATCAATATCCATATCCTTATAGGACTGAATCTCTGTGTTGGCATCTGTAAGCTGCTGTTTCACTCCTTCAAGCTCGGTATTCTTAGCATCGAACTTCTCTTTTGCTACATATCCTCCGGCTTTCAGATCAACAACCTGGATCTTCTTATCTGCATCAAGAGCAGCTTCCAGTTCTGCATAGGTCATTCTCTTTGGTTCTTCACCGTCTTTCGGTGTTCCAAACAGTTTCTTTAAAAATTCGTAAGCCATGTTATACTTACCTCTCTTTCTTTTATTCGCTGATTTAATTTAGATTCCGGTTCACTCCGGCTCTGCTATCATGCTTTCAGTTCCCGGCATGATCGGGAAAGAGACAGTTTATATGCCATATCACAGGGCAATAAAAATGGACTGCATAAACAGCCCAGTAATTACATTAATGTATCATTTAGGCTTCCAGATTCCACCTGTGACAGCTTTTGATAACATTAATGGAGAAATATATGCCTATTCAGTTAAGAATCAAAATAAGCTCTACCCTCTAACCCTCAGGCTGGGAGATATCGGATCACCTCCTCTCTACGGATAATCGTCTGCCATCAAAAACAATGGTGTCACCAATTCGTGCAACTTCATCACCAACTCTCACCCCTTTCACTTCAAAGTGTCCGTACACATCCCGGAACAGGATCTTAACGGTTCTGTAATCAATTCTTGATGCCAGCCACTCTGGAGCCAACATCTCTATGTCTTTACTGACAACATACTTTTGAATCATTTTGATTCTGCAAATACCCAGTCTTCAGCCAGCATATCTGCCTGAGAAGCGAGCCATCCCATCTGCACACCGGATGTTCCAACGAAAGCGATTGCCATATTTCCGATTGTCTCATGTTCACAGTTTACGATCTCATTATCAGTAGTCTTATAGGAAATCCCAGTTGCAAGCTGAATGTACTGTTTCTTTCCATTCCATCCTATTCTTGCCACCTTCATGCCGCGCTTCATGTACTTGATTGCTTCTCCGAAAGAAAAGGTATTTACGCCACCAAGTTCCGGGCAATTCTTTTCATCCGCAATCTGCCATTCATCCGATGCAATATTGTCAAATGTATACTCTGGAACTTCTGTCTGGCGAATATCCAGTTCTTCTCCGTCTTTCGTATGGATAATGATCGTTCCCTTTTCAGCGTCCCAATACCAATATCCACCCCAACTTGGAAGTTTTATCTTAGCTCCCTTTTTCATCATTTCATAGGCTTCTGCAAACAGCATTCCGGACTCATATTTCTCATAAATATAGGCTTCTTCAATGTAAATTTGCTTACAATTTGCATGAACCAGATCATCATCGTATGTCCGATCAATATATTCTATCTTTTCCTTGACATTCGGGTTGATAATAGTTTCCGTCTCTCCGGTTGGCATATGGATATACAGGAATATCATTTCCGGTTCTTTGCCTTTATTTTTAATCTCCTCATACAGTTTCAGTAATTCTTCTTTTCTCATTTTTTATTTCCTCGCTTTCCTATTGGCCCACACCGCTTTCATACTGGTGGACCGACCATATCCAACTACATTTCCATAATCATCTTTTACAGCATAAACCTGTGTTCTTGCCGTATCCTGCTTCTTTCCGGTCTTGGAACAGAAGTCTTTCAGTTTCTTTTCTTTTTCTTTTAATTTAACAGCTTCCTCTTGAAAGGCTTCCTTCATGGAGTTCTCTGTCTCTACATCCTGCGCATTTTGCATCGCTGAATCATATCCAACCAAGGTTCTCTTACTTTCCCGGATGCTCCTTTCCATTTGTCGCATAAGCTGATCGCTTTCATATTCTGTCAGCAACTTGCCATTATACTCATGCTTTGGAATATTATAATCTTGAAGCATATTCTTGGTATAGGCTGGTTCCGATATTCCGGGCCAATACGGATGAAAACTATGTCTGCAATTCGCTCCGCATAATCCTCCAACTGTGCCATATCCTGTGGAGTCAGCAAAATTCGGATATTCGGAAGTGCTTCCATCAATCTTGAATATCCTTCCCTGCCAAACAGTGTGGGAAGGTCTTGCCCCGGCATGAGCAGAGGTTTCGTAATACTCTACATCCATATCTGAGGCATACAGTTCTGTGAGAGAAGCTGCGGTCTGATTTACTCCAGTAAGCAATGCCATCCTCATAGCCGCATCAAGAGACATTTGTGATCCAGAGCTATACAGCACTTTGCCTCCGGATTGCGCAGCCTTCTTGATTGCCTGTTTCAATGCTTCCTGATATGAAAACGCGCCACTCTGTACTTGAAGCATTGCTTCATTCAGAGATTGAATAAACATCTGCTGTGACTTAGAGGCAGTAGTCAATGTAAGGTTATTCACATCTCCAACTGTCTTTCTGGCATTTGCAATGAGCAATTCTGACATATTCTGTGAAAGCGTTACTTTCTTTACAATCCCTGCTTTAACAAGCGGGCTTGCATCATTGTTGATGGAAATAATGCCAGCTTCCTTAAACATGCTCCTGATCTTTTCATCCGAATAATTCGTGAACTTTCCAATGTCTTTCACAATATCATCCAGCAACTTTCCTGACTGTTGTGCTTGTCTGATCTGCCATTTAGCTGTGCCAGTAATCTTCCCAGTCTTCATCATCCTTCTGGATATATCCCGGACTATCTGTTCATTCAGAACATCAACCATGCCAAGATAACCATCTGTGAACACTGCCAGGTATTCTGGTGTCAGCATGGTTCACACCTCCTATTCTTCCGGGAACATTTTCGCCTGCTCCGGTATATATTCCTTCGCTTCTTCCTCTGTGCATCCAAAATACCATGCGTAGAACTTCTCAAGTTTCATCTTTCCAGAAACAACCATCGCCCATCTTCTCTGATATTCTTTTTCAGTGTCTTCCAGAACGCTGTCACCCCAGTTGCAGTTGACATTCACAGTTCCGTCCGGTGCCAAACCATACAGTCTGGCAAGGACTACCATAGCATCTACTAAATTTTCAATGCCTATTGTCCATGCTTTCTGGAGTCTGCTGACCGTCCGGTACGATCTCTGTTTGGATGAAAGGATTTCAGTAGCTGTCTTGTCCAGCTCATTAGGATCAGACAGCGTTCCATAGGCAAAGCCTACCGTCCATTCAATACGCTTCAGAAACTTATTCAGCCCATTGAACATAGGATCATCTCTGATTTCCGGGCTGTATTCTGCAAACAATCCTTTATCTCCGTTTCCTTCATCAAAGGATCTGTAAAGTCTGTCTTTTCCTTCTGGAAGCACAGGTTTTCCGTTCTTATCTTTCTTTAAGAACTCCTCAGAAACATGGAGTGCCGCTTCTTTCGCATCATATTCCCACACTATCTGTCCCATGAGCTTATCTACTTCATGGACCAGTTCAATGCACTTGGAATATACTGACACTCCCAGCGGAGAACCATTGTCTATATTGTTACTCTTGGCAGTTCTGATATAGACAAACAAGGGCTTCCATACATTTCCTATGGTTACTGGTTCTTCTGATAGGCCAGCCCACTCAGGCACTTCTGACAGGAGAACAGGCTTATCAAACGGCCTGCTAAACACCGCTTCATCATCATTGTAAGTGGCTTCTCTTTCTGATCGGAAAGCCTTATTTACTATGGTGACACTATTTCCACTGAACCGATGGTATTCAGCTCTGGTATACAGATATTCTCCAATCCTCTTGTGCTGGAGAAAAACTGCAGATGTAATCTCGCCCTTGCTATTGTATTCAGTCGGATAAAACTTATCTGCTTCTACGAAGTCGATTTCTATTTTGTCCGGGTTCCCATCTGCATCAACAGATACATACGGTTTCAAGACAATACCGCCTTTCGCACAGTACCGTTCCATCTGAATATCCAGATCAATCAATTCTCTCTCCAACTGTTCGTTAATAAAGTCTGCCATCTGACTTCCGGTTACTTCTAGCTCAAGCTCTGTAAGGATAAGCCTTGCCATTTCCTCTGCTATCGTAGCTGGAATATTGGTGCAGATAACTCCTTCCTTTCCTTCCCACGGTGGATGATTCTCATACATATCTTTCCAAAGCTCGATAGCATTGTCCATTTTACTTGACACTGCAATCTGAATCTTCATCTCATTTTCAAGGCTTTTCACTGGGAACAACTTGTCCACCCACTTTCTGATAAAATTTCTTATGCTGAATCTCAATCTCTACCACCTACCCTGCTTGCGTTTTCAGATAATCCTTCATATCACGTTCATAGCTGTATTCAAAGCCATCCAGCGTATCAATGTCTGATGTTCCATCGTCCAGACGCTCTAACTCTATGGTGTTTGGTCTCCACACTGCCATGCTTAAAGCATCTTCCAGAGTGGCACACATATCTGTGTACATAAACCTTCCCTGAGCTACCAGCGATGTAAAGCAAAAGATTCTATCATTGATTCGTTCCTTTCTGGCATTTCCGACTTTGATGTCTCCCATAGCTGCTCTCGCCATAGCTGTTCTCAATCCTCTGATAAGGACCTGCTCAGCAGAATCACAATATATTGCCATCAAAGAGCCAAACAGTCCTTTTATTTTCAGAACGAATTTCAGGAATACCTGTCCAAGTGCTTCAGGATCCAGTTCTTCCTTGTGCAGTTCAGAAGCCAGTGCAACGAGCTTTCCATATCCGACTGTCGGAGCTGTTGCTACGAAAGAATGACCGGAACCATTGCCGCCAAAGTCAACGCCTATGGTAATGCCAATCAGTTCTCCACGCTTCATCATTTCTTGGGCTTCTTTTGTGCTGATCTTCATTGGGTTGACATCCATAGCCGCCAATGATGCAAACTGGGTATATACCAGTCCTTCAGCAATACTCCTCTTTCCGAGAATATCCCGGACATACCAGATACTATGCTCATCATACTGACTGACAATTTCTTCCAGACGTTCCTTGGTGATATTCACATTCTCGAAGATCGTGAAGTGAGCATAATTATAGCCGCCTTTCAGGGTCCCTTCCTTGGCTTTCCTGTCATAAACATCCAAGTAATTCTCATAAATGGGTGCTTTCGGATGTTCCGGGTTCATATCCCAGAATATCTTTCTATTCTTAGCTGCGAGCTGTCTGTTGAATGCTTCTTTGATTGCGCTGTCATGGTGCAGGTTGATCTCTGTTGCAATCCACATACCATAACTGTTACCACGAATCTTTTTATAGCTGTCGGACGAAGACGCACCTGCGAAGATCACTATCTTTGGCTTGAAATTTGTCAAAGGTCCTTGGATAATCAAGGCTTCCATGTCCTTGTACTTTCCCCAGTGGCACTGTCCTCTGAATATCCATTCCAGCCCAAATCCATTTGCATCGCCTATATTCAGCTTTGCGTTACCCATCGTAGATCCGGTAGCAAGATGGATTTTATCCGGTGTGGTCTTCAATTCGTGCGCGAAAGCAAATACATTGTCAACCGTCTTCCCAGAACGAACAGCTCCTTCCAGAATATTGAACGTTGCATATCTGCACCTTCGGATGTATTCCTTATGTCCTTCACCGAAATTAAACTGGATCGTTTTCTTCCGTTTCAGGTCTGACTTCTTGATTTTCTTTACTTTCTTGTCCTTTGCCATAAATTTCTTCCTCGATTTCGTCCAGATCCTCAATCTCTTGGCTGATACCAGCATCGCGTTCTTTCTTATACTCGAACTCTTTCTTCTGCTGGATATTCTGTACGTTCTGTCCGGCGGTATCTCTCATAAACTCAGCAGCTCTTACATTCCCTTCCATTGCTTCTCTCCACATACTGACTAACATCGCTGTCTGATTGGTCAACATATCATCATCAAAGCCCATCTTTTGCAATGTCTGGATGATCGTAGGATAGGCTTCTTCCGAAATAGGCATATTGAGCAGTATATTCGCAGCCTTTTTCATGGCTGTTTTCTTACGCCTCGTTTCTCCAGATTTCTTTCCACCTTTAGAGCGCATAGCTCTTTCTTCACTCTCACTTCGGTTTCCCGATCCAAAAGGAATGAGGTTCTGCTCATTTGCCATAAAAGCCACCTCTCTTTTGCATGAAAAAAGCAGTGGATTCATTGACAAAACCCGCTGCTTTCCTCATTTTTTCTTTTTTCTTTTACTTCTTACCCGTATAACCTCTTTACAACTGCTTCTCCCTCCGCTATCGCTTCGTCTGCATTCACTCCAAGTTCCTGATAAAAACGGGCGTTTGTATAGCATTCATGTGCCAGCACCATTGCTCTGTGATCTTTCGTGGAGATTCCCATGGTAAACTTCTTTGCAATTGCCAGGGCTTTCTGATACTGCCCGTTCTTTACCAGATTTCTTACCATATCTGATTTTCTTACCATTTTTTACCTCCAAACAGGTCCATCTGCTCATAACTTACAGTAGTTCCACCGGAAAAATCTTCATTTTCCAAATCTTTGAGCTGTTCTGCTGTCGGCAAAGGGTATCTTTCATCATTATTGATCCAACCGCCATGCTTTTCTGCATTCAGGAATCTTTCCCATGATTCTTCATCGTACATTCCTTCCTGTTTCGGTTTCAAAGACTTCTGTTCATCAACGATGAAATCTGCTACTGTCTTGCCCCTTCTTTTTCCCTCCAGCGTGTGACAATCATACGCATAAGAAGGCATTCCTGAAAATCCACAGTCTTCAATGTGCAGGTATTCATCATAATCTTTCACCCGTTCACTCTGCATCAGGTTGCAGCTGAAATAATCCGCGTCTCTGTTCTTTCTTGCATATAAGAGCAAAGTAATAGCCTTGCTGATGAATAGCGGCTCACGTTCATATCCTTTTCTTTTCTGGTTATAAACATCATCCGCTTCTCGCAAGGCTTCAATTTCTTTTGTCATAATTCCATAACAATCTTCTGCTGATATTGCAAGCAATCTTCTCCACAAGTAAGCGTTATACCTTCCTCTCAGTTCATTCGCTGCGTATCCAGCAACTTCCGCATCGCCTCTACGGATAGCTTTCTGGAGCAGGCTTACCATATCGTACATACTATGACCGTTCTTTGTATACAACATTGCCATTTCTGATACTTCCTTTCGTTATATATTTATTTCACGGTATCATCGTAGCAAGCATGAGCGCAGGCAGTCAAACTAAATTTTGACAATTTCAGATATTTTCGTATTCATTCACAATATTAAGAAAGAACTCTGAATTTACCTGTTTCGTTAATCGGAAAATCCCGTTCTTCTCCACTTCTTTATGTAGCCACGGATTAGCATAGATGATTCTGACGTGTCTTTTTGTCCTCCTAACACTGTCTTCAATATGATCTATCACTTTCCTGAAGGTGTCTCCCCTGAATGGGTCATACAGGTAGAATGTATTGTATCTGTCCAACAGGTCTGTTGCTTCTGTCGCGTCCAGAGTAAATATCTCCACCAGCTCTCCCCCAATCTTATTCAGGTTACTTCTAGCAGTATCACTGAGCTTCTGGCTCTTTTCGATTCCTGCCGCTTCCTTGATTCCTGCCGCAAGCATAATGGCAAGCGCAGCTCCTTTTCCGCAACCAAAATCCAGCACAGGTTCTTTTACCATTCCCGGAATCTTGCAGATGTCAAACAGACTTCTCTGTCTACTTGGTCCGCTTGCAGTTGCATCCCCTGCCTCATAATCAAAATCCTTTGTCTCAACCTTTGTTTTCAGGTCTACTCCGCAGTCATGCTCCATCCAGTCATAAAAACTAAACTGTATAGGGGCGATTTCATCTGTAAGGAACAGGAGGTTTTCTCCTTCTGTATACCCACAGGCTTCCATTCTCGCCAAGCTTATCACTGGGACTGCACTCTTCTCAATGGAAGACAGGATCATAGTTTCATCCGGGTCGATGTACTCAAGAATGATGGTCCTCTGTATAGATCGTCCCGGAATACACATCGTATCATCTATTACGCACATGAACTGTTTCCCATAAATGCGTCCGAAATACCATTCCAGAAACTGTCCGCTTTCTCCATATCCGTACAGGATCACATTCTTTCCTTCGCATTTTCGGATAATTTCACTGATCTTAGTATCAAACTTTTCCATTGTCTTCATATTCTCACCTCGGCACCTTAATCGTTACTGTGTTCTTTTTCTCGTCAAAAGTATAGTATTTTCCCCATTTCAGTTTCATATATTCATTGCATTCCCGGATTACTTTACTGTTCTTGTTGATGTTGTCTCCACCTTCATTGGTATCTGTCTTTACATACATTGCCAGATACTTAGGCATAAGAATAATTCTGTTTAGCATCAATTCCTGAAGGATTTTATCTACATCTTCTTTACAGTCTGCCTGATCGTCATTCTTCGCCTTATAGCATTCTTTGTTATACCAGTAGATTCCTCCACCCATACTATTGAACTTGAACTCCTCCTGATACAAATACGGTCTTGGCGTAACTGTAATCGTGGCATATCCAAGTTTCAAATCGCTGAGCAACTGTGCTATACGAAGAAATTCCATATCAATAACATCCGGGTCTTTTATCTCCATCACAATATCTGTCCGGTATAGGATCTGTTTAATATCATCATCCACCTGCACAATAATATCTTCCGGTGAATTATCCAGAATCCACTGTCTTACTTTGGACATACTATTGATTTCTTCATCGGGAGCAGATATTAACTTACGGACTCCTGCATTCCGGTAGGCTTCTTCCTCAGAAGCTCTCACTACATAAGTAACATCATTCAGGATATTCTGAGTCATAATGCAGTCAGACCTTCGATAGCTAGGGCAATAAACCCCTACGGTTTTCTCTTTCATACCTACCTCCCATTCTGGAACATTGGCAGCTTTTTCAAGAGCCGCATCATTCCTTCCACGTCAAGCAGTTCTGTATTATCAGATGAATAAGACTCCGTATTTTTCTTTATTTGGCTTTTGGGTTCTTCATGGTAGTGTAATGTGTGCTTATCCGGTAAAATTCTGTAAAAAGCACCACAATCGCGAGCATTTGGCATTTCTTCCTGCGTAATCAGCACTTCATTCATCTTTTCTCCCGGTCTTTCCCCGATTACAGAAATCCTACTCTCATCACAGTTCTTTAACCTGCAGATGGCTCTTGCCAGAGTGTCAATCGTGGCTGCTGGTGCTTTCTGGACCAGAAGATCACCTGTTTCCCCACGTTCAAACGCATACAGCACAAGATCAACAGCATCATCAAGACTCATCATAAATCTTGTCATGTCTGGATTTGTGATCGTAATATTTTCTCCCATTTCCAACTGTTTTACAAACAATGGGATAACAGAACCTCTGGAAGCCATGACATTCCCGTATCTGGTGCGGCAGATCACTGTCCCACTTTGCTCATATGCCTTGGCTACTGAGATTTTTTCAATCATGGCCTTGGTGATTCCCATAGCATTGATCGGATATGCTGCCTTATCTGTGCTGAGGACAATAACTTTCTTTACCTTTGCATCAATAGCAGCATCCAGAACATTCGTGCCACCAAGCACATTTGTCTTAACTGCTTCTTCTGGATAGAATTCACAAGCTGGTACCTGTTTCAGTGCGGCTGCATGGAATACATAATCTACATTCTTCATTGCTTTTCGGACACTTGCGTAATCTCTCACATCTCCGATTACAAATTTCAATCTCGAATCTCCGTGATATTCTTTCTGCATATCGAACTGTTTCTTTTCATCTCTGGAGAAAATGACAATCTCACCGATTCCAGTCTTCAAGAGTCTGTCCACGACAGCATGACCGAAACTTCCTGTTCCTCCAGTAACCAATACCCGGCTTCCAGTAAATAAATATGTCATGTCACACCTCCAAGATGTGAAGAACAGATTCAATAACATAATCCTGCTCCTCATTCGTCATTCTTGTATCACTCGGCAGACAAATTCCTGTCAGGAAGTGATAATCAGAAACATATATGGATCCATTATAGGCTCCTGAGAACCTGCGGCAGTTCTGGAATACAGGCTGCCTATGCAACGGCTTCCAAATTCTACGGGCTTCAATATTCAACTTTCCAAGTTCTTCAATAACATATTCGGGCTTTTTCTTTATGTCTGGGTCGATATGCGCGCATGACAGCCATGCAACTCCAACGGTAGTTCCCACCCGGATCGGATTCATATGGATTCCACAGTTAACTTCTCTGAAAGCATTCCGGTATCTATCCCATATCGCCATCTTTCTTGTAATTCTTTCTTCAATATGTTCCATCTGAGCGCATCCAAAAGCCGCGTTCATATTCGCCATGCGATAGTTGTACCCGACTTCTTTATGCTCGTACCAAGGAACAGCTTCTTTTGCCTGAGAAGCAATAAACGCAACTCTGCGAGCTTCTTCTTCATTCCGGCAGATAAGCATTCCCCCGGTTCCGCCGGCTGTAATCATCTTGTTTCCATTGAATGAAAGGCATCCGAAGTCTCCGATAGTTCCTACCATCTCGCCATCAGCAACTGCTCCAAACGATTCCGTAGCATCTTCAATGACCGGAACCCCATAGCGGCTGCATATATTCATTATCCTGTCCATATTTGCTGGTGTACCATAAACATGAACAACAATTACTGCTTTCGGAAGCAATCCGGTTGAGAATGCCTTTTCCAGAGCGTCTGGATCCATGTTCATTGTGTCCATCTCGCTATCAATGAACACTGGTTCTGCACCAATATATCTGATCGGGTTAGCAGAAGCAGCAAAGGTAAGATCGGAACAGAATACCATATCTCCTTTCTGTACTCCTGCCATGAGCAGTGCCAGATGGATTGCTGATGTTCCAGAGTTCACGGCTACTGCCTTTCCAAATTTCAAAAATCCTTCAACGCTTCGTTCAAACTTTCCAATATAGGATTCTTCGTTATATGCAGATGTGATCCATCCGCTTTCCAGAGACTTCTGTACATACAGAGCCTCATTCCCCATCATTTCCGGTCTTGCCAGCCATATCTTCTCTGTCGCTCTTTCCATCCTGAGTACCTCCTTCCACTATCTGGCCTTTGATCTGATCGTACCAGATTGCCCTTCCTTTGATTGTTCGGTTTCTTCCCATGCTTACTTTTGCTCCTTCAATACCGAGCTTTCTAATCAGCTCATTGTAATCCAGCTCATTTCGGCATACCAGAAGCACATAATCATACTTTTCAAATCGTATGAGTTCCATTTCTTTTATTGTTTTCTGTGACTGGTCCTTGTTGTCGAGCTTAACACCGAGGTCGATGTTCAAATCCGCTGTCCACTTCGCCAGTTCTTCCAGATCCCACTCACCAGAATGGGTATTGTCTTTGATATTGATGGCTCTAAGTTCTGACTTCGTATACCCGATCAGTCTCTTGCACAGCACCTCAATATCTCCATCTTTCCTCTGGAGGATAGCTAATCTCTGATTTCCGGCAATAACATTATCATGCTCGTCAATCAGGAAGATTCCAAAATCCCCGTACTTCTCCAGAGATTCTTCCAGCTCCTCCGCTTCTTTCTTACCAATCTTTCTCGGATTTCCGAATCCGGTCTTAATATCCCGGACTTTCATGGTAAGAGTCTCAATTCTCTTTTCTTCCAATAAACTCATTTTTCGCCTCTTTTTCCCACGAAAAAAGAGCCAACACAATGTCAGCTCTTTACATGAAAGGATTATTACATATGTCTTTTACGTCTTACGCCATCTTCCACTTACATCTTTATCGGCAGCCTGCCGAAACAAGCCGCCGTCCTCAATAGGATACAAAAAATATAAGGTGGAAATGAGTACGTCCAGTCCCCGGTAAGACTGGGTGATCTGTTTTTCAACTTCTCACAGCCTACACTCTACACTATAAAATCAGGAACTGCAAGGGAACTTTGTTCACCCAAATAGGAACTTTGAACACCTTCATAGGAACTTTTAGGAACTCTCAGGGAACAAAAACTGCTTTTCAAACTCCTGCAAGGCATATCCATGTATTTTTGTAACATATCTGTATGTGAAATTCATCTCAGCAGCTATTTGTTTTAACGGCTCCAACAGTATGTATTTTTTATGCAATAACATCATGTACTGTGGATTTTCCATGCTGCAAATTTCATCATCTACCTTTGCTGTAAACTCAATCAGTTCTTTGCTCTTTTCGTTCATAATCCTTTCTTTTTCATCAATCTTGGCAAAAATACTACCAAACTTGTCATTTTCCCTTGATGCCTGGACTCTTTCTCCTGCTCCAGCTCCACCAAGGGAAAATAGCATCTCTTTTAAATTATTGATACCGGAATTGATATTCCTGACAGCTATTATCTTTTGTTCTACCTGCCCCAAATACTCCTGTGCAGTCATTTTCCCGGATTCTTCCTGCATATGTATTTCCTCCTCCCGATATTGACAAATCCAAGATTCTTTTATAAAATCTTTATAGGCTTTTGGGCTTCTTGGGATTAATACCGGGAGGCTCTTTTTTATTTGAGTATTTGACGCTTAGATGTTGTTAAATCTCATATGTATCATCTTCCGCATCCGGTTCATCATATCCATAATCATCTGGAATATCATCTGGAGGAGTCATACTATCCTCTGGAGAATCTGATTCTTCCTGAATGTCTGTTTCTTCCGGTTCTTCACTTTCTTCTTCCTCTGAATTGTCTGGAAGAGCATTCTGATCTGATACTGGACCTTCAATGGCCGGAACATCGGATTCTGTTACATCTTCCGCTTCTGCTTCCTGAAATTCGCTGTCAAACATGCTCATCTGTCCACCTTCATTTACATATTTCAGGACGTACCTTCTAAGCTCCGCATCATAAACCAGCTTCATGCCTGGGTCTTTCTTTCCGTCCTGCCCCTCTTTAACTGGAACAGCATAGTCAACCTTATACTTGATCTTTGGTTTAAAGCATTCCTCACTCTCTCCATTTCCATCTGGAATCCATTCAGTAGTCATATCTACACTGACTTTCAGGGTGATGCTTCCTTCATCCGAAGCGTTCTGCTGCATTTTATGAAGTAATTTCTGCATCATCAGATCAAAACTATCTCTGGCTCCTGCAAAAATGTCACTCTCAATGGTCATATCTACATAATTCTGAATACTCATATCATTCTCCTATCTGACTGATCTTTATCACAACTCTTGGCTTCTCTGAATAGAATTTTCTTACCTGACAATCTACAATCTGTGTATCGTCTTTGTAAGCAACATCATTCAGGGCATCCGCTATCGCTTTGAGGCAGTTGTCCATATCCGGCTTCTTAGTAGGCCGGATTATTCCTGCCAGCATCTTCTCTTTTTTCTTCTTGCTTGCAGAATTTGTAACGCCATAATACGCCATCACTCTCATATCCAACATAGAACCGTCTGGGAAGCGAAAATCTCCGCACTGTCTTTCGTATTCCGTCCTTACCAGATTTTCATACACCACTGTCTTTTTCGGAGTATATGCTTTTCCATAAGTTTTCCCAGTGTTCGGGTTCTGGTAAGCAGAAAATCTCGGTCTTCCTTTCCCGGTAGGCTCTCCAAGTACAGTAAATACAACTTGATTCATTATCCCTGCTCCTTATCCTCAATTTTCATCCGGCTTTCTCTCATTTCAGAAATGAGCTTCCGCATCTGTTCCGGCAGTCTCTGTTCTTCTTTGATACGCAATACTGCTGTTCTGAAATTCCTGATGAAGTGTGACTGTCCTACTGATTCTACCTTTTCATAATCCATCTTCGCCCATTCTTCCAGATTGGCTGCATTCCCTACGGCTTCCCGGCAGGCTTCCGGCAGTTTATCAAATTCTTCTTGAGCATGGTACCCAGAGTTCCTGATCGCCTTTCTTACCAAAGCCCAAGCCTCCAGTTCGCTCATTTCTGTTTCTGGTACCTCTATCATCTGTGCAGCCTTTTCCCTGATCTCTGCTGGTGTAGGGGGAAACTTTTCTGTAAGCATGTGCTTCTGAATAGCCACATTTGCCAGCTTATATGGAAGATCCTGTAATAGTGCAAACCACATATCGAAAGCATCTTTATCTGGAAGGAACGTCTGCTGTGCATATACGGCTTTCATTCCCTTTACCAGAATCTTAAATTCATCTCTCGTCATTACCAGTTGTCCACCTCACTCACTCTGCTCTTTATCGGACTTCCACTGCTCTTTTTCTGCTGTTCTTCTTCCAATATTTTCCAGATGATTCCAACCCAGTTGCTTGACATACAGGTGTCAATCAGCTCGCAGATTCTTTCTTCTCCATACTGTTTGACATTCTTTTCAACCCTACGGAGTAAGGCTTTCATTCCCTGTTCCTTATACGGCTCTTTTCGTTCTGTCTTGTACATACACCACTCAACCATCTTATCTGTTATCATATCTGGCAGATCATACTCCGGGACAAGTCTTTCAAAGATCTGAACCGTAGTTTCCCTCTTTGGCTTTGACTCTTTCTTCTTCGGTTCCGGTGTTTCTTTCTTTTCCTCGATTTTCTCGGTCGTTCCGGCACTGATAGCTTCCTTTTCTTCCTTTACCCGGTTGTAATAAGCCCTTCGCCTGTCAGCTTCTGTTGAAGACCTGCCTATGAAGTTCTGAATATCCATCATATAGATAGCTCCATTATCCAGAACCTCAATCAGATCAAGCTCCCTGAATATCTTCAATGCCTTTTCTACTGTTCCGACTTCATGTCCTACCAGTTCTGCAAGAATCTCTGGCGTATATGGAATACGGTTTCTATACATCAGCCTTCCTTCGTTTTTCAGACTGCGAAGATACAATTTCAAAAGGATATTTCCATATATGTACCCGTCTTTCATTCCTTCCAGAATCTTCATTTCATCAGTCTCAAAAAAGTTCTCTTTTACTTTCAGATAATAATACTTTCCATTGTCTGCCATAACCTTCTGTCACCCTTCTATATATTAATTGTAAGGTCCATTATGGAAATAGGCTTCTTTAAGACTCTGGTATTTCGGCACCATCCGCAGCACTCACATCTGTCTGGCCTTGTACTTCCGGCTTTAAGTTCTTTCACTCGCTCTATATTGTGCTCCACAATCGACATTGCTTCATCCAAATAATGATTATCTACATAGATTACTTCAATATCCGTATATTCTTCTTTTGAAGCTCCGGCAATATAGAACGGAAGTCTTTTCCCGGTATTCTGATAAACAATCTCTCGGTATACAGCTCCCTGGATGTCATATCCCCAGTAACGAACAAAATCCAGATAGCCAATATCTGGAACCCAGTTCAATTTTGTCAACGATGCCATAACTTTCAGATCTACGATTGCCTTATTTTCCAGATACGAATCCATCTTGATCTTCCACGGAATGCCGAACAGTTCTCCTGTCATAATGACCTGTTTCTGCCCGGACATATACTTCTGGAACAGTTCATCTTTCTCTGTCCTGTCTATAATTTCCTGCGCTTTCAAGTATGGAGATTTCAATTTTCCATCCTGTCTGAACATGATCGGATTCTTTTTCTTGAACTCGTCAAGCGTTCCTTCGTAATATGAATCCACATAACTTCCAACCATCATAGCTGTGGACGGGGGCTCACTAAAATCCCCTCTGATTTTTGCAAGAGCCATTTCTTCACATCCCTTGCGTCCGTAAGTACCAACAAAATCTTTAAACTGGCTCACCGACATATATTCCCTATTTGCTTCTGCTGAATAATAATTATCTGCTGTCAATCTCATTCCCATCTACGTCTCACCTTATTCCTTATCTTCCTGTTCCTGAGTTTCTTCCTCTGCAAATACGTCCGGTACTTCTTCAAGTTCTGGAATATCTTCTTTCGGATTATCCAGATAATCTCCATTTCCATCTTCATCAAATACTTTCTGATCGTCTCGGATAGCGTTCTGCATATCAACAGACAAAATCCCCCATTTACTGAGAAGCAGCTTAATAACCGTCTTCAATGCCATAGCTTCAAAGTCTGTGGTCCACTTACTTGATTTCTTGCTATTATTCAGGTCATACCGGTATGCCTGAGAATATGTTCTCGCATGATTATCAACATCTACCGTAGACATATACAGTTCATGGCTATATCCTGATTTCAGTCTGAACCAAGCGTAATATCCGACAATCTTGCTTTTATCCCCGGATGATCTCTGGGTGCATTTGGAAAAATCCGTAACAAATTTGATTTCTCCTGTAATCGGATTGTAGCCAAGCAACTCGTCCTGATAAACAACCGCATAATTCATCTTCTCATATTCTCCAGAACGAATTGCCAATTGGATAAATCCCTTATACATCATCTGGAACTGTGCTCTTGGCACTTTATCCCATCTTTTTGTCTGTGGGTTGTATACGCTTTCATTATATGGAACAATAGCAGCAAATCCGAGATTCGGGTCAATCGGCAAGTCAAATGTGGCTGCTACAAAAGCAGCTCCAATAATGGAAGATGCCGGGCATTTCTTTAACTGGGTACTTCCTGATACCGCGTTCGTAACTGAAGCCATGAACTGTGATGCTTTCTGTCCAAGAATTTCCTTAAACTTCTCTTTTACTTTATCCTGGCTCATCATGGCCTTTACCTGTCCTACTACGGACACTGGCTTATTTGCTGGCGACTGTGTTGTCGGTTCTTCTGTCTGAACTGTTTCTTTTTCTGCCATAACTACCACTCCTCTCCTTTTGCTTCTTTTAATTCTTCTCCAAGGACTTCAAGGATTTCTTCCGCACTCATATCTTTTACACAAGCACTGCAAATTGCTCCATCTGGAGAATCCCAATATTTGTCTCCCCGATAAATTCCGCACCCACAAAGCACGCAATTATGAATCGGTTCTGGATCCGGTGCATTCGGACATCTGCAATCGCAAGGTTCCTTTCTGCATACTGCACACATATCTATTCCTCCTCATATCCTCTGATGTCATTAATAACCTGTCCCAAGAATATTCTGAGAACAATCATTCCGATCAGTATCAGGTATTCTCCACCGATTTCCTGGCTTCCTCTAATCTGGCACATACGGGAAATTGCTTCCTGCTGAACCCATAATCCGAAAGCTATGTAACTAAGCCAGCTTAATATTTTTATCATTCTCTGTCTGTCCTCCTATCGGTGTTGTGAAAATTCCAATGTCTACGGCATCCTGCTGTTCCATCGCGGCTATCATTTCTTCCATGGTTTCATAGCCATAGTTTTTCATTCTTTTTTTAATTCTTTCCGCAATATCCATCAGAACACTCCCTTTCCTGAATGATGTTCAGTTCTCCAATGGCTTCTACCATCTCCTCCAGTTCCTCACATATTCCGCGAAGCTGAATGGCTTCCTGCTTGCTAACTTTTCCATCTTGGGCTATATTAATCAGTCTGTCCTTGATTGACTTTAACTTTCCATCGTCCATCTGCTTGATAATTCTGACAGTAATATTTTCAATGCTGGCGGCAGACGTAGCAAGTGACAAATGTCGTCCGATCAAGCATTCCTTCTTACAATACATTGTTCTTAACTGTGGAGCACGATACAGGTCAGCCATCTTAACGATGATGTCTACCGGAGGAACTGTGATTCCCAGCTCATAATTACTCATTGTGCTGACTGCTACTCCAAGAAGTTCAGCCGCCTTTTCCATGCTGCTTAATGTTCTATTGTATGTTGCGGCCTGTTTTCTACATTCACGATATGGATTTACCAACTGTTTCATACAACTGTGATCCATTGTCTTCATCCTCCCTGTGGCTTATAATTAGCCTATAACCTATAAGGTACAACCATAATCAAACGGAATGTTGAAGTAATCGCTAATCAGCTTAACAGTGTTCTGCGAATAAGCTCTCCCATTTACCACCGCTGAAACATGTCCTCTGGACATCCCCAGTTCATCTGCAAGCTCAGTGACAGTCATGTCCTTCAAGATAAGTTCAATTTTAACTTTCTTGCACCAAGGCGATAACTTTCTACTCATAAAGTCCTCCTTCCTTTGATTTTTCTGCTTTACACCTTATGGAATCTGCGGTAAAATGAACAAAAGTGTAATGGCAAACACTGACGGGGAGATACTGGCATATCTCCTTTGTTTTTTACCACACTGATTACAAAATGCGATATAAATTGCAGTAATTATTATGTTGATTTGTGCTGTACAAATTAATCATAGTCAACATATGTTTATTTGTCAAGCATTTATGTACGCATTTGCATATTATTTTGGAGGTTTCGACATGACTATCGGAGAACGCGTACTTTTTTTGCTGTCCGAATGCGGATTTTCTCAGGTGGAACTGGCTGAGGCAATCGGTACCACTAGAGCAACTGTAAACGGCTGGCGTAAATCAAACCGCAATCCGTCTTCTGATTTAATCGTGCCCATTGCACAGTTTCTTCATGTGCCTATCTATTACCTACTTACAGGTGAAGATGAACCAGAAGTAGCTATCAGCAAGGAGGATCTGGACTGGCTTGACATTATTCATCGGATTCCAGAAGAACGGCAAGATATGTGTAAAGACTTTCTTTGTACCCATATGGTTATACCTGAGAAACATCAAGACAAGATAACCGGATAATCTCCCCCGGCTACCTTTCTTACATTCGTAAAAACAGGAGGAATCCAGATGGCAAGTAATAGCTATGAGATTGTAACCGAAAACAAAAGAAAGGAAGAATTTAAGCTCGAACTGCAAAGGCTTCTTGCCTGCTATCAGCTCGCATCACATGATGATCGTCGCGTAGTATGGGCTGTGCTTAATAAGTATGCAGTCGATGTAGACTGAAATTGCCCCTATTTGGGGCTTTTTCTGTTTGAGTGATAAATTGTAGGCATATCTATGAATAAAAACCAAGAAAGACCAAAGAAAGCAGCTTTATATGTTCGAGTGTCCACCAACTATCAGATAGATAAGGACTCTTTGCCTATGCAGCGGCAGGATCTTGTGAACTATGCCAAGCTCATGTTTGGGATTGACGACTATGTGATTTTTGAAGATGCTGGCTACTCCGGTAAGAATACTGACCGTCCAGAATTTCAGAATATGATGAAGCGAATACGCAACGGAGAATTTACCCATCTTCTGTGCTGGAAGATAGACCGTATTTCCCGTAATCTTCTTGACTTTGCAGCTATGTATCAGGAACTGAAAGACCTGAACGTCACCTTCGTATCAAAAAATGAACAGTTCGATACGTCCACTGCAATCGGAGAGGCTATGTTGAAAATCATACTGATCTTCGCTGAATTAGAAAGAAACATGACATCTGAGCGAGTAACAGCAACAATGCTTTCCAGAGCGCAAAACGGACTCTGGAACGGCGGTAAAGTTCCATACGGCTACTCATACGATAAAGAACAGAAAGAATTTTCCGTGAACCCGGAAGAAGCAGAAATCGTAAAAAAGATATTCGATGCTTATAGCAATCATCATTCTATTGTCACTGTGGCAAGAGCACTCAATGAGGACGGTTATTCTTCCAGAGCAGGCAACGACTGGTCCCCAGTAAGTATATTTATTATTCTTACCAACCCATTTTATAAGGGAACATATCGCTATAACCATTATAAGATTCCTGGATTAAAGGTCGAAAAAGACCCTTCAGAATGGATTGAAGTTCCAGATCACCACCCAAGAATAATATCTGATGAACAATTTGAATATGTGAATAGCATTTTGAAAGAAAACTCCAGATCCAAAAGGCTTCCTGGCAAACAACACGCTACAAACAACACTCATATCTTTGGAGGACTTTTGTACTGCAGTTCCTGCGGTTCTATTTATGTATCTTCTCCAGCTCGTATGCAAGCATGTGGCTATCGTCCTTCAAAATATGCCTGCCCGAACCTTCGAAAGAGAAAGGCCTGTACATCTAAATCTATTTCTGATCCTGTGATCGGAGAATTTTTGATGAACTATGTGCTTAATATGATGCGCGCAAAAGACTCTTTTTCATCAATCCATAATTCGGATGATCTGGAACATGCTTTATTGCGCGGCTCAACTTTTGATTCCGTGGATCACATTGGCAAAGATGGCGTAGAAAGCTATTTCTACATGTTGACTACTGTTCCAATCAACGGAAAACGTATGCGCAAGCCGAAGAAGGTTGTAACCATTGACCCAGAATTAAAAAGGCTGCGTGCCGAAAAAAGAAAAACCGAACGTGCTCTGGAAAGGCTGATGAATCTATATCTCTATTCAGAAGACAGCATAAGTAAAAAGGACTATACCATTCGTAAGTCCGCTCTGGAAGACTATCTGAAAGAGATAACTGAAAATCTGAACATGATAGACCGTAGCAATAACCATGAAATCATATCTGATGAAAACTTCATAAAAAGAGCCAGCTACTTCATTCTCAACAAAGAGCTGGCAGATAAGAACTACATCTATTTCAAAAAACTTGCAATGGATATGGACCCAGAAATTCTCAAAAACTTTTTCCATGAGATCATAGACTCTGTTGTCATGGAGCAAAATCGGATAATGGAAATTGTCTTCCGAAACGGTCTTACTCATACATTTTACTATAAGGACGTAGAAAAACCAGAGGCATAAACCTCTGGTTTTATTGTCTGAATTACATTACAAATGTAAGATGTAGGTACTATTCGATAAACATCGCATCTCCAAAAGAGAAAAATCTGTAGCGTTCCTGTACAGCAGTCTCATATGCACGCATAATGTTTTCTTTTCCTGCAAGCGCAGATACCAGCATTAACAGCGTAGACTCCGGAAGATGGAAGTTTGTGATCAGTCCATCGATCATTTTAAAATGATAACCCGGATAGATAAAGATTTCTGTCCATCCACTGCCCGCTTTCAGGATTCCATCCTCACCGGTTGCAGACTCCAATGTTCTGCAGCTTGTGGTTCCTACGGAAATTACACGCTTTCCGGCCTTCTTTGTATCATTGATCAGTTTTGCCTGATCTTCTTCCACAATATAAAATTCAGAATGCATATGGTGGCTTTCCACATCGTCTACCTTAACCGGACGGAAAGTTCCAAGACCTACATGGAGAGTCACATGGGCGATATTGACTCCCTTTTCCTTGACCTTTTCCAGAAGTTCCTTTGTAAAATGCAGTCCTGCGGTCGGTGCTGCTGCGGAACCTTCATTCTTCGCATAAACAGTCTGATAACGGTTCTTATCTTTCAGTTTATGAGTGATATAAGGCGGCAGAGGCATCTCGCCAAGCTGATCCAGAATCTCCTCGAAGATTCCCTCATAGTGGAACTGGATCAGACGGTTCCCCTCTTCTACCACGTCAATGATCTCGCCTTTCAGAATCCCGTTTCCGAAAGTAATCTTCGCACCCGGACGGGCTTTCTTTCCAGGTTTTACCAGACATTCCCAGATGTCATTCTCCCGTCTCTTAAGAAGCAGGATCTCGATCAGAGCACCTGTTTCTTCTTTATGTCCGTATAAACGGGCAGGAATTACCTTTGTATCATTGATAACCAGGCAGTCCCCCTCTTCCAGATAATCCAGTACATCTGTAAAATGGCGGTGTTCAATACTTCCGTCCTGTAAAGACAGATGCATCAGTCTGGATGAACTTCTGTCCTCCAGAGGATCCTGAGCGATCAGTTCCTGAGGAAGATCATAATAAAAATCTGCTGTTTTCATTTCGTCTGCTCCTCTTCTTCCTTCCACTGTTTTCTTAACTGGCGCACGTAATTCCATTCCTTATTGGTCAGATCCGCTTTTTTCAGAAGATCCGGACGCCTTTTGGCTGTACGGTAAATGGACTGCTCCCTGCGCCATTTCTCAATGTTTGCATGATGACCGGACATCAGAACCTCCGGCACCTTTTTTCCATGCCATTCTTCCGGGCGGCTGTACTGCGGATATTCCAGAAGATTGCCTGCAAAAGATTCCGTCTCACCGGACTCCTGATTATTCAGTACTCCCGGCACCATTCTGGAAATAGAATCCATCATAACCATGGCAGGAAGTTCCCCTCCTGTGAGCACATAATCTCCGATGGAAACATAATCTGTCACAATTTCCTCCAGCACACGTTCATCGATTCCTTCATAATGACCGCAAAGAAATACCAGATCTTCCTCCTGCGCCATCTCTCTCGCCATCGCCTGGTTAAACACCTGTCCCTGTGGGGTCAGATAAACCACGCGCGGCTTCTTCGCAGTACGGCTGGCAATCGCTTCATAGGCAAGATAAACCGGCTCTGCCTGCATCAGCATACCGGCTCCGCCACCATAGGTATAATCATCTACTTTCTGATGCTTGTTAAAAGCATAATCACGGATATTCACTGCCTCCAGTGTCAGAAGTCCCTTCGTAATGGCACGTCCCGTAATGCTGGTATTCATCCCATTCTCGATCATTTCCGGAAACAGGGTCAAAACATGAAAATTCATTTATACTAATCCTTTCATCAGATGTATGGTCATCACATTCTTCTCCACATCCACATCCAGAATACATTCCTTGATTGCAGGAAGAAGAACTTCTGCGCCTTTGGTATCTTCTACCACATAAACATCATTGGCACCAGTCTCCATAACATCCTTTAAGGTTCCAAACCTGCTTCCATCCTCGAGAACAACCTCCATGCCGATCAGGTCTGCAATGTAATATTCATCCTCATCCAGCTCCTGTGCTTCTTCTCTCGGCACCCAGAGTTCTCTCTGCTTATACATTTCTATATCATTAATATTGTCAATTCCCCTGAATTTCAGAATTACAAGGTTCTTGAAATACTTTACATTCTCAATTTCGAGTTTTCTTTTTTCTCTGCCTGTGTCAAGCAGAACATATTCCAGATCCATAAATCTGTCTGCATCTGTGGTGGGGTACACTTTTACCTCTCCCCGGACTCCATGTGTAGTGGTGATCACACCAACCTTTAATAAATCTTCCATCTGCTGACTCCTATATTTTCGTTAAAACCCAAATCAGGAGCCATGGGATGTTCCACAGCTCCTGACCCTTTATTTTCATTGCAGAATATCTACAATCACTTTTTTGCTGCTTTTTGAAGATGCCGCTTTGACGACAGTGCGGATTGCCTTGGCAATTCTTCCCTGACGTCCGATAACCTTACCCATATCAGCAGGTCCGACTTTCAGTTCAACGATGATCGCGTCATCTTTTTCTGTCTCGGTAACGACTACTTCATCCGGATTTTCAACAAGAGATTTTGCAATTACTTCCACTAATTCTTTCATTACATACCTCCCTGACCTGTCCCGTACGGACGCTGCAGAAATACCTTACTGGTAAATCTGATTATTTTTCGATTCCGGCATTTTTGAGGATTTTTGCTACAACATCTGTAGGCTGAGCTCCTGCTGCAAGCCATTTTTTAGCTGCTTCTTCATCAACTGTAACAGCGCTTGGCTCAAGGTTCGGATCGTATGTTCCGATTTCTTCGATACATCTTCCGTCACGTTTGCAACGAGAATCTGCAACTACGATTCTATAAAAAGGTGCTTTCTTCTGTCCCATTCTTCTTAATCTGATTTTAACTGCCATTGTTTCTTTTCCTCCATTAAATAAATTGTATGATTTTTTATATTTGTCGCCACCGCTCACCCCGTGAACGACAGCCTTGTGTCTATCATTCCCGTTTTCTTATATACAGGAACAATCTTTATATCAAAGCAGTCCATATGACACATAGAATACATATAAATACCGCTTCGCTAACTCTTTTACTGCCCTGTCGGGCATCTTCCCGCTGTCCTTACAGACCAAATGGAAGTTTGAATCCACCACCGCGCTTACCGGCTTTTCCACCCATAAGACCAGGCATCTGTTTCATCATCTTCTTGCTCTGCTCAAACTGCTTCACCAGACGGTTTACTTCGGAGACATCCACTCCTGCCCCTCTGGCAATACGGTTCTTTCTGGAAATATTCAGAATAGAAGGATTGCTTCGCTCCTGAGGTGTCATGGAAAGGATAATGGACTTGGTTCTGTCCAGTGCTTTCTCATCGATCATACCCTCGATATCCTTCATCTTGTTTCCCATACCCGGGAGCATATTCAGGATACTGCCGATGCCGCCCATCTTATTCATCTGTTCCATACTGGTAAGATAATCATTGAAGTCAAAGTCCATTTTCTTTAACTTCTTCTGCATGTCCTGTGCCTGTTCTTTGTCAATGGAAGCTTCCACTTTCTCGATCAGGCTCATAACATCGCCCATTCCAAGGATTCTGGAAGCCATACGCTCCGGATAGAACTGCTCTAAGTCGGAAAGCTTCTCGCCCATACCTACATAGAGAATCGGCTTGCCTGTCACTGCTTTAATGGAAAGGGCTGCACCACCCCGGGTATCACCGTCCATCTTGGTAAGGATGACTCCGTCAATCCCTACCTTATCCGCAAATGTCTTGGCAACATTTACCGCATCCTGTCCTGTCATGGCATCCACCACAAGAACTGTGGCATCCACATGAATGTTCTCTTTTATATCTGCAAGCTCCTGCATCATGTCCTCATCAATATGAAGACGTCCCGCTGTATCAATCAGGACTACATTCTGCTGGTTGGCTTTTGCATGCTCAATTGCTGCTTTCGCAATGTCCACAGGTTTCTGCTTGTCTCCCATGGAAAAAACTTCCACACCTTGTCTCTCACCGTTGACCTGCAGCTGTGTGATTGCCGCCGGACGGTAAACGTCACAGGCTACCAGAAGCGGCTTTCTTCCTTTGGATTTCAGCTTACCTGCAAGTTTGGCAACTGTGGTAGTTTTACCTGCACCCTGCAGACCAGCCATCATGAAAACTGTGATCTCATTTCCCGGACGAAGAGGCAAGTCTGTTGTCTCACTTCCCATCAGCTTCACAAGTTCGTCATTTACGATCTTGATCACCATCTGTCCCGGATTCAGTCCGTTCATAACGTCCTGTCCAATGGCCTGTTCCTGTACGGATTTGGTAAACTGCTTCACAACCTTGAAGTTAACATCGGCCTCTAACAGAGCCATCTTTACTTCTTTCAGGGCAAGCTTGACATCTTCTTCTGTCAGACGTCCCTTACTTCGTAACTTCTTAAATACATTCTGCAGTTTATCAGTCAAGCTCTCAAATGCCATATGTCATAACTCCTCTAAAATCTCATTGGAAATATTTGCAATTTCTTCGGAATGATACTCCTGAGCAAGCACCCGGATCTGCTTCACCTGTGCCCGTATATTCAGGAATTTCTCTACAAGATGGAGCTTCTGTTCATACTCTTCCAGGGTCTTATTACATCTCTTAATCATATCATGCACACCCTGTCTGCTGATGCCCAGATCTTCTGCAACTTCACTCAGGGAATAATCCTCCAGCACCACGCTCTCATAAACCTGCTGCTGCCTCTCTGTCAGAAGTTCTCCATAAAAATCATATAAATAACCTTGCTCTACAAACTTCTCCATCTGTAATCACCTTGACTATCTTACCTTATTTCCAATTCGCTGTCAAGCATTTTCTCTTGACAAAGTTTATTTTTCTTGTTTTCATTATAGTTCATTCCTGCAATAATTGAACAATAATACCTATAAAATCATACTGGCTAATGGTTTCTATATATGTTCCATTTTGTTCTAAACTATGATATACTATAAGAGCTATCGAACCTCCAGCAGAAAGGAGGTGAGTTTCATGGAAGAAATTCTCGTCACATTTCTTGTCTCTGTTTTAGCAGGCGTAGTTAGCTACTACATATGCAAATGGCTGGACGGCAGACACTAGACAGCAACAGCCCAAACGGAACAGCTCACCGTAACGAGCAAGAAAGCCCTCAGAGCTGCAACTCTGAGGGCTTTTATTTCTTTAGTTCGCTTCATGGAATCTCGTCACATTCCTTAGCTACTGTTAGTATATGCAAAATAAAATAAAAAGTCAACTTAAAAATAACTGTATCCAGACTTTAATTGTATCCAACAGATTTTTCACATAAAACCATTTAAAGGCTTAAAACAGTTGTCGTTATAAATGATTTCGTTTATAATGTATCCATAAATGAAGAATCCTATATAATTTTATAACACTCAAGCATGAAAGGATGTGTTAACATGCCATTACCCCAACATAAAGCTTATACAATAGAAGATATTTTTTCATTACCAGAAGGTACCAGAGCCGAATTAATTGATGGACAAATCTATTACATGGCTCCGCCAAGCCGAAAACATCAACAGATTGCAGGAAAACTATTCGCTGCTATCTCACATTATATTGACAGTAATGGTGGTTCCTGCGAACCATATATCGCTCCTTTCGCTGTCTTCCTGAACAAAAATGACAAGAACTATGTCGAACCGGATATAAGTGTCATCTGTGATCCAGACAAACTTAATGACCGAGGCTGCAATGGAGCTCCTGACTGGATTATCGAGATTGTCTCCCCCGGAAGCAGACAAATGGATTATTTCACCAAACTATTCAAATACCGAAACTCTGATGTTCGCGAATACTGGATTGTAGATCCGATAAAGAATCTGATTCTGGTATATAATTTTGAGAACAGTACCTCCGACCAATACACTTTTTCAGATACTGTGAAAGCTGGAATTTATGATGATTTTTCCATTGATTTCAGTCAGTTCTCTTTATAACTCTCACGAAAGACATATGCCCTGCTTTTAAGAATTTTTTTATACGAAGTATTTACACCTACAAAATCTCGCCACATCTAATCTTGATTCGTCAGGAATACGCAGGCGAGATTTTGTATATTCAATACTACACTGTTTTAATTATACTTTATCCCTTACCAGCATCAACGCATATCCTAGCAGATTCTGTCCACGCCACTGCTTTGAATCCATTCTCCCATTCCTTTACAGATGTAAAATATTCCAAAGAATATGGTCCACGAAAACGAATAATTTTTTCTCCATATTGAAATTTAATTATATCTTTTTCATTACTAAGATATGCTTTCTCAATATTCATTATAATATCCTCTTCATAATAATAATCAGTATTATAAATCCATACAGAAATCCCTTAATATCTCACATCATACCATGTTCTTTTACAATAGTCTATACGTTTCATAAGACTGACCCCCATACAACCTAATATATTTTTGATTCACTCTACACTGTCTGAAGAGTTTCTTCCAACATCAGCGCGGAAAAATCTTTTGTTTCGTGTGCATTTGCAGGGTTCTTAGATATTCTTAGACGGCAGAAATCTGCGTTATGAGCAATCTGAGACACTGTCTGAGCGCAGCGAGTTTGGCTCAGATTGCTCATGGTTTTAGCAGATTTATGGCGGCTTAGAATATCTTAGGACCCGAAACCGCACACGAAACAAAAGATTTTTCTGCGCGTACCTCCTGAACCGCCACCTCCCCTCCTGATCTAACTTCCCCATCAGCCACCTCAAAAGAAAAAAGCCCCAATGCCGAAACATCAGAGCTTTATCTTCTAAACAAATATTCTTTTAAATGAAAACCACGATTTCCATTTTTGTCTTCACAACTATCAACTCAAAAAAACGATTAAAGGCTAGGACGAATCACCTTCGGTCTGCATCCTGCATCCTCAAGTGCCTTCACAATCTCATTCTTATGATCCGTACCAAACGCCTCCAGCGTAATCTTAAGTTCCACAGCCGCATTTCTGTTCGTACTTACAAACTGGTTATGATCCAGCTTAATAACATTCCCCTGCGCCTTCGCAATCACACTTGCCACACGCACCAGTTCACCCGGCTTATCCGGAATCAGAACAGAAACCGTAAAGATTCTGTCCCTCTGGATCAGACCATGCTGCACAACAGAAGACATCGTGATCACATCCATATTTCCACCACTCAGGATAGAAACAATCTTCTTCCCCTTCACATCCAGATGACGAAGCGCAGCCACAGTCAGAAGACCAGAATTCTCCACGATCATCTTATGATTCTCAACCATATCCAGGAAAGCCACGATCAGCTCATCATCCTCAATCGTGATGATATCATCCAGATTCTTCTGGATATACGGGAAAATCTTCTTACCAGGTGTCTGAACAGCAGTACCATCTGCGATCGTATTTACATGCGGAAGCGTCACAACCTCCCCCTTCTTCAGAGAAGCCTTCATACATGCAGCCCCGGCCGGTTCCACACCGATCACCTTAATATGAGGATTCAGAAGCTTAGCCAGTGTAGAAACACCAGTAGCAAGTCCGCCCCCACCGATCGGAACCAGAATATAATCCACTAACGGAAGCTCCTGAACGATCTCCATCGCAATCGTACCCTGACCAGTAGCAACAGCCGGGTCATCAAACGGATGAATAAACGTATAACCTTCCTTCTCAGCCAGCTCCAGTGCATGCGCACACGCCTCATCATACACATCCCCGTGCAGAATCACCTCCGCGCCATAACTCTTCGTTCTCTCAACCTTGATCAATGGCGTAGTCGTCGGCATAACAATAACCGCCTTCACCCCATATTTATGAGCCGCATAAGCCACACCCTGCGCATGATTACCCGCAGAAGCAGTGATCAGCCCCTTGTTTCTCTCCTCGTCAGAAAGAGTACTGATCTTATAATAAGCACCACGGACCTTATACGCACCGGTACGCTGCATATTCTCAGGTTTTAAATAAACCTTATTTCCTGTAAGATCACTGAAATAACTGCTCTTGATCAGCTTTGTTTCCTGTGTGACCTGTTTCACGATTTCTGATGCCTGTTCAAAACTCTCTAACGTAAGCATGTTTTTTCCTCCATTTTGTTATACTCTTCAAGTAAAATTAATAAGCGTCCGGGTTTTCTTTATGGTCCACATCAAACAACGCATTCACAAAGGCATCTGCATCGAATTTCTGAAGATCGTCAATACTTTCTCCTACGCCAATGTATTTCACCGGAATATCAAGCTCTGACTGGATTGCCACCGCGATACCACCCTTGGCAGTTCCATCCAGCTTCGTCAGGATAATTCCGTTTACATTTGCAACTTCCGCAAACTGTTTCGCCTGAGAAAGAGCATTCTGTCCGGTTGTACCATCCAGTACTACCAGTGTCTCCAGATAAGCCTCCGGATACTCCCTCTCCAGGATTCTGTAAATCTTACGAAGCTCCTCCATAAGATTCTTCTTATTATGAAGACGTCCCGCTGTATCACACAGAAGCACATCCGCATCCCTCGCCTTGGCTGCTGCCACTGCATCATAAATTACAGACGCAGGATCAGCCCCCGACTGTCCGCCAATGATCTCCACACCGGCACGGTTCGCCCACTGAGTAAGCTGCTCACCCGCTGCCGCACGGAACGTATCCGCAGCCGCCAGGATCACCTTTTTGCCCTGATCCTTCAGCTTACCGGCAAGCTTACCGACAGAAGTCGTCTTACCCACGCCATTGACACCGATCACCAGCACCACTGACTTACGATTCTCAAACTCATACTCTGTACTGTCCACACGCATCTGCTGCTTGATCTCATCGATCAGAAGCTGCTTACATTCCATCGGCTCCTTGATATGACGCTCGGAAACCTCCTTCTTCAAATTCTCAATAATAGAAGTGGTGGCATTAATACCAATATCTCCCATGATCAGAATCTCTTCCAGTTCTTCATAAAAATCTTCATCAATGCTGGAAAAGCCGCTGAAAATATTATCAAATCCGGCTACGATATTGTCTCTGGTCTTGGCCAGTCCGCTGACCAGTCGTTTAAAAAAACCTTTCTTTTCTTCTGCCATGATTCTCCTCCTGTTACTGGGTAAGCTGGTTTTCCACAAGGTCAACAGAAACCAGTGTCGATACCCCTTTTTCCTGCATGGTAATTCCATAAAGCCTGTCTGCGGCATTCATAGTTCCACGTCTATGCGTTATTATAATAAATTGTGTGTTTTTCGTCAACTTCTGTAAATATCCGGCGAAACGTCCCACATTCGAGTCATCCAGAGCCGCCTCGATCTCATCCAGCAGACAAAACGGCGATGGCTTCAGATTCTGAATCGCAAACAACAATGCGATCGCAGTCAGCGCCTTCTCTCCACCGGAAAGCTGCATCATATTCTGAAGCTTTTTACCCGGCGGCTGGGAAATGATCTTAATTCCCGCCTCCAGAATATCCGCTTCCTCATCCAGCTCCAGCGTTCCCTTTCCACCTCCGAAAAGCTCTTTAAACGCCTTGTCAAACTCCTTCTGGATCTCTGCAAATTTCTCGGTAAACTGCTTACGCATTCCCTCATCCAGCTCCTGAATGATCTGCTCCAGCGTCTTTTCCGCAGTCACCAGATCCTCATACTGACCTGACAGGAACGTATGACGCTCCAGCAATTCCTTGTAATCCTCGATCGCATTGACATTTACCGGACCAAGCCTTCTGATCTCATCCCTCAACTGTGCAGTCTGCTTTTTCATCTCTCCAAGATCATCAAACTCTTCCTTTTTATACTGCAAAGCATTATTCGGAGTGATCTCATACTCCTCCCACATGTAGGAAATCCGTTCTTCCCGGCTCTCCTCCAGTTTCTCCATCTGCCCTTGCAGACGGTAACATTCTTTATCCAGAAGGCTGATCTGTCCGGAAAGCTCGTCCCTCTTCTCAAAGAACTCCTTGTGACTGGAATTTTTTTCCTCTTTGTTCTTCTGCATCTCTTCCAGTCTTACCTTCGCCTGCGCTTCCTGCTCCTGAGAGTTTTCTGCTTCTTTTTTCAGCTCCTCAATGGACTGCTTTCTCGCTTCCATCTCCCGGCTGTTCTGTGCCAGTGACTCTCCGATCTCCGCTTTCTCTGTTTCCAGAGCCTTCGTTTCCTTTAACAGTCGGCTGAGATTTTCCTGATCAAAACTGTCTTTCTGCTCCAGTGTGGAAGTCTGCAGTCGAATCTCTTCCAGTTCCCTGGAAATCGTTCCCTCTTCTTCCTTCCACTCATCCAGCTCACTCTGCTTCTCTTCAATATAACTTTCCAGCTCTGCCTCATCCTGCTTCGAACTCTCCAGTTCCTGAGCGATCCGTTCGTGATCCTGACGGATCTCCTGAACCTGACGCCTGATCTCCGCCTGATCACGGTTGATCTGCTCATAACCGCTTCGGATTTCTTCTGCCTTCTGTTCCTGCTGTGCAATGTTCATCTGCGCAGTGTTCTGCTCAATATACTGCTGGCGCAGCTTTTCCTGAAAATCCGCGATCGTCTCACGGATCACATTTCGTCGACTTCGCTTCTCGTCAATTGCCTTCTGCATGGTAACAAGCTGTTCCTTCAGCCCTTTTACCTTCGCTTCCAGCTCCTCAATCTCTCTTCTTCGGCCGAGAAGATTGCTGTTATTCTTAAAAGCACCACCTGTCATGGAACCACCCGGGCTTAAGGATTCACCCTCAATGGTAACCATTCGCAGGCTGTGTCTGTATTTCCTTCCGATTGCAATCGCATGGTCAATATTGTCCACTACCAGCACCCTGCCGAGAAGAAACTTCGCAATCTGCTGATACTGTGGTGCAGTACTTACCAGCTCACTGGCAATCCCGATCACTCCCGGTTCTCTGAGCGCATCCCTCGGAGAAAATTCTCCCCTCGGAGTGATGCTGCTCATCGGCAGAAATGTAGCACGGCCATAACGGTTCTTTTTCAGAAATTCAATCAGAGTCTTGGCCGTCTGTTCATTGTCTGTGACAATGTTCTGGATACTTCCGCCAAGAGCTGTCTCAATGGCAATCTCATAATCTTTGTTTACCTGAATCAGATCCGCCACAACGCCCTGGATTCCCGGTACCCGTTCTTTCTGCTCCATCACACGGCGGATGCTGTTTCCATAACCGTCATACCGTTCCGTAAGGTTTCGCAGAGACTCCAGTCTGGATGCCTCTCTGTGGTAGGCAGTCTGTCCTGCTTCCATCTGGCTATTCTGCTCTTTCAGTTCATTCTGAATGTGAAAAACATCCTGATTAAGACGTTCACACTCCTCGTTCATGGACCGGATCAGTTCTGTGATGGAATCATACTGCGACTGTGCCTTTTTCAGAATGGTCTGCTGTTCTTCCTCTTCGCTCTTAAGACAAAGTACTCTCTGGCTGATCTCCGCTTTCCGGATATCCGCCTGCTCCATCATGGCATCAAATCTCTGCGCTTTTCCCTTGGTATTGGCGCGGCTGTTGAGGATTTCAATGATCTCATTCTTTCCTTCCTCAACCGCCTGCGTACAGATTTCGATGTTCTCCCGGGTATTCTGAAGTTTTTCCTCTTTCTCTTTCAGGCTGCTTTGAATCTCTTTTAACTGCGCACGGAGATCGGACTTCTCTTCCTGCAATTCTTTTATGGAACTTTTTTTGCCGGACAGTTCTTCCTCAATGGAAGCCAGACGCCCCTGATAATGTTCTTCATTCTGCACACCTGCCAGAATCTGCTCATTCAGGACATTGACCTGTCCTTCCATCTGCTGCCGTTTCAAAGCCTGCTCCTGACTGTCGCTGCGCAGAGCCTCCATCTCATGATTTAACTGCTCCAGTTCCTGCTCCAGACGATCATATTCTACCTTTGTCTGTTCATAGGCTTTCTGTGCCTCATCCAGCTCTCCCTGCGCCAGTCTGTGCTTTCCTTCCAGTTCCTTCATGGATTCGGCCGTGCCTGCATACTCCAGAAGGAACATATTGACATCCAGTTCTTTGAGTGTTTCTCTTTTTGCAAGATAAATCCTGGCTGTCTCAGACTGTTTTTCCAGCGGTTCGAGCTGTCTGGTAAGCTCTGTCAGAATATCTGTCACACGGACCAGATTCTGACGCTCATCTTCCAGCTTCTTGATCGTCGCATTTTTTCTTCTCTTAAACTTTACGATTCCTGCTGCCTCATCAAAAAGCTCCCTGCGTTCTTCAGGCTTTCCGCTCAGGATCTTGTCCACCTGTCCCTGACCAATGATCGAATATCCTTCTCTTCCGATACCTGTATCATAGAACATCTCATTGATGTCCTTTAATCTACATGCGCTTCCATTGATCCGGTATTCACTCTCACCGGAGCGGTAAAGCCTTCTGGTCACCGTCACTTCGTTGAAATCCACAGGAAGTTTATGGTCAGAATTATCCAGCGTGATCGCAACCGAAGCGAAACTCAGCGGTTTTCTGGTTTCCGTCCCGGAGAAAATAACATCCTGCATGTTTCCGCCTCGAAGAGATTTGGCACTCTGCTCTCCCAGCACCCAGCGCACTGCATCTCCGACATTACTTTTTCCACTTCCGTTAGGACCTACAATTCCGGTAATTCCATTATGAAATTCAAAATTGATCTTCTGGGCAAACGATTTGAAGCCCTGTACCTCAATGTTCTTTAAATACATAATTCACCTGTTTACTGTTTCATGACACGGATCGCCTGATATGCGGCTGCCTGTTCTGCGGCTTTCTTGGTATGGCCGCTGCCCTGTCCCATGACTTTTCCGTTTACTCTTGCTTCTACTGTGAAATTCTTGTTATGATCCGGTCCTTCTTCTCCGATCAGAGCATATTCTACAGGCTGAGTTCCGTTTTCCTGCACGATCTCCTGTAAGATGGTCTTGCTATCATAAAAGAGCTGCTTATGTTCCATATCATTCAGAATAAAGTTCAGCACAAACTCCTTTGCATTAGCAAAACCACCATCCAGATAAATGGCTCCAAGCAAAGCTTCTGTTGCATCGGATACGATAGAGTCTCTGTTTCTTCCGCCGGTCATGTCCTCTCCTTTTCCAAGAAGCAGAAACTGTGGCAGGCCAAACTCTCTTGCGCAGTAAGCAAGACTTGGCTCACAGACCAGGCTAGCTCTCTTTTTTGTAAGTTCCCCTTCCGGCACTTGGGTAAATTGGGCATAAAGAAAATCACTGCTGATCAGCTCCAGCACTGCATCTCCCAGAAACTCCAGTCTCTCGTTACTGCCCAGTTTTCCCAGCTTCTTCTCATTGGCATAGGAACTGTGAGTAAGTGCCTGTGTCAGATAATGTTTGTTTTTAAAATGGTATCCGATAATCTCTTCTAATTCTTCTGTTTTTTTATTCATGTTTCGTCCCTCTCAATACCGGATACAGGGGAACATCCGGATCAGCCGGCCCTGTACCCTGTATCCCTGTTTTTATCTACAGCAGTTATTTCATCCTGCGGATTGCTTCTGCCGCGTCACCCACGGTCTGAATCTGTTCTACTGTATCATTGTCCAGTTCTATATCATATTCTTCTTCAATACCCATCACGATCTGAAAAATATCCAGCGAATCCGCACCCAGGTCATCCACAAACGTGGTATCTGCTGTGATGGTTTCCACGTCTATGTTCAGCACTTCTGCGATGATCGCCTTTATTTTCTCCAGTTCCATAATCTATGTCTCCTTCCTGTTCCCGGATTCTTTCTGCATTACTCCTGATCTTCCAGGATTCTCTCTGCGATCTTTTCATTGATCTTCTGCTGCTTAAACTGTACGCACTGGAAAATACCATGCTTGATCTCAATCGCCTTGGCACTTCCGTGTGTCTTTACAACCAGTCCTTTCAGGCCCAGAAGCGGTGCTCCGCCGTATTCGCTGGCATCAAAGGATTTCAGTGTGGATTTCAGTGCCGGTTTTACCAGAAGGGCTCCGATCTTGCTTCTTAAGCTAGTCATCATTCCTTCTTTGATCTTATGAACCAGTGCAGCTCCGACACCCTCGTATAATTTCAGGATGACATTTCCCACAAATGCCTCACATACCACTACATCTGCATATCCGGCAGGAATATCTCTTGCCTCAATGCTTCCGATGAAGTTGATGCCTTTGCATTCCTTCAGAAGCGGGAATGTTTCTTTTACCAGCGCATTTCCCTTTTCTTCCTCTGCCCCGTTATTGACAATGGCAACTCTCGGGTTTTTAATGCCTACCACATGTTCCATATAAATCGAGCCCATCTTTGCAAACTGTACCAGATGAGACGGGCGGGCATCTACGTTTGCCCCACAGTCGATCAGGAGGGAAACTCCTTTGGTTGTAGGGATCAGTGGTGCAAGCGGTGGTCTTTCCACTCCTTTGCTTCTTCCGACCAGTACCTGACCGCCTACGAGGACAGCCCCTGTACTTCCAGAAGAAACGAAAGCGTCTGCCTCCTGTTTCTTAACCATATTCAGTCCTACCACGATTGATGAATCTTTTTTCTTACGGATTGCAAAAACCGGTGGTTCCGCTGTCTCAATGACTTCTGAGGCATTTACGATCTGAATCTGTTCCTTCGGATATCCGGAGTACTTTGCCAGTTCTCTTTCGATCACATCCTGTTTTCCTGTAAGTATTACTTTGATATCCTGTCGCTCTGTTACAGCTTCCACTGCAGCCTTGACAGGTTCTACGGGCGCGTTGTCACCGCCCATTGCATCTACAACTACTCTGACCTGTTCTGCCATTTTTTTCTCCTGTTTTCTTTTTGATCGGTCGGGCATCTACGTCCGCCTTGTTGTCTGATTCTGTCAAATCTGTTTCATATACCATAGTTTGTATCATACTCGAGAATCAATTAAAAAGTCAATAGTCTGTCAACAATAACTTAAGAATGACACCTCTTGCACGGAGAATACCCCTGTGCGATCAGATCATCCCTGCTGCCTGTGTATTCTTCTTTATTGCTGTCATTCATCTGTCCCACACTGCTGCACTGCGGATAATGGAATTTCCCTGTATTGGTATTGATGATATAGGTTGTTCCCACAGATTCGCTCTGTGTGTCTGTTTTCTCCTCATCGTAGGCAGGCTGTGTCTGGGATTCATCCGGTTCTTCTGCCTGCGGAATGCCGTCGTCTTCCCAGTTGTCTCCTGTCGCATAATCAATTCCGATTCCCGGCTGTACATTATAGCAGAATACATTGAATAAAATTCCGTCTCCGTTGTCTTCTACGGATTCAGCTTCCATCTGTACACCGTCTGCCACCAGATTATCACCGGTAAAGATCGGCGTTACTCTGTAAAGGACATGGTTTCCTGTTTCTTTTACATAGTCGGCTACCATGTTTTCAAATGGTAACATTCCATCCACATTCAGATATCTGGTTCCTGTGATCAGGTTTTTCTCGTTGGCATTCTCGCCTGTGAGCTGATAGCCGATCAGATGGCAGCGGTTATAGAGATATTTGCCGTCTACACTGTCATATTTCGCAGTCTGCCATCCGGAAGGTTTCACCTGGCCGATTTTTCCACGTTTCTGTGTCGGCATCAGTTCCTGGCATACATTGGCATAGGCAACTCCACATCTGCCAAGTTCATCCAGATCACTGTACGTCTCAAACGCCTCTGTCGTGTAATCATCCAGCGGAAAATCCGGTACATTGTCATTGATCTGTGTATAAGGACTTCCTGTATAGGAAGGAATATCCTCAGACTGAAGCTGCGCACTTACTTCCTGTACAGCACCCGGAAAGACTGAAAAAGGTACCAGTCCCATGCAAAGGCATAAGGCCATGGCAAAAGCCGCAATTTTCTTCGTTATTTTCTGCATTTTTGTCTCATCTCCTGTAGTTTTAGTTCTTACTGATTTCTTTACTTCCTGTAAATCTCCTTTGTAATCTTCTCATGAGAATATCCGGCAAACTCCGTCGTCTGAACCAGCCTCCACTGGTTCAAATCCAGATCCAGATGGAAATCTCCCGGATAGCTGCGGTTCCAGCGGTATACAACCACTTCTGTTATGCGGTCACTGTAAGGCAGAAGTTTCTCATTTTCCACAAAACAGAAATCATTTTCTCCCGCCTGCCTCAGAAAATCTTCTGCAACTATGAGAGCAGCCGTTTCAGAAACTCCTGTAACATTCTCGCCTGTCTGGCTTTCTTCCTGAAACTGTCTGGCAGAATAAGCATTCATCCACAGTTTCTGCCCTGCTGTCATTTTCTGTACATCATCCCGCAGCACTCTGTCCTGGCTCTGGCGTCTTTTATTAAAAAGCATTCCATTTCCATCATCCACACATACGATTACTTTCATATCAAAATCCCCCATTGATCCATAAAATGATACATAAAAGTTTTACTGATTTTTCTGTGCCTCGATCTTCTCTGCAAGGTCATTCAGATATACCCAGCGGTCCATTTTCTCGTCAAGCTGTGCCTGCGTAGTGTCTTTCTCTTCCATAATTTCACGAAGTTTCATGGAATTGGTAGCATTTGCCGCCATATCCTGATCCAGTTTCTCCAGCTTCTCTTCCAGTGCTGCGATGTCATCATCGATCGTTTCAAATTCCCGCTGCTCTTTGTAGGTAAATTTCAGCTTCTGCGGTCTGTTCTGTTTCCAGTCAGCCTGAGAAGATTTCTTCTTCTCTGTCTCTGTCACAGTTTCCACTTCGCCTGCACCTGATGAGGCATTTTTTCTGGAAAAAGCTTCCACATAGTCCGTGTAGCCGCCCTCATACTGTGTCAGATGTCCATCTCCCTCAAAGGCAAAAATCCTGTCCACAATATTATCCAGAAAATAACGGTCATGAGATACTGCGATCACAATTCCTGCAAAAGAATCCAGATAGTCTTCCAGAATGGTCAGGGTCGGAATATCCAGATCATTGCTCGGCTCATCCAGAAGCAGTACATTCGGTGCTTCCATCAGTACTTTCAGCAGATAAAGTCTTCGCTTCTCCCCTCCTGACAGTTTGGCGATCGGTGCATACTGCATGGAAGAATCAAAAAGAAAACGTTCCAGCATCATGGATGCCGTGATCTTTCCATCTCTGGTCGGGATGTATTCTGCCACGTCACGGATATAATCGATCACACGCTGATTTGTATCCATATCCGGAACTTCCTGTGCAAAATATCCGATGCGGATCGTCTCTCCGATCTCCACTTCTCCTGCATCCGGCTGGATCATGCCGTCAATGATCTTGATCAGTGTGGATTTGCCACAGCCGTTCGGTCCGATGATTCCCAGACGCTGATTGCGAAGTACAATATAACTGAAATCATCCAAAATCTTCTTTTCTCCGAAATTCTTGCTGATGTGGTGAAGCTCAATGGTTTTCTTACCCATTCTGGTCTCCACAGAGTCCAGTTCCACACTGGCATCACGTACCGGTGCTTTTCCGTTTTTGAGCGCCTCCAGTCGTTCCAGTCGCGCTCTCTGCTTCGTACTTCTTGCCCTGCATCCACGTTTCGCCCATTCCAGTTCCATTCGCAGAACGCTCTGGCGTTTTCTCTCGCTGGCAAGTTCCATCTCTTCTCTCTCAGCTTTTAATTCCAGGAACTTCGAATAATTAGCTTCATAGGCATAAAGATTTCCATGAGAAATCTCCAGGATCTTATTGGTGACTCTGTCGAGGAAGTATCGGTCATGGGTAACCATGATCACTACGCCCTTGAATTTCCGCAGAAAATCTTCCAGCCAGGTCACCATCTCATTGTCCAGATGGTTGGTCGGCTCGTCCATCAGAAGCACATCACAGGGATTTACCAGTGTTCTTGCCAGTGCCACTCTTTTCTTCTGACCACCGGAGAGATGGTCGATTTTCTCTTCATGATCCGTGATTCCCAGCTTATTCAGCACGTTTCTGGCTTCACTCTCTGTACTCCAGTCCTTCTGCCATTTTCCCTCTGCCACATAATCAAGGATCGTAGAGCCCTGAGGAAACTCCGGCATCTGCGGCAGGTATGTGATGCGCAGTCCGTTCTGTGTGATGACCTGTCCCTCATCCGGTTCTTCCAGACCTGCAATGATCTTCAGAATAGTGGATTTACCGGTACCGTTAATACCGATGATACCGATTTTATCTCCCTGATGGATTCCATAGGAAACATCATTCAGAACTACTTTTTCACCAAATACTTTGGAAATATGTTCTATGTTTAAAATGTTCATGTATACAAAACCTTTCCTGTATTTTCTTCTGTCCTGACAGAATATGACGGCCTGTGCCGTTTTTACAGCAGAATCCAAAAATAATGTATGATTTTCACGGATTATGATCGTCCTCTGCCTTCAGGACAAACTTATGTTTATTATAGCATACCTCTGAGGCTGTGGCAAACCTTCCGGATACCCCGGTAAAAAAATATCATTGACATTTACTGTTTACTCCGTTCTCAGTGACACATCATTTCCAGAACTGACAGATGTCAAAACAGGCTGACGCCAAAACAGGCTGACGCCAAAACAAAATCCCCTGAAAAATTCCAGAGGCTGCTGTCTGTTATCTCAGCAGCCTTCTGTCATCCTTCAGGGGATTATCATTCGGCTTTTTTATTCATTTTCTGCCTGATATCCGATATTTTTTACTTTTTTCCATTATATTGTCAATCAGTTAGTTCATCGGAGTTCCGTTTTCTACTGCATATTTCAGTCCCTGAACTGCAACTGCGATTGTAGATTCTTCTACGGTTGCATTTCCAAGATCTCCCATATCCAGAGTCAGGCTTCCGTCATCATTTGCCTCTACGCCAAATCCAAGAGACATTTCAGAAACTTCATCAGTGATAGTTACGATTGCATTCTCTTCGTCCAGAGTTCCTTCGCCAACGAAACTTACATAATTGTCATCCTGATCGATCACAAGTACGGAGCAGAAACTTCCGTCATCATTGCTTGCATAGATAAAAGTTTCTCCTGCATCTGTCTCACCGGAATAACATTCTGTCAGAAGTTCTCCCATGTCCTGATAAGTCTTGTTATAGTCTTCCTCATCACCTGTTGCCTCATAAGGTTCCAGAGTTGCTGTCAGCTCCTGGCTGTCCGGATCATAAAGTTCCAGAACATTTTCATCCACATTTGCCTGTACCAGATAGCTTACTTCATTTTCTTCATCATACGTGCCGTCATCATTTGCGAGCTGCATTACCAGTGCTGTGTAATCTCCGTCTGAAGCAAGAGCATAAGCACCCAATACATCCTGTTCTTCATCTACCCACTGACCAAAGAAAGAATAGTCATTATAGAATCCGTAGATATCTCCCGCACTGTCCTTCCAGAGTCCTACCAGTGCTTCTGTCACGTCTGCAACATCGCCGTCTGCTTCTTCCTCTGCTGCATCATCAGAAGCCCATACCGGAACTACCATAGAACCAACCATCGCTGCTGCACAAAGACCTGCCATTAATTTTCTCCAGTTTTTCATATTACTTACCATCCCTTTCTGTTGCATTTTGAAAATGTTTTTTCATTTTCGTCCTGCTTATTTTCTATGGTCTTACTATAAAAAATTTTGACTGCATTTTCAAGATACATGGGATGAAATGACATTTTCAGTGAAATATGGATTACTGAGAATCCCTCTGTCCCCTCAGGTGTTCTTACACGAATAAATCAGAATCCCGGGACATATAGCACAAATTTATTCCGGATTACCTGCATCAACAGGATTTTTATCTTGTACAAACCTGTCAAATAAGCTAAAATAACTGTTATGTATCAGATAATTTATATCCTGATACAAGCAAGTATTTTACTGAAATCCGGAGGTACTTCCTTTTGAACATTGCAATCCTTGACGATTCAAAAGAAGATCTGCAGCAGATCAGAAATGTGGTGTCTTCTTATTATGAATCCAGAAATACACAGGCAAACATCCGACTGTTTTCCAGCGCAGAATCTTTCTTTAAAAAATATTCCCCGGGAGTTTACGATCTGGTCATTATGGATATCTATATGGATACCATGACCGGCATGGACGCTGCCAGAAAACTGCGGGAAGCCGATGACCCGGCTGCTCTGATCTTTATTACTAGCAGTGATTCCTATGCAGTGGAGAGTTATGATGTACGGGCATCTTATTATCTTCTCAAACCTTTTGATCCGGAAAAATTACAGAAAATCCTTTCTTCCCTCCAGATCAGGCAGTCGCAGAATTCCCGCTACATTGAACTGGTTTCTGACCGCACTCCTGTCAGAGTTCCGATCCGCAGTATTCTTTATGTGGACACTTACCGGAATGCGATACAGGTACATACGGACGCAGGGATCATCCGCTCCTACATAACTTTTCAGAAATTTGAAGAACTGCTGGAAGGAATGAAATGCTTTCTCTCCTGTTACAGAGGATGCATTGTAAATATGGATCACATTGCCGAATCCACAGACGAAGGATTTCTCATGGACAACCAGGAACTTGTGACCATCCGCAAGCGTGGCTCCAATGCCATCAAAAAAGCATATCTGGAATATCTGTTTTCTTCGGATTCCGAATAATTTTTTCGGATTCCAGGTAAACAGATCCTTCCTGATATGCTTTCTGTGTATTCTATCTGTATTTGGTTTATACTGTATTTGATTTATACTATATTTTATTTGTACTGTATTTTTATATCTTACTTTATACTTTCTCCGCTTCTTTCACAGGCAGAAAAATATTCACTTTAAAAATCCCTTCTTCTGCACTAAAAACCGCATAACCTCCATTCTTCTGCGCAACTTCCATCACAGAAGCAGTTCCGATTCCCAGCCCTCCATGTTTTGTGGAATAAAAACGGTTTTCTTTTCTCTGGATTTCATTGGAATAAGTATTGGAAATCTCAATCAGAAGTTTTTTATTTTTTATTCTGGTCAGCACTTTTACATATGGCCTCTGCTGTGTCTCAGACTCAGGTTCTGATACGGGCTCTGAGACAGGTTCCGATTTTTGTTCAGATCTGTATTGCAGGTTATATTGCGAATTATATTGCTGGTTGTATTGTGATCCGCCTTCTGTTTTCTGTTCTTTCACTGCATCCACTGCATTTTCCAGAAGATTTCCGTAAATCTTACACAGATCCGTATCTGAAATCCCGATATCCTGCGGCAGCATCATATCATACTCAAAGGAGATTCCTCTCTGCTTCAATTCCCCTGCATAGAAATGGATCACAGCATCCACCGCCATATTCCTGCAATAGCAGATTACTTTTTCCTCCTGTGTCATGACAGAGGCATATTCCTGCAGATAATCCATCAGTTCTTCATATCTTCCCTGCTGTGCATAGGACATGATCGCGCGAAGATGATGTCTCATATCATGACGCATTTTGCTGATCTCATCCATCTTTGCAGTCAGTTCTTCATAATGCTGTTTCTGCATCTGAAGCTTCTGCTCCATCTGGCGGCTGTATTCTCCATAGGAAAGCTGGAAACGATACGCATTTGCAAGTTCCATCCACAAAGTCAGCCCAACGCTGAACACAAGAACCATAGCACCAAATTCCGGGAACCATCCGCCCAGTATCGGTTCATAAAGTTTCCAGATCCGGTCCGCTGCCAGGGACGTTCCGTAAACCACGATTCCCACCAGCAGAATATTGCTGTATTTCTGTCGAATATACCGGATACTCCGGAAAAAAAGATAACACGCGGTCAGCCATTTCATCACTTCGGTAAGCGTTGAGATCAGATACATCCCCCCGGCTGCCTGCATCCGGCTGCACAGAAGCTCCGCCACGAAGATCAGCACTCCTGCCACAGCAATTGTCAGTGCAAATATTTCCGGCTGCCTGCTTTCATCACCAAATATCCTTTGCTGCACCAGTATCACACACGCAAACATCAGATAATAAAACAAAGCTTCCAGTCCATAGCACGGCTGCACTCTCACTGCCGCAAATGCATGCAGGACCGGGTAGGAACTATATCCCAGAACACAGATACACAGCAGGCAGAAAAATCCCAGTTCCCCTTTTCCGGTTCGCCAGAACATATAGACAGCAAACAGCAGCACAAACATGGTAAGTGCCAGATAAACCGCATCGATCATCACAGAAAGTCCTCTGATCAGATTCACACGGAAAGGTGATCCCAGAACCGGCACATACTGAATCCCCGAAGACACAGAGTGCTTATCTGTCACAGCGATCATAAGCTCCACTGTCCCTTTTCCCTCAAAGGTAAAAACTCTGTTCTGAATCTGCTCTTCATAGTTTTCCTGGTCAGGATTTCCTACCTGTCCCACCAGATTTCCATTAATATAAAGACGATATGCGGAAAAAATTTCAATCAGGCCGATCGCATATCTCTTTTCCTCTTCCGGAAGTACCAGCATCAGACGATAGGTTCCGCTTCCAAACGGCGATCTGTCTTTTTCTCCCAGATCCATGCCTCCATACTCTCCGATGGAAATGTAACGACTGTAATATTCACCTTTGTGTTCTTTCAATTTCTGAGGTGTCAGCAGAACATCCGGATAATATTCCCACTCTCTGGACAGATAATACAGCGAGTCATTTCCCTGCACATATAAAATGCCCTGGATCGCCTTGTCGCCTTTTGCTGTATATTTATTGTCAAAACGATACAGCAGAAAAAAGAATCCCATAGCTGCCGCGATCGCTGCAAGGATTATGACCAGAGAATATTTTCCGTTTTTTTTCATTACTGCCACCTCCCTTGTTTTATTGCCGCTCAGAGCAAAACTGTCTGTCAGTGTCTGCGTTTCTTTCGCCGGATGTTTCTCACAGAAATCAGCACTCCTGCCAGTATGACAAGCCCTGCTGCTCCTGCCGCCCATCTCCACCGGATTTCGGATGTCTTTCCTTCTTCCTCTCCACGGTCTTCTCCTGATCGTGAAGCTGCTGTGTTCTCTTCCTTCTCTGATCTTGTTTTATCCGTTTCCATTTCATTTTCGTTCTGTAGTACCATTTCAGACACATCTGTCAGATTTTCCTCATCTGCGAGGAAAAAATCTCCGGTTTTTTCTATCTCTACATGAAGGATCTTCTGTTCCTCCATATAACTAACCGTACAGGTATTTCCCTCTGCATCTTCTGCCACGACAGTTTCCGGCGACTGTACCCCATCAAAGATGGAAAACGGAAATTCCACAACCGTACCCGGAATCTCTGTCACTTCCTCTCCTCTGACAAATATCCTCAGGGAAAATGCTGCGTCACTGACTTTCTCGATCCAGACCTGAATCTCATCATTTTCCCCGATCTGCCAGGTATTGATCGTTTCTTCCGGAACGGACACAGAAATTCCCTGTTTCTCAAATTTCGCACAGCCATTCTCCTGGATCATAAAAAGCAGTCTTTGTCCGCTGATTACTGTGATCGTATCGGTGCTTCTCTCTGTAACGGTTGATTCCTCTGTAGCGGAAGCAGCGGCCGCTTTTGCGTTAGTGTTTTCTCTGTCTTTAACAGTATTTCCTCCTACGCTCAAACCTCCAGTGCCATAGGTGCTTCCTGTGTACGTTCCACTGCCGCTATATAAGTCATCCCCGGCATTTTTTTCTGTATACAGACCGTCTCCCGTATATTGATCTCCATTCATATCGTTTTCTCCATCCCGGGATTCCGGACCGTTTTCCTCTTCCACAGGTTTTTTCGAAGGAACCGGCGTCTGTGTCGGCTCTGGCTGTTCCGGATTTTCTACTCCCGGTGCCTTCTGGATGATATCCGGAAGATTTTTTTCATCCCTGTCGGAGAAATTCCGCTCATGCCAGTATTCATTTACGATAAAAGAATCATCATACACAAAAGAATAAATTCCGGTACTGCCCTTTTCATAAACAGCACAGATATCGTAACTCTTTCCCTTTTTCAACAGTTCCCGATAATAAAGCTGAATCCCCCCTGAAGTAATCTCAAACAGTTCTTTTTCAACCTTCTGATAAGCACCTTTATTTTCGCGGATATAAATCCGCATAGTCTGAAGTTCTTCTGCCGAAAATCCCGTCAGAAGCATCGGAAAATCCAAAACGTCTACATACGGCATACTATAAGTATTGATCTGTGGATCGCCTTTTTTCTGTACGGAAACATACGCATACGCATTCGGCAGAGTCAGTGTATCTGCCACCTGATATCCTTCCGGTATCACAAAGGTGCCCGTCACCTGATACACGCCTTTTCGTCCGATATCTACTTCGCTCATATCCCAGGAGGATTCCAGGATCATATCCGGATTCTCAGCACTGTTTTCAAACTGTTCGGCTGTACTCACCGCCAGCCGGACAGTTTCTTTTAATGTTTTCTCAATCTCTGTCAGACTGCCTCCCACAGGAATCGCATATGCTCCGCATCTGCTCAGAAATTTCTCATCTTCCGTATCATAAGAGCGGATATCCGTTTCCGGTTTTCCTATGATTCCCAGTTGGCCCTGCTGATAACTGTAAATCTTCAGTACTCCATCCTTCTGACACAGAAAACGCAGGGTTCCGGTCTGTTTCTTTCCATATTTCACCAGAAGAGAATAGGTATTTCCCACCACCATACTCTGGTTGGAAAGATACAGTCCGTCTTCATCGCAGAAGGCAAATCCTTCCTCCGTCAGATTCATCCACTGTCCCGAATCCTTTTTCAGATAAACTTCCATGGAATCTGCATCTGTGCTCTCCAGCCATGGAAAAATATAAATCCCCGCTGCCGTCAGCCTGTAATAAGTATTGATATCCGGACTGCCCGGACGCTGCACGGATACGGTAGTCTGCACCTGTGGAATCTCCATTTCCCCGACTTCATATCCTTCCGGTAATTTCAGACTTCCCCTGATTGTATAAACCCCACACTGTCTCATATTTACGGATTCTGTCTCCCAGTTTACCGGAACACGCAGAATGTCATCTTCCGTATATACTGTATAAAACACCTCTGACAGCTTTTCTGATATCCCCTGGCTATCCGTATTAACTTCCACTGCCACTGCCGGAATATCTCCCGGCACCCTGACATTTTTTACTTCTTCAGTTCCTGCTTTGGCAGTTTCTGTTCTTTCTTCTCCTGAGACCGAATCATTTCCCGGAAATCCCGGCCATGCAGACAAAAAACTGATCAGACAGAAAACTGCCAGTATTTTTACCCATACATTTTTTCTCATGCTTTTTTACTGCGGCATCAGTCATAAGCACAGCCGCTCTTCCTTTCCCCTTCAGAGTAACCCATCCGGTGTCATTCATCAACAGACATAGGATAAACTGCATTTTTTCATGAAAAGTTACATTCCATCAGCTCCTTACTGCTGCTCATCTTTCTGCGTTTCTGTTTTCTGCCGGAAATTTCATAAAATAATATACAACAAACAGCACTGCTGTAATACTCCAGGACACCGGATAGCTCAGCATGATCGTATTGATTCCCGGATACATCCTGCCGGCACTGAACAGCCATATAATGCGCAGAGAACAGACACCTCCACAGGTAAGGATCATTGGTACCAGAACTTTTCCGGTTCCGCGCAATGCCCCGGAAAGAATGCCGATGATCACATAAATAAAATAAGACGGCAGCATAAAGCGGCTCATATGTACACCGACAGCCACCACTGCACTGTCTGTCGTAAATAATCGGTAAATCCATGGTGTCCACACATACATCATGGAAATCATCACTGCAGAACTCACCATACTCATGGTCATACATACCCGGACACTTTTTCTCATTCTGTGATACTTTCCGGCTCCGAAATTCTGTCCAACGAAGGTAGTAATGGAAATCGCAAACGCATTGATCACCATCCAGAACAGAGCATCAATCTTTCCCAGCGTACCCCAGGCAGCCACGGTATCTGTTCCAAGGTTATTGACAAATACCTGGATCACAATATTTGAAATATTATACATCACCGATTCCAGCCCTGCCGGAATCCCAATCCGCAGTACGGACAGAAGCATTCTCCGGTCAAAACGGATCTGATTGAACTTCAGCCTGTAAATTTCCTGCGTTTTCAGCAGCATTCCGGTCACAATCAGCGCGCTGACCACCTGCGATGCCACAGTCGCCACCGCCACGCCGGTCACACCCCACCTGAAAAGTACCACAAACAGAATATCCAGCACAATATTCAGCACACAGGTGATGATCAGAACGTACAATGGTCTTTTCGAATCTCCCACCGCACGTAAAATGGCAGCCCCCATATTATAGATCAGATTAAAAATCATTCCTCCAAAATAAATATGAAGGTAAATAACTGAATCTTCCACTACATCTGCCGGTGTTTTCATCATCAGCAATGCCGGTCTGGTGAAAAAAATTCCGGCAATGGTAAGTGCCACACCGGCAGCAATGGAAAACGCAAATGCTGTATGCAATGCTTTACTTACATTCTTTTTATCCTTTGCTCCGTAAAACTGCGAAATCACAACAGCAGCACCAGAGGAAAGTCCCACGAAAAATCCTACGATCAGGTTGGCGATCTGGCTGGCAGATCCTCCTACTGCCGCAAGTGCTTCCTTGCCTACGAATCTTCCCACTACAATCGTATCTGCTGTGTTGTAAATCTGCTGAAAAAATGTTCCGAATACGATTGGAAAGAAAAACAGCAGCAACTGCTTCCAGATCACGCCTTCTGTGATCTGATTGATCTTCTCCTTTTTATCCATTCTCTTTCTCCCTCATCCATTTTGCTCTGACAGCCTGTAAATTATTGCTGTCTCCATAAAATCATTTTCTTTATAATACAAAAAAGCAGGCACCCCATTCTGAAATGGGACAACCTGCCATGCTTTGTAATCATTAAGAATTAGTCTTCAACTTTAATGATTTCCTTTTTGTTGTAGCTTCCGCAAGCTTTGCATACTCTGTGCGGCATCATCAGTTCGCCACATTTGCTGCATTTTACAAGGTTCGGAGCGCTCATTTTCCAGT
>SKEL01000046.1_pt1 | contig 136327 bp, 129 predicted proteins | sample 4826741 | NCBI WGS metagenome assembly SKEL01 (sample SAMN11008810, study PRJNA524170) | human gut metagenome | biome: Human fecal sample; material: Feces; isolation source: fecal sample from pouch patient p33 | host: Homo sapiens | place: Israel: Tel-Aviv | collected 2016-03-22
GTGTGGATTTTTTCAGACAGACATGTTACTATTTTATAAGTTAGTGGTAGCTAATTTACATAATTACTGCTGACAGCATACCTATAGCAATTCTATATGAATATCTTTGGCAGAAGTCACTCCCTTTTGGTAAAAGTAAAATCCCTTTGGTTAATAAGTTGATTAACCCTCTGGTAAGAGTGATTCCGCAAAAAGAAAAATTTTAGAAGAGGAGAAAACCATGACAAACAAAAATCTTATGAAAAAGATAGCACCTGTTGTAATGAGTGCAGCAGTGGCAATGACCAGCATGCCATATGCAGTTCTGGCATCTGATTTTACAGACAGTGAGGTACTTGCAGACAGCACAGATTTCTCTGTTTCCGAAGAGTTTGCCGCCGAGGATGCGCAGGAAGAATTTACCACCGAAGATGTCCAGGATGCTTTTGCTGCAGAAGCACAGCAGGGCGAAGCCTATGTTCTTATGAACATCCCATATGATGATTTCTATAAGGCAGAACTGAAAAACAATGATGTAAAAGTGGATGCCTTTACATCTGCAACCCTTAATAAATCAAGAACTTCCGGAATGATGAACGGAAATTCCGCTTATCATGTAGACCCCAACGGAACCGATGTAACAGGTGTTACATTCCCTGTAAAAGTCAGTGATCTTTCCCTCCTGAAAGACCAGAAACAGGTAACAGATTCTGACTCTGTTACAATTACTGTGACAAACAGAGGACAGACAAGCAGCAATACCTATACAGGAAAAGATTCCCTGATTGAAAATGCCTCTTATTCTTATTACATTTTAAGCGAAACACCGTCTTATTACAAAGAACTTACTGTAAATGCAGATGGCAGCTATTCATTCTCAGCAATGAAAGGCGCTCAGACAAAGACAGTTGCAATTGATGCTACATTAAAAACAGAAACAAAATACGGTGATTATGAACTGGATCTGGACAAGGAAACTTTTTCATCACTATTCGATACAACCACAGATAAGATTTATGGCGTAACTGTAAATACTACAGACGGAACTAACTATGGCCTGCGTCATCTGGAGAATATCTGGCACGGAAGCAAGCTTGCCTGGGGAACCGGATATACAACAGAAGTTCACGGATGCCCTGTTTCTTCTGCACATTATAAATCAATCATGGGAAAAACCATTGACAGCGTTACTTATTACACAGATAAGGGAATGATCACCTTTGATGTTCCGGATGTAAAGGTACAGACAACTACAGGAATCAAGGCAACAGTAGCAGATATTATGAATACAGACACATCTGCAGCAGTTACCTTTGACCAGACACTGCCTGCTGATTTCAAGGCACAGTATGCCGTAGACGGAACTGCGGTTTCCTGCACAGACGGAAAACTTGCTGTTGGAACTCTTGCACTGGGAACACACAAGGTTGAAATTGCAGATGCCAGCGGAAACTACGCAGCTATTGTCACTGAATTTACAGTAAATACAGACAAAATGCCGGCTTCCTATGACAGTAACGAGACAAAGCTGGTTGCAGCAGAAGGCATTACTGCAGAAGAATTCTCTGCATACATTAAGAGCATCAGCAAAGTAAAAGTTGATGATACAGAATATGCCGCAACAGGAAAAGGAAGCAAAATCATTGTAAAAGAAGATGGAACTTTAGACCTCACAGATCTTCAGGTAACAGACACAACTGTATTTGCAATAACTGCTGTGGGATATAAGAATAATCTTACTTTTACTTACAAAGAAGTAGAAAATACATTTGAATTAAATACTTCTTCCAAGACTCTATATACAAAAGGCAGCACAAAAACCACTCTCAAAGTTACAACAAACCTTACCGATAAAATTACATGGAAATCCAGCAACACAAAAGTGGCTACAGTAAACAGCAACGGTGTTGTAACTGCTAAAGCAAAAGGAACAGCAGTGATCACAGCATCCTGCGGAGAATACAAAGTAACCTGCAAGATAACAGTTAAGAATCCATCACTGAAACTTACAAAAACTTCAGCGACTGTAAAAGCAGGAAAAACAACAAAAATTTCCGCAAAAGCAACCCCATCCGGAAAGATTACTTACAAATCTAGCAACACCAAGATTGCAACAGTAAGCTCCAAAGGCGTTGTAAAAGGAAAGAAAAAGGGTACTGCTAAAATTACAGTAACCTGCAATGGAGTTAAAAAAGTATTTACAGTAAAAGTAAAATAAATGATAACAGATCAATGATTCACACAATAAATGACCTCGGATTTTACTCCGGGGTCATCTTAATGAGAAAAAAACAACATTAGCAAAAGCCATTATATATAGATTTTTGGATACGAAAATGATATACTTCCAAAGTTAGTTGTGATTAAGTTTTGCTTCGCTCAAAAACAAATATCATATCCGGCAAAAATAAAATGAAAGAGAGGAAACAACGTGAATAATCAAAATTTTTATCTGCGTCTGATTGCTCTTTTGCTGATCATCATGGCGGTATTTTTCTATAATGGAACAGTAAAGGATAAAGAACAGACTCAGGATATTGCAGACCTGACTGCAAAAGTAGAGAGTCTGGAGAATCAGCAGGACCAGATTCTTACAGCATTACAGGAAACTTATGAAGAACAGAAAACAGCAGCAGAAAGTAAAACTTCTTCTGATGCCTCTTCAGAAGCTGATAATAAATCCGAAAAGGATTCTACAGATAATAAGGAAAATACAGACCAGGCAGATTCTGAAGAAGCCGATGACTCTGACAATGTATATAAGAATGGCACCTTCGAAGGTTCAGGAACAGGATACGGTGGAACGATCACTGTTCAGGTAACTCTGGAAGACGATACCATTACAGCAGTCAGTGTAGTCAGTGCACCGGGTGAGGACAGTGCTTATCTGTCACAGGGCGAGAATGTCATAAACAGCATCATCAGCGAGCAGAGCACAGATGTTGACACCATTTCCGGAGCAACTTTCAGTTCTACCGGTATCTTAGAAGCAGTAAATGACGCATTATCAAAGGCGGAAAACGCATGAAAAAGAAACAACGAAAGGTACGGCTGATCCGTGCCGCCATACAGCTTATATTTTTTATAGCAGCGCCCTCCCTTTTTTCCACAGCATTTGCAGGAATCAAAACTATCTTTCTTGCGATCGGAGGACAGCAGAGCGTAACCTGGAACTCTTTTCTGGATATTACGGCATTACTGTTGATCATTACTATTTTGTTCGGGCGTCATTTCTGCGGTTATGCCTGTGCGTTTGGCTCACTGGGAGATGCTCTGTATGAGCTTACCGCGTTTATTCGTGCGAAATGCTTTGGAAAAAAGAAAAAACATGGATATCCGGAGGAATGGGTACACAGATTGCAGAAAGTAAAATATGTACTCCTTGCGTTCCTGCTTCTTTCCTGCATGACAGGATTCTATTCTAAATTACAGGGAATGAGTCCATGGGATGTATTCTCCATGCTTACAACAGGCAGACTGCCGAAATCTACCTACATTGTGGGAACAGTTCTGCTGATCCTGATCATTGTCGGAATGTGTACACAGGAGCGTTTCTTCTGCCAGTTTCTCTGTCCCATGGGAGCAGTATTTGCAATCATGCCGATTATTCCGGGAGCACTTTTCAAACGAAATCGTCCAAACTGTGCGCCAAAGTGCACTCTCTGTAAGAAGAGATGCCCCGCACACCTGGATATTGACGGTGATACTGCACATTCAGGGGAATGCATCTGCTGTCACGCCTGCACTGCAGTCTGCCCAAGGAAAAATATTCATACAGGCACTGTTATTGATAAAAAATAGCAACTGCTAACTTATTGAGAAAATTTGATTAGTAAGAACTAACTATATTGGTAGACATACTATCCATACAGTGATATAGTCTATAGAGTTAGTTGGAAACAACAATAAGAGGATAAGGAATCAGAAAATATATGACAAACAGACACTCTTTTGTACTGGGACTTTTTATTACAGCCTCCCTTTTATGCGCATCCCGGACTGTATGGGGAAACTCTGAAATAAACACATACACCAAAACAGACTTTGCTATGGACACCGTAGTATCAGAGACTCTTTACACAACAGGTGAGGACATCACAGCAGACGTAATCTCTGCATTAAAAGAGGTAGAAGAGAACTGGATCTCCTGGACAAAAGAAAGTTCTCAGATATATCAGATCAATCAAAATGCCGGGAATACAACAACGGTATCTGATGAAACTGCCACCTGTTTAAAACAGGTATTGGATTTGTCGAAAGCTTCTGACGGAGCCATGGATCCTACTATGGGAAGAGTGATCCGCCTGTGGGACATTGACGGAGAAGATCCGCATATTCCTTCAGATGATGAATTAAATTCCCTGCTTGAAAATGTAGGATATGACAAGGTGACTCTGGATGGAAATAAAGTTACCATGCCGGAGGGGGTAACTCTTGATCTGGGGGCTGCAGGTAAGGGAATTGGCTGTGATGCAGCACAGAAGATTCTTGATGCAGATAAAAATGTATCAGGTATGATCCTGAATCTGGGCGGCAGCAGTGTTATGAGCTATGGAAGCAAACCCGACGGCTCTGCCTGGCAGGTAGCTGTCACTGATCCGCGGGATACAGAAGGTGATTACCTGGGAGTAGTTACTCTGAATGGTACTGAATTTTTATCTACTTCCGGAGATTACGAAAAATACTTTATAGAAGATGGTGTTCGATATCATCATATACTGGATCCTGCTACAGGATATCCTGCAAGAAGCGGTCTCACATCTGTGACGGTTGTGTGTGATGACGGCCTGAACGCAGACGGACTTTCCACTGCATGCTTTGTACTGGGAAAAGAAAAGGCAGAAGAACTTTTGAAGAAATACAATGCAGACGGTCTGTTCGTAGATGATTCTGATCATGTCTGGATGACGGAAGGCATGAAAGAAAGATTTCAATTACTGAAAGATACTTATTCCATCGGTGAATAGGTTTATCTTATATAAAGATCTCTGAACTGTCAAAAATTTTAGTTTTTCGGACAGTTTGGAAATATATTTATTGTTACTGTTCACTCCGTTCACAGTAACATAGCCAAAATTCATTCCAGATTGCCTGCGGCAATGGAATTTTGGCTTGTATGTCTCGGGATTTTGGCATATTCATGCCAAAACACCTCGCGGGATAGTGGTGTGTGAACAGTAACTATTTATTAACTCATATTCAGGAGGATTTAAAGGTATGCGCAAGGGAAATTTAATCAAAATGGCAGCTCCTGCAATTTTAAGTGCAGCAATGATGGTTTCAGGATTACCGGTTATGGCTGCGGATTTTACATCTGATACTGCTGTGGAGACTGGGGCACAGACAGATGAGTTTGATGCAGTAGATGACACCGCTGATGCTTTTGCAGGCGATGAGGAAACACCTTTTGTTGACGATCAGGCAGCAGCAGAAGATGAATTCGCTGCAACAGCAGAAACAGGTTACAAATATGTCTATGCAGGTCTGACATGGGCACAGTACTGGGCATCTGAGGGAGTTTATAATGCTGCAAACACAGCTTCCAATGGAACAAAAGACAGCCATGATGAACTTGACAAAGGCGGTTTCGACACAGTAACCAGAGCTACTGTAAACCATGGCCTGCACAGAGGAAGCTACCAGTGTGAAGCAATCATGTATGACAAAAACGGCGGTTCTTATGAGATTTCCTACTGGACCTCAGCTAATGATGCAGTTCTTACAGACGGAACAACTGTAAAGCTGAATCAGCCTGAGCGAGGACAGATCACAAAAGCTGACGGAAGCGTTGCAGAATTCGACCATTATAACGTAGTAGGTCTGAAATATGTGCCTGTCGCAGTAAAGGCAGAAGATTATGAAGCCTTCAAATCCCAGTTCAAGGTTGTGGAAGACGGAAGCACAGTTGCCGGAGGATTTGGAGAAAACAATTTGCAGTCCTATAGTGCAGTTGCGGATGTTACCGCTGAAACAAACGGCTTAAAAGAAGCTGTAAAAGGTTCTGATGGAACATTCACATTCAAGGCAAGAACAAACGGTACAGGTTCCGGACTTAAAGATCAGGCACTCCAGACAGCATCCAATGTTACCGCAACAGTAAAAGAAGCAAGCGGAAGCTACGGTGAATTCTTAAGAGTAGACATTACCGGTGACGGATATGGTGCTCTTGGCGCTAAAATGTATGCTGTAAAATGGGATTACTACGGAAATGGTGACAAAGTTCTTGCATCTTACGGAACAAAATTTGCAGCAGATAACTGGATGCACAAGGCAATGGGAATTCAGCTTGGTCTGACAGATTCTTACCGCTGCCAGCTTCCAAAAGGAACAGATGGAACCGGCAAATGGAAAATCACCGTATATGCAATGGGATATGCAGATACTGTATTTGAAGTTAATGCAACAGATGCAAACATCGTAAAACCGGAAGCAGGAGAAGCAGATACAACAGCATTAAAAGCAGCAGTAGAAAAAGCAGAAGCCTTAAAAGAAGCAGATTACACAGCAGATTCCTGGAAGGCAATGCAGTTAGAGCTTCAGGAAGCAAAGGATCTTCTTGCAAAAGAAAAGCCAACTCAGGCAGAGGTTGATGAAGCTACAACTCATCTGAACGCAGCAGTAGAGGCTCTTGTTAAAGCAGATACTAAGGTAACAGTAACTCTCAACAAGAAAACAGCCACTGTTTACAAAGGAAAAACAACTACACTGAAGGCAACTGTAACAGGAGCAGATGCACCAAAAGTTACATTTACTTCCAGCAACCCAAAAGTTGCAGCCGTAAACAAAACAACCGGTAAAGTTACTGCAAAAGCAAAAGGTACTGCAGTTATCACTGCCAAATGCGGAGATGTAAAGGCAACCTGCAAAGTAACAGTTAAAAATCCAACTCTTACACTGAGCAAAACATCTGTATCTGTAAAAGCCGGCAAAACAACTAAGATTACAGCAAAAGCAGCTCCGTCAGGAAAAGTTACATACAAATCCAACAACAAGAAAATTGCTACAGTATCATCCAAGGGTACAATTAAAGGTATCAAAAAAGGTACTGCCAAGATTACAGTAACATGCAATGGCGTAACCAAAACCGTTAAAGTAACTGTAAAATAATCTGACCGGACTGAAGTCAGGCGGATATTTGCAGTCGAATTCGCAGACAAAAGAAAAGAAATCCTGTATCCCACAGAAAGGGCAGGATTTCTTTTCAGCTGTAAAACTTTATACAGTTATTACAGTAATCACTTGAATATGATTACCTGAAACAAACTATTGAAGAAGGAGGAATTTATGGACAAAAATAATGAGCAGAAAAATAATAAGACTCCGGAAACGAAACCAAAACAGGACAGTTTCCGTCCATGGTTAAAGCTTATTCCTGCGGCAGCAGTTTTTGCAGCAGTCTGTGTAACCTGTTATCAGGCAGATAAAAGTCCCGTGGAAACCACATCAGTTTCTGATAATAATATTATGTCTACTAACGAGATTAAAGAATTGATTTCGCACGGAACTGCAGATAAGGATTTTGATTCAGAGGACGCTTCTGAAACCAATGGAAACTCAATTTCAAAAACATCAAAAAAGACAAAGAAAACAAGTAAGATTAAAACAGGAACAAAGAAAAATTCATCTACAGGTTCCTCTGCAAATGGGGGGACAACAAGGGGTGGTGCAGGAAGCACAGTCACACCGACTACAGAAGTTCCTGCCGGTGGATATGCAGACGGTACCTATACAGGCTCCGGGACCGGTTTCGGAGGAACGATCACTGTTCAGGTAACTGTCACTGACCATAAAATTACAGCTATCAATATTGTAGATGCATCAAGTGAAACAGCCTCCTATTTTGCAAATGCACAGGGTGTGATCAGCAAAATTCTTGCAAGCCAGTCTCCAAACGTAGATGCAGTCAGTGGTGCCACTTATTCTTCAAACGGAATTATTACTGCAGTTCAGAATGCATTGTCACAGGCAATTCCGTCAGGAAACCAGACAGTTGTTACGCCAACTCCCACTCCATCACCGAAACCTACAAAGAAACCTTCTCCAACACCGAAGCCGGGAGACGAACAGATTTACAAAGACGGAACCTATACGGGAACCGGAAAAGGATACAGTGGAACAATTACGTTAACAGCTAAGATTAAAAAAGGTGTGATCAAGTCTCTGGAAGCAGAGCATACAGATACCCCTGTGTTCTTTAAGAAAGCATGGGATATTCTGGAAAATGAAATCATTCAGAATCAGTCTGTCGAGGGCATTGATACTGTCAGCGGTGCAACTTACTCTTCAAATGGTATCATAAATGCAATGAAAGATATTCTGAAACAGGCAGAAAAAGGCACCACAAAGGTAACCCCGACTCCAACACCAGAAGTAACAGTTACGCCAACTCCTGAGGCAACACCAACCCCGACACCGGAAGAAACTCCGACTCCGGAAGCTACTCCAACGCCAGAGGAAACACCGGCTCCCACACCAACACCGGAAGAGACTCCGGAGCCTACGCCGGAACCTACAGGGCCATATATTGACGGAACTTATACAGGCTCAAGCTACGGATACAGTGGAAGAGTAAATGTAACCGTAACGATTCAGGGCGGTCAGATTGCTTCCATTGAACAGAGTAACAGTGATTCACCGGAATACTTTGATTATGCATGGGAAACTATTTATCCTCAGATTATGGGAAATCAGTCAGCAGACGGAATTGATGCTGCAAGCGGCGCCACTTATTCCTCAGAAGGAATCCTTGGAGCAATTCAGAAAGCTCTTGCCCAGGCATTGGCATAAAATTATTGTAAGAGAAAAAATCATATGCTCTGGCTATTTCTAACTTATAGCGTAAAATGGAGGACAACAATATGATTAAAACAACTGTAAAAGTAGACGGTATGATGTGCGGAATGTGCGAATCTCACGTAAACGATGCGGTGAGAAAAGTCTTTCAGGTAGATAAAGTTACTTCTTCCCACAGCAAAGGGGAAACTGTGATCATTTCAGAGAAACCTGTAGACGAAGCAAAGCTAAAAACAGCCATCAGTGCAACAGGATATGAAGTAAAAGGTATCAGTTCACAACCTTATGAAAAAAAGAAAGGTCTGTTTTCATTTCTTCATAAATAATGAGCATGTTCAGTAAATATCATTAAATCATAAACCTATTAAAAAACCAGGCAGAAATTTTGCAGATTATACTGCAGTTTGTGCCTGGCTTTCTCTGTGCCAACAAATTGATTTCTCGACAAATCTCGAATAATGGCGTTAAAAAGTCTGAAAAATTCCCAAAAATCAGTTGCTTAATTTGTACAAAACATGGTAGACTATTTGTAGTTAAGAAGTGACAGAAATTTACAATTACTTAACCGAATCAGGTGAGACAAATGACTCTATCTGCCTGATTAATCAGGAGATGAAAGAATGAAAAGAAAAATAGAACTTGTCTGCTGGATTTTATTTACCTTATGTTCCGGTATTTGCTTCTTTATCAATTTTATGAGCAAACCTCCTGTAGACGATACACATAAATTTACTTTATATATGATCGGTGCTGCAACAGTATCTTTACTTTATCCGGGAACTATGTTTATCCTTGGACTGAGAAACAGTTATCTGTATGATAAATTAAACAAATTTGCTAAAGAAAAGGGCGAGACGGAAACTGTCAAATCTACACAGATTTCAAAACCATCCGTATCAGGATATACAGTCTCTGATATGAAAACCCTTGTCAGCGCTCTGATCTCTGATAAGAAACTTACAGAGGAAGAGAAAGAATTCTTATTAGAATACATTAAGAAGAAATGATGTGATGTTTTAAATGGAACTATTAGTCTGTATGTCCATTTCAGGAAGCATTCCTGTTGTGATCTGTTTGCTTTTATATGTAATTCAGCGTGAAAATTATAATTACATTCTTGGAAGAAGATTACTGATTACAGGAATTTTCTTTTACCTGATACCGATACAGTTGATAAAATATCTGATACCTGAAGAAGTCTATCCAGAGGCTCTTTTTAACGAAGAAGCTCAACTGTACTTATCCAACTCCGTATCTTTCTGGACTGAGCGAAAGGGAGAATACATATGGATGCCGCAATGGTTTGATATTATGGCTAAGCTCTGGCTTAGTGGAATTGTTATCTTTGCGGTTTATGAAATCATCAAATACTGGAGAAGTGCACATTCTATTAAGAATTTCATTTTTGAAAAAGAAGAAGATCCGGAAAATAATCTTACCTATTATCTGATTCCGGATGATACTTATGGACCATGTACCATCGGCTTTTTTCGTCAGAAGATTGTGATCCCGGAAAGTTTCCCTCTGCATCCTGATTTTGTCATGGTATATAAACATGAAGGTGCCCATCTAAAGAATCACGACAATTTAGTAAAACTGTTATGTCTCCTTGTCCTGTGTGTACACTGGATGAACCCTGTGGCATATCTTTTACTTCTCCTTTACATCGATACAGCAGAAATAGTCAGTGACAGCGTGGCAGTAGAAGGCTGTCCAAAAGAAAAACGCAAAGACTACGCCAAACTGCTGGTGTTAGAAGCCTCAACTTCGGACATACGTCCGGTTGTATGGAAAAATAATTTTTCCGGACATAAAAAAGATAAAGAAGGAAAAGATTTTAAAACAATAAAAAGGAGGATCAACTACATGATGAAAGAAAAGAGAAAAGGGTTGTTGCAGAGAGGTATTATGGTGGCAGTGTCAGCACTGACAATTGTGGCTGGAGCCGGGACGGTGTTGGCGTACAGTCCAGTTCAGTCATCTGATATGAGTTTTGAAGATGTTGTATTGGATTTTGAACCCGAACAGCTTTTATTTAACGATTCAGATATGACTGCATTTATTGATTTTTCAGAAAGTGATAAAGTATTTACCGCTGAAGATGGAACTCAGATACCTTTAAAAAATGATTATTCTCCATATGCAATATGCACACATAGTATGGTTAATGGAACAGTTAGTGCACATAAAAGTAATGGATCCGGTGGCTGTACTGTAAAAGTATATACTTGTCAACGTTGTAAAAAATGTGGTTATTTAGCTAATGCTGTATATCAAAGTACACATACATATGTTACTTGTCCTCATAATTAAAATTTAATTTAGAAATAAAATATTATAAGCTTCAGTTAATTGCAATATATGTAAGTAATTGAAGCTTTTTTATGGCTGCTTTTGCTAAAAAATAAAATATAATAACCCTCTACCAATTCTGAAATATTTTCTCAATATCTCTCCAATTACCCTCTTGCATTTTTACACAAGTTAGAATATACTAACCAGTAGAGTTAGATATAGCAAACTCTCGCGTGAATGAAATCATTTGAACTCCATCCGAAGACCTGCTGAATTCTTCGGAACATTGGATTACATCTGTACTTGCTGAAATCGCGGTTCTGCTGAAAAACCGTACCTCAGATATGATCCACTTGGTACATCAAAGCTACGGTGTACCAGGAGTCCAAATGCAAAACCAGAAAGGGGATTTATCATGTACTTAGAAATTGAGAAAGTAATTGGAAGAGAAATTCTGGATTCCAGAGGAAACCCGACAGTAGAAGCAGAAGTATATCTGATGGACGGCACTGTTGCAAGAGGAACAGCTCCAAGCGGTGCTTCCACAGGAGAATTCGAAGCTCTGGAACTGAGAGATGGAGATAAAGCTCGCTATCTTGGAAAAGGCGTACAGAAAGCAGTAGAGAACATCAACACAACAATCAACGAAGCAATTGAAGGTCTCGATGCAAGTGACATCTATGCAGTAGATGCAGCTATGATCGCAGCAGACGGAACAAAGGACAAATCCAAACTTGGAGCAAATGCAATTCTTGCAGTATCTATCGCATGCTGCAGAGCAGCGGCAGCTTCTCTTGAAATTCCGTTGTATCGTTTCCTTGGCGGAGTATCCGGAAATCGTCTCCCTGTACCAATGATGAACATCGTAAACGGTGGATGCCATGCATTATCATCCGGGCTGGATGTACAGGAATTCATGATCATGCCAGTTGGGGCACCTTCCTTCAAAGAATGCTTAAGATGGTGTGCGGAAGTGTTCCACGCACTTGCTGCCATTCTGAAAGAGCGCGGACTTGCCACATCTGTAGGTGATGAGGGTGGTTTCGCACCTGCACTGAAATCCGATGAAGAAGCAATCGAGACAATCCTTGAAGCAGTTAAGAAAGCCGGATATGAACCAGGCAAAGACTTCAGGATTGCTATGGATGCTGCTTCTTCCGAGTGGAAGAGTGAAAAAGGCAAAGGATATTACAAACTTCCAAAAGCCGGCACCGAGTATACATCCGAAGAGCTCATTGAGCACTGGGCTAAATTATGTGAGAAATATCCGATCATCTCTATCGAAGACGGTCTGGATGAAGAAGACTGGGAAGGATGGCAGAAACTTACAGCCAGACTTGGCGACAAAGTACAGCTTGTCGGTGATGACCTGTTTGTTACAAATACAGAAAGACTTGCAAAAGGTATCAGCCTTGGCGCAGGTAATGCGATCCTGATCAAATTAAACCAGATCGGTTCCGTATCCGAAACACTGGAAGCAATTAAAATGGCTCACAAAGCAGGCTACACCGCAATTTCTTCTCATCGTTCCGGCGAGACAGCAGATACAACAATCGCAGACCTTGCAGTAGCACTGAACACCTGCCAGATTAAGACCGGAGCTCCAAGCAGATCCGAACGTGTTGCAAAATACAACCAGCTTCTCCGTATCGAAGAAGAACTCGGCGCAAGCGCAGTATATCCGGGAATGAAAGCTTTCAATGTGAAACAGGACTAAACAGAACTATGGCAATCCGCGTAAATAATACATACCATAAATAAAATAAACCTGTAAAATGCAAAATGCATTTCTCATCTGAATCGTTTAGTGAGAAATGCATTTTTGTATATGAGACTTTATTATATTCACTCATCCGTATCAATACTGCCTGTTTCTTCCGGTCTCTTCAGATATCCCCTTACAGCAGGCTCAATCGTTTGTTCCATAAGCCGGTGCAGCAGTTCTGTCGTAATATTATGATCTCCCAGAAGCGAATTATACAGGAAGTTTCCTGACAGTTCTTCAGTAATAGAACTCAGTCCTGCCAGAATCATTTTTTTGCCGGGTGTTTCGTTCCATCTGATTTCAATTCCATTATCTTCATGAAAGAAAATGTGCGCCTTTCGTTTCACACATTCTTCGATAAAAGTAACCTCCAGTTTTAACACAGGGATATCGTTTTCATCTCTTGCAAATTCTCCCAGTGTAGCTACAAGGTAATGTTCTCCATGAAGATCAACACATCCATCCGCAGCCCTTCCAAATCCAACAGGAAGCTTATGGATCACCTCACCTTCGGTAAAAGAAACGTAAAAGTTTCCTGCATCATAAGTAAAAGAAATTTCAGAAATACCATCTGTCATATTATTGTGGAATACCTGCACAAACAACGGCGCAATTCCAATATTCTGCTGTTCCATAACATAAGTTCTGCCGCTTACAGCCCGCATAAAACTGTGATGATCAGATGGGCGATCAACGGCTGCTGAAATACGGTAGCTGTATTTTTTATCTGAATGCTTCCTTCTGGAAACTACATTTCTTTTCCATCCCCCGCGCAGAGAAGTACTTCTGTTATTATTTTCTCCATTTTCCAGTTCTCCGCACAACCGTTTCAGAAGACTATAGGAGAGCGGATTCTCAGGTAGAACATCGGCGGGATGATAATTAACAGGGAAATATTTCCGAATGATATTCAGCATGATACAGTCCTGAAACATTTCTTTATTTCCAGCATTTGTGACAAGAACCATATCCATATCCGGATAAATAATAACATTCTGTCCCAACATTCCGTTATATTCAAAGCTTCCTGGGCGCTGTTCCATCCATAGCTGATATCCATATCCATAGGTGTCATTCTGAGTTTTCAGATGTCGTGCCGTAGATATTTCTATCCAATATTCAGACACCAGCTGCTGACCATTCCATTTTCCCCTCTGAAGATACAGCTGGCCAAGTTTTGCCATGTCTTCTGCACAGAGAAACAGTCCCCATCCGCCTTTTGTGATTCCTTTCGGACAGGTTTCCCAGTAATATTTCGTGATACCAAGAGGACCAAACAGTCTCGGAGTCAGATATTCGGTCAGGGTTTCTCCTGTACGTTTCGTCACGATTGCAGAAAGAACATAAGTATTCAGACTGTTATATTGAAACTCTGTTCCGGGTTTTCCATTGACAGATGCATTCAGAAAACTTCCAAGCCAGTCATTTCCGGACACGATACCTGATTCATTAAAAGTTACGCCGCTTGTCATGGTTAGCAGATTCTCTACTGTGATCACAGGGCGGAAAATCTTTGAAAAGGCATTTATATGATCCGGAAAAATGTCATAAATATTTTCATCGAGTTTTAATTTTTCCTCTTCGATCAACATGCCGATTGCCATACCTGTGATGCTCTTGCACATGGAATGTGTAATATGCCACATTCCTTTAGGGTATGGTGCAAAATTACATTCACAGATTACCTTGCCATGACGCAGTGCCATAAAATGATGCATTTCCGTATCTTTGGAAGCATCCAGTTCCCGAAGAAGGGCAGCAAACAGATCAGAGGAGATTCCTTGACTCTCCGGTGTGGCACGTACAAATGCCTGCTCATAAACTGCATCAAACGGAAAATCCGGTTTCTGTGGGAAATAATCTACCCGTGTACCGCCTGTCTTTCCAAGGATCATATTTAAAACCAGTTCTGCAACCGCAATCTGTTCTTTTGCCATAGAGAATACCTCCTTTTTCGGATTTATTTTGATTATACAGACCTCATACAACAAATGCAAATATATTTTTACAAGAAAGGATATTTCCAGTGAACAGTAACGCAGGATTCTCTTCCTACAGCGGATTGCTTTATTACATAATAAAACGGCTGCGGAATGAACCGCAGCCAGTAATAAGTTTTATCTGTTTACCTTTCGTCAAAAGCAACAAAATCTGTATGATGTCCTACGTATTTGTAAGCAGGACGGATGATCTTATTTGCATTAATCAGTTCTTCCAGACGGTGAGCACTCCAGCCTGGCATACGTGCAATAGCAAAGATCGGAGTAAATAATTCTTCCGGAATACCAAGCATGCTGTATACAAATCCACTGTAGAAGTCCACATTTGCGCAGACATTCTTAAACAGTTTTCTATGTTCCATAATCAGTTTGCCGGCAATATTTTCTACTCTGTTATAAAGCTCGAATTCCTCTGTCATTCCCTTTTCCTCAGCAAGTGCCTGGGCAAAGCGCTTCAGGATCACTTCTCGGGGATCGGAAAGTGTATAGACCGCATGCCCCATACCATAGATCAGCCCTGCATGATCAAATGCTTCTTTATTCAGAACCTTCTGGAGGTAAGCTATGATTTCATCTTCGTTATCCCAGTGATCTTGATCTACATGAGACTTCAGATCAGCAAACATATTCTGAACTTTCAGGTTTGCTCCACCATGACGAGGTCCCTTCAGAGATCCGATGGATGCAGCAGTAGAAGAGTAGGTATCTGTCCCTGAAGAAGTTACCACATGAGTGGTGAAAGTGGAGTTATTACCGCCACCATGCTCAGCATGCAGGATCAGTGCAATATCCAGAACTTTTGCTTCCAGTTCTGTGTATTTTCCATCCGGGCGAAGCATAAGAAGAATGTTCTCGGCAAGAGAAAGCCCCTTCTGCGGATTACGGATAAATAAGGTATCATCCTTTCTGAAATGGCGATATGCATGGTAAGAATATACGGCAATTTCAGGAAGCTTTGCAATCAGTTCCAGAGACTGACGAAGTACATTTTCAGGAGAAATATCTTCCGGATTGTCATCATATGTATAGAGAGCCAGAACACAACGCTGCATGGCATTCATAATATTGGCATTGGTTCCCTTCATAACAACATCGCGGACAAAACGACCGCCAAGCTCCTCCATATCAGACATCATATCCAGAAATCTGGAAAGTTCTTCCTTATCAGGGAGCTTACCGAAGATCAGAAGATAAATTGTTTCTTCAAATCCAAAACGTCTTCCGTTCAGACCACTGATGATATCCTGTACATTGATTCCCTGATAGTATAAACGTCCATCAGCCGGAATCTGTCTGCCGTTGATCAGATTATAACCATTAACATCAGAAATCTCTGTAAGACCTGTCAGGACACCTTTACCTGCGGAGTCACGAAGACCTCTTTTTACATTATATTCTACATACAGATTTGGGTCGATATGATGATTCTTGAGCAGTTCCTGTTCAAAGAATCTTATTTTGTCACGAAGCTGTCCGGAATCTTCCAGACTCATCATTTCATGTTTTTCCATAATATCATTCCTCATTTCCCCGTTATTTATCTACAGCAATATTCGCAAATTCACTTATAGCAATACTCGTAAATAATGCATATTATAGTGAATTTTATTAAAAAACACTGATACAGTGAATTGCAGATGCATCCTTGCGATCAGTGTTTTACTATGGCGAACATTTGTATTTGTACCTATTTAAATATTGTACAGTAAAGTGATGGGAAAGGCAAGAAAAAGATTGTATTTTTTTTCATACAATTATATTAAAGTGATAACGCTTTAAAATTATACAGAAGGAAAATTATGAAAAATATAACACAAAATCATGGAACGTGCTATAATAGCCAACAGAAAGCATGATAAAGGGGAAGTGAGAAAAGAAATGTCAGAAAGAAAAATGAAACGAGTTGAGGACTCCTTAACAGAGCAGTCTCATTTATTAATGCCAAAGTGTCTGAATGCCGCAGGTTATCTGTTTGGCGGACAGCTGCTTGCATGGATTGATGAAACAGCAGGTATTGTTGCCAAGCGTCATGCGGAAATGAATGTGGTAACTGTTGCAGTAGACAATATGTATTTCAAAGCCGGAGCCAGAGTGAACGATACCATCGTTCTCATCGGACGGCTTACACATGTGGGACGTTCTTCCATGGAAGTACGTATTGATACTTACTGTGAAGCCCTTGATGGAACCAGAACCATGATCAACCGCGCATATTTTATTATGGTTGGAACAGATGAACATCAGCACCCTGTGGAAGTACCGGGACTTATCATTGAGGGAGTTACTCAGCAGATAGAGAATGAAGCTGCACAGAAACGTGCAAAACTCTGGAAAATCCGCAGACAGGAAGGATTTTAACAAAACAGCCGCAAATGCGGCTGTTTTTGTTTATCAGTAACATTTACTGCAAGGTCCGTATCCCATAGCCTCGGCTTCTGATCTGGATACCTGTCTGGCTGTATCCGGGTTCATTCTTCCACAGTTGGGAATGCTGTGATATTTTTCGCCGGTTGCAGGGATCCATACCATTGTTCCTAGATCTGCATTGTTGGATTCTTCCTGTTCAGGTACCGGATCAGAAGTGGTAGTTTCTTCTTGCCAGGAGTTTCCACCAGTGCCACCTGCAGAAGCATTTACAGAGGAGTCTCCGGAAGAATAATCATTGCATGGCTCCTGTGACCAGGAAACAGTTGTTCCATCGGAGACTGCAATGATCGTACCCTGTTTATCTGTTCGGAATACAGGAATTCCCATATCTGATAAACGTCCCATTGTATCTGCTGACGGATGATTATACTGATTATTGATTCCGCAGCTTATGACTGCGCAAGATGGAGAAGTTGCCTCAAGGAAATCCCAGGTAGTTGAACTTGCAGACCCATGATGACCAACAGAAAGAACATCACAGTCAAGGTTCATACCTGTACTGATCATATCCTGTTCACTGGTTTCCTCTGCATCTCCGGTAAAAATAAAGCTATTTGAACCATTTTCAAGTTTGATTACAAGAGAGTTATCATTACTGTTCTGGCTGATACCATTCGGTGCAAGAACAGTGAAACTTCCGGTGCCAAAATCAAATGTTTCACCTACAGAAGGATACTGTACGATAATTGCATTTGCAGTGGCAGTATTCATAAAATTATTGAATAAATTTGAAGTATGTACATAGTCTGGTCCGAATATATTACTTACAGAGAAATTGTCTATACATGGAACAAGACCGCCGATATGATCTTCATCATAGTGAGAAGCGATCATATAGTCAATGTTTTCCACATTCTGTTCCTGTAAGTAGGAGATGATCAGATCAGCATGGCTCTGATCCCCGCCATCGTACAAAAGATTTTGTCCTCCGGACTGTACTAAGATGGCATTTCCCTGTCCAACGTCAATAAAATGAACTGCCATCTCACTGTTGCCTTCAGCTTTTACCGTCAGTGCTGATTGCGGAACTAAGGTAAACAGCAGAAGGAACAGAGATAGAATTAGTGATAGTAACCTGTTTTGTTTCTTCATAAAAAGCCTCCTGAATGTTAATAACAGTTTGATTATACCATTTATTGAGAAACAAAAACATAATTATAGTAATTTCGTAAAATAATACAAATAATCTAGTTTATCTTGGAGCGGGTTTGAAAAATGCTTTAGCGTGAAGTCCTGCGTCAGATTGATTAATACTCTATCTGCTGAACTTCCTCTCCATTGTCTTCCCATGTATCAGAGTTATCCAGAGAACCATCTGTGCTGTCACTGGAATTGTCATCGCTGGGATAATCAATCTGATCGGAAGAATCATCCCCTGTATCGTCAGACGATGTCTGATCACTGCTTCCATCATCAGAAGATCCATCTTCTGTATCTGTATTATCATTCTCCTGCCCTGTATCATCCAGAGAACCGTCCTGCGTTGTATCAGTATTGTAAGAAGTATCATTATAACTGTTGTCATAATCAGAATCATAGTTACTTTCCTGAGTGTAAATGGTAAATCCATCCTCTTCAGCCTGAGCCTCAGCCTGAGCCTGAGCCTCAGCAGCAGTCTCCGGAGCTTCCGTAAAGTTTGTAACAGCTTTTGACACTGTATTACCGGTTGGTGCCACAGCAGAAACTGCAAACATCGCGCCACAAAGCAGGATTGCAGTTCCGGCAATCTGAATTTCATCTATATGTCTCATAGTTTATATTCTCCTTGCTTATCTATGTTTGTTTCTTTCTATTTCTATGCATATCCAGATTATTTACAGCAATATTATATACCTTAAGTGGATTTTTTTGTAGAGTAAATTTTAAGTTACTGTTCATCCATCACTATCCTGCGAGGTGTTTTGTCATGAATATGTCAAAATCCCGAGATATACAAGTCAAAATTGAAAAAAAACTGGATTCTGTCTGAAAAATCTGTTATTATAAGAATCGTATGAATATAATTTCAACTATAATACAGTTTATCTATTATTTTCTTTCCTGTATGATATCAGGGTAAAAAAATCCCCATAAAATTGAAATTATAAATTTAAAAACAGAGGTGTCATTTATGAGCTGGTATAATGAGGCAATTTTCTATCACATCTATCCACTGGGTTTAACCGGTGCGCCGAAGCACAATGACTACAGTGCTCCTGTTTCCCGTCTGAACACATTACTTCCATGGATCGACCACATCAGAGAAATCGGATGTACAGCATTATACATCGGACCTTTATTCGAGAGTGTAGGACATGGCTATGAAACCACAGATTACAAAAAGCTGGATTCCCGTCTCGGAACCAACGAAGACCTTAAAAACTTCGTGGCAGCCTGTCATAAAAAAGAGATCAAAGTTATTTTCGATGGTGTATTCAATCACACAGGCCGTGATTTCTTTGCATTTAAAGATATTCAGCAAAACCGCGAACATTCCAGATATCTCAACTGGTACTGCAATGTGAACTTCGGAGGGAATACGGAATACAATGACGGCTTCTCCTACGAAAACTGGGGTGGATACAACCTTCTGGTAAAATTAAACCAAAGAAACCCGGAAGTACAGAATTACATCTGTGATGTGATCCGTTTTTGGGTATCAGAATTTGATGTAGATGGAATCCGTCTGGATGCGGCAGATGTCCTTGATTTTGATTTCATGCGTGCCCTGCGCCGTACAGCAGCAGAAGTAAAGGAAGATTTCTGGCTTATGGGCGAAGTGATCCATGGCGATTACAGCAGATGGGTAAATGGAGAAACGCTCCACAGTGTAACAAACTATGCCCTGCATAAAGCACTCTACAGCGGACATAACGATCATAACTATTTCGAGATCGCACATACTGTAAAATATCTCCAGAATATGGGAAATCTTGATCTCTACAACTTTGTGGACAACCATGATGTAGAACGTATTTATACCAAGCTTTCAAATAAAGCACATTTTGCACCTGTTCATGTCTTACTCTATACACTTCCAGGTGTACCAAGTATCTATTACGGTTCTGAGTTCGGTATTGAAGGAAAGAAAGAGAAATTCTCCGATGACAGTCTCAGACCGGCTCTGGATATCAAAGACTATGCAGATGCAGTACAGAAGAATCCATGTACAGCCCTGATCGCAGCTCTTGGAAAGATACGACAGCATACACCTGCATTAAGCTACGGAAGCTACGCTGAACTTCAGCTTACCAACCGACAGTTTGCATTTGCCCGTGACCTTGACGGAATACGTGTGATCGTTACCGTAAATAACGATGATAATGCAGCAGATATGAGCCTTCCGGCAGGAAACTGCGCAGAATATATCGGAACCCTCACAGGCCGTAAAGTACCTGTTCAGGGTGGACGTATCAATGTAACAGTAGCCGCAAACAGCGGTGAAATCTGGATTCCGGCAGGTGAAATGCCAGAATATATACCAGTAAAAACAGAAACTGCAGATATCAAAAAAGTACAGGAAGAAACAAAAGAAACAACTTCCACACAGACTGAGTCTCCTGCACAGAAAACAATAACCGCAACAGAAGAAACCGCAGCAGCAAAAGCAGAAGATATTCAGCCCGAAAAAACTTCCGATACTTCAGCCACATCAGCAGAAAACAGTTTTCCGGAAAATACGGAATCCGCTGCTGAAACGGAAAAAACAGTAATTGTAGATCTGAATAAATCCCCGGAAGACATGACTGTAGATGAATTACAGCAGGCAATCCTTGCCAAAATGGCAGGCAATGGTCCTGTCACAGACCAGATGAAGAAAACAGTATATGATAATATCTGGCATGATTCTCTGGTAAACTGGCTCAAGAGCTTCCACTGATCAGATTATCGTTAATATTTTTCATCTTTTCTTCCGGTAACAAAAGACGAAATTTCCTTATGGCAATTTTTTTGCCGTTGACTAAATATTTTTTTGGTGGTAAGATATGGATAGAGACCATCAATCACACTAAATCGTACGGGAGGAATTCACTCATGAAAACACTTGAAACAAAAAAAGCACCAGCAGCAATCGGACCATATTCTCAGGCAAAAATGACAGGAAACTTCTTATTTGCATCCGGTCAGATTCCGGTAGACCCGGCTACAGGCGAAGTTGCAGGCGATAAAATCGAAACACAGGCAGAACAGTCCTGCAAGAATGTAGGAGCAATTCTTGAAGAAGCCGGACTTACATTTGACAATGTCATCAAGACTACATGCTTCCTTGCTGATATGGCAGATTTCGCAGCATTCAACGCTGTGTATGAGAAATACTTCACAAGCAAACCAGCCCGCTCCTGTGTTGCTGTAAAACAGCTTCCGAAGAACGTACTCTGCGAAGTGGAAGCTATCGCTGTAGCTGAGTAATTCAGCCAAACCACAATATAATAGATATTTCAAAACAATTTCTGAATCTGATTCAGATGGGGAAAACAGCCAGGAAAAATCCACCTGGCTGTTTTTTGTTTTCAGGCTACCTGCGATTACTGATATTTGCTATAATAGTATAAAAGAATTCTGGCAAAATGAAAGGTAAAAGTTATGAGATCAATATCCATATATGCACTTACAAGAAATCAGAATAAGGACTCTCTGTCAAAACTGGAACGTCAGTTATCCGGCCGGGAATACTTCCTCAAAATACGGGAATGGGAACTTCAGAGTATGAAAGCACTGGTACGCCAGTTAGAATCACATATGACTAAAGTCTGTTCCCTACGCTTTTTCTATTCCTACCAGATTCCAAAACTCGGGAAAGAATTTGATCTTCTCCAGATCAAAGACGACCAGATTATAAATATTGAACTGAAAAGCGGGGCTGTATCTGAGGAGGCAATTCGTAAACAGCTTATGCAGAACCGTTATTACCTTTCCGTTCTCGGACGCTCCATACAGTTTTATACGTATATCAGCAGTCAGAATCGCCTTGTCAGGCTTACCAACCATGATCATATTGCAGAAGCCGACTGGACAGAGCTGTGCGGATCACTGCAAAAGGAGAGCAATGATTATCAGGGGAATATTGACGATCTGTTTCAGGCCGAATTATATCTGATTTCCCCAATCACAGAACCGGCTCGTTTCCTGAAAAAAGAATACTTTCTGACTTCCCAGCAGCGGGATATCCAGCGCCAGATTTTAAAGAAACTCCGTATCAGCCGGTTCGAATATTTCTGTTTTACCGGACTTCCCGGAACAGGAAAAACATTGCTTCTCTATGATATCGCCATGAAACTGTCCAGGCGTCAGCAGATATGCATGATTCACTGCGGTAATGCCGGAAAAGAATGGAAAATACTGCATAAACGTTTACAGCGTATTGCTTTTCTTTCGGACAATCAGCTGACCGAAAATACAGAGCTGAAACATTACAGTGCAGTTCTGGTAGACGAAGCACATTTGCTTTCTTCAAAAAAACTGCAGATTCTGTTAACGCAATCGGAGGGGGAGTTTCCTGTAATATTTTCCAGCGATTCCGAAGATGCCATATGTCCTGAAGAGTTAGGGGTAAATACATTAAAACTTATAGAAAACCTGCCGGAAATCCAGATGTTTCACTTAACCAACCGCATCCGTACCAATGCGGAACTTTCCTCATTTATCCAGAATATGATACACCTTACAGACAGAAAAACCTCAAAACCCTATCCGCATGTTTCTGTTGTATATGCAAATAATGAAGAGGAGACTGCTGCCTTACTGGAAGATTATATACATCAGGGCTATGAATATGAGATTACTGCTGAGAGAGACATAAAACGTCTTGTTATCATATTGGACGAACGATATTACTATGACCAGAACAGATACCTGCGTTCAAAATATCTCAATAAAGAAGGCAGGTCTGATGTCCGTAATTTATTTCACCGGCTGAATCAGGCCAAAGAGGAACTTTCTATAATTGTCAGAGAAAATACATATGTGTACGAGACATTACTCACGCTTTTACAGCCTGATACTGTCAGATAAAAACTGTCTTGTAAAGGTACCTCATTAATGTTAAGATAAAATTAATAAAAGAGATTTTGACAACACTCATCAAAAAATTAAAACCGAGGTGATATCATGAGAACTATAGGAAACATCCTCTGGTTCTTATTTGGAGGATTAATTGGCGGGCTTTCCTGGGTTTTTGCAGGATGTGTCTGGTGTATTACAATCGTCGGAATCCCAGTCGGACTGCAGTGCTTTAAGTTTGCTTCTCTGGCATTCTGGCCGTTCGGAAAAGATATTGTGTATGGAAACGGTATGTTTTCATTCCTGGTCAATCTGATATGGCTTCTGTTTTTTGGATGGGAGATGGCACTTGGGAATCTAATTTTCGGCCTTCTGTGGTGCATTACAATTGTAGGAATTCCGTTCGGAAAACAATTTTTCAAAATGGCAAAGCTATCTCTTATGCCGTTTGGGGCAAGTATAGTTGGATGATAACAGAATTGCCTGTAAATATATAAAATAGCAGATAAATATCCATACAAATATATAGACATATGAAACAGGTAAGGGTATAATAATTATAAGTAATCCGAAAAACCTTGTATCTATGGGTAAGGTTTTCTGAAGTAAAAAACGCAATGGAGGAATGAAAATGAAAAAAAGTCTAAAACGCATAGCCGCTGTTTTTCTGGCTATCATGATCACTGTTACGCTTTACCAGCCAGCTCAGGCCGCTTCCGGCAAATACACCGGTACCTACACGAAAACATGGTCTGTTTCAAGTAATATGACGGTCACCATCAAGCCAAGCTATTCCGTCATTGTAAATAAGGTTACCAGTACAAAAGTCAGGCTTCAGCTTGAAAAACTGGGAGTCAATGGTTCGCCTATCTATGCGACTGCTCCCATTACAGCGAAGCGTAAAGGAAACACAGTTTCTTTTAAGTGGAAAGATACATGGGGAAATTCCGGCACTGGAACATTAAAATTGTACAAAGGATATGTCAAGTTGAAAGTAAAGCAGACACATACCGCCAGGTGGAATCGGAGCACTCTGGATACAGGCGGAAAATACATGAAAATCTACCGTAAGAGTGGTAATACAAAAATGGACAATATAGAATTATAAAAGCAGGGCAGAAACAGTTTTAATGCTGTTTCTGCCCTTTTTTGGTTAATAGATTTTTGTCATTTTAGAAGTATCTAAAAAATTTATTTTCTGGATTTCTCCAATGTCTCCAGTACTCACATCCGGACAAAACGTGTAATCTTTTGACTGATTCCCAATAGTCACACGTGCATACCAGTGCTCGTTCCAGCTACCGTCGTAATAAAGGTTGCTGATCTTGTCGAAACCACCGATCTCTTTTGCTATGGGACACAGGATTGTTGGGGTTGTAAGGGAATCAAACCGCCAGCTTTTAACAACCGTAGCAAGAATTCCCTCACCTCTATAGGAAGGCCGCTGAAAAAGTCCTTTTTGTGTATAAATTAACACAAAATAAAGTGTATCACTCAACCTTGGGGCACTATATATAGTATGCAGAAACAGTTTTTCGGTGGTTTTCTTCAAGATTGAGGGGCAGGGTAGTATTTTTTAGATAATTCAGCGGTGGAAGAAAAAATAATCAAAAACATCATTGAAATGACCGAGACTGTGTAATATACTTTTCTTATAAGACATTAAGGAGAGAATTCGTATTTTATGAATATGCATTGGCGGAGCAGCCGTTACATATGGAAATAAAAAATATTTGTTAAAACGGAGGAAGTACAAATGAAAAGAAAAAGGATCACTGCGGCACTGTTAACCGGCATCATGTTATGCAGTTCTATCCCCATGAATATCCGGGCCTCTGATCTGGATGCAATATTTGATGACGGGGAGGCTGCCGCGGAGGATACGGATGGACTTGTTACCGAATCCAATAATACAGATATGTATGATGTCTCGGAAGAAGACTGCAATACTACAGATTCATTTACAGATGATGAGTTCTCAGACTCTGTTGGTGTGGAATCCGAGGAGGAAGCGGATGCAGGACAGATGAGATACGTAAATAAGTCCAAAATATACGATGATGTCAAATGGCTTATGTTGAATACGGATTACGCTTCCTATCCTTTGCTTGAATATGATGATCCGGTCAATCTGGCTGCAGGATTCAGTAAAACACCGGGAGGAGTTCTGCAGGCATTTATTAAAACTTATGGAGATATTAATACCAAAAACAAGCTTTGGGAGCAGGAATATGAAGAAATACTGATCGATCTGCTGGCTGACAATTCCATCCGTAAGAGAATAACAGATGCATGGGATGAAGATCTAGCCAGTATTGTATCAGAATTTGAAGAGGAAATTGATACAGAGGTTCTTGATAAACTTAGTTTCTCCATGAGTGCTTTCACAGATTCGATCCGTAACGATATTAAAAAGGATGTAAGTAAAATTCTGATCTTGTCATCTATAGCGGACAATACCGATGACAGGAACTTGAGAAAAGCTTGCCAGATATGCATGGCAGATTCTCTTAATTCCACTTTCAATGCAATTGAGGATTTTTTAATTGATGATGCGGTTAAAAAAGGAAAAAAACTTCTTGTTAAAAAACAGGCAATAAAAAAGAAAGTGTTAACAACATCCCTAAAAAAAGACTATCTTGGTTCTATCTGTACAAAATTTCAGCTGGGGACTGTTGCCACTCTGGTAAGTGAAATTCTTCTTGTTAAAGACATTGTGTCCTTTGCTTCAGGAATTAATAAAAGAGTTGACAACTACCTGAAAACCGTTTCCTTAAGTTTTGTCTGTGATGCTTCCATGAAAGCTTATAACAAAAAGATATCAGCTTTGAAATCTGGGGATACAAATGCAGCTTCAGATATCTACATCCTGTTTCAATTTATCCTGAGTGCAAAACAGATGTCTTATGAAACAATGGAAGGAATGTTTACCGGATTTACCTGGGATAAGATCATCGAATCTGACCAGTATTTGAAGATGAATACGGAAAAGATATCCGATATTACAATTAGAAACTATACAAAAGTAAAACTTACCTCCCTGAAGCCTGATACGGATACCACAAAGATCGCACTGAAAGTAAAGGAGAAAAAAGAGTTCCCTTGTATAGGCATCAGTTATCTGTCAAATGTAAAGTATTCTTCTGATAACAAGAAAGTAGCAAAAGTCAATTCTTCCGGCGATATCCAGGCGAAAAAAGCTGGTACGACTTACATCAGGTGTAAAGTTGAGCAATATGGTGATACGTATAATCTTGTCTGTAAGGTAACGGTCAAAAAAGAAGGAAATACCAAAGATCCAACTTCTGCTTACCGGAATCTGATACAAAGTTATGAGAAAAAATATGGGGAAGCTCAGTTAAACGAGCAGAAACAGTTCTGGACGGGACTATGCTATGCCAAGTTGTTGGACTTCAATAATGATGGAATAAACGAACTTATCCTGGCATACCAAACAGAAAAGTATAACAAAGACAAAGTTCAATATCATGTAGAATTGTGGAAGTATGACGGAAAATCTGCAAAACGGGTCACATCACGAATTTCGTGGTCAGGAAACAATATACCATATTTATTTTGGAGGTTTGGGTATATGTAAATACAACGGAAAATATCTGTTAGAACTGACTGGTAATGCGTGTTGGGATAATTATTACTATGGAACCCAAAAAGATGGATCTGTTGGAATGGTCCACAAATTCATCTGGAAGGGGGATGCAATGGAAGGAGACTGGTACATGGACGGCAAGAAAGTTTCAGGAAATATATATGGAACTTATTACAAGAAATATCATGCCAATGCTACATGGTATAGCTTTGCTCAGTCATCAAATAACAGCTTAATAAGAAAAGAACTTTCAAACACCAAAAAGAAATTAGGGATGTAATTTTTGCCTGGTTATTGCAGGGCATGCATGAAGCCTTTTCAAGCCTAAGTTGTATCTATCGGGCATTTTCGAGGAAATTCATCCGAATAAAAGAGGGAACAAATGAAAACAGAAGAGATAAAACAAAACTCACTTATACAGAAATCAGTATTTATACTGATGATAATGGCATTATGGATATGCATGGGGACAGGATTTACAGTAAATGCAGCACAAAAAGAAGATACCAATCATTTAAAAATATATGATGGGCAGTCCGTAGAAGCAAGCCATATTCAGTTTAAGGCGGAGATAACCTCTCCAGACACTAATATAATAGATGTCTATCGTTCAGAAAAGCCGGTATCCCAAGGTGGAAAATTAAAAAAACTGGATAGTTTCAGGGTAGTAGGAGATCTTTGGAAAGTCCTCGGCGACAACCTGTATATGAACTACGGGGATAATTTTAAGGTGCAATGCTATTCCAATGATGTGTATGTGGAAGGAAATCTGACTTTTGTAGATACTACGACAAAAGCTGGACATCAATATTCCTACAGACTGGTTTATGGGGATAAGGTGTATGATCCGGATAGCGGAGAATACAGTGTGGAAGTCGTATCAAATATCATTGATGTAAAGGCCAATCTGCAGACACCGGAGCTTTACAAATGTTACTCTACGGACAATAAGACCGTAAATCTTTCCTGGAGCTATATTGCACAGGCAGATGGCTATAGAGTGTATCGATATGATAATGGAAAGTGGTCGTTCCTGAAAAATGTCAAAAAAAGAAATGTGATCACCACAACTGACAAAAATGTACAGACAGGAAAGACTTATCAATACAGAGTTCTGGCGTACAGGGTTATAAAGGGCAAAAACATTTACAGTTCCAAAAGCAAAGCCCGAAAGATCACTTTAAAAACAGCAACTGTAAAAGGTGATTATCAATATGGCAGCGTCTACGGTCCATATCTGGATACACAGCATCTGGCACAAGTCCGGAGTGTTGTCCAGAGTTTTAAAATCAATTACATCCGTAAAGGAATGTCAGACTATGACAGGGTACTGACTGCATATAATTATCTCCGCAGCAACTGCAGCTATGCTTATAAGGGCTGGCAGTATAATTATGCAAACACCGCCTGGGGTGCATTGGTATATGGAGAAGCACAATGCTCCGGATATGCCAGAGCCATGAAAGCACTCTGCGATGCAATCGGAGTAGACTGCAGATATGTACACGCAGATTCCAAGGCAAGTAACCCAAGCCATCAGTGGAATCAGGTAAGAGTTGGCGGCAAATGGTATATTCTGGATGCGCAGTCTGGCGGATTCCTGCTTGGTAGCCGGACATGGAAGAAAAAAGCCGGTATGTCATGGGATGCCAAAGGATTACCAACCTGCAGTGTGACGGATTACAAAAAGAAATCGTAATAGAAAAGAGACTTCAGTTAAGGCTGAAGTCTTTTTGTGTCTCGAAATACTTTTTTGTATTGATTCTCTGCGGAAAAACCACTTTTGCATATCTATTTATCCAATTTTTCCTGAAACAATGCCTCTGCGGAGGAGAAATGCTCTTTATTTTTTTTATACAAGATATTGCAGCTGCTAACTAATCTCTTGAAATCCCCCACCATTCCGTATATAATAGGAACATTGTGGGGGATTTTCCCTGCTTAACACAATGTGATACAATAACCTTTGAAAGGAATACTATGAGAACTCTAGCTTTAAGCGATGAAATTTTAATGAAAGTTGACAAGGCTGCCCGTTACATCGGTGGTGAAGTCAACTCTATAATGAAAGATAAGAATGACGTAGATATCCGCTTTGCCATGTGCTTCCCGGATGTTTATGAGATCGGTATGTCCAATCTGGGCATGATGATTCTCTACAACATGTTCAATGAACGTGAGGATGTCTGGTGTGAGCGTGTCTTTTCTCCGTGGATGGATCTGGATAAGGTCATGCGTGAAGAGCACATTCCACTGTTTGCCCTGGAATCCCAGGAGCCTGTAAAGGAGTTTGATTTCCTTGGTATTACCCTTGGATATGAGATGTGCTATACCAATGTGCTTCAGGTACTTGACCTGAGCCATGTTTCACTTCTGGCAAAGGATCGTAAGGAAGATGACCCTATCGTCATCGGCGGCGGTGCATGTGCATATAATCCGGAACCGATCGCAGAATTTTTTGATATGTTTTATATTGGCGAGGGTGAGACTGTCTATGATGCTCTGTTTGATGCATATAAGGCAAACAAGGCAGCAGGCGGCTCCAGAGCAGACTTCCTGTTTGCAGCTTCCCAGATTCCCGGAATTTATGTTCCCTCTTTATACAATGTAACCTACAAAGAAGACGGCACCATTGCTTCCTTTACACCTGCAAAAGAGGGCGTACCTGAGAAAGTTTGTAAACAGCTGATCACCGATGTCACTAAAGACTACCGCGCGATCAAAGCTCCTGTAGTTCCATTTATTAAAGCTACTCAGGATCGTGTTACCCTGGAGATCCAGCGTGGCTGTATCCGCGGATGTCGTTTCTGTCAGGCAGGTATGATCTACCGTCCTACCAGAGAGCGCAATGTGGAGGATTTAAAGGCAAGTGCCAGAGAAATGCTTCAGAATACAGGACATGAGGAGATTTCCTTAAGTTCTCTAAGCTCCAGTGATTATTCTGAGCTGAAGGAACTGGTAAACTTCCTGATTGAAGAATTTCATGGCAATGCTGTCAATATCTCTCTGCCATCCCTGCGTATCGATGCTTTTGCCCTGGATGTTATGAGCAAGGTACAGGATGTAAAGAAGAGCAGCCTTACTTTCGCACCGGAAGCAGGCTCCCAGCGTCTGCGTAATGTTATCAACAAAGGTCTGACAGAAGAGAATATTCTTCATGGTGCAGGTGAAGCATTCAAAGGTGGATGGAATCAGGTAAAGCTTTACTTCATGCTCGGACTTCCAACTGAAACAGAAGATGATATGAAAGGTATTGCTCATCTTGCTCAGAAAATTGCAGAAACTTATTATGAAGAAGTGCCGAAAGAAAAACGTAATGGCAAGGTTCAGGTCAATGTAAGTACCTCTTTCTTTGTACCGAAACCATTTACCCCATTCCAGTGGGCAGGTATGTACAGAGAGGAAGATTTCGTGGAGAAAGCAAAGGTCGTAAAAAGCGAGATCCGCGCACAGTTAAACCAGGGAAGTATCCGCTACAGCTGGCATGAGCCGGATGTAACGATTCTTGAAGGTTTCCTTGCAAGAGGTGACCGTCGTTGTTCAAAAGTTATCCTCAGAGCATATGAAAAAGGTGCGATCTACGATGCCTGGTCAGAGAGTTTTGACTATAATATATGGAAAGAATCTTTTGCGGAAACCAACACAGATATTGATTTCTATACTCTCAGAGAACGTTCCACAGATGAGATCCTTCCATGGGATTTCATTGATGCAGGAGTGACCAAGAAGTTCCTGATCCACGAATGGGAACAGGCAAAGAAAGAAACCGTAACACCAAACTGCCGTCAGAAATGTTCCGGCTGTGGTGCTATGCGTTATGGCGGAGGTGTATGTTATGAAGGTAAGAATTAAATTCAGCAAAGAGGGTCCTGTGAAATTTGTGGGACATCTGGATACCATGCGTTATTTCCAGAAGGCTATCCGCAGAGCCAATCTTCCGGTTGCTTTTTCCGGTGGATACAGTCCGCATATGATCATGTCTTTTGCCGCACCATTAGGAGTTGGTACGGAAAGTCTGGGAGAGTACTTCGATCTGGAGCTGGCAGAGACAGTTCCTACTTCAGAGATCACAAGACGTCTGGATGCAGTGATGGTAGAAGGGGTACATGTACTCAGTACCCGTCAGGTTGAGGACGGAAAGGCGGGTAAGGCAATGTCACTGGTGGCAGCAGCCGATTATTATGTAGAATTTCGTCCGGGAAAAGAGCCTGAAATTTCCTGGAAAAATAAAATCAGTGATTTCCTGACGCAGCCGGAGATCACAGTAATGAAAAAGACCAAACGAAGCGAAAAGGAAATTGATATTCGCCCGTTTATCTATAAGATGGAACTTCAGGGAGACAAGATCTTTATGATGCTTGCTTCCGCAAGTGCCAATTACACAAAACCGGAACTGGTAACAGATACATTCTTCTCATGGCTTGGCATAGAACTTCCGGAATTTGCTTATTCCATCAAACGTCTGGAAGTATACGCAGATAAAGGAACAGAGGAAGAACATAAATTTGTAACTCTGGAAGCACTGGGTGAAGAAGTTGAGTAAACTGATTATTACCCAAATGAATATCCGGCAGATTCCCTGCTATGTATGTGCGTATGAAGAAGACGGTAAAGTAATGGAACTGCGCTTCGAACCTGTTGGGGAGAAATCTTCTCTTGGAAATATTTATGTTGGACAGATAGAGAATATAACTGCCAATATCGGTGCTGCATTCGTACAGATTTCTGCCGGGGAAAAATGCTACCTGCAGCTTTCCGATGCTCCAAATGCGATTTATGCTTCTGTAAAAAAAGGTGACCGCCCATTAAAGGCAGGAGATGAAATCCTTGTGCAGATCAGCCGGGAAGCAATGAAGGGAAAACTACCGGCTGTAACCACGAATCTGAATTTTACGGGCAAATATCTGGTTCTTACAACCGGCGATAAGAAATTTGGTCTGTCTTCCAAACTTTCCAATGATGACAGAAGCCGTATCAGTAAGTGGATGGAAGCAGAAGTTAACCGTCCGGATAAAGAGTTTGGTATCATCGTTCGTACAAATGCAGCAGATGCATCAAAAGAAGAAATACTGAAAGAACTGGAATACCTGAAGGGCCTGTATCATAAGGCTGCTGTAGACGGAAGATCCCGTACCTGTTTCAGCTGCGTATATAGAACAGAGCCTTTTTATATCTCTGCAGTCCGCGACGCCAACAGCCGGAACCTGGAAGAGATCATAACAGATATCCCTGAGATATCCCGACAGATTTCTGACTATCTTAACAGTAACAGCCCGGAGGAAAAAGAGAAGCTGCGGTTTTATGATGATAAACTTCTCCCTCTTTACAAACTTTATCGCCTGGAAACTGTCTTAGAAGAAATCCAGCATGAGAAAGTCTGGCTGAACAGTGGTGGATTTCTGGTAATCCAGCAGACAGAAGCCTTCGTATCCATTGATGTAAACAGCGGAAAGTTTACGGGCAAAAAGAAAATGCAGGAAACTTACCGAAAAATCAACTTGGAGGCAGCAAAGGAAATTGCCAGACAGTTGCGTCTCAGAAACCTGTCCGGAATTATTCTGATTGATTTTATTAATATGGAAAATCAGGATCATCAGGATGAACTGTTCCATGTCCTGCAGAAATATCTGCGCAAAGATCCGGTAAAGGCAAAAGCAGTGGACATCACTCCACTGCACATCCTGGAACTTACCAGAAAGAAAGTGCGAAAACCTGTGATTGAGGAAATCAGAGAATTATAGTTTACCATAAAATAATTATGTAAACTAAACGAGCATCTGCAATTTTCATCGATATTTTTCCGTAACTGAATAACTGCTCTGCAGTTTGTATTTTATCATCACAGATCCTGACGGATACCGGATTGAAATTGTACCTGTAAAATAAAAGAAAAAAATTCAAAGAAATTGAAAAAAACTTATTGACAAATCGAATTTTGTCCGCTATTATAAATGAGATGCCGCACAGAGAGGTACAAGCACCGAAAGGTCACCATATCTGGCGAGTAAAGATTATAGGAGGTGCCACAGATGTACGCAATTATTGCAACAGGTGGTAAACAGTACAAAGTTGCTGAAGGCGACGTAATCAGAGTTGAGAAACTCGGTGTTGAAGCTGGTGAAACCGTTACTTTTGATAATGTTATTGCAGTAAGCAATGACGGATTAAAAGCTGGTGAAGATGTGAAAGATGCCAGTGTTACCGCTACTGTAGTTGAGAACGGTAAAGCAAAGAAAGTTATCGTTTACAAATACAAGAGAAAAACTGGATATCACAAGAAAAACGGTCACAGACAGCAGTACACTAAAGTAAAAATCGAAAAGATTAACGGTTAATCTGGTGTCATTATGATTACAATTACAGTTAAGAAGAGAAATGGAAATTATCTGGAATTTGTTTCGAAAGGTCACGCCGGATATGCAGAGGAAGGACAGGATATTGTCTGCGCTGCTGTTTCTGTACTGGTGATCAATACTGTAAATTCTCTTGAGGCATTTACAGAAGATCAGTTTGAAGTACAGGAAGATGACGGTTATGTATCTTTTTATTTCACGGCTCCGGTTACTGAGAGGGGAACCCTTCTCATGGATTCGCTGATTCTCGGATTAACAGAAATTGAGCATAGTTATAACAATCGATATTTGACAGTAAAAGTCAAGGAGGTGTAACAACATGATGAAAATGAACCTTCAGTTATTCGCACATAAAAAAGGAGTTGGTTCTACAAAGAACGGTCGTGATTCCGAATCTAAGAGATTAGGTGCGAAGAGAGCAGACGGACAGTTTGTTAAAGCTGGAAATATTCTTTACAGACAGCGCGGAACTAAGATCCATGCTGGTGAAAACGTAGGTTGCGGTAAAGATTATACTTTATTTGCACTTAAAGATGGTGTCGTAAGATTTACCAGAAAAGGACGCGATAAGAAACAGGTTTCTATCGTTCCAGTAGAAGCAGAATAATCTGGTTAAGCGGAAGGCTTCAAATCTAATAAGGGTTTGGAGCCTTTCTTTTAGATTAGAGATGATAAAAATCAAAAGACCTATAGAACCTGTAGATCAGATAATCATTAAAGTTACTTGCAATGAATCATTAATAAAGGACAGAGGTGTGTCATATGTTTGCAGACAGAGCGAAAATTTTTATCCGCTCCGGTAAAGGCGGCGACGGCCATGTAAGTTTCCGCAGGGAATTATATGTTCCGAATGGTGGACCTGACGGTGGCGACGGCGGCCGTGGAGGAGACGTGATATTTGAGGTAGATGAAGGCCAGAACACCCTTGGCGACTACCGACACAGAAGAAAATATAAAGCAGAAGACGGTCAGGAAGGTGGCAAGAAACGCTGCCACGGTGCTGACGGAAATGATGTTGTATTAAAAGTTCCGGAAGGAACCGTCATCATGGATGCTGCATCCGGTAAAGTAATCGCTGATATGTCCGGCGAAAACAAACGCCAGATCGTATTAAAGGGCGGCAGAGGCGGAAAAGGGAACCAGCACTATGCGACAGCAACCATGCAGGTTCCGAAATATGCACAGCCAGGTCAGCCGGCACAGGAACTTGAGGTTCTCCTTGAACTGAAAGTGATCGCGGATGTCGGACTGGTTGGTTTCCCGAATGTTGGTAAATCCACATTTCTTTCCCGTGTTACCAACGCACAGCCAAAGATTGCCAATTATCATTTTACAACTTTAAGCCCGAATCTTGGTGTCGTTGATACTGAGAATGGCGGTTTTGTGATTGCAGATATTCCGGGGCTGATTGAAGGTGCTTCCGAAGGTGTGGGACTCGGACATGAATTTCTCCGCCATATTGAGCGTACCAGAGTCATTATCCATATTGTAGATGCAGCATCTACAGAAGGACGTGACCCGATTGATGATATTTATAAGATCAATAAAGAACTGGAAGCCTATAATCCGGAGATTGCTGCCAGACCACAAGTAATCGCAGCCAACAAAATTGACTGTATTTATACAGAAGACGGCGAAGAAAGCCCGATTGACAAACTGAAAGCGGAATTTGAACCAAAAGGGATTCAGGTATATCCAATCTCTGCTGTCAGTGGTCAGGGTGTCAGAGAACTTTTATTTCATGTAAAAGAACTTCTTGACAACTGTAAGCAGGAACCAATCGTTTTTGAACAGGAATTCTTCCCTGAAGATATGCTGATGGGTGAGAACCTTCCTTATACAGTAGAGCAGGATGCAGATGATCCGACCATCTTTATTGTAGAAGGTCCAAAGATTGAAAAAATGCTTGGATATACAAATCTGGATTCTGAAAAAGGATTTGCTTTCTTCCAGAAATTCCTGAAAGAGGGCGGTATTCTGGAAGAACTTGAGAAAGCCGGTATTCAGGAAGGCGATACTGTCCGTATGTACGGATTTGATTTTGACTACTATAAATAATCTGACCGGAAAAGACATCTGTTCTGCAGCCTGTCTTTTCCGCTTCACATGATAAAAATAACAGAGGAAAAAGAAATGACAAGTAAACAGAGAGCTTATTTAAAAGGTCTTGCAATGACAATGGACCCGATTCTTCAGCTTGGAAAAGGCGGTCTTACTCCTGAAAATACTGCTGCCGTAGAAGAGGCACTTGCAGCAAGAGAGTTAATTAAGATCAGTGTCCTTCAGAATTGTCTGGAAGATCCACGCCAGATGGCTGAAGTTCTGGCAGAACGTACCCATTCCCAGATTGTTCAGGTTATCGGTAAAAAGATCGTTTTATACCGTGAAGGTAAGGATGATAAAAAGAAAATCGTATTACCAAAGAAATAATCAATACAGATCAGAAATTTGATATCGTTTGATCCACGGAGAGTTTTTTCATGAATAACAGAAAAAAACGAATCGGAATCATGGGCGGTACTTTTGATCCTATTCATATGGGTCACCTGATTCTGGGTGAAAAAGCCTATGAACAGTTTCAGCTGGACAAGGTTCTTTTTATGCCTTCAGGAAATCCGCCTCATAAAAGAAACCGCCAGGGACGTGCCACAGATGAACAGCGGGTGGAAATGGTTCGCAGAGCGATTTCCGGAAATTCTCATTTTGAGCTGTCTCTGGCAGAAATGCATGAGAATGGCTATACTTACACATATCACACGCTCGAAATGCTAAAACAGCAACATCCGGACACCGATTACTATTTTATCATTGGTGCAGATTCCCTGTATAATTTTGATACATGGATGGAGCCGGGACGGATCTGCCAGAACTGTATTCTGGTTACTGCAGTGAGAAATCATTCTACAATTGCAGAACTGGAAAAGGAAATGCATCGTCTTTCCGTCAAATACAACGGTACATTTCTGGCATTAAATACAACGAATCTGGATGTTTCAAGTGAAATGCTCAGAAACTGGGTGAAAGAAGAGAAGAGTGTACGGTATTACATCCCGGATCAAGTGATCACATATATCAAAGAAAATCAGATATACAGTCTGACACAAAAGAAAGGATGAGTTCCCAATGGCAGAATACGACTTTATAAAAATGCAGAAAAAACTTGCCAAATATCTGGATGAGGATCGTTATGCCCATACACTGGGTGTCATGTACACCTGTGCAGCCCTTGCCATGGTTCATGACTGCGATCTGATCGTTGCGCAGACAGCCGGATTACTTCATGACTGTGCCAAGTGTATTCCAAATAAGAAGAAACTGAAAATGTGCAGCCAGCATAATATCCCTGTTTCAGAATTTGAGCAGACACATCCTTTCCTGCTTCATGCCAAACTTGGTGCCTATGTGGCAAAAGAAAAATACAATGTTACAGACGAAAATATCCTCTCAGCAATTACCTGGCATACAACAGGAAAGCCGGAGATGACATTGCTGGAAAAAATTGTCTATATCGCTGATTATATCGAGCCAAAGCGTGATAAAGCTCCAAATCTTGCAGTTGTCCGTAAACTGGCATTTGAAGATCTGGATGAATGTATGTATAAAATTCTGGCAGATACTCTGGCTTATCTGGAGGGAGATTCAGAAGACGATATAGACACTGCTACCAAAGATGCCTTTTTATATTATAAAGATCTTCATATAAAAAGACAGTCTTAACTGTTTTGTATTTTTACAGTTTCTGACAGCGAAACAGTTACAGGCAATCATAATTTTTGACAGACAGAAAGGAGTCTTTTCATGAGCAAAGAACTGGAAATGGCAAAACTTGCCTGCCGCGCACTTGATGATAAAAAAGGAAAAGATATTAAAGTTATTGATATCCATGAAGTATCTGTAATTGCAGATTATTTTGTAATTGCAAGCGCTTCCAACCAGAACCAGGTTCAGGCCATGGTCGACAATGTAGATGAAACTCTCGGCAGAGCCGGATTTGAAGCAAAACAGATTGAAGGAACCAGAAATTCAAGCTGGGTTCTTATGGATTACGGCGATATGATCGTACACGTATTTGATGAAGAAAACCGTCTTTTCTATGACCTTGAAAGAATCTGGAGAGATGGAAAAATTCTGGATATCAGTGAATTTCTTGAAAAATAACAGAAATCATTCAGATCGTTTATATGATTGACCTTTCTCCTGCCTGCTATAAAAAGGCAACAGACAGAGCTATAAAAAGGACAGCGACAAAAAAAGAAAAAGCAGAAAATACAGCAGTTTTCATTTGATTCTGCCATATTTTCTGCTTTTGTTTTACTGATACAGACGGAAAATTCCAAAAACCTTACCAAGAATCTGCAGATCTCCGTGAATGATGATCGGATCCATGGTATCATTTTCTGGCTGAAGACGATAGTAGCCTTTTTCCTTATAAAAAGTTTTTACTGTAGCTCCGTCATCTACCAGAGCCACTACAATATCTCCGTCAGATGCGGTAGACTGTTTCTTTACCAGAACCTGATCTCCGTCAAAAATTCCGGCATTGACCATGCTTTCTCCCTTTACTTTCAGCATAAAGCTCTGTTCATTCGGCATAAATTCTGCCGGAATCGGAAAATATCCTTCGATATTCTCAACCGCAAGAACAGGCTGTCCTGCTGCAACAGTACCAACAATGGGAACATTGACAACTTCTCTGCGTACCAGATTAAAATTGTCATCAATAATCTCAATCGCACGCGGCTTGGTGGCATCTCTGCGGATATATCCGTTTTTCTCAAGTGCTTCCAGATGAGAGTGTACGGAAGAAGTAGATTTCAGATTGACTGCCTCACAGATTTCACGAACTGCCGGAGGAAAGCCTCTGTTCAGGATCTCATTTTTTATGTAATCGAGGATTTCCTGCTGTTTTGGGGTGATTTTTCCATATGCCATAAGGTTATACCTCCTAAATTAATATTTTTATTCTACCACATTTTTTACAAAAGTGCAAACTGATATTCGGAAAATACGTTCTTTTTTCTTAAAATTCTGTTGAAACTCCATGAAATCTTTTTGTTTTTTCTTGTTTTTAACTTTATAAAATGGTACAATACGGTAGATGTTAAGTTAACAGACAGGAAAAACCGGTCTGAGCAAAAGCAAACAAACAGGAATCAAAGGAGGCATACTCTTGCCTGATAACAAAAAAAGAACTCCGGCAACGCCTGGACTTCTAGCAAGACTGCGTAAGATTGTCGGACTGAATATCGGAACCATTATGTTTGGAGTGCTGTTCCTATATATGGCATTCAGTGCGATCCTTTATATGACAACCACTCATATTGAATCTTATCAGGTTACATCCGGACCTTTATCCAGAAATGAAACTTATACGGGACTTGCAATCCGTGAGGAATCTGTCTATACAGCGGATTCTTCCGGCTATATTACCTACTATGCCAGAGAAGGCAGTAAGATTAATGCATCCGGGGCTGTGTATGGTCTGAACAGCACGAAGGCAGCACAGAGTTCTTCTCAGTTAAGCCAGGAACAGCTTTCCAAAATCCGCAGTGATATGATGAGCTTTTCCAAGGGATTTAATTCCAGTAAATTTAATAATACCTACAGTTTTAAATACGAACTGAAGGGTAATATTCTTCAATATGCAGAATCCGGACTTGGTTCTTCTGCACCTCTGACTTCAGACGAAGAGGAGAGCAGCGATTCATCTGCCGCCTCTGATATCAGCTATGGAATGCAGAACATCAGTAAAGCCCAGTCAGACGGAATTGTTCTTTATTCCACCGATAATTATGAGGGAAAAACCATTGACACGGTAACCGCAGAAGATTTTGATCAAAATTCTTATCATGAAACCGATCTGAAAACATCAGATTCCGTAAAAGCCGGTGATGAGGTTTATACCCTGATTACGGATGAACGCTGGAGCCTTTTGATCCCTCTGAGTGAAAAACAGGCTGAGAAGCTGAAAGACCGTTCGGTCATACGAGTAAAATTTCTGAAAGATGATATGACCCAGAACGGTGATTTTTCCATTATAACAATTGACGGTGAGAAATATGGACAGATTGATTTTAACAAAGGTCTGATCCGATATGCCTCTGACCGTTTTCTCGATATTGAACTTGTTACCAATACAGTCGTAGGGCTGAAAATCCCTTTGTCTTCTATTGTGACAAAAGAGTTTTATACGATTCCGTCAAGAATGGTTACCACTGATTCAGAGACAAATCAGACAGGGTTTCTGATGGAAGAAAAAACAAAATCAGGAAAAAATGGCACTGTTTTCAAAAATGTGAGTATTTATGCAAAAATTGAAGATACTTCTGCATCCGCAGTCACCGCCGCTGCCACTTCAGATTCTTCCGAAGAAAAACCGTCTATCTATTATGTAGATAAAAATTCCTTCAAAGAGGGCGATACGATCGTAAATTCTGATACAGGTGAGAAATATACCATAGGCGATACCGATACTCTGGAGGGTGTTTACTGTATTAACAAGGGCTATGCTGTATTTCGCAGGGTTGAACTTCTGGATCAGAATGAAGAATATGCCATTGTATCAAAAAATACAGCCTATGGTCTTTCCAGATATGACCATATTGTAAAAAATGCAGATAAAGTGAAAGAACAGGATATCTTATATTAATTAATCAAAAGAATCCTTTATCTAATGAAAACAAATGAGAAGTCATAACTAAGGAGGCTTAAAAATGTTAGCTGATAAACTTGCTTTCGTACAGAAAAATATTGAGGAAGCCTGCAAAAATGCTGATCGTTCCGCGGAAGAAGTGACACTGATTGCAGTCAGCAAGACGAAACCCGTTGAAATGCTCCGGGAAGCATATGACGCCGGTGCCCGTGTATTTGGTGAAAACAAGGTACAGGAGATTGCAGACAAATATGATCAGATGCCATCTGACGTAAAATGGCACATGATCGGACATCTCCAGCGAAACAAAGTAAAATATATCATTGATAAAGTAGCTATGATTCACTCTGTGGATTCTCTGCGTCTCGCTGAGACCATCGAGAAAGAAGCAGCCAAAAAAGACATCTGTATGCCCATTCTGATCGAGGTAAATGTTGCAGAAGAGGAAAGTAAATTTGGTCTGAAAGTGGAGGAAGTTCTTCCACTGATCGAAGAAATCTCATCTTATTCTCATATTCAGGTAAAAGGACTTATGACAATTGCTCCTTTTGTTGCAAATCCGGAAGAAAACAGGGATGTTTTTCGCAAATTAAAGAAATTAAGTGTTGACATTGCAGCCAAAAACATTAATAATATTAATATGAGTGTCCTGAGTATGGGTATGACCAATGACTATCAGGTCGCAGTGGAAGAGGGCTCTACCATGGTACGTGTGGGTACAGGTATCTTTGGGGAAAGAGACTACTCTGTAAAAGAAGATTAAAAGAAGATTGGAGATTAAAATGGGCGTTTTAGATAAATTTTTAGATGCCATTAAATTAAATGACGATTACGATGAGGATGACGGGTTTCTGGATGACGAGCTGTTAGACGAAGAGGATGATGCGGACTTCCTCGATGATGATTTCGATGAGAAACCTAAGAAGAAATTTTTCGATAAGTTCTCAAAGAAAAAAGAAATTCCTGAAGAGGAAGATATGACAGAGGAACCGGCAGAGGAAGAACATCCTGTAAAATCCGCTTCCAGACAGACTTCTGCTGCCAAACAGCCATCTCCGGCACCAGCGACTTCCAAGGCACCGGTGAAGCAGGAACGTCCAGAACGCCAGGCACGTCCTGCTGCATCTTCCAAGATCACTCCTATGCGAAGCAGCCGTAAAGCTTCTCAGGGACTGAACATGGAAGTCTGCGTCATTAAACCATCTTCTATGGAAGATACCCGTGAAATTGCAGATACACTGTTAGAGAACTCTACTGTAATTTTAAATCTGGAAGGAATCGATGTGGAACTGGCACAGAGAATCATTGATTTCACCTCCGGTGCATGCTATTCTTTAGGCGGAACCCTTCAGAAAGTATCCAGCTATATCTTCGTACTTGGACCATACAACGTAGATATCACCGGTGATCTTCAGAATATTCTGGGAGGATCTGCTCCGTCTGTGAGAGCAGGATATTAATCCCGGATGGAAAAAGAAGAATTTTTTCTTAAGAGAATCCGGGAATTGGCAAATCTCTCCTATCAGAGAGATATTGTTACATTTTCGGATTTCCTTAATTTAAACGAACAGAATATGGTAAATAGCCTGAAACAGCAGTTTCCACAGGTAATCATGGAAAATTTTGGCGGCTATGAGAATGCAGAGCGTCAGATGGTGGCATTTCATCCTGATGCTCTTGCTTTTACATGGGAATATCCTGTGGACTGCCTTAAAATCGAGCCAAAATCCCTGAAATTTGCAGAGACTCTTACTCACAGAGATTATCTGGGTGCACTTCTGAATCTTGGAGTTGACAGAAGTGTTGTCGGAGATATCCTTGTTCAGGAAAATACAGCCTGGTTCTTCTGTATTAATAAAATGACGGATTTCTTTCTTGAGAATCTGTGCCGTGTCCGTCATACCAATATTCTGATCACAAAAGTAAATGACCCCGACGAATTTCCGCAGCCAAAGCTGGAAAGTATGAGTGGTACCTGCGCTTCTGTAAGACTGGATGCGCTGATCGCACTTGCCTTTAAAACATCCAGAAGCAGCATGGTTTCCTTTATCGAAAACGGGCATGTTTTTGTAAATGGCAAGCTGATTACATCCAACGGTTATGAGCCAAAAGAAGGGGATATTATTTCCGTTCGCGGAAAAGGACGTTTTATTTATGACGGCGTTTCCCATCAGACCAAAAAGGGCCGCTGCAGTGTCCACATTTCCCGTTATATCTGATCAGGGCGTACAGGGCGATCCGTCTGATCAGAGAACTTTCAAAAGAAACACAGTAGTTCTAATAAACAGTAATTCCAATAAAAAGGAGAACAAAAAATGGCAGAACAGAAATTACTTGTAAAACGTGAAGGAGATTTCCATTATCCTATTTATTTCGAAAATGATTTTTCGGCTCTTGCTCAGGCTGTCAGAGAAGAAGGCTTCAGCGGGCGCAAAATCTGTATCGTAACAGACAGTCATGTAGCTCCTCTTTATTATGAAGCAGTAGAAAATGCATTAAAAGAGGTATCTTCTGAAGTATTTTCTTTTATATTTGAAGCCGGAGAAAAGAATAAAAATCTGAATACTGTACAGGGACTTTACCAGACACTGATCGAACATGAAATGGACCGCAAGGGTCTTCTGGTTGCTCTGGGCGGTGGTGTCGTCGGTGATCTCACCGGTTTTGGCGCAGCTACTTATTTACGTGGAATTGATTTTATCCAGGTCCCGACAACCCTTCTTGCTCAGGTAGACAGCAGCGTAGGCGGAAAAACAGGCGTAGACTTTTTACAGTACAAAAATATGGTAGGTGCTTTCCATCAGCCACGCCTTGTCTATATGAACATGAGCACCCTGCACACTCTTCCTGAACGTGAATTTGCCTGTGGAATGGGCGAAATTCTGAAAACAGGTCTGATCTGTGATGAAGAGTTTTTCCGCTTTGTATGCCGGAATGAGACTCCAATCCATGCACAGGATCTGGAAATCCTTTCCCGTATGATTCGCAGATGCTGTGAGATCAAAGCCGGAGTTGTGGAACGCGATCCGAAAGAGCAGGGGGAACGTGCACTTCTGAATCTCGGTCACACAGTCGGTCATGCTGTAGAGAAATTGAAGGATTTTCAGCTTCTGCATGGACAGTGTGTGGGCGTTGGTCTGATCGCAGCCGCTTTTCTTTCCATGAGCCGTGGACTTCTCACAGCAGAAGAATACGAAGAAATCCGAAAAGGCTGCGATTCTTTCCATCTTCCTCTGACTGTTGACAGCCTTCACGCAGAAGATGTCCTCGCAGCTACCAAAAAGGATAAAAAAATGGAAGCCGGGCATATTAAATTTATTCTTATGGATGGCATCGGCAAAAGTTTTATCGACAAAACAATTACAGATGAGGAATTGCTCCGTGCGATTCAGGAGATTCTGGTATGACCAGCGAGGCTTCAAAGCCCTCCTGGTTTTACTGGCTGACAGGAGGTATCGTGATCTTTCTGCTCACTTTGCTGGATCAGGGAAGCAAACTTCTGGCTGTCACTTATTTAAAAAATAAAGATGATATCATCCTGCTTCCCGGTGTCTTACAGTTGAAATATCTGGAAAACCGTGGTATGGCATTTGGAATGTTTGAGGGAAAAATTCCTGTTTTTGTAATCCTGTGTTTTGTATTTCTGGGAGTATTTATCTATGTATACAGACGGATTCCAAAAACTTCTTATTATCTGCCGCTGACTGTCACCTCGCTGTTTATGGTATCCGGCGCGGTGGGAAACTGTATCGACAGAGTTTTTCGCGGATATGTAGTCGATTTTGTTTATTTTTCCCTTATTAACTTTCCGGTTTTCAATGTGGCGGATATTTTTGTCGTATGCAGTGGGATTTCTCTGGTTTTACTCGTATGTTTCAAATACAAAGACGACAACGATTACCAGTTTCTTCGCCGCTGATTTCCACAGTAATACTATACTAAATACATTGAGGAATACTAATAAATATGGAAATTCTTAATTATATGGTTTCTGACGGTCAGTCCGGTATCCGGATTGACCGCTATCTTTCTGAAAAAAACGAAGAGCTGTCCCGTTCTTATATTCAAAAGCTGTTGAAAGAACAGAAGATTACCGTAAATGGCTCCATGGTAAAGGCAAATTATAAAGTACAGTCTGAAGATGAAATATCTGTAGCGCTTCCGGATATGGAAGAGCCAGATATTCTTCCGGAAGATATTCCTCTGGATATCCTTTATGAGGATGATGACGTACTGGTTGTCAACAAACCCAAGGGAATGGTCGTACATCCCAGTGCCGGACATACTTCCGGAACACTGGTCAATGCGATCATGTTCCACTGCAAAGATAATCTTTCCGGGATCAATGGTGTTCTGCGTCCGGGCATTGTACACCGCATCGACAAAGATACCACCGGAGCACTTCTTGTATGTAAAAATGACAACGCACACAGAGATCTGGCAGGACAGTTAAAGGAGCATTCCATCAAGCGAAGATATCGTGCCATCGTTGCAGGTGTCCTGAAAGAAGACGAAGGCACGATCGAGGGACCGATCGGACGCCATCCCGTTGACAGAAAAAAAATGGCGATCAACTATAAAAATGGAAAAGATGCAGTCACCCATTATCATGTGATCGAACGTTTCAAAAATGCAACCTATGTAGAGTGCCGCCTGGAGACAGGCCGTACCCACCAGATCCGTGTACACATGACAAGCATCGAGCATCCGCTTCTTGGAGATGAAGTTTACGGTTCAGGAAAGAATCCTTATCATCTTCAGGGTCAGACTCTTCACGCTATGATTCTTGGGTTTGTGCATCCTTCCACAGGAGAATATATGGAGTTTACCGCACCTTTACCTGAATACTTTGTTAAATTATTAGAAAAATTGCGAAAATAGTTTGCATTTTCCCTGAAATATTGTATAATATCACTATCAACAAATACGTGACAGAAGGGAGTGTAGATTATGAACAGTACAAGTTCAATCATTACAATCGGACGTGAATATGGAAGCGGCGGCAGACAGATCGGACAGGAAGTCGCCAAATATTTTGGAATTAAATGCTATGACAAAGAGCTTTTGGAACACGCAGCAAACGAAAGCGGTATCTGTAAAGAACTTTTTGAAAACCACGATGAGAAACCAACTAACAGTTTTCTGTATTCTCTGGTAATGGATACTTATTCTTTCGGATATTCTTCTTCCGGATTTACAGATATGCCAATGAATCATAAGGTTTTCCTCGCACAGTTCGATGCGATCAAGAAACTGGCCTCTGAAGGTCCGTGTGTTATGGTAGGCAGATGTGCAGATTACGCTCTTGCAGAGTACAAGGACTGCTTCAGTGTCTTTGTACATGCAGATACAGACTGGAGGATTCAGCGTCTTTCCCGGAAACATAACAAAACTGCAAAAGAAGCCAAAGATATGATCACCAAAACAGACAAAAGCCGTTCCAGTTATTACAATTACTACACAAACAAAAAATGGGGCTCTGCTGCAAGCTATAACCTTTGCGTAGACAGCAGCAAGCTTGGAATTGAAGGTGCTGCAAAGGCGATCATTCAGGCTATTGAAATTTTTGATTCCATGAAAAAATAATCCATAGATTTTATCTGTCGGTTACTCTGTCATGAGATCTGAAAACAAAAATAAATTTCAGAAACTTCTCCCAGTCTTTGGGAGAAGTTTTTTATGTTACAGGAGTTTACTTCATAATATCCTATATAGAAAAGTCTTCCGGACAGATTTCTTTCTTATCAGACGGATATTCGCAATTGAATCAGGAGACTTACCTGATTCGGTTAATTTGTTACTGAGAACGGAGTGAACAGTAATGTTAATTTTATAAAATGTATGAAATTTCCATTAAATACCGAGACATTTAAGAAAAAAAATGTTATAATCGTACCATGTTAAAAAAGGAGGGTATTATGAAATTTCGTTGGGACAATCGTTACTTACACTGGGGCGTTACTGCATTTCTGGTAATTGCTGCCAGTATGTTGTTTTATTATGGGATTTTCCATATGAAAACTCTGGTCACAGGTATCAAAACCTTTCTGGGCATTATGGCACCTATCATTTACGGAGTCATTCTTGCCTATATTTTGAGTCCTCTGATCAATTTATTTGAGCAAAAGCTCATTTATCCCCAGTTAGCCAAACGGGAAATTCATTTACAGAAAAAAGGACAGAAAGCAATTCGATGGACCTGCGTTCTTTTTTCCATGTTTCTTTTCTGGATCATCATTTATGGATTGATCATGATGGTTCTTCCGCAGTTAATCCGGAGCATTATGAGCATTATTTACAGCTTCCCTTATTATGTAAAAGTTGTAGAGAAATGGATGAACTCATTTATTGAACATGGCTGGAATCTTAATTCTGAAACGATCGATATGATCAACCAGTATTCTTCACAGGCACAGGAATATCTTACAACCAATATTCTTCCTCAGATGCAGAATATCCTGAAGAACATATCCGCAGGAATCTTTGACATTCTGATTTTTATGAAGAACTTTCTGATCGGAACGATCGTTGCTCTTTATGTTCTCGCTGACAAAGAGAAATTTGTTGCCAAAAGTAAAATGGTAGTATATGCGATCTTTCCTTCCAAATGGGCAAACCTTATGATTCATTCCATGCGTTTTACCCACAAAACTTTTGGCGGATTTATCTATGGAAAACTTCTGGATTCTGCAATTATCGGTGTTTTATGTTATGTTGGTACATTGATACTGAATATGCCTTTTTCACTTCTGGTAAGTGTGATCATCGGTGTGACAAATGTAATCCCGTTTTTCGGACCGTACATCGGAGCAATTCCCTGTATTCTGCTGATTCTGGTCGTAAACCCTCTGAAGGGTCTTTATTTTGCCATCTTCATCCTGCTGCTCCAACAGTTTGACGGAAATATCCTTGGTCCCAAGATTCTTGGAGAGACAACAGGACTTTCAAGCTTTATGGTTATTGTTGCCATTCTTATCGGTGGAGGATTGTTTGGAGTCCCCGGCATGATCGCAGGTGTTCCTGTTTTTGCGGTTATCTATGCGATGCTGTGGCGTCTGATCGACCATTCCCTTCAGAACAGAGAAATGCCTCAGCAGGAGGAGAAATATGTCAACATTGACTGTCTGGATGCAAAGACCAAACAGGTCATCCCTCTGAAGGAAGAACCAAGAAAGATTTCTTCTGAAAAACTGGCTGAGAATCGAAACCGTATTTTTATGAAAATCTGGACTTCATTCTCCAATCTGGTTCTTTTGGTATGGAAATATATAAAGAAATGCCTGCATATCGTCTGGACATACCTGAAAAAAGGATATTGCATTTTAAAAGAAAAATATCATCACTGGAAAGAGAAGAGGAGTGAGAGTAAATGAAATTATTAATACAGCGTGTCAACCACGCAGAGGTCACCGTTGACAGTCAGATTGTCGGAAAAATAGGCAAAGGTTTTCTGGTTTTTGTCGGTGTAGGACATGATGATACCAGAGAAATCGCAGACAAATATCTGAAGAAGCTTCTGGGACTTCGTATTTTTGAAGACGAAAACGGAAAAACAAATCGTTCTCTGGCTGATGTAAACGGAGAACTCCTTATGGTATCTCAGTTTACTTTATATGCGGACTGTAAACACGGAAACCGTCCTGGTTTTACCAACGCCGGAGCTCCGGACATGGCGAATGAACTTTATGAATACATGCTCAGTGAAGCTCAGAAACAGGTGCCTGTTGTACAGCACGGTATCTTCGGAGCGGATATGAAAGTGACACTGGAAAATGATGGACCATTTACCATTATCCTTGATGAATCTATTCTTTAAGCAAATCAGAAAAGCCCCCTGATACAATCAATCAGTCACAGACTGAAGTTTCACTCCGGTATCAGTGGAATTTTATACAGGAATAAATACCAACCAACAGGATACACCAGATTATATAAAAAGAATCATTATGAATATGAAGAGGATGAAAAAGAATATGAAAAGGAAAAAGTATTGTCTGCTCGCATTTTTTATTCTTGTAACGATTGTATTATCCGGAGGAATCATTCATGGTTCTGAAGTATCCGTCGATGCCGCCACCACACAGACCGGTTTTGTCAGGAAAAATGGAAGCTGGTATTACTATGACAAAAATGGAAAACTTGCAAAAGGATGGTATCAGACAAAATCCGGGACCAGATATTACTTCGGAAAAACAGGTGCAGCAAAGTCCGGAATCCTTACAGTAAACGGAAAAAAGTACTGCTTTACTGCAAAGGGAAAAATGTTGATCGCATGGCAGACCATCGACAATAAAACTTATTTTTTTGACCTCACCAATGGATATATGCATACCGGCTGGCTGACTACCCCAGCCGGAAATAAATATTATTTCTGGAACGATGGTGTGATTCGTTCAGGATTTCACAGGGTTAAAAATGTTTTCTATTGTTTTAATAAAAAAGGAAAAATGCTGAAAAACTGCTTTCAGAAAAATGGTCCCTCTACTTACTATTTAAAGTCAGACGGTACTCTGGCAAAAGGACGGATGAAAATAAAGAATACCTGGTATTCCTTTAATCGAAATACCGGTCGTCTTGTAAAAAACGGATGGTATAAAGAGACCGATGGTTCTTATTATTACGCTGCCTCAAATGGAAAACTGGTCAAAGGCTTTTATAAACCGGATTCCTATTATCGTTATTTCAGAAAGTCTGACTGTAAACTTCTCACCGGATGGCAGACAATTAATGGTTCCCGGTATTATTTTAAAACAACAAACGGTATCCGTTACGATCACTGTATTTTGAAAGACTCCTCCGGCCACAGATATTATTTTGCCTCCGATGGAAAACTCAGTGTCAGCAAATGGATCACAAAAAACGGTGCACATTACTATGCGAAATCTAATGGAATACTCGCTTCCGGCTGGCTGACTCTGAACGGAAAAAAATATTACATGAATCCTTCCACCTGTGCCCGCGAAAGCGGCTGGGTCACGATAGACAGTGAGAAATATTATTTCAATCCTTCCACAGGAGTACTGGCGACAAATCAGTGGATTGACAAAGATAACTATGTAGGACAGACTGGAGCTCTGATTCCGGACTATCAGAAGGTTTCTTTCCGATGGCCCTTAAAATCAGGTTATTCTTATATCAGCAGTTATTTTGGTAACCGCGAATCTCCGGGAGGTATTGGTTCCAGCAATCATAAAGGAATTGATATCCCTGCCCCAACCGGAACTCCGATTTATGCCGCAGCTTCCGGAACAATTGTTGCCATGCTCAGTCCGGCAGCTTCCGGAGGAGCAGGATATTATATCAAGATCAATCATGGAAAAGGTCTCATCACAGAATATATGCATCAATCCAAATTTAATCCGAATCTAAAAACGGGTGATAAAGTTGTAAAAGGAGAAATCATCGGTTATGTAGGAAGTACCGGAAACAGTACCGGTCCTCACCTTCATTTCGGAGTGATCGTAAATGGCGTAAACAGAGATCCTTTAAATTATGTGAAACAGCCTTCCTGATCAATTCAGCACGGATGACCTGAAAACAGTAGATTACAGTGAACATTTATAAATTTATATATTAGTCAGAATATCAGAAAAGGACGCAGAAGAGATGGGAGAGAAAACATATACTTATTTTCGCAGAGCACAATATCATGAGACAGACCAGATGGGAATCATCCATCATTCCAACTATGTCAAATGGATGGAAGAAGCCAGGATCAACTGTATGGATGAGATGGGATTCAGTTACAGGAAAGTAGAAGAACTCGGAATTATTTCTCCTGTAGTAGATATTTCCGTTTCCTATAAAAAACAGGTTTCTTTTGATGATGAAATTGAGATTCGTGTCAGTGTAAAAAAATATAACGGAGTCAGTCTTGAATTTGATTACACATTTTTCAACCGGACAAAAAATGAAATCTGTACAACCGCTTTTTCCAGGCATTGTTTCCTGAAAGATGGAAGATTAATCTCCGTCAAAAAGGAACTTCCTGCACTGGATGAACGGATCAGGGAATTTGCTCAACAGGTAAAAACCACATAAAAGATTTTTTTATCTACATATTCTCTGTATGTATAATAGAGATAGATATATAAATAGATGGATATCAATAAATGCTGGTTTTTCTTTCAAAAATCAGAATCTGTAATTAGCAGAGAAATTACAGATTAACATAATATTATTTACAATATTTTTCTGATGTCTTGTATTTTGTCTGTTTTTGACGTAAACTTATTCTTATATAAAACTTATATAGAAAAAGCAAATAATACAAAGGAGGATTTCAATCATGGATACCTGTATCAAAAACTATGTAGAAGAAAAGACCAAAGAGCTTATCGCAGCACCTTCCTGTTATCAGGGATTAAGAGATTTAGCTGAGAAATGGTTAAATTCGAAAGATACTCCGGAGGAAGCTGCCGTAACAAAAGAATACCTTGCAGCACTTGAGGCAGATGTTTTATCTATCGATGCATTGATCGCATTTGCCGGATCAGAAAAGGGAATTCAGATTTTTGGAAATGAACAGGCAAAAACTATGGTTTCACAGGCGCAGGCAGCTAAAGCAAATGGCGCTAAATATTGTATCTGTCCGGCGTGTACAGCAGGCGGTGCAATATTAGATAAGAAAGATGAAATTTTAAAATAATATCCGAAAAAAGCAGTATGTCGAATTAACTTTACATAATTATTTTATATACAACTGCAAAATCCACCTTAATTGAATTGTAAATTTATTAAGGTGGATTTTTTAAGATTTATATGGTATAATAAGAGCGTTATGCATCTATACGACAAACGCGAGTTTTTTATATAGATGCCATAAAAAACCGGTTTTTATAATATCATTTATTTCCATCCACTGATTTCACCGTGATCGTTGCTGTTCCGTTTCCTACGGCTGTTACCTTGCTAGTTCCAAAATTCGGTCATAACAATCTAACTTTACTTAAATTGGATCGTAACAAATCATTTATACTTAAACCAAAGGAGTTTTTTCTATGAATAATTACACTGATTATAATGATAATAAAAAAATCACCTATCATGAACAAACTGATATCCAAAATATTTTAAAGCTTCGTGCTATTTTAAAAACACTTCCGGATTTCTGTAAAGATTATTTTCGTGCTATGGATCCACTTACTACAACAAAAACACGAATTTCCTATGCTTATGATATCCGTATTTTTTTTCAGTTTTTATTGGATGAAAACCCTGCTTTTAAGAACCATTCTATGAAAGATTTCACAGTTGATGTTCTGGATCAGCTCAAAGCAGTCGACATTGAAGAATACCAGGAATATCTGAAAGTATATAAAAATGGTGATAAAACCGAGACAAATGGTGAACGTGGATTAAAGCGTAAAATTTCTGCATTGAGAAGTTTTTATGCATATTACTATAAACATGAATTTATTCAGACTAATCCGACGGTTCTTATTGACGTTCCAAAAACGCATGAAAAAAGCATCATTCGTCTGGACGCTGATGAGGTGGCTATGCTGCTGGATTATATTGAACATTGCGACGATGAACTCACTAGCCAGAAACGTGTTTATTATGAGAAAACCAAGGAACGTGATCTGGCAATCGTTACTCTTCTGCTTGGTACAGGAATTCGTGTTTCTGAGTGTGTTGGACTTGATATTGAAGATGTAGATTTTAAAAACAATGGAATAAAGGTAACACGTAAAGGCGGAAATGAAATGGTTGTTTATTTTGGTCCTGAAGTAGAAAAAGCTTTGAAGAAATATGTTACTGTGCGTGAAAACATAACAGCTCTTGCTGGTCATGAACACGCTCTCTTCTATTCTACCCAGCGTAAACGAATCGGTGTTCAGGCAGTCGAAAATCTTGTCAAAAAATATTCACGGGCTATTACAACCACAAAAAAAATTACTCCTCATAAACTTCGGAGTACTTATGGTACTGCTTTATATCAGGAAACTGGTGATATTTATCTTGTAGCAGACGTTCTTGGACACAGAGATGTAAATACAACGAAGAAGCATTATGCTGCCATGGATGATGCAAGAAGGCGGAAAGCTGCTACTGCCGTTCATTTACGTGAAGATTAATTGTCGTTTTTCGTAATATTTAACTGAATAAAGTAAGTATCGAATCGGATGGCGGGAATATCTATTTGACTAATATATTGATAAGCAATCAGTTTATGGTATATAAATATTCATTTATGTCTATATTCTGTTTGCTTATTTTTTGTGGTCTTTTTTTGTTTTTTTATATTCCTTTCCAGTTTAGTTGTCTATAAATATATTATGTAAATTTATAGGGTTGAATTTTATTCTTTTTCAGATATGTTTTATAGTTATTTGTATATTTATACTATAACATTTAAACAAGTAAGAATAGCCATCGTATTTTCACGAGAATAGTACTCAAAATACAATGGCTATTCTTACTTATTCATCAAAATTTGTTTCAAAGACTCCCTCAGGGGTTCTGATCGTCAAAATGCCTAAATTAAATTCTTCATCCATCACCGTAATATGATATTCAAAAATAACATCGTCTTCAAACTTTGAAAAAAGGATGTAAGTTCCTTTCTCTTTTCCTTCTATCTGGTCACAAATATCTTCATATACTCTTTCCCCGGATATCTCTCTTGTATATCCTGCATCTTTAATCTTTTTTTCTATCGCTTTATATAATTCGTCCATCTTCTCTACCTCTTTTATTAAGCATCTTAAACTGGTGTTTTTAGAACAATTTTCTACATCATAGCAGGTTATCTGCAAAAATGCAACCAGTAACTGCCATAATTGTTTTTATATTTTTCTTTCATATTTTCTTCAAAAAGAAAGGATACCTCCCATAAATCTTCTTCGGAGATATCCCTTCTTTTTCAAATATGTAATTTTCCGTTTACATATCTGGGTTTTCAGAAATCATTTTCTGAAAACTATACACACATTTTTCTTTTGTTGCTAACCAGCTTATAAAGCTACGCTGATTTTCTCATGAAGTGCCTCAGGAACTTCTTCTTTGTCTAAAGACATACTGATTACAAAGGTAACATTAAACTGTTTTCCGATCGCATCTAACTGCTCCAGTGTATTAGTGACATCCTCGCCCTCTAATTTTGCTACCTTAAGGAAGCTGTCAAGATAAATCTGCTCAAGATCATGATCCTGTGAAAGAATACCGCAGATAAATCCAACAAATTCATCCGCATTTTTAATCGGGAAGCCAGAGACATCAATGAGACGAACTTTATTATTCAGTTCATACATATGTTTTGTGCTCTTGTCTAAGTAAACAATGCTTCCGTTTGCTTCTTTCACTGCTCCATTTACTTTGTCTAACAGTACTTTTGTTTTGCCTTTGCCTTTCTTTCCTACAATCAGTTCAACCATGCTGTTTTCCTCCTTAGACACATATAATATTAATTTTAACCAAATATGTCAATTAATATGTCTCTTATTATAGTGCATATTATTTAAAATTACAAGAGGATTTTTGAAAAATATGTCAATTTTTACAAAAAGTGGTGGAATTACTAGATTTTATTGGTTTGTTCAGATTTTATCTGTATTGGACACCATTTTTTATATCTCATATCTCTCTGTAATTTCTTATATCTTCTTATATTTTGGTAGGTGTTTGGTGTAAAATTGGTGTAGTAATACTATTTTCAAGCCATTTCAGAATCAATTTGGTGTAGTGAATTATTACAAAAATGTTATTTTTGGTGTAGTAACTCTGATTTTCATCTGAAATTGGTGTAGTAATACTATTTTACGAAATACGTCTATCATTTAGCTTCTGAATTTCATTCATTAAACGTTCATCTGTAACATGATTGTACAGTTCCATCGTCATTCTCATAGACGCATGACCCATGATATCCTGTAAAGTTCTTGGATCAATCCCGGCTTCTGCCATACGAGAGCAAGCTGTATGTCTCAGGAGATGTGGATGAATATGCGGTAATGGCTTTAAAGTATCGCCAAACTTTTTAATATCAGCATTGTAATCATCTTCAATACGACTCAAAATACGACCAATGGTCTGAGTAATAAATGGTTTACTCTGCCTGTTAGAAAATACAAAGTCTTTATATCCATCTACTTCAATCTCTGTTTTCTTATCCATTTCAATCTGATTCTGCATTTGTTCCATAAGTGCATCCCTTGCCGCATTTGATAACGGAACATTACGAATACCAGATTTAGATTTAGGAGTAAGCATCTGATACTGGCAAGCATCTTTTCCTGCATTGCTATATTGAAGCTGATGAGTAATATTTACAAATCCATGTTCTAAATCTACATCATCCCATGTCAATCCGCATACTTCTCCCACTCTGAGAGCAGTTTCAAGCATAAATACAAACAGCGGATAATAATATGCATACTTGCTATTCTTGATATATGTAAGAAAATTATCCTGCTGCACCGTTGTCAATACATCCTCTGGCTCTGTATCTTCTCCACGAATTTCTTTTCTACAGTTGATACATGGATTACTTCTTATAATATTATCCTCAACTGCCATTTTCATACATGGAGATAATACACCTGCTACTATTGTATTAATAGATGGTTTTCCTAATCCTTTTTCCGACATTGATTTTAATAGAAGAATTACATCTGACTTAGTAATATCCTTTAATGTCATATTCCCAAATCTGGTATTTTTAATATAGTTCTCCCAACTACGTTTGTAATTACGCTTAGTAGATGGAGATATATTCCCTTTTAACTCTAAATATTTCTCAAAATATTCATTAAAAGTTGTTGTTCCTGCCTTATATCCAATACCATCATCAATGTCTCGTTGGATAAGTTTTTCCTGTTCTCTTAGATCATTCAGATTTGATGTATATATCGTTTTTCTTGAACCATCAAGATCCGTATAACGATACATATAAATACCGTCTTTTCTTTCACTCTCCCCTTTCCTCAGAACTCTACCTTTACTATCTTTTCTTTTATTGCTCATTTAAACATATGCTCCTTTCATTTCTTGAAAGAGCATTACATCTATGCGTTTACCATATCATACGCAATATGCTTTTTCAAGAATATTATTTTAAAATTGTTCTATATTAAATCACAGTAATCTCTTCAAGATATTGCTCAAATAGTTTTCGTTTTATAAGTTTCTTTTTACCAACATTCAGAACAAAGTCATCTAATCCATTGTTAATTCTGTCTCGTAATGTAGATTCTCCAATACCAGAGTATTCTGCTGCCTCTTCTATTGTCAGATTTAGTTTCATCCACCACGGAATATTTTGTCTTTCCATTGAATCACCTTTCTATATATAAGAAAACAGACTATAACCTGTTAAGCTATAGCCTGTTATAATTTGTTACAATCTATATTATTACTATTTTATGAGCCAATGAGCAATCTTATATCGAATCCCGCTACTACAATAGATTTTTATACTCTCTTCTTTAATATCACGAATCTCTTTAATCAATGAAACGTATTCATCTCGCATATTTTTCATATTTTCATTTAATTGTTGCCATTTATTCAATTCTATAAGACACTTCTTAGATATATGTTTATCAAATGTCTTTTGTACTGCATTAATAAAATCTTCATTGCGTTCCAATTTTTCGGATAATTCCTTATAAAATTGTTTTTCTTCTTCTTCACTTAATTGTTTATATTCTTCCATGTTCATATTATCTGTTTACCTTTCTATATATCAAAAAAGAGGGGCTTGTCAAAGTCCCTCTGTAATTAATTTAACTTCTATATTTATATTTTGCTAAAGAACTACCACCGTTCAATCTATCAACGGTCATAGCGCAAACCATTTTTTCAAACTTCTTATTCTTAGCCATTTCTTTAATGAAATCGTCACTATTTTGAACATTTGGTAAGTTAAATGTAAGATTATCAAATTGATTTACAACAGAACTTGAGTTATCCTCATTCTTCACACCAAATTTCTCGCCATCACTATAGTCGTTTAAGAATGAACCAGGATTACTCATAAAGTCCCAAAGATTCTTAGTCATATCTGCATTCAGTACAGACACATCCTTACTTAATGGAGTCAGAATACTACCATCATTTCTGACAATAGCTTCTTCACCCTGTTCCTGCGTCCAAGCTAACTGGTCATTCGGAACTCTCATGATACCAGAAGCATAGCCTTTTAACTGATTGAGTTTTACCCAACCTAAGTCACCAGAACCAAATTTGGAACCAGTGCTGATATGATATGGATAATTACTAGACTTATTGATCTTTGTAATATACACTTTTTTACCAAGATATGAGTTTCCAGAATTACCACCACCATATGAATCTCCATAGTATTCACCAGAAGAAAATGTAACCTTGTCACCTACTTCGGCTTTGTTGTTACCAGTCTTTTTAGATGTTGTAGTGGTAGTTGTGGTAGTTTTCTTGCCTGTATCAAGAACTCCTAACCCGTCATCCATTGGATTAGTTCCTGTTCCACCTTTCCCTCCACCAATCACAGCTAGATAATTTTTATTATCACGGTTAACTGCATTTTCCGCATCAGAGTCTGCACTTTCATCTCTTGCCAGATTTGACTGTGTAGGCTGTTTCAATAATTCCTCCACTTTAGAAATATAAGCATTTGCCATAGAATTAATGGCATCAATCATATCTTTCTGTCTATTCCAAATACCGTCAAGAGTGTCATTTGTTGTAGTCAGTTCATCCAGTTTATCTCCATATTTTGAAATAACAGGTTCTTCCTTTGTATCCCATATGGAAGTCATAGCATTAGAAAGAGTATAACCAACATTTTTAGACTCCGTTTCCAACGTTGTCTTTATATCAGAAGAACTACTGTTAATCTGTGCAATTGCATCCTTCATCAGTGCATCCACATCATCCATCCTCTTATCAAGAGCTTCTTTATAATCATTATATAGATTGTCCAAAAGTTCTTCCTGATCAGAAATGAACTTGTCATACTGTGTATCTTCCATATCAGACTGTGCGTCTTTCAGACTTTCTTTCAGTTTTTGCAGTTTTGCCTTATTCTCTTCGGAATCATCACCCTGTAGAGAAGCTAACTGTTTCTGTAAAGAAGCGATATTTTCAGACTGTTCCGCAATCTTTTTCTGATACTCATGAAGTGACTTTTCAGATTCGATACCTTTCTTATACTTATCAATCAGGTCTTTTAAGGCATCCAGTTCCTTATCAATTCCGTCCTGAATCAGATCCTTAATGGCATCTTTTTCATTCTCAGCAGATAAGATAGCCTGTTGCTGTGCATCCATCAGTTCATTTTTACGGTCAATAAGTTTCTGGTTATTCGGATCGTCAGCAAGTTCCTTACTGATTTTCAGCATTTCCTTTTTATACTTATCTGCCTGTGCCATATAAGTATTATAATTAACACCATGTAATCCCATCGTAGCAAGACCCTGTTCCGTCATCTTGCCATCCTTGTCATACATATCCTTATGGCTCATAAGGTCAATAAGAAAATCTGACTCACTGGTAATACGGCTGATCGCTTCCTGCATCTGGTCAAACTGTTCCCATTTTAAATCACGGATAGCAGCCTGCATATTAACAATATCATTTGTTGTTTCCTCAATGCTTAAAGCAACCTGCTCTATAGAATCCTGCATATCATAGTATTCCCGTGTACCTTTCTGAATGATACCCTTATCTATAGATTCCTGCAATTGTTTCTGCATTGCGGTCAATTCTGCTTTTTTCTGTGTCAGAATCTTCTGATCCTGTGCAATCTGCGCAGTATAGAATTTTGCACTCAGGTTATATCCCTGTGTCTGCATCCTATCCATATAGGTATTTGTCAGGGTATTCCGATTTTCATAATGAGAAGTACGGGAATCATAATAAGAAGAAATATTCTCTAATTTCTTCTGAGCGTTTTCTACACGCATCTGCGCATATTCTGCTTCTGCCTGAGTCGCTTCATTGATTGCGTCCTTCTGCTTATCCAACTGAATATTCAGTTTCTGATTCATGTCCGTTGCAATCTTGACTCTTCCGTTATAATCCTCTAAAATCTTTATGATGGCAGGATCAGCAATCCCTTCGTAACTTACTTCCTTACCATTTTTGATTGCTTTTCTTTGTTTATCGGATAAAGAATTATTTATGTATGTATCCGCAAGAATCCCCGCAGATGTATTTTTACGGACAGCTACCGCATTATCACGATTTTTCCTTGCGTCACGGACATTGCCATTTACCTGCTTTAACGCTGTCTGTCTCTGTTTGCTTTGTGCTTTCAGGTTTGCGAGTTCTGCATCTAAAAGCCTGTTCTGAACTACATATGATTTTTGACCTCTGTTAGCTATAAGTACCTGTTGTGCAACTGAGGTATTTGCATTCACATCTTTCTTTTTATTCTTTGCAGAAGATAATTTATCCAATGCTTTTTTATCTGCGTCTTTTGCCTTATCATAAGCCTTCTGAGCCGCAGTCTGTTCTTTTCTGTCTGCATTATATGCTTTTGCAACTGAACGTAAAGATTTAGATAACGTAGATGTCTTAACTGTCTTACCTGCATTAACACTTGATTTAACCTTATTCTGCTGTTTCAAAGAACTGTTATAGGATTTTGCGTATTTCAGAGCATTGCCTTTCAGTCCCTTTGTATTAACTGCTTTTCCTTCACGAATTGACTGAGAAATCGCATTATAAGTTGCCTTATCTGTACTTGATTTAGCGGCTGATTTCAGAGCCTTCGCAACATCAGAGGTTTTATTTTTAGTTGCTTTTATCAAAGTATTTCCAGTTTTAGTTGTATCAGTCTTTGTAGAATTCAACTCTTTATATGTCGTAGAACGTGTTGCTTTTGCTTTATTTCTTGCAGCCTGAGCCTTATCCACCTTATCCTGAGCCTTTACAAGTTCTCGATTATCCTTACTGATAACTTTTTGCAGTGATTTAATTGCAGAACCACCAGAGGAAGAAACATCCGAAACCTTACTCAAAGACTCATATTTTGTCTTAAGTCTATCAATTGCCTTTTCGGCTTTTTCAATCGGCATATTTGCAAGAGTATCATACAGCTCAAGGAGAGTATTTTGTAACTCCTGAATCTTATCCTGGCAATCCTGTGCAGAGTCTATATAAGATTCAAAATTCTTAATATTTTCTGCAAGTTTCTTACCTTCATCAGTGGAAGTATCAATATCCTCAATTGACAGATCGCCATTGATTACTTTCTGCTTATAATCATCGCTAAGCTCAATAGAGTTAGCCTTTAACATGTAAGCATCGTAGCCTTGTTTATTTGCAACCATCTCTTCGTTGATTGCTTTCATCTGTTTCTTTAACTGATAGGTCTTGAAAGCAGAAGATACATAATCTGTGATCGTATTTGAAATACGTTCTACTGCTTTTGAGAATTTATTAAGATAACGTTCAACAAAGTCAAATGCTTCTTTAGACTCTTTAGTTGTTTTAGTATTGTCTTCTGTTGCAGAAGTATTAGCATTTGTAGCATTTGTATTACTTGTAGTTGCTTGCTGAGATGAACTAGAAGTACCACCAGATGATGAACTTGTATTCTTGCCAGCCCAAGGATTCCTACCAGTGCCAGAAAAACCAAAAGCATTGGAAAGTGGTGATAAATCACTTAAACTTCCCTGTGCATATGCTCTTGCATGACCAGGTGTTGCACCACGTTTCAATAAATCTTCTGTCTGTTGTGCTGAGAATATGATGTCACCCTTTTTCAAGTTCTCCATATGTGCGCCACCAGGAATAAGTGACCATACACCATCACGCACTATGGATTCAGAATGACCATTGATGTACTCTTCATTTACTAATGCTTTTTGATCATTAGGAAGTGAAACACGACCATCACCATAAGCAGGGAAATCTGTTAGACTTCCTTTTGCGTATGCTCTGGCTTGTCCAAATGTTCCCATTGCTTTACCAGGAGTCGCAACTGTACCCAAAGCATAGTTGATCGTACCGCTTGCCACCATGCCAGTAGGAACAGCAACCGTACCTAAATCATAATTGATTGTACCTGTAGAAACAGTTCCATCTGCCTTTTCGACATCACCTTTATCATAATTAATGATACCTTCGGATGTCTCACCGTCAGCAGATTCTACTGTGCCTTTATCATAATTAATAGTACCTTCGGCAGTTTCCCCATCAGCAGAACCCTCTACCTGTGGTTCATAATATGCAATGCCACCTTGAATATCTGGAAGATCAGGAGTATCTACCGTTGCAGTATAGGTGATTTCCTCACCAGAAACATCTGGCACATCAGGAGTATCAACTTTAGAAGGGTATTCTACAGTTTCACCAGAAACATCTGGTACTTCTGGTGTTTCTACCTCAGCAGGAACTTCTACTGGTTCACCTGTAATGCTCTCAATTAAACTATTGAATTGTCCTTCTTCAAGTTTTACAGTAACAGGCACCTCAATATTCCCTGTATCTTTCAGAGTTTGTAATTGCTGCCTTGCTTCTGCGACTTGGGAAACATCAATCTGTAATTTTGCAGCCAGTTCTGCATCATCTGTAATAGCAAGCAGTTCATCGACAGTTGCACCGCCTTCTAACTGTGTGCCAATAGACACCATGATTTTTTGAGATTGTAGAGAAGCAATCTCATTATCTAATGCAGATATTGCTTGTTGTCCTGCTTCTGTATCAGCACTGACACTGATTTCCTCACGCTTGCCAGATAGTTCAGCAATCTTAGAATCCAGTTGGTCAATAGACATAGAAGCTTTGTCGTAGTTGAGATCAATTCCAGACAATAAACCTTCGCCAGATTCACCGCTTGTAGAACTCTGTACTTCTTTTAATTTCTCTTGAGTGGTATTTGCAGTATCCTGTAACTGCTTCATCTGTTCGTTATAATTCTTCACATCAGAAGAATCAAAACTTACATTTGCCCCTGCATCCGCAAGTGCTTTACCCATTAATTCAACAAAATCTGTAGTCGTATTAAATGCATCCGCAACCTGATTGATTTTATCACCTGTCAGATCAAATGCGTATTCGCCATCTTCACCAATCTTAACAAAATCATCACCAAGCTTATTCGCAACATCATCTACAAAAGACCATGCACCTTGAGATGTGAAGTTACCATCATCATCGAAAGTCATATAATCTTTAAGACTGTGACCTGTACCTTCGATTGTCTGTCCTAACTGCTCATATGCCTGTTGGGAATCTTGGATTCTGTCTGTACCAAGTAATAAATCAAGATAACTTGTGACAGAATCATCTGTTGTCCATCCCTGTTCAATCAACTGTCCGATACTTTCATAACTTTTTGCTACATCCTCAAATGAATCACGTTCATTAGCAGAAGATGCAGCAGTCACAAATTTATTATAAGAAGAAGTTGCACCGTCATACTGAGCAGATAATAACTGTAATGTCTGTACTTCTTCTTGAAGCCCATCAATCACATCTTGAGATTTATTCTGTGCAATCGCATCATTTAATTCTTGCTGCTTGTTGGCAATAGCTTCTGCAAAGTTATTCTTTGTCTGCTGTTCCAACTCATCATTGTACTCTTTTAATGCCTGAGTATTCAGATGAACACCTGTGGCAGTTTCCTCAAAGATTGAAGCAGGATCAAAATTATCAAGGTCTTTAAATGCGGATGTTACATTATTGATATCATCTTTTGTAAGACCAGTAGCAGAACGGGAATTTCCCAATGCATCAATAAGATTTGTCTGTTTTTCTTTAGCAGAATCCAATGCATCAGACATAGTATCTACAGATGAAGCTACTTCTTCTGTCGCATCTCCTACTGCTTCTCCTGTTGTAGAAGAAATCACACCCAAGGAAGATAAAACACTTACCAATTTAGATACCTGCTCACTGGATGTATCAGAAATATAGCCACATTGAATTGCAGAATCTACAAGAGAATTAATCTGATCCTCGCCCTCTTGAACACCGTCTGTCTCAAAAGCATACTTAAAATCTGTATCTGTCAGTCCAAGTTCTTTTAGAGCATCCGCACTCTTCTTAACTTGTTTACCAAATTTAGATGAATCATTTCCTGATAAAGCTTCATTGAATTTATTCGCAGATATAGCAGATTCGTTTAACTGGTCTTTTACTTCTGTAAACTGATCTGCATACTCTGACATTCCAGAATTTTTCAACAATGACTGTACTGCACTGTCAACTGCTTCAAACTCAGTAGATGCCTGTTTAATCGCATCAGAATTACCTTCTGACAATGCATCATTATATGCTTCTACTGCTTTTGTCTCATCATTAAGCCACTTAACAGCAGTTTGTTCCTTACCAGATGGAGCCTTATATGTATCATCATCTGCTACAAGTTTTGCTTTCTGTGCCTGATTGTATAAATCACCATACTCATCCAGAACTTTGTTTGCCTTTGACAACCCAGCAGATGCATTATCACCTAAAAGATTCAGTACATCTGATTCTCCATATTGCTTTTTAATATCAGAAATATCTGTCTTAAAATCATTTAAAGCTTCTCTTGCTGTACTCGCATCCGCATTAAAATGAAGATCCATTGTAATTCCATCGGCTTCCAGTTCAGTTGTGAATACATCATCCCCATACTTATCCTGTAAATCCTTAATGGACTTCTTGATATCTTCAGATTCTTGGGTGCCATTATCATAGAACTGACCAAGATACTCATGTCTCTCTTTTTCTATCTCTTTTGTGGCTTTATCAATTCCCTTTTCGTTCTCATTCTGGAACCTTTCTGCTTCTTTTGCTGATACTTTATCCAACAATGCAATTTGTTCTGTAAGAGAACCATTTACAAGGTCAATACCTGCAACCTGTGAACCATAAGACTCACTCAAAGACTCCTGTATGGATAACAATTCACTTTTAGCGGAAGCGGCTTCCTGTTCAGATAAGATACCAGAATCTAAAGCAGTTCTCAGTTCTGATATTTTATCAATTTGTCCTTGCAGATTCTCTTGACCGCTTTCCCATTCATCACCTGCTTGTTTTGCAGATTCAACCATTTCACTAACAGATTTCTGATATGCAGATATTGCAGCAACTGCGCCACCTACTGCAATAGTTCCAATACCTAACGGACTTGTAATTGCAGAAAGTAATCCTGCCCAGTTAGAAGCAATCGTACTGATTATCTTCGCACCACCAACAACACCTAATGAAGATAATGCACCTTGGAATAATCCAAAATTATCCACAACCTTTGCAACTGCCGTAGCAAAATCTATCATTCCTTCAATTGCTTCTTCTGGCATTGCGTCAGAATAAAGTTGTGTCATCGTAGCAGACAGTTTCTCCATCTTACCATTGATGGAATCTGCACGTTTTTCATTTATCTTCATGGCTGTGCCATCAGAATTAAGTGCATCCTGTTCTAATTGTAAAGCCTTATTATAAGAATCCATTGCGGCTTCAAAAATATTTTTCTGTCTTACCCCAGCCGCCATTTCTGCCACATAAGATCTCTGAGAATGATTTAATGTTCCCCATACTTCATTAAGATTGTCAAGTGTATCACTTATATCTCGTAAATCACCATCTGCTCCACGAACAGAAACACCAACACTTTTAAGTGCTGCTTCTGCATCTGACATCTCAGCATCTGTAGTAAGTCCATCCTTACTACGGGATATTCTTGAGAAGATTGTCTTAAAGGCATTACCAATCTGAGAACCAGATACTCTGGTCTTTTCTGCTGTTGTTGATACTAATGCTGCATACTTTTCAAAACTCATACCTGCTTCATTTACAACTGAACCAGAAGTTGCAATTGACTGAGAGATTGTGTCACAACCTTTTGAGAAATCTAATGCAATCTCTGAACTGAGTTTTTCAACTGTATCCGCAACGTGCATTGCCTGATCTTCTGACAGATTGAACTGATTCAAAATACCTTGAATAGCATCCGCAGAAGATGAAGAACTCATGCCAGAAGCAGCAGATAACAATACTGTAGGTTGTGCCTTATTCAGCATGGAACTTACACTTTCGTTTTCATTTGCATAAATTGTAACCGCATCTGTGACGGTTTTTGTAGCGGCACTTAAATCTTTTGCCATACTAAGGGATTGTTGTTTCAAAGAATATAGAGATGAGCCAGACATATTACTCATAGTCATATTAACCAGAGTCATAGCCTTATTAAGATCTGTTACTGAACGTACTGCATTTTCAGTTTGATTCTTTAGAAAATTCAATGCATCTACTTTTAATTTTGTAGTTGCAATGCCTTTTAGACTTGCAGATACATTATTTGCATTGTTCTGTATCTGTTGCAAACTATTATTCATATTGCTCAAACCATTACCATTGGCATTGGCTTGTATCGTTATTTTTCTATTTTGCAAAGCCATTAGCTTCGCTTCTAACTGTGACGTATCAAGATCTGCCGTCGCTTTTATTTTAAAATCTGACATTTAAAACCTCCTTCTATATTATTATATTATGATATTACTTTAAAAAATTGTATAAGAAAAGAGACTACTTGTTGAGATAGTCCCTTATATACTTAATATTTAAAAAGGAAAAACGCCTAATATGAATTAGACGTTTCCCAAGCAGTTTATAACCATTGGAATGATTTTAGTTTCACTCTTATAATAAGAAGTGCAAAATCATTATCCCCAATGTACAACAGAGAAGCTTAGATTTAATCAAAATCTCTCTGCAACAGTCTTAACTTTTATCATTATAATATAATATATGATTTAGTTTGTCAAGTGTTAATTTGTAAATCACTTATAAATTATATACCATTTTTATTTTTTCCTTTATTTCGCTTATTGTATTCTCATCAAGATCACACATTTTTTCTGTTAGCCTAGATTTAGAAATACATCTTGCATGTTCTACTTTAATATATGACGCTTTTGTCATTTTATCATTTAAAAATTCTACTTGTGTATCTAATTTCCGCTTTTTATTTCCGTCCTTATCATAAGCCGAAGTAAATGGAGCAACCAGAACAGTTGGGCTATGCATTGATTCTCTAGTGTCTTGAACAATTACTACTGGACGACTAACCCCATTCTGCTCACTTCCAATATTTTTCCCCAATGCACATCCATAGACTTCCCATTGTTTTACAGCTCTTGGACGATATTTTCTATATTTAGTTGATTGATATTTTTCGTGTCTGTTTTTTTCAACTGTATCTAATCTAATTTTTTCTTGTGTCCACTTTAAAATAGGAATTGCTATATCCGCATTTCGACTTGTAATTGTAGCTTCTATGTCATTTAATAAATTTAAAACTTGTTGTTTCTTTGTAATATATTTTCCCATAAGTTTTTCCATCCCATAATAGCTTTTTTACTATTATACGACAGAGTACGATATATTACAATTCAAAATATGCTATTGTAACTGTTTATTTAAACCGCTTCCCAAACGATGCATCTATATTTTTCTGCACATCTGCTTCGGTCTTCGCCCAGAATCCACCATTACCAAGTAAGCTACCAGATTCTGCATAGTTATATATTGTATTTGTATCTCTTCCTGCCGGAGAATAAGCATATCCTGTATTTAATGATAACTCACCAGACATACCAGAAACAGACATTGTTGGTGATTCCCTTAATGCTCCTGTCCTATGATAGACCCCTTCTGGTGCAGCATAGAAATTCCCAACATTATCTTTTGCATCCTTATAGGATTTCTCCATTGTCTCTTGCATTGCTTCTTCAACTTCTTTTTTTATAGCCGCCTTGAGTGCGCCTAATGATGTAAATGTACCACCCATTTGTTTTTCTCAACTTTCTTGAAATATTGGCAGAAATGCCATGATTTTACTTGATACGATTAAGCCAGGATTCTGACTTGAATTTTAATTGTTTATAAATAGAATTGATTTGTTGTTGCTCACAACTGTCTGTTGTGTTGATATACTTTTCGTTTAATAACTGAATCAGATAAATATAATCATGTTGATTTAATTCACATAATATCATGCAATCACTCCTATAGGTAAGAAATCACTGTGTAAGATAGTTCTGTAATCTTTTAAAACATGCAGGACAGAGATCAATTTTATCGTGTGCAAACTGAGATAAAAGGCTTCCATTGATTCTTGTCACTTTTGCAATATAAGTCTGTTTTTCTCTAATAGTTCTTTCTCTGTACATTTTTCTTAAGTCGTCCTGTGTCAATGTTCTTTCACCTCCGAGATTAAATGATTTTTTAGTAAAATATTTTTTAAAAATATATACCAGATATAAGCATCTGGCATATATTTCGATTGTAGTTCACATATGGGAGTTATATTATAACGACATAATGTCGATAATATCAGCGATACAGCCACAATCGTTTTGGGATTCAACTGTGGCTGTGTGGGGAGAGGTACTAGGCTTACGGTCTTTTCTTTCTCCCTCATAGAGAGATATTCAAAAGCCCGTAAAATCAAGGGTTTACGCAATTTTAGGTGGAGTTTTTTGTGTATTTTGGTCATTTATAAAGCATTTCAGGAATATGTTTTTGTTATATTCATACAAAGAAACTAATAACTTAGTTCTAATATTACAATGCTGACTAAATGCGTATTGGATTAATGATCCCATTGTAGCTTTATTAATTTTCAGTTTCTTTAATTTTGCCATACATCCTTCAAATTCAAATGACACCTGCTCAGAATAATCTTTTTCATTCGTACTAATCCGTTTCACACGTCTATAATATTCTTCAACAATTGATGTTATTTTGTAATATTGCTTACTGTCTCGCTTAAATCCTGCAAATTCATTTTTGTCATATCGGAAAACATAAGAAATCCCATCCGTCACTGTCTGATATTGCTTTTGTTTTCGTGTATCAATTACTTTCTCATCAATGAGTTTATATATAATATCCATAGGACAGATAAACTCTCCAATCTGTTTATCTGGAATATTCTTTTTAGAATCTTTCATTTCCATGATTTCCGCATAGAATCGAGGATAATAAACACCTTTATTGTCATCTGTCCATTTACTCTCAATAATTTCCTTACATATTATACTTAATCTTCTTAACTCTGATGTGACTTCTACGTCAAAAATGCGTTTTGCAGAATCAATTGCCACTTGTGCCAAAACAGAGCAAATAACAAATATATTCAATAATCTATTATCTTTAATATTATCTTTAAAGCCATCGTTATAATAGTAGCTTAATGCCAACTGAGCCAAGTTGCTTGCATATCCTACATCATTCTGGGACAGAGCAATTTTATAATCCATATCATAATATGACTTCATATCTTTACCATATTTACTGGCTCCCAGTAGCGGAATTTCATTAATAATTGTTGCATATTCACTATATGATTTTCTCGCCAAATCAACAATATCTTTCTGATTGGTAACAAAAACGCTGTCTGTGTCCAGATCCTGCCCGTTGAGACGATCCTGTACATCTGTACATATCCCATTAATCACAATTACATTGTCACTCAGTTTAGGAAAATATTTTTGTAATATATCAGGATGCTTATTAATCAAGTATACAATATTATTAGGGCTGTTGTGTGGACTTCGGAAACCTGCCAGACATTCACCATCATTAAATCTTGTGGTGTAGCATTCAATCCCATCATCCCTTTGAGTAAAGCAATTGAAACAGTCATCCTCTACATATCCATCATTTGTCTTTAATTCACCTGTAATATATTTTAAAAGTGCGACAGGATTACCGCATATTGTTAGATTGTCCCCATACTGCAAGAGCTTTCCTAATTTTAATCTTTTGTTCTTGAATTGTGACAGCATATCACGCTTTTTCTTTTTAAAAAATGGTGTATACCTAAAGTGGGAATTGATTTTATCCAGATCAATCAGCATATTATTGATACTGTATTTTTTTGACGCACCAATTTTTAGATACTCAATAAAAGCATCATCATCTATAATCATATTATTGTAATAATCAATACTTGTTTTAGCTATGTTCTCTAACACTTTTCTGTCTACTGTTGGCAAGCTATTATTTATCTGGTATGAACTACGTTGGAGATCACCATACTTGCTCTTGTGTGCTGTCTTTACAATCGTAAATTGCTCTCCATCTTTTTTCATAAAGCGTTTGTAATACTTATAAGCTTCGGCATCTGTATTTCCCATCAGTTCCTTAAATTTCAACCATTTGATAGAATTATCCGTCACAATCACTTTTACATCAGATACTTTCATGACATTTCCAAACATGTCCGTAACTGTTGCTGTCTCGTATTCAGTTTTGTAATAATCTTTAAAATACTGTTGGATATTGCCTCGAAATAGGCATGATTTAAAGAAGTGACTCCTGCAATAGATAAAGCCTTCCATGTCCTCTGGAAATATGGAATCATCAATTAATCCCATTCCATCCCATAAGGTATTTGTTACTTTGTAATCATCTTACGCTTCCACAAGACATTGTTTATCATTATTTATCTTCACAAGCAATGCAGGAATATTGACTGCTGCTTTTAAGTCCTTTACAATCAGCATATTTTTTAATGGAATATGAATATAATCCAATGCTGTTGCTGTGATCAGTGTACTGTATGCAGATAGCTCTACAATTTTAGCATTCTTATCTGGCATTTTTTCATATATTCCCATTGTCAAATAATTTCTTGCTGTATCCAGTAACTTATCTTTTATAAAAATGCACTCGCCTTTTTTAGCTTTGCCAGGACTCCGCATAAGCATTTTATAACAGATATTTTCATCTGCTTCTGGAATTGGCATCCCTGTTGTTTTATCATATTTATGCCATGTAATATTAACACCATTGGTATAGTAATCTTTTCTAAGATTTTTTGTGGATACTCCATCTTGTACACCGTCTGGTTTCTCGTTTTCATCACAGCATAATTCTTTTTCACTGTATTGTGGAACAGAGTATTCAAACTTCATTGAAATAAGATCAACACTTTCTTTTTTAGAAACTCTAACCCCATGTTTAAGCATATATCTTGAAAAGATGCTGTCGTTTATGACAGCATTTCTCCATGTTAATCTGCAATCCTGTATATCTTTCTCTTGAATTTCTTTCTTGCTATTCTTATCATATTTATAACCATTATTCACCTGATAAACCCTATTCGCTTGCACACTCCGGATTTTAAATGTGCAATCTTCTTTTTCTTTCTTACTTATGACAACCATCTCCCATCACTCTCTGATTTCAATATTCACATTATATTTATCCATTAATCTTAATAACAATTTCTTTGACATTAATTCTATATTTCCATGATTGTTAAAGATATATGTGTCCCAAGGCGTTGTAATAAACTCACATTCGTACCATTTATTATTATGTCTCACTGTCAAATCCCTATCATATTCATCACAATATTTACGTTCTTTCTGATGTTCTTCTTCTGATATTTCTTTAATCCAAAATGTAGGTATTGCGTAATACCCATAGTTACATTTACCACTACGCACATATTCCATAGCTTCCTCTTTTGTTCTAAAAATTAATGACGGACGGCTGTCACCAGAGAATAAACTCCATCCATCTTCCATACCCTCTTCATACTTAACTGCATAGAATCCTGTTTTATCTTTACGCATCTCAGTAAACAAACTACCACTTTCCATGCCAAATTCAGGATCAGTGCGTTCATCATTCTCTGATTCTGTACATTTATCACTTTCTGATTCATCTGCTTCACTTTCCAATTCATAACCTAAATCCCAAGGTGAAGAATTCAAAACATATAATTTATTATCCTTATACATCACCCATGAATCAATTTCTGTATATTGATAGAATTTGCCATCATCTTTTATAACATTTTCATCTAATCCATATTTACACAGGAAAGTATATTCGTACTTTGAAATGCTTTTTAAAAATACTGGAACAACATCTGCATATTCCGCATTTAGATTATTTTTTATATACTTTTTTGCATCTTTTTCTGAGTTGAATATTCTAGGAAGAGTATATCCTTCATTTATATCTGCAAAATCTTTTACAATCCACGCATCTTCCATACCGTTGTGATACTCAGTTGCAAATATAGTCTCTTTTTTAGAAAAGACATCCATATGTTTTAATAATTTTTTCTTCATTACTCATAATCTCCTTTCATTCTTCAAAGAAATACCGATTTTATCGTAAATAAATATCTAACTCAGCAGCAGAAATCATTTAATGATCTTAATATGACTCTGTTTCTTATTATCCATTTTAATAATTTCACCTGTCTGATTATCCTGTATAAGTCCTGCATCTTTATTAATACTATAAGATGGAATATTATACATTTCGGAAAATACTTCTGCGAATCCTTTACCAGTTTTCTTCTTATGCAAATCACTGATAAGACACATATATTCCATCAAAATGCGTTCTAAATCTTCATTGCAATAATCCCCACATAAGACTGAATACATTATCTCTTCCAATTGGTTTGTCCCAATCCATCTTAGATAAGACATCTACGGTATAAAAATAATCCTTACACTGGTATAATTCTCCATCGTAATCTTTTCTTATTGGAAATATAGATAACAGGTCACGAATAGTCAGGAATCCGATAAAGTTATATACTCGGTCAATAGTATCATACAAATTCTGTCTTACTTCTTCTGGCTGCTCATATCTTTTGCCATCAACCTTATACAGTTCTTCGCCCTGTCTATCAATATCAAGCAAACTGATTACATGCTTAGTGCCGATAAAAGCTAACTTAACCGCCTGTTCATGAGAGAGATCACCTTTATCTATACATTCTTCCAATCCTTTTTGCAGTTCTCTGTTATAATACTTCGACCAAACATCAGCATATTTCAAGGTTCTTTTTGCATCCTTTATTAAATTCTGAGTTTGACCGCCATTAATCATTTTTATTTTATTGCTCATGCTACATTCCTTTCCTTACTCATTCTGTTTAGTGTTTCAGTACAGGTATTTAACAATTCTTCATTCACTAAATTGTGAGGATTATAACCAACTGCAAATAATAATAGAAGCTTCATATTCCTGTATGCTGTAGAATTATCATCCAATTTTTGTTTCTCTTTCAGCGCATTCAAATTATCAAATGCAATCACAAATTTGTCATATACTATCTGTTCTTCATCAGGCATCTTTTCGTATGCATAAGCATCATATATCTGACATAGTACATGGAATATTGCGGAATCATCACTACACGTAGTTTCATTGATATAAAGACAGTAATGTATCAATTCATGCCGTAATCGTTGTTTGATTTCCTCTTCCTTATCCATACAGCAATAAATATTAATAACACTCTGATTTCCAATGGCTTTCATATCACCAGTTACCAATGTATCAGATTTAAAATCAGTATCTTTGCGATAATCTGTATGAAACACTATTGGAAGATTCTCTGAATCTACTGACAACATAAGTGTTTCAGTCTCATTCATTGTATAAGTGAAATCCTTTTTTAACTTCTCTGCAAATTCTTTAGCATATTGCAAATAATCTTTGTATCTTTCTCCAAACTTAGCATAATAATCTTTGGAAAACTCTATATCCTCTTTTATCTGGAACATCTCATTCATTAACTGTTTTCTATTCTTAATTGTAACGATTCCTTTTACATCTGGTTTGTTACCGAAGAAATAGTTTCTAATCCATTCTCCGTCAAAAAGAGAAACGTCTACCTTCATATGCTTACATTCAGAACACCCCATACAATTATCCTTGTTGCATTGATAGAAGTTCCCGTATGAAACATCTTCGCCATTATATTTCATACAGATGTCTCTATAGGAATCTTCTTCAATATTATAATAACCGCTCTCTTCATCTTCTAATAATGGATCAATAATCAAATGTAGCATATCTATAAATTCTCTTTTAAGTGACATCGTTTATCCCCCTCACGCAATCTTCTTATTTCTTGCACCATATACAACAGGTTCAGTATCACCATCAACGCACTCAGCATTTACAACTACTTTCTTTGCACTCTTCATATCAGGCAACTCAAACATAGTCTTTTGTAATACATTCTCCACAATGCTTCTTAATCCTCTTGCACCAATACGCTTTTCATTTGCTATAGCAGCAATTTTCATTAAAGCATCTTTCTCAAACTGTAACTTGACATCATCCATTGCAAATAGCTCCTGGAACTGTCGCACAATTGCATTCTTTGGTTCAGTAAGGATTCTTACCATATCATTCTCCGTCAGTGGTGCAAGCGTTGTGATTACTGGTAAACGTCCGATAAACTCAGGCATCATGCCATATCTTACAAGATCATGCTGTTGTACATTTTCAAGTGTAAATTCTTCATTAGATATATTCTCCGCACCAACACCAAAGCCAATAGTTCTGTTTACTTTCTTATCTTGATTAATAAGCTTCTCCAATCCGTCAAATGCACCACCACAGATAAACAGAATATTTGTTGTATCAATATTGACACATTCAGCATTCGGATGTTTACGTCCACCACCAAGCGGAACTCTTGCAATTGTACCTTCCAGAATTTTTAATAATGCTTGTTGGACTCCTTCGCCACTGACATCTCTTGTAAGAGAAGTATTCTCACCTCTTAAAGCCAATTTATCAATCTCATCAATATAAATGATACCCTGTTGTGTTTTCTCTAAATTACCCTCTGATTTCTCATACAGTTTAAGAAGAATATTTTCAACATCATCTCCGACATAACCGGCTTCTGTAAGAGATGTAGCATCTGCGATAGCAAGCGGAACACCAAGATATTTTGCTAAACATTTAATAAGGAAGGTTTTACCACATCCTGTATTTCCAATCATAAGAATATTGGATTTCTCAATCTCAACATCTGATTTCTTTTTCTGATGCATACGCTTATAGTGATTATACACAGCAACAGATAAAGCTTTCTTTGCATCATCCTGTCCAATCACATACTGATCCAGATAAGATTTAATCTGTGAAGGTGTTGCATCTATATGTTCCTGATATTCTCTTAATTTTGTTTCTCTTTCTGCCCTCTCAGATAACATATCATGTGCATTCTCTACACATTCATCACAAATATATCCATAATTGCCTTCTAGCAAATGCAATACTTGTGATTTACTTTTACCGCACATATAACAAATTTCATTTGGATTTTTAATTCTCTTTGCCATTATTATTCTCCCTTAAACAATTAAACTAATATATCTCAACTGCTTTTCTCTCTATGATATTTTTCTTGCTTTAGCAAGGAAAATAATTCAGTGAGTTGCTTGTCAACTCGCTGCCTACCTGTCGGAGACATATATTAAAGAAGTAACACATATTTCCCTGTATCAATCAAATCAATAACTGTCTTTACCATTGTCTTAGGAGCGGTATCCGTATATACTTTTGTAGATTTTGTATTCTGTATGATTTCTCTCATAGAATGTTTATCCAGCAGCAGGGAACGTAATTTCTCTCTATATCCCATCCATTCAAGTCTATCTGCTCTATAGTTACTAGCATCTGCTGATCCAGTAAGATCCTCATACCATTTGCTCCATTTCTTCTCTAAATATGCATTCTTACTGATAACCTTTTCACAAGTCATCAGACAGGCATATATTAATTCTTCACTGATTAGTCCATTGGATAAATTCTCTTTCTCATGCTGTATCGTTTTTCTATACATATGTGTTCGCCTTTCTGTTTGCATCTTATGTCTCTGACAGTAGACTCCTAATTTCTGCCCACAAGCAAGCTTGTGAACAGAGAATTAGTAGCATCACAATGTGCAATTTTTTACATTTCTCCGCTACGCTACGAAACATAAAAAATATGACACATTCTGAACATATACTTTTTAAGCAGATTATTTATGATATTATGATTAATTAATATAGTATTACCTTATTCTTTTCTTTACGGAAAGACCCCTGAAACCCTTGTAAATAGGGCATTTCAGAAGCCAAATGTGAAATTTTAGAAGCTCATTTTTCACATTTTATATTTATAAAAATTATTTTTAATCTTATATAATTTCTGCTTTTCATCAGACTTAAAATTGGCATTCCACTATATATATAGTGAAGTGTCAATCCTAAGTCCAGAATATTTATTCAAGTATCCAATATGTCTTATTTCGCATAGGATTGATTGATCCATCTAATAAAATTTTTCGATTATCCACTAGATTTTTTCTAGTGAGTTTTCCATTTGAATCCAACTGTTTGTTACGGAATCTACATTTATATTGTTTTTCATATTGGTCTTCAAGAGCACCATTTAAAGTATTTATTCCTGCTCTTCTGAGTTTGACACCTATATCTTCAAATCGTTTTACAATTCTCTTACGATCATCAGCATATAACCATTTTCCTTCTATTGATTTTAAATACTCCAAAAATTCATCTGTTTCTTTAACTTGCATATCTAAGTCCAATGATTTTGATGCCAATTCTTCTCCAAGTAAACACATCATAATATTTTTATAACTGGATTCTTTCATATCTCTTAACGTATCAGTATCCATCAGATATTTTTTTAATCGCATTCTGTTATATCGTAATTTGCTTTTCTCTTTTTCCGGGTCAAACTGCGTATAAAATATCTTATTGGTACGAAGCATTTTACGGTTATGACCATACTTTTTAAAAAAAGCTTCATAATTTGTTCTATATAACATTACTGGCTCTATTTGACATTCATTTGTATTAATCAATCCCTGTAATGCTTGTCCTGTATAATTTTTAATATAGAATGTGCAATGGTCATCATCTGATATTTTTCGTTTTCTTCCAAGTGCCTGAATTGCAGAATCTACATCTAATATTTCAGAGAAAATATGCTTTATTTTCTTGTCTTTGATATCAACTCCGTTATCCAAAACCTTTGTAGTAATAAGTATTCTTTTATCAAATGTTACACTTCCATCATCATGTTCATAAATACAATTTTTATCACAAATCTCTTGTACTTTCCTTGCATTTTTAGATGCAATATAATTGGCTTTATCTCCATATTTTTTATAGAGTTCTGACATTCTGGATATTGAATTACAAAATATAATAATCTTGCTATCAGGCTCATTTTCTAATATAGAATCCACTTTCGGAATCAATAATTTTTTATCATAAAAATACACATTGTCTACATAATCATATGTCTTTGGTATTTCAAAACAGGGAATATTACCCTTTTCTTTCTTCAACCAGTAAAAAAATACTTTTGCAGTAGCACTGATGTAAATTATAACGCTCTCTTTTCGCTTCCATATAAAATCATATGCTATATCTGTATACTCGTTAAAAAGCGCATCATCTGTGAAATAATGAGATTCATCAGCAATGATATAGTCAAAACGCCCTATCTCTTTATTGTGTCTTATTTTGCTTTGCACTGATTGATATGTAGTCACACATATTACATCTTCTAAATTTAAAGCCTTTACTTTTTCATATGTTTGCATTCTTAATTGCGCTCTGTTACATAGGTATATGATTTTTTGATCTGTTTCTTTCGCATATTTCCCAAGAATATTTACTATGAAATATGTTTTCCCCGTACCTGTACCACCATCAAAAATAACCTGTGTATTTTTCCAGTCTTTATATGATGTTCCGATAAGATCTGAAAAATATTTTTTCTTGTTGTTGCCGTTTGCCATATGCGTCACACTCCCTTCGGGAATTGCATCATCATATGGTGAAGTGCAGGTGTATCTTCAAACAGAAATACTTTATATTTTGCATCCTTTTCGGAATCTTCCACTTTAAGAATCTTGAATCCGTTATTGCAAAGCCAATTAGTCATATTAAGTGATCTGACTATGTACATTGGTGTTTTAGCTCCTGTATACATTCTTCTTTCATCCTTTCCTTATTTTTTCATCGGTAGAACTAAGGAAATCCCTTATGATGTTCTTTACCAGTTCACAAACTGACCTATATTAATAGTTATTCTTCAATAATCTTGAATGTATCTTTCTCAATTTCTACCATTACACCACAATGTTTCAATACCAGAGCATTCTTCTCCACGCCTAACTCTTCTTCCATGCACTGTAAAGATTTCTGTAACACCTGTCCACATTCCTCTAACGGATTACTGCTCATATCTAATGTACAGAAATAAATATCTTTCTCTGTCTGTCCAATCTTCAGTGTAAACAGCACATCACCATCCTGTTTAAATACTAAGATTCCACCTACATCAAATTTCTGCTCTGAAAGCATATCACCGGTTGCCTGTTTGATATCCTCAGTGCAAAGTGCCTGTTTACCACCACAATCACACATCGGTGCTTTTAAAAAGTTGATAGTGCTATCCAGTCCAAGTGTTCCAAATGTTACGTTATTAAGTTCTCTGTTCATCATCATAATTTTTTCTCCTTTTCTTATCCACTTTATAATTTTCTGTTGCAATTATTTATCGTGTCTCTTAAAGAACAGCATATCAATCTCCATGAACGGCTGATTATATGGCTTGACAATGATTGATCTGGAGTCTGCATTATCTTTAGCATAGATTTCATTGATTGAATCATCCGTTACAGGCACTTCAAATGATGTAAAATCATCACTGATATGTAACTTCCAATCACTATCATCCAGTGTATTAACATAAGTGCGGATACAGTTACGCATTTTCAAATCAAATCCAAAGACATCTGTGATTCTGGTGAATACACAGTAATACTCATTTTTCTTATGCAGCACATCCTCTAAGAAGTCATTCAATTCATATACATCCATTTCATCATACTCATCTGTGCGGTTTTCGCTTCCAGATACATTAATAATCATGAAATATACTGTTAAACTGTTTTTCAATTTGCAAGTAATATACAGTGTATCTACATCTGTATTGTATTCACCTTCGGCACTGATGATATCGTTCTTTTTCAGATGATATGCCACATCATCAAAGCCAATACAGGTCTGAGAAAATTCATATTCATCCTTACGGTCTTCGCATTTATTTACCTGCATAGATACAACACTGTCACCATCAGATGTCTTAACTGCAAGTCTTGTAAGGCAAAAATCATTCACCACACTGAATAAAACCTTTGTCTCAATTTTTCTTCCTTCTTTTACTGCTTCTACAATTTTGTTCATAGTTTTATGATCTCCTTTTTCTTATCTGTTCTATATCGTTCTCTGTTACTTAGTTCCTATGAAATTAACTCAGCATACTTAGCAAGCTCATTAAAATACATTCCCTGCTCCGGGGACTGAATCACATTATTCTCATTCACAACATGATAGACCTCAACACCGTAAGCATTTTGAAATTTATTTACATACAGTCCTTCTTTTTTCAAAGCTTTTCGGATCATACCTAATGTGAGTACAGGTGTTACATTTGTTGCAAGTAATCCTTTGTCATTCTTTCCTGGCTCAAACTCAACTGTATCGTTCTTATCAAGATACTTCCTTCCTTTTGGTAAGTTGATACTGGAATAATGCATAAAGTAATCTGTATCATCCACTGTAATAAATCCGTAACCTTTCTCTCCGTCAAACCATTTAACTGTTCCTGTTAATACATTCTTCTCTTCTGACATTTTCAATTTTTCCTTTCTCTCTATATATAATCAGTACGGGAATCGAACCCGTGTTACCTATTAGTTTTCTATTTCATTTAGTAATCTGTATATAGCAGCATATCTTTAATCTCTTGTGGTGTGACACCATCCGCAACATCAAGTTTAATCACCATATACACATCAGAGTAATTGAGCCTTCCAATGTCTAATGTGATAGGATTAGTTACAGCATCAAATTTAAAATCAATCATCTCTGCGAAGTAACCAGATTCACATAGAAATTCTAGTTCTTCTACAAACTGATCAGATGCATATGCATCATCTCCGCTATCCTTGAATGCTTTGACTGATATAACGGATAACTTCTTATTATTAATGGCATTCAATACTTTCTCAGGTGTTGTATTTCTCTTCATGTTCTGCTCCGTATTCTTAGGTACATTGCACCAGATAATACCGATACAATGCACTGTATATTATTTTTCTGCAACTTTGATGACACTTAACATCCACATGGATATTTCATGCTATCATCTAATAATTCTTGACAATCATTTACATAATCCCAAACTTCTTCAAGTGACATACCTTTATCAGATGTCTGGATAGCATTATTGTCATCCAGTACAAGTCAAACTCTATTTCCGTATTCATCTTTCTTTGATTTCAGATGAAGATGCTCTTTACCTAATGCTTTACGCACCATATTTAATGTAAGAATTGGCTTTACATTATACGCACACACTGATCCTTTATCATTTGGCTCACTTACATTAAATTCTACGTTGTCATCAGCATTTGGTTTACCGCCGTAGTTCTTATTCAGACCGCTGATATGAAAGAAATACTCCTTCCCATCACTTGTACCAATGAATCCGTAGCATTTTTGCTGATTGTAATATTTAACAGTTCCGTACACTTTATTAATTCTCCCCTTTCCTTATCGAATAACATATCTGACAGTTGGAAGCTGGAATTACACATCCCGATTCCACCACTTTTGCATTGTTCAATAAATCAATTACACATCGTACCCGCCCTTGATAAACGCTTGGAATATGTATATGATATATGTGAATTGCATCTTCATTTTTCTTTTGACATTCAACAACATATTCTCTTTGATAATTAAGATTGTTTCTGTTTTTATATATCTTGCAAATGTTTATATCTCTTTCTTCGCAAAAATCATTAAACATAGTTATTGCATTGTTGATATACTGAACATCAAACTTTGTCAGATGTTCAATGATTAAACAGTTTTTATACCACACCTTAATATTAAGAACATTCGGCACCATTGTTGACACTCTAAGATCAACTTCATCTATGAGTTGGCTCTTACACTCTTCTACTTGTTCACTTAAAGGCTTAATTCCAGAATGTGCCAATGACTTATAATATTCGTTAGCTTCATCATAGGTTGAAAATATATCGCACAAATTATATGGTGGATAACTTATAGCAAAATCGCAGCATTGATCTTCAACCCAAACGATATATTTGCCTTTATATTTTGTCATTACAACATAAGCAGGTATATGATTCTCATTGTACGATGACTCTTCCTCAAAGAATCCATAAACATCACTTTTAATTTCTTCGGTATCTTCCAAATCATCAATATAATCAATGAACTCTGTAATTTTATCTTCCGTATCTAATCCAATTGCCCGAAATTTTTCATTCATATGAATTGATTCTCCTTTTATCTATCCGCATTGAAATCAACAAAAAATATCTGTCTCTCACATTCATCCTTATATTTCGGATATGTATTAGCAATTTTTTCAAGTACCGCAATTTTAACTTCTGGATAAGCTTCTACTGATCCTACTTTTCCATCAATACTGCCAAGAAAATTATCATAACTTACCAAATTATGTCTGATATAGTTTACAATCCAACGATTGATAGTTTCTTCATCGGCTGTATAAGCATTTTTCATATATGGCTCATCAATCCAATCACCATTTAAAGAACATGGATGACATTGATACCACTCTTGTTTTGCTTTTAGTGCCTTAGTCTTTAATTCTTCATCCGATAAAACTTTTATAGTAATTGAATCTATAAACAACTGAACACTATGATTCATATTGCTATACTTAGTTTCGACTGCTTTACTTGCTGATTTCTTACGCTTATTAGCTTTCTCCATAGCATCTTGAAATTCTGATGTTGTCATTACCTGCTTAACGGTATCTTCATCCCACAATCTCATAGGAGCAGCCTTTCTATAATGAGGATTCGCTTTTAATACTGGATCTGGAAGAAATTTACTGATTAAACTTTTCGTCCATCCATACTCTTCAATAATTCTTGACTGAGTAATCATTTTATTATCATTCATAATACATAGCTCTCCTTTCTCTCAGTGGACAGATGCAACTCCATCCACTGATATATATTTCTCTGTGTGTCTTAAAGTTCCACTACATATTTACGTGATGGAATCTCAATCTCTTTATCAAGTTTAATTGACTGATTCACAATCATTCTGAGGACTTTGCAAACATACTCTTCGTCACCTCTGATTTCAGAAGGCTTCGTCAGTATCAGATATGGATTAAGTTCATTGGCATGTTTTACAAGGAAATCCGCATACATATCATCAATCTGTTCTGCCTTTGGTAACGTCTGAAATTCAAGCCCTGTATTAATTATGGAAGGAAGTTCAACTTCTCTTCTGTTTGCCTTACGAGAATCATCAATATAATCCTGTAATGATTTATTGAGACCATCGGCACAAGCTCCCATGAAGAAATTACAAGTATTTGCCATATGGTACACTGTATCTCTGACGTAGACTCTATCTTCCATCGGAATCAGGTTAAATTTCAATGATGTCAAAGTGTCCAGATACTCCATTCCCAGTGTAATAAGCACTTTGGAATATAGATTCTTGACTAATGTACTTCCCATCCATTTGGTATAAACTTCGTTGAATAATTCCATAACTTCTGGATCTGCGTTAGGATCTTTCAGATTCTCATCCTGTTTTAATTCATTGATTGGGATATCCCACTTTCCCATATCAACAAAATTGTGCTTGCTGTTGGTGTTTCTTCCTATATTATTGTTTCTCTGCTCTTTCGCTGCTTTTCTTCTTTCTGCTCTGTTCATGCTCTGAATCCTCCCTGTATTAACGTCTGATTACGATAAAATTGATATTGTATACTTTCATGCGAATGGAATAACAGGTATCTCTCTCGCTGATTTTATTAATGCACTCAATACTGTCTGTCTTGAGTGTAAGTGACGCTTCGTCCTTAGATGAGAAAGTAATCTCTTTCTTGTTTTTGTCATAGTGAACTTCTGCAAAAGGAATTGCTACTCCCATTATTTTTTCACATACTTCATATGAATTGATAGCAATCATTACTTTTGCATCTCCAACCCACTTCATAAACTGTTCTACTGTTGCTGAATTTTTGGTCATCATGTCTCTTGCCCTCCGTATAAATTATTTAATTTCTGGTGTCATAGTTACTGTGAATCTCATTTCACTCTCTTCTAAAGTAATAAAATAGCATTCATCATTTACAGGTGCGATACTGTCAATACAATATGTTTTAAGTGTCAAACTTGCATTGCATCCGTAATAAAATGTCAGTTCCTCTTCTTCATCATCATAAGAAACACTTGCATTACTTATCTGCATTGCAGCACCACCGTATACACTTGGCTCAATATCTAAGTGTGAATTACCAATCCGTTTCATAAATTCCTCGACTGTGATATAAAGATTTCCCATTGCTATGTCCTCCTGTGTTCTTACTTGTTGTTTTGTTATAGGCTACTTGTATATTCTCTATCTGTTACTTGTTCATAGTTGTTCGTAACTTCTCAATCTAACCCTTCCAATAGTTCCAGACTTGTACGTTTACGCTTACTTACTGACTTACTATCTTGAATAACTGGACCCTCAATCTCTTCTAAATCATCAAGTAGAGTTAAAGATTGTCTACGATTGAGTCTGGCACGTTGTTCATCTGAAGCTTCTTTACCAAGTTTCTTAATATATTCAACTGGAAAAGATAATCCTGACGCACAAGCTATATTGACCGCTCCATTAGATCCCGTAAAAATGTTCTCTGGAACACCAATAGCTTTTTCAATTTCATGCTCATCAATCTTATTTTTACCCTGATTGATGATTCCAAGGTTTCCAACAATACCATCTGCATTGATAGGAAGAAAAATATTTTTTACAGTTAATGCTTTTACCATATCAGAAGTAGTTACTTTGTTATTCTCTGAATTTTTATCGGATAACATAGCAATCACAAATGCACCGTTATCTTTCAGCATCTTCATCTTTTCAGAATCATCAAAGTTTGATCCACTGGAATAGGAAGTATCACTTAAAAATGCATCCAACATATTTACCAGAATCGTATTAATCTTTTTCAAATCGGAATAAGCTTCATTATTTACAAAGATGATGGCACCCAGTTCTTCAATCTGCATGAGTTCTTTTGCCACGTTATACGCATTCAGTCTTTTCTGGATTGACTCATCTTGTCTTGGCATAAGAATTACTGGAACAACAATCTTATCTAGATTTTGCACCAGAATGTCAGATACAAATGGAATACATCCTGATCCTGTTGAACCACCGGCAGAAGCAATCACAATAATGATTTTCTTCTCTATTTCCTTAAGTTTCTTCAATATATGCTTGTTACCCTTTAATGCTCCATAGGCAAGCTCTCTATTTCCCGCAAGACCGTCATATCCTTCAAGCCTCATACTATTTTTTGCATTGGGAATACTTTTAATATCCTGTTCTGATCCGTTTACCGAATATGTAAGATAATTTCTCTCCTGGAACTCATAAGTTACAGTCATACCGCCTAAACCTAAACCAATAACTGCCGTTGAATCTTTAAGCATGTTCGTTCTCCTCTTCATTCTTTATTAACTTCAACCCTTTTTCTGTAATGTAGTATGTGTATGCTTGCCAATCTCCACATCCACGCTCTACATATCCTTGCTCTCGTAATTTTTTTATTTTTCGAGAAGTTGTTGTTCTGCATGATTTTGACATTTCCATGATTTCCTGTAATGTCATGCTGTGAAAATGACTGGTACAGTTTTTCTTTTTCAAAATCTTTAGAATCACATAACCCAATCTGTTCATTTGATAAATCACCTCCCGTATTTATCACTTTCCTGTTTATTAGTTAGTCCATAATGTGCTATAGGATAGTAATACAATTTCAATAGTGTTGTATAACTGACCACTGAAAGGTAAAAATTTTTGATTCCATCCATGTAATCAAGATGAAATCATTGTTTCAAATTATTACTTCTTTTTGTTCTTTTTTGCCGCCTTTTTACGTTTTCTCTCAAAACTCTCCCATGCTTTACGGCTTGTGTTTGCATCTTTAGCAGTATTGAACATATACTGTATAGAACGTACAAATATAGATTCACCTGCTTTTACACGCACTTTCCCCTTGGGTAATACTTCAAGAATCTTTACCGTAGTCACACCACTCCATGAAGGAGTATAGTAGTTCTGCTTCTCGAAAACGATTTTCTCAGCATTAATCATAATGCGATCCTCCTGTTATTCAATTTTCATAGTACATTTGGGTGCAGGAAATAAACCGATCTGCAAATGCACAAAAGTACATAGCTTACCTGTCATATCTCGCTGCTCTTAAATTTTTTTACGGGAAATAAACTGTGCAGACTTGCACAAAAATGAAATTTATGATACACTTATTCTTGTTCAAGGAAAAGTATAGACTTCATTCGTGATGCCTGTACAATTACATACTGGATTGAGTCGTAGGAAGCTCTTTCCAAACTAAAGGGAAGTTTCAGCGTTGTAGGAGATGCTGTTTACTTTCCTTTTTTATTTGCCGTAACATCATTATATACCCAAACATTTGTTTGTGTCAACCTATAATGTTACGATTTGATTAAGTTCCGTTTACTCGTTCCAATGTGTCTGTTATCCCATCAACTGAGCAGCTATGTTTCTTCGTTCTGCTCTGTATCTTGTTTACATTCTGAATTATAGCACATAGAAATAGGTTTTGCAATACCTAATTTTAGGTTTTTAAAAACCTATCTTTTGTATATCATTCCAAGACTCTCTGTTTTCACATATAAAGTATTCTTCAAGTCCTGAATTTCCTGTATTGTTTTTTTACATAACGCAGCAATCTCCTTTTGATCTTCTATAACTTTTAGAGGAAGCATCATTTCTTCTAATCTTTTAGGATTTATAACTTTTATCGTAGTACCCGTTTGAATGCTTTTTATTTCATTCTGTCCATCCTCACTATTTAAAAACGCCTGTAGATAATAAGGATCACATTTATTCTTATCTAAACGAATCGCAATAAGATTACCAGTCAGAATAATCTTTTTATTATCTTCCGCTTTATAAACAGCCGTTTTTACAATTGAATTTTTTGCAGTAATAATCAAATCACCATCTTCTAAATAATACTTACTTAATTTATCACCCACATCTGATCTAATACCTTGAAGATTACTTACAATATATCCTTCTGGTTGAACATCAGATACATTTACTATATAAAATTGTGTTTCATTTTTATCTAATGACACTATCTCATCCAATTCCTTTGCGGTAATCTGATATCCTCGAAAAATATTTTCAGTAACACTACCTAATGCTGTTGCATTTTCTAAGATATATCTCTTTATATATATGGTAAATTCAAAATTGTAATTTTGCTCCGCAATCTCTTCTTTGCTTACAAATATTACATTTTCATTAACCGTATCACTTTTATACCATTCAAAGATTTGTTCAATATTTTCTTCTGTAAATTCTAAATGTCTTCTTTTTCTTTCATAAAGCTCTCTAGCATTTATCATTTTAATATGTTTCTTTGAATCTCTATTTTTCTTTGCAATTAATAATGAACAATTCACACCTGTACCCGGTATAATTCCACCAGGTAAGAATATTATTGTATCTAAATAATTCTTTTCAATTAAGTACTTTCTTATATCCTTATCTGTACAGTTAAATAATCCTCCATCTGGAATTAATGCACCAAGAATACCATTAGAGCTTAATATTTGCAGACCATTAATTATACCAAGCATACTTAAAGAGTATCTTTCTACATGTGATTTGAAATATTTATCATCTGTAGATAAGTGTAACATATGATACATTTCATTAACATCGTCATGAAATAATCCACGTCTTACTCCAAATGGATTTATTGTATAGATCATATCATATTTATTTAAGAATAAGTTATCTTTGAAATTCTGATCATATATACTAATCCTTGTTTTATAGGAATTAGACTCATCAAATTCTTTTATATATACATAGGCTTTTGCAGTAATATATTCTTCATATATAAATGTATATCCTATATACTTTTTTGCAATATTCGAATCATGTGCAATAGTCAAAAATCTTCCAGAACTGCTATCTAAATTTAATAAAATATCTCCTTTGTTTTCTTTAAAAATTTTTACAATTAAATCATTTATCCATTTTGCAGAAGGGATATTATATATATTGGGTGGAAATATGATATTATCCTGTAAAATATCCGCACATTTTTTTAATTCTTCTTTAGTATATTCCATTAAAAGATAGAATAATTTATCCATAACAGGAATAGGTATATTTTTATTTATAATTTCTGAACTCAACTCACGATACAATCCATTATCGTTATGTTGGGAACTGTGCAGTATAGAGAGAGAAATTTGATCTAACGCAATATTTTCTTTTTCAACTAATAAAAGTAAAGCAATTGCATCTATAACAATATGTCCAGTGTTATAGGGTACATATTCTCTTATAATGTCACAAGCCATATATATTTTTTTCGTATTATCCATATCTTTTCTCCATTTCATATCATATACATTAAGAATACAATTATACGCTTTCAAAGTCAAGGTTATTAATAACCTATTTTGTGTATCAACGAACTACCAAAAGCCCCCAGGATTAACTCCCGAGGGCTTTCATACTGCTCATATTAAATTGTGATCACATTATTCAAGCAATCAGATTATTAATGGATTTTTTCAATATGACAATAAATCTTTCATCATCCCATCTATATCTGTATATGATTTTCCAAGAGAAGAATTCTGCTTCATCTGTTGTACTTCATTAATTGCTGATATAGTCTCACTGTTTGGTGCTTCTCTGATTACTTCTTTTGATGAAGCAATTCTACCTTTTTCAATTGCAACAGTTTCTAATAGTCCCTGTATTGCACTACCAAAAAACTTACTCATATGTTAATCCTCTAATAGAATCTCACATTCTGCTGTTTACATCATTTTCAATTCTGGATTATTATAATCCTCGTATACGAAATCTGCATTCATTTCAATATCATCATGTATGGTTTCATCTACATAATACAACAATGAGTCATACAAAAAGATGATTTTACAGCCTTATATGCTTCAATTTCAGTCATATTATATTTTGCCTGTAATGTCTCAATTACTGCATTCATATATTCTTTTGCACGTTTTGTCATATTATCACTTATAATTCTATACTTCCGAAATCAATCACAAGATCATCATAAATTCCTGCTTTAATAGAAGCCTGTAATGTATACTGTTCTGTTTCGCCCTGTTCAAAATTGTACACTATAACCAGATTCTTAGATGGATCAACAATCCAGTATTCACGAATACCTGCTGTTCTATACTTGAATAGTTTTGTATAATAATCCATCTGTTTACTTGCAGGTGATACGATTTCAATAATCCAATCAGGTGCACCCTTACATCCTCTATCATCAAGCTTATCCGGATCACAGATTACAGAAATGTCTGGTTCTACATAGGTATTACTTCTTTCATCCAGATATACAGCAAACGGTGCTGCATATACTTTACATCGTCCACCATGAGAACGAATATACTCTTTAATATCTGCATACAATTCCCCTGATATCTCCTGATGTTTTCTACTAGGTGGAGCCATATAGTAAATATGACCATCAATCAGTTCTGCTCTTTCTCCCTCTGGTAATGCATATATATCATCTATAGTATAAGTTTCTTCTTTAAGTAATGGCATATTATCACCTCCCAGTGTTTTGCTATAAACATATTATAATATAGATGATACCTATTCAGCAACTTATTTTTCTGCTTCTGACAGAACAGATATAAATATTGGTATGGCAGCAGCCATCTTATACTCATTTCTTCACAATATATTGAAGAAATAACCATCAAATTTCAACGCAAATGCTTTAAAGGTAAAGTTGTTAGGGTAAATGGTTTTCGTCCAGAATTTAAGGTTATATATAAGGAATTTCAGCATAGAATTGATTCTGTGAGGGATGGGAATGGTTATGCGGATGACTGTTTTAGTTCCCTTCCGTTATATTACTGCTGTGCTGCCTGTTCCATTACAAATTCCACATCTATATTGTTCTTATCTTTATGCGCTGTATAAGTACGATATAAAGAATCTGGAATATAGGAAGATTTACATACTTCACAATGATACGATGTCAACAAGTTCCGTTTGTTCTTCCCATTTTCCAAATAATTAACAATTAATGATTCCTTTTTAGTTCCAATTTTGCATACAGGACACAGTTTTATATCATTCTTTGGAATTACTTTTATTACTGGTTTCTTTTTTATAGTAGATTCCGTATCATCATTTTTTATTAATGTTTCTTCCCTATAATATTTACAGTGACTTGATCCACCACATTTCAATAAATAATTTGCTGAATCTGTACACATACAAATGTCTTTCTTGTTATCATACTCTATACATCTGCTCTTATGACGTTTTGTATCATTTTCTTTCATATGCAAATATTCTAAATGAGAAGGTGTTCCCATTCTCTGAGATAATCCATTCATTGCAGGATCAGATTGTTTCACATATGAATCTTTTATAAATCTATAATCATCTGGATTAGATTTTGTACTTGATTTAGAATCAATTTTCTTGCTTATAGAAATATTCACATTGCTCTTTTTCTCTTCGTGTTCTATTTCTACTTGATGTAGCGGTGTATAATCTGCTTTTAGATAAATCAAAAATAAAGTAGATGGTAAATTATACTTATTTAATATTGACTTTATAATGCTGCATATACCATTTGCATTCTGATTTGTTTCAACATATATGCTACCGCCTATTAATCTACCATCAACCATCATAGATTTGGCAGTCTCTTTATTTCTTGTAAAATATGTTCTGGATTTGCCTTGCATATCTTCACTTAGTACAACTCCTCGAAACAATGAATGATTTCTATTATATATAATTTCGCAAAACATCAGCAATAACTGTTTCCAATCCTTTACTGGATAAGTTGCACCATCGAATGAAAATGCACAAGGTCTTTTATAAGTGAAATTTTCTGATAATGTATGTGGCTCCGATTCATCCACTTTATACAAAGTATAATCTACTTTACTACTCTTTTCTATAATACTGTTCTCTTCCTTTATTTCATCTGTTAAATCATCATCCATAGATTCTGAAATATCTTCTGTCCCTTCTGGTAACTTCTCCGGCATTATTTCTGATTCTTTTGGTATATCTATAGCACCTACACTCTCAGATTCAGGAAATAAATCGCATATCGCTTTTATCTTTTCCTTAATCTGTTTTAGTTCTTGCCCCATTGCATAATATTCTCCAATTTTGGAATAATCTCCTTTAATAGTAGGCAATCTCTTATCAACTTCTGAATGCACCCTATCCAGGCAATCGCATATGCATTGTAAATCCGTCTGTATTTCTTTTACATCATCTGAAAATTCTCTTTGTAAAAAATCTATAAGCTCTTTCATTTGTATGTTCCCCCGGTACTGTCTATCTATTTATTATAGTACCACGTTGAGAACATCCAATCAACAGATTATATTATATATGTTCATACAATTTGGGTAAAGCTGTAAAGAAAAACCCTTTTAGGTACATATATATGTACCTAAACGTATATTTTTTCTTCATTTGGGTACATATATATAGTCAGTTTGTGCAGTCAATATCCATATAGACTCATATATAACAAGAGAAGAATATTTACACTTCGTGTATTTTGTTTGGATTTATGCTGTCTTATTTTCCTTCAAATATTGTTGTATTCTCTCATCATACCGAAATACAAATACTGAACGCATATGTGTTTTATCTTTACGATCAGGCTTGATATCAATAATCTGAAATCCTGCTTTTAATAATTGTCTTGCTCTTGTAGCGGAAAATATTACAATAGAATCTTTCATAGTTCGGTTTCCTTTCCTTATCATAATGTAGTGTTATTGGTTGCATGGTTCTTCCTTATGAAGAACGTTTACCTTTTATGGTTAATGATATATATGTTTTCTTCATCAGGACGAATACCTATATAGTTTTCGTTGTGAATGACGATAACCTGTTATAGTATTCTCCATACAGTGTGATAACTGTTTCAGTACATGACAAAATGTCACACACTGAAATTCAGTACTGGACAAAATGTCCAATTGTTCTTGATTTAAGGAGTCCGAAACTTTCGGAGTCCTATCTGAAAGAAGTTTATAATTTTGAAGGGTATCAACCGAAATTCCCATTTGAGTGGCAAGATCTGACTGGGATTTTGGCAAGTCCGAATTATTCGGTTTTGCTTATGTATATTGGTTTCCATGATCTCCACCATGTTGAATCCCATAAATTCTTTCCAGTTCTTTAATCCTTTTTCCAACCTTTCCTTAATCACATATCAGAAGAATCATCCTTTTGTATTATTCCTATATTCTCCAAAAATTGATTATATCTATGACAAATTTCTGGTGATAAAATTCCTGCATATTGATGAATAAGCCTTTCTCTGTCAGATACATAATATCCATCTGCTCCAATAAGGACAATAAAGTATCTGAGTAACGGAATACATTCTTTTACTTTCTCATTTGAATACATAAGGATATTAATAGATGATATTCGAATATCAATATATGATTCTTCTTCATATGAATAAATTCCTTCATATAAATAATACTTAGATAAACTGGTAATATATTTCTTTTTATAATCTTTTCCCAACAATATCGGCAAATCAACAACTGTGTTATACCGCAATTCTTCCAAGCCCTTACTAATTCTGTGCAATGTATACCACTTAATTTTTTTGAATCCTAAGTAATGTGCTATATCTTCAACTGAGATATCTAAACAATAGTCTTTGTCGAGTTGTATCATTGCTATGCATAAACCCGTATATGCCAATATAGCATCATGTGACAGGAATGTACTGGCAATAATTTCCTTATTTAACTTTACAGTTCCGTCAATTAATTTCATATTTTGTATTCTCCTGTTCTGTTATGTGATAGTTAATAGTTTCCTATATAGATTCCTCTCTTTTGGGGATGCTATGGTTGTTTTTTGTTCACAGAATGACTACTATAGTATTTCTGTGAACTGTATGAGCGTTTCTTTTTGGGAACGGTTATATATACTAATTCTCTTTTTTACCTGATAATTCTTTATATCCTGCGTTGATGCTCTTTACGGAATATACAAGGGTAGGTTCATCTGAACCTCACCTACTTAGGGTAGGGTCTGCTAGAACCTCACCCAGTATGGAATGATCCGTTTAACATTCTGGTAAATTTGCCGTAAAGTTGTCACTTGGTGACAATTATTTAGACTGTTCTCCATTTGGAGAAGACTCTAACTTTTCTGAGCGTCCCCAAAACGGGGGATGGTATATTTATTAATGTTGCAGCAGGGATGATGTTTGTGTTTTATGTGCTGTATGTTGTATGTTGTTTGTTTCTGGTATGCTATATATTGCGTATTAATTATGCTCTATATACTATATATTGTGTAGTGTCACTCTCTTGTAACCTAAATATATTTTAATCACGAACTATAATCCTTGGTATTTGCTTTGATTATCAAACTATTTCTTATAAACTTCAAAATCCCAGATAGCCTTATAAATCAAGGCTTTTCAGCACTTTTTCTATCTTTCTGCAATGCATGAATACTACGTAAAATAGTTCGTGTTTAATTTCGTTTTTCATTGTATTTTTAACGCAGTCAGCTTTTTCGCCTTATCAATTCCTGCTAATTTGCTATGAAATATCATATAATCCCTTGCTATTACTGACTATTCTCGAAGTTTACATAATATCTCGCATCTATATACCATATGTAGTAAAACTATTCCCTGCAACATCATGTAAATATCACAAAGAATAGTTTATTTCCTACTGCTTTAGTATGAATTAATATATATTATCTATATCTCTTTTAATTCCTACTACTATGCTATGAATCAATCAGTCCTATGCTCTACTGTATAACTCTGTCATTTGTTTATCCAGATACCTTTTTACAAATCTCCACATGAACTTGTTTCCAATCTTATCATTCATCTGGTGCATATAGATGTTACTTATTTTGCCCTCAAAGTCACCAGAATAACTGTCTGCTTTCCATCTGTTACAATTTACACAACAACAGCGAAGATTCTCCATACAATCGGCTCCGCCCTTCGCAAGTGGCATTACATGATCTAATGTCATTTCTGAATACAGAAGTTCTTTTCCGCAAAGATAGCATTTACCATTATCTTTCTTATAAATGATTGAGCGTTCTTTCTGCGTGTACATTCTTCTCTGTCTTTTCTGCTGTTCTGTTCTCGGATCAGGACAAGTAATATCTTCTGTATCATATGGATAATAGCCTTTACATTTATTCTTATGTGCAAATACTTCTTTTACTGCTACATTACATGATGGGAAAGTTGTTGCTTCTGTTATATCAGAAACCTTTTTAATTGATTTTCCCTCTAACAAAATATAATAGAGTCCATTGGTTAATACTATCACGTCTGCTGCACCTCCATCTTTATTTAAGAATAAATTGTTTCAACGAATCATATGCATAAATCTTGCAGGATTTATATAATAATCCAGAGCCTTTTACATTGTGAATTTCCATTGTATTTTTCAGATTACAAGTTTCGCCATTCATTTTCTTAACAGTGACGCACAGAATATAATAAATTTCCGTTTTAGGTTTACGCTTGCTATTACGATCAAATACCTTCTGCAACTCTACATTAATGGTTACATCTGCATATGATGTTTGTTCTGCATCTACATACTTCTTTAACAGTGTCAAGATAGCTTTCTTCATATCATTTGAAATGCTTACTTTTCTGTTCTGAGTGAACATATCAAATCTGATAATTGCTTTATTTTTTGTAAAGCTTTCGCCCTCTGATTTTACTAACCAGTCAAATGCTGATTCCTTTTTTAATTCATTAAATTCTGGATATTTTACTGCCATTTCTATAATCCTCCTGTTTATGTACAGGGAGAACACAGTCAAGCATTCTCCCATACTTTCTCTGCTGCATTGTTGCAATAATCTTTATGTATCAGTCACAGTGATGATTTCACTCATTTGACTGTACCCAGTTTGTATAGTGTGCGTTTCTCTCCAAGCGTGATTGATACAGCATGGATAGAATATACTGTGATTTCTTCTTGATACGCTCTTTCTGCTGTTTAAACTGCATCAGGACATATTCCACATCAGCATATTCCAACTTGACAATCTGACTTTGTACCAGTTCCCTTGACTTTACTTCCCCGTTTATTCGGATCACACCACCCTCAGACAGAAGCACATCAAGCATCACATTCACAAACTCATCAATCAATCCTATATCACCTGGATATGTCTGCTTAAACTGCTCATAGCCAATATTCTCATGGATTGCATCAAGCGTTTTATTCAACTGGCTTGTCCCGTCATTTATAGACAGACTGGTATTATGATTATTAGTAATATTATTATTAGTATAATAATTATTATTACGTTCCCGATTTTCTTGATATAGATTTCCTTTATCTTGATTATCTACTTCTTGAAAATCGGTAAGTAGAGAAATCGGCACCTCATACACTGTACTTTCCCATCTGATGATACGGGTTCCTTGCTCATTTCTAACAGGTACTTTCTCGTAATATCCGCATTCCTTTAACTCTTTAAGTCCTGCATATACAGATGCTTTTCCGTCCTTAGAACTGTTTACAAGGTTCCCAACTATTACCTTCCAGTCATCAGGTTTACTGAGCAGATATGCCAATAATCCCTTTGCCTTATAAGACAATCTATCATCTTCCAGAAATGTCTTATCCATCATTACAAAGTTACTTGGACGTTTCTTCACTCTGATGACCTCATTCAGTTTCTTATCTTCGCTCATGTTATTCTCTTATCAGATTCCTTTACATATTTCTGTTTCCTTGAGCCAACGTCTAAAGTCAAAACTTTCCACGCTCTCATCTATTTCCGCATAGTTCCCATCGTTAAAGTGAAAGAAACTATTCAGATTTCTTTTGTCCTTGTCCCATTTTCCTGCATATTTAGGTGACTGCTTCATTTTCCATCACTCTTTCCACTCTTTACTGGAATAATTTGGCTCTGATGGCATCAGCAATTATTGTCTTTAATGTATATTCTCTTACAATGTTGACAAAAGATAATTTTCCAGATATATCTTTCTGTTCTTTATCCTGATAGCAGACCTCAAGCTTTGATGATGATACATTCCAGTTAGAATCAATAATCACATGCAAGCGCATTGATAACTCTTGTAGTAACCATGTTACTTTCCATCTGCTTTATTTCCACTGATGCCATAGCCTTATAATCTCCCGTATTCACGCTCTTATATTTTCCCATCTCTTATATGTGTTGTGTTGTTTGGACGAATAACGGTCAAAAATGACCGCTTTCCGTTTTAGTTCTTCTTTAACAGTTTAGTGTCATCAAACCATTTCATAGGTTTTCCACTGAATTTAACATTCGGCTGTATGATGGCACTATATGCAATATTAGTCACAATGCCATGATCTGTTTCCACTACAAATGTCCCAGTGACTTTTGTATTTTCCAGTTCCTTATTGTCTTTCTTGCTCATTCTGCTCACGCTTCCTTTCTGATTTATTTCCATCTCGTTAAGTATGGATATCTCAATAACCTACTATCAACCAGTGTGCAATCATTCCCAAGGGCAGACCCACCATGAGAAGAAAAAGGACAAGATACTGCAATGCTCTGTTTAATTTCTGTCTGATTGTTTTCTTGAGTGCTTTCTTAAATCTGCGCTCCCACTGGTCATAAGTCATCACTGTTTCTGTTCTTCTCATGGTTTCCGTCCCCCGGTTGCTTATCTGTCTGTTAATGTTTGGTTGAATCATCTTTTCTCTGATAGCTAATAAGTGATATAACGTCACATACAAGCTTTACAATGAGAAGTATCAATGTGATTCTTCTAAGTTTCTTATTGTCTTTCACTTCTGTATGTCCTCCTTGCCCGTCATGCCGATAGCACAGCCATATGATTAGATGTTCAGAAGCATTTTGCCAAGTGCATCCCAGATAAGTTTCTTTACTGTACGGGTTCCCTCTTCGCTTAAATAAAGCGGAATATCATCATATTCTTCTACGACATCCTCGTTTGAATCCTGCCAGATATAAATATCAAGAATGAAATCGGAGTCAACACCTGTATAATACTGTTTAGTGCTGTAACGTACAGTTGTATCGACACAAATATCTTTTTCGTCAACTTCTGGATGCTTTGACCGGAAATCTTTATACAGTTTCTCCATGAGATCATCCATCTCCTGATTTACATGTAAGATAGGGATAAATACTTCAAACTGTCCACTGACTGCTTCAATCTTGTTAAGGTTGATTGTTCCGATTTCTTTTACTTCTACTGTCTTGATTGATTTTGTTTTCATGTTTCGTCCTCTTTCTCCCCGTATTGCCGATAGGACAGCGAATTTGATTTATAATGTAAGCATCAGTTTTAAATACTGATATGCAAGTTTACGGGCTTCAAAGTCGATTCTTTCAAGATACTCCTGCACCTGTTGAGAACCACATTCAAGATACATAATCTTGTCCTCAAGTGATAAGCTATGCATAGCTTTCTCAACTACAGGATTTACAAGAGACTTAAAAGCATCTCTCAGCATTGCTATGAACTCCTGTTTTGTAGGAATCTGATCCGCAGCCATGTAGATTGGCTCAATGAAAGTTGTATACTCTGCATATGAGATATACTGTTCTGTGAAATTGCTGTGTTCAATAAACTCTGAATACATCATTGTGTGTTGTCCTCCTTATGTTTTGACTACCTCCCACACTGTAAGAGTGGGAACGCTCATAGCTTAAAGCCCTATTTATAGTGGCTATGACCACTTTATTTAACATATAATCTTCTGTACTGGCTTACTTTCTGATACTCTGCAAGGCTTCCGAGTTTTGCTTCAAGTCTCTTGTTATCAAGAGTCTTTCTTTCACAAGTTGAAAGTTTTATTGTGAAGTTGTTACCAATTTCAGAAACCTTTTCGTTTGTATCCATGTAGCCGATAATCTCACGTTCTACTGCTTTCAGTTCTTCTTCTAACTGCTCTTTCAGTGCTTTAAGGCTTCTGTAATCTGCTACTGCATTTTCTAATTCTTTCATTGTTCTACACATATTCTTTATCCTCCTGAGATTTGATTTTCTTTTTATAGGAGCATCAGCCTTGGCAGGTCTTAAACCAATCTCGATAACTTTATGTATCTTTGCTTACCCTTATCCAATGTTATGTTGGTGTCTCTGGTGTGCTTTCGCTACTTCATTTTCACCCTTCGCTGTTGCTCTTGTGTGTTGCTGTGTTTCATTTGATGAGTTTATTATAACACGATAGCGTGTTATTTCAAGACATAATAATCCACAAATATAACACGATATCGATATGTCTAAATTGTGCAGTATGTATAACACGATATCGTTATTGTTGACAAAATCAAAAATTAATGATATCGTTATATAAATAGATAGATCAAAATATAAATGGAAGGAATAGCAAACTATATATGGAAGAAAAAAAGAAAGCTTCTGAAGCTCATATGAGAGCTACTGCAAAATGGGAAAAAGAAAACTATGATAAAGTTCTTGTAAGATTCCCAAAAGGAACAAAAGAAAAAATTACTGCGACAGGTGCAAAAAGTGTAAACGGCTTTATTGTTGAAGCAGTACAGGAAAAATTAAATAAATAACCTTTTATAGAAGAAACACGATATCGTTATAAATAATGTACAAAAAGCATTATACGATATCGTGTTATTTTTATGCATTATTCCATCTTGAATATATAACGATATCGTTATATAATCACCTTATCAAAACGAACAGAACCAAACAAAAGATGCACAAAAGATGGAGGTTATTAGTTATGACAACAAAAGCAAATGTATATGAAATGATAACAGATAGAATTATTGCAGAACTGGAAAAAGGGAACATCCCTTGGAAACGTCCTTGGACAGGAGTTAGATCAGGAGCATACAACAGAATTACAAAGAAACCTTACAGCATTATCAATCAGATTCTTTTAAAATATTCTGGTGAATATGCAACATTTAAACAGTGGTCAGACTTAGGTGGACATATTAAAAAAGGTGAGAAATCAGAAATCGTTGTATTCTGGAAGATATACCAGAAAGAAGAAACAAACGAAGAGACAGGAGAAAAGGAAGTCAGAAAGATACCTGTATTGAAATATTATAACGTCTTTCATATCTCACAGGTGGAAGGTGTGAAACCTTTAGAAGTACCATTTAAAGAGGTTGAGCCAATAGAAGAAGCAGACAAGATTATCACAATGTATGTGAATCGTGAACATCTTGACTTCAAAGAACTGCCAAGCAATAAAGCCTTTTATAGCCCATCTAATGATAGAGTAGTTGTACCAATGAAAGAACAGTATGAAAATATCAACGAATATTACAGTACAACATTTCATGAACTGACACACAGCACAGGACATAAAAGTAGACTTGACAGATTGGAAACAGGAGCCATTGCAAGTTTTGGAAGCGAAACCTATAGCCGTGAAGAACTTTGTGCAGAATTATCTAGTGCATTCATGATGAACATGTTAGGAATTGAAACACCACAGACCTTTAAGAACTCAACAGCATATATTCAAGGTTGGTTAAAAGCCTTGAAGAATGATAACAAGTTTATCGTATCAGCAAGCAGTAAGGCAGAGAAAGCAGTCAATTATATCCTTGGTGAATGATACAGAGGCGGTTGAAATATACCGCTTCTTTTTTATGTCCTTCTGCCGTATGTCTGCTGTTGTCTATCCTGCTTCTGAATCTTATTGTATGTATGATAGATTATAATATAGGGCATGGCAGAAGGTGACGTGTATACAGGTATGATGTGTATGTCTTTATGGAGTAATAACAGATCATGTGATGGTGTCGTCATAACATCAGAGTATATGAGTGTATGAGTATATATGCGCTGTACTGCATAGCATAGTATATAACAATGTGTGCAGGTATGGTATATGCAGTGTATACAGTATGTATCGTACAGTGCAGTGTATAATGTATGTATTATATACAATAGTATATATCAGTATGTCAGATTATGTAATGATGTATGACTGAATGAAGCAGGGCACATTTGACACATTGACAGGGTAACAGAGCAATGACAGAACCTTAAGCAAGTATCTATATATGATTCTCTGCCAGTGTGCCAGATCATAAAGCAATTTGATATCTGCTGTTGTCTGTTGCTATCTCTTGCTATCCTGTATCTGTGCGCTTTCTCTGTGTCTGCTGTCTGTTAATCTGGGGCGTAGCTTTTTCATGTTACTGTGAATGTTCTGTACTGTCTCTGTGAGCATATCTATTATCTGTATGATGCTTTAATGTCTGGTGTTATATCTGGTGATCCTGTTGTATTAATCCGATTGTATTATTGCGTTTCTTACTATCTGATATTTATTATATATTATTATTTGTAATACTATCCAGTACAGAAAAAATAAGGCTAAGAGAATTATGTGTGTGATTCTCCTAGCCTTTTTATATTAAGTGTGTTGTGTGTTGTCGTGTCCATCTCTGGACGGTTATACTTCTGTATCTTCTCCTGTGATCCGCTGTTGTTTCTGTCTGCTGTTCTCTGCCCATATCCACAAGCAATAGGGGCTTTGCTATTTCTCTATGCTGTCTGGTGGGATGGTCAGAAGCTTATAAGCTTTTTGCGTTCTGGCGGTCACATGATGGAAATACTGTTCATTGTGTTGTGTGTTCTCTGGTGCTGTGTTGTGCTGTCTCTGCTGTCTGCTCTGGAAATGTGTGTGATACCAGGACATAGGGGAGACATACCCCCGGGTGGTTTACATTTCTGTAGAAGGGGCGTGTGGCGTGTAGGGCGTGATGTGTTCAATTTTCATGATACGGGTAAAATTTGAATGTTCCGAACATCTGCTGCTATACTACTCAATCATAATAATTTCTATTTGGGAAATTCCCACTACCATATCCAAGATTTAACACTTGTACAACTCCTGTTTTAGTATTCTTAAAATAAGCATATAAACCTGTTCCTGTCCCTTTAATGGATAAGGTTACTTTTGAATTATTTTTTACTCTTTTTGTACCATCATACATATTCTGTACTTCTATCTTGGTTAATTTCCATCCTTTTTTCGGTACTATCTTTATAGTTGCTGTAATATCTTTCTTCCGATTATTATGATTGAAATGTCTGGATTTTTTAAAATATTTAGTATAATTCGTACTTCCTATTTTAAAGGATTTACAAGGATCTTCATATTTCACTATTGTAATCTTCTGTGTAAAAGCTTTTCCTGCATATCGGAAAGAAACTTTTGAAGTCCCTTCCTTTAAAACGTTCACTCTTATAGCTCCAAACTGTTCATCTAATTCAACTTTAACAACATCTGGATTGGAGTTTTTAATGTTAGATATCTTGCCATTTGGAAGAGGATCATAAACAATGATAAAACCACCAGACGGTCTTTGATTTTCATATAAATAATAACTAACATTTTTCTGTATAAAAGGATTTGCAGCCTGTACCTTTGATACTCCAATATTCGTCAATCCAAGCACTAATACCAGAGTTGCCAATACCATCATAAATTTACGGATTTTCTTCATACGTTTATTCCCCTTTCTTTATTAATACTTCACAAACTTTGTCTTAGAATATACACCACTTACCTTAATCAACTCCCTATATTTGGTGTACACTTTCTTCGGAAGTCTCAATGTTACCGTCTTATTGACTGCCAAGCCTTTCTTTCCTACATATTCCAGAACAGAACCATTAATCTTTAAGACTTTAATAGATGTACACTGGTAGAATGCTTTTGCACCGATTCTTCTGATACTAGATGGTAATGTCACATTCTCAAGGTTTGGACACTGAGTAAATGCACATGTGCTGATAACTGATACTCTCTTGCCAAACTTAACGGTTTCCAGATTCGGACACTGATAGAATGCATATTTGCCGATATAAATTACATTGTTGCCAATTGCAATACTTACAATATCTTCATTCTGATAGAAAGCTTTTTCCTGAACAGATGTTACTTTATAAGCTTTACCACTGATAGATACTGCTGATGGAATCTTGATCTCTACTTCTTCTTTTGCAAGTCCAATAACGCTTACTTCTTTGGTATCTGTTACTTTATATTTCAGATCACCAACAGAATATATATCGCCTATCTGCGGTGTACCAATCTTAGCAGTAACTATATCAGAATCTGCACCCTGATATTTCTTACCATCTACGGAACAAACACCCACTACTTTGTAAGAATATTCTGTTCCTGGTTCTACATCTTCATCTGTCCAGAGAATCTTTGTTGTCTTTTTAATCTGCTTGTACTCTGTATCTGATGTAGCTTTACGATATACCAGATAATAATCTGTATTCTCTGCTCTATCCCATAACAGATCAATAGAGTTCTTCTGGACTTCTGCTATTAAGCTTGTGACCTTATTAGGCTTGATTACCGTCCAAACTGCATTGACTGTAATATTTGCGGTAACTTTTGAGAAATCCTTGTCCCATGATAATTCATATCCGTTTCTATTGATATATGGATACTCTGCTGCATCACCAGATTTTACTTTTTCTGTCTTAACAATCTTGCCACGATCTTTAAATGTAACGGTGTATTTATTTGTTTCTGATGGACTTACGATGATTGTAGTGTTACCGCCACCGTTGTCTTTCTTTGTCCATACTGCATTGATTACCATATCTTCTGTAATATTAGTGTAATCAGCATCCCATGAAAGTGTGTAGCCTACTTTATCCTCTAATGTTGGTGGTGTCGCATTCTGTCCTTTTGTTACATATTCTGTTTTCTTAGTACGTCCATTATCTTTGAAGATTACTTTATAGTCTGCTGACACAAATTTGATATTATTTGCCTTTGCGTATGATTCTGCTGCACTGTCTTTGAATCCATAAATAGTAAGATTCCGGCATTTTGCAAATGTACCAGTTCCAATATATGTGACTGATTTTGGAATGGTAATTTTTTCTAAATCTGCGCAATCATAAAATGCACTATCACCAATTTCTGTAACTTTTTCTGGTACTGAAAATTCTTTTAAATTCGTATTTATAAATATGTTGGCAGGTATACTGGTAATATCTTGAGGATAATTAAATGCAGTTATACCAGTACCAGAGAATGCTCCGCTTTCTATACTTGTAATTGTAGATGGTAATGTGATTTCAAACAAATTACTGCAACCCCAAAAGGCATCTTCTCCTATTATTTCAACACCTTCTGGAATTTTAACTTTTTTAACTGCATTATTTCCCAACTCAGGAATACACTTCAAGCTTGCAGGAAAAATGATTTCCGCATTACAATTTTCAAATACGCCATTGCCTAATGATGTAAGTTCACTCGGTAATGTGATTTTGTCTAAAGATGTACAATTAGAAAATGCAGAACTTCCTATTGTTGTTATTGAGTCTGAAAAAACAATATTAGTTAATGCAGTACAATTTTCAAATGCATAATCTTCAATTCTTTTTACAGAATTCGGTATTTTCAATTCTTTTAATGCGGAACATTTAGATAATGCATCCCAGCCTATTACCTCTAAAGTATCTGGCAATATAATACTTTCCACATTAGTAAATCCAGAAAAAGATCCGTCCCCTAAATATGTTATATTCCCATTAAAAATAATTTTCTTAATTTTACTCTTATCTATGGATGACCAATCAATAGCAGCGTCATATGTTTCGCCTGTACCTGTAATTGTTATCGTATCACCATCTATTGTTGCCGTTGCATTATCGCCAACTTTTATTGCAGGTTTCTCTGGACGATTATCATAATTTGGTGTTACTTTTACTGATACATGATCTCCATTTACATTAGTTGCAAAAACATAAATGTCTACCGCATCTTCATCTGGAATGTCTACAGTTATCCATTTTCCACTGTCAACATCAATTTCTCCATCCTGCCTTTCGGAATCATATACAGGTTGTTCACTATCTTTTCCTATACACTCTGCATAATATGTAACATCTTTGTTAGATGTGCACCAAAAACGATACTCGTAATGTCCATTCCAATATTGTTCATTTTCATCAATTTGTAAATTTATGGCAGACAATTTAGGAATAGTTTCTGTCTTTGTTGCATTGCATCTCCAACAAGTATATTTAATTTCGCCTTCCTCTGTTTCTGTTGCTTGTTTAGTTATTACTCCGTTATTCCACTTATGACCATATGCAGGAATTTCTTCTTTACTTGATTCATCTATTACTCCGCAAATATTGCATTTGTTAGCTTTTATTCCTTTTTCTGTACAGGTTGGTTCTTTAATTACTTCTTTTTCAGTTGACCACTGATGAAACTTCCCCTCAAAAGCCTCAAAGGTAATTTGATCTTTCTGATCTTTGCTTAAAGAATCATAATATTGTTTTATATATGAACAACTGTAACCTTTGATTGTTCTCAAATTAGGACATTGCTCAAATGGATTACTTACTCTTGTCGTATTTCCCATAACAACTACTGTTGCTAAATTTTTACAATCTAAAAATGCTTGTACTTCAATTGAAGTAATACTCTTAGGAACTACAATACTCTCAAGTTTATTACACTCTCTAAACATTTGAAATGAAAGATTCCCTGTAACTCCTTCTTCAAATACTACATTTTCTAATTTTTCACAATCTGCAAAAGAAATTTCACCCATACTTTTTATCGAAGCAGGAAATACTATTTCTTGAATACTACTACATCCGCAAAAAGCACCATCACCTATACTTTCCAGTTTTTCGGGCAATAATACTCCATCAATATTTTGACAGTATAGGAAAGCTCGTTCAGGTATATCTTTCAAGGAATTTGATAATGAAAGTTTGCTTAAAGCATAGCAACGCGAAAAGCAATATTTTCCGAGTGTTTTTACTGTATCAGGAAGAACTACTGTTTCCAATTTCTCGCAGTTTTCAAATGCATACCTGCCTATCTCATTTATTCCCTCTTTAAAATTTATCTTTGCTAAATTAGAACAATTATCAAATGCATAATTACCTATTTTGGTTATATTTCCTTCAATCCGTACTTCTTCAATGCTGTCTTTATTATTATATCCTTGCAACAAATAATTTCCTATGGTTGTGACACCATTCTCTACAATAATCTTCTTAATTCCACTTTTTCCAATAAAAGGATTCTGATATTTATTAGTATAATCATATCCATTCTCATAATAATCCCACATATCCCCAGTACCAGAAATAGTCGCAGTACCCGTAGAATCATCGAATGTAACCCAAACATCATTCCCCATCTGGATTGCATCTTCTGATGGTTTTGAACTACTCTCCCCCTCACCAACAGCATCCGTACTAAACTGATCTACATCATCATTCTCTACTTCTGGTATATCTTCCGCATCATCACTAAACTGTACAGTATCCTGTCCCGTACCATCAGAAAAATCCGCTGCACTTGCCACACTAAATGGTTCTATAATCATCGTACTGGCAAGCAAAAAAGCTAACACTTTCTTCTTCATTCTGTCATCCTCTTTTCTCTGTTTCTTTTAAAAAAGACATTACCCCAAACATACTTGAAGCAATGCCTTAATTATCACAGTTGCAACTGGCTGTCATACATTCGCTTAGACCCTGTAGTTTTGCGTCACCAGATTTCTCTGGCTATGCCGTATTTGATTGTATAATACATTTCACATAAAATTCACAATTTGATTATACTACTGCTATATGTAATGTGTAATTTTTTTTGTCGTAATACTTCGACATTTTGTATTTACTATCACATTTCTGTAATACTTACATTATATTCGTTATTACGAAGATATTCAAGTATAAGAATCTATTTTATGGTAATAATATCAAATATCTTTGAAGGAACAGCCATGATAGATTACAGCCCATTCTGGGAAACATTAAAGAAAACAAATGAAAACTGGTATACTTTGACAAGCAAGCATCATATGTCTCATAGCACCTTACATCGTCTTAAACATAATCAAGACATCTCTATGAAGACTGTTAATGACTTGTGCCGTATTCTACACTGTCAGATACAGGATATTTGTATCTATGTTCCTTCTGATGAAGATCAACCTCTATGATAATATATCATGCTCTCAGAATATTTCTCAAACCTTGTATTTCGCTTTATAATGAATTTTTATATAGCGTATGAAGATTTTCTCACGTGTGTATCATTCGTTCTTAAAATTTAATATACGTGTTTATAGGGGCGGTAGTTTTACATTAAAGAGTACCGCTCGGCAGCAGCCATATAAAACGTAAAAAAATAGGCATACCAAGGATTGTACTCCCTGATATGCCTATAATTATTTTAATACGGTTCTACTCGCACCGTAAGCAGTTTCTCATATATGTATTCTGGTATCTTATCTCTGTATTTTGACACCGTAATTGCAATGTCACATTCTTTGAATTTCTTATAATCCGCAAATGCTTCTTCTATTGTATCCCGATATGGTAAAGTAATTTCATCTTCTGTACCAAAATAAGTAATCTGTCCGTAATATTTATTGACTTTACCATTATATCTTACTCCAAGAGGAAGTACATTGTCTGGTGTTTCCCCATCTTTATAATGCTTTTTACTGTTGGCAAGTAATGTATTTAACCCTTGTGGCAGAATACAGATTGTCTTTGAAGAATATATCTTACTTCCATTACCAAATAAATCCTTGTCTACAGCCATTGATTCACCTGGTACTTCATAATACAATTCCAAGTATCTCTTGACGAACAACTGTGGATCATCTTTCCATTCTTGACACATTTCAACATCATCATAACACTTGTGCGCACTCTCACTGTTATTTTCACCTTTACACCGACTGGAAATAGAACCATACGCAATCATTGCTTGATTCTTGGCATTGTTGACATACTCAATATATTCCTGCTCATAGCTTAACTCCTGCCATGTAATCTTACCTGCTTTCAGATTCCTAAAATCCTTATCAGAAACATAGAGCAGATTCTTATACCAATTATCATCAAAGTCACCATTCTTATGCCAGACTTTAAATCTACCTCTATATTGTTTCAGAAAACTTTTTGCCACCAGTTCTTCTGGACAGGTTTCTCTTTTAGTTGTTTCAACTATAATTTCACCTGTCAGTTTTCCTCTAATTTTTTCTGGTGTTCGTGATATTGCATAAACTGTATAATGGCATTGCCCTTGTTTATGCTCATAGAATTTATTCTTATCTGAATTTCTATAATTATTTACACCTCTTCCGTAATTAGAAATCCAATAGTTTTCTGTACCTGGTACTCTTACAAATACTTCAAATGCACTGATTAATTTACATTTAATCGGATGCTCTACAGGTAGCATATCTGTTAGTGGTATCTCTGCCAGATTTTTATTTTCATCAAGAATATACTGCATCTTCATTTCTGTATTATTTAATTCCATTACTTCTCTAATCCTTTCTCAGCCATAATATTTTCATCAATTGTCCTATCAGCCATTGGACACCACTCAGGACTTGTCTCAGGTAAAACATCCTCGCCCAGTTTACCCATCAAATTTGTTCTATTTCTATTGTCACAATAATACATTTTCTTATTGACAGCATAGCATTTTACATATTCACAATCTTTACATCTCATTACTCTTCTTCTCCTTCTTCATATTCATCATCTTTATTATTTGCTTCTTCTTTGAGATAATCTCCATACGCTTCGCAAGCACGATTTAACACAGTACCAGATTTAAACTTTGCCTTATATCTTTCTGGTATCTCATACACATTTTTGCCTGTTCTTTCCATTCCAGAACATGATGTTCTTTCCTTATAAAATTTAGGCTTTACAGTGAAGTATCCTAATAATACCAGTTTATCTCCATTTGTTAAAATATCTGTCATAGTGCGAAGCATATAACGGATTGTCCAGTAAGTATTCCAGTAATCTCCACCTATCCTATTTTTGGGTATTCTCTCATATTCTTTGAATTTATTAGCTTCTCTCATTTTATCATGCACCATTTTGGTAAACTCTGCTTCATATATTGTTTTGTTCATTGTCATTTCCTCCTTGTTTTTGTTCTATTAAATTATCATTTCTTTGACAATATTTTTAAGCACTAAAATAAGCCCACGTACCTGTTGTTATAAAAGTACATGGACTTATTCAGATGTTTAAATGTTTTGTTATGGTTATAGATGTAATGCTATATTCTGTGGTGTAAATTTGGTGTAGTTACACACTCCTAACACCCATTTTCCCTTGATTTTACGCGCTAAAATTGAAAATGTGATATTATAGTGCATATTATTTAAAATTACAAGAGGATTTTTGAAAAATATGTCAATTTTTACGAAAAGTGGTGGAATTACTAGATTTTATTGGTTTGTTCAGATTTCCATCCCACATTATCCCATGTCAATCAAATTTTTTAGACTTTCGCCCTTATACAGGAAAAGAGTTTGTAGCTCTTATTGATGAATGTTTTGAGTGGTTTTATGATAATAAAAGTACTTATGATTTACCTCGAATGAATAACTATATCCCATCTACTCTATATAATGAAACCTGTAATTTTTTAAATACTATTGGTAAAATTAAACAAGCATTAATTATAGCCCACAACAAAAGCCTCCCAGATTAACCCTGAGAGGCTTTCATACTGTTCCTATTAACTTCAATTATTCCACATTTTCAAACATTTCTGCCAATGTCATAGAAATCTTCGGAAAATCTTTTAACGTTACCACTGTATCTGCATTATAGCAGTCTTCTTCTGGATCATCCTGGAGGATATAACTGTACTTCAAATTATATTTACCATCTTCAAGATAATATATTTCAACTGCTCTTTCTTTCGGTGAAATAATCCAGTACTCTTCAATACCTGCTGCCTGGTAAATTTCTTTCTTTACTGTTTTGTCTCTCAATGCTGTTGCAGGACTAAGAGTTTCAACAATAAATCTAGGTGTACCAGTATAGGAACCACCCTTTAAATGTTTACGATTGCATATAATCATAACATCTGGTATCACATAGTCATTGCTTTCCTGCGCATGATATTTATAGTCCAGATTCTCCATAAATGCCAAACATAATGTTCCTTTTAATCCAGTTGATATGATTCGATAAATATTACCATCTACAATTCCATGCTGATAATTCGGTGATGGTGACATATCATAGATTACACCATTAATCTTCTCTTCTTTTGTATATTCCTCTTTCAGTAATGGCATATTGCACTCACCTCCTACAGTTCCATACTTCCGAAATCAATCACAAGATCATCATAAATTCCTGCTTTAATAGAATCCTGTAACGTATAATCATTAACACTTTCATCACCAGTAAAATTATATACAATAACACGATTCTTCTCAGGATCAACAATCCAGTATTCCTTGACACCTGCCGAACGATATTTCAGAAGCTTTAACAGGTAGTCCATCTTCTTACTTGCAGGTGATACAATCTCAATAACCCAGTCTGGCGCACCCTTACATCCTCTATCATCAAGCTTATCTGAATCACAAATTACAGAAATATCTGGTTCTACATAAGTATTGCTTCTTTCATCCAGATAAACGGCAAATGGTGCTGCATAAACCTCACATTTTCCTTTGTGTTCTTCAATGTAACGGTCAATAATACTGGCAAGTCTTGTTGAGATACGCTGATGTTTTCTGCCAGGTGGAGCCATCATATACATATGACCGTCAATCAGTTCTGCTCTTTCTCCCTCTGGTAATGCATATATATCATCTATAGTATAAGTTTCTTCTTTCAGTAATGGCATGTTATCACCTCCAGTGAGTTTTACTATTGTGTTGACTACACTCAGGCAATCAGATTATTGATAGCTTCTAATTCATATACAGTAAACGGATCAATCTTACCATCGTCAAAGAATACCTGTACATGAAAGTTATCCAATGGCATCACCTGTACTACTGTTGGAAAATATTCGTTCATATGATTTTCCCCTTAAATAAGCGGATTGATTCTATTTAATGGTTTCATATCTTTTGCAAGTTCCCAGTTTTGCATCAGTTCATCCTGATGAATTTTAGTAAATTTCACTTTCTTATGCTTGTATTATAATATAAGTTTTACCTATTCAGCAACTTATTTTTCTACTTCTGACAGAACAGATATAAATATCAATGTAACAGCAGTCATTTTATACTCATTTTTATTACAGAGAAAATGTAATATTACGAATCATATTCCGATTAATAAGTTGAGTACCTTTCTTTGGTGTTTCTACTTTTACCCATTGATTATCTGCATCCATAAGTTTTCCTTTAATGGCTCCAACTTCATTAAATAAACTTACGACACATTCTTTTCCTATATACTGATCTAACATTGAACCGCTCATATCTTCATATTCCTTTCCATTATCATTAATTAATATTACATGATTGACTTCCTGCAATGTATTCATCATAGTTATCATATTCAGATTGTTAATTACAACCATGGATGCTATATCCATTTACATTCCCCCTTCCCGGTATAGTCTGCTTATATCATATGTTATCTACATCTGTATATCCTTTATATAATAATCCCATTGCAATGATCTATTTCATGCTGAATGATCTGTGCTGTCCAGCCGGTGTATTTGTGTTTTTGTTTTCGGAAACTCATATCCTGATACTCCACTTCAATTTCCCGATATCTGATACATGGTCTTATTCCTTCCAGGGAGAGGCATCCTTCTTCTGTTTCATATTGATCCTGTTTGTTTACAATTCTTGGATTAAACATAAGGAGCATTCCGTTTCCGGTGTTTACTGCTATGATATTTTTCTTTATTCCTATCATATTTGCTGCCATTCCGACACATTCTTCACTATGTGCTTTCAGTGTATCCAGCAGGTCTACTGCTGCCTGCCGGTCAGAACGTTTCGCTGGCTCCGATTTCTGTGTTAAAAATAAAACATCTTTCATGATTGGCTGAATCATTTTCTTATCTTCCTTTCACCGTTTTTTCTGCTTTTTTCTGATTCTGATACTTCTGATCCCCTTTTGCTGATATATGCCTGCGATTATCACTTTTATTATTGTTATCTTTTCCCTGCCTGCTGCCCGATCCATTTCATGATCACTTCCACAACCATTTTCTGTTCTGCCTCACTTAGCTGTCGTCCTTTTGGAATCCCATACCACTTTTCCAGGCATCCGCGACAGCAGGTTGCAGTTGCATGCTGGGCAATAAAAACAGGATGCCCTCTCATTGGTGTCTGCTTTCCGTCATTTTTTGGAAATGCCGGTGCCAGACGCGTCCTGATAAAGTCCTGTGCATGAGTGCGGATAGTTTCTATTCCCTTTTCTGCAACATATGCCCGGTCATTGGCTTTCAGTGAAAAACTGCTCCGGAATTTAGACTGTGCAAGTCTCTGAAACAGATTTCCGTGATAAAGTGCCAGCTGTTCTGACACCACAGAAGGCCGTATTTCGCCTTTATAGACAATTTTTCGTTTCTTCCGTGGAAATTCCTGACTTTTGTCAGAATTTCGCTTATTTCCCAAATCAGAAGTTTTCTCTGGTTTTTGCATGATACTGTCATTACAGTCATTCGCATTGTTGTTTTTGAAAGATGTATCCTGCATATGTTCAGCCATTTTTCCAGTATTCTTTCCCTCTGCAAGTCTCTGCGCAAGTTTTGTATTTCTGGATTTCGTAGTCTCATTTCTGATTGCATAAGACACAGCACGCTTTTCTCCGATCAGAACCAGAATTTTCTTTGCACGGGTCACACCTGTATAAAGCAGATTTCTCTGCAGCATCACAAAATGACTCATGGTAAACGGCATCACTACGATCGGATATTCACTTCCCTGCGCCTTATGGATGGTAATCGCATAGGCAAGTGTCAGTTCATCCAGCTCTGACTGGTCATATACCACTTCCCGTCCGTCATAATTTACCGTCAGTTCCCGTTCTTCCATATCTACTCTGGAAATTCTTCCGATATCTCCATTAAAGACTTCCTTATCATAATCATTGCGTATCTGCATGACTTTATCTCCGAACCGATACTGAGTTCCTCCCCTTTTCAGAAAAATATCCGATGGGTTCATTGCCTCCTGTAAAAGGACATTCAGATTTGCTGCCCCGCAGATTCCACGCTGCATAGGCGTCAATACCTGAATATCCGACATCGCATCCACATGATAGTAGCGTGGAAGATTCTGTGTACAGAACTTAATCAGTGTCTCAACCACTTCCTCATTACTTTCCCTGGAAGCAAAGAAAAAATCCGAATCTTTTCCGCCACGCATATCAATCGATTCCCCACGGTTGATCCGATGTGCATTCATAATGATCCGGCTTCCCTGCGCCTGACGGAAAATCCGCTCCAGCTTCACAACCGGAATCTGTCCTGACGCGATCATATCTTTCAGAACATTCCCTGCACCCACACTTGGAAGCTGATCCGTATCTCCTACCAGGATCAGAGTCATTGTATCCGGAAGTGCTTTCAGCAGATTGTACATCAGCAGGATATCGATCATGGAACACTCATCCAGAATAAGTACATCTCCCTCCAGAGGTTTCTCTTCATTCCGCTGATATCCTTCCGGCGGTTTATATTCGAGGAGTCTGTGAATGGTCTTTGCCTCCATCCCTGTAGCTTCTGACATTCTCTTTGCCGCCCTTCCCGTCGGAGCAGCAAGAAGAATCTTATATCCTGCTGCCTGATATGCCGAAATGATTCCAAGCGTTGTGGTTGTTTTTCCGGTTCCCGGACCTCCCGTCAGAATCATTACCTTGGAAGATACAGCCATACGGACAGCTTTCTTCTGTACCTCATCATAGACGATCGTATTCTGGCTTCTCACCTGTTCCAGTACCTTCTCCGTATCTGTCTCTGCCTCACGCTGTGTATTCAGAAGTTTCAGAAGACGGTCAGCGCATCCGGCCTCAGAAAAATAAAACGGTGGCAGATAAATGGCATCTTCCTCCCGGATCACATCCTCCGTGCGAAGCATCTCATCCAACGTCACTTCAAGTTCGGGTTCTTCCGTTTCCAGAAGTTCACAGGCCCGCCTGATCAGTTGCTCTCTTAGCGCATAACAATGACCATCTTCCGCCAGTTTGTTCAATGTATATAAAATCCCGCTGCGCAGACGTACAAAGCGATTCTTTTCAAATCCCAGCTTCCCGGCGATCAGATCCGCTGTCTTAAATCCAATTCCCCAGATGTCATCTGCCAGTCTGTACGGATTGTCCTTTACGATACGGATGCTGTCCCCTCCGTAGGTTTTAAATATCTTTGTGGCATGAGAAGTGCTGACCTCATAACTTTGCAGAAACAACATGATATTTTTGATCTCTTTCTGCTCCTGCCAGCTTTTTTTGATCCGTTCCACCCGGATTCTGCCAATTCCCTCCACATCGATCAGCGCATCCGGATTGTCTTCTATCACATTCAACGTATCCTCACCAAATTTCTGTACGATCCGTCTGGCAAACTTCGGACCAACACCCTTGATCAGGCCGGAACCAAGATATTTTTCAATGCCATAGACAGTCGCAGGAAGTGTCTCTTCAAATTTCTGAACCAGAAACTGCTTTCCATACTTTGCATCTATTTTCCAGAATCCCTCCAGTGACAGCACAGAACCGACATGCGTGTCCGGCATGGTTCCAACTACAGTTACAAGATCATTCTGATTTTTAGCCGCACATTTCAGCACCGTATATCCGTTTTCTGCATTCTGATATGTAATTCTCTCTACGACACAGCGCAAATACTCCAACTCTCTCACCTCCCACGGAATTTTATCTGCAACTTTTTATTTCCATCTTCTGTCAGATTTCTTCTTTTTCTGTTTTCATATCAGCCGCTGAAACAGATCCAGATATTCCCTCTCTGTCTTCTCAAACAGCTGTACTGTATAATCAATTGCAATATGGACTTCCGGTTCTTCTTCCGGAACGGACTCATTCAGCAGATATTTCAGATCAAACCACAGCATGGCGTCATCAATCTCCTTTACGATCCTCTGTTCTTCCTCTGTGAGAATACTTCCCAGATACTTCTCAAAAATAACATTCAGCAGAATTTCCTCCTGCCGGTTATATTCCTTCAGTGATTTCTTAAAAGGTCTTGGTATATCTGACAGATAACACTCACTTGCATCATGCAGAAGACAGGCAAGAACCATTCGCGCAGAAAGCCCTCTGGCCTCTGCTTCTTTTGCGCAGTTGATACAATGCTGTCCAACGGAGAAAAATGTCTTCACATGGCCATTTCCCCGGCAGATCAGAGAAAGGGCATGCGCAATATCCTCGATACAGACCAGATCCGGGTCCGGGCTGACCGGGTTAAAATGTTTTCCGGTATAAGTAGTGATGCAGTCACTCATCCTTTATCTTCTCCTTCCGTCACGCAAAGCCATCATCAGCGGGAATCCCGTTTCCTCCGGAGTTGTCTCCCCGTCATCCTCCGAGTTCTGTATGATCACGTTTCTGATATTCTGCATTCTCTCATCCAGCGCCGCACTCTGGATAGCACAGTCAGAAAGTTCCTCTTGCAGAAATTTCACCTGTTCCGGAGCAATGTTCTTCTTATAGCGCATTTTATGCTCCAGGCTTGCCCAGAAATCCATGGCGATCGTTCGAAGCTGTACTTCCACGGTCACCAGTTTCTTTGTATTCTGAAGGAAAATAGGCACCTTCACGATCAGATGAAGGCTTCGATATCCGCTTGGCTTCGGATTCTTAATATAATCTTTCTTCTCGATCAGAGTAATATCATCCTGTTTCAGAAAACTCTCTGCCAGTTCATAAATATCATCCGGAAAAGAGCAGATCACACGTACCCCCGCAATATCCTGAATATTCTCCTCAATCGCAGTCAGAGTCAGCGGAATATCTTTTCTCCGTATCTTTTTCAAAAGGCTGTCATAGGACTTGATTCTTGTTTTAATCCCTTCAATCGGGTTTTTATCATATTGCAGTGAATATTCCTGATTCAGGACTTTAAACTTTGTCTCCACTTCCATAACTGCACACTGATAATAGGACATCATCAGATCCATTGGCTTTTTATTTTTCTGAAGCATTTCCAGAAATTCATCGGAAAGCAGACTGTTGCGGACAAATTCATCCCGTTTTCTTTCTATCAGAGTTCTTCCCTGTTCTTTTAATTCTTTCAGTTCTTCAAAATTTCGCATATATTTCCAACCACCTTTTTCTTTTACTTATCAGGCTTTCTGTTCCTCTGTTTTATTTTATAATAGAAGCCTTTTCTTCGCAAGTTTGATCTTCGCAAGTTTAAATTTCGCAATTTCACAGTTTCGCAAAGACAAAACCAATGAAAGCTATAGCATCCGGTTTTCCCGTCATACTATAGCTTTCATCGGTCTGAGCTGTTACATTTCCATTACTTTATCTTACATTCCAAGCGTTTTATCTTATCTTTTAAATTATATCTTTTAAGAAGTCGTCTGCAAGCTGTTAACTGTTAAGATTCTGTAACAGCGAATTCATTTCCTGATACAGAAGATCTTTACTGGATGCTCCCATCACAATGGATACGAATGGCTTTCCATAGGCATTCTGTGTAAGGATCGCAAGACAGTTTCCTGCAGAATCTGTTGTTCCTGTTTTTCCGCCCAGGATCGTAACATCTTTCGGAGGATTTGCCTCACCGGTCAGATAATGATCTGTGGCAGGCAGAGTCGTACTTAAAGCCGAACCATCTGCACCAGTGTAGTCAACCGTATAGGAAGATAACTGCGTGATCTCTGTAAATTCCTGATATTTGATTGCTTCATTGAGCATCAGATAAATATCATAAGGAGTTGTATAGTGATTTTCATCCTGCAATCCGTGCGGGTTGGTAAAATGTGTTCCCGTACATCCCAGAGAAGCTGCATAGCTGTTCATCATCTGTACGAAATTCTCAGTTGTTCCGCCTACATACTCTGCAATTGCAGAAGCTGCATCATTTCCGGAATATACCAGAAGGCAATGAAGAAGCTGATCCAGTGTCACCTGATCTCCGGCCACAAATCCACATACCTGAGATCCCTCTTCCAGCGTTACATTCTCCTGTGTGATCGTCACCGTATCCTCAAGTTTTCCACTCTGCAAAGCAAGCATAGCTGTCATGATCTTCGTGATGCTGGCAGGATAAACCCTGTCGTAGATTCCCTTCGCGTAAAGGACTTTGTGATTGCTGAGATTAAACAATAAACCTTTTTGTCCGTCTTCCAGAGTTGCATTTTTAATGCGGTCCACATCTCCTTTTGCAGAAACACAAAGTTTCTGTGCAAAAGACTTTGTTCTCATATTTTCTTTGGATGCCAGAGTATTGGTAAAGACTTCTGAAGAATCAAACGCCTGTACAGGTGTCCCAAAATAGTTTCCCTTCATTGTCATTGCCAGAAGTGTAATTCCCCCTGCTGCGAGAATGAGCAGAAGTGTCAGGACGACTTTCCCGGTCACCCTCCATCTCTTTCTGCGTTTTATCTGTTTCAGTTCTTTTTTTACGGCCATCTCTTCTGCTGACAGTTCTGCTTTCTCAAGCTGTCTGGACGGCCGCTGAGATTTTGAAAGTTTCATTGTCTGCACCGGTCTTGCACTTTTCGGACGGGCGCTTCGATTTTCTGTCATATTCTTATAGGGAACTGCCGACTTCTTCTCCGGTGTTCTCTTCTGTGATGACTTTCCAGGTCTCATAAGTAATCCTCTTTCCTGTCCATTTCTTTTTTCATAAGTTCCTTATTGTATACACTGCTCTGAAGACCGACATTCAGCACAATTCCCATACCGATATACAGACTTACCAGCGAAGTAAGTCCATAACTGACAAACGGAAGCGGTGTTCCGGTATTTGGTGCCAGTCCTGTGGCAACACAGATATTGATAAAGCTCTGAAGAGCGATCAGTCCTCCCATTCCACAGCAAAGAATCTTTCCGGAAAGATCCTTTGCGCGCAGGCTCATCCGGATACACTCAATGGAAATGGCAAGCAGCAGTACAACGATGACTACACATCCGACAAAACCATACTCCTCTCCTGCAACTGCGAAAATAAAGTCTGTCTGGTTCTCAGATACAAAGTTTCCCTCATTTACAGAAGTGGTGCTGTCATCTCCGCTTAATTTCTTTCCCACCAGCTCTCCGGATGCGATTGCTGTCTTGGAGTTGTTCTGCTGTTCAATATCATCTGAATATTCCTCATTCTCCGGATAAAGGAATGACATGATACGGCCTCTCTGATAATCCTTGATCAGTTTCTGATCCGGCTGTATGACAATCGAAAGAAAAATGATCAGAACCGGTACGGATATCAGCAGTGCACCGCCAATAATCTTATAACTTAATCCTGCAACATATATCATAATACAGAAAATAACGACAACTGTAATCGTGTTTTTCAGGTCTGGCTGCTCCAGGATCAGTACCAGTGGTACCGCAAGCAGTGCTGCTGCCAGTGCAAGTGTCTTCAGCGTATTCAGATTTTCCTCATGATCCATAAAAAACTTCGCAAAAAAGATAATAAGGATAATTTTGGATAACTCTGTCGGCTGGAAACGGAAAGAACCGATCCCGATCCATCGCGCTGCACCATTGGCACTGTCTCCGGCGATGCGGACAAAAAGCAGCATGATAATATTGAAGCCGTACATAAACCACTGGAAATTCATGATCCAGGAATAATCCATCAGTGAAAGGATCAACATGATGACTACTCCCAGGATCACACCTGAAAGCTGTTTGGATTCCAGATCAGAAGCCGCCGTTCCTACCAGCGTCACTCCGATCAGGCTGATCGCGATCAGAAAGATCACCAGTCTGAAATTATAAAATCGTAACTTATATTGCTTTAACATTTTTTATCTGTCCTTTTTATTACGTACAGGTATATAGGCATGAAGCACCGCAGGTTCCTGCGTGATCTGAATCTTTACCTGTTCTTCATCAATCGTAAGGTATTTTTTTACGGTATGTATCATATCATTCCGCAGCATTTTCATCATTTGCGGAGAGCAGTCGATCCGTTCGGATATCAGCAGTACTTTCATTCTGTCTCTGGCATATCCGGCGGAACGCTTTTTTTCCCTGAAAAAGGATCTCATAGCGTTTCCCTCCTCCATGAATCCATCATATCTCACTTTTCTACCCAAAAGTTTTAATTAAACTCTTTGAAACTCGTTACTTTCTCTGCTATTTATTTTTCAGCATTCTTCCGAGTTTCCGGAAGAGCCCCTTTTTCCGGTTCAGATCCATAAACGGAACTTCTTCCCCGAGAATCCGGCGGCAGATGTTCTGATATTCTTCTTCTGCCTGAGAAGATTTTCCGGAAAGTGGCTCTCCCTGATTGGTCGCGATCACGATCTGTTCGTCATCCAGGATCGTGCCGATCAGATCCACTGCCAGAATCTCAATGACATCATCCACAGACATCATATCTCCTCTTGCGATCATGTCCGGACGAAGCCTGTTGATGATCAACTGAATGTCTCTGATCTCATGTGCTTCCAGCAGTCCGATGATACGGTCTGCGTCACGGATTGCGGAAACTTCCGGTGTTGTGACTACCAGGGCCTTGTCCGCACCTGCAATGGCATTTTTAAACCCCTGTTCAATCCCGGCCGGACAGTCCAGAAGCACATAGTCAAACTGTTCTCTGAGATCATCCGTCAGCTTGATCATCTGTTCCGGCGAAACTGCGGATTTATCTTTGGTCTGTGCAGACGGCAGCAGGCAAAGTTCCGGATGGCGCTTGTCCTTGATCAGCGCCTGACGCAGACGGCAGTTCCCATTAATCACATCTACCAGATTATAAACAATCCGGTTCTCAAGTCCAAGAACTACATCCAGGTTACGCAGTCCGATATCCGTATCCACAACCACGACCTTCTTCCCAAGCATCGCAAGACCTGTCCCGATATTGGCTACTGTAGTGGTCTTTCCCACTCCGCCTTTCCCGGAAGTTATTACAATGACTTCACTCATAAATTCTGTTTCCTCCTCAAAGATAGCTTCCACACTTCTGGTATTCTCGGATGTATTCTGACCGGATTCAAAGCCCGATGGTGCTCCTTCGGATTAATCGTTCGAGGTATCACTTGTATCGCTGGCAGCCACACCTGTAAGAATGGACTGTTCATCTGCCAGTTCAAAAATATATTTAAAAATATCATCAGCAGCAAGACACGCATTACCGGAACTGTAACCGTTTTCGATGCGGACTGCGATCGCATATTCCGGATCAGATGCAGGTGCATAGCCGATAAACATACCATGGTTCGGATGGTAAACATCTACCTCTGCTGTACCTGTCTTACCTGCCACATCCACACCAAGGCCATCAAACTGACTGTGAGTCTGAACTACCCGGTACATACCGTCATGAATGTCATCCCATACATTCTGAGAGAGATCCACTGTATTGATCACCTTTGGTTCATACTCTTTCAGCGTCTGTCCTCTGGAATCCGTCTGTCTGTCGAGAAGTGTCAGGTCATAGACGGTTCCGCTTGTGGCAATCGCAGTTGCATAACGTGCAAGCTGGCTGGTGGTATATGCATGGGTACCCTGTCCGATATAAGAAGGCACCGCATAAGAATTGGATACCTGCGGAGAAGATTCCGTGATCTCAATCCCGGTTTTCTTGTCCAGACCGATTTCTGAAGCATATTTTTGCAGAGCACTTAAGCTTCTGTTTTCGGAAAAATCTCCGTTCTCATCCTGTCCCAGCATAAAACCAACCATATTGAAATAATAGTTACAGGATTCCTGAATGGCTTCCCTGATCTCAATATCGCCATGTCCCAGCTTATTCCAGCAGTTAATAGGCGGTGTTACCAGATCAAAGGAACCCGTACAGTTGATATAAGTTCCGTCATTGATCACACCTTCCGACATTCCCGCGATCGTAGAGAGGATCTTAAAGGTAGAACCCGGAGCTGTGGTCTGCTGTGTTGCTTTGTTAAAGAACGGACTCGACTGGTCCAGGGAAAGTTTCGCATAATAACTGGTATCCATGTTATTGACCAGACGGTTATTATCATATCCCGGATAAGACACACATGCCAGAACGTCCCCTGTTTTCACATCCGTGATGACTGCTGATGCAGAGCACGGTTCCAGTGCAAGCTGTGCAGGCTCAATCTCCAGAGTATAAATCTTATTTACCATAAAATCATACGCTGTCATTGCGCCGGAAGCCAATGCTTCATAAGTACCATCATCTTTGGAAAGGATTCCCTGCTCATACAGCACCAGACAGATTTCCTGTCCGGAAATGGTATCTTCCTGAAGCATGTATTTATACAGCAGCTTGGAAAAACTGTTGTCTGTCTTGAGATAATCGGTAATATAGCTGGTCAGTGCCTGATACACTTCATCAGAGTCCAGATAATCTCCATCTGTGGAAATCTTTGAAATGTCAATCCAGTTCTGGCTGGCAGCATAAGTCAGATAATCTTTCAGGCTGATGCTCTTATCCTGATTCCATGCCAGATAAGTCTCATCCGAAGTATCGATGGCATTTTTGGATATAATACCCAGAGTATCTCTGAGCAGGTCATCACAGATATAAGTCAGATATTCCTGAATCTGCGGATCCTCATCCTTCACTGCCGGAGGATTCTCTGATGTCAGCCTGTTAGTTATTGTATCAAAAACCTGCTGCTGCTTTTGCTGAAATTTGGCATATAAATTTTTTTCTGTGTCAGATGCGTTCTCGTCGCTGAATTTGCTGATATCAATGACACTGTTGGAAATCAGGGCATTATAAACATCATAGATCGGAACTTTGATCTGGGCAGCATCATTTACACTGTAATCATAAGTTTTTGTGGCTTCTATTTTGGAAAGAAGAATACCGGCAACTCTCTGTTTCAGAATCTGATAAATCGCAGACTGCCAGCTGCTGTCGATGGTGAGGTATGTGTCATTTCCTGCCACAGGCTCTACCCTGGTGTCTGTATCGATCTTCAGAACCTTTCCAAGGTTATCAACAGTAACCGTCTCTTCTCCGTCTGTTCCCTGAAGAGAAGTTTCCATATATTTCTCAATGCCTGTTTTTCCGACAATGGCATCATTGGAATAATCCGGATTGGTCTTTCGAAGTTCTTCCAGTTCTTCGGAAGAAGCCTGTCCTGTATATCCAAGAATCGGTCCCATGCTGACATCGTCAATGTATTTACGCACAGAATCCTCTACAATGTCAATTCCCTGGAGTTCTGACTGATTCTCCTTGATCGCAGCCACGGACTGCTCACCTACATTGGTAGCAATCGTTACAGCCATATATTTTTTGAAACTGTTTGTACTTAGCTCATAACGCATGATCGCCAGATCAAGGATTTCCTGCTTCGTCAGTGTCTGTGGCAGATTGTGTGCCTCCAGTTCCTCGTTCGTATAGGCATTATCCCCGTAAAGAACGATTGAAAATCCTTTACTGCCGCTTAAATATTCCATCATCTGATCTGCGGTTGCATTTTTCTGTTCATCCGTAAGATTATCGATCAATGCCTCTCCGTAAATATCTGCACGGAAACGGTTTAATGTAAATCCTTCCTGCACATCAAACACATAATTTCCGTTTTCATCTAATACAATATGAAAAGAGTTACTGATGGAATCCCCGTTGGACTCCAGAATCTTCAGGACACGGTAAGCAGTACCGTTTAAGGTCAGATTTTTTTCTCTTGTGGAATCATAAGTTCCGTTATCTTCGAACGTTACAGAATAAGCCAGCACATTCGTTGCCAGCTCTTCTCCGTTTCTGTCGTATATGTTTCCTCGTGTGCTTTTGATCACACGTTTCTTCGTTGTTCTTGACTCAAATTTACTGATATAATCCTGCCCCTGGATGATCTGCAGTTCAAAAAGCTGTCTTACCAGAGTTCCGGACATAAACACAAAAATCAGAACCAGCACAGTGGTTCTCTTCAAACGTATTTTTTTGAAAAATCTTTTTATTTTAGTACCCAAATAGACTCACTTTCTTTCCTTGATGGACTCATAAAACGATAATTGATCCTGTAAAAGATCCGATAGACGATCAGTGTCAGGATAATGGTATAAAATGTTTCCGGCAGGATGATCCGATAAATATAAGTTCCCAGTCCCAGTCTTCCTCTCAGCAGAAACTGCAGAGCATAAACTGCCAGTCCGTAAAGAATATTTCCCACTCCGGCAAGCAGAACCGGAACCTTTATATCATCATCATAACAAATTCTATGTGCGTATCCGCTCAAAAATCCTAAATACATATAAATTAATGCATAAAATCCAAAAACGGACCCATAAAACATGTCTGCCAGAAATCCACAGAAAAATCCTGTCCACAATCCACTCTTTCTTCCCCGCATCAGTCCCATGGAAACACAGAGGATCAAAAGCAGGTTTGGTGTAATGGAACCAATGGAGATCACATGAAGTACTGTACATTGAAGAAGAAAGCTTACAATAATTGTGATAAATAATGTAATCTTACTTTTCATCCGTTTTCTCCTTCCGCTTCGGAAACCTGTGCATTCTCAGCAGCCACTCCGCTTTCATCAAGGGAATCCTGCTTGTTTACAGTGATCACCAGCACATCTTTCAGATGCTGAAAGTCAACCGGTGTTACGATCGTTCCTGTCTTGGTCAGGTTATTGCTGTCCTGTTCAATCTCACTGACATATCCGATGAACAGACCTTCCACATATTTCTCACTGATGTTGGAAGTGACGATACGCTCGCCAACTGTCACCTTATTGTCCTGATCGTATAACTGGCTGAAGCTTAATTTTCCCTCATCGATCAGTTCCAGGTCTCCTTCCACCACACAGTTGTCCTGTGTGCTGACCGTCATTGCACTGACATTGCTGCTGTCATCAATAATGGAACGGACTGTCGCCCAGTGAGTTCCTACTTCTGTGACAATTCCCACAAGACCTTTTCCTGCGATGACATTATTATCCACGCGGATTCCATCCGCAGAACCTCTGTTGATCATAAAAGTATCATACCAGTTTCCGGGGTCTTTGGAAATAATCTCCGCTGCAACCTTCGGATACTCTGTATACTGCTGATCCAGATTATAAAGCTGCTGTAATCTTACCAGCTCTGTCTGATCCTGGATCAGTTTATTGTTCTGCTGTGTCAGGCTGTCTACCTGCGCTTTTAAATTCTCATTCTCAGCAAGGATTTCCTCTTTATCCCTCATACGGTCCTGCATTCCGGTGAGGACAGAACTGATCTGATTGATACTGTTCTCAAACGGAACAATCAGAAGTCCTGCTGCATCCTGTAATGGCGCTGTGGTCACTCCTGATGCAAAAGTCGCCACGATCGTACTCATGCAGAAAATCGTCATGATCGCCAGCAGATGTTTGCTCTTTAAATTAATCCTAAAACGTACTTTCTTTTTCAGGTTCTTCATTATGCACCCCTAAAAATCATAGTTTTCTCTGCTTGACAGGCGTTGCCCATTTCCGCAGATCTTTCTCTTTGATGATCTTTTCCAGCCCTGTGACTGCCGAAGTCTCATACAAATCCGACAGATTAAAGGTAAATCCCGTATAGCTGGCAAGATACTGGTCAATATATGGAAGTCTGGTACTTCCTCCGGTTATGTAAATTCCCTGTTTTGCGATATGATAGGAAATCTGTGGCGGAATACGCTCCAGAAAAGTTTTCATCTCCGCAGCGATCTCATTTAAACAGTTCATGATCCCGTCATTTACCACATAGGAAGAAATGACTTCTTCCCTCGGCAAACCGGAAATACTGTCGATTCCCACTACTTTACGGACTCCTTTTTTCTGGTCACTTAAACGACCCATCACCATCTTCAGTCGTTTCGCTGTACGGGTTCCGATCTGTAAGTTATAACGCTTCCGGATTTCGCTGCAGATGGATTCATTCATCTGCCGTCCTCCGATGGGAACCTTCTTGCTGATAATGATCTTTCCATCTGTGATAATGGAAAATTCCGTACTCTGTGCGCCGATATTTACGACCATGTTGCCTTCCGGGTCCTCCAGATTGACCCCCATCGCCAGTGCATCTGCGATCGGCGCCTCCACCATAAATACCCGGTTTTTCTTCAGCCAGTGACCATTTGCCACATGAAAATATGCCCGTTTCTCAATGGCTGTCATATCCAGCGGAACCGTAAAATACATCACTGAGCCAAATCCCAGAATATGGTCGATCTTACGGATCATACTGTAAAGCATGATCTCCTGAAGCTCCAGATTTGCGATCATCCCAAATGTCATCGGTGAACAGACCGAAATATCCGCAGGCGATTTCTCAAACATCTCATAGGCTTCATTCCCCATGGCAATGATCTTGCGTCCTTTTGACGCGATCATATTTTTCTCAATATAACTTTTGTTCTTAAAAAAAGAATAGACTTTTACGGAACTGCTTCCCAAATCTATTCCGTATGTTTTTTCAAACAGCATATATCTGCCCCTTTATCCTGTACATTCCTCCCAGATGCCCTCTTCCCGGAAACTACAGTATTTCTGATCTCCGATAATGATATGGTCAAGAAGATGAATGCCCAGTAATTCTCCTGCCTGATAAATTCTGGCAGTAATCTGCATATCGTCCGGACTTGGTGTCGGATCTCCGCTGGGATGATTATGGACCAGGATCAGGCTGACTGCATGACTCCGTAAAGCTTCCATATAAATCTCTCTCGGTGTCACTAAAGAACCGGTCGCTGTCCCTCTGGTCAGTACCTTGTCCCCCAGAAAATGTCCCTTCACATCTGACATCATACAGATGACGACCTCCTGTTCTTCGTGACGGAGTTCTTCCATATAATAAGATGCAACAGACGAAGGATTGTTCATCACCATCTGCGGTCTGGCAGCAGTCCGGGCAATCCGCTTCGACAGTTCTCCGATACATTTAAGCTGAACCGCTTTCACCTGCCCGATCCCGTGAATCTCCATCAGATCCTGAACCGAGATATGTAAAAGCCCTGTCAGTCCTGTATAGGACGAAGTTTCCATGTACTGTAAAATCTCCTGTGCCAGTTCCAGAGAATTCAGTCCCTGTGTCCCGCTTCGCAGGATCACTGCCAGCAGTTCACAGTCACTCAGTGCCGCTTCTCCCTGGGAAAAACATTTCTCATAAGGCCGCTGTGCTTCCGGTAAATCCTTGATAATATTCCTGTTCATAACCCTTTTCGGCGCTCTCTGACGCATCCGGGCAAATTTGCAACTTATATTCTAGCATAAAAGAGGAGAGATGTATACTCTCCCCTAAAATTTTATATAAACTTTCTATATTTTTTAGAAATGGTCTCTGCCACTTTGATGCCGTCCATTGCCGCACTGGTGATTCCACCGGCATATCCGGCGCCCTCTCCGCAGGGATAAATTCCCTCTATGTTTGCCAGCAGTTCCTGGTCACGGACAATACGGACCGGTGAAGAAGTCCGGCTCTCCACACCACTTAACAGGGCATCCTCTCTGTCAAACCCGGAAATTCTTTTTCCAAAGGATTTCACGCCTTCTTCTATGGAATCTCCGACTTCCTGCGGAAGAATGGAGCGGACATTTGTCAGAACATACGCTCCCTTCATACATGGAGTCACATCTCCCGGCGTATGACTTGGCTGATTCTTACAGAAATCACCGAAAAGCTGTACCGGAATCTTCCCCTGTCCCAGTTCCCAGGCTTTCCGCTCCAGATTTCTCTGAAATTCCACACCGCCAAGTGCTCCCTTTCCTGGAAAATCTTCCGGTGTCACAGTCACGATCATGGCACTGTTGGCATTTCGGGAATCTCTCGCCTGATAACTCATTCCATTGACTGCCAGTCTGCCCGGTTCGGAGGAAGCATTTACCACATATCCGCCCGGACACATACAGAAGGAATAAACGCCTCTGCCATTGCTGCATTTATGTGTCACTTTATAGCTGGCAGCTCCCAGTAATTCGTTCTCTTCCTCTCCATAGAGATCCATATTGATCATGGTCTGCGGATGCTCGATACGAAGTCCTACGGCGAAAGATTTCGGTTCCATATAAACCCCACGTTTATGAAGCATCTCAAAGGTATCCCTTGCACTATGTCCGATGGCAAGCACGCAGACCTCAGCCGGAATTTTCTTTTCATGATTGATTTCTATTTCTTTCAGCGCACCGTCTGTAAAAATCAGATCTGTCACTTTTGACCGGAAAGCAAACTGACCACCCATCTCTTCAATCTCATACCGCATTTTCTCAACAATTCCAACCAGGACATCGGTTCCCAGATGTGGTTTCTGCTGATAAACGATCTCCTGCGGAGCACCTGCCTCCACAAAACGTTTCAGCACTTCATGATTTCGTCCATACGGGTCTTTAACCAGTGTATTAAGCTTTCCATCAGAAAAAGTTCCGGCTCCGCCCTCTCCGAACTGGACATTGGAATCCGGATCAAGAACTCCGTTTTTCCAGAAATTTTCTACGGTCTGCTGCCGTTTCTGTGCTTCTTCCCCGCGTTCCAGAATAAGAGGACGATAACCTGCTTTTGCAAGATACCATCCGCAGAACAGACCTGCCGGACCGCTTCCGATGATCACCGGCGGGTGTGTCAGAGGCAGTTCTCCTGACTGAGGAAACTGATAAGGCTTCTCTTTGGTTAACGTAACATTGTTATTGTTAACTTTTTTGACAATTTTCTGTTCGTCTCTGATTTTTACATCTACAGTATACACGAAAATTTTGTCGTTTTTGTGTCTGCAGTCCAGAGATTGTTTTTTTATTTCATAAGTAAACGGATTTCCGGGATTTTTTAATGTTTTTGCAATTTTTTTCTCAAGCTGTGCCTGTGTATGTGTCACAGAAAGCTTAAGCTGTGAAATTCGAATCATTTTTTATCTCCTTATAAAGCATTATAGAGCAGATTTCCTGTTATATACCTTTGTTATATACCTTTCCTTATCTTATACAATCTTATATAAGTACTTCTCACAGAGAGCATAAAAGCACTCTCACAGAGCCGCATGCATACCGGCTGCTGCTCCGCTGCTCCATGCCCATTGCAGGTTATAACCGCCACAGGTTCCGTCAATATCCAGAAGTTCTCCTGTCAGGTACACGCCCGGGCACAGTCTGGACTCCATGGTATGAGGATCTACCTGTCCGGTATCCACACCTCCGGAGCATACCTGTGCCTGTGAAAAAGCCAGCCCGTCTGTTACTTCAAGTGTAAACTCCCTGATTGCCGGGACAAGATGTTTCTGCGCAGTCAGCACCTTGATCAGTTTCTCCGGAAAAAGTCCTGTCAGAAGTTCTTTTTCCTTTTTGTACGGGCAGTTTTTCTTTCTGTAATGCAGCAGTTCTTCTGTCTCTTTTTCTGACAGCTCCGGCAGGAAATTCACCCGCAGTTCTGCCCGACGTCCGTTTTTTACCGCCCGGATTGCATAAGTACTCAACTGAAAAACCGGAATCCCGGAAATTCCATATTCTGTGAGCTGAAGTTCTCCACGCTCACTTTTATAAAAGTTTCCATCCAGAAACAGGGAAATCCGGCCCTCTGTGCGGACACCCGCCCAGGTTTTAAAGGCAGCCCCCTTACACTTGAGAGCAGTCAGTGCCGGATACACCGGAACAATCTTATGTCCCAGTTTTTCTGCCAGCTCATACCCGCTTCCGTCCGAACCGGAGATGGAAGAAGCCCTGGAACCATTGGCAAGGATCACGGCATCTGCCTCATAATGCCAGCCCTTTGTCAGAACTGTAAATTTTTTACCGATCTTATCCTGTCTGCCGGATTTATTTTTTTCGATGGAGACCGCCTGTTCATTGGTTTTTATTTTCACCCCGAGACTGGCTGCTTCCATGCAGAGAACTTCCACAACGCTCTGTGCCTGACCGCTTCTTGGATACAGATAGCCATTTTTATTCAGCGGATAAATTCCGATCTTCTTAAAAAACTCTACGGTATCTTCCACAGAAAACTGTGACAGTGCATCGTTGACAAATTCCGGATGTGTTCCTCTGTACGCATCTTCCGGCATCACAAGATTCGTATAATTACATTTTCCGTTTCCTGTTGCACAGATTTTCTTTCCCGGTCTCTCATTCTGTTCCAGAATCGTAACCGCTGCTCCGTTTCCAGCCGCCATAATTGCAGCCATAAGCCCGGACGCACCGGCACCTATGACCACGATCTGCTTTTTCTTCATAATCCTTCCCCGTTCTGAACTATAGCGATCCTCTAAAATAACGCATCTTAATCCAGTCCATCAGAGGGTGAACTGTCTTAAATGCATTATTTACGAGGATTGCTATAAGTTTCTTTTCCGTTTAATATTTCTTTTCAGTTTAATGTCACAAGGTTCTTGTCCACCAGTTTCTGAAGTGACATCAGGACACCAAGTTTCGCATGCTCCCAGGTAAGACCTCCCTGGAAATATACGGCATATGGCTCTTTCATCGGACCATCCGCAGATAATTCAATAGAAGAACCCTGCACAAAAGCACCTGCTGCCATGATGACCTGGCTGTCATATCCCGGCATATCCCATGGTTCCGGGTCTACATAGCTGTCTACCGGAGCTGCTGCCTGGATTCCTTTACAGAAAGCGATCAGACCTTCCGGTGTGCCAAGACTGACTGCCTGAATGATATCCTGACGGTCTTCTGTTGAGTTCGGAATAACCGGGAATCCGAGTTTTTCATAAATATTGGCTGCAAATACGGCACCTTTCAGCGCGCCTTTTGTAACCATCGGTGCCAGGAAGAATCCCTGGAAGAAGGAACGGTTTACTCCAAGGGTTGCTCCGACTTCACTTCCAAGACCCGGGCAGGTCATTCTGTAGGAAGCATTCTCCACGCATTCCTTTGTTCCTGCAATGTAGCCGCCAATCGGAGCCAGACCGCCGCCTGGGTTCTTGATCAGAGAACCGACAACCATATCTGCCCCGACATCACTTGGCTCTATGGTATCTACAAATTCTCCGTAACAATTATCTACCATACAGATCACATCCGGCTTAATGCTCTTTACGAAAGCGATCAGCTCTCCGATCTGCTTCACGGAGAAAGAAGGACGGGTCTGATAACCCTTGGAACGCTGGATTTCTACCAGACGGGTTTTCTCATTAATAGCCTTGCGGATGCTGTCATAATCAAAAGTTCCGTCTTCCAGAAGTTCCACCTGACGGTAGCTTACTCCGTACTCTGCAAGAGAACCCTTTGACGGACGGATGCCGATTACTTCCTCCAGCGTATCATATGGCTTTCCCGCAGGTGCCAGAAGTTCATCTCCCGGACGGAGATTTCCGAACAGTGCGATAGCAAGTGCATGGGTTCCGCAGGTGATCTGTGGACGGACCAGGCAGGCTTCGGTGTGGAAGGTATCTGCATAAACCTTTTCCAGAGTTTCACGGCCGATGTCATCATATCCATAACCGGAAGAACTGCCAAAGCACTCTGCGCTGACTTTATTCTTCTGCATTGCCAGAAGGACTTTCATCTGGTTGTATTCGGCTGTTTTATCAAACTTTTCAAATCTTTCTTTTAAGGATTCCTCGATCTTATGACCAAATTCATAAACCTCAGAGGAGATTCCAAGCTGTGCATACATTTCTTTCATCATTTTATGATTCCTCGTTTATTTCTATTGTTTTTATTGTTTTTTATTGTCTTTTGTTGTTATTGTGTACTGCTTCTTAATTATATCATCTTTTATTGTGTTAATCCTGTTATTTATTTAAGATTCCCCGGTCTTTGCAGATTTCCAGCATTTTCTGCAAAATCAGTTCTTCGTTATATCCATACTCATCCTTATTCATCCAGATCGTGTCTTTCTCTCTGCGAAACCAGGTAAGCTGGCGTTTTGCAAAATGTCTGGTATCTCTTTTCAGAATCCGTACTGCCTCTTCCAGTGGATATTCCCCGTCCAGATACGCAAGAATTTCCTTATATCCCAGTCCCTGCATGGAAACCATTCCTCTGTGATATCCCATATTTTTAAGATTCTGTACTTCTTCAAGAAGTCCCTCTTTCATCATCTCGTCAATACGCTCATCAATGCGCCTGTAAAGCAGATCTCTTGGAACATTTAACACAAAATATGCCAGATTATACGGGGTTTCATGTTCTTTCTGTTCCTGATTGTGAGCAGAGATCGGTGAATGGTTCTGATGATAAAACTCCAGCGCCCGGATCACACGTTTTGCATTGTTTGCATGGATTTCCTTTGCACTGACGGGATCTACTTCCAGCAGCATTTCATGCAGATACTCATTTCCTTTTTCTGCGGCAAGTTTCTCTAATTCCTGTCGATATCCGTCCTCCTGCTCTGCCTGGGTAAAATCAATATCTCTGGTGATCGCCTGAATATAAAATCCGGTTCCACCTACCAGGATAGGAATTTTTCCCTTTGCATAAATTTCTTCCATGGCAGCTTTTGCCATCTGCTGAAATCTGACGATGTGAAATTCTTCCTCCGGCAGCAGCTCATCCACCAGATAATGTTTTACTCCCTGCATTTCAGACGGGCGGATCTTTGCAGAACCGATGTCCATATATTTATAAACCTGCATGGAATCCGCAGAAATGATTTCCCCGTTGACTGCTTTGGCAAGGGAAATGGAAAGATGCGTTTTTCCCGCAGCAGTAGGACCGGTCAGAACGATCAATGGCTTTTTCATAAATTCTCCTTATTTCTTCATTTATTTCTTCATTTCTTCCTTATTTTACACAATACGTTTAAATTTTTTCTCCAGTTCTGTCTTCGTCATGGAAATAATCGTAGGTCTTCCATGAGGACAGTGATAGGGATTCTCCAGCGTCAGAAGCTCATCGATCAGTTTGTCTGCCTCCTGCGGCGACATCTGATGATTTCCCTTTACTGCTGCCTTACATGCCATAGTTGCAAGTCTGGATGCAAAAATCCCCAGCGGATCCTTGTCTTTATCCGTTGTCAGATGATCCAGCATTTCCAGAAACAGCTCCTCTTCTTCCAGACCGTAAAGATTGGTCGGAACCGCATTAATACAATATTCCTTTCCGCCAAATGGTTCAATGGAAAAACCAAAATCTTCAAAATATTTCCGGTTTGCCTCCAGAGCCGCCTCTTCCTGAAGATTCAGTGAAACGATCAGCGGCGGACTCAGATACTGGGATTCGATCGTCTGTTCACGGAAGTGCTTTACGAAACGTTCATAGTAGACTTTCTCGTGAGCTGCATGCTGATCAATGATAAAGAAACGATCCTCAAACTGTACCAGCCAGTAGGTATCAAAAATCTGCCCAATCAGCTGATGCCTGCTTCTGGATTCCGGTGCCAGCAGCTTTTCCTCAAATAATTCAAGCTGCTTTGGCTTCTCTTCCTGCCGCAAAGACTCCGGAGCTTTTTCTTCTGTATTTACATTCACAGAAGTCTGTTCTTTCTCGTTTAACTTTTCCTTAAACTCCTGTTTCGTGTCCGCGTCTGCGTTGAAAGCCTGATTGTCATTTTTCTCCTGAAGTCTGTTTGATATGAGTTCTTCACTCTGACTGCTCTCATTTTTTTCTTTCAAAGTTCCCTCAAAAAGCTGTTCTTCTGCTTTTGTAAAAGGAGCTTTTGTCTCATAAATCCTCTGTTCCCGGACTGCCTGCTCTGCCATTGTGATTGTTCCGCGCGGAAGTCCTGTATAGGAAGATATTTTTCTTTCTTCATTTACTGTCTGCGTCGACTGACTGTTGACCGTGCGATTATTTATAAATGGCATCTCTTTTTTTGTCTGCGGCTGATACTCCGGCATTTCCGCACGTCGCCTTGTCTCAAAAGGTTCCGGCACATCTCCGGGTCTTACAGCAGAAGATGCCGCAGAGGTTGTTCCGGATGTTTCTTCTTTTCCAAACGGAACCGTCTGGATCATCTCACGGGTTGTCAGTGCTTTGCGCACGGTCTCATACACCGCATCATAAACTTCTGTACCTCTGGCAAAACGCACCTCCATCTTTCGGGGATGTACATTGACATCCAGATCATTTCCTTCCATTTGAATGTGCAGAGAAACGAACGGAAATTTATGCTGCATCATAAAACCTTTATAGGCATCTTCGATTCCTTTGGAAATGATCCGGTTTCTGATAAAGCGGCCATTAATATAATAATTTTCAAAATTGCGGTTTCCTCTGGAGATTTCCGGTTTTCCCACAAATCCTTCGATTTTCATAAAATCATTTTCATAGGAAACCTGCAGAAGTGCTTTCGCAATGTCCCTTCCATAGATATTATAAATGACATCCTTCACATTATAGTTACCTGATGTGTGAAGTTTCACCTGTTTATTCTGGATATATTTAAACGAAATCTCCGGATGGGAAAGAGCAAGCTGCTCCATCAACGTTGCCACATAGCCGGCTTCCGTAGCGTCTGCTTTCAGGAACTTACTTCTTGCGGGTGTATTATAAAACAGATTCCGGACAAGAAATGTCGTTCCTTCCGGTGCGCCCATATCCTCCAGGGATTCTTCCACACCGCCATTGATCACATAACGTACCCCGCTGAGTGCAGAAGGTGTCTTCGTGATCAGCTCCACCTGTGCAACTGCTGCAATACTGGAAAGTGCCTCCCCTCGAAATCCCAGAGACGCAATGGTTTCCAGATCCTCTACCTTTTCAATTTTACTGGTGGCATGACGCAAAAATGCCAGGGGTACCTGATCTTTCTCCATACCCCCGCCATTATCTGTAATTCGTATCATCTTTTTACCGCCGTCTGTGATCTCCACAGTCACGGCAGTCGCACCTGCGTCAATGGCATTTTCCACGAGCTCCTTCACAATAGAAGAAGGACGCTCAACCACCTCACCGGCAGCGATCTTATCGATCGTCTGCTGGTCTAATACTGCAATCTTTCTCAAATTATATCACCATCTGTTCTTAATCTTGTTCTGCAGGTTATAAAGTGTATTCATTGCTTCCATAGGAGTCATATTTCCCATGTCCAGACCTTTGATCTCCTCTATGATATCATCATCTTTCACAGTGTCAAACAGAGACATCTGCGCCATATCCATCTGATCATAGACTTTCTTTTTCTTCTTCGGTGCTGTCAGGTCTTTTACTGCTGCTGTGATATCCGCATCACTTAATTCCTCCACCAGCTCTTTGGCCCGCTGGATCACAGAATCCGGCACTCCGGCAAGTTTCGCAACCTGGATACCATAGCTCTTATCTGCTCCACCCTGGACGATCTTACGCAGGAAAACAATATCGTCTCCTTTTTCCTTTACAGCAATACAGTAGTTATTGACCCCCGGAATCTTTCCTTCCAGTTCTGTCAGCTCATGATAATGGGTGGCAAACAATGTCTTTGCACCGCAGAGTTTCGTATTGCTGATATGCTCGATCACCGCCCAGGCGATGGCAAGGCCATCAAAGGTACTGGTGCCGCGGCCAATCTCATCCAGGATCAGAAGGCTTCTGGCAGTCGCATTTCTTAAAATATTGGCAACCTCTGTCATCTCCACCATAAAAGTACTCTGTCCGCTTGCCAGGTCATCGGATGCACCTACACGGGTAAAAATACGGTCCACAATACCGATGTTTGCTTTCTCTGCCGGAACGAAACTTCCGATCTGTGCCATCAGAACAATCAGTGCCGTCTGTCTCATGTATGTGGATTTACCTGCCATGTTCGGACCTGTGATGATGGAAACACGTTTCTTGTGATTATCCAGATAGGTATCATTTGCGATAAACATATCGTTCTCGATCATCTGCTCTACTACCGGATGGCGGCCGTTTTTAATGTCGATCACTCCGGTTTCATTGGTTTTCGGGCGGACAAAATGATTTCTCTCTGCAACCAGGGCAAGGGAGGCAAAAACATCCAGCGCTGCCACTGCTTTGGCAGTTTTCTGGATTCGTACGACTTCTTTTCCAACAGTATCTCTCACATTGCAGAATAATTCGAATTCCAGAGCATACAGTTTATCCTCTGCACCAAGGATCAGATCTTCCAGTTCTTTTAATTCCTGTGTAATATATCGTTCTGCATTGGTCAGTGTCTGCTTGCGGATATAGTCTTCCGGAACCTGATCCTTAAAGGTATTGGTAACCTCCAGAGAATAGCCAAACACGCGGTTGTATTTGATCTTCATGGTTTTGATCCCGGTACGTTCCCGTTCCCTCGCTTCCAGTTCAGACAGCCATTTCTTACCATCTGTCCGGGAACGGCGGAATTTATCCACATCCTCATTATATCCTTCTTTGATGATACCTCCGTCTTTCTGTGCAATCGGAGGTTCCTCCACAATCGCACGTTTAATCAGGTCTGTCACATCTTTCAGGGAATCCATATCCTCATAAATCTTCTGAAGCAGAGGAGACTGAAATTCCTTTAATACCTGTTTGATATATGGAAGCATTTCCAGAGAAGATGCAAATGCGATCAGGTCACGCGGATTCGCTGATTTATAGCTGATACGGCTGATCAGACGTTCCAGATCATAGACCGGTCCCAGATATTCTCTGATCTCGTCACGGAGCATTCCGTTTTTATTTAATTCTTCCAGTGCTTCCAGACGTTCTTCAATTTCTTCTCTGTCGATCAGTGGCTGTTCCACATAAGCACGAAGGGTACGGGCACCCATCGCTGTTTTTGTTTTGTCAAGTACCCAGAGAAGGGAACCTCTTTTCTGTTTTTCGCGTAACGTTTCCACCAGTTCCAGGTTTCTGCGGCTGGAGCTGTCAATGAGCATATATTTCTCTGCTGCATAGGGACGGATCGTCGCCATATGGGACAGGGCCGTTTTCTGCGTTTCCTTCAGATAAAGGAAAAGTGCTCCTGCTGCAATGATCCCGCAGTCATAGTCTCCGATTCCCAGTCCCTCCAGAGATCCTACATGAAAATGTTCTTTCAGGGTACGCCTGCAAAGCTCATCATCAAAATACCAGGAATCCAGTGAGAACACACAGATACCCAGACGATTCTTCAGATCATCCGTATCCACGTTTGACATGTAAAAAGAATCATTGCAGATAATCTCCGCAGGAACAAATTTATTGATCTCGTCCATAAGCTTCTGCGGCTTGTCCACTTCTGTAAGGAAACAGTCACCTGTGGTAATATCCGCGATCGCACACCCGAAATGTTCCTCGATCGACACGATGGACATCAGGTAATTGTTCTTTGACTCATCAAGAGAAGCTGCATCCAGAGTCGTTCCCGGTGTTACAATCCTTACAACTTCACGCTTCACCAGACCTTTTGCTTTCTTCGGATCTTCCACCTGCTCGCAGATTGCTACTTTATGTCCCCTCTCGATCAGGCGGTTGATATAAGTTTCCGCAGCATGATAAGGGACACCACACATGGGCGCCCTCTCCTCTAAGCCGCAGTCTTTTCCTGTAAGGGTAATCTCCAGTTCCTTAGTGACAAGCAATGCATCATCAAAAAACATCTCATAAAAGTCCCCAAGGCGGTAGAATAAAATGCAGTCTTTATATTGTTCCTTTGTCTTGCAGTATTCCTGCATCATCGGTGACATGTTCTTACTACTCATAAAACTCCTTATTTATGCGGCTTTACGCCGCCTTTATCTTAAATCTGACCATGTTTTTGACACAGTAAAATTCGACTTTATGACTGTGTATAAACATGGCCAGGTAGTGGTTAGTTACATTTTTGAAACTTATTAAGTTTAACACATCTGAGCAGGAGGTTCAAGATACCGTGATGAGAAAATTTGTAGAAAACACATATTATATTATAGCACTCCAAAAAAATACTGCACACTCTTGACAACAGGTCTATGATAGAGTCAAGAGGTGATTATTATGTTACATGATGAAACACGAAAACTACTTATTGAAGCTTGGAATAAAACGCACAATGCAAAAGAAATCGCAGAGTGTTTTTCTGTGAATACCAGTACTGTTTACCGCCTAGAAAAACAAATGCGTGAAACAGGTTCTGTAAAAACAATGACATCACAGAGAGGTATTTTCAATCGGTATTTGCCGAATTAACTGATTTAGAATTTTCCCCTCAATAACTGTTTCACTATCCTCAATTTCTTTTTCTTCGTTGTCTTTATTTTCATTTGTAAAATGAGCAAGTGAAATATGAATAAAAGTTTTTTGAAGGTGTTTCTTTTTATAACTTTCTAATAAGCTGCTTTTTCCAGAACTATATGGACCAGAAATAGCTATGTTCCGGATATCATCATTACTAAATATGAATTCGAATCCCTCTTCATAGGCATTTAAATCTACATTACTGGTCGGTGTCAATTTTTGAAATCTTAAATCACTCAATCTATCACCTCTTTAATATCGTATTTTTAAATACTGATTATTTTAATCTTATTCAAACTCTCCAGGTTACTCTGACCATGACATCGTAAACAAAAAACGGCGAGATGCTTATCGTAACATCCCGCCCAACATCCAATTACACAAAATTTGTATAATCAGATTCTGTTCAATCTTTTATACTGTCAACAATTCAGCATTTTTTATGATATCTTTTATCTGTTTTTCGTCCATTTCAGCCACATCCGCGATCTGAGCAGCTGTATAACCCTTTTTATACATACTTATAACAAATTTTAATGTTGTTGCTTTTGTTGCAGCTTCAGTTGCATCTTCCCTAATTCCTAAGCTTAAATTACACATAATACTCACATCCTCTCTGAAATCCTTTTCCATTGGAATTGCATATTCATTTCCAATGATATCCAGTTTTTCGTTTACTGTTAAATCCTGAGACAGCAATGCTCCCAGTAACCTATGTAATTCATATTTCTCCTCATGCTTCGGAAGTTCTTCAGAAAGTCCAATCATTACGATATTAACCAAGTCTATTTTACCTTTCCACGCATGAGAATTTACAATACTGTCTTTCACCAGGTGAATGTGTTCCAGACTATTTTCCGGCATATTCATACAGACCCAGATGGAATAGACTCGCTTGATATCATTATAATTTGAATTTGAAAAATCTCTTTCTTTCTGCGAGGAAATCATTCGACTCACATAAAAGATTGCACGATTCAATATATCGTACCCGTTCGGTTCGTCCTTTTGAGCTTCTACATTGATAATAATCTGTGATAATCCATCCCTCATTCTGACATAGAATATAATATCAAATCGTATCATTCCCTCATGAAGCTCCGGGTTTTCAGAATTAAGACCAACCACACGAGATTCATCATTTTTAATAACAGTATTAGTAAGACCAGTTTCTATCGGGACAGTGTTAATAAATGGTTCGCCTTCAATGTAAGAAACCACCTCTTTCGGATCCATCCCTGCAAATTCATCAACGGTCTTTACTAATATATGGGCCAAGATACTTTTCTGGCCAAGTAATCGTTTTGCACTTTCATCATATTGTGCGTCTTTATCTGTCGTAAGAATCGTATTTTTGATTTCTGTATTCAAAGTCTTTCTCCTTTTCTACAGCACTTCTAAAACTATTCTTCGGCTATATATTTATTATACTCTAAATCTGTATTTTCAACAACAGCCAATTTGCCTGCAGATTTTCAAAATATCTGCTTTTGATTCTAATACGTAAAAATCTTTTATAATATAAACAGTATCTCCTTGCTTACATCATAAAAGATTTCTCCAATAGTCTATATTAATTTTAATCATTTACTAGTGAACTACTCGGCAACTGAGTTACCAGAGCATCTGAATTAAGGCGGGATACCGCCTTTTCAGGGTGCGTCCATGACACCACTACTGTTTGCTCTTTAGAGCTATACAGCTACTTTTATTATTTCTGGCGTTTTTAGTCCGGTTACGGACAGTTCCTTTTTCTCTCCGGATACGGAGAGATATTTTCTCAGGATGTTATATGCACCTACAGCATCTGCGTTATACTTCCGGTTTCTGTCCCTGTACAGTCCCCTTTGTTTTCGGTTGCATGGCTGTGCATATCTTTTTTCCACCTCTGGTGACAGCGGACTGCACTGGCTGGTATAGCTTTCTTCCTGTCTTACAAAACGGATCCCGTACATCTTAAGCTTATATTCCATCATGCTATAGAGCCTGTTATACGGCAGATTGTGGAACTTCTGGTTTGTTCTGTGTCCCAGGTCTTTTCCTTTCCGGATATTCCGGATATCCCCTGCCACAACACAGGTAATTCCCTGTTCACGGCAGTATTTTGCAAAGTATCTTGTGATCTTGTGCAGATAATCCGTTACCGAGTTCTGCTTTTTCTGATATAATCTGCGAATATGTTTTGATGTGACTGGATGTTTTATTTCCTTCACAGACTGCTGTCCATACCATTGTGCCTGCACCCTTGCAATCTCTTTATGAAAATATCTTTCCAATGCAAGATATCTTCTGCCCAGGATAAATGTATTCCCATTCCCGGAATCATAGCATGTCATAAGATTATGAAGTCCCAGATCAACTGACAGATAGTGTCCATTCTGCGAAAGTTCTTCCCTCTCTGAAATCTCATAAACAACAATAACTTTACATTCACCTTTTTCCGGTGGGTAGATCCGCAACTGTTTGATCTGATCCATGCCCCTGAAAATCTTATTTTCAAGATAAAGAAAGTTCTCATGGATCTGATACGTTTCTTCCATATATCTTTTTAATGCTTTTGGAAGGGACAGACGGACTTTTTCTGTGTCCCATTCATGTACAATTCCCATCTGCATATAGGTAATGGGGATACTTTCCTGTTTAAACCGCGGTGGTCTGGGATTCTCAATCCCTCCGGATCTTTTCAAGGCGTAAAAAGATTTCCATGCTTTATCCAGCAGCTTGCAGACTTCCTGGGCTGTCTGAGATGGAAGCTGTTTATACCACAGATCCTCTCTATGGGATTTTTTCTGATAATACCAGTCCGGGTATTTCTCCATTCCCATTTCTTTGTAATGCTGACGTTCGTAATTACAGACATTCCAGAGCTTGGATGCCGCATAACACATATGTCCGATGACGTTTGCATATTCCTGACTGACCTTTATGGATGTTTTCTTTGACAGCAGCATTTCCCACCTCTATGATCTCAATAAACTTTACTCTGATGCTCAATATATCTGCGGATGTTTTCTTCCGACACAGACCCGACCGTTTCCACATAATAGGAATGGTTCCACAGCTCTCCTTTCCAAAGCTGTTCTCTTATTTCCGGAAAACGTTCGAATAATTTCCTGCCGGTGATCCCTTTCAGATATTTCACGATCGCAGTTATGGATAATTTGGGAGGAGCAGACACAAAACAGTGCACATGGTCTCCTTCCCCGCATTCAAACAAATGGACGGTAAAACCTTTATCCGCTGCGATCTCCTGCACCAGCTCCTGAAGATATGCTTCAATCTCCGCATTCAATATCTTCCGCCAGTATTTCACTGACCATACCATATGGTAATTAATATTGCACACACAAGTGCGGTAATGTATAAGATTCTCCTTCATACATATAGTATAGCATAGTATTAAGAATATCACAATAAAATGCCGAACATATTTTCTTTTTTAATAAAGCTGGATACAGCATTTTTTAGTAAAAAAATAAATATATTTTACTTATAATGTGCAGATATGCACAGTTTACGCTTTCATCTCGGCAATTGAATTACCGAGGATTCCCGCTTATCTTCCTAAATATTTTTCTAGTCATTGCAATATAAAATTGCTTATACAGTCTCTCCCTTAAGAGTCCTGGTATTCTGGATAATATACAGAGCGACCGATATG
>SKEL01000047.1_pt1 | contig 135230 bp, 113 predicted proteins | sample 4826741 | NCBI WGS metagenome assembly SKEL01 (sample SAMN11008810, study PRJNA524170) | human gut metagenome | biome: Human fecal sample; material: Feces; isolation source: fecal sample from pouch patient p33 | host: Homo sapiens | place: Israel: Tel-Aviv | collected 2016-03-22
GCATGAGGGTGGACAGCGGGTAGTAGATCATGGGCTTGTCGTAGACCGGCAGCAGCTGCTTGGAGGTCACGAGCGTGAGCGGGTACAGGCGGGTGCCGGACCCGCCGGCGAGGATGATGCCTTTCATATTAAAATCCAATCCATTTTGATGTAGCTATCGCTGCTTCTTCAGTTTGGTCAAACATGAAGCAACGCTTTTCAGCGCAGAATGATTAAGCAAGAGATAGCCAACGTAGACTAATGCATATAGAATCGCCGCAGTTCCACCAGATAAAAGCTCAGTGAACAAGACAAAAGCGGCTGTAAGCAGGATCTCCTGAAACGGCCTAGTTGAACCAGGGGCGCTAAGCTGTTCGTTCAGATAGAGCTCGGACCACAACGACCTGCCAATAATGCAGATAACGGCGCCACACAGGACGGCGTCGAGTGAGTTAAGGACAAGAACACCGAATATCGAAAAAACAGCGCTACAAATAACAGTGACGATATTCAACTTCAGGAGCAGCTGTTCTTTACGAAGAACCTTGAAATAGGTAGTACAGCAAAGGCTCATCTTCGTATTGAAGACGCATATCGGAAGTAAGAGCGCAAAATATCTAAGACTCTCGGCATATTGAGGAAGCCACGCCCCCAAAAACCAAACCATAGGGAAATAGAACAAAAAGATTGCAGGAAAAATGAGTTCGATGGCATTTCTTATGCCAATGTAAAAACGAACTCTCTCCTCATCAGAACCTGTCCTAAGAGCAGGAAATAAGACCATGCTCGCCTGCGAGACAAAAGTGATAAAGAAATTGACAAGAGAGAGGGAGAACGAAATTTTTGCAAAGGCGACGATACCCCAAAAATGATCGATAAGAAACCTAGATACCCCGAGGATCAGTGTGTCGGCGATGTTCGCAATCATCAGCTTTACGCCGACGATGATACTGCGGATACCGTCCTTAAGCGAGTTGCCAAAAGACACTGATTTAGCACATAGGATATCCCTGCCCATCCAAGAGCAATATATGAGCGCAATAATCTTCGAAACGAGATACGCGTAGACATAGGGATGGTAGTCCGAAACCTTAAATCCAATTAAAACAAGGAGCGGAGCCAGAAACACCAGCCTGTCTAGCATTGTAGAAAACGAAAATAGCTTAGTTTCGTTCATAGCCTGAAAGACAAAGCCCAAATAACTTGTCAGGTTATAGACGACGGTGTAAAGCGCAAAAGACGCGATAACAAATACTCGATTTGCGTCATCGACAAGAGGCAGCGAAACAAAAGTGATGCCGAGGCAAATCACTGCCTGGAAACAAGCACCGAAGATATACTGGGATTTTATTGAGCTCTTATCGATTTCATCACGAGAGAGACCCCCGTTAATCAAGTAGACACCATCATTCAGGCCAAGGTGAAAAAAGCCGGAATAGGTCGTATAAAACATGAACAGCTGCCAGTATCCATAATCAGCAACACCAACGATTTTCGGCACGAGCAGCGACATGACAACACTGACCGATAGAGAAATAAACTGTGCAGCAAACGCAATCATAGTGTTGCGTGCAATAGACGAATAATTCATTCAACCTCGTTTGTTTAAACTAACATCCTTGATTTATTCAGAAATCAAGGATGGGCCTGACTCGCACAAATCTGAATACCGAGCACTCGTTCTACCCAGAACGAGTCCACAGGAAGCAAACAAGATAACCGTTGGCACCCACCAACCAAGCTCACAATAAAATATGAGCTCCGCACAGCATATACAGGAGACGGTAAATAGTACTTGATCGAGTTCGCAACCCGACCTGAACGAACCGATGCCAGCGGAAATTATCAAGAATACAAAGCTACAAATTCCAAGAAAACCATATTCATACAGCATTGCAAGGAAACCATTATCCACCGTTGAAAAACCGCTAATTTCAACCGTCGTGCCCAGCATAGTCACGCGACTACTGCCAAAACCATTTCCAGTAAGCCAAAACAGCGGCCTGCTTAAAAAGCTATGAATAATATAGGCAATGGCTCCGGAACGCTGGCTATATGAAACATCAGTTTCAAGCTCACCAAATCGAGAAGCCACAAAGTTAAACAGTCCAAACTTGTAGAGAATAAAAACGAGTAGCAATACAGCTGGAATTAAAAGGGCAATTAAATTCCATTTAGAATACTCGGGGTTCTTTAGGCGAAAGACCAGGTACACCGATGCTAAAGCAATGAGAATAATCCACGCGCTACGACTCTTTGTCAGAAGCAGAGCGACCAAAAGAACTACAGAGCATAAGAGACGTTTCATCCTGCCCGTCTCCAATTTATAGTTAATTACCACAGCAATAACTATCATTTGGCCAAATACGATTGCATGACCGAAAAAACTACGCAGTCGATACAAGGATGGATTATCAATCGTTACAGTTTGCAGAAAAGAAAAGGAACCATTTGTAACTAGTCGTTGACCTAAAACAATTTCAAGGACAAAGCTAAATAGGCAGGCGAACACCATAACGTTGCGAAGCATAAGCAATGCAGACTCAACCCAGTCATCATTCTTTGCTTTACCGTAAATATAACCAAGAAGAATGCAAAAGAAATACGAGCAGACCGTAAGGAGGGATTCGTTAATGCTTCGGGACGTAAACGCAATAGCAGAAAAGAAAACTATCGCGCCCATAACGACAATGGGAATGGCGTTATTTAAAAACACTTTGTAGAGACGCCCAGAAAGAACTTCTTTGAAAACGAGCAATCCTAGAACAGAAAAAAATAGTCCTTTAACGGGAGAAATGACACTTAAGATTGCGGCGAAAATCAAAATAGTGAATTCATTAGTAAATAGCTCAAGCATTCTAAACACCTACTTACTGTCACAGGAACTGATTAAGGCCTTAAAGTCACCAAGCAGGGAACGATTTGACAGTTCATACTTACGGTATTTTAGAATGGTGCCTAAATCACTTATTTTTAGGCCACCTACGAGCAAGTGCAAACGGGCATTTAAAACAGAACCGTAATGCTCTATATGCGCAGAAGATATACGATAATCGCCAGGATTACTACTGCAGTATTCTTCTAAAACCTTAGAAAATCTCAAGCACATCCCTATCTCAGCAACACGAGATTTCCTGTCAATATGTCGCATCTCAGTTGCATTAGAGTCATGCCTACGGAACCGAATCAAGGGCTGATTTAGAAGTCTGAGGGTCCCCTTCAGTAATGAGAAGCGCCATAACATACCGTCATGAGCAAAATCATCCTGCCAATATGGCATGATTTCCCTTATAAAACTCGATTTTACGGCATACGAACATCCAGGGCGCCGTACCGACATAAACTTGCTATCGAAAACCGGGGCCTCCAAATCGTCCAGAGGTTTGGAATCATCGACAGCACCATAGACTGTTACTTTTTTACCGCCGCTCTCATAAAACGGCTCGACGGCGCAGCTGAGAACGTCGATAGAGGGGTCCTTCTCGAGGATTGAGGACATCACAGCGATTTTATCGGGTTCCCAGATATCATCCTGGTCGCACGGGAAGACGATTCCATCGTCTATAGATGCAAGGTCGAGAAGCCGCTTAAAGCTCTTGCGCCAGCCGAAATTAGAGCGATTCTTGTTGATGGTCCAATTACCGAGTCCGTGTTCCTCGATATATTTGACAATGAGATCGAACGACCCGTCTGTCGAGCAATCATCCGCAATCAGCACTCGGTCCGGAGACACTGTCTGAAGTCTTAAGCTATCTAGCTGCTCAGTAAGATATCGCGTGCCGTTGTAAACTGACATCACAACCGTAACCATTAAAAACCTTCATCCAATTAAAGCTTAGCCATTAGCTGATCGTAAATACCGATAAGACGTTCTACATACGCGGTCTTTTCGAGGCAGCTGAAGTCCGCCTTCTCAACCGCCCCCCTGTAACGCGAGTAAACATCGGGATCGAGCATATTGACCATTGCGGCGGATAGCGACTCGGCATTGCCCGCGCTGAAGACCTCGCCGAGACCTTTCGACCTCACAAAGGAGGCAGCGTCGCCGACATCAGAGACGATGCACGGCAGACCGGCAGCGATCATGGCCTCATAGGCGACAAGCCCGAACGTCTCTCGACAAACCGAGGGCATAACGATTGCACGTGACCGCGTCATGACGGAAAGCACCTTGTCATGGGGCAGCGCGCCCATGAATTTGATATCCGGATAACTGTCCGACAGCCTCTTCAATTCGGTACCGTCACCGATGACGATAGCGTCCACACCGGCCCTACTGGCGGCTTCGCAAAATAAATCGCAGCCCTTTTCAGGGCTCAGGCGACCAACGAATAGGTAAGCCTCGCAATCTGCATCAAACCCATGCTGGAATTTGTCCGCATCGACGTAATTTAAACAGTCGAATCGCTCGGCATCCCATGTTAGATAGGGCTCAATCAACCGACGACTGGAATCTGAAACGAAGGCGACAGCCGGGCGCAGCGCTCTCAAAACATATCCCTGCACGGAAAAGCGAACGGATCGATACAGTTTTTGGATATATGAGCGCTTGTCACAGTTGTGCAGCAGGCACTTCGGAGAACCGGGGGCAATTCCGCAGTTGCAATGATTAACATAATCGTAGAGTCCACCGTTGGAACAAACGAGGAAGTACTCATGGGCTGTGATCAGGCACTTGAACCCCCGTCGCCCTATGGCCGTGAATATCGAGGGAGAAAGGGAGTGCGTCCAAGAGTGAACGTGGACGACCGTCGTCTTCGGATCGAGCTGCTTCAGTAGATCATCCAGCGCCGTTTCCGAGCGCCTGTTCCAGATACCCTGAGCAGCGCCGGAGACGCCCCCGTTCAGGACGTCGTTCTGCCCGCAATTGACACAAACAACGCCCGATTCGATTAAGGAGGGATCGGGGTCACCCAACGCTGAAAAGAAATAGCTGTTGACACCTATCCTCGCCAGAGCAGCTGCTGTTTCGATTGCGATTTTTGAAGCTCCGCCCCCGATATGGGGACGGTCGCAAATCGTTATCACTGTGGTGAAGTTACTCATGCACGGTCCTAGGTTTAATAGATCGGACAAACCGCTTTACACGCAGGCGCATCGACGGAGGGAGCAGCATTTTCAGACGGTCGAAAAGAGTCGCATTCGGCGCCAGGACGGAATCAAAGACTTGTAATCCTGTAGCCTCGAACTGCTCGATAACGGCATCGCGCCTCTCCACAAGATCAGAGCGCTTATTAGGATCTTCATGCAGCAGCACATCATCCGGAGCAAGGCCGTTGTTAGAGTAGGCGACGTAATCGCCTATTTCATCGATCAATTTTGCCCCGCGCTCGGTCTTCACGATAACGGCCGAAACACCCTTCTCGGGATGTCCGCAGTCTTGGACAGACTCAGAACGCCAGGAATCACCGAGGATGATGTCGGCAGGACTGTCGCACCCTCTGAAAGGACAGCCGTAGCAAGACGATCTGCTGATCAGGCCTTTGATGTAGGAACCATAAAAGGGATCGAATGCAGCGGGCCTCTTTATAATCCTGCCGTCGGATAACTCGATTTTTATGTTATGGCCCCATCCGAATTTCGATTTATCTCTAAAAGTCAGTGCGGTGACATCGGACTTCTCCCGAAGCTCGAGCCAGCCAACATAGGAACGAAACATGGAAGAGCTTGGTACACCGTGGCAAACAACGCTGACGGTTGTCAGCCCATCCATCGGTTTACCCAAATAGAGACGCAGCGCGGAAACCTGACAAGGAGTACCGCTGAAGAGGACTCGCTTGCCGGATTTGAGATCGCTGAGCACTTCGGGATACGATTCGCTAGCATCGCTCTGGACATATTTGGACTTTTGCAGGAGCGCGATTTCGGCAAGCTCGGATATACCGATATGCCTGACGTGATCGACGCCATCCCAGGCGGCGCCGTAAACGCGCCCGCCGTCCGATAGTATACGTTTCGCAAGAAGGGAGAAGACGCCGCCGGACGAACTTTGCGCGAGCTCGTCCGGGTCATCGCTCTGCAAGACAGCGGCGCGAATGGCCTCCGAGTCCGCGTCGACTTGGTTTTCCGCCGGACAGGTACGCAGGCAAAGACCGCAGGAGGTGCATCTCGCTGCGTCCACCACGGGATATTCGAAACCGTCGGGCGAGGTACGCATAGTAATAGCGGAAAAAGGGCATTTGGCCGCGCAAGCTCCGCAACCAAAGCAGGCCCGGTGAGAAACTGTGTCGATGTTCTTGCTCAAGCTAACTTTCCCCCTATTGCTCAAGAGCATCCAAGAGCCATTTTTTCGAAAACGTGATGAGCGACTCCACGTCGGACAGTCGCTTCTCATAGCCCTCGATTTCCGTAGCGTTCATGTGACTGTCATAGCCATCTAGCAGACGATCCTCGGTATTCGAAAGCCTCGAGAGGCTCTCGACTCGAGAGTTTTGAGAGCGCTTGTCGGTCTCCTCAAATCTCTTGAAGCAGTAATAGTCTTTGCGGAAAATTTGAGAAAACAGCGTACCGTGCAGCGAATCGGTTAACACGAACCGCGCGCTCGCCAGATAAGCGAGCCATTCATCGGGACCAAGCCCGTAACGCGGATTGAGCTGCTCGTCGACAGCATTTTTACCTGAACCGACAAGCGTCACGACCTCGCAGCCGAGCTCTTTTGAAATCGAATCGACAGCTTTCCTGTAAAACGGCCTATTCCCAAGGAAATAGCAGACGATTTTCCCGGGCTCAGGACATTTACCGTTGATGAGCGGGGCCCAGTCCTCTTTCGACAGGAGCAGGACAGGGTCCACAACCTGTGAAGGGCGCTCGAGACCGAGGGATTCGACAAAATCCGCGCCCGCATCTTCACGAACAGACACAGAGCTGAACGTTTTAATCAGATCGGTAATGATCTTTTTCTTCCTCTGCGTGGTGCTCGTGACACCGAAGCTGGGTGCATACGCGATTCTCTTATCGCTGTCGCTTAGAAAGGAGAGATAGAAATTCCTATTCAAAAGATAAGGGGACCAGATTTGATCAGATCCGCAGACGTATGCATCGTATTTTCCCCGTAAATCGACCAGTCCGTCTGTATCGACAATCCGATCAGTGGTCTCGATGTTCTGGCTCAAAAAGCGATTGAATACGTCAGCCGTCGAGGATCCGAAGTCATCATGTTCCTTCTTGCGATTGAATAGCTCGCGTGCTTTGCCAGCAAATAAATCGAAGGAGTTCCGGTTGATCGCCCAGTTCAGTAGCTTTTCTTTAACGCAGGGAAGATAGTCGGCGTCGACAACGTCATGCCCTTCTGCCTTCAAAAACTGCTGTAGGGCATAAGCCTGAAGCAACGTACCGAAATTTTGATTATGGAGCCACGTTAAAATACAAATTTTCATTAATTCACCGTTTCAAATAACTTCAGATAGTACTCTTCGAGCTTGGGCGCTGCCCTAAAGATGTCATAAGATTCAAGCCCCAGAGATGCTTGGGGATCGGAACGATTAACGACATCTGTGCGTGTGGTAAGGATCGCATTGGACCAGCCCTCAATGCCCGCACTCAACGGAACGAAGCTGCACCGACCGGATAGCGCGACCTCGTTGGGGACCCTCTCAGAGCAGATGCACGGGAGACCGGAGACCTGGGCCTCAATCGCGACCATTCCGAGGCCCTCGTACAGACTAGGGAGAACGAATAAATCAAGCGCCTGATAGACGTCCTGTACATTGGAAATCTGACCGAGAAAACGCACCGCTGACGCAATTCCCAGCGAGCGCGCCTTTTCCTCCGCCTGCGGTCTCAACTTTCCATCGCCGCAGATAACAAGGATGGAATCAGGATTCTGAGCATAAACCGCCTTGAAAACATCAAGCAAAAACAGCTGATTCTTCTGGGGGATGAACCTACCGATATTCCCCAATACCAGCGTATCGTCCTGCGCTCCAAGCCCAGCACGTTGCTCATCCCTAATCGATCGATTGAAAGAAAAACTGCTCAAATCGATAGCATTATTAAAGACGGTAAAATGGGATGAGCCGAACAGCCATTTACCGGCATACTCAGTACAGGCCGCCAAATCAGTTGGATACCTTGTCGAAAACAGTTTCAAAAAGCCTTTAAGGGCATTTTTTGCAAACTCGCCTTTGCCGCTCGTCGAGTGGCTGTGGGCGATACGCACGGGTACCCCTGCCTTCTTCGCGACGCGAAGCGGAAAGACGGAAAGCGCGTTGATATGGCTGTGCACTATCTTCCAGCCCTCTTGCGTAAAGAGGCTTTGAAGCTCTCGCTGATATTCAATCGCATGCTGGTAGGGCGGAATCTCAAAGATTCGACCACCAAGCGATTCGATCTCTTCACGTGGCACGAGCGTCGAATCTGAATCGACAAGAAAATCGAACTGGACTTTACTTCGGTCAATATGGCGATAATAGTTCATGACAACGGCCTCGACGCCGCCGCCAACCATCTTGCCAACAATCTGGGCTACCCTAATCGGTTCAGTCATCTAGCAAGCACCGCCACCGGTAAAGACCTCAACGACTGTGAGGAGAACAATCTTTAAATCGGTGACCACGCCGCGTTTGGCGATGTACTCCAGGTCGCGTCGGACCATGCCGTCGAAATCGGTGTCGTTGCGGTCCGTCACCTGCCACCAGCCGGTGATCCCGGGCTTCACGGTCAGGCGCTGCAGGTCGAATTCTGTGTACTCGGCCACCTCGTTGGGCAGCGGCGGGCGCGGGCCCACGACGGACATCTGGCCCAGGAACACGTTGAGGAACTGCGGGAACTCGTCGATGGAGTGCTTGCGGATGAACTTGCCGATCTTGGTGACGCGGGGGTCGTCCTTCATCTTGAACATGGCACCGGCGATCTCGTTCTGTTCCTTGAGCTCGGCGAGGCGCTCGTCGGCGTCTTTGTACATGGAGCGAAACTTCCACATGCGGAAGGTGGAAAGGCTGCCGTCACGGTGGGTCTGGCCCACGCGGATCTGGCTTTAGAACGGGTTGCCCTCGCTCTCCAGGCGGATGGCCGCGGCGAGCACCAAGCTCGGAATGGCAATGACGGCCAGCACGCAGCCGCTGAACACGATGTCGAAGGCGCGCTTGACGGCGCGGTATGCCAGGCGCGTGCGGTCCCAGTCCTTCACGGCCTGCATGGCCTTGTAGCGCATCCTCGCGTCGCCGCCATTCATGGCCTGCGCAACAAGCGCTGCCCCCACCGGCGCGTTTTGCCCTGTCACTTCTTTACTAGTCAAGTTCAAATCCACGTCTCTGTCCTCAGGGATCCCCAAATCGATGAATTCAAATTACGAATGAATTTCCAGTGCGACGTCTCCTTACGTCTTACTGGGCACGTCCAACGGAAGCAGCTCCCTAAATGCGGAGTCGCCTTCGCCTACGTCCACCAGGCACCAGCGCTTATGACGGTCGATCTTCTTTACTCGGGCCTCTTGCCCCACCAAGGGCCCTTGCTCTATATGCAGCACGCCGTCTTCTATGCGGGCCACGCTGTTGCGAACCACGCCGTCGTCGTCAAGCACGCTGCGGTACCAGTCCTGCGCATCGTCCGGCATGGGCGCATAGGCCCGCTCCCTGCTGCCGGCAATGCGGCAGCCAAAACTCAACTGGGCCAAAGCCTTGTCGAGCAGGGCGGCATCGCGCGTGGCGACGAAGAAGTATTCCTTGTACATGGGTTTGGTTTGGAGCGACCAGGCGCCGTCCCGCTTAAACCAGAACTCCTTTTGCATCACAAAAGCGTCCTGCATCAGCTCGTGCGGGATAATGCGGCGGACCTTTTCGCAGGTCTCGCGCTCTTTACCGTTGGGGGTGTGGACCAGATACCAGTGGACGCGGCCATGCTGGCTGTTGGTAGTAGCGCCACTAAAGGCGCCGGGCAGCTGCTCTTGGCGCCGCATTGTCTGTTCCATCTCTCGCCCCCTTAACTTGCTCCGCGACGCACGCGGATGCAGGGGCGTTAAGAACAGGCTTCTCGCTCGCAGCTAGGCGCAGTCGCAAAAGTACAGGTTTTTGTATCTTTCGACGTTGCTCATTATACGAGTAAACTGCTCGCGTTTTCCCAGATTGCACAAAATGCGCCGCGAATGGGTGCATCTCCATACCCCTCTACAAAAACCTGTACCTTTTTGCACAACAAAAAAGCCGCTCTAACCAGCGGCTTTTCTTCTATAGACAACAAAAAAGGCGACCGCCCGCGAGGACGATCGCCTTTGTAAATTCTTGTGTTGTTTGTGCTAGGCGCGAGTCTTGATCTCCTCAAGCACCTTGGCCACAAACTCATCAACGCTCATCTGAACGGTCTCGTTGGAGCGATCGCGGACAGAGATGTTGCCGGCCTCGACCTCCTTCTCGCCCAGGATGAGCATGTAGGGCACGCGGTCGATGCTGCGGGCCTCGCGGATCTTGTAGCCAATCTTCTCGTCGCGGTCGTCGCAGACCACGCGAATGCCGGCCTCCTCCAGCTTGGCACACACCTCGTGGGCGTAGTCGCGGCTCTTCTCAGAGACGGGAAGCGCCTTGACCTGAACGGGAGCCAGCCAGGTGGGGAACTTGCCCGCAAAGTGCTCAATCAGAATACCGATAAAGCGCTCGATGGAGCCAAAGCACACGCGGTGCAGCATAATGGGGCGCTTCTTGGTGCCGTCGGCGTCCACGTACTCCAGATCAAAGTTGAGCGGCATCTGGAAGTCGAGCTGGACGGTACCGCACTGCCAGGTACGACCGAGCGAGTCCTCCAGATGGAAATCGATCTTGGGGCCGTAGAAGGCGCCGTCGCCCTCGTTGACCTCGTAGTCCATGTGCAGCTGCTCCAGAGCGGTGCGCAGGCCATCCTCGGCGTGAGCCCAGTCCTCGTCCGAACCCATGGAGTCCTCGGGGCGGGTGGAAAGTTCAACGTGGTACTTAAAGCCAAACTTCTGGTACACGGAGTCGATGAGGTTGACCACGCCCACGATCTCGTCGGTCAGCTGGTCGGGACGCACAAACAGGTGGGCGTCGTCCTGGTTAAAGCAGCGCACGCGGAACAGGCCATGCAGGGCGCCGCGCAGCTCGTGGCGGTGCACCAGGCCAATCTCGCCGGCGCGGATGGGCAGCTCGCGATAGGAGTGCGGTTTGGAGGCGTACACCAGCACGCCGCCCGGGCAGTTCATGGGCTTAATGCAGTACTCTTCGTCGTCGATGACGGTGGAGTACATGTTGTCCTTGTAGTGGTCCCAGTGGCCCGAGGTCTTCCACAGCTGCTTGTTCATGATGAGCGGCGTGGAGATCTCGACGTAGCCGGCCTTGTGGTGGATCTCGCGCCAGTAGTCCAGCAGCGTGTTCTTAAGGATCATGCCGTTGGGCAGGAAGAACGGAAAGCCAGGGGCCTCATCGCGCATCATAAAGAGGTCCATCTCGCGGCCGATCTTGCGGTGATCGCGCTTCTTGGCCTCCTCCAGCATGTGCATGTGCTCGTCGAGCTCTTCCTTGGTGGCAAAGGCGACGCCGTTGATGCGGGTGAGCATCTTGTTGTCCTTGTCGCCCTTCCAGTAAGCGCCCGAGACGCCGGTGAGCTTAAAGGCCTTGAGGGCCTTGGTGTAGCAGATGTGGGGGCCGACGCACATGTCAATGTAGTCGCCCTGCTGGTAGAAGGTGATGCGGGCGTCGTCGTCCAGGTCGCCGATGTGCTCGACCTTGTACTTCTCGCCGCGCTCCTCCATAAGGGCGATGGCCTCGGCGCGGGGCTTCTCGTACACGGAAAACTTGAGGTTCTCCTTGACGATCTTTTTCATCTCGGCCTCGATCGCGGGGAAGTCGTCCTCGCTGATCTTGACGCCCTCGGGCAGGTCGACGTCGTAGTAAAAACCGTTGTCGGTCGCGGGACCGTAGGCAAAGTCGGCCTCGGGATAGAGGCGCTTGATGGCCTGCGCCATGATGTGCGCGGCGGAGTGGCGGATGACGTGCGTGACCTCGTCCTGCGGGAGCTCGGCCACCGAACCGTCATTGTAGAGTGCCTTCATGGGTATGTTTTCTCCTCTCGGATGCCTGATGCAAGTGCGTGCGATGCGCTCGGCGTTTTAACTTGCATCATTATAGGCAGGTTGCCTTGGTATACAAGCGCCCGCCGCACCTTAATGGCACGGTGGGCGATTTTCTACGCATGCTTCATCGTGTGGGCGGGGTGCGCATGTGGCTTGCGGCGTGCCCGCAGCTTGCGGCCGGCCCGGCGATGGATGCGTTACTGGATGCGAGTTCGGCAGTAGGGGCAGACCTTCCAGTGCGCATCGAGCGGGCGATGGCAGCTGGGGCAGACGTTGCGAACCTGAGTGTCGCACACCGGGCAGACGACGAAGTCCTTCTCGATGGGGGCGCCGCACTGCGGGCAGGTGCCGTACTGGGCAAGCTGGCGCTCGCGCAGGGCCATGTCCAGCTCCTGCTCCTCGCGGTCGGACGCGTAGGAGTGCGGGCGCAGGACCAGGTAGGCGATGAGGCCCACAAACGGGATGAGGGCGATGATGCCCCATGCCACGTAGGCGCTGGCACCGCGGCGGCGAGCGTCGATGAACACATAGACGACCGACAGCACATACAGGGCGATGATAAAGCCAACGAAGGCATAGACGACGCCCATAAGCTGCGGCGACATGAGCTCGGAGATGTACTTGGACATTACGGGTACCTTTCGGAATATTAACAGTTCGGTCAAGTTTACCACGGGGTTTGTTTATATGGGACCACGGCTAGGGGCGGGGCTGGCGCGGACACAAACATCTCAATCTGAAACAGGTGGGAGCGAAATCCGGTCCTAGATGTTACGGATCGAGACAAACGGAGGACCCGCCAGACTAACGTCTCAATCTGTAACATCTGGGACCCAAACCCTCGTCTAACTGTTACAGATCGAGACATTCAAAATCCGCCGGAAGGTTCGTCTTGATCTGTAACATCTAGAACCCAAATCATCAGCTAACTGTTACAGATTGAGACAAAGAAAGCCGTCCGCACCGAATATCTCAATCTGTAACAGTAACTCGGCAAAAACAGTCCCAGATGTTACAGATTGAGACAAATCTCCGACACCGAAGGTGGCATACGAGGTTGCCGACGTTGCCGGGTCTCCCCTCGTCTGCCGTTGGCGGGTGTTGCGGGGCTGTTCGCCGCATTGCCGCTGCGCTGGAGGTATGCAGACCGTAGGATAGTCTTATTGACGGCCTGTCAACTCGTCTGGGAGGCACTGTGACAGAAACGTTTGATATCGCGATTGTCGGCGCGGGCATCACCGGATGCGCCATCGCGCGGCAGCTCGCGCGATTTGAACTGTCCATTTGCGTGGTCGAGGCTGCCAACGATATCGCGCTGGGCGCCTCGAAGGCCAACGGCGGCTTGGTGCACGCCGGCTACGATCCGGCGCCGGGCACGGTCAAGGCGCAGGTCAACGCCCGCGGTTGCGAGCTATATGGCACGTGGGCCCAGGAGCTAGGCTTTTTGTTCCGCCGCACCGGGTCGATGGTACTGGGCTTCAACGATGAAGACCGCGCTCACCTGGAGAAGCTGCGCCAGAATGGCCTTGCCAACGGCGTGCCCGAGCTGTCGATTATCGGCCCCGAGCACATCCACGAGCTGGAACCGCGCGCGAGCGCCGAGGCAACGAGCGCGCTGTGGTGCCCTTCGACCGGTTACGTCGACCCGTTTGAAGTGGCCATCGCCGCGCTGGAAAACGCCGTTGCCAACGGCGTGACGTTTATGCGTTCCGCGCCGGTGGAGGCGATTGAAGTTGCCGGCGGCGTTGACGGGGGCGCTGCCGCCGACGACAAGGGCCGCGCGCGATTTACGCTGATGACGCCCGCCGGAGACGTGCGCTGCCGCTACCTGATCAACGCCGCAGGCAACGGCGCCGCCGACATCTCGCATATGGCGGGCGCCGAGAAATTCCAGATGGTCTGGCGTCAGGGCAACATCGTGGTGCTGGACAAGGAGCCGCGCACGCTCATGCCGCTCTACCCCGTGCCGACGCCGGTGTCGAAGGGCGTTATCGTGACGGGCACCGTGCATGGCAACACCGTGATCACCGCCACGGCCGCCGTGCGCGAGCCGGGCGACACACAGACCTATGCGAGCGATGTGAGCGCGCTGCTGACCGGAGCGCGCAAGCTGGTGCCCGATCTGGATACGCGCCGCGTGGTGCGCGCATTTGCCGGCGGGCGTCCGGTCATTCAAGGAACGAACGACTTCTTTATTGGACAGTCGGCCGTGGTGCCGGGGCTTTTCCAGGCAGCGGGTATTCAGTCGCCGGGCGTGGCGAGCGCGCCGGCCATTGCCGAGCGCATAGAGCTCGTGATGCGTGAGGCGGGCGTGGAGCTGCGCGAGCGGACGGACTGGAACCCAATTCGCCGCGCGCCAGACGACTTTGATCGCGCGACGCTTACGCGCAAGGAAGAACTCATTGAGTCCGATCCCGCGTGGGGCCAGATTGTCTGCCGCTGCGAGACGGTTCCCGAGGCCGAGATTGTGGCCGCGATCCGACGCCAGCCGGGCGCGGTTTCGGTCGAGGGCGTCAAGCGCCGCTGCCGCGCCGGCATGGGTCGGTGCCAAAGCGGTTTTTGCCAGAGCCGCGTGGTGGCGATCCTGGCGCGCGAGTTGGGCTGCGACCCCAGCGAGGTATTACTGGAGGACGCCGGCTCCTGGCTGGTCGAGGGTCCTTTGAAGGGGGTGCGCTAGGATGACGGAAATCAAATCGAGCGCGATTGATTACGGCGTCGTAGAAGCCGTACAAACGCAAGTCTTTAACGTGGTCGTTATCGGCGGCGGACCTGCCGGCATGGCGGCCGCGCTAGCCGCTCATAAGGCCGGAGCGCGCGTGGCCATCGTGGAGCGCGAGCAGCACCTGGGCGGCATCCTGCGCCAGTGCATCCACCCCGGCTTTGGGCTGTCACACTTTAAGCAGGAGCTCACCGGCCCCGAGTACGCGCAGCGCTTTATCGACCAGGTGTGCGAGACTGACATTGCGCTGTTCCTGAACAGCATGATGATTGGGATTGATTCAGGCGAGCCTACGGAAGACACCGCAGTCCACACCGTCACGCTCATGAGCCCTGCCGGCATGCTGCAGCTCACCGGACGGGCGGTCGTCCTTGCCATGGGCTGCCGTGAGCGCACCCGCAGCGAGATCAAGATCCCCGGCAGTCGTCCCGCCGGCGTGTTTACGGCCGGCCTGGCGCAGCGATACATCAATATCGAAAACCTCAAACCCGGCTCGCGCGCCGTCATTTTGGGTTCGGGCGATATCGGGCTGATCATGGCACGTCGTTGCACGCTCGAGGGGATTTCCGTCGAGGGCGTGTACGAGCTCATGCCGTACGCTAACGGCCTGCGCCGCAATGTCAAGAACTGCCTGGACGATTTTGGCATTCCGCTGCATCTGTCTACCACGGTCACACGAGTGATCGGGCACAACCGCGTGGAGGCCGTCGAGGTGAGTCAGGTCGACGAGCACCTGGCGCCCATTCCGGGTACCGAGCGCATTGTTCCGTGCGACACGCTGCTGCTTTCGGTGGGATTGATTCCCGAGAACGAGCTTTCGGTTGCCGCAGGCGTGGAGCTTGACCCGCGCACGCGCGGCGCTGTGGTGGACCAGAGCTTGCAGACGGGCGTGCCGGGCATCTTTGCCTGCGGCAACGTGCTGCACGTGCACGACCTGGCCGACAACGTGACGACCGAGTCCGAGAGGGCCGGTGCAGCCGCGGCGGCGTACGCGCTGGGTGGCAACACGGATGCTGAGGCGGGTGCCGCGGACGCGGGCTGCGAGCTCACGGTCTCCCCCGCCGGCATTGCGAGCTACGCGCTGCCGGGACGCATTACGGCCGTGGCGCTCACCAAGCTCAACTTCCGCGTACGCCGACCCGTCGACGCTGCCCGCGTGAGGATCTTGACCAACGGCGAAGAGCTGTTCGCCGGCAAGGTCCGCGCGTTTAAGCCGAGCGTTATGGAAAGCTTCCCACTGCCGGCGAAGGTGATTCAGCGTGCACTCGACCTGGGTGCCAGCGAGATTGTCCTGTCCGTTGACCCTGTTGAGGGGGCGTAAAGCCATGAGCACGAACGCAATCGAGACGCTGCAGTTCAACTGCACCACCTGCCCATCCGAGTGCCTTCTGACCGTAGAGGTAAAGCGTGACGCAGACGGCGCCGTGGCAGAGGTGCGCTCCGTGACCGGCAACAACTGCCCGCGCGGCGATAAGTTCGCACATCAGGAGCTCACCTGCCCCATGCGCGTGCTCACGACGACCGTGGCCGTCTCCGGCGGCGACGAAGCCCTGCTCCCCGTGCGCACATCCGAAGCCATCCCGCTGACCCTCCACGCCCAAGCCATGGACCTCATCCGAGGCCTAATCGTCAACGCCCCCATCCGCATGGGCGACGTCGTCCTCCCCGACCTCCTCAACACCAACATCAACCTAATCGCCAGCATGAACATCAACCCAGCCTAAATAGTTAATTTAGCACGGGGCTCTTTTAACTACCCCGCCATCCACCCTGTCCTCCTCCGCAGTTGCGGTGAAATACGGACTGTTTTATGGTTTCAGGCCGCTAAACAGACCGTATTTCACCGCAACTTATGAGGGCGCGCTGGAATGCTAAGGAGTGTCCCAAGGTGCCGGCCTAAAAGGAACGTCCCTATGTGCCGGGCTTGGGATACCATGGTGGCACCCTAGCGAAAGGATGTTTCATGGCACATGTCGATGACCAGCGTGTGGCGCGCGTGCTCGATGCGCTCGAGGCTCAGCACCCCGGCGCACAGCTGCTCGTAAACGACCCGTGGTCGATTTATTACCTGACCGGCTTTTATGCCGATATGTTCGAGCGTTTTTGCGGCGTGCTGCTCACACGCGGTAGCGAGCCGGTGATCCTAGTCAACGCCCTGCACCAGCTGCCCGAATATGATAATGCCCGCGTTGCCTACCACACCGATACCGACGTCGTAGACGACGCCATCGCGAGTGAGGTCGACCCAACCAAACCGCTCGGCATCGACACCGTCATGCGCTCTGGCTTTTTGATGCCGCTCATGGAGCGCCACGCAGCCAGCGAGTTTTTCCTGGGCGACTTTGCCGTCACCGCCGCGCGCACCCACAAGGATGACGCCGAACAGGAGCTCATGCGCGCGTCCTCGGCCGCTAACGACGCCGTGATGGCCGACGCCATCAAGCTCGTCCACGAAGGTGTGACGGAGCGCGAAATTGCCGACCAGATGCTCGGTCTGTATCGCATGCACGGCTGCGAGGGCTTTAGCTTTCCGCCCATCGTGAGCTTTGGCGCCAACGCCGGCGACCCGCACCACGAGCCCGACGACACCGTGCTCAAGCGCGGCGACGTGGTGCTGTTCGACATTGGCGGGCGTCGTCGCAACTACTGCTCGGACATGACGCGCACGTTCTTTTGGGGCAATCCGGACGAGGAGACGGCGCGCATCTACGACATCGTGCGCCGTGCCAACGAGGCCGCCGAAGCGCTTATCGCGCCGGGCGTTCGTATGTGCGACCTGGACCGCGCCGCGCGCGACGTGATTGAGGATGCGGGCTATGGGCAGTACTTTACGCACCGCCTGGGACACTCGATCGGTCTGCAAGACCACGAGCCGGGCGACGTCTCACTCGTCAACGAGCAGGTCGTAGAGCCGGGCATGACGTTCTCCATCGAGCCGGGCATCTACCTCCCCGGCCGCACCGGCGTCCGCATCGAGGACTTGGCCCTGGTGACCGAGAAGGGCGTCGAGATTCTCAACGCCTACCCTCACGACCCATTCCGCCTAGACTAGCCTGGTCCCCAAGCCCCCAAACTAAGTTGCGGTGGAATAGTTCCTGGATGGGCTGCTAGAACCCAAAAACAGGAACTATTTCACCGCAACTGATGAGGGGATGGGCTAGCGCAGCAGGCCGGCTACTTCGCCGGCTAGGGTGATGGTGCCGGCGGCAACGAAGGACTCGCCCACGGCGTCAAAAGCCGCGAGAGCCTCGGGCACGCTAGGGTACACACCGGCAAGCTTGTTGGCGTCCACCAGGGCAGCAAGTTCCTCTGCCGGCAGGGCGCGATCGGAATCGGTCTGGGTTACGACCACACGCGGGAAGGCCGGAATCAGAACATCGACAATACCGGCCACATCCTTGTCGGCCAGTGCGGCGCACAGCAGCGTGGGGCGATTCTCGACGCACGGATCTATCTCGTCCAGCGCGCTCACAAAGTTCTCGCAGCTCTGAGGGTTATGGCAGGCGTCGATCAGCTTGAGCGGATCGGTCCCCAGCACATCAAAACGACCCGGCGTGGGGCAGCCCATAAGCGATGCATCCAGCGCATCGTGGTCGAGCTCGCGGCCCAAATACCCCTCGCACAGCATAATCGCGCACGCAGCATTCTGCGGCTGGTAGGCCGGCTTAACCATGCTTGACGTATAGATCGCACGCGGCGTGGTGCAGCTAAACTCAACCGTGTCGCCCACGTGTGCCGGAACCTTGGTTGTGGCATGGTTCACCACGAGCGGCACCACACCGCACTCACGGCAACGGGCATCCATCACGCGCTGAACGCTCGCCTCATGCGTACCCTCGCCCAAAACAACAAAGCGCCCAGGCTTAATAACCGCAGCCTTCTCCCCCGCAATGGCCTCGAGCGTGTTGCCCAAAATACGTGTATGATCGAGCCCAATGCCCGTAATGGCAACGGCGACGGGATCGGTCGCACTCGTGGCGTCCCAACGCCCGCCCATGCCAACCTCAAGCACGGCTACGTCCACGCAAGCCTCGGCAAACACTACAAGTGCAGCAGCCGTCAGCAGGTCAAACGGTGTGATGGTATAGGCGCGCTCCCCCGCCGCCACACGGTGCGCATTCACGCGACGCCCCGCCTCGACAGCCGCCGAAACGCCACGGGCAAAGGCCTCGTCGCTCACAAGGCGCCCGTCAACCTCCATGCGCTCGGGATAGCGCACCAGCTGCGGCGACGTATACAGCGCGGTCTTGAGCCCCTCGCCGCGAAGAATGGCAGCCGAAAAACGCGTAGTCGAAGTCTTGCCATTGGTACCGGCAACCTGAATGCAATCAAAGTACTCGTCCGGACGCCCCAGCTCATCGAGCATATCGATAACCGTCTCGAGCAGAGGACCAGCATCCCCAGAAATCCGCCCCGTATCAGCAGCAAGCCCCACGGCCTCATCAAACGAAAGCAACTCAAACGAGAACGGAACGACATACGACCCAGAACGCTTAGCCATAACTCAAAGTCCCCCATAACAGAAAAAGAGGCCCACCAAAAAGAATGAGCCCCTCACGTTGACAATATCAGCCTTTACCCGATTGCAGCGAGAACAAGGCCACAACCCAGTGGCCCTAACACACCAGATGCAAACAACCACGTAAGCGAACTAGGAGCGGCCCGACGCTTTGCTCGCCGCAAGTTCCGCACGCAAAGGACAGCACTTAATGTGCTGTCCGTCTTGCGCAGGACTGTCCGCAGCGGAGAGCAAAGCGTCGGGACGCGTCCCCCCAGTACCGCCTACGAGAAGTCAGCAACCTGAGCAGTCAGCGCCGTCAGGATCTCCTTGAGCTCAGCTGCACGGTCCCTCTTCTTCTGGACCACCGCGGGCGCGGCCTTGGCCACAAAGCCCTCGTTGGCGAGCGTCTTCTCGCAGCCGGCGAACTCCTTCTGCGCCGCGGCGATCTCCTTCTCCAGGCGAGCCTTCTCGGCCGAAAGATCAACCTTGCCCTCGAGCACCACAAAGACCTCGACGCCGCTGTCGACCACGGCAATACTCGCAGCCGGCTTCTCGACGTCGGTACCCATGACCAGCGAGGCGGTGTTGGCCAGCGGCTCAATCGTGGAGCGCAGGCTCTCGAGCTTCTCGATATCCTCGGCACCGGCGCGCACGACCACGTCGAGCTCGGCCTTGGGGCTCAAGCGATAACGCGAACGGGTGGCGCGGGCAGCAGACACCACGGCACGGCACAGCTCAAACGCGCGCTCGGCGTCCTCGTCAACAAACTTGGCGTAGTCGGCGGGCTCGGGCCACTTGGCGATCATGAGTGCCTCGGCGCGATCCACGTTGCCCTCGGCGTCCAGGTCGAGCACGCTCGCCGGCATGTTGTCCCAGATCTCCTCGGTGACAAACGGCATGAGCGGGTGCATCAGGCGAATGGAGGTATCGAGCACAAAGATCAGGTTGCGCTGCGCCTGCAGACGGCCCTCGCCCTTCAGGCGGGCCTTGGTGACCTCGACGTACCAGTCGCAAACCTCGTTCCAGAAGAACTGCTGCACGCCGCGGGCCATATCGCCAAAGGTGTAGTTCTCAATACCCTCGGTGACCATCTTCACGGCCTTGGCCAGGCGGCTGAACATCCAGGCGTCGGCCGGCGTCTCAACGACGGGCTCGCCGGGCGTGTAGCCCTCCATGTTCATAAGCAGGAAGCGGCTGGCGTTCCAAATCTTGGTCACAAACGACTTGGCCTGGTCGGTACGCGGGCTGTCGATGAGCTTCTTAGTCTTCTTGTCGATGTTCGCGTCGAACTTGACGTCCTGGTTGTTGGTGCACAGCGTCAGCAGGTTGTAACGCATGGCGTCGGCGCCGTACATACCGATGAGGTCCATGGGGTCAACGCCGTTGCCCTTGGACTTGGACATGCGGCTGCCGTCCTTGGCCAGAATCGTCGGGTAGATGACGACGTCCTTAAACGGCACCTCGTCCAGGAAGTACAGCGAGCTCATGACCATGCGGGCAACCCACAGCGCGATGATGTCGCGCGCGGTGACGAGCGCCGTCGTGGGGTGATGCCCCTCGAGCAGTTCCGGCTTTTGCGGCCAGCCCTGCGTGGCGAAGGTCCACAGCTGCGAGCTGAACCAGGTGTCCAGCACGTTCTCGTCCTGATGCACGTGATGGCCGCCGCACTTGGGGCACACATCGGTGTCCTCGGTAAGGGCGTCCTCCCAGCCGCAGTCCTCGCAGTAGAACACGGGGATGCGATGACCCCACCACAGCTGGCGGCTGATGCACCAGTCCTTGAGGTTTTCCATCCAGGTGGTGTAGGTCTGCGTCCAGCGCGCGGGGTGGAAGGTGACCTTGCCGGAGTTAACGGCGTCGAGCGCCGGCCCCTTGAGCTTGTCGACGGCGACGAACCACTGCTCGGAAAGCCACGGCTCAAGCGCGGCGTCGCAACGGTAGCAGTGCATGACGGAATGGTCGTGGTCCTCGACGTGGTCGAGCAGGTCATGCTCCTCAAACCACTTAATGACGGCCTCGCGGCACTCCTCACGGGTCATGCCGGTGAACTCGCCATAGCCCTCGACGACCACCGCGTGCTCATCGAAAATGTTGATCTGCGGCAGGTCGTGGGCCTGACCCATGGCGTAGTCGTTGGGGTCGTGGGCCGGGGTGACCTTGACGAAGCCGGAGCCAAAGTTGGCGTCGACATGCCAATCCTCAAAGATGGGAATCTCGCGGTCGACGATGGGGAGCTTGACGGTCTTACCCACGAAGGCGGCCTTCTCGGGATCCTTCGGGGAGACGGCGACACCCGTGTCGCCGAGCATGGTCTCGGGGCGCGTGGTGGCGACGACGATGTAGTCCTGGCCGTTAACCGGCTCGGTCAACGGGTAGCGCAGGTGCCACAGGTGGCCCTTCTCGTCCTTGTACTCGGCCTCGTCGTCCGAGATGGCGGTGGTGCAGTTGGGGCACCAGTTGACGATGCGCTTGCCGCGGTAGATCAGACCGTCGTGGTACCAGTCGCAGAAGACCTTGCGTACAGCCTGCGCGTAATCCTCGTCCATGGTAAAGCGCTCGTTATCGAAGTCGACGGAGCAGCCCATGCGCTTAATCTGCTCGACGATGATGCCGCCGTACTCGTGGGTCCAATCCCAGCAAGCGTCGACAAACTTATCGCGACCGATCTCCAGGCGGCTGATGCCCTCGCTCTTGAGCTTCTTATCGACCTTGGTCTGCGTGGCGATACCGGCGTGATCGGTGCCGAGCACCCAACGCGTGGACTTGCCGCGCATGCGGGCCATACGGATGATGGCGTCCTGGATGGAGTCGTCGGTAGCGTGGCCCATGTGGAGCTTGCCGGTCACGTTGGGAGGCGGAATGGTGACGGTGCAGTCGCCCACGCCCTCGCGGCGCTTGTAGTAGCCGCCGTCGAGCCACTTCTGCAGGATCGCCGGCTCGTTGGTCGACGGATCGTAGTTCTTGGGCATCTCTTCCATATATCTCTCCCTGTCCCGCCGGCGTGTCCGCCTGCTTGGTTTTCGCTCGGTCAGGTCCTGGCTCGCACGAAGAGCACATTAAGTGCTCTTCGGCTCGTGCGGAATCTACGAAAACCAAGCAGGCGGACACGCCTTAGGTATCGATTACTTCAGTCTGTAATGACTTCGCTGAGGCTTAAACAAACACACAGAATAACACAGGTAGTTGGGGTTATTGCGTATATATAAAATAGCCTCCGACCGCGGGTGGTCAGAGGCTATTTGCAAGCACGTTTTAGGCTGGTTTAACCGTAGATACGCTGGGGTTGTTCTTCGCCCTTTACGGAGGCTTCGGTCACAACGACCTTGGAAACACCCTCCTCGCTAGGGAGGTCGAACATCGTCTGCTGCAGCACGTCCTCGCAAATAGAGCGCAGGCCGCGGGCGCCGGTCTTGCGGGCGAGCGCCATGCGAGCGATCTCGTGCAGGGCCGCGTCCTCAAACTCAAGATCAACGTCCTCGAGCTGGAACATCTTGCGGTACTGACGCACCACGGCGTTCTTGGGCTCGGTCAGGATCGACACCAGGTCGTCCTCGTCGAGCGCCTGCGTCTGGGTGACGACGGGCGTACGTCCCACAAACTCGGGGATCATGCCAAAGGCGTTGAGGTCCTGCGGGAGCACCTGACGCAGCAGGTCGTTCTCGTCGACCGAGGTGGGGCCGGCGATCTCAGAGTTAAAGCCCACGCCCTTGTTGCCCACGCGATCGGCGATGATCTTATCCAGACCCACAAAGGCACCGCCGCAGATGAACAGGATGTTGGTCGTGTCGATCTGCAGTAACTCCTGCTGGGGATGCTTGCGGCCGCCGGTGGGCGGAACACTTGCCACCGTGCCCTCAAGAATCTTAAGCAGCGCCTGCTGAACGCCCTCGCCCGAGACATCGCGGGTAATGGAGAGGTTCTCGGCCTTGCGGGCGATCTTGTCAATCTCGTCCACGTAGATAATGCCCACCTGAGCGCGCTCGATGTCGCCATCAGCGGCGTTGATAAGCTTGAGCAGGATGTTCTCCACGTCCTCGCCCACATAGCCGGCCTCGGTGAGCGCGGTGGCATCGGCGATGGCAAACGGCACCTCGAGGATGCGCGCGAGCGTCTGGGCCAACAGGGTCTTGCCGGTACCGGTGGGACCGAGCAGCAGGATGTTGGACTTGGCGAGCTCGACCTCGTCCATATCGTCATCGAACTGCGAGCCCATGTCGTCATCAAAGGCAGACACCGCAGCGCCGCCCTCAATCACGCGGCGATAGTGGTTGTACACGGCCACCGACATGGCGCGCTTGGCGTCCTCCTGACCCATAACATAGGCCGAAAGCTCGTCATAGATCTCGTGCGGCGTCGGCACGCGCGTGATGACCTGGCGATCGTCCTCGAGCTCAAAACCCTCGGTCTCGGGGTCCGCGGCGGGCTGGGATGCAGCCTGGCCGTGGTCGTTGAGGAAGCCCGGCAGCTTGCCGTTGCGGGCGGCGTCCATAAAGTCCGAAGCCAGCGACTCCTCCAAAATCTCGGAACAGGCGGCAACGCACTCGTCGCAGATAAAGATGTTGGTCGGACCCTTTACAAGGCGCCGAACCTGCCCCTGCTCTTTTCCGCAGAAGGAGCAGCGGATGGGGTTGCCGTTCTCGTCAAAGTTGTCCTGCATGTTACCGGCCATCCTAGGCGTCCTTCGCGGCGAGGTCGCGCGAGGTAACGATACGGTCGATCAGGCCGTAGTCGAGGGCCTCGGCAGCGGTCAGGTAGTTGTCGCGCTCGGTGTCGGCCTGGACCTTCTCGATGGGCTGGCCCGAGGCGTCGGACAGGATCTGGTTGAGCTCACGGCGAGTCTTCTTGATCTCCTCGGCCACGATCTCGATCTCGGTCTGCTGACCCTGGGCACCGCCGCTGGGCTGGTGAATCATGACCTTGGAGTGCGGCAGGCAGAAGCGCTTGCCCTTAGCGCCGGCCGAAAGCAGCACGGCAGCCATGGACGCGGCCATACCGACGCAAATGGTAGAGACCTGCGGCTTGATAAAGTTCATAGTGTCAAGAATCGCCAGGCCGGAGTAGACCTCGCCGCCGGGCGAATTGATGTAGAGCGAGATATCCTTCTCGGCATCCTGGCTTTCAAGATGCAGCAGCTGGGCAACGACCAGGTTGGCACTGACGGAGTTGATCTCCTCGCCTAAGAAGATGATGCGGTCGTTGAGCAGGCGCGAATAGATATCGTAGCTGCGCTCGCCACGCGGCGTCTGCTCGATAACGTATGGCACGAGGGCGGAATCGAACTTGGCGATCATACGCATCTCCATTTCTCTCTTGCGGACCAAATTGGTTCTAGATAAACGTACGGTGCCCGCATGCTATGCATTGGCTGGCACCGTACGAAGCAACCGGATAACCGGTGTATAACTTTACCCCATCACGGGCGCACCCATGCGCTCGCGGGCAAGGTGGCGAGAATTACTCGGCGTCCTTGGCGGTCTCGTCGACCTCGGTCACCTTGGCGTTCTCGACCAGGTGGTCGACGGCCTTGGAGCGACGGATGGACTCGCGGACGGCAGGCATGCGGCCATCGGCGATGAACTCGGCCTTGGAAGCCTCGACGTCCTTGACGCCAGCCTTCTCGAACTCGGCGTTGATGTCGTCCTCGGTGACCTCGATCTTGAGCTCACGGGCGAGGGCGTCCAGAGCCAGGGACTCACGGGCAACGTCGTTGGCCTGCTTGTGCAGGTCGCCGATGAACTGCTCCATGGTCAGGCCGGAAGCGGGCAGCCAGGTGTCCAGGGTCATGCCGCGAGCAGCGAGGTTGGACAGGAAGTTCTGGCCAAGCTCCTCAAAGACGGACTGCTCGTAGTCGGCGTCCATCTCGTCGAGCTGCAGGCGCTCGGCGAGAGCGGAAACGCAACGGTTCTCCTTCTCGGCCGGGAGGCGGGAAGCCTTGTCCTGCTCGATCTCGATCTTGATGGCGTCGCGCATAGCGTCGATGCTGTCAAAGCCAAAGTCGGACTTGACGAGCTCGTCGGTGAGCTCGGGGGTATTGCGGACCTTGATGCCCTTGACGGTGACCTCGACGGTGTGGGTCTCGGCCTCCTCGCCCTCCTCGACCTCGTCGGTCCAGGTGACGGTCTTGACGTCGTCAACGCTAGCGCCGATCAGGGCCTCGTTGAACTCCTTGGGGTTGCTGTCGCTACCGGCGATGAGCATGCGGCCCTCGGCGGCAAAGTTGTCGGCGTTCTCGACAGCCTTGAGGTCGACGGTGACGTAGTCCTCGGCCTCGACGACGCGACCCTCGACGTCCTCGAAGGTAGCGCGGTAGTTGAGGAGCATCTCGACCTGGTTGTTAATCTCGGACTCGGTGACCTCCGCGGGAGGCATCTCGATCTCGACAGCGTCGAAGGAGGAGAGCTCAGCGGCAGGACGCAGGGAGAACTCAACGGTGTAGGTGTAGTCCTCGTGATCCTTGGCGAGGTCGAGCTCCTTATAGTCACCGCTCTTGGTGGGGACGATGTCCAGCTCGTTGAGGACGGCGGGCTCGTTGGCGGCGATCAGGTCGTTGGTGGCCTGAGCGAGGGTAGCCTCAGCGCCAAGTGCGGAATCGATGACCGGACGGGGGGCCTTACCGGCGCGGAAGCCCGGGAAGCGGTACTTCTTGGCGGTGTCCTTGTAGGCCTTCTTGATCGCGGCGTCGACGTCGGCGGCCGGGATGGTGACCGTAGCGGTGAGCTTGGCGTCCTTGACGTCAGAAGCGGTGATGTTCAACACGTTCCTCCTCATACTGCCCAGCTTATCTGAGGTGCTGGTACCTTTATGCAACAAAGAGTCGCGACGGCCGAAGCCGACGCAGATGCGTTGGTGCGGGCGAAAGGACTCGAACCTTCACGGGAATCCCACCAGAACCTAAATCTGGCGCGTCTACCAATTCCGCCACGCCCGCATGAGCGCACAGATTAGGAATGATAGCAGATACGAACGGCAAGCGCACGCACACCTTTTACAGGCTCACGACCTCACCACGAGTACGCATCGGATCCCCCGCCGCCCCATCGAAGTTGCGGTGGAATAGGGACTGTTTGGGGCTCCAGTCCTCCAAAACAGTCCCTATTCCACCGCAACTTCGGCGGGACTCGGCAGCCTGGCGATGCTGGCCATGCGCCGGAAAGCGTGTCCCGGTTTGGGGCCTCGGAATGGGATGTAATTTCCGCTATAGCCATCAACCGGAAACTGCAACCCGTTTTGAGCCCCTATTCCGGGATGCACTTTCCACCAGGGGCCTCAAACGGAAACTGCAGCCCACAATTCAGTTGAAAAGTTGGCTGCAGTTTCCCCGGGCTAGGCAATGAGCGGGTACAGCGCCTCCTCGCCTACTCCCCCAGCAGGGCCTTCTCGGGCGTGATCGGCAGCGAGCGAACCTGATGTCCGGTAGCGTGTGCCACGGCCGAGGCAACGGCGGCGAGCGGCGTGTTGATGACGACCTCGCCGATCGACTTGGCGCCAAACGGGCCCGTCGGCTCGTAGCTCGGCTCAAAGGCCACGCGAATGCTGCCGATATCCAGGCGCGTGGGTAGCTTGTAGCTCATAAAGTTGCCGGTGCGCAGGCGACCGCGGTCGTCATGCTCGACGATCTCGTAGAGCGCGTGGCCGATACCCTGAGCAATGCCGCCCTCGGCCTGGACGCGCGCGAGCGCCTCGTTAATAACGGTGCCGCAGTCCACAGCCGCCGCGTAGTCCACCACGGTCACCTTGCCGGTGGCCTTATCGACCTCGGCCTCGGCAATGCCGGCCATAAACGGCGGAGGCGAAACGGGCAGGCAGGCAGAGGCATGCGAGGTGAGCGCGTCACCGCCCGCGATGTTCTTGACGCACAGGTTGGCAAAGTCGCGCAGCGTGAGGTAGCGGTTCTGCTCGCGCGCGGCACGCTCGTCGGACAGGCGCACATACTGGCCATCAAAGACCACATCGGCGGCGTCCACGTCCCACATCTGGGCGACCTTGGCGCAGATCTTCTCGCGCAGCTCAGTCGCGGCGTTCTTGGCTGCCAGGCCCGTCACGTACGTGCCCGAGCTCGCGTACGAGCCGGCGTCGAACGGCGACACGTCGGTGTCCACGCCGCGTACCACGATCATTGAACTCTCCACGCCCAGCTCCTCGGCGGCAATCTGCGCCAGGATCGTGTCGACGCCCATGCCGTTATCAGTGGCGCCGGTCGAAAGCGTAATAAAGCCATCCTCTTCCAGGCGCATATCGATGCCGGCGATATCCACGTTGGAGATGCCCGAGCCCTGCATGGTAAGCGCGCAGCCCAGGGCGCGCACGCGGTCGCCCAGGTCCACGGCCAGCGGCTTGTCGCGCCAGCCGATCATGTCCATCGCTCGCAGCAGGCAGCGGTCGAGCGCGCAGGCATTGAGCTTCTCGTTGTAGTACTGCGGCATGACCTCGCCCTCGTGCACCATGTTCTTAAGGCGCAGGTCGGCAGGGTCCATGTGCAGCATGTCGGCGAGCTCGTTTACGGCGCTCTCCACGGCAAACTGGCCCTGGGTGGCACCGTAGCCACGATACGCGCCGCCGCGGTTGGTATTGGTGTAGACGGCGTCCCAGCTAAAGCGGCTTGCCTTCACATGGTTGTAGATGGGCAGGCTCTTGTGGCCCGAAAGGCCGATCGTCGTGGTAGCGTGCTCGCCGTACGCGCCGGCGTTGGACACCGTATGCAGGTCGATGGCCGTAATGGTGCCGTCGTTCATGGCGCCCAGCTTAACGGTCATCTGCATCTGGTGGCGCGAGTTGCCCGCGGTGATGGTCTCCTCGCGGGTGTAGCAGCAGTAGCTCGGACGGCCGGTCTGCTGGGTGACGAACGCAACGAAGATCTCGCAGCAGCCCGTCTGCTTGGAGCCAAAGCCGCCGCCGATGCGCGGCTTAATGACCTGCACCTGCGACTGCGGGATGTCGAGCGACTGCGCGACCATGCGACGCACGTGGAAGGGCACCTGCGTGGAGGTGGTCACCGAGATACGCCCGAACGCGTCGGTCGTCGCGAAGGCTCGGAAAGTTTCCATGGGCGCGGTCTGCGTGGCCTGGCTGGTGTAGGTGCGGGTGAAGACGATGTCGCTCTGGGCAAAGGCCTCGTCCAGGTCGCCAAAGTCGCTGGTACCGCTGCACACCAGGTTGCGCGGGACGTCGCCGCCCTGCGGAAACATAAAGGTCACGTCGCCCTCGGGGTGGACCACGATGTTGTTATCGAGTGCCTTGGTAAAGTCGAGCAGCGGCTCGAGCACCTCGTAGTCGACCTTGATGAGCTTGAGCGCCTTGTCGGCGGCCTCCTCGGTCTCGGCGGCGACGATCGCCACCTCCTCGTTTTGGTAACGGACGAGGTTCTCGAGAATTAGGCGGTCGTAGGGACTCGGCTGCGGATAGCTCTGGCCAGCGATGGTAAAGCGGCGCTTGGGCACGTCCTCGTAGGTGTAGACGCCCACCACGCCGGGAACCTTCAGGGCGCGCGACGTATCGATTGAGCGGATCTTGGCGCGCGCATACGGGCTGCGCTTGAGCTTGACGATGAGTGCGCCGGCGGGCACCATATCGCCGGTGTAGACGGGACGACCCTCGAGCAGGGCCTTCGAGTCCTTCTTAGGCTGCTTCTTGGTGATCTGCTTGTACGCGACACCGTCGGAGCTCGTCTCGTTGACGGGCAGCTCGGGCATCTCAAAGCCAACCTGCACGCCAGACTCGTTGAGGAAGCGCACGATGGCGCGCAGCTGGCTCTCGTAACCGCTGCAGCGGCAGAGGTTGCCGGCGAGCTGGCGCGAGAGTTCCTCGCGCGTGGCGACGAGGCTCGGGTCCTCCTTGGCGGCTCGGGCAAGCGCCAGCACGTTCATGATGAGGCCGGGAGCGCAAAAACCACACTGCTCGGCGCCTTCGGCAGCCATCGCACGGGCCAGTGCCTCGGACTCGGCCTTGAGGCCCTCGAGCGTGGTGATGGAGCGGCCCTCAACGCGCGCGGCGGGAACCGAGCAGCTCAGCACCGGGTCGCCGTCGAGCCACACCGTGCACAGGCCGCAGTTGGTGGTCTCACAGGCGCAGCGCACCGACGCACAACCCTGCTCGCGCAACAGTGCAAAGAGCATGGTGTCGGGGGCAATCTGAACCTTGACCTTACGGCCGTTGAGCGTAAAGGAAAGATCGATGAGTTTGGCAGTCATTAGCGCACCTCGCTAGAATCGACGCCGGGCACGCGGCGGCAGGAATACTCGTCCGTGGCAAACTTGGGGACCTGCACGGTCTCGAGCTCGCGGGCAAGCGCGGCAGAAAGCTCGATGCCGGCGGCGCGGCGCACGGCCTGGACAGCAAGCGGGGCCGAGATGCGGCGACGGTAGTCGGCCGAGCCCCACATGTTGGTGCCGTAGCTCAGCGCGCGTACGGACGCGGCCAGGGCACGCAGCTCGTCCTCGGAAGGATGCTCGTTGGTAAGGCCGCACGCCTCGCCCTGCAGCAGGGTCGCGCGCAGCGGGCGGGCACCCACAGTGACGTGCCAGGTGTTGTCCCACCAGGCGGCGGTAACGTTCAGCGAGGGAAAGTCGGTCGCGGCCTTGCGCACGGCCTCGTAGCTCGCACGGTAATCGTGCTTGACGACCACGACATGCTCGATAACGTCGCGCACGTAGCCCATGTCAACGAACTCCGCGAGCGGCACGCGGCCGGCGCCCGTCAACTCAACATAGGAATCGAGCGCGAGAAAGGCGGAGAGAACGTCCGAGAAGCCAAAGCGGCCGTAGATGCTGCCGCCCACCGTGGCGGTATTGCGCAGCTGCACGCCCACGATGTCGTGGACGGCGAACTCAAAGACATTGTTGACAAGCGCGTTGAGCCCGGCATGACGCTCGAGCTGGCGCAGGGTGCACATGGCACCGATGCGAAACTCGGTCTCGGTCTCCTCGATCTGATCGAGTCCGCAGGCCGAAAGGTCAATCGCCGTCGCCACGCGACGCGAACCCAGGCGCATCCAGATGCCGCCACCCACAATCTTGTTGTTGCGGTTCTTCTGTAAGAGCTCATAGGCTTCGGCCGCGTTTCCAACACGGACGTAGGTACCGAACTTGAGCACGTTCTCCCCCATCTCTTCACTTGTCCAGTACCTTTTAGTGTACCAAACGAGGGGCCGCACACCGTTTTAGGACAAAATCCACCCACCCATCCATAACTTGCGGTGATATACGGACTGATTAGCCGTTCTGGAACGCAAAACAGTCCGTATATCACCGCAAGTTATGAGGAGTCCTCCGGAATAGAAAAGGCTCCCAGCCAGATAGCTGGGAGCCTTATCGCATGCTATGTCGAGCGAAGATTTAGCAGACGCCCTGGGCGAGCATGGCGTCGGCAACCTTCAGGAAGCCGGCAATGTTGGCGCCCATGACGAAGTTGCCCTCCTCGCCGTACTCCTTGGCGGTGTCGTCCACGTTGTGGAACATGCCGCGCATGAGCTGCTCGAGCTTGCCGTCGACCTCCTCGAAGGTCCAGGACAGGTGCTCGGCGTTCTGGCTCATCTCCAAGCCGGACACGAGCACGCCGCCGGCGTTGGCAGCCTTACCGGGCATAAAGGCGACGCCGTGCTCCTGGAAGTAGGTCGTGGCCTCGATGGTCGTGGGCATGTTCGCGCCCTCGCCGACCACCTTGCAGCCGTTGGCGACGAGCGCCTGGGCGTCCTCGAGCAGCAGCGTGTTCTCGCGAGCGCAGGGCAGCGCGATGTCGCAGGGCAGCTGCCACACGCCGCGGCCGTCACCCTCGTGCCACGTGGCATTGGGCTTCTCGTCGACGTACATGGCGAGCGTAACGCCCTTGTCGTGGCCGGAGCGCTTCTTGTTGTAGATGTGCTCGAGCACGGTGTAGTCGATGCCGTCGGGATCCTCGACCCAGCCGTGGGTATCGGAGCAGGCGAGCACCTTGCCGCCGAGCTGAGTGACCTTCTGGACCGCGTAGATAGCGACGTTGCCGGAGCCGTGAACGACGACGTTCTTGCCCTCGAAGGAGTCGCCGCGGCTCTTGAGGTACTCGTCCACAAAGTAGGCCAGACCGTAGCCGGTGGCCTCGGTACGGGCGAGCGAGCCGCCAAAGGAGAGGCCCTTGCCGGTGAGAACGCCGGTCCACTCGTTGGTCAGGCGCTTGTACTGACCGAACAGGTAGGCAACCTCGCGGCCGCCAACGCCCAGGTCGCCGGCGGGAACGTCGGTGTTGGGGCCGATGTGGCGATAGAGCTCGGTCATGAAGGACTGGCAGAAGTGCATGATCTCGTTGTTGGACTTGCCCTTGGGGTCAAAGTCGGAACCGCCCTTGCCGCCGCCCATGGGAAGGGTGGTCAGGCTGTTCTTGAGGATTTGCTCCAGGCCCAGGAACTTGAGCATACCCAGGGTGACCGTCGGGTTAAAGCGCAGGCCGCCCTTGTAGGGTCCAATGGCAGAGTTGAACTCGACGCGGTAGCCGCGGTTGACCTGAACCTTGCCCTGGTCGTCGACCCAGGGGACACGGAACATAACGATGCGCTCGGGCTCGACGAGGCGCTCAAGCAGGGCGGCCTCCTCGTACTCGGGATGGGCGTCGAGCGCCGGCTGGATGGTGCCGAGGATCTCGGTCGCGGCCTGGATGAACTCAGGCTGCTCGGGATAGCGGGCCTTGAGCTCGTCGAGAACTTTCTGCGTGTAGCTCATGCTTCCTCCAATTGATGGAAAAGAAAAGTGTCGTTCGAGGCGCCCCATGCGCCGCGAGCTTTATCGAGTATGGATAATATCGCACTGTTGCAGCAAAGTTTCGCATAAGCCGACAAGCAGATGTTTCGTTTTGATTACGATGCAGGTAGAGGCGTTTTTGAGCACCCAACGCGCAAATCGCGTGTTTCGAAGCTGTTTCGTCCACATGTTCCAAACCACCACATTGGGCACCTTTGTGGTGGTGTTGGTGGTTAGAGGACGAGCTGATGGTAGTCGGCAGGGGTTATGCGGCCCTCGGTGGCGGCGCGGAAGGCGGCGAGCGCATCGCCCGAGAACGGCATGGCCCAGCATAGCCCGCAGCCGGCAGTAATGGAGCCGGGCAAGGGCATAATGCGCCCGGGCACGCCGGCATCCAGGCACAGCTGCTCGCATTCCATCACATCGAAGGTGCTGTCAAACGACACGATAATCTTGCGCTCGTGGTCGAGGGCATCACCGGATGGGCCTTCGCGGTGTGCCTCACGATACGCCGCGGCGGCCGCTTCCTCTTCCGCAGTATGTCCACAGCCACCGCAGCCGCAGGTACAGGGCTCGGGACCATCGCAAGTGCAAGGCTCTCCCGTGTCGGGGCAAATATCGTGAGACATGGCAACTCCAATCGTCTAGGCGAGCAGCTCGGCTGCCGCAAACTCCTCGGGTGTATTGACGTTTTCGAAGCAGAGCGTGGAGCCCGCGGCCTTAACGATCTGCGGCTCATCTATATAACCAGCCTGAACGCGATTGATCAGGCAGCGAATGCGTTGTCGGTCGCAGGAGAGCAGCTCTTGGGCAACCGGCGCACACGCGTCACGGCGCCAGACGGCGCACAGCGGCTCAATCCCCCGCTCCTCGCGCGGCACGCACACGTCGAGCGCCTCGGCCTCAACACGATCGGCAAGCGCGCCGATGAGTTCCGGCGAGACAAACGGCATATCACAGGCGACGATAGCCGCGAGAGGAAGCCGAGCCGCAGCCAACGAACTCGCGATACCGCGCATGGCGCCCGCCGACCCTTCAAGGTCCGCCACCACACGCGGCACCAGGCCGCCAAACGCGCGCTCCTCAAGGTAGGCCAGCTCGCTGGGACGCGAAGTCGTCACGACCAACTCGCCGGCAACTGGCGCCAGCCGACCCAGCACGCGCTCGATGAGCGGCTCGCCGCAAAACGCCATGCGAGCCTTATCGCAGCCCATGCGCGAGGACATCCCGCCCGCCTGGACGACACAAGAAAGATCGGCCCGTCTTACGGTAGTCATACGGCAAAACACCTCCATCGGCATGCTCGAAACCCGACACACGAAGCCAGATACCGTCGCCGATAAAGCGGGCGGCACGGCAAACCCACGCAAAAACAAAACAGCGCCTTTGCGGCACGCAGCAAGACCGCGAGCACAAAAGCGCTGGTAGCGTATGGCGGGAACGTATGTGAATCGAACACATCCAAGACGTTTTGCACGCCTCGCAACGGTTTTGAGGACCGCGGAGCCCACCGGAGCCCATCCGTTCCCAAGTGCGGCGGTATTTTACCAAACCGAGCAGCCAATCTAGCGCAGGGAGCGCAGGCCGCCAGAATCCTTGTCGAGCACCGTAAAGCGCACGGCATCTAGGTGCTCCAAGATGCTGATCGCACGTTTGCGCGACACACCCAGGGCCTCGCGCAGCACGCTCGTGGTGGCTGCGCCGCCGGCTGCCTCAATGGCAGCGGCGACGAGCTCGCGCGCATGGGCCTCGGCGGTAGCAGACAGGGCAACGTCGCGCTCGACCTTAACGATCGAGCGATTGAGCGAAAGCTCGCGCAGGGCACGCGTCATGGTGTCGCGACCGAGCTGCAGCTGTTCGCCCACCTCGGGAAGCGCCGGTGCATCCAGGCCAGCCTCGTCAAGCAGCGCGACGATGCGCTCGCAAGCCTCTCGCACCACGCGTGCCGCCGCGGCGGCCGAATGCGGATCGAATACCTCGGCGCCCTCGGCGGCGCACACGCCACGGGAGCAGCCCTCGGCAATCAGGGCCGCGGCAACGCCTTCATCAGCGGCAGGCCACGCAGCATGGGCAACGGCACCAGGCGTAAAGCCCGTCTCCTTGGGAGCCGTCGCGTGCATGGCTGACAAGGTCGCCGCCAGTGCATCCATCCCGGCGTCGAGCACGACGGCGTCCGCAAAGAGGCCCTCATCACCCACGGCAAGCTTGCGAACGGAGTCCTGCGCCACCAACCCGCGCAGTGAAGCATCGACATCGCCGACGCCAAGATCCAAAGCGTCGGCAACATCAACCGCCGTAACCGGCAGCGTCTGCAGCGCCAGCCAAGCGCCCACACCGCCCGCGATATCGCCGGACTCGATCGCCGCATACAGCGCACGCTCCCCTTCGGCAAGCTCGCGCGAGCGACGGCAGCGCGAAAGCAGCACACGCCCGCCACCAATAAGCATCACGGGCGAATAGGACAGCACCACGGCATGGTCCCCGGCACGCAGCGGCAGCGAGTTTTCCAAGCGCACCTGAACAATACGGGTCTCGCCCACCGCCATGGGGACCTCGCCCTCCATGAACATGATGCGACCGACAACCTCGGCTGTACCCGCCATCACGTGCACACGCGCACCCGACTCGAGCACACGCGGCTTGGCTCCCTCGCGACCCAAATACGTAAACGCCATCATAAATCGCATCGTCTGGCCAAAGCGGCCCGCCACGCCGAGCATCTCACCGCGATCGAGCGCGGCGACGGCATCGCCCACCAAGTTGAGTGCCACGCGTTGCCCAGGCAGCGCGCGCGGCGTATCGCCATGCACCTGAATCCCGCGCACACGACAGACCGTACGCGACGGCAAAGCCATCAGCTCGTCGCCCACCGTAACCGGCGCATCATGCAGCGTTCCCGTCACGACGGTGCCGGCGCCCTTGATCGTAAAGCATCGGTCAATCGGCAGGCGCGGCGCGGCATCGCTCCGCTCGGCACGCTCGCGACAGGTATCCCAGCAGACACCCACCTGCTCGTCGAGCACCGCAAGCAGCCCGTCAATCCCCTCGCCCGTCTTAGACGACACGGGCACAATTGGCGCGCCCGCAAACACAGTACCCGACAAATAGTCATCGACATCGAGCTCGGCCAGATCAACCATCTCGCTATCGGCCAGGTCGCACATCGTCAGCGCGACCACCATATGCGTAACGCCCAGCAGCTCCAGCACATGCACGTGCTCGCGGGTCTGCGGCATCACGCCCTCGACGGCCGAAACCACCAGCACGGCAACGTCGATGCCCGTCGCACCCTGCACCATGGCGCGCAGATAATGGGCATGCCCCGGCACATCGACCAGGCCAACGATCTTGCCGCTCGGCAGCGCCAGCTCGCCAAAGCCCAGCTCCACCGTCATGCCGCGGCGACGCTCGACCTCAAGGCGATCGGGATTCTTGCCGGTCAGCGCCTCGATCAGCGCCGACTTACCGTGGTCGACGTGGCCCGCCGTGCCAACGATAACGGGACACTCCACCAGCGCTTTAACCTCACTCATCGTGCAACCGCCTTCTCAACGCACGCTACGAACGTCGATGCCGCCGTCTCGATATCGCGGTCGCCCACGAGTGTGCGCACATCAAACAAAATGCGGTCGTGCGAGGCGCGCGTGACGACCGGCGTGTCGAAATCTTGGACGAGCGAGCGCTTGAGTGCGTCAACGGAAAGACGCTCATCGACGAGGCGCACGGCAACGCACGTGGTGGGCAGCTCCACGGTAGGCAGCGAGCCGCCACCAGGGGTCGACGATTCCTCGACGATCTCCACCTGAACGGCACACGGGCAACCAGCCTTATCGAGCCCGGCGACCATACGATCGCGCAGCTTGCAGGCACGTCGCTCCAAATGGGCCTGCGGCAGCGTAAGCATGCTGAGCACCGGAATATCGCGATAGGCAACATCGGCGCCGTCCATGTAGATACGCAGTGTGGCCTCGAGCGCCGCCAGCGCGAGCTTGCCCGGGCGCAGGGCACGCATAAGCGGATGCGACCCGCAGGCCTGGACCAGATCGCGACGGCCCATGATAATGCCCGCTTGTGCGGCACCGAGCAGCTTATCCCCCGAGCACGACACCAAATCGAGCCCTGCCGAAACCGAAGCCGGCGTGGTTTCTTCGCCGCCGCGCACCAAGATGTCGTCGGGCAACAGCGCGCCCGAGCCCTGGTCCTCGTAGAACAGCAGGCCATGCTTGTGAGCAAGCGCCGCAAGCTCCCGAGAGCCCACCTCCTCGTGAAAGCCCTCAATGCGATAGTTGGAAGGATGGACCTTAAGGATCATGGCCGTTTCGGGCGTGATGGCGCGCTCGTAGTCGCCCAGGTGCGTGCGGTTGGTGGCGCCGACCTCGACGAGTTTGGCGCCCGAAGCCGCCATGACATCGGGGATGCGGAAGCTGCCGCCAATCTCGACAAGCTCGCCGCGGCTGACGATGACCTCTTTACCCGCGGCATGGGTGGCAAGCACCAGCAGCACCGCGGCGGCATTGTTGTTGACCACGAGCGCGTCCTCGGCACCGGTGAGTGAGCGGATCAACTGCGCGGCGTGCTCCTTGCGCGACCCGCGCGAACAGGTGTCGACGCTGTACTCGAGCGTGCTATACCCGCGCGCGACCTCGGCCACGGCTTTGGCAGCTGATTCCGCGAGCGGGGCGCGACCCAAGTTGGTATGGATAACCACACCCGTGGCGTTGACGGCGGGACGCAGGCTCGGCAGCGCGGAGCGATGCGCACGCCACTCGATGGCCGAGGCCAGCTCGCGCTTGGAACGCGGGGCGGCGCCGGCACGAATCGCGGCGCGCTCCTCATCGAGCTCGGCCGTGACGGCGGCATGCACCACCGCGTCGCAGGTCTCCCCCGCCGCCTTCACCACCGGCCACTCGGCAAGCAGCTCGTTGACGGAAGGAATAGCGCGAAGGCGGGCGCGTACCTCATCGGACATGTTCTGGCTATCGCTCATGTGCGGCCTTTCAAAACCAAAGGTGAATCAATCGTTCGAACGTCAAACTATCAGCCAATTCGATCGGCTGAGTCAATCAATCGCTATTATCCCCGCGCGCGACAATCTTTTCCACGCGAACGGCGTTTTCCTGGGTGAGCGCGGCGCCCGTCAACGGGTCCCAACGCAACGGTGTATGGTCGAGCGGGCCCACGCCCAAGGCTTGAGCGCCGCCGGCATCGGTGCCAAACGAACGCCCGCCGGGGGCGGCCGACGTAAAGATACACGCAGGATGCAGATACGGCGTCGTCTCCACGCGCACGCGGTCGCGGCCCATATCACTCACGAGTTCGACGATCTCGCCGTCGGCGATGCCCATGTGCGCAGCAGCATCGGCATTCATCTGCACGGCATCCAGGTCCGATCCAGCCTCGGCGGCACCTTGGGCCGCAAGCCTGCGCGAAGTGTGCGACTCAAAGGGGCGGTTGCCGCTAATGAGGCGAAACATCCCCGGGCTAGGCTCCACCATGAGAGCGATCCAGTTGGGTACACGACCCAGGCCGGCTCGTTCCCATACGTCGCTTGCCAGCGCAATTTTGCCGCCATCCAAGGGAATCGCCGGCTCGCCCGTACGCGACGGCAACGAAACACCCGTGTCGGCCCAGCCGCGCTCCTTGAGCTCGTCCAGATTGATCCCAAAAGGCGCCACTTGGGCAGCCGCCAGATCGTCAGACGTAAACTGGAAGTACTCGCCCACGCCACACGCCTGCGCCAGACCGGCAAAAATCTCCCGACCGGGACGTGTGTCGTCATGCTGCACGGGCAGCACGGCATTGCGGTAGAACACGCGTGAATCATTGGCGCCCACGACTGTGCCCACGCCGCGGTCGGCCTCCAGATACGTCACATCGGGCAGCACGAAGTCGGAAGCGCACGCCGTCTCGGACCAGCGAATATCAATTGTCACGAGCAAGTCGAGCTGCCGCAAGATGCCCAACCAAGCCTGCGCATTGCCATAGCCCGCACCGGGGTTACTGGCATAGACGATGAGCCCGCGCAGGTCCCCGGCCAGAATCGACTGGCCGATGGTCGTGCACAGACCGCGCACCGGATCGACCAGCGGATAGTGCTCGGACCCCAACTTGGGCCCGCGCGGCACCGGCGGCGTCGCAAAGCGTGCGGGATCGAGGTCGCCCAGCGCAAGCGGTGTGGGTGGATTGAGCGCTCCGCCCGCATGTCCAATACAGCCCAGCAGCACATCGACCATGCAGATAGCTCGCGCCGTCTGGGTACTGTTCGCATACGCGATACCGATGCCACCATGAAAGCCAGCGTCCACCACCGCAGCAGGCGCCGCGGCAGCCAAATCACGCGCAGTCGCTCGGATATCGTCCGCCGGCACATCGCACATCGACTCAGCCCACTCGGGCGTCCAAACAGCAGCAGTCTGCGCCAGCTCGTCAAAACCCGTGGTATAGCGGGCAACGAACTCGTGGTCGTACAGGCCCTCGGCAATGAGCACATGCGCAATACCCAACAGCAGCGCCAAGTCGCAGCCCGGACGCACGCGGAGCCAGCGATCGGCAATAGCAGCCGAACCGCTGCGCCGAGGGTCGACCACGATAATCTTCGCCCCACGCCGGCGCGCATCGTTGAGCGCATCAACGGCCCCCATCGTCGACGAATCGACAATGGAACGCCCCAGATACATGATGCAATCGGTGTGCGCCAGGTCGGAGGCGGGGCTGTAGCCCAGGCTGTGCTCCCAGCCGGTGAGACGGCTTACCTCGCAGGCGCCGTCGGCACCGTACACGTTGGGCGAGCCCAGCGCATGCATAAAGCGATACGCCCAGTAACGGTCAAATGAGGGCACGCCGAGCGTCATACCCAGTGCACGGGGCCCGCATTCGTCAACAATCCCCAAAAGACGCTCGGCAATCTGGGCAAACGCCTCGTCCCAGGTAATCGCATCGAACCCCGAGCCATCAGCTCGTCGGCGCATGGGATGCACAATGCGATCGCGCTCGTCAAACGGCATTGCCAGGCGATGCCGTCCGCGGGCGCACAGGGCTCGCGCCGCGCACGGGTGCCCCGGCACCGGCAACTCGGCCACCACACGTCCGTCCTCAACATGGGCCGCAAAGGCGCAATCGGCATAGCATCCCCCGCATGTGGTCACCACGGCGCGACCGTTACGCTCCACAGCAGATGCCATCTCGATTACCCCTTTCATCAGCCAAACACAACAGGCCAAAAGCCCGGCAACGAGCCCCAGACCCAAAAAGCCTCCCGCACGGCAACGCCCCGCGGGAGGCCCAACGTCAAACAGACGGTATCTTACGCCTCGGACTTCTTAGCGTAGATAAACCAGTAGCCGAGCGCGATCAGAACCGCGCCGCCCACGATGTTGCCCAGCGTGGCTGCGGACAAGTTAAACGCAATGCCCGCAGCGTTGAGGGCATCGGCGCCGGCAACGTCGGCGCCATAGCCGCACGCGTGCATCACGGCACCCATGGGCAAAAAGTACATGTTGGCGACGCAGTGCTCAAAACCGCAGGCCACAAAGGCGGCGATGGGCAGCAGAATGCCCACAACCTTATCGACCACGGTCTTGCCGGCGGTACCGATCCACACGGCCAGGCACACAAAGATGTTGCACAGGATGCCGCGGAAGAAGATCGTCACCCAGTCGATCGTCACCTTGCCGGCGGCGACGCTCACCATGGAGTTGGCGACCGCCTCGCCGTTGAGCTTATAGATGCCGGCCATGTACACCAAAAAGACGATGAACAGGGCACCGACAAAGTTACCGACCCATACGACGACCCAAGCCTTGAGCATCTGGACCAGGGTGATCTTTTTGCTCTTGAGCGCGCAGACCATAAGCGAATTGCCGGTAAACAGCTCGGCGCCGCACACCAGCACGAGCACCAGGCCCAGGCAAAAGCACAGGCCGCCCACGACGCGCTGGGCACCCCAGCCCAGCGTGCTATCGCTCAAGAACACCGTAAAGAACAGGCCGCCGAAGGCGATGAACGCACCGGCGAACATTGCCAACAGAAAGGCCTTAGCGACCGGCAGGTTAGCCTTGGTCACGCCGGCGGCCTCGGTCTTGGCCTCGATCGCGGCGGGCGCCAGGCAATCGGGAGCGGGATATTCTGCCTTGGAATCTGCCATGTCAATCACTTCTTTCCTAATCAGCAGGGACAAGCGCACCTATTGCTCTTGTCCCAAGCGGACAAAGTGGGAAAAGTCGTTGGCAGCCACGGCGTCGTACACGGCGTCGACGGCGTCAAAGACTTCCGGGGACATGGGGTTGTAGAACTCCGTGTCGCCCGGCTGAATCCCAACGAAGACGATATCATCACACGATTGTTCGATTTCCTCGATCAGAATCGACAAAGGAAGCGAATGCGTGGTGAACATCGACTTGCGGGCCACATCGCGCTTGTCGAGCAAGCGGATGGACCCGACGGGCAGCGCCATGTCGGCGGCATCGACCAAAACCAAACGCGGCGGACGCTCGCGCTTGACCTCGATAATGTCGTCCTCGGGCGTTTGGCCGCCGTCGATGGTGTACCAACCGGCGATGGGTGCGTCCTCCATCTTTTTGGAGAGCACGGGGCCGGCGGCATCGTCGGCACGCAGCACGCTTCCCGCCGTGAGCACGATACCCGCAAACGGGGCGCCGTTCACACGACCATCCACAACGCGACCCATTATTGCAACCTTCCCGTCAGATACACGCCCGACACATCGCGCACGCGCTCAACCAGATCGCGAAACTTCATTAAGAACGCGACCTGCTGGGCATGCAGGCCAAAGTCGTCATCGAACACCGAGATTCCGGCCTTGGCCGACCCGCGAAAACCGCGCTCGTCGAGCAGCGTGTCGCAGGCCTCGAGCAGCGACGGCACCGCCGCCTTGTCGAGCTGGCACTCGCCAAAGGAGCGGATGGCCTCGAACTTGGTCTTGGCCTCCCCCTCCGGCAGCGCGTCGATAAGCGTATAGAACACATCCACCGGCACCGACAGGCGCGGCTCAAAGCAGTCAAGCACGCCGGTGTGGTGGCCCACGGCGAGCGTGTAGTACAGCACGTCGCAGGCCTCCTGGGGAACGTCTTCCTCGGTCTCCACAAACTTACGCGTGAGCTCATAGAAGACCACCTGGTCGGGCGTATGGCCCAGGCAGGGGTCGGCGACGCCCTCGGCGGCCTCGTCGCTTGCGCGCGAGGCATCGCCAAAAGAGCCGCCGAGCATGCCGGGGCCCGCAAAGTAACCAGAGCGGTCCGTGAGCTCCATCTAGCGACCTCCGGCCAGCACCAGATCCTGCAGCGCCGAGTACACCTCGACGCGGCGCGGATCGTCTTGCTTGTCGATGAGCAGCGCCATGGCACCGCGGATATCGCCCTTGGGCGCACCCTCGAGCGTGTCCATAAACTCATTGGCCAGGTCGCGGCCGTAACGGTAGCCGCTCATGGCGCGAGCTTCGCGCTCGATGGCAACGCGCAGCTTGTACGGCACGCCGGGGTGCAGGATATCGGCCTGCTCGCCGGCGGCCTCCACCGTGGTCTCGGCATGGAGCTTTTGGTCCAGCAGACCGAGCGCCATGGCAAAGCCGTAGACGGTCTGCGCGGGGCTGGGCGGGCAGCCGGGGATGTAGACATCGACCGGCAGAATCTTGTCCGTGCCGCCCCAGACGCAGTAGTTGTCGTAGAAGATGCCGCCGGTGCAGCCGCACGCGCCATAGGACACCACGATCTTGGGATCGGGTGCGGCCTCAAAGGCGCGCAGGGCCGGCATGCGCATGGCACGCGTCACGGCACCGGTGTATAGCAGTACGTCGGCGTGACGGGGCGAGGGCACGACCTTGATGCCAAAGCGCTCGACGTCGAAGACGGGCGTGATGGAACCGAAGATCTCGATCTCGCAGCCGTTGCAGCCGCCGCAGTCGACGCGGTAGACGTACACCGAGCGCTTGATCTTCTTAAGAAGGGTCGCCTTGGCCTTCTCGATGCTCTCGTCGAGCTCGATCTTGGTCGGGCGGTACTGAAGCCGCTCGGGCAAAAGCGTGGGTTCGGCCATGGTTACTCCTCCTTCGTATCAAAATCCATGATGATGCCCTCGACCGGCGCCGGACCGGCGGGAATCTCGGGCGCATCGGGGTTGAGCTCGCGGTCGATATACTCCGGGTTCACGCCGTGGCCGCCCAGATACTCCATTCCGGGGCCCTGGGGCTCACCGGACGCAAGTGTCTCGTTGGCAGCCATGCCGTGCGCGTTGCCGGTCTTTACGGCCGAGGCGGCGCGCAGGGCGTCGAGCTCACGCTTGCACTCCTGGCACATACCGACGGTACGGGCGGCCTGCTCGGCCTCCATGCCGCCGGCCTTTTGCAGCAGGCGCTTGGCGTAGTCGATCTCCTTATGCGGGGCAAACGGCTTGCCGCAACGCGAGCAGTGCTCGAGCGTGTAGACACTCTTGCTGGTGAGGTCGTCCTTGCTCATGACGGCCAGCTCAAACTCCTCGGTGAGCTTGATGGCCTCCATGGGGCAGGCTTCCTCGCAGCGGCCGCAGAAGATGCAGCGACCATAGTCGATCGACCAGGTGATGGTATCGGCCGCAAGGTCGGTGTCCATGCGAATGGCATCGGCCGGGCACGCCACGCCGCAGGCACCGCAGGCGATGCAGAGCTCGGCATTGTGCTCGGGCTTGCCGCGCATGTCCTTGTTGGTGGGAAACGGCGCAAACGGATACTTGACCGTCGCGTCGCCGGCCTTGGCGTTAACCTTCCAAAGCTTCAGCATATTAGAGCGCCTCCTCATCGAGCGGAGCGGCCATGGTGCCCTCGCCCGCAAGCGGCGACTTGTCGCGCCAGACGTTCTCGAACTGCTCCTTGTCGAGCACGTGGTCGCGCTTGGCGGCGACATCGGTCACCGTCACGCGGTCGGTGCAGGAGTAGCACGGGTCGAGCGAGCCGACGATCAGCGCCGCGTCGCCCACGGTGTTGCCGCGGAACATGTAGCGCAGGACCGGCCAGTTGCTGTACGTGGCCGCTTTGGCGCGCCAGCGGTAGCACTTCTGGTTGTTGCCGAGCATGGCCCAGTGCACGTCCTCGCCGCGCGGAGCCTCGGTGGCGCCGATGGCGTACTTGTGCGGGGTGTACTCCCAATCCGTGGTAAGGATGGGGCCCGACGGGCAGTTCTCGAGCATGGTCTCGATCATGTCGATCGAATCGTAGACCTCCTGGATGCGAACGGCGGTACGGCCGAAGGCATCGCAGGTGTCGGCCGTAGCGGCGTGCATCTTTTGGACGTCCGGATCGGCGTAGCCGTCGAAGGGATGGTCAAAGCGCACGTCGCGGGCATAGCCCGAGCCACGCATGAGCGGGCCGACCGGCGAGAAGTCGCGTGCGATCTTGCGGTCCAGGATGCCGATGCCGCTCGTACGCTCAATAAAGTTGGGCGTGGAGAGCAAGACGTCGACGAGTTCCTGAACCTCGGAGCGCAGCTGGTGGATGGTCGTGAGCGTGGAGAGCTTCTGCTCGGCCAAAATGTCGCGACGCACGCCGCCGATCACGTTGAGGCCGTAGGTCTTGCGGTGACCGGAGAGCTTCTCGGCCAGGTCCATGGACTTCTCGCGGACGCGGAAGAACTGCTGGAAGCCGGAGTCGAAGCCCGTGTAGTGCGACGCCAGGCCAATGTTGAGCAGATGCGAGTGCAGGCGCTCGACCTCGAGCATGATGGCGCGGATGTACTGGGCGCGCGGCGGGACATGGATGCCCTGGGCGCGCTCGACGGCCTCGGCATAGGCCACCGAGTGGGCACAGCCGCAGATGCCGCAGATGCGGTCGGCGAGGAACGTCACGGCGTCATAGTTCAGGCGCGTCTCGGCGACCTTCTCCATACCGCGGTGCACGTAGAACAGACGGTAGTCGGCGTCGACGATCGTCTCGCCCTCGACGAACAGGCGGAAGTGGCCGGGCTCGTCGGAGGTAATGTGCAACGGGCCCATGGGGACGAGCGTCGTCTCCTTGCCCTTAGTATCGGCCAAGAACTCATAGTTTTCCATGTCGCTCGCGGGAGCGGGACGGAAGCGGTAGTCCATGGAGTCCTTGCGCAGCGGATACAGGCCGCTGGGCCAGTCATCGGGAAGCACCAGGCGGCGACAGTCGGGCAGACCCTCGGGGATCAGGCCGAACATGTCGCGCAGCTCGCGCTCGCCCCACACGCAGGCGGGGACGAACGGCGTCACGGACGGGAACGTCATCTTGGCGGGATCGACCTCGGTGCGCACGGTCACCCAGCCGGGGTCCTCCCCCTCCATGGAGATGACATAGTACACGGCGTAGCGACCGCACAGACTGCGCTCGTCGTTGCCGATAATCACGGGAATCCAGCCGTAACGCTCGTAATACAGGTAGTGAACGGCCTCGGGCAGCTTGTCCTGCTTGACGGTAATCGTCAGCTGGTCCTCGCACTGCCACTCGACCTTCTCGATGCAGCCCGGAACGGCGCGGCGCAGGGCCTCGACATGGCTCTCGCAGCGACGGGCATACACCTTGTTCTCAGTTTCAATCATTCGTTACTCCACCTCGCTCTGAGCGGTCTCGGTACCGAACACAGCGCGGTACATCGGCGTCGCGTGAAGTTCCTCGGTGCTCTGCTCGAGCACGATGCCGGTCGCGGTCTCCACACCGTGCACGAGAGGCAGCGGGGTGGCGATGCCAAACCACAAGATCATGACAGCCAGGATGATTTCGGGGATAAGCATGAGCGCCGGGGCCTCATGCTTGCCCATGCCCTGGGGCGCATGGCCGAACACCGACTTGAGTGCGATGCGGGTGAGCGCGGAGATGGCCACGGTAAGACCGAGGGCGACCACGACGACCAGCCACATGGGACCGGCGGTAACACCGGCGACAAAAGTCAGGAACTCGGAGATAAACATGCCAAAGGGCGGGAAGGCACCAAGACCGAGCAGCGCCAGGACGGCGAGCGCGGCGGTTGCGGGAGCAACCTCGACGACGCCCTGGATCTTGGCCAGGCTACGCGTGCCAAAGGCGTGCTGGATGTTGCCGGACACGCAGAAGGCAAGCGTCTTGGTAAAGCCGTGGAACACGCAGTGCAGCAGGGCCGCGGCGATACCCAGCGGACCACCGATACCCAGGCACAGGGCGATAACGCCCACATTCTCCACAGACGAGTACGCAAAACGGCGCTTGAGGTCGTCCTGGCGAAACATCAAAAGCGCCGCCACCAAAATGGACAGCGTGCCGACGATCAGCAGCATAAGTTGCGGATACTCGGCGCCCACGGCCTGGATGGTAAAGCCGTAGAAGCGCATGATCACAAGCATGGCGCACTTAAGCAGCACGCCCGAGAGCAGGGCCGAGACAGGGCTCGGGGCCTGGGAGTGGGCATCGGGCAGCCAAGTGTGCATGGGGAACAGGCCGGCCTTGGTGCCAAAGCCGATCACGATAAACGCAAAGGCGAGGCGCATGAGCGTCGGGTCGAACTGGTCGGCATACGGCAGCACGCACGACAGGAATGCGGCCTCGTGGGCGTTGGGAATCACGTCGGCGGCGTTGGCGTAGATCAGCAGCGTACCGAACAGGCCAAAGGCCACGCCGGCGGTGCAGACCATCGCATACTTCCAAGAAGCCTCGAGGGCCGTCTTGTTCTTGTAGATACCCACAAGGAACACGGTGGAAAGCGTGGTTGCCTCCACAGCGGCCCACGTGAGGATCATGTTGTTGGACAGGCACGCGAGCAGCATGGTGAACACAAACAGGCTAAACAGCGCAAAATACTGCTTGGCGCGCTCGGCGGGCATGGAGCCCTCCTCGATATCGGCCTTTACATAGGGCAGCGAGAACAGCCCCGTAAGAAAACCGATAAAGCCGATGAGCAGCACAAAGATGGCGCCCAGCGAATCGAGGTGGAACCACAGGCCAAGAGCGCTCACGGTGTCGCCGCTCATAAGGACGTCACCGGCCGTCATAATCGACAGCACCAGGACGGCTGCGACGGAGACCAGGTTGAGACCGGCAAACACGTTATAGGACGTGTTCTTGGGCAAAAACGCCATGACCAGCGAGAATACCAAAGGAGTCGCGAGCAGGGCGAGAATCAACGTTTCCATGGACTACCCCCTCAGCTCGGACAGGTCGCGCGCATCGAGCGAGTGGGAGTCGTCCCAAATGCGACGCACGACGATGGACATGATGATGACGGCAAAGATGGCGTCGGTGGCGATACCGATCTCGATGATCTCGGGAGCGGTGGGGGCCAAAAGCGCGAGCGTCACATGGCTGCCGTTTTCCATAAGGCAGTATCCAAAGATCTGCTTCATGATGTTGCGCTGCGAGATGATGCAGGTGAGGCCCACAAAGAAGTGAGCGAAGCTAATGGCGAGCGCAGGCGTTGCGACCTCGGCCGTGGGCAGGCTGATCTGCGTCACGACGGCAAAGCAAATCGCGACCTCGACGGCGATGATGCAGATGGCCCACGCGGGCTTAAGGCCAGCCTTGAGCGATGCGTCGCTCGGCTCACCCATCTTCTTGTACGCACGGTTGAGGATATAAGGGACCAGGACGACCTTGGTGATAAAGGCAGATCCGGCCCACATAAGCAGCTCCTGCGCACCGGTAGTGGCACCGAGCGTAGCGAGCAGTCCCACGAGCACCAGCGACTGCACCGCATACCAGTTGATGGCATGTTTGATGTTTTTGGAGACGACCACCATGGTGGACGTGACGATCAGAAGGCCGCCAAGGATGTTGACGATCGAATAACCCATGTCGTTCTACCTCCTAACCGATCCAGCTGGCCGAAAGCGGGCCGCTGACGATGACCATGATGATGAGCACGATGAACACGAACGTCATCGCGCGGGGAAGCGGAGCTCCCGCAGCGACCTCTTCGCTCGGCTCGCCGGGCAGGCAATAGCCCATCCACTTAAGGAACCAGGCGAAGGTGGCAACGGTCTCGGCGACCATAATGCACACGAGCACAAGGATCGCGACGTTGCCGGCACCCACAGAAAAGCCGCCGGCGATGATCTGGAACTTCGAGAAGAACGTGTTCATGGGCGGTACGCCGGCAATGGCGAGCGCCGCAACACCAAAGCCCACGCCCGAGATCGGGTACTTCTTTACGATGCCGCGAAGCTTGGGCAGCATACGCGTGCCGAGCGTAAAGGAGAACGAACCGGCGATCAGGAAGAATAGCGTCTTGGCGAAAGCGTGGTTAAAGATGTGGCAAACGGCGCCATCAAAGGCCAGCTGGCTGCCAAAGACCGAAAGGCCCAGACCAAAGAACACATAGGAGAGCTGGGCGATCGTGGAGAAGGCCAGCAGACGCTTCATGTCCTTTTGCGGCAGGTACATAAGGAAACCAAAAAGCATGGTGACCATGGCGTCGATAATGGCGACCCAGCCCACGATCTCGGGAATCTCGCCGGCAGAGACGAGTGCACGCGCGAACACGCACACGCCGACCTTGACCATCGAGGCGCCATGCAGGTAGGCCGAAACAGGCGTCGGCGCCTCCATGGCCGAAGGCAGCCACATGTACATGGGAACCTGTGCGGACTTGGCCCAGGCCGCAAACAGCACGAGCAAAAGGACGATAGCCTTGAGCTTGGCGTCGAGGCCGGCAATCGCGGTAATGGCGAAGGTGCCGGTGTGGGCAAACACGATGGCGGCGCCCAGATACAGGCCGAGCGCACCGATATGCGTAATGATCAGGGCCTTCATGCCGGCCTTCTTAGCCGTAGGCGTCATGTAGTAGCTAATGAGGCCCCAAGAGCAGGCACCCGTGATCTCAAAGAACACGAGCTGGCCCAAAAGGGTCGAGCTGTACACAAGGCCGGCCATGGCGCCGATAAAGGTCGCGAGGTACGCGTAGAAGCGACGACGCGGTGCGTCGGGATGCTCACGGTTATTCTCGCTCATATAGGGAATCGAATAGATCACGACAAGCAGGCCGATACCCACAAAGGCGGGCGCGAGCAGCGTGCTCATGCGATCGAAGGTGAATCCCATGACGAGGGTCTGCCCAAACGAGATCAGGGGGACCTGCGTGTCGGGCATGCCGGCGCCAGCGAAATTCGCGGCGAGGGCGATGGTGCAGACCGTCGAGACGGCGGCACCCAAAACGCTGAACCACTTGGCGTACGGACGGGGGAACAGGGCGACGAGCACCGAGGCCACCATCGGGGCCGCGATAGCGACCAAGCCGAGAAGGGACAGACTGACTGCAAATGACATTGTTTCTCCCTTCTCCTACACGCCGACGACCACGAAGACAAACGCCAGAACGGCGATGCCCACGACGGCCCAGGTCTGATTACCGAGTACCTTAAAACGCGAACGCGAGCAGGAGTTCTCGATCACGCCGCATACGACAAAGTCGACCAGGCACTTCACCAGGAAGATGACTGCACCCAGAACGGCGGCGGCGCCCACAGTCGCGGGCTCGCCCCAAGGGATGAAGATCGCGCAGAACCAAGCGACAACCAGGACCTGTTTCATGGACATGGCAAGCTTGGCCATGGCGAGCGACGGGCCGGAAAGCTCAGCGAGCGGACCTTCCTGAAGCTCTTGCTCGGCCTCGGCCTGATCAAACGGCAGCTTGCCGAGTTCCATGTAGCAGGCGATCGCAAAGGCGATGCCGGCAAGGATCACGGCGACCGGCGCGTCAATGGCGCCCGTCATGATGTGCTGGCCCATGGTGGCGATGTCGGTGGAACCGCACACCAGGGCGGCGGCAAACAGCGCCAGCAGCATGGACGGCTCGATGAGCACGCTCATGAGCAGCTCGCGGACGCCGCCGATACCGGCGTAGGCGTTGGACGAATCCACACCGCAGAGGGCGAAGAAGAAGCGGGCGAGCGCTAGGCTGTACATGATGGTGATGGCGTCACCAAAGACCGGGATGGGGCTTTGTGCCGTAAAGAGCGGCAGACCCATCGCGAGCATAAAGGCGACGGCGAAGAACAGCGGCGGCATAATGCGCAGCGCAAAGCTCGCGTCCTCGCTCTGGGACTCGGGGCGCGCAAAGAGCTTGGCCAGGTCGCGATAGTCCTGCATGATGCTGGGGCCGCGACGGTTGTGCATCTTGGCGCGGATCACGCGGCCGAGACCGGAGAAGAACGGCGCGACGGCCATAACGACCACGCCCTGCAGAACGGCAAGTACGATGTTGTTCATGCTCTCCCCTCCTTAACCCATTTGCACGGCGAGCACGAGGAACACCACGAGTGCCGCGACGATGTAGCAGATATAGATGCTGTAGTTGCCGCCCTCGAGCTTAGTCGCGAGGTCGGCGAGCTTCTCGACACCCTTATGCGGGGCATCGACGAGAACCTTGTCGGGTACGGGCTCCACAGCCTCGGCCACACCGGTGAGCTTCTGGAAGAAGTGCGCGATGGACCAGCAGACGGCCGTGCAGCGGTCGCGCAGCGTGTAGAGCGGCTGCATAAACCAGGACACCTCGGAGGCAAAGGTCGTGGCCACGACGGGCATATGCTCGTTGGGAGCATAGCCGCATGCCCACGGCTGGGACTTCTGCACCTTGCCAACGGTCTTGAGTTTGCGATAACCGCAGGCAAGGCCGACGAGCACCACAAGCGCAATAGCGATCGCGGGCGTGGAAGTGGCAGCGCCGGAGTATTGGTTCATGAGCTCCATGCCTTCGGCGGCAAACACGCCACCGTACGGATGCAGCACGGACGCGGCGACATCGACCAACACGGGCGCGATCACGGGAGCGCCAATGCCCAGCACGACGCAGATGGCCGCGAGCAGGCCCTGCGCAAACACCATGGGGGCGGGAACCTCCTTGGCTTTGGCCGCGGCCTCGGAGCGGGGCGCGGAGGCAAAGGAAACGCCATAGGCCTTGACGAAGCACGTGACGGCCAGCGCGCCGGTAATGGCAAGCGCGACGGCAGCGAACACGGCCACGATCATGACGGCCTTGTCGCCCTGCATGGCGGCATTAAAGAGCGACTGGTAGGTAAACCACTCGGACACAAAACCGTTGAAGGGCGGGATAGCCGAGATGGCAAGCGCGCCAATAAGGAAGCAGATGGCCGTTGCCGGCATACGACGGAACAGGCCGCCCATCTTCTCCATATTGCGCGTACCCGTGGAGTACAGCAGCGCACCGGCGCCCAAGAACAGCTCGCCCTTAAACATCGCGTGGTTAAACGTGTGGTAGAGGGCGGCCATCAGAGCCAGGACGGCGATGCCGACCGAGTTGAGCGCCATGGCGGCCATGGAAGCGCCGACGCCGAGCAGAATGATGCCGATGTTCTCGACGGAGTGATAGGCCAGCAGGCGCTTGATGTCATGCTCCTGCAGGGCGAAGGCCACGCCGAGAACCGACGAGATCGCACCGAAGACCATGACCATAAGGCCCCACCAGACCTGAACGCCCGAGGCGGAGAGCAGGTCGAGACCCACCTTGAGGATACCGAAGATACCGATCTTGATCATGCCGCCGGACATGAGGGCCGACACGTTGGACGGCGCCTCGGGATGTGCCTTGGGCAGCCAGCCGTGCAGCGGGATGATACCGGCCTTGGCACCAAAGCCAAAGAAGGCGAGCACAAAGCACACGGATGCGACCGCGGGGCTAAACTGCGTGGCGCGGAAATCCGCAAAGGCAAACGAGCCACCGGCGAAGTTGGTCATGGTGAGGAAGCTCGCCATGATGAGCACAAAGCCCACATGCGCGATCACAAAGTAGAGCCAACCGCCGTGGATGGAGTTCTCGTTCTCCTCGATCACGACCAGGAAGTACGAGGTCAGCGACATGAGCTCAAAGGCGACCAAGAACCAAAACACGTTGTCGGCGGTGATGACGAGCATCATGGACGCCACGAAGGTGTTAAAGAAGAAGCCGGCGCGGCCCTTTTTGCCCGGGTACTCATCAAAGTAGTTGAGACCGTAGATCGAACCGGCAAACGCGAGCACCGAGATGAGCGCCACGAACAGACCGGACAGCTGATTGAGCAGCAGCTGGAAATGGGCAAACGGGAAGAACACGATGGTGTCGACCGACGTGACATCGCCCAGCACGGCCTGGATACCAGCCACAAACGAAAGCACTGCGGCGACGGCGCCGATAAGGCAGCCGGCGGTCTTGGCGGCGTTATCGGCCTTGATCAGCAGAACCGAGGCGAGCGCACCGATGCACGAGACGGCAAGCGATGCGATAAACAGCGTCATGCTATCCATTGTTTACGCTCCCTTCTGCTTTCTCGGACAGACCCTGGGCCACAGCGGTAACGTCGACGGACGGACCGTTTTCGATCGAGCGCAGGCGCTTGGCCTCGTCGAGCTCGCGATCGGCCGCGCCGCCCATGACGGTCAGCGCCTTGGTGGGGCACGCCGCCACACAATGCGGGCCGTCCGGATCGAAGGCGCACAGGTCGCACTTGACAGCGCAGGTGTACTGGCCGGGAGCCCACGTAAGCAGGCTGCTCAGGGACTTAGGATACGAAGGCGTCGGGTCGCACATGCCTGCGACACCGGCGATAGACGTGCCATCGGGATGGATGGCTCCGAAGGGGCACGCGATGGCGCACAGCCTGCACCCGATGCACTCCTGCTCCTTGACGTGGATGCGATCGCCATCGTGCTCGATGGCATTCACCGGGCAAACCTCGGCGCAGGGGGCACCCTCGCAATGGTGGCAGGCAAGGGCGGCCGAAATACCGCCGGTCTTCACGAGCGCCAGACGCGGCGTATCCTGAAGACCCTGCATCCGGTGGGCGTCGGCACAGGCGGACTGGCATGTTCCGCAGCCGATGCACCTCTCCGGGTTGATGTCGATGAAGCGGTTCATCCCCACTTCCTTTCAAAATAACGGGCCGGGCTCCCGAACGTACGGGACGCCCGGCCCAAAAAGCCAACGAGAACGGGACTACACGATTTGATTCACGTGCGTCTCGTCGTCGAACTTGGCGGCGCCGGGCTCAACGTCCTGAGGAGCGGCGGCGTCCACCAGAGCCTGCTTGAGCTCGGTGTACTGACGCTCGACCTCGCCCTCAGCCCAGACCTGGTCGGCGATAGCGTCGACCTGGCAGGCGGAGAACTTGTCCTCGGGCGTATGCGAGACCGGGTCGACCTTGTGAATGGTCAGCTCGTTGCACTTGCCAATCCACCACTGGTAGGTCATATAGACCGTGCCCTTGTTGATACGGTCGCTCACGTCGGCGCGGCTGTATACCTGGCCGCGGCGGCTGTGGATCGAGACGATGTCGCCGTTCTTGATGCCGCGCGCCTGGGCGTCCGCGGGATTCATGCGGACAAAGCCGGGCTCGTCGGCGAGCAGCGCCAGCGTCTTGCAGTTGCCGGTCATCGAGCGGCAGCTGTAGTGGCCGACCTCACGGACGGTGCACAGGATGAGCGGGTACTCATCGTCGGGAAGCTCGGAGGGCGCCTCCCAGTCGTGCGCCATCAGGTTGGCGCGGCCGTCCTTGGTGGTGAACTTGCCACCAGCGAACATGTCGGCCGTGCCGTGGTCGTTCACATCGGTGCTCTTAACCGGCCACTGAGCGTAGCCGCCCTCGGGAGCCATCTTCTCGTAGGTTGCGCCCACAAAGTTGGGGCACAGGCTAATGCACTCGTTCCAGATCTGCTCGGTGTTGTCGTAGTGCATGGGATAGCCCATGCGCGTAGACAGGTCCGCGAAGATCTCCCAGTCGTGGCGGCACTCGCCCTTGGGCGGAACGGCCGCGTCAAAGTGCTGGAAGCTACGGTCGGATGCGGTAAAGACACCCTCGTGCTCGCCCCAAGAGGTGGCAGGCAGGATGACGTCGGCGAGCATGGTCGTCTGCGTCATAAAGATGTCCTGGCAAATGAACAGGTCCAGCTCGGAGAGCGTCTTGCGCATTCCGGCCGAATCGGGCTCGGTCTGCACCGGGTCCTCGCCGTAGTTGTAGAAGCAGTGCACCTTACCCTCGTCGACCAGGTGGCCCAGGTCGGTGAGCTTGTAGCCCTCCTCGAGCGGGAGCTTTTCCTCGGGCACGCCCCAAGCCTTGGCAAACTTGGCACGCACTGCGGGGTCGGTGACCTTTTGGTAGCCAGGGTACAGGTTGGGCAGCATGCCCATATCGCAGGAGCCCTGGACGTTGTTCTGACCGCGCACGGGCGCGAGGCCGGAGTTGGGTTTGCCGATCTGGCCGGCAACGCAGGCGATGGAGGCGATGGTGTGCACCGTCTTCAGGTTCTGCTTCTGCTGGCATACGCCCATGCCCCAGCCAATGATGGCAGAGGGCTTCGCCGTGGCGTACATCTCGGCAGCTTGGTGGATCAACGCGGGCTCGACACCCGTGATGTCCTGTACGGATTCGGGAGTGTAGTTCTTGATGGTCTCCCACCACTCGTCAAAGCCGTTCGTGTGCTCGGCGACGAATTCCTTGTCGTAGAGGCCATCGTTGACCAGACAGTTGGCAAAGGCGTTGAGGAACGCGACGTTGCAACCGTTCTTGATCGGAAGGTAAAGATCGGCGATACGCGCGGTTTCGATATGGCGCGGGTCGGCGACGATGATCTTGCAACCCTTTTCTTTGGCTCGCACGATACGCCTTGCGACGATGGGGTGCGAATCGGCAGGGTTATAGCCGAAGAGGAAAATGCAGCCCGCATCCTCCATACCGGGGATGGAGCATGACATGCAACCTGAACCAACCGTGTCCATCAGACCGAGGACAGTAGGGCCGTGTCAAGTACGGGCGCAGTTGTCTACGCTGTGGGTGCCGATGCACGCACGCGTAAACTTCTGCATGACGTAGTTCGCCTCATTACCGCCGCCTCGCGAAGAGCCGGTGGTCATGACAGCGTTAGGACCATATTCGTCAATTATGGCCTGCATCTTAGATGCGGTGAAATCCAGTGCCTCGTCCCAGCTTACACGCTCAAGATCCGCGCCCTTGGTGCGACGGATCATCGGGTGCAGTACGCGAGGAGTCAAGATCTTGGTGTCGTTGATGAAGTCGTAGCCGCTCATGCCCTTAAGGCACAGCTCGCTCTGGTTGGTGATGCCGTTGAGCGGTTCGGTACCCACGACCTGGCCGTTTTGGACCAGGAGGTTAAACTGGCAACCGGCGCCGCAGTACGGGCAGATCACTTTATGCTTCTCCATGACACCCTCCTTCCTTTCTCTGCTACCGATTAATCGGTACGTATTTGACAATCATTGGGCCTGTCGCCCGACGCTTACGCCTCGTTTTCGATGGCGGCGCGGGCACGCTCGGCAGTCAGTTCTGCCAGGCGCTCCTCGTCTACCAAGGTGAGGCCCTTGGTCGGGCACGCCTCGGCACACGCCGGACCGCCGGGACGGTCCACGCACAGGTCGCACTTGAGCACGAAGCTCTTAGTCTGCGAACCCACGCGCACGTCGCCCATCAAGACGGGGACCTGCGTGGTCGCCACGCTCACGGCGCCAAAGGGGCATGCCATGACGCAGCTCTTGCAGCCGATGCAGTTGTCCTCGTTGACGCCGATTCGATGGTTCTTTGGATCAAAGAACAAGGCGCCCGTAGGGCAGGCCTTGGCGCACGGAGCGTCCTCGCAGTGGTGACATGCCACCGGCGCGGAAATCTCGTAGGTGCGCGTTACGCGCAAGCGAGGTGCGGCGATGTTGCCGGGAATATCGTGTGCCTCGATGCACGCCGCCATACAGGTTTGGCACCCAATGCAGCGTGAAGAATCAGCCACGACTCGTTTATTGCCCATGTTGTTCACTCCCTCCTGAATCCCATGCCGGAGAGACCCTGCCGACGTTGCCCCGGACCGCCCGTGGTCCGGCATCGGCGTATCGAGTGCATGCGGCGAAACAGGCACTTCGATAGAATTCCTCCAACGATATACAGGTTAAATATACGCAGTTGCAGGGGGCAAACTTGAGCATAGGCCCTGCAATACGGGTGTATTGCAGGGGTTTTGGCAGGTTGGAATTATTCTCTAGAAGCTATAAAGGTGAGTGTATTACATGCGTACATCCAAGGGAGATTTCACGCTCGTTTCTGAAGGATGTAGTACGTTTGTAATATCGTTTACACTCATTTACTCTAGTGCAATAAAGTAGTGGTTGTAAGATTGGCTATTATTAGCCGATGTTGTATTTGACTATTCAAATTGCACGCTCATTAAGGGAGGCCAGTGATGTCATCGACTCAAAAACGAGCCATCCTGCAGGTGCGCATTCGCGAGGAAGACAAGCAGCATGCCGAGCGTCTCTACGACGCCATGGGCACATCGCTCGCCGAGGCTGTCCGTCTATTTGTCGCGCAGAGTATTTTGATGCGCAAGCTCCCCTTTCAGCCGGTCGCCGTGCGCTCCAAGGACGGCACGGCCGCCTATGGACTGCTCAAAGCATATGGGGACCCCAATCGCCGCTCCGAGGAGCGCAATGCCTGGATTGAATACCTAGCCACAGAAAGCGACGAGTCGGTTTTGGGTCCCGAGGAAGTAGATGTCCATGAGTAGCACCATCATCGACGAGACCGTCATCCTGCGCTACCTGCTTAACGACGACGAGGTCCTGTCACCGCGCGCCGCCAAGGTCATCGCCACGCGCACCGCTCGCGTCTACCCCGAAATCATCACGCGCGTCGTGGTCACGCTGCGCGACGTCTATAAGGTTCCCCGCGTTGAGATTGCTGCGGCCTTGAAAAGGCTGCTCGATGACGTCATGGTCGACGAGCCCACCGTTGTCGCCCTTGCCGTCAAACTCTTTGGCAAGACCCATATGGACTTTACCGACTGCCTCCTCGCAGCCCGAACCGCCATCTACAACGATGATGTCGTGAGCTTTGGCAAGCCCATCATCCAAGGCATGATCGATTACCGTCGCAAGCGCCAAACCGCAGCCGACGCCCGCGACCGCGCCGCCGAAGCCCGCAGCCAGAGCACCGACGCCACCATCGACAAGCTCCGCCACCAATCCCGCCACTAACCGACAGGCAACGGCATCGCCCGCCACTCAGCCCCATCCCCTCTTAAGTTGCGGTGAAATAGTTCCTAGATTTAGGCTTATTCGAGCCTTTCAGGAACTATTCCACCGCAACTTTCTGTAAGGGTGGTTTTTAGTGCCGCCGAGGGGCACTAATCAACCGTTTGCCGATATGTTTGGCTACGACTCATGACTCTGACCTGCCCCGTCAAGCTTTTGGTCAGTTCATGGCAAGGTCAGGCGGGCCAAATATGGGATAGCGTAGTGTCATTCACTCCCCCTCGAGACCATGGGGTCGAAAATGAGTCATGATAAACGCTGTTCCAAACCGCAAGTAGAGCTGTTCTTCCGGTTACTCGAGGCCCATCATGGCGGGCATCTATTTGTAGCTACCAAAAAATGGGATGAACGCTGTGCCTACGCGCTCATGCAAAAAGAGATGATTATTCGACTCTACAACCATGTCTACGCTGATCCCGCGTATTGGAATGGCCTCGGCGTCGAAGATCGCATCTTTCAATTGGCATCCGCTATTGCGGTCGTTGAACCGGATGCCGTGTTTTGTGGAGCAACGGCGGCACTGCTCTATGGCATCGGTTCTGCATATTCGCTTCTCGACAAGGTGCAAGTGCTGCTGCCGCGTTCCACCAGACGCGATATGTACGAATTCGTTGAATACCGACGCTGGCGACCGGGCGATGTATGGGAGCTCGGCCCGTTTACGTTAACGGATCCATATCGCACGGTGGTCGACATCGCCCGAACGACCGCGTTTCGCTATGCGCTGGGCTATGTCGATGGCTTGGCCCGTGAGTACGATGTCGAGCGCGAAGAACTGCGGGCATACGCGCAGGCTAATTGCCGAGGGCTGCATGGCATCGCGCGTGCGTTTGATGTTTTTGAACATATGGATGGCAGATCGGATAACGGTGGAGAATCCGAAGCACGGGCGGCAATGATTCTGGCGGGAGTTGCCGCACCCGAACTTCAGGTTGAAATCACTCGACCGGGAAACGCCGGCTATTATTTGGCAGATTACGGCTGGCAGATGCCAAACGGCTCTTGGATGCTGGCTGAGCTGCATGGACTAGGCAAGTTTGAGGACGATGCCCAAAATGATCCGGAACACACTGCGGCAAAAACCTATCGAGCTGCCCTCGTGCGCGACGCGAACCTGCGTGCCATGGGCCACAACGTCATTCATTTCAAACTCTCAGACACCTACGATGTCAAAGCGTTCGGCTCCATGATGCGCGGCTACGGTATACCAACCACAAAACCCTACGCAGACTCCTGACCGGCTGCCCTCATCTTCTCGATAACAGAACCCATCATCGACCCACCCCGCTCGGCCTCAATATGTTGCGGTGAAATAGTTCCTGGATAACAGCTTTTGCGGCTATTCCAGGAACTATTTCACCGCAACTTAAGAGGGGATGTGGGGCGGCATCGATTCCCGTCACCCCGTGCACTTACGAAAATGGCTCTGGTCCCAAAAGGAATCAGAGCCATTCGTCTATCTTATGGAGCGGGCGACGGGAATCGAACCCGCGTCATCAGCTTGGAAGGCTGGGGTTCTACCATTGAACTACGCCCGCAAGATATGGTCGGGACGACAGGATTTGAACCTGCGACATCCTGCTCCCAAAGCAGGCGCGCTACCAAACTGCGCCACGTCCCGAAGGTGTTGAGCAGCTAAGGTCTAAACCTTGCGTGTCCCAAAGCGAAGGAAATTATAGGGGAGACTTCGCGCCTGTGCAAGCGACGATACCCTAGCTCCTCGAATGTGCGACAAACTGGCTATGGGCCAGGCCGATCACAAACGCCACCACGGCGACTGGCGCCCACGCGGCACCGATATCCGCCAGGGGCAATGCATCGAACGGCAGCCACGCGCCCGCAAAGAACGCGTCGCGAACCGAGGTGATCACACTCTGCACGGCAACCACGCCGCCGACCCAGACCCACACCTGCGGATGAGCGTCGCAAAAGCCGTGCACCAGGCCCATCAGTACCAGTACGATGGCAACGGGATACAAGGCGTTGAGCATGGGCACCGAGAACATGAGGATCACGTCGAGGCCCACGTTGGAGAGCACGCACGAAAACGCCGCGAACACAAAGGCGAGAATCGCAAAGGGACGGCGCATGGCCTCCTCGGAGGCCTCCGCTCCCCCTTCGACCACATACGTCTCGCAGAAGTAGCGCGAGCAGCAGCTGATAAGGCCGATGCACACGTTCATGCAGGCGAGGAAGAAGATGGCAAAGACCACGACCGTGCCGGCAAGGCCAAAGTGCATGGAGGCAGAGCGGGCGAGGATGGCGGCGCCGTTGGTGGCGTCGGGCATCACGGTGCCGAGCTGCATACCGGCAAGGCCCAAGCCGCAATAGATGATGGCCATGAGCACGCCGGCTATCACACCGGAGCGCGAGATCTCGAAGGCCACGCGCTTGTCATCGGTAACGCCGAGCTCATGGATGGTCTCGGCGATGATGATGCCAAAGGCGAGCGACGCGAGCAGGTCCATGGTCTGATAGCCAGTCAGAAAGCCCTGTACGGCGGCGCCTGCATCGTAGGGAGCCTGAGGCGCGGCAGCCGGTCCCAGCGGCGAGATCACGGCAGCACCCACAACCAGCACGATGAGCGCAATGAGCGCGGGGCCCGTAATGCGGCCGAGCACGCGCGTGATAACGCCCGGACGCAGCGTGAGCGCAAACGCGACGACAAAGAAACCGACGGCAAACACCAGGCGAGCCGTGCCGAGCGAGACGCCCTCGGGCAGCAGCGGCACCAGCATCTCGAAGGCCGTGGAGCTCGTACGCGGAATGGCCAGGCACGGGCCGATGGCCAGATACACCGCCGCGACAAAGAACTCACCGAACTTGGGGTGCACGCGACCGGCAAGCTCGCGTGCCGTTCCGGCAAGCGCGACGGCGATAAATCCCATGACGGGCAGGCCGATGGCGGCAATCAGAAAGCCAAGCATGGCGACCGGCGTGGCGGAACCCGCCTGCAGCGCCAGCAGCGGCGGAATAATGAGGTTGCCAGCGCCAAAGAGCATCGAGAACAGGGCGATGCCGACGGTGACAACATGGTCGGAGCGCAGACCACGCGGGGTGGATGAAGCCATGGGACCACCTTTCGGGTCGAAACAAAAACGGGACGGGCAAAAACACCCGTCCCGCAAGTATAAACGGTCTGGCAGCTTTAGCAGGCTAAATCGCACAGAGCATCGATAGCCGTGTCGACTTCTTCGGTCGTGTTGAAATACCCAAACGAGAAGCGGACGACGCCCTGGCGCTCGGTCCCGAGCGCGCGATGCATGAGCGGAGCGCAATGGGCGCCGGGGCGCGTCGCAATCCCCCACCCTTGCATGAGCGCGTCCGAGATCTCGGCAGAGTCGATATCGCCCACGTTGAGCGACACAATCGCAGAGCGCGTCGGCTGGTCAAAGGCACCGTAGAGCTTAATCCCCGGAATCTTGCACACACCGGCAAGAAAGCGATCAGCGAGCGCACGCTCGCGGGAAGCAATCGCCTCGACCCCGCCTTGCGCCTCGATATAGTCAAGGCCGGCAGAAAGGCCCGCGATGCCGTGGCCGTTGAGCGTGCCCGCCTCAAGGCGCGTGGGCCACTCAAGCGGCTGCAACGCATCGAAACTGTGCACGCCCGTGCCGCCCATGGCCCACGGCGCCACGTCAATGCCCTCTGCCACGGCCAGGCCGCCGGTTCCCTGCGGACCCATGAGCCCCTTGTGGCCGGTAAAGCACACCACGTCGAGCCCCATGGCCTGCATATCGATATGCGCCGTGCCGGCAGACTGCGAGGCATCGACGATCACCAGCGCACCTGCCGTATGGGCCATGGCAGCCACACGTGCAATGTCGACCGCGTTGCCGGTCACATTGGAGGCGTGCGTCACCACCACGGCACGCGTGCCAGGCGTGACCAACCGCTCGAGCTCGTCGTAGTCGAGCACGCCGTTCGCGTCACAGCCCGCATGTTCAACGGTCACACCCTGCTCTGCCGCCAGGCGGTTGAGTGGCCGAAGCACCGAGTTGTGCTCAAGCACCGTCGTGACCACGCGGTCGCCGGGGCGCACCACCCCGTTGATGGCGGTGTTGAGCGCCGCCGTGGAGTTGGGCGCAAAGCACACATGGTCTGCCCTCGGGCAACCCAAAAGGTGCGCAAGCTTGGCACGGCAAGCGTGAATCGTACGAGCGGCATCGAGGGCACCCGACGTGGCGCCGCGCCCGGCATTGCCGAGCGAACACATCGCCTGCGTCACGGCATCGATGACCGTTTGCGGCTTGTGCATGGTCGTCGCCGCGTTATCCAGGTAGATCATCGCACGACCTCCCACATATCAATCACGGTATAGCCCTCGGTGGGAACGCCCGCCGCGGTAAGCTCGCCGCGCAGCAGTTCCTCATCGACAGGCAACGCCTTCCACGCCAGACCGCAGCCGGCAGCGACCTCCCCGGGCACGGGAATCGTTCGCCCGGGAAGGCCGCGCTCGACGCACAGGGACTCGCAGCCCATGGCGGCCGCCGTGGTGGGAAACGTGATGACAAGCGCCGGGCGCTTCTCCCTCATGGCAACTCCAACCAATACGCTACGGGCGCACGACGCGCACGGCCTGCTCCATCTTCTCCACAATCACGTACATGTTGGTGACCTCGCCCACCGCAAGCTGGTCTTTAATGCCATAGTGGTCGAGGCAGGTACCGCAGGTGAGAATCTCGACACCCTGCTCGGCCAGGCCCTTCAGGTCATCGAGCACCGGCGAGTCCTCGACGGTGAGCTTGGCGCCGCCGTTGTAGAACAGCATGGTCGCGGGCAGCTCCTCCTGTTGCGTCACGGCAAAGATAAAGGCCTTCATGAGCTTGTGGCCCAGTTCGTCGTCGCCACGGCCCATGCAATCGGTGTAGACGGAAATGACGAGTTTGCCCTTGCCGGCGCTGGCGTCGCAGAAAGCGGCACCGTCCTGCTCGGGGTCTGCAACGGCCACGGCACCGGCGGTCGCGACAGTCACGTGCCACTCGGCGTCCGAGATCTTCTCGACCGAGGCCGTGCAACCCTTCTCCTGCGCCATCTTGGAGATGTTCTTGACAGCGGTCTCGTTATCGACCGAGGTTACGACGGCGCCCTCGCCATCGAGCTGCTTGAGGGCCTTGAGCGTCTTGACGACGGGCAGCGGGCAGGCATCGCCCATGGCATTGACTTCAATCTTGGTAGACATAGTTTTTCCTTTCGAATAAATCGTTTTAGAACGGTGCATAGTTCAATAAACGTGTCGTTAATGCACAACGTGGACGGCAGGACCGCCTGGCACCGGCTCGCACACGCGGCCGATTGTGGCGGCAACGCGCCCCTCGGCATGCAGACGGCGCGCAAGCTCATCCACATCGGCAGCAGGTGCCGCAATGAGCAAGCCGCCCGAGGTCTGCGGATCGTACAGCACATCCAGCATGCCCGGCTCCAGGTCATCGTCGGCCGTCACGCGCGGGCCAAAGAAGTCCTGGTTGCGGTAGGCGCCGGCAGGGATAATGCCCAGACGCGCCATGTCGAGCACCTGGTCAAAAAGCGGCACCGCCCCCGACGCAAGCTCAATCTGCACGCCCGAGCCCTCGGCCATCTCGCACGCATGCCCGAGCAGGCCAAAGCCCGTAATGTCGGTGCAGCCGTGAAGCTTGAGTCCCTCGGCCAGGCGAATCGGGGCCTCGTTAAGGGTGCGCATCGAGTCAAACATGGCTGCGGCCTCGTCCTGCTCGATGAGCTCGCCCTTAATGGCCGTGGTGATGATGCCCGAGCCAACCGCCTTGGTCAGCAGTAACGCATCGCCCACGCGCGCGCCGCTGTTGGCGAGCATGCGGTCGAGCGCGACAAAGCCGCTCACGGACAGGCCGTACTTGGGCTCGTCGTCGTTGATGGTGTGGCCGCCCGCGATGGAGCAACCCGCCTCGACGCACTTGTCGGCGCCGCCCGCCAGAATCTGACCTGCGACCTCGATACCCAGGCAACTGGGAATGCACAGCAGGTTCATGGCATGGCTCGGCCGCCCGCCCATGGCGTAGATGTCCGACAGCGAGTTGGTCGCGGCGATCTGGCCAAACAGAAACGGGTCGTCGACCATCGGCGGGAAGAAGTCGATGGATTGCACGAGGCCCAGGTTCTCCCCTACGCGGAAGACGCTCGCATCGTCGGAGGTATCGAACCCCACGAGCAAGTTGTCGTTATGCACATTGGGTAAATCGCCCAGGACCTGGGCGAGGGCTCCGGGAGCCAACTTAGCGGCTCAACCGCTCGCGGCAGTCATAGACGTGAGCTTAATCTGATCGTCAGCCATCGATACCTCCTCTCATCGGTCAATCATTTTCTCCCAGTATACGCATGAATGCGAGCCTACGGCGGATGCATTAATTGAGCGCCTGTGCGCGAATCGCCGCGCCGATGGCACCGGCGAAGCGGGCCTGGGGCGAGGTGGTGACCGGCGACCCCAGCAGCGCCGCCAGCCGCTCCACAACGTAAGCGTTCTCGCACAAGCCTCCCGTCAGGTAGTACGGAGCGCCCGCCGCCTGCCCGGCCATGGTCGCCACGCGCGAGACCACGCTGTCGATCACGCCACGCGCAATGTTCTCGCGCGGCTCACCGCGACCGATCAAGCTGATGACCTCGCTTTCGGCAAACACCGTGCACATGCTGCTGATCTTGGTCGGCTCGCCGGAACGCGCAAGGTCGGCCATCTGCAGCTGGGAAATGCCTAGGCGGTCGGCCATAATCTCCAAAAAGCGCCCCGTGCCGGCGGCGCACTTGTCGTTCATGGCAAACTTGGCCACGCGGCCGCCCTTGAGTTGGATGACCTTGGTATCCTGACCGCCCACGTCGATCACCGTGCCGTGATCGCCAAACAGGCGCACGGCACCGGTGCCGTGGCAGGTAATCTCGGTCACGACCTTGTGCGCATAGGGCACGGCGACGCGGCCGTAGCCAGTCGCGACCACGCGAACATCGTCGCCCGTCACGTCATAGCCGGCCGCGGCAAGCTCACCGCGTAGGCGCTCGGCCGCATCGACCGAGGAGAACCCGGTTGGCTGCACGCACGTCCACGCCACCGAACCCTCCTCGTCGACCACGGCAGCCTTAGCCGCCGTAGACCCGATATCGATCCCGATCCCCATCATGGCTCTCTCCCAATCTAAACATCAAAGGTAGCGGCGCGTTCAGGCGCCTTAGCTCTAGGTTTCTCAGGTGCCGGAGGTTGCCCCGAAAGAGGAGCGCAGCGTACTTTGGTGCGCAAGCGACGGTTTGAGGGGCAAGATCCGGTGCCTGAGGAAGCTAGAGGGTTTCGATGAAGGCAGCGATGCGAGTCTCGATCTGGCCCATGTCGCCGTTACTGTAGTCGGTCTCGATCTTCATATACGGAATACCCGCACCCTCGACGGCCTCCTGCATGCGCGCGCTCTCAACGTTGAAGGTATGGCAGGCCTGTAGCACGCTCTCTACCACGCCATCGACGTGATACTTCTCGCACATGGCCAGCGTGTTCTCCATACGGCCGTCGTTGGGCGTCATGACCGAGCAGTTGATATCCAGATAGCGGTCGGCGATGGCGCGCAGGATGTCGGGAGCCTCCGGATCGATCATCATGGCCGCCGTGCGCTCGCCCGAGCAGTCGTCCATGCACACGACCACACCGCCGTTGGACTCGATGGTGCGGCCGATCTTGTTGATCACGCCGCCCACCGGGCAGCCAGTAATCAGAATGCGCTTGGCATCCGCCGCAATCGGGCGCTCGCCAGCCTCGTAGGACTCACGAAGCTTGGCGACCTTTTGCTCCAGCTGCTGCGTATAGGCCTCGATATCAAAGCTGAACGTACCGGCGAACATGGTGCTCATCAGGTCGACGCCGCTCATGGCCGCCGGCTGGTTGGCCTGCAGCGCGAACATCTCGAGCTGGGCCGCACGCAAGCGATTGCGACGACGGACAGCGGCGCGCAGGTCGTCATCGGTGATCGTGATGTCGTAGAAATTCTCGAGCTCTTCCTTGAGCAGGCGGCACTCCTCGTACCAGCCTTCACGCTCGTAGACGCGGTCGCGACCCTGCGGCAGGTGCAGAATGTGCGTGCGCTTGAGCTCGTTGAGTAACTCGTACATCTTCTTCTTGCCGTCGCAGGTGGTCTCGCCGATGATCATGTCGCTAAAGTACGTAAACGGGCACTTTTGCGAGTAGGCAAAGCCGTACGTCGACTTGATGAGCGGGCAGAGGTTTGCCGGCAGCACCTTCTCGGCCTCGGGAATCACCTCGTCGGACGTGCCGCACAGCGCCACGCTCGCAGCCCCCGCGGCATCGATAATCTCGAGCGGCGTGTAACTGCACAGAAAACCGATCAGGCGATTGCCCGCCTGTTTGTAATCCTTGACGCGAATAAACGCCGCCTTGCGCTGCTCGTTGAACTCCTCAAACGTGGACGGCAACGGCTGCTCAATTGCTTCAGGCATAAAGCTCCTTAATAAATAACGAAGATGTGCGGCTTCCCCAGGCACCGCATCTTCCGGCTCCAACCCTCCTCGCGTACCAAAGTTCGCGTCGTCGGGCTTGTCGCTCGGAATCTGCGGCACCCGGAAAACCCGTTTCCTTGGTTGAATCGGCCCTAAATGGTTTCCAAGAAAGCTTCAATGCGCGTCTGCAGCTGGCCTGGGTCCTCGCCGGCGTAGTCGGTGGTGATATGCATAAACTGAATGCCAGCCTCCTCGGCGGCCTTCTCGACCTGGAAGGACTCCATCTCATAGAGCGTGCAGAACTGCAGGGCCACGTCGACGATGCCGTCGACATGCAGGTCCTTGGCCATCTGGACAATGTCCTTCATACGCTGGTCGTTGGGCGTAAAGACGGCGCAGTTGATCTTAAAGTAACGCTCGGCGATGGCGTCGAGCATCTCGTCGACCGTCTCGCCGGACTCGTCGACTAGGTCCTTGTAGTAGCGCGAGCCCGTGCAGGACTCCTCGCCTACCACAACGCCGCCGGCCTTCTCAATGAGGTTGAACAGCTTCCAGTTGGGCACGGCCATGGGCGTGCCGGTGTACAGGATGCGCTTGGTCCCCTTGGGCGCCACGCCCTCGCCGGCCTCGACCCGCTGCTCACACTCGGCCGCCATATCGTTAATGGCTCCGGTCAGACGCGGCGTGTCGTCCATAAAGGCGGCCTGAACGGTCAGCAGACTGTCGAGACCGCTGATGGGCGCCGGGTCGGCAGCGCGCGTGGCAGCGAGGCGCTGCAGGGCGCGACGCTTCTCATTGACGGCGTGGATGGCGGCCTTCAGACGCTCAGGCGTAATCGTGACGCCGCACTCTTCCTCGATCTTGGCGGCGAGTTTCTTGACCTCGGCCTTCCAGGTCACGAGCGTCGACTCGTCGTGCACGTTGGGAATATCCATGACGTACATGTTCTTTTGCGTTGCAAAGAACTCGTAGGCCTTCTTCTTACCATCGCAGGTGTTCTCGCCTACCACCAGGTCACTCGACTCAATGTAGGGGCAGACCTCGCCCAGCTTAAAGCCGGCAAAGCTCTTGATGAGCGGACAGGTGTTGCGCGGCAAGTGCTCCTCGACCTTGTCCGTTGCCCAGTCGGCACCCGAGCACAGGCCCACGGGGATGCCATCGCAGGCAAGCACGATCTCCTCGGGCACGTAGACGCAGAACGAACCGACGATCTTGGTGGCCTCGCCGGCCTCCTTCTTGTCGAGCATCTCCTTAATACGGCCGCTGTGGATGTTGGTGGCGACAAAATCCAGGTAGGACGTAGACTTGGGGCGATTGTTCTGCGTCAGGAACATATCGCCGTACATCTGGCCCACGGCGCCCAGCAGCATGTCGTGGTCGGCAAGATTCATGCCGAGGCTTTCCCACATCGGATGGAAATCGAATTCTTCAGCCATGACGGTTCCCCTCTCGAACCAAAAATGAATAGCTACGGTATTTCTGCACGGTGGGTGGCGAAAACCCAGCCGTGCTCAAACCCGGAATTTTGGGGAACCCGCTTTGCGGTCGATTATTTAGTTGTGCGTCGTCTCTCCCGGAGCCGTGAACATACCTGCTCATATGCGGCTCCGAGCCATATACAGGGCGCGCGCGGCAACGCGGCGAATGTATGTCGTCTGCGGCATGTGCGCACCCTCCTTTACAAGTTGAGGTCAACTATATCAACGGTCGTCGACCATGCGAACACCGTTGACATTCGTACGACAGCGTCGCGTGCCGTAGTTTAATAAATAATTATCTTTATTGATAAGAGTTTGCCATCCTTCATTCGGCGAACGGCAAGACAAAGCCGCCGAGGCCTATATCCCCGACGGCATTACCCGGCGCTATCGACAAACCAAATGGATCCTACTCGCATCGAAGTGCATGCGCAGGTTCTCGCCTGCCTGCGGCAGCTCGTCGACAGGCACGCCCACTTTGTTGACCTTCCACTGTAGACGCGTGGGCGCATCGACGCGCGGCACGTCCAGCAACACCAGCCGCTCAAAGCGCGAATCGCTCACACGGGCCACATGCAAGTCGTAACTGTTGCGACCCCGCTCCGCGCGATTGTCAACATGGAAGTAGCTTGCGCGAATGCCCAGGTACGCCACATTATCGGGAACCTCGCGACCCACGTTAAAGCTCATGCCCCAGTCGAGGGCCTCAACTTCTTCGTCGCCGATCTTGCGCGCCCGGCTTGTGTTCTTGCAGCCCGTCAGGCGCAGCGCCGCCAGCGTCTGCGGACGGCGGACCACGTCCTCGACGGAGCCGATCTCCTCAACATGCCCGTCGTGCATCACGCAGATGCGCTGGCACAGGCGGCACGCTTCGTCGATGTCGTGGCTCACGTAGAGCACGGTGCGGTTGCATACATCGAACAGGTCGAGCATATTCTGCTCGAGGGCGCTCTTAAGATAGGAATCGAGTGCGCTCATGGGCTCGTCGAACATAAAGATGCCCGGATGCGCCGCCACCATGCGCGCAAGCGCCACACGTTGCTGCTGACCGCCCGAGAGTCGCACGGGATAGCGGTCGGCAAAATCGGCCAGTCCAAAGATACCCAGGTAGCGCTCGGCAAGCTGCTTGCGCGCCGCGGCGTCGCCCGCATCCTTTACGCCGGCACATACGTTATCGGCCACTGTCATATTAGGGAACAGCTGATAGTTTTGGAACAGCAGGGCGCATTTTCGCTCCTGAGGCGACAGGTTGATGCCCGCTGCCGAGTCAAAAAAGGTCACGCCGTTGACGACGATCCTGCCCTCGTCGGGCGTCTCCACGCCGGCGATGCAGCGCAGCGTACAGCTCTTGCCGCAACCCGAGGCGCCCAGCAGTGCCACACGCTCCTCGCCGGCCTCAAGCTGCATGTCGAGCATAAACCCGGGATAGCGCTTTTTGATATCCAGAACGAGTGACATGACCTATCGACCTCCCTGCGGCGCCGCATCATCGCGCATGAGCTCGGCCAGCGCCTCGCGATCGATACGCAGCGCATCGCCGCCGACTGGGTCGAGCGAATCGCCCTGTCCGGCGAGATCTTTGGCCTGTTTGCGCTCCGCACGGGAAAGGCCCCGATCGCGATACTTTTGCGAATGAGCGGTGTACATGTTGATGAACAGGATGACCAGGAAGCTAAACACGATCACGACGACGACCCAAAAGAGGGCCACCGACGTGTTGCCGCCCATCCACTCAAAGTAGATGGCAATGGGAATGGTCTGCGTAATACCGGCGTAGTTGCCCGCAAAGAACAGGGTGCAGCCAAACTCGCCCATCGCGCGGGCAAAGGCGAGTACCGTGCCGGCGGCAATCGAGGGCCAGCCAAGCGGCATCATAAGCTTGGTAAAGATGCGACGCTCGGACCAGCCCAGCGTGCGCGCCGCATCGAGCATTTGCGTGTCGAGGCTCTCAAAGGCACCGAGGGCCGTTCGATAGACCAGGGGGAACGACACCACCACGGCAGAGATCACCGCCGCAGGCCACGTAAAGACAATCGAGATACCGTGCGCGATAAGCCACTGGCCCACCCCGGTCGAGCGGCCAAACAGCATGAGGAGCAGAAAGCCGCAGACCGTGGGCGGCAGCACCATAGGGATGGTAAAGACCGAGTCGAGCAGGCCCTTGATGCGACTCGAGGTACCCATAGTCTTCCACGCGGCGAACAGGCCCAGCGCAAAGGAGATCAGCAGGGCAAGGCCGCTCGTTTTTATGGACACCCAAAACGGGCGATAGTCGATGTCGCACAAAAAGGAGGTCAGAGAGGTCCAGGGCCCCTGCTCATCCCGCAATACGACAGACGATGCTTCTACCATTTGAGCGCTATCAAGCCAACGCGCGCCGCCCTTGGCATCACCCGAGTCTGATGCAATCACCACATAGCGGTCCCCATCCGCACCGCGCTCGTCAAAGCCATAGGTATACCCGCCGGAATCAAACGTTGTTTCCGCCGTGACATACCAAGGAAGATCCACGTCCCCCAGCTGCGCACCTCCCATGCAGTTTGCGCTGTCGAGCTTACAGACGAGGGCCTTGAGACCCGATACGCACTCGTTGTCCTGCGGATCCAATCCATACTTCTCGACCGCCTTGGGCGATATCCACACCACAACGCGATCGGCAGCAGGCGCCACCACAAGGTCCACGTCCTCGTCAACGGGAAACCGGTAGCCCTCAGGCTGGCCCTCCATGGCACGAGCGGTCCCCTTGGCCAACCGCTCAAAACCCTCGATCCCATAGGAAAGCCCATGAGCGGTCGCAGCAGCCTGGGCCCCGTCCTCAGCGTCCCCAGCAAACGCAAATCCCGGCACCCAGCAAAGCGCGAAGGTCAAAGCACAGGCGACAAGCATGCGGAATCTATTAAGCACGAAAAGCTCCAAGCGAATACAAGGACGGAGTGAAACACAAAACGATGGAATTATCGCGCCAAGCCGCACTACGCGGAAAGCTCAAAGCCGTACTTGGCCCAAATCTTCTGAGCCTTCTTGTTGGTCAGGCAGAAGTCGATGAACGCCTTGGCCTCGTCGGCGTGCTCGGAGCTCTCGGCAACGGCACCCGGGTACACGATGGGCTTGTGCGAGTCCTCGGGGCACACGAAGGCCTCCTCGATGCCGTCGTAGCGGAAGATGTCGGAGCTATAGACAAAGCCAGCCACGCAGTCGCCCGTGGACACATAGGCGGCGGCGGTACCAACTTTGTCAGCCAGGGCTACCTTGTCGGCGATCTCAGGCGCGTACTCGCCGTCGTCGCCCTCGGTGCCGGTGTAGAGGCCCACAGAAGCCAGCGCCTGGTTGGCGTACTTGCCGGCGGGAACGGTCTTGGCGTCGCCAATGGCGATCTTGCCGTCCAGATTCGCGACGTCGGCGATGGCCTCGACCTTGGTGTCGGAGCCCTCGGCGCGAATGATCACAAGGTCGTTGACGAACATGTCCTCACGCGTATCGACGTCGACGAGCTCGGCGGCCTCGGCGTCGTCCATGGTGCCCTTGGAGGCCGTGATGAGCACGTCGACGGCGGCACCGGCGCGCATCTGCTCGACAAGGTCGCCAGACGCCTTAAACTGCGTGTCGGCAAACGTAGTGCCGGTCTGCTCGGTGTAGAGCTCCTGAACCTCGGGCAGGGCCTTCTCGAGCGAGTTGGCGGCAAAGACCTGCAGCTCGACAGCCTTCTTCTTAGAGGAAGACTTGGCGGAGCCGGCATCGGATCCGGCCGGCTCGGACGTCTTGCTGCCCGAGCAGCCAGCAAGACCAAGGCCGGCAGCGGCGACAGCAGAAAGCGAGACGAATCCGCGGCGAGAAACCATATCGAACATATTCAACCCTTTCGGACCTTGTGCCCGGGTACCCCACCGCGGGCTTTAATCTGCAATCAGATTATACTTTTGCGCGAATAATGTTAGTGAGAAATTATTCTCGCTGAGAATATAGTTTCGAGTTACCGTACACCTCGGCGTCGATTCGGCGGAAAACAAAAGCGGAGCGACCGATAAGGTCGCCCCACCGCAGGTAAACCGCTTAATTGGTATGTCCGCCGCCCGCTGTCATCTGAGCCGCATGCTCCAGCTGGTCTGCTATGGCCTCCCAGCTTTCGCGGGCGGCCTTCGTAGAACCGGGAAAGTTTACGACAAGTGTATGACCTCGTTGCATGCAAATAGCGCGCGAGAGCATGGCGCGGCGCGTCTTGGTCATCGAGTACGCGCGAATCGCCTCTGCAATACCCGGCACATCGCGGTCGCAGACGGCACGCGTCGCCTCGGGCGTCACATCGCGCATCGAAAGCCCCGTGCCGCCGCAGGTGAGCACGACATTGGCGTGGCACTCATCGGCGGCTTCCACAATGGCATCACCAATCTCGCTGACGTCGTCGCGCACGACCACATGTGAGGCGACCGTCCAGCCCTGCGCTTCGATAAGCTCCTCGAGTGCGGCTCCGGCCTCGTCCTGCGCAAGATCGCGCGTGTCCGAGCACGTCACGATCGATATCTTCAACTCCATAGTCTTCCTCCTACAACACCGTTCCCTCGGGCAGGTCGACACGCACGACATCCACGACGTCGCCCGCCTTGAGGTCGCACGGTCCTTCGTCAATACGCAGCAGGCAGTTGGCCCGCTGCATCGTGCCGAGCAGCGCCGAATTCTGCGTCTTGGCCTCGGTCACCAACAGCTCACCGGTCTCGGGGTCGCGCGAAACCGTGGCGCGATCGAAGAAGCGGCGATGCTGTCGCTTTTTCACGTCGTGTGTGAGCGTCGCCTGCTGCACGGGACGCGCACCCTCGGCAAAGCCGCGCATCTTGCGAATCGCCGGGCGGGCGAGCATCTCAAAGCCCACATACGCCGCGGCCGGATTGCCTGAAAGTCCCAGGTAGGGCTTACCCCCGAGCAAGCCAAACGTGATGGCCTTGCCCGGACGCATCGAGATGCGGTCAAACAGCACCTCGCCCTCGCGCCGGACGAGCGCCGTCACGAAATCGTAATCACCCGCCGAGGCGCCACCGCTCGTAATGACAAAATCGCACTCCTGCACGGCGCGATGCACAAGCTCGGCAATCGCCTGCTCATCATCGGGCGCAATGCCGTAGAACACGGGCTCGGCACCGGCATCGAGTGCCTCAGCCATCAGCGCCGAGGAGTTGGAATCGCGAATCTGACCGCGCGCCGGCAGCTCACCCGGCGCGACCAGCTCCGTGCCCAGCGAGATAATGCCCACGCGCGGAGCGGCATGGACCTTCACGCTCTCGTAACCGGCGCTTGCCAGCAGGCCGGCGCCGGCCGGAGCCACAACCTCACCGGCGTGCATCACGACGTCGCCGGCATGGGCCTCCTCGGCGGCAGAGCGAACGTTCTCCCCCACCTTGGCCGGCGCCGAGAACCCCACACGCGAGCCCTCGTTGCCGTCACCGTCGAGCACATCGACGATCTCGTACTTCACCACGGCATCGGCACCCTCGGGTACCGGCGCGCCCGTCATGATGCGGACCGTCTCGCCCGCGCCGATTACGCCCTCAAACACATGTCCCGCAGCCTCGTGTCCGATAACGTCGAGCGTCACCGGCGCCTCGCCAGACGCCTGCGCCAAGTCCGCCGAGCGCACGGCATATCCGTCCATAGCACTGTTGGCAAACGGCGAGATGTCGATGTCGGCCACCGCGTCCTCGGCCAAGGGAAGACCGGTGGCCTGCCACACGGGAATCTCGACGAGATCGGTCGGAGCAACGTGCGACAGAACAATCGACTGCGCGTCCTCCAGCGGAATGAGTTTCTCTGCCATATGCACCTCTTAATGCCACGGCGCACAACAGGGGCGCCAATTCTTTATGCTTGTCTCAGTATAATCCCCCGACGCACGACCGCGACTTGGCCTGTACCCGCAAATACACCTGTCGGCCTCAAGCCACGAAACAGAATCGAAACCAACCCACCGGCTCGTCACGTTTACCGCGTTTTATAATGCTTGCGTTGCAACCTAAAAGAGGAACGTATGACTCATAACGACAAACCCGAAAGCGCAAACGAGGCGCAAGACCATCCCCAGCCGCTCGACGACGGCGGCTTTTTCTCCCTGAACGACGTCATCACGGCAGGCAGGCATCAACTTACCCGCTCCGAGCATCTCTTGGCTGCCGACACGCGCCGCAACGCCCGCAACCTACTCGCGAGCGCCAAGTTGCTCGTACTCGTCGTCATCGTCTCGCTTGCCATGGGCGTTGCCGCTTGGGCGTTTTTGGCCTCGTTGAATATCGCGACCGACTATCGCGAGCACCATGCGTGGATTTACGCGCTTCTTCCCGTTGTGGGCGTTGCCACCGCATGGGTGTACAAAAACCACGGTCTTGCCGCCAAACGCGGTAACAACCTGGTCATCGACTCCGCTCTGGGCACCCGCCTCATCCATATGCGCATGGCCGTCCTCACCTTCGTCTGCTCCACGCTCACGCACCTAACGGGCGGATCGGCCGGTCGCGAGGGAGCTGCGGTGCAGATTGGCGGCACCATCGCCAGCAACATCTCGAGCCTCGCCCACCTCAAAAAGCATGACCACCACGACCTCATGCTCGCCGGAATCTCGTCGGCCTTTGGCGCCGTATTCGGCTCGCCCCTTGCCGGAGCTTTCTTTGGCATGGAGATGTGCTTTATCGGCAAGATCGACTACACCGCGGGCATCTATTGCCTGGTCGCGTCGTTTACCGGCTACTTTACATCACTCGCCCTGGGTACCGAGTACGAAGTGAATGTCATCGCCAGCGTTCCCGCTATGACGCCTACAACGGTCGTCATCGTTGTTATCAGCGCCATCATCTTCGGTCTGACGGCACGCCTCTTTGCGTGGTCGGTTCGAACCGTCAAGAGCCTGTACGGTCGCTTTATCACCAATTACCTCGTTCGCGCACTTATAGGCGCACTCGTGGTTTTGGCCGCCTATGCCCTCCTCGACGCCTGGGACTACGCCGGCCTTTCCACGTGGCTTTCCAGCGCCGGATTTGCGGGCAACACCACCCTGGCGGACGCAGCCATCAAGTTGGTCGTCACAGCGCTTACCCTGGGCGCTGGCTTCCAAGGCGGCGAGGTCACGCCCCTGTTTGGCATCGGTGCGGCACTCGGTGGCTGGATCGGTTGCCTTACCGGGCTCGACCCCAGTTTTCTGGCGGCTCTCGGCATGCTCGGCGTGTTCTGCGCCGGCCTCAACGTACCCATCACCACCTGCATGATGGCCATCGACCTGTTCCACGGCACGGCCGCCGGGTTCTTTGTCATCGTGGCCTTTATCAGCTACCTAACCGGCGGACACCGCGGCGTGTACCCCGCCCAGCGCATCATCTCACCCAAGCGCCGCTCGCTTATTGTGGATGAGGGCGGTACGGTAGCGGATGCTATCGAGCGCCACAACGACTTGATAGAGTAGACGTTAGTATTCGCCGTGCAGCCACAATCAGGGGCAATTCGACCTGAGCGCGACCGCACTGTCATGTCACACGCCGGGAGTCGCCCCATGCACGCAACTGATTTTGGTCGCACGCTCATCATCGCCAACCCAGCCGCCCAGTCGGGCGCCGCGCACGAGGTTGCCGAGCGCCTGCAACGCTTTTTGGACATGACTGCACGCGCATCCCAGTTTGACCTGGTGCTGACCGAGCGCATGGGACACGCCAAGGAACTGGCCGCCCAGGCAACGGGCTACCGCACCGTTATCGCGCTCGGCGGCGACGGCGTGATTCACGAGGTCGTCAATGGGCTTATGACGCAGGATGAGGCGGTCCGGCCCGCCCTTGCCGTCCTGCCCGTGGGCTCTGGCAACGATTTTGCCCAAACGCTCGGCATCGACGATTTCTCCGGTAAGGATTTTGGCGCGCTGCTCACCTGCGAGCTGCAACGTCAGGACATCGGGCGCATTCGCTCGTGGAGCCCTGCGAGCGGCAGCGGCGAGGCTACCGTTGAGTACTACGACCAGACGCTTTCGGTCGGCATCGATGCCGCCATCGGCCTTGGCACCACCGAGCTGCGCAAAAAGACCGGCTTGACGGGCGCGCCGCTCTACACTCTCTCGGGACTTGAGCAGTTTGGCCTACGCTATCGCAACTACCCCATGACAGTCAGCTTTGACGGAGCGCCCGCCGAGCGCGTGAGGGCAATCATCATGGCGATTCAGCTGGGTCCTACCTATGGCTCGGGCTATCGCATCTGTCCCGACGCCGACCCCTGTGACGGCACACTCGACGTCTGCTACGCCTGCGGCCCCGTCCCTCGCGCGGTTGCCCTGCCTATGTTCCTTTCGGCCAAGGACGGCCACCATACCAAGTTGCCGCCGGTTCGCATGCGCCGCTGCCGCCATGCCGAGCTTACCTTTGAGGAGCCCGACTACCCCATCCAGGCCGACGGCGAGCCCGTTGTCGCCTCACGCATCGAGGTCGACATCCTCGCCGGCGCCCTCGAGGTCTGGCACCCCACCCGCTAACCCCACCTAAGTTGCGGTGAAATAGGGACTGTTTATGCAGCAAAAGCCGCAAAACAGTCCCTATTTCACCGCAACTTATGAAGAGATCATTCGTCGCTGCCCGGTTTGCGACGGTTGGCCTTTTTAATCGCGTTGAAGTGCTTGTCATTGAGCCTGCGCTGGCGAGAGCGCTGAGGCACCTTGGTCTTTACGCGTCGGCGCGGTGGACGCCCGCGACGCTCAAGCTCAGCGCGCAGCTTACGCAGACAGCAGCTACGGTTCTGGAACTGACTGCGGCTCTCGCGCGCCGTCACGGTAATCCCCGTGGGCCCATGCTTCATGCGTACCGCTGAATCAGTCGTGTTCACGCCCTGTCCGCCCGGACCCGTCGCGCGAAATACCTGCACCTCGCAATCGCGCGCCAAATCCTCGACCGACATCTCGGCATAGCGCGCATACTCGCGCCATCCCATCTTGTTCTCATCCATATCAACACCTCCCCTCATAAAAAATGTGACAAAGGGAAAGTCCCTTTGTCACATCGCATACCAATCGCTTGTGTTGCGCGCTTAGGCGAAGGTGATCTCGCCGGTATCGCAGTCCATATCGGCGATACGGGCCAGGCTCTCAACGCGGAAGCCGCGCTGACGGAGCTTATCGCCGCCGCCCTGGAAGCCCTTCTCCACGGCAATACCGATGCCGGCAACCTCGGCGCCCGCAGCCTCGCAGATCTTGATGAGACCCTCAAGCGCACAGCCGTTAGCCAAGAAGTCGTCGATGATCAGAACCTTGTCGCCCTCGGACAGGAAGCGCTTACCTACAATGACCGGGTACTCCTTCTGCTTGGTGAAGGAGTAGATGGTCGTGGCATACTGCTCGCCATCGAGGTTGATGGACTGCGCCTTCTTGGCAAAGACCACCGGCACGCCGCCAAAATGCTGAGCTGCGATGCAGGCCATGCCAATGCCCGAAGCCTCAATCGTCAGGATCTTGTTGATCTCGACACCCTCGAACAGACGGGCCCACTCGGCACCCATGTGGTCGAACAGCTCAACGTCGCACTGGTGGTTGAGGAAGGCATCGACCTTAAGGACGTTACCGGCCTTTACGATGCCGTCATGGCGAATACGATCCTCAAGCTCCTGCATGGCGCAACCCCTTCTCGCGGCAACGATACCGCGCGATTAATAAACGTTGTTCGATAGTCTACCACGGACCGACCCCCGCCCGCCCCACAAGCCACATCGCACCACAAACCAGTCTTTTTGGGACGGCGCGAATCGTGGCAGACAGCCTCCCAACATGCTAATGGCGGGCGCGCATCTTCACCAAACGCACCATGGCAAGCGCAAAGCCCACGGCGGCCACAGCCATGAGTACGTAGAACACCGAGCGAAAGCCGAATAGGAATACGTCCGGACGACCTGTAACAAAACTGGTCACGGCCTCGCCCATTGCCACGCTCATCTGCCCATACAGGATATGCGACGCCGCCGTAATGCCGAGCGCCATGCCGGCGTAGCGTGCCAAACTACCCAGGCTGCCCGCAAAGCCGAGCGCTTCGCGCGGAGCCGAGCCCATATACAGCGAGTTGTTGGGGCTCTGGAAAATCGACGTACCGCACGACATAAACGCGGCACAGCACACAATCACAGGGATGGAAGAGTGCTCGTCGAGCGTACTTACCGCAAAGAGCCCGCACACGTACACGCCCAGGCCGACCGCCGTGGGACCCTCGCAGCCAACACGGTCCGAAACCGCACCCGAAAGCGGGCCGATAAAGGCATTCACCATCGGCAGCGCCAAAAACAGCAATCCGGAAATGTCGGAACCAAAGCCGTGGGCGTCCTGAAAATAGAACGGCAGGATAAACTCGGATGCGCCAATACCAACGAACACGATGAGCATGCAGGCAAGGTTGATGGTAAAGGCCGAATTTGCAAAGCAGCGACGAGCGGCCTCGGCAAGGGACATGGGACGGTCGCCGGCCTCCGGCTTAACATGCGGCAACGTGTAGAGCCCCACGATAAACGAGATGACGCCAATGGGCAGGTTGATGAGGAAGATGCTCTCCCAGGGAAAGCTTGCCACCAGCATGCCACCGAGCACGGGGCCACACATCATGCCGAGGGCCACGAAGGTCGCGAGAATACCCATGGCACGGCCACGTTCGCGCGCCGGAAACGACTCGGTGATGATACCCATGTTGTTAGCCATGGCCGCCGCGCAACCGATGCCCTGAACAATGCGTGCCAGGATAAGAACCTCGAGCGAGGCCGAAAGGCCGCACAGCAGCGAACCGACCGAAAAGACGATGACGCCCAGCTGGAACACATTCACCTTGCCGCGCACGTCGCCCAGACGGCCAAACGGCAACATAGCCACGCATGTCGCAAGCAGATACACCGAGCTTACCAGCTGAATGCGATCGAGGCCCACGCCCAGCTCCTTTTGCATCACGGGCAGCGCCACGGTAACGACGGTCGAATCCAGACACACCATAAACGTCATGATGAGCACGGTAAACAGAATCGCCCATTTGTTCTTGCCATGGGTGTCACCCTCTAGAGCAATGTGCTCGCGGCGCAACTGCTCTGCAGTTTTCTCCATATCCATCCTTTCGAGTGGCCTAACGCAAAAAAACGGGGCCCCGATCGCCTGCAAACAGCCGCGATTGGGGTCCCGCCTACGGAATCGGAACGAAAGGTCGCCGAAGCTTTCTGCCAGCATCGGCGCCTTATGCGAACGCTAGCCTAGCACTGCTCGAGTGCCTGCTCAAGGTCGGCAATCAAGTCGGCCGTGTCCTCGAGGCCACACGACAGGCGTACCATGTCGGCGGAGATGCCACAGGCGATGAGCTCCTCATCGTTCATCTGACGATGTGTGGCATTAGCGGGATGCAGGCAACAAGTGCGGGCGTCGGCCACGTGCGTGGCGATCTGGGCGAGCTTGAGGCTCTTCATAAAGGTCTCGGCCGCCGCGCGACCACCATTAAAGCCAAAGCTCACAACGCCGCAGGTACCGTTTGGCATGTACTTCTGAGCGAGGTCATAGTACTTGTCGCCCTCCAGACCCGGATAGCTCACGAAGCGCACCTTGGGATGGCTCTGCAGGAACTTGGCAACGGCCAGGCCGTTCTCGCAATGACGCGGCATGCGCACATGCAGGCTCTCGAGCGAGCTGTTCAAGAAGAACGCCGCCTGCGGGTTCTGCATGGGGCCAAGATCGCGCATGAGCTGCGCGGTGGCCTTGGTAATGAAGGCGCCCTCGCGACCGAACTTCTCGGCATAGGTCACGCCATGGTAGCTCTCGTCAGGCGTGGTGAGACCCGGGAACTTGTCCGCATGGGCCATCCAGTCAAACTGGCCGTGGTCGACGATCACGCCGCCCAGGTAGGCAGCATGTCCATCCATGTACTTGGTGGTGGAGTGCGTAACGATGTCGGCGCCCCACTCAAAGGGACGGCACATCACGGGCGTCGGGAAGGTGTTGTCGACCATCAGCGGCACGCCGTGGTCATGTGCGGCCTTGGCAAAGCGCTCAATATCGAGCACGGCAAGGGCGGGGTTTGCGATCGTCTCGCCAAAGACGAGCTTTGTGTTGGGCTGAAAGGCAGCCTCCAGCTCCTCATCGGTGCAGTCGGGGGCGACGAACGTGCAGGTCACGCCCATGCGGCCCATGGTGTGGGCGAGCAGGTTATACGTACCGCCGTAAATGGCAGAGCTTGCGACCACGTGATCGCCGGCACCGGCAACGTTAAAGATCGCGAGGAAGTTCGCAGCCATGCCCGAACTCGTGAGCATCGCTGCGGCGCCGCCCTCCATCTCGCAGATCTTGGCGGCAACCAAATCGCACGTGGGGTTCTGCAGACGGCTGTAGAAGTAGCCAGACTCCTCCAGGTCAAACAGCTTGCCCATGTGCTCGGACGTGTCGTACTTCCACGTGGTGGACTGGTAGATGGGCACCTGGCGCGGCTCCGCATCTCCCGGGTGATAGCCGCCCTGAACACATGTAGTGCCGATAGTCTGCTCGCTCATATCTAGCTCCCTTGCCTGGGTTACGTTTTATTCGGTTCACGATACCGCTACCCTGCACCCCTCTCAACCCATCCCCAAGGTAGGTTATGGGACAAATTGATTAGGGGTATTTATCTCAAGCCTTGGGCATTTGCTCGATAGATAAAAATGAGGCATCCATGAAGCTCTCGATGATTACATACCCCGTCACGGGTACCATAGTCGGGTACACCGTAACCAAGGAGACAACGATGAAGCAAATCGATACGGCCCAGCTCGACATCACCGCCTGTCAGGCTCAAGCTGCCGAATACCACGCCCGTGGCTTTAACTGCGCCCAGGCCGTTGCCTGCACGCTCGCACCTGCCGTCGGGCTCGACCCCCAGACCGCCTTTACCCTCACCGAGGGCTTTGGCGCCGGCATGGGTGGCATGACCGAGACCTGCGGCGCCATCTCGGGCGCCGTGGCCATCATGGGGTTTGTAATGAGCGACGGCATGGAAAACCCCAAGACTAAGGACCAGACCTACAAGCTGTCGCGCGAAATCGCCAAGCGCTTTGGCGAGAAGAACACGACGACCGTCTGCGGCACGCTCAAGGGCATCGGATCGGACAAGGGTCCGCTCCGCAGCTGCCCCGGCTGCATCGACGATGCCGTCGAAATCGCCTGTGATGTGCTAAAGCAGCTCGCCGAGTAAACGGCAGCGACATAAAACGACGGCCGGCGCGCTTGGGATATATCCAAAGCGCGCCGGCCGTCGCCGTTAGAACTCTGCAAATTCGGGAGCGCCGACCTCAATCTCCTCACGCCCCGCCATAAGCTCGCGCATCTTAGCGCAAAACGGCTCCTGCTCCTCCGCTTTAAACACCAAGTGAAGTGTCACGGCATCCGCGTAATCGGTATCCGAAACCTTGGCACCCGAATCCTGCGCCAAACGAAGCACCTGCTCATACTGCGGATAGGCCACATGCACGTCAACAGGCACGACACTCGTCATCTCAACGATCTGCCCGGCCTCCTGAGCCGCGGCCACCGCCGCCTGCGTCGCCGCGGTATAGGCGCGCACCAAGCCACCCGGCCCCAATAACGTGCCGCCAAAATAGCGCGTCACCACGCAGCAAACATTTTTGAGCTCTGCGCCGCGCAGTACCTCGAGCGTCGGCATGCCGCTCGTGCGGCTCGGCTCACCGTCATCGCTCTGACGCTCACGCCCATCGACCAAAATCCACGCGGGAACATTGTGTCGAGCGTCGTAATGACGCTTGCGAACCATCTCGATAAAGGCATTCGCCTCATCCTCGGACTCAATATGGGCCAGCTGGGCAATAAACCGGCTCTTGCGGTCCACAAACTCGCCCGAAACCTCAATATTCGATTGCAGAGTAAAATAGCTGTCCAACAAAGCCCCTCAAACACAAGCAAAGCAACAAACAGCCTCAATAATACGGCAAAGACAGCACCGTTGACCTCGCCAACAAGAACGGAAACGCCAATGATATCGTCACCAACAGCGAGAACCCGTCAGCGCGAGCAAGGTGCCTTGAAAGACAAGGGCATTGACCTTATGGGCATGCCCGAAGGCTTGAAAGGCAGATTGCCGCGCTGACGGGTTCGCAGCGTCAACAAAGTGCTGAGCGGGCCGATAAGCCGGGTTCTGTCGTGAACGGTCATTTATCTTGTCTGCACGTTACCGTGCAGCTCCACGCACGCTACCCGAACGCGGACCGGGCCGGCCCATAGCGTTCCTATTCGCGCTTGCTCCGGATGGGGCTTGCCAAGCCGCCGTGTTGCCACGACGCTGGTGGTCTCTTACACCACCGTTTCAGCTTTTCCCTTTACGCCTTGCGGCGCAGGTGGGAGTCTTCTTTTCTGCGGCGCTTTCCGTCGGATCACTCCGCCCGGCCGTTAGCCGGCATCCCGCCCTCTGGAGCCCGGACTTTCCTCACGCGTACTGCAAGCAGCACATCGCGCGACCGTCTAGCCCACTCAGCAGTGCAAGAGTGTAGCACACCGTTGCCGCAGGCAATGGCACAACACAAGCGTTCGACACGATAAACCAAAAACCGCGCCATGCAGTACAATATGTTCGTCGATGGGCAACGTCGTCAGTCGAGACGCGGCCGCGCTCCGCACCCCTCCGTCTACTCGGTGCGTTCCCGCCTCCTCCCCGAGGCGGGATGTCGGCATTTTTTCATGCACCGACAACCAAATAGCCTGCAGACAGCATGGGCAGCATCATGCATCTCGGCACCAATTGCAAAAAGGGATCCGTCCATTGCGGACGGATCCCTTAAAACAAGTGATCGTCAAACCGATTTACTCGGCGTCGGTCTCCTCGTCCTTCTTCTCGGAAGGAAGCGGGGTAACCTCGATCTCGACGCCCAGAGTCTCAGCAGCGGACTTCATGGACAGGGAGATACGACGACGGTCGAGGTCGATCTCCATGACCTTGACCTGAACCTTGTCGCCCACGTGGGTGACCTGAGAAGGCTGATCGACGTGCTTGTTGGCCATCTCGGAGATGTGCACCAGGCCCTCGATGCCCTCGCCCAGGTCGACGAAAGCGCCGAACGGGACAAGCTTGGTCACAGTGCCCTCGACGATAGCGCCGACGGGGTACTTCTTGACCAGTGCGCGCCACGGATCCTCGGTGGTCTGCTTGAGACCCAGGGAGATGCGCTCGCGGTTGAGATCGACGTCGAGAACCTCGACCTCGACCTCCTGGCCGACCTTGACAACCTCGGAAGGATGGTTGACGTGGTTCCAGGAGAGCTCGGAGATGTGGATGAGGCCGTCGATACCGCCGAGGTCGACGAAGGCGCCGAAGTCGACGATGGAGGAAACGGTGCCCTGGAGACGCATGCCAGACTTAAGCTTGGACAGGATCTCGGAGCGCTCGGCCTTACGGGACTCCTCGAGCACGACGCGACGGGAGAGGACGACGTTGTTGCGGTTGCGGTCCATCTCGATGACGCGGGCCTCGATGCGAGTGCCCATGTAGGAGGTGAGGTCCTTGACACGACGGAGGTCGACGAGGGAAGCGGGCAGGAAGCCACGCAGGCCGATGTCGAGGATCAGGCCGCCCTTGACAACCTCGATAACCTCGCCCTCGACGTTCTCGCCGGAGTTGAACTTCTCCTCGATGCGGTTCCAAGCACGCTCGTACTCGGCACGCTTCTTGGACAGGACCAGACGACCGTCCTTGTCCTCCTTCTGGAGAACCAGAGCCTCGATGGGATCACCGAGTGCAACGATGTCTGCAGGGTTAGCGTCCTTGCGGATGGACAGCTCGCGGACCGGGATAACGCCCTCGGACTTGAATCCGATGTCAACGAGCACCTCGTCATGCTCGATCTTAACGACAGTGCCGTTAACGAGATCGCCCTCATCAAAGTCGGTAATCGTACCGTCGATGAGGTTGTTCATCTCCTCCTCATTGACATCGTCAAGAGAGAAAATGGACGAGTTCTGAATCTCACTCAAAGGTGGACCCCTTTCGAACTACGGGGCCCCGATTGCTAGGACCTACAGAAGGGTGCGACAAGCACACAACGTTTAGGAACACTCGGGAGCCGACAGATACTAATGTGACGCTTATGCAATCACGTTCGTATAGGTTACGGGGAAATGAGTTCGATTTCAAGCGTGAACTGCGTTTTTTTACTCGTGTGGAGACTTTTTCGTAATCTTATGGACAGCCGTCTCCACAACTTGACGATAAGCAGTTTGCCCATACGCCTTTGAGGTAAAGTATCCGGAGCCAACGATTCTGGAACGATTTATCGAGAAAGGTGCCCGCGTGCTCAAAGCAGTCGTTTTCGATATGGACGAAACGCTTCTTAGCATCAACCTCAACGCGTTCATCCTTCGCTATTTTAAGGATGTCTCGTCGATGCTCGCGGATATCGGTCGCCGCAGCCACGGCGGCACGATGGCACGACTCGGCACCATCTTGGTCGACCTCAACGCTAATCGCCGAAGCGGCACGGATAATCGCACCAATCTTGAGTTCTACCAAGAAGAGGTTGAGCGCCGGTGCGGCATTTGCCTCTCGGACCCACTTATCTACGAGGCGTTTACCTACTACGACCGCGAAGTTCTTCCGTACAAGAACGACGATGTCATCAACGCCCACGCCATGCCCGGCGCACACGCCGCACTTCAGGCCGTACAGGATGCAGGACTGCGCTGCGCGCTCTTCACCAACCCCAGCTTTCCGCAGGGGGCCATCGAGTGCCGCATGGGTTGGGGCGATCTGACCGACGCCCCCTTTGAGCTCGTCACGCACATGGGAAACACCACCCGCTGCAAGCCCGATGCCACCTACTATCTAGAGCAGCTTCAGGTGATGGGGCTCGAGCCGCACGAGGTCCTTATGGTAGGCAACGACCCCAAGCGCGACTTCCCCAGCCCCGCCTGCGGCATTCAGACTGCCTATGTGGGCCAAGGCAAGCCCAGCCGAGCCACCTGGTGCGGAACGATGGGAGACTTCGCCCGCGACTTTAACGCCGTAGTAGAAGCCTTCTACGAACACCAAATAGCCGATGCACTAAGCTAGTCTCCAAATCCGGAATGGGGCAAACGTCAGGTACGTTTGTCCCATGCTTCGTTACGTGGGCAACGGCTTGAGGGCAAGATGCGACGGCGCGGTGTCTTAGGCCGTGATCATTTTGACGCGCTCACCGATTTTAGCGTCGCGCTTGTCGGAGATGACAGTAAAGCCCTCCAAATCGCGCACCTTTACATTTGAAAACACGTGGAACTTGGAACTATCGGCGAGCACGTAACTCGTCTGGGCGTTCTGCATCACGATGCGTTTTTTGATGGCCTCGGGATAACCCGGCGTCATGATGCCGCGGTCCTCGTCCACCGCGTTGACGCCTATAAACGCCCGGTCAAAATACAGCTCACGCAACGTGTTCTCCACCATTGGCCCGGTCAGTGAGCAGGTGACGGGATTGAAGTCGCCGCCAATAACCACCACCTTGGCCGCGAGCTCGCCCGTAAAGCGACATGCATAGCCATTGGTGGTGTAGATGGTTACCGGCTTATCGACGAGTATGCCCAGGAGGGCCGTCGCAGTGGTACCAGAATCGACATAGACTGTCTCGCCGTCCTCGACCTCCGCCGCCGCGCGGCGCGCGATCAGGTCTTTCTCGCTACTCCGCTGCGCGCCCTTTTCAAAGACACTCGCCTCGTGAGCCGCAGAATGCAGCTTGACCGCACCGCCGGTCAGATACTCGATGCTCCCCCGCTTCTCGAGCTCCTTGAGGTCGCGGCGCAGCGTAGACATCGACACGTCGGGCATAAAGGCCGCGAGCTCGTCGATCTTGAGCAGGTCGGCCTCCCTAAGCTTGTTAAGAATCAGTTCATGGCGCTCATACGGAATCATCGGCGTTCCTTCCTTTTCATCTATTTTCAAAGTTTAACCTAATTAAGCCAAGCAAAAGCAAAAGCAAAAAGGGTCGCTGCCATATAAGCAGCGACCCTTTATCAGATGGAGGTCGGTCTTGGCCTTGAGCTCATGACGCAGGGTCTCAAAGCGAGATTAGGCGAGCTGATCGTCCTTACCAGTAAAGATGTAGCCGAGCACGCCGGCAACAACAGCCGAAATAGCCATGCCGATCATGGCGAAGGCGAAGTTCATCGGGTCGGAGGAGACGAAGGCCGGGAACGTGGTGACGGAGCCAAAGACAAAGGCAGTGGTGACGACCTTGAAGAGGCCGAGGAACGCACCGCCGCAGGCGCCGCCGATGATCTGAGCCAGGAAGAGCTTCTTGTTCTTGACGAGCATACCAAAGAGCGTGGGCTCGATGATGGCAGAGAGGCAGATGGTCACGGCGCCGGTCATGGCAAAGCTCTTAAGCTTCTGGTCGCGGGCCTTGAGGAAGACGCCGAGGGCGCAACCGATAACGGCAAAGTTGCAGGCAAAGGTGGCCGGGCAAATGTAGTCGAAACCGTTGGAGGCAATATTGTTAATCATGATGGGGTTAACGGCCCAGTGAATACCCATCGAGACGAGCACGGACCAGCCGCCGCCCACCAGGATGCCAGCAAGCACGTTGGAGCGGGCGATGAGCCAGTTGACCACGAAGGCAATACCCTCGCCGGCATAGACGCCCAAGGGACCGATCACGAGCATGGTGGCGGGGACCATGATGATCAGCGAGACCGCGGGGAGCACGACGAGCTTAAGGGTCTCGGGCACATGCTCATCCAGGAACTTATAGAGGAACGAGTAAACCCAGATGGCGATGATGGCCGGGATAACGGTGGAGTTGTAGCTCATAAGCACCACGGGAATGCCGAAGAACTCGCTCATGGCGCCGTTGCCCGCATCGCCCATCAAGCCGATAAAGTCGGGATAGAGCAAACAGGCGCAGATCAGGGCCGACAGATACGGGCTCGCACCAAAGCGTTTGCCCGATGAGAAGCCCAGAAGCACCGGCAGGAAGTAGAACACGCTCATCGAGAGGGTGTAGAGGATGGTGTAGGTGCCCGTGCCCTCGGTGATAAGGCCAAGCTGAACCGCAAGGATCAGCAGACCGCGGAGGATACCGGAGCCGGCCATGGCGGGCAGCAGCGGAGCAAAGACGCCCGAGATGGCGGAGAAGATCTTAGAGACGATGCCCTCGTCAGAGGAGGCGCTTGTGGAGACCTCGGCGCCCGAACCCTTGACGAGCGGCTCGAACTTCTCGTAGAGCTTGGGCACCTCGGTGCCGATCAGCACCTGGTACTGGCCGGCAGAGTTGACGGTGTTGACCACGCCGTCAACCTCCTTGACGGCCGCGTCGTCGCACTTGGAATCGTCGCGCAGGTTCAGGCGGAGACGGGTGGCGCAGTGTGTCATGCCCGAGATATTCTCGGGGCCGCCCACGGCGGCAAGAATGCCCTTGGCAGTAGCTTCCCAATCGCGTTTCATATAATGATTACCTCCCCATCGCGCAGAAGAGCTCGCGCACGAGCGCGGCCGCTGCGAGCGCATCGTTTGCGTCGATCACGGACTGGATTTTTTCATGGCCCACGCTTTCCAGGGCGTCATTCATAAGCTTCATCATAGCGAGGTTATGAGCGCACTCCCCTTCCGCGTCCTCGATAATCGGGAACGTGTCAAAGTAGATAGCGTGATCAAAAGCGTATTTCTTGAGGTAGAAAAGCATTTCGAGCGTCTTGACAGGCGTAGCCATGCCGATCATGAGCCCGTCGTCCATCACGCCGTAACCATCGTTGAGGTGAATGCCGTAGAGCTTGCCGGCGCGGCCGAAGATATCGGTAGCCATCGCGGGGTTCTCGTGCTTCATGAGCATATGACAGTAATCGAGCGTGACACCCAAATTCTCGCGGTCCACCGCGTTGAGGATCATGCCGGTGAGGCCCATCGTATCGATATAGGCGTAGCTGCGCTCCTCATAGGGCTTGTACTCGATGGAGATATGCAGGTCGGGTGCATAGTCGCAGACCGCCTGGAACGCCTTAACGAGGTTGTCAAACACGCGGGTGTAGTCGATCTGGAAGCTGTAGTCAAAGCCATCGTGACCGAGCCAGATTGTCACGGTATCGCCGCCGCAGGCGCGACAGTAGTCGCAGGCCTCATAGCAGAGCTTAAGCGCCTCCCCAGCGAGCGCGGGATCCTGGTTGCCCAGGTCACCATTGATGAAGTCGCTGCGAAAGCGAAGGGCCGTGCCGTTGAGCTTGAGATCGTGCGCGTCGAGCTTGGCCTTCATCTCTTCGGCGGGGATGCCTGCCACATGCTCGGGGTAGTTAAGGTCCACATGGGTGAGGCCGACACGCTGGAATTGATCGAAGACGTGGTCGATGTTCTTCTCACCGGTTCGGTAGTAAGAGTTGATACGGGTTGCGAATTTCATCGCTGAGCTGCCTTTCCTGTAAGGAAACGTTCAAGCGGGAAGCCCCGACCGTTGCGCGCATTTGGACAGGCGCCTCTTCCGCAACTACAGTCTATTGCAACTATTTCTCATTCGCAATCATTATTTCTCATTAGTATTCATGCATTTTCATAGTTATTGATGAGTGAACCAGCTTTTACCTGCACTTTAGTTGATGAATACACCTGACACTTGTTGAAACTCTATGACTCTCCTTGATTTCAACTACCGTTTACCGCCAAATATCAACCATTCACCGGCAAAGAAAAAGCACCTGCCCACTATGCAGGCAGGTGCTTTCAAGCGCGACAGCTTCAACAGCAAAATGCAGTGTCTCAGAGCCCCTAGCAGTCGACGACGGTTTTACCGATCATAATGTTGAGAATCTCGACATCGGTATCCTTCATGCCCACGCGGCCCACGTAGCCCATGCTGGCGATAGTCTCCTCCACCGTATCCTGAATCAAGCCCTCGCCGGCGCGGAAGCCGCGACCCTGCATGGCCATATCATGGCCCAGAATCGCCGCATCGACGGCAGCCGAGATCTTGGCGGCACAGCTCGCCTTGGCGCCGTCGCACACGATGCCGCCCACGTTACCGAGCGTATTCGAGACCGTCGCGCCAATCTGCTCGCGCGTGCCACCGCACAGCCAGGTAATCGCAGCGCCGGCGCCGCACGCGGCGCAAATAGCACCGCAAAACGCCGAGAGCGCACCAATATAGCTCTTGATATGCACGGCGATAAGATCGGACAGCATCACGGCGCGCACCAAGCGCTCGTGGTCGCAGCGCAGGTACTCGGCATACTCCATGACGGGCAATGCGCAGGTAATGCCCTGATTACCCGAGCCGCACACAATGGCGACCGGCAATGCGCAGCCGTTCATGCGGGCGTCGGACCCGGCGGCTGCACGGGCACGGGCACGGCAGGCGACGTCATCGGCACGAGCGCCCAGCAGCGTACGGCCCACCTCGGCACCCCAAGCGTGCGCGAGACCCTCGGCACTGATCGCGCCGTTCAGCTCAATCTGACGCTCAACGGCAGCGCGGGCGTCCTCAATGTCACCGTCCTCGATAAAGTCGATGATGGACTCAATGCTCATAGGAGTATCGGCGTTATCTGCCGCACGCTCGGCCACCACGCGCTCGGCGCAGGCGGCACACTCCCCCGCCGACTTGCCGCATACCGGAATACCGTCGAGCGTATGGCACGTGACATTGGTGTGGTGATCGGTAATCTCGACGACCGCGGTATGGCCCCCGGCCGTCGCAGTCACCTTGATGTAGAGGTTGGGCACACCCTCGACAAGCGACACATCGCAGTAGTCCGCATCGGCAAGCAGCTCGGCCACGCGGGCGCGGTCCGCGTCATCGACGCTCTCGAGCACCTCGAGCGCGCTCTTGGCGTCGCCGCCCACGGCACCCAGCACGGCCGCGGCTTCAATACCATGCATTCCGCCCGAGTTGGGCACGGTCACGCTCTTGACGTTCTTGATGATGTTGCCCGAGCAGGCAACATCCATATGATCGGGCTCGCAACCGAGCGTCTGGCTCGCCAGCGCCGCTGCATAGGCAACGGCAATGGGCTCGGTGCAGCCGAGTGCACAGACAAGTTCGTGGTTCAAAACATCGCAAAACGCGGCATCACGGATGGAATCGGTAGGCATAGGTATCTCCTGCTTGCATAACGGGCTGGGCTCTCAAAAAAGTTACCTCCTTTATTTGATAACAATGCATCAAAAACCGCAACCATGGTTCCGGCAGACGGCGCTCAAGCGCAAACTGACGACACTCATTCACGAGAAGCAAGTCTCGTTGCCTGCTAAAGCGTTTGACCAAAAAACGCTCGAGCGTTTACGCAAAAGTCGCGCTATTATGCAGTCGAACGCGGTAAACACCTTTAGCATTTGCGCCGCACAGACCAGAGAGGAACCATCCATGAAGATCGGTATCGGTAACGACCACGCCGCCGTCGAGCTCAAGAACATCATTTCCGAGCACCTGAAGGAGCGCGGCTGCGAGGTCGTGAACTTTGGCACCGACACCTCCGAGAGCTTTGACTACCCTATCGCCGGCTACAAGGTGGGTAAGGCCGTTGCCAACGGCGACGTCGACCTGGGCATCCTCATCTGTGGCACCGGCGTCGGGATCAGCCTGGCTGCCAACAAGGTCGAGGGCGTACGCGCCGTTGTGTGCTCCGAGCCCTTCAGCGCCAAGCTCTCCCGCATGCACAACAATACCAACGTGCTCGCCTTTGGCGCCCGCGTCGTGGGCTCCGAACTCGCCAAGATGATTGTCGACGAGTGGCTCGACGCCGAGTTTGAGGGTGGTCGTCACGAGCGTCGCGTTAACCTCCTCAACGAGATCGATCACACGCGCGGCCTTAAGATCGTCGACGAAGCCTAAACTATTCAGTGCCACAAGCTAACAGCAGGGGCCCGCTCGGAACGCATGTCCGAGCGGGCCCCTTCATAGATTTTGAAATAAAAGGGCGCCGCGGATGGAGCTCCGCGGCGCCCAAGCCACACGCTAACAGCTTTAAGGAGTCAAAGCTGGTTTAGCCAAAGAAGCGCTTGATCTCAATCTCGGCGTTCTCCAAACAGTCGGAGCCGTGGATCACGTTGGCGTTGACATCGACGGCAAAGTCGCCGCGGATGGTACCAGGAGCAGCGTCAAGCGGGTTGGTAGCGCCCATGAGGGTGCGCATCTTAGCAACAGCGGAGAGACCGGAAACGACCATCTTGACGACCGGACCGCTCGTCATAAAGTCGCAGAGACCGCCAAAGAAGGGCTTGTCGGCCAGATGGGCGTAGTGCTCCTCGACGGTAGCGCGCTCGAGCGTGGTCATCTCCATGCGCTCGATGACAAGACCGCTGCGCTCAATGCGAGCAACAATCTCGCCGATTTTGCGATCGCGCACGGCGTCGGGCTTAATCATGATGAAGGTCTTCTCGATAGCCATAAAAGTAGCCTTTCAAGTAGGTTCGCGCGTGCCCAAGTCCCATTCCGGCACCCGCCTGGACTGCATCGTAACAGAGTTTTAGCTGCAGTTAAACAAAAAGCTGTTTATTGAAACGCTGTAATTTATTAAAGCGCTCCATATGTGTCACTTCTGTTTCGAAGCCCGATTAGAGTACCATCCGACCGCCCATCAACCGCATCGAACAGAGCAGGCGGTCGGTTGCCGCCCGCGAACGTACCCCCTTCACAACCTACCCAAAGGTCCTACAGAACTTCTCGACAAGCCCCTCCCCCATAGCAACAAAATACGGACGCCCACATCAGCAGACGCCCGTAAAGCAAAAAACGATTCCTCAATAAATGACAAAAACGACTTCGGCCAAACCCTTACTTTATCCCGTGGCCCATCTCGACGACCTTGGTCAACGATCCAAACACGCCTTCGTCGGCAACGAGTTGTGCCTCGGCACGCTGCAGCTGCACGGCAACAGCGGCAGGGGCGGTACCGCCCTCGGTCGTGCGCGCGGCGACAATCGACGGGATGTCGAGCGCCTCGGTAATGTCGTGCTCAAAGAGCGGGCTTGCCTCCTGGAACACCTCAAACGGCAGGTCCTCAAGATTGCAGCCACGCTTCTCACACATCAGGACCAAATGGCCCACCACGGCGTGTGCCTCGCGGAACGGCAGGCCACGCTTGGCCAGGTAATCGGCAACATCGGTAGCGGCAAGGTGCCCCACGCCGCACTCGCGCGCCATGGCATCCTCGTTGACAGTCCAGGTCGAAATCATACCGGCCATAACGGACAGGCACTGCATAAGCGTATGGGCGGTATCGAGCGCGCCCTCCTTGTCCTCCTGCAAGTCCTTGTTATAAGCGAGCGGCAAGCCCTTCATGGTCACGAGCAGCTGCACCAGGTTGCCATACACACGGCCGCTCTTGCCGCGGATAAGCTCGGCAAAGTCGGGATTCTTCTTCTGCGGCATGATGGACGAGCCGGTGGAGTACGAGTCGGAAAGCGTGATAAAGCCAAATTCGGAGCTCGACCACAGCACGATCTCCTCGGAAAGACGCGACAGGTGCATGGCCATGACGGAGCCGGCGTAATGCAGATCGAGCAGGAAATCACGGTCGGAAACCGCATCGAGCGAGTTGGGAATCACGCCCGCAAAGCCAAGTTCGGCAGCCGTCATCTGACGATCGAGCGGATAGCTCGTGCCGGCAAGCGCGGCAGCACCCAGCGGGCAGTTGTCGGCGGCATCAAAGGCTGCCTTCAGGCGTGTAAAGTCGCGCGCAAACATCCAGGAATACGCCAGCAGATGATGCGACAGCAGCACGGGCTGAGCGTGCTGCATGTGCGTGTAGCCCGGCAGAATCACCTTGTCGTACTTCTTGGCCGCATCCACCAGCACATGGCGCAGCTCAAGATTGGTCTCCATGAGCTCCTTGGCCAGCGCCTTGACGCCCAGGCGTGTGTCGGTCGCCACCTGGTCGTTGCGCGAACGTCCGGTATGCAAGCGCTTACCGGCCTCGCCGATGCGACGCGTCAGCTCGCTCTCGATGGACATATGAATGTCTTCGTCGTTGATGTCGAAGGTGAAGTTGCCGGCATCGATATCCTGTTCGATTCCGGTCAGGCCCTTGGCAATCGCCTGCTCGTCCTCGGCACTGATGATGCCCAGGGCCGCCAGCATTTTGGCATGCGCCTTAGAGCCGGCGATATCCTGCTTATAGAGATGTTTGTCGACCGGCAGCGACGCGCCAAACTCCTGCGTGACCTCGGCCACGCCTGCCTCAAAACGACCGCCCCAAAGAGCCATGGAACCGTCCCCTTTCTCCAAATACCAAAACAAGCGCCTAAAGCAATGCGCCATATCGCTAAAGCGATTTTTCAACCGCTAGTTTTACACATTCCCCACCGTGTGCGGAGCCATGTAGCTAATTTGCAAAGAAGTGACGCGCCATGCACTTGGCGCCCAACGTCTCCCTCCGGATGTTGCCCTGCGAACCATCGATCCAGGCCTTCAGGCTCATAGGGACGTCCTCGACCCTTGCAGCATCGAACTCGGGCGCGAGGGCAAGTAAAGCATGCGCGATAGCATTGAACATAATGGATACTCCTCATATATATTGGCGCAGAGCCGCCAAATTGATAGAAGGAGCCCCGCCGGACAACCCCGGCGGGGCTCGGACTCAGCCGCAGACGCGGCATCATATATGCGGGCGGAACGTAGGGGCCACCGATGTTAAGAAGTGTCAGCAAGCATAACGAAAGGTAGGGACCCCGTGCGCCCGTTATGTATCACGCGGATGGGCCGCGCGGATACCAAGGGAGGGAGGCGCTAGGCCTGGGCGGCAGCAGAGCTGGGGCCCTGGACCTTTGCCCACGTCTTGAGCGACAGCGTATCGATCTCGATAAAGCCGGCGCTGGCCTTCTCGTCGAACGTGGTGTCGCGGTCGTAGGTAGCCAGACCGTAGTCGTAGAGGCTGAAGGGGCTCTTGCGGCCGACGACATGGCAGTTGCCCTTAAAGAACTTCAGACGGACAGTGCCGGTCACGAACTTCTGGGTATCGGCCATAAAGGCATCGAGCGCGTTTTTGAGCGGGCTGTACCACTGGCCGTTGTACACGGCGGTGGCCCAATCCTGCTCGAGCTTGATCTTAGTCTTGAGCAGGTCGCCCTCGACGCAGATGTCCTCGAGCGCCTTGTGGGCGGTGATGAGCGTCAGGGCGCCGGGAACCTCGTAGCACTCGCGGCTCTTAAGGCCCACCAGGCGATCCTCGACTAGATCGAGACGGCCAAAGCCATTGTCGCCGGAGATCTTGTTGAGGGCGATGACGATCTCGGACAGCTTCATCTTCTTGCCGTCGACGGCGACGGGCTTGCCGGCCTCAAACTCAATCTCGGTGTAGGTCGGGGTGTCGGGCGTGTCCTCGGGATTCTTGGTCATAACCCAAGCGTCGTCGAGCGGCTCGTTCCAGGGATCCTCCAGGTGACCGCACTCGATGGCGCGACCCCACAGGTTGTCGTCGATGGAGTAGGGGTTGTCGTTGGCACCCTCGGGAACCGGCACGTTGTGAGCGTGGGCATAGGCGACCTCGTCGGGACGGCACTTCAGGTCCCACTCGCGAACCGGGGCGATAACCTTGAGCTCAGGGTCGAGGGCCTTGACGGCGGCCTCAAAACGGACCTGGTCGTTACCCTTGCCGGTGCAGCCGTGGGCGACGTAGGTCGCGCCAAACTCGTGGGCGACCTCAACAAGCTTCTTGGCAAGCAGCGGGCGAGACAGGGCGGAGAGCAGCGGATACTTGTTCTCGTACATGGAGTTTGCTGCGATGGCTTTGGTCAGGAACTCATCGGAGAACTCGTCGCGCAAGTCGAGCACCTGGCAATCGAGAACGCCCAAGTCGAGCGCCTTCTGTTTCTTGGCATCCAGTCCGGTCTCTTCCTGGCCCACATTGCCGCAGACACAAACGACATCGAGATTCTTCTCGTCCTGGAGCCACTTGACACATACGGATGTATCAAGACCACCGGAATATGCGAGAACGACTTTTTCCTTGCTCATGGCTGTTTCCTTTCGCCCTTGGTAGCTAGTTAGAACATCGGTCAGTTGCAAGTCACCTTGAGGTCAAAAACCGTGCAATATCAGGTTATTCAGCAGAATGCATCACAGGCATGCCCTAGAAACATGCGGCTATGTCGTGCTTAAACCCAACGACCTCAAAATGACTCTGTTGAGGCATTGCGCCCCATGCGGACAGAGACGATTGTTATCGTCGTCGGGAAATTGCGCGCTGGCGTCGGATGGCATTGTCTGCAGTGGTGATGATCTTTACGAACTGCATCTGCCTCTCCTTTCACGTATCGCCGGGCACAATTCAAATATCGCAAACGGTACCTTTTCCTCGGTAAACGGCTCTTTTGCCGTCTCCGTTTTCGATGTTCGCTATATTACGATAAAGTGCACGCTGCGCAAGCGACAAATTCAAATTTCTGAAAAGTTTTTTCATTAGTTTGTGAATTGCAGTGCAAATATGCGCCAACCCTGCGAAAATACGCCCGACTACGAGTTGATGGTTATAACGTCTGAAACAATCTCGAAACGAAAGGCTCGCTTTTATGCAAACTTACGAATCGGACGCCAATATCGGAAATATTAAGATTCTCGCCGTCGACATGGACAAGACGCTGCTGACCGACAAGCGCGTGTTGCCGCAGGGTCTTGATGAGCGCCTGGACAAGCTCGCCGACGCCGGCATCGTATTCTGCCCTGCAAGCGGACGTCCCGCCCCCAAGCTCGAGGAGATGTTCGAGGGCATCAAAAACCGCCTTGCTTTTTGTCCCGACAACGGAGCGTGCGTGATCTATCGCGGCAGCTATATCTATAAGAGCATTATCGACGTGGAGCTGTACCAGCAGGTCTTGAGCCGCGCCTCGGAGGATCCGCGCGCTGTCCCCGTCCTGTGCTGCTTCGACGAGTTCTACGTGCTTGCCCGCGACCATCAATACCACGACGAGCTCAGCGTCTACTACAACACAATCAACTACGTCGACAGCTTTGAGGGCATTGATATCGAGTCCAACAAGATCTCGATCTTCTTCCCCGCCTATGATGCCGAGCCCGCATTCCGCGAGACCTATAGCCCCGAGTTCTCGGACAAGCTCTACGTCACCAACGCCGGGCGCGAGTGGATCGACTTTATGAACCTGGGCGTCGACAAGGGCGCCGGCGTCGCTCACCTGTGCGAGCACCTGGGCATCGATATTGCCGACGCCGCTGCCGTGGGCGATACCTACAACGACATCCCCATGCTCGAGCGCGTCGGTCACAGCTTTATCGTGGACAATGCCGAGGAGCACATGAACGCGCATGCCAAGTGGCGCATTCCGAGCAACAACGACGGAGGCGTACTGACGCTCATCGACGCCATCTTGGCGGCTCGTTAACGTGGCTCGTCGGACCTGGCCGGGCGAGGCGGGTAAGTTTTTCGCTCGATCAGGTCCTGGGCTCGCTCGGAAAGCACATTAAGTGCTTTCCGGCTCGTGCGGAATCTACGAAAATCTTACCCGCCGCGCCCGGCCAGGTCCTAGGGTGACTTGCTTGCCGTCTGGGTGGCGTCTTGGCGCCTAGATACTTTGGCTGAATATATTTTGATGAAGGGAGCTCCTTGTTGTGAGGGGCTCCCTTCTGCTCTTTTGACTTTGGGCTTAGATCTTGATGCTATTGGGTAATCGTTTTCTTATACTGTTGCTCATTAGAAGTATTACACACGTATAAGAGGCGTCCTATGTCGAAGAATCTATCTATTCGCGATATTGCCGAGATGTCTGGGGTATCTGTCGCCACGGTATCCCGCGTTATCAATAACAATGGGCGCTTTTCGGAAGAGACCCGAAAACGCGTGCAAAAGATTATTGATGAAAATGGGTACGTCACTAATATGGCCGCGCGCAGCCTTCGCAGTTCGAAATCGGGAAACATCGGACTGATTCTGCCCGATATTTCCAACGACTTTTTCTCCACCCTCGCATACCACACCGAACGCGAGTTGCAATCACACGGCTATTCCGTCTTTGCCTGCAACACCAGCAACGACCCTGCGCGTGAGCAGGCATATTTCAAAACGCTCACCAGCAAACTCGTCGATGGCATCATCTGCATTAGCGGGCTCCATACCCTCGATGGAGATATCGTTCCTAAAAACCTTCCCATTGTCTGCGTCGATCGCTATCCCGAAAACACGCTCAATATCCCTGTTGTCAGCTCCGACGAAGTAGTTGGCATGAAAACCGCCACCCAAGAGCTCATCGACCACGGATGCCGACGCATTATCTATGTCGCTAGCTATACCGCAGACTTTAAAGGCAATCGCCGAGAGCTTGGCTATCTGGACGCCCTCAAAGCAAATGGGATCGAAATCGACAACAACCTCATCGTCAACATCACCGGTAAAAAGCCCAGCATGTACGAAACAGAAGACCTCATCTCCGGCCTCATCCAACAAGGCGTCGTATTCGACGGCATCGCCGCTTCGAGCGACCATTCCGCCGCGGGAGCCCTGCGCGCACTCCTAAACGCTGGCATCAACGTGCCGGAACAGGTCAAGCTAACGGGATTTGACGATTCTGTCTATTCGCGTCTGACCACGCCGCAAATCACGACCATTCACCGTTTTCCCGATCAGATGGCAAAGGCGGGGTGCGACGCCATACTCAAAATGCTTCGCGGAGACGAAGCCGAGAGAGAAACCATCGTTCCCGTAAAACTCGTCAAACGCGAGTCATCCTGCTAGTCATCAGCAACTCGAAACAGATTCGATCAAAATAGCACCCCACTCGACACCTAAAAGCCGGGCGGGGCGCTTGTCACACAAGCTGCTTAGCGATTAACGCTCGCCATACGAAAATACGTATACGGCCCCCTTCTACCTGCACAATATGCGGTTAGCAGACCCGTTACTCACCGTCGACGACGGCAAGCCCCTGGGTTTCCTTAATCTCACCGATCATATCGATGCGGCGCTGATGACGACCGCCCTCAAACTCGGCATCGAGCCATTCGTCCACAATCATCTTGGAAAGCTCCTGACCCACGACGCGAGCGCCAAAGGCGACAATATTGGTATTGTTATGCTCTCGGCTCAGTTTTGCGCTATACGGCTCCGAGCACACCACGGCACGCACGCCCTGAACGCTGTTGGCGGCAAGCGAAATGCCGACGCCCGTACCGCAGATCAGCACGCCCAGGTCGCACTCTCCCGACGCAACGGCCTTACCGACCCTATAGCCGCTAATCGGATAGTCAAAACGCTCGGTGGAATCGGTACCGTAGTTGATGACCTCATGACCCTTGCCCTCGAGATGCTCCTTGATGATGTTCTTGAGCTCGACGGCGACATGATCGTTTCCAATTGCAATCTTCATGACTTAGTACTCCTTTCCGTCGCGGAGGTTCCGCAGGCACTCCGCATAACCGATTTCCTTACCAAAAAGTGCGCTCGTGCCCAACACAAAACCGTCGGCACCGGCGGCGGAAAGCTCGCGAACAACCTTAGGGCTGCAAGCACCGTCGATCATGAGCTTAAAGCCGTATTCATCCTTAAGGGCGGCCAGGCGCTCGATTTTTTTAGTGGTAAAGTCGATAAACTTCTGACCGGCAAAACCGGGATTCACCGTCATGACCATCACGTAATCGACGAGGTTCAACATCTCCTCAATCGTTTCAATCGAGGTATCAGGATTGATGACCAGACCGGCAGCGGCGTCGCGTTCCTTAATGTGTGCCAGCGTCTTGACCACATAACGCTCAGACTCGGGATGGATGTAGACGATGTCGGCACCGGCGTCCAAGAACAAATCAACCTTGGCGGCAGGTTTCTCAATCATCAGGTGTACGTCGATAGGCTTTATCGTCGCAGCGCGAATGGCCTTAACGTCCATAACGCCCATAGTGATATTGGGCACGAAGGTGCCGTCCATAATGTCGCAGTGGAAGATATCAGCGCCGGCGACGTCAAGTCTCTCGACTTCACGACGCAAATCGCCGTAATCGGCACACATCATGCTTGGGCAAAGCAGCATATTTGATTCCTTTCTCGAGATGATGGGTAATCGTTATCGCATACTAAGATAGCAACGTTTGAGTAAACGTATACTCACATTGATTTGAATTTGAGTAAACGGTTGCGTAAGTAAGGGTAAATGGTATGAGTAAACGGTTTCTCACGTCATTTCGCAAGGGATGAGCGGATTCGCACCCTTGCGGGTACACACGGAAAGCGCGCCCCACGATTTTGAACCAAAACGGGATAGGGCATCCCAAGCATCCCCATACGGAAAACGACATCCCAGTCTGACAGCTCAAACCGGGATTCCGTATCCTTATTGATGCAATTAGGACTAGGACGCCCGCACACTTCTTTACTTGGCGTCGGCCCAGGTTATGCCGGTGCTGGCTTCGGCGATCAACGGTACGCGGAGGTCTACTACGTGCTCCATGACGTCGCGGACCATGGCGGTCAGGCGCTCGACTTCGTCGACGGGGCACTCAAAGTCCAGTTCGTCGTGTACCTGCAGGATCATGTGGGCGGCAAAGCCCTCTTCTTCCAGGCGGCGGCTTACGCGGGCCATGGCGATCTTGATGATGTCGGCCGCGGTGCCCTGCATGGGGTGGTTCATGGCCGTGCGCTCACCAAAGCCACGGAGCTGTGGGGTTTTGGCCTTGAGCTCCGGAATATGGCGCCTGCGGCCATACATGGTCTCGGCGTAGCCCGTCTGCTTGGCGCGCGCCACCACATTGTCGAGGAACGTTCGCACGCCCGGGTAGGCCTCGTAGTAGCGATCGATCATATCGCGCGCCTCGGCCATCGAGATATGCAGCGACTGCGACAGACCGTAGGCCTGCTGGCCGTACACGATGCCAAAGTTCACGGCCTTGGCGCGGCTGCGCAAATCGGGCGTTACCTCGGACACGGGAACGCCAAACACGCGCGCGGCCGTCTCGGCATGGAAGTCCTCACCCTCGTTAAAGGCACGTACCAGATGTTCATCGCCCGAGAGATGCGCGAGCAGGCGCAGCTCGATCTGCGAGTAGTCCACCGCCAAAAAGACGCTGCCCTTGCCCGCCGAGAACGCCGTCTTGACGGTACGCCCCAGCTCCGAGCGCGTCGGAATGTTCTGCAGGTTCGGGTCGCTCGAGGACAGACGCCCCGTCGCGGTGATGGTCTGGTTGTACGTGGTGTGCACTCGACCGTCACCACGGCGCAACGGACCTAGCGTGTCCAGATAGGTCGACTTAATCTTGGACTTCTCACGCCAGTCCAAAATCAGGCGCACGATCTCGTGGTCGCGGGCAAGGTCGCTCAACACCTTGGCGTTGGTCGAATAATAGCCGCGCTTAGTCTTTTTGAGGCCCTTGGTCGGAAGCCCCATAACGTCAAACAGCACGTGCGACAGCTGCATGGGACTGCCAATATTGAAGGTCTCGTCACCCGCCAGGTCGCGAATGCTGCGCTCAACCTCGGCAATCTGGGTCGCCAGACCCTCGGACAGACTGTGCAGGCGCTCGGGGTCCACGAGCATGCCCGCGCGCTCCATCTTGGCAAGCACCGGAACGAGCGGCATCTCGATGCCATCGAACACGTTGGCGGCATTCTCGCGGGCCATGCGGTCACGCAACGGCGCCACGAGCGCCAGCGTCAAGGCCGCCGTGCGAGCGGCGGGTGCAGGAGCGTCCTCGCCGGCACCCTCTGCACCGCGCGCCGCAGGCAGCGCCACCTGCAGATAGGTATCGGCCAGATACGCCTCGTCAAACTCAGAGCGGTCAGAATCCAACAGGTAGGCGGCGACCACGGTGTCGAAGATGCGCGTGGAGTCGACTGCCAGCGGATCCATGAGCTCGGGCTCAGAAGAATCGATGGGCGAAAGCTCGTGCAACAGCGCCTTCATATCTGGGCTCGCCACACGGCCCTCCATAAACAGACGCGCGAGCACGCCGGCAATCACGCCGTGAACGAAGTTGAAGCTCTCAACCTCAGCCGCCGCACCGCTGTCGCCCTCCTCGAGCGCGAACAGGCCCTTGGACGTCGCCAACCACAGTGTGCGCGTCTGTCCAAAGAGCGCACCCTCTTCCTTGTCGTCGTCCACCACGGCGGCGACCCACTCACCGGCACCAATCGCGCGGGAAATCTCAGCCGCAACGGCACCAAGCGCGTCAGCATCGCCCGCGGCTGCGCGAACCATCGCAGGCGTCTCAAACACACTGGAGGCAGCAGCCCCGCCCTCGCCACCGATCAGCGCCAAGAAACGGTTCTGCATGGCGGTGATACCAAGCGTACCCAGCGCCGCGGAAACCTCATCGGCAGAAAACGCCGGGAAGGACGTCGCCTCAAAGTCGAGCTCGACGGGCGCATCGGTGCGAATGGTTGCGACCTTGCGGCTCAGTAGTGCGTCGTCGATGTGTGCACGCAGGCTCTCGCCCATCTTGCCCTTGACCTCGTCGGCATGCGCGATGACCTCGTCCAGGCTACCGTACTGCGCAATGAGCGCACTCGCCTTTTTGGGACCGATGCCCGGTACACCGGGGATGTTGTCCGACGTATCGCCCTTTAGACCGTAAAAATCCGGCACGAGCGCCGGCGTAATGCCGTGATACAGGTCGTCCACGCTCTCGGGCGTCATGATCGCCACGTCGGACAGGCCCTTGCGGGTCGAGACCACGTTGACGTGCTCGGTCACAAGCTGATACATGTCGCGGTCGCCGGTCACCAGCAGCATATCGCAGCCAGCCTCCTCACCCAGGCGCGCCATGGTTCCCAGGATATCGTCGCCCTCCCAGCCCTCGGACTGCAGAATCGGCACGTTGAGCGCGGTGAGCAGCTCCTTGATCATCGGAAACTGCGCGTGCAGATCGGGGTCCATGGGCGGGCGCTGCGCCTTATACTGCGGCAGCATCTCCATGCGCACGCGCGGTTTGCCCTTATCAAACGCCACTACCACACCGTCGGGGTTAAAGGCGTCGATCATCTTAAGAAACATGTTCAGAAAGCCAAAGATCGCGTTGGTGGGGCGCCCGTCCGGCGCATTCATGGTGGGCGGCACAGCGTGGAAGGCGCGGTGCATGAGCGAGTTGCCGTCGATGACGGCAAAGGTACGGCGCTTGTCAGACATATTGAATACCTCGCTTTGGGCTGGGCACGGTTTGCTCACACCAGTTTACACGCTCCCCGCCCCACGGCCACCGCACATCAGGCTTCCCTGCCGCCGCGGGCCCGCGCGTGATACGATGGCTCACGGTACATCAACCAGCACGATCGATCCGAAAGGAGCCTGCGTCATGGAGCGTCCCTGCGCATGGAAAAAGTACACGGCACAGCAAGTCGAGGAGCTCGAGGAGCTTTGCCGCGGCTATAAGCAGTTTTTGAGCGAGAACAAGACCGAGCGCCTGTGCGTCAAGACCGGCATCAAGATGGCCGAGGAGGCGGGATACGTCGACCTGGAGACCGTGATCGCCGAAGGCCGCGAGCTCAAGGCAGGCGACAAGGTGTACGCCGCCAACCACGGCAAGGACCTTATGCTCGTCAACCTGGGCACCGCCCCGCTCGAGCAGGGCTTTAACATCCTGGGCGCCCACGTGGACTCGCCGCGCCTGGACCTTAAGCAGAATCCCGCCTTCGAGGCCGGCGACATGGCCTACCTCGACACGCACTATTACGGCGGCGTCAAGAGCTACCACTGGGTAGCCTCCCCGCTCGCACTCGTGGGCGTCATCTGCAAAAAGGACGGCACCACCGTCGACATCAACATCGGCGACAAGGCAGACGATCCGGTCTTTACCATCTCCGACCTGCTGATCCACCTCTCGAGCGAGCAGATGTCCAAGCCCGCCAAGGACGCCGTCGACGCCGAGATCCTCGACGTGATCGTGGGCGGCCGTCCCGTCAAGTTCGATGAAGACGACAAGGACGCTCCCAAGGAGCCCGTCAAGCAGATGTTCCTGGACATCCTCAAGGAGCAGTACGGCGTCGAGGAGGAGGACTTCCTCTCCGCCGAGATCGAGGTCGTGCCCGCCGGTCCCGCCCGCGACATGGGCCTCGACCGCTCCATGATTTTGGGCTATGGCCACGACGATCGTGTCTGCGCCTATCCGTCCATGCTCGCCCAGATCGACGTCGCCAACGTGGAGCGCACGAGCATCACGCTCATCGTCGATAAGGAGGAGATCGGCTCCGTGGGTGCCACCGGTATGACGAGCCGCTTCTTCGAGAACACCGTCGCCGAGATCATGACGCTCTCCGGCGAGGGCAACCCGCTGGCCCTGCGCCGCGCGCTCGCCCGCAGCCGTATGCTCTCCTCCGACGTGTCCGCCGGCTTCGACCCGGGCTATGCCGGCAAGTTCGAGACCAAGAACGCCGCCTTCATGGGTCGCGGCCTGTGCTTTAACAAGTACACGGGCAGCCGCGGCAAGGGCGGCTCTAACGACGCCGACGCCGAGTATGTGGCCCTCGTCCGCGACATCATGGACGAGGCCGGCGTGGACTTCCAGACCTGCGAGCTCGGCCGCGTCAACGCTGGTGGCGGCGGCACCATCGCCTACATCATGGCCAAGTACGGCATGAACGTCATCGACTCCGGCGTTGCCGTCCTGTCCATGCACGCCCTGTGGGAGGTCGCCAACAAGGCCGATATCTACGAGGCATATCGCGGTTACAAGGCCTTCCTCGAGCGAGCCTAACCAACCCTTCGTCAGTTGCGGTGAAATACGGACTAAACTGGCCCATAAACGGCCAAAACAGACCGTATTCCACCGCAACTTCCTTTTTGGCAGAGGAGAGTCCATGCTGCAGGTCATCATTTCGCCCGCCAAGCAGATGCGCGCGGCCCAAGATGCTTTTGAAGTCCTGGGCATTCCGCCCTTTGCGCGCGAGACGGCTCGACTGCATCGCGCGTTGCTAGATATCGAGCGGAATGAAGGCAGCGGCGGCCTGCAGGCGCTGTGGAACGTGAGTGACAAACTGCTGGGACCTTGCCTCAACACCCTGCATGAGTTCGGGCCCATCCTGAAAAGCGGCGATCTCGACAATCCCGCACTCGCCCGTCACCTCTCCCCTGCCGTCATGTCCTATCACGGCATCCAATACCAAAGCATGGCGCCCGAGGTGATGGATTCCGCGCAGCTCACATGGCTGCAAGACCATCTATGGATCCTCTCCGGCCTCTACGGGTGCGTTCGTCCCTTTCATGCCGTCGAACCGTATCGGTTGGAAATGGGCGCGAAGCTCGCCGTTGACGATGCCCGAGACCTCTACGCGTTTTGGAGCGACAAGCTCGCGCGGACTATCGCCCCGGCAGGCTCAAACACCACGATCGTCAACCTCGCCAGCGTAGAGTATGCCAAAGCCGTTCTGCCCCACCTCGCGGACGACGCCACGACCGTCACATGCCTCTTTGGCGAGGGCATCCGCAACGGGAAGCCCATCCAACGGTCGACCGCCAGCAAAAAGGCGCGCGGCTCCATGGTGCGGTGGATAGCAGAAAACAAGCTCGAGGATGCAAGCGAACTTACCGCATTCAACATCGGCTATCGGCACATCCCCGAGCTTTCAGACAAAAACACCCTGGTTTTCATGAACGCGCAGGCACAATAGGCCCGCCGTTTCCAAACACCCCATTACTCCGCCAAGCCATCGGCCTTTGCAATCTCGCTCGTCGAGCCATCTTGGTAGGTAATCTTAACGTGCCCTACGTCGGATACCGCAACGCCCGACGTAGGTTCCAGACGCCATTCCGTCAGGGCGATATCCATGGTCGTGGGCGCATCTCCTTGATCTTTGAGCTTCACCGTGAGCGTTTTGAGCGCCGCGTCAAACGTCACGCATTCGATTTCTTCACCCGGAATGGACCCACCACTCAGTTGCAACTGCACAAACTCATCGCGCGGGTACCAATAATCGCCCGGAACGGCGAGCGTATTGGCATTACCGCCAGTACTCCTCACCGTCATAATCGGTAGGCTGTCATCAGCCTCGAACTCCCATGCAGCGCCGCCACGACCGCCGAACGTCCAAATACAAAAGGCAATCACCAACACGGCAAGCACCGCAAAACCAATCGCGACAAGGCCATGGTGCGCACGGCTTTCCTCGGCCGATACATCCCATTGTGTCTCTCGATATAGATGCTTGTCTTCCATGTTCGCCTCCCCACAGGCACGCTTGTTGGCCCAATCGTACCCATTCAGGCTATACTTGAGCCCACCACATAAACGGGGAGCTTGCAGGACAAGACGGCAGGCTGAGACTGGGCGCGCCCGCCCTGACCCGCAAACCTGATATGGGTAATGCCAACGAAGGGAGCCGTGCCAATGAGCACACAGACCGAGCCCAAGCTCGTCACGCAAATCGACTTCGCCCGCGCCGGGCAGATCACACCGCAGATGAAGGAGGTCGCCGAGCGCGAGCATCGCGACCCCGAGTACATCCGCGAGCGCGTGGCCGACGGCCGCATCGCCATTCCCGCCAACATCGTGCACATCAAAAAGGGCATGCGCGCCTTTGGCGTCGGTGAGGGCTTGTCCACCAAGGTCAACGTGAACCTGGGCATCTCGGGCGACAAGGCCGATGCCGCCGAGGAATGGAAGAAGGTCAAGATCGCCGAGGACTTTGACGCCGACGCCATCATGGACCTCTCCAACTCGGGCAAGACACGTCAGTTCCGCCAGCAGCTCATCGACGAGACGCCGCTCATGGTAGGCACCGTCCCCATGTACGACGCCATCGGCTACATGGAAAAGCCGCTGGTCAAGCTGACCAAGGACGATCTGCTCGAGGTCGTGCGTGCACACGCCGAAGACGGCGTGGACTTTATGACCATCCACTGCGGCATCAATAAATCGGTCATCAAGACCTTCAAGGAGACCGGCCGCCTGATGAACATCGTGAGCCGTGGCGGCTCACTGCTGTTTGGCTGGATGGAGGTCACCGGTAACGAGAACCCCTTCTATGAGTTCTACGACGAGTTGCTCGAGATTTGCCACGAGTACGACGTGACGATTTCGCTCGGCGACTCCTGCCGCCCGGGCTGCCTCTACGACTCCAACGACGCCACCGAGACCGCTGAGATGATTGAGCTGGGCAAGCTGTGCAAGCGCGCTTGGGCCGCCGGCGTCCAGGTCATGGTCGAGGGCCCGGGTCACATGGCGCTCGACGAGATCGCCGCCAACATGAAACTGCAGAAGCGCCTGTGCCACAATGCTCCGTTCTATGTGCTCGGGCCGCTGGTGACCGATATCGGCGTGGGCTACGACCACATCACCGCCGCCATCGGCGGCGCCATCTCCGCCAGTTCCGGTGCCGACTTCCTGTGCTACGTGACACCGGCAGAGCACCTATGCCTGCCCAACGCCCAGGATGTGCTCGACGGCCTCATGGCCACCAAGATCGCCGCACACGCCGCCGACATCGCCAAAAAGGTGCCCCACGCCCGCGACATGGACGACAAGATGGGCCAGGCACGCCGCAAGCTCGATTGGGACGCCATGTGGGAGTGCGCGCTCGACCCGGTTACGGGCAAGAAGCGCTACGAGGAGTCCCCCGCCGCCACCGAGGGCACTTGCACCATGTGTGGCAAGATGTGCGCCGTCCGCACCGTCAACAAGATCTTCGAGGGCACCACGATCGACCTCGGCATGGAGGACTAGCCTGTCGCCGCGGCCGCTTCTGTCGGCGAGCTGGTGCCTGTCAATTGTTGACGTGTGAACATTTGCTTGCATTTGCGTAAAGATTGCATCGCCCGCCCGGGTTCGACATAGAGTCGGCCCGGGCATCTTTATAATGCTGGCTTAAAGACCCATTTGATTCCGACCGAACAAGGGAGCGAACATGGATCGTAGTAAGGTACCTGCCGTCCTGTCCATCGCGGGATCCGATTCCAGCGGCGGCGCCGGCATTCAGGCCGACATCAAGACCATCACGGCGCACCGTCTGTATGCCCAGACGGCCATCACCGCCATCACAGCGCAAAACACACTGGGCGTTACCGCCGTGCAGGATATCTCGCCAGATATCGTAGCCGCGCAAATTGACGCCGTTTTTGACGATATCCGCCCGAGCGCCGTCAAGATCGGCATGGTTTCTTCTGTCGAGATTATCGATGTTATCGCCGACCGCCTGAGCGCCTGGAAGGCGACAAACGTGGTAGTCGACCCCGTCATGGTAGCCACCTCGGGCGCACGGCTGATTGCCGAAGATGCCGCAGAGGCGCTCACTCGCCGCCTGTTCCCGCTAGCGACGGTTATCACGCCCAATATTCCCGAGGCCATGGCCCTGCTCGACTACGAGGTCGACTCCGAGCGCACGCAGCAAAATGCTGCCATGCTCCTCACCCGCCGCTTTGGTTGTGCATCCCTCGTTAAGGGTGGGCATCTTGTCAACGAGGCCAACGATGTACTGGCCGAACCCGCGCCACTCGATGACGAGGGCAACCATCTGGGAGATCCACTCACCACGTGGTTCCGCCACAAGCGCATCGAGACCGACAACACGCACGGCACCGGATGCACGCTCTCGTCCGCCATCGCCTGCGCGCTGGCTCAGGGCATGGATCTTGCCGACGCCGTCAACGCGGGCAAGGCCTACCTAACCGGCGCTCTCGCCGCCGGCTTTGACATGGGCAAAGGTTCCGGCCCCGTCAACCACATGTGGCAGTATTAAGATTCACAGCCCAAAACCACCGCAAAGGGGACAGGCACCTTTGCGGTGGTTTGGGGTCGCGCTACTCACCGAGCATCTCTTGGAGCTTGGCTGCCACGGCGTGACCCAGGCTCTCGTGGCTTTCGGGCATCATATGCAGATAGTCGATATCGCCCGGCTCGGCAAAGTCGGCGGCATTCAAAAAGTCGCAGCCAAACTGCTCAGCCACATGTGCGTAGTACTCACCAAAATGCTCCGAGGCCTCGACGGAACGCTCGTCAAAATCGGCCATATATACATCGGCGATCTGCGGCTTAATCTTGATAGGCGCCATCAGCAGAATCCGTGGGCAGGGCGCGGCATCGGTCCAGGCAAACGCGCGGACGGCGCGAATCAGCGCCATGGCGCCACGGGCGATATCGGAAGCTGTCACGTTAAAGACCGTCTTGCAGTCGTTGGTGCCCAGCATGATCACAATGGCGTCCAGCGGCTTATGGGCCTCGAGCAGCATCGGAAGCGCGCGGATGCCGTTAAGATTGGTGTCCAGATGGCACATGTCGTCGCGTACCGTCGTGCGGCCGTTGAGGCCTTCTTCAATTACATGCCAGCCCTCGCCTAAGTTACGTTGGGCCACGCCGCACCAGCGCACATCCTGCGCATAGCGCACCGCGGTGCCGTCGCGCATGCCCGCCGGATCGTAACCATAGGTGTTGCTGTCGCCAAAGCATAGAACGTTTTTCATCGTAAGCCCCTCGCTCAGTAAAAAGCCGACGGAAGCAGCCTCTCCCGCCGGCTCGACCTATCTGTCAGCACGTACCGATTACAGGTACTTGCGCCAATCGTCCTCGTCCTCATCATCCTCGGTAGCAGCCTGGGTCTGCTCGGCGGCGCGAGCTGCCGCAGCGCGAGCGGCAACCTGGGCATAGGACTCCTCGTTGCGCTCGGGGAAGTTTGCCAGCACGTGCTCGAACTTGGCAAAATCCTCATCCCAGCGCGTAGAAGGCACGGCAAAGAAGACTTGCTTGACCTTAAAGTCGCCCGACGCGAGCTCCTTGCGGAAGAGCTCGGCCACGGCCTCGGCGTCAAAGCCGTTGTTGTCGCAGCCCCAAGCGCCCAGCACGAGCTTCTCGCGACCTAGCTCGTCGCAGATGGCAAGCACAAAGCGAATGCGGTCGCGCAGGGCATCCAGCAGAGCATCGTCGCTCACGCGATACTCCTGGCGGGCGCGCTTAACGTTGGGCGCGGCGGCCACGATCACGTCGGCGTATGCATGCACGTGGTTGCGGTCGAAGCGCACCGCAGGCACCACTAGGGCGCGGTTACGATAGAGCTCGCAGTTGATGTTGCGGCGACGGTTCTCGCCGTACCACTTACGCTGCTTATCGAGAACGTTGTACAGAAACGAATCGGCGCACAGCGTGGCCTCCTGGCCCAGATAACCCTGAATATAGCCACCGCCCGGGTTGGTGAACGAGGCAAAGGCGAGCACGGCCATGTCGCAGAACTGCGCATAGCCACGACCGTTGTCCAGGATGGCCTGCGTGGCGGAGGCATCGAGCACGGTGACTTCGGGCAGAGCCGGAGCGGGCTCCTCAGCAGGCGCGGACTCAGCTTCAGCGATTTCCTCGGCAGGCTCCTCGACGGGCTCGAGCGCTGCCTCGACCTCGGCAGCCTCCGCGCCCTCGACGTCCTCGGCAACCTGTTCTTCGGTGGCCACAGCACTCTGAACCTTGGCCTTCATCGCCGAGACAAAGCCGGCAGGCATACCGTCAAACTCGCGAACACCGGCAAGCGAACGCTCGATATCCTTGGCGCACGCTTCGGACACAGTTGCCACGTGACGCTCGGCGGCCTTGGCACGGGCCTCGCGCTTGGGATTGGGCTGACCCGCTCGGTTGGACCTGCGGTTACGGTTCCTGTTGTCGACGTCTGCCATAAGTGGTCACCTTTCTCGGTCTCTGCCGCTATCGGCTTTTCCCATCCATGATACCCCGCCGCGTACAAAAAAGACGGCCCCGAAGGACCGCCTTTCGCATCGATTTGCACGCACGGCAAGCACCGCCGCAATTCGCCACTAGTCGCGACGGCCGAGGATGTTCAGAATGCGCAGGAACACGTTGATAATATCCACGAACAGGTTAGAGGCCATAAGCACGGCGTTGGGCAGCGTAGGCGGCACCGTCGTGGCAACATAGGTGTCGTAGCCAATAAAGCCGGCGAACACCACGATCACGATCAGGTCGGTGATGGTCTGTGAGACGCCCATGAACATCAGCACGATCTCAACCAGAATAGTAGCGAGCAGAATGCCAAAACCGATGCCATATACGCGCTGGAAAAACTTGGGGAACGTCACGCCCAAGGCGCCAAAGACAAAGGTGATGGCGGCCGTGGCGATAAAGGCAGTGTTGATGGTGGGCAGGTCGTAGTTGGCAAGGCCAAACGACGCGGTCAGGCCAAAGGTGCTCGCAAAGATTACGTAGCCCACAAGGGACAGGCCCACGGACTGCTTGCTGGCGGCGGCCGACATCATGACCATGCCGACGATGGTCAAAATAAATGAGCCAAAGACCAGCGGCAAAGCGGCGCCGCTCATCATCATGCGCGCAAACGACATGGTGCTCGTAAAGTAAGCACCGACGCCCATGGCGCAAAAGCCCAAAAAGATCAGGGCAGACATGACAAGGTTGTACGCGCGCGGCGACATCTCCTTGGCACGGCTTGCACCGGTCTCGATGGGGCCGTTCTGATAGCCCTGGATATCGTTCATACTTCGTCCTTTCAAAAAGCGCACGACAGCGCCGTAGGTGACAAGATTCCTGCCATTGTACCCGAATGCCGCACGTCCTTACCTACGGCGCTCGCCCTCAAGCGTACGATCAAAGGCCCAGACCCACCAACGCATCACGTGTGCCTGCGAGCCGTCTGCCCGCTCGCGCGTCTGGTCCTCCAGATACAACTCGGTCGCGTGCCCGCCAAAACGCACCTTATATGTTGCCGTACGGATGCCGTAGACCATCAGGCCAAACCCGGTGGTCGAGATAATTTCGTCGATCGTAAAACAACGGCCGTCGACCCAGCAGACGGTGACCGGCACGACCTGTCCGCCCGCGAGGATGCGGGCCACGACGTCCACATACTGCTTGTGCACGCGCCGAGTTTTGCCGTCTGTCTGTCGATATTCCATGCCTCCTATTATCGAACGCATGTTTGCATGTTGTAAAGCGAACAGACTGTGGTTTTGGAGTGTCGTAGCAATCGCACGTGTCCGCATGGCGTGTTAGCAAAAAGAACACCCGCGGTCAACAGGGCTAATATTCAATTTTAGTGCCAAAAAGTTCACTTCTCTCATCAGAACTCGGTAAAGAAACCCGCAGGAGGTGATACGATTTATCATGTTTTTGTAACGTGCCTGCAAACTTCGAGAAAGCCCATATATGGACGTAACGTTCTCAACCTTCCTCGGCCAAATTGTGTCGAACCCAGTCCTTGCCGTCACCGTGATCCTCGCGTTGGGCGCCATCTTCGTCAATGGATGGACCGACGCGCCCAACGCCATCGCGACCTGCGTCACTACGCGTTGCATGCCCGCCCGCGCCGCCATTCTCATGAGCGCCGCATTCAACTTCCTCGGCGTGCTCATCATGACGCACTTTAACGCGAGCGTCGCCAACACCATCTCACATATCGTCGACTTTGGCGGAAACAGCACCATGGCGCTCGCCTGCCTGTGCGCGGCGCTGTTCTCCATCGTCGTCTACGGCGCCACGGCGTCGCGTTTTGGCATCCCCACCTCGCAAAGCCACAGCCTTATCGCCGGCCTGACCGGTGCCGCCATCGCCCTCGGCGGCGCGAACAGCGTCAACGTCCACGAGTGGATGAAGGTCATCTACGGCCTGGCGCTCTCCATCGGCCTGGGCTTTGTTATGGGCTGGGTCCTGTGCAAGCTCGTCTCGATTCTTTTCGCCGCCGCCAACAGGCGACGTGCCAATGTCTTCTTTAAATACGCTCAGATCGCAAGCGCTGCGGCCATGAGCTTTATGCACGGCGCGCAGGATGGACAGAAGTTCATCGGCGTGCTCTTTTTAGGCGTGGCCTTCGCCAACGGCCAGACGAGCGTCGGCGACGCCGGCATCCCCATCTGGATCATGCTGCTGTGCTCGGCCACCATGGGCATCGGCACCAGCGTGGGCGGCGAGCGCATCATCAAGTCCGTCGGCCAGAGCATGGTTAAGCTCGAGAAGTATCAGGGCTTCTCTGCCGACCTCGCAGGCGCCGCGAACTTGCTGCTTGCCACCCTTACCGGCATCCCCGTGTCCTCCACCCACATCAAGACCTGCGCCATCATGGGCGTCGGTGCCGTCAAGCGCCTTTCGGCCATCAACTTTGGCGTGGTCAAGGACATGATGTTCACCTGGTTCTTTACCTTCCCCGCCTGCGGACTCATCAGCTTTGTCATGGCCAAGCTGTTCATGATGTTCATCTAGTCAAACCGAGCGTCCATCCGGACCGTAATACTTCGCCCACCCGTCTTCGCCTCGAAAGGACCCACTCATGGCAAAGAAACCCGATTCGTTCTACTTTGATAACTACGTTGCCTGCGCCGACCTCGCCGTTCAGGCAGCCGAGCTGCTCACCAAGATTTTTGAGAACTTCGATCCCGCGCAGATTCACGACATGCTCAATAAGATGCATGCGATTGAGCATGCGGCAGACAAGAAGCACCACGAGCTCGAAGACGCCCTGCTCACCGCCTTTATCACCCCGCTCGAGCGCGAGGATCTGGATCTGATGAGCTGCGCGCTCGACACCGTGCTCGACCGTATTGAGGGCGTCGTGCAGCGCGTCTACTTCACCAACATTCAGAGCATCCATCCCGACGCCATCGTCATCGCCCACAAGGTGACTGACGCCTGCCGCGCCATGAAAGACCTGATGGTCGAGCTTCCCAACTACCGCAAGTCCAAAACGCTGCGCGAGCTGGTCATCCAGATCAACACCATCGAGTCCGAGGCCGACGAGCTCTACATCAACGCCATGCGCAACCTGCACGTTAACGGCAAGGATCCGCTCGAGGTCATCGCTTGGCGTGACGTCTACGCCTTCCTGGAGTACTGCGCCGACTGCTGCGAGAATGTGGCCGATGTTGTGGATTCGATTGTCATGAAGAACAGTTAATTGGGGGTACGTATCCCACCGGTCGCGGGCCCGACCACTAATACCTTTTTCACTCCGGCTGCAAGCAGAGTCGTTCAAAAGGTATTAGTGGTCGGGCCCGCTCCCTTACGTACCACCATTGGGAACTTTGGCTGAGGGGTTGAGCGTGGTGGGGCCCTTGCTGTGATGGCCCTTGATTGCTCGGGGTTTTACTTTGGTATTCGATGAGCGATTGGCTGATTGCTGCTTTGGGTACTGTTTGGGTTACTTTGGGTTTGTTTGATTTTTAATTGTTGGAGGGCTTGTATGTCTTATTTGGATCTGGCTCGGGGTCGGTATTCTTGTCGTGAGTTTGAAGATCGGGCTGTGGAGCAGGCTGTGGTGGATGCCATTGTTGAGACTGGGCGTATTGCTCCTTCTGCTTGCAATAATCATCCTTCTCGTGTGATGGTGTTGGATACGCCTGAGCTTCTGGAGAAGGCTGCTGCTTGTCAGCCTCGGTTTGCTCGTGATGGATCTATCTTTGGCGCTCCGCTCATCTTCCTTATTTGTAGCGTTACCGAAGACGCTTGGGTGCGCCCGTATGACCAGATGAATTCCAGTGAAATCGATACGTCCATAGTGTGCGATCAGATGATGATGGAGGCCACCGAGCAGGGCCTGGGAACGTGCTGGGTATGCCATTTTAAGCCTGAGGTGGCACAGGAGCAGTTCAATCTGCCCAAGGGCGTCTATCCCTATCACATGCTCGTCTGTGGATATCCTGCCGACCACATCGCCGATCCCGAGCATCGCGAGGCCCGTACCATTCCCCTCTCCGACTTCCTCCTCAAGTAGGTTTTGGGACATGCCTTAAAACCTACCCTTGACCGCTCACCCGTTCGCCGAGTTCTGCGCCATTATGTGCAGGGCTCGGTTTTTTATGTTACGCACTCCGGCACAGTCATAAAAAAGGACCCGCAAGCTGCGGGTCCTTTCTAGGCACTAAATTGTAGGCCGAATGTTAGTCCAGGTCGTCGGCAGCAAAGTTGTCGATCGGGGCGAAGGGATCGGCCACGGGGACAACCGGGTCAGCGACGGGCAGCGGCTCGGCGGGAACAGTCACTGCAGGAGAAGCGGCAGAACCGACCGGCGTGGAGGCCATCAGATCGGCCGGGAAGGAATTCTGGGCATCGTCCATGAAGTGCTGGATGAGCTTGAGATACTCTGCCTTGAACTCCTCACGGGAAGCCTTGAGACGATCGATCTCCTCGAGCTCGGCCTGCTTCTCGGTCAGAGCCTGGCGGATAACCTCGCGGGCCTTGGCGTCAGCCTCGTTGCGGATACGCTCAGCGTTCTCATTGGCATCGTTGACGATGGTCTCAGCGGTCTGCTGGGCAGCGATCAGGGCAGCGGAAATCTGGCGCTCCTGAGCGGAGAAGTCAGGGGCGGGAGCAGCCACGGGGGCGGCAGGAACGGCCTGGGCGGTGGCATCCTGAGCTTGGGCAAGCTGAGCCTGCGCATCGGCAAGCTGCTGCTCGGTAGCAGTCAGACGACCCTTAAGGTCGACGATCTTAGCGAGCATAGCGTCAACCTCGGAGGACAGCGTCTCCAAGAAGACGTCGACCTCAGCAGGATCGTAGCCACGCTTGGCCTCAGAGAAAGTCTGAGCCTGGATGTCTGCAGGGGTAATAGCCATAACAAGTCTCCTTTTTCATCGCCTCGGCGCTACACGCCCGACGTAAGTTACTAAGTCAGTTCTACACGAGTATACCTATAAGAAGCTGCAGAACCAGCCTCTGCACCAACTGCAACGCAATAATCGCAACGACCGGCGAAAAATCGATACCGCCCATCGGCGGGATGAAACGACGGAACAGGTTGAGCCACGGACCGCACACGCTATCAAGCACCGCGGCAATATCCTGAAGCAAACCACCCTGCTTCATGGGAATCCACGTCATAAAGCAGTAGACGACAATGAGCGTGGAATAGAAGTTGAACAGCGTGTTGACCAGCTGGACGATAGTGTAGATGTTGATGGGGATCTCCTCGTCTTGTCTTTACTTAAGGTAGCCGTCGGCACGAAGCTTCTTGAGATCGGAATCTTTGACCTCGCAGCCGGCGGGCAGCACCATGAACACGCGGTCGCCCACCTCCTTGACCGTGGCGCCCAGACCACAGGCAAAGCCATAAGAGAAGTCCAAGACGCGCTTGGCAACTTCGGTGCGTACGCCCACAAAAATCAGTGCGACAGGCTGCTTGGTGCGAACGCGGCGCACCACGGTCTCCACGTCGTCATAGCTCTCGGGGCGCAGGACATAGGCCGGCAGCTGCGGCGTGGCGTTGATGATATTGCTCGCATAGGCCGAGGCATCGCTCGGTGCAGGCGCGGATGCAGCGGCGGCACGGGCGCGGGTATTCTCGGCGTAGCTCGACGGCGTGTCATAGGCACCAGGACGATAACCGCTCGCAACACTGTCCTGCGAGCGCGAAGGCGGGTTATACGTCGTGGCATGGCGGGAGTCATCGCCGACCAGCTGACCGGAGCGCGTATACACGGCAACCGACTCAGCTTCACCGCGGCGCGTCTGACCAAGCAGGCCGTTGCTCGGCTCGTCTTGGGTGTAGAAGCCCTCGCCCGAAGCACCGCTGTAGCCGTTGCCCTGATAGCCATCGTCATAGCCGTCATCGTAGCCGTAGTCGTCGTCCTGGCCATAACCCTGGTCGTAACCCTGCTGGCCGCCCAGGTGCATCTTATTTTTAATCTCGTCAAGGAAGCCCATGGTTGTGTCCTCTCGCGGTTTAGTGCAGGCGCCCCGATAATCAGTGCGCACTTCAGAGCCTTATTTTACTGCAAACTCCGGGCTAAATACTACCCTGCCCAGGCGAACGAGCGTAGAGCCCTCCTCAAGGGCAGGCTCAAAGTCCTCGCTCATACCGCAGGAAAGCTCGGGCAGGTTCAAATCGGGATGCGCCGCCTCCAGCTCATCCCTCAGCTCACGAAGCCCCGCAAAGGTGCGGCGTGCCACATCCTTATTCCCCCGGGGCGCCATAGTCATAAGCCCCTGTACGCAAATTCCCTCAAGTTCCGCAAGCTCACCCGCGGCGGCGCGAATCTCATCGGGCGAAAAGCCTCCCTTCGACTCCTCACCACTCACATTGACCTCAATGAGCACACGCTGGGGGCCGGCGAGCTCGCCTGCCTCAATCTTGCGAACAGCACGGCTCGAGATCGCCTGCGCCAGATGCAGCGAACCCACCGAGTGAATCAGCTCGGCTGAGCCCAGCACCGCATTAATCTTATTAGTCTGCAGGTTGCCGATCATATCGAAGCGCACCTCGGGCAGCTCCGGATGCTCCGCCAGACCCGCGAGCTTGCGAACCAGCTCCTGCGGGCGGTTCTCGGCAAAATGGCGATACCCCGCCTGGATGGCGGCAACGGTCTCATCGACACCAACGGTCTTGGACACGGCGATGAGGCACGCGGCGTCGTGGGGGCGGCCTGCGCGATCGAGCGCCGCATAAAAACGTTCCAGAATCTGCTCGCGGCGAGCGCGCATCAAGTCCAAATAGTTATCCATTGCTAATCGCCTCCGCTGACAGCCAAACAAGTAGTCCCATGCTAACGCAAGAGCGCGGCCCCGCATGTGCAAGGCCGCGCTCACTTAGGTATTTACAATCTTTCGACGAACGGGGTTACTTACTCCTCGTCGTCCTCGCCATCGTCCTCGTCCTCAAGATGATCAAGCAAGTAGCGAAGACCCTCGCTGACCTCGTTAACGGGCACCTTGGCAACGTAGCGCGCGTCGACGGCGGGCCTCATGATAACACCCTCGCCCGAAGGCACGCGCATGCTCTCGAGCTCATCCTCATCAGTGCGGGCGATATCGCCGGCATTCATACGCTGACCAGTCAATAGGAAGGTCAGACGGCAAGCGGCATCGATGGAAATCGAAGCGATGCGATCGAGGTAGCGCGAAACCATGATGGCGCGACGCAGATCGTCATAGTTGCTGTCGTCGTCCATAAAGTCGCCCGTATCCATACGGTTAAAGGTGCGGAAGAACTTCTCATAGGCGGCGTGCACTGGCTCGTCCTCGACGGCCAAGTTGCAGATGATGGACATGTCATTGGTGACGAGCGCAGAAAGCGAAGAGCCCAACACCTGGTAGACGGCCTCAGCCTCGGCCTCGACCGTACCGACAAGCTCCTTGGGCAGCGAGATGTCAGCCTTGATCATATGGCGCGTGGCGCGGCAGATCTGGCGAACCTTATCGGTCATGCGCTGCAGGTTAAAGTCGACGTAGATGATCGTCTGCAGCAAGCGGAAGTCGGAGGCGACCGGCGACTGCGTGGCGATCAGGTTGTAGCACACGGCCTCCAAGTTAGCGCAGCGCGCGTCAATCGAAAGCGTGCGCTTCTTGGTCTTGGTGGCGAGCTTGCGGTCGTCGGTCACATAGGCCTTAACGGCATCGTGGAGGGCCAGATCGACGGCCTCGTAGATGCTCAGCATCTCGTGGCGGGCCTCGATGAGCTGACGGGAAAACAGTTTGCGCATGGTTCACTCCAATCAGTTGGGTGCGGTCATGCCGCCCGCACAGTGAATACGCACCGGACCAGGTCCGATCGGCTTGGGACTAGTCGCGCCGATCAGCCAAAGCGGCCGGTGATATAGTCTTCCGTCCGCGAATCCACCGGACTGGTGAAGATCGCGTCGGTTTGACCATATTCGATGAGCGTGGCGGGCTCGCCGGCAACTTCCTGCAAGAAGAACGCGGTGTAATCGCTAATACGAGCTGCCTGCTGCATTGAATGCGTGACGATGATGATCGTCATCTCGGGCGCCAGCTCGGCCATCAGATCCTCGACCTTAGAGACGGACGTGGGGTCGATGGCGGAGCAGGGCTCGTCCATCAGAAGGACATCGGGTTGCACCGCAAGCACGCGCGCGATGCACAAACGCTGCTGCTGACCGCCCGAGAGCGCCAAACCATCCTTGTTGAGCTGATTGGATACCTCTTTCCAGAGGTTGGCGCGCTTGAGCGATTCTTCCACGATATCATCGAGGTCGCTTTTGCTAGTCACGCCCTGCAGACGAGGGCCAAAGGCGACATTCTCGTAGATGGATTTGGGAAACGGGTTGGGCTGCTGAAAAATCATGCCCACGCGACGACGGAGATCGACCGGGTCGACACCCTCGGCATAGATATCGTTGCCGTCGAGCGTCATGGTGCCCTCGACGCGCGTGCCCTCGATCAGGTCATTCATGCGGTTGATGCAACGCAAAAACGTCGACTTACCGCAGCCCGAAGGGCCAATGAAGGAGGTGATGGCGTTTTTGGCGATGTTGAGGTCGAGCTCCGTCAGCGCATGAAAGTCACCGTACCAAAAGTTGAAATCCTTGGCCGTAATGGCCGCTTGCTCCAGCGTGGGAGCGGACTGATAAACGGACATGGGACTCCTTAACTAGCGACGCTTGCGCGACAGGAAGCGCGCAAACAGGTTGAAGGCCAAAATGATCACCATCAGCAAGAGCGCAGTGCCGTAGGCTGCGTTCATGTTGATGCCGTCGTTGGCAAGCAGGTACAGGTGAACCGTCATGGGGCGGCCGGAATCGAGCGGCGAAATAGGCAGGTTGATGGCCTGGCCCATGGTGTAGAGCACCACCGCGGTCTCGCCAATGGCACGGCCGATGGCGAGGACGATGCCCGTGGCAATACGGCCAAAGGCAGAAGGAAGCACGATCTTGGAGACAACCTGCCACTTGGTGGCGCCCAGGCCGTACGCGCCCCAACGGATATAGCGCGGAACGGCGCGAATGGCCTCTTCGGTGGTGCGCATGACGATGGGGAGCATCAAGAGCGCGAGTGCCAGAGCGGCAGAGACCATCGAAAGGCCCAGGCCCATAGCCTCGACAAACAAGGCGTAGCCAAACAGGCCCATAACGATGGAGGGCACCGAGGCCAAAGCGTCAGCAGCGTAGCGAATGAGCTCGACGACCTTGCCCTGCTTGGCGTACTCGGCCAGATAGACGGCTGCCAGCACAGCGATCGGCGTGCAGATAAGCATGGCGAGCGCCGTCACGTAGACGGTCGAGACGATCGTGGGCCAAATTCCGCCCTCGGCGTTGACGCCCTGGGGCCAACCGAAGATAAAGTCGAGCGAGATGTGTGGCAGGCCGTTGATGACCACGTAGGCGATGATAGCGACCAACACCAGCGTGGTGATGTAGGCAGCGGCACGAAACACGCCAAGCATGATCTTGTTGGACAGGTCCTTGTTGATGCGGCCCTTCTTGCCGTGGGAAAGGGCACGCTTGATGCGCTCGCGCGACGAGGTCGTATCGACCGTCGTGTCAACGGAATCGGACATAGCCTACCCCCTCTTCTTCTTGGAAATCAGACGGACGATGCCCACCAGCGTGGCGGAGATGATAAACAGGACCACACCCATGCCGAACAGCGCCGAGCGATGCAGACCCGAGGAATAGCTCATGTCGAGCGCAATCTGGCTCGTGAGCGTCGAGATGGGGCTCGCAATGCTGTCGGGAATAACCGGGGCGTTACCTACGACCATGAGCACGGCCATGGTCTCGCCGATGGCACGGCCCATACCCAGCACGATGGCATCAACGATACCCAGCTTCGCGGCAGGTAGCACGACCTTATAGATGGTCTGCCACTTGGTGGCGCCCATGGCATACGATGCCTCGCGAATGCCCATGGGAATGGAATTGAGAGCATCGATGGTGAGCATGGTGATGGTAGGGACGATCATGATGGCGAGCACAAACCACGCCGTCAGCGCACCAAAACCAAGGCCGCCGGTCAGTTGTGCGATAAACGGGCGGATGATGATCATGCCAAAGAAGCCGTAGATGATGGAGGGTATGCCCGCCAGCAGGTCAACGGCGGGGCTGATGAGCTTGCGCACGCGCTTGCTGGCAATCTCGACCAGGTAAACGGCCGTACCCACGCCCAGCGGCACGCCCATGGCGAGCGCACCGACGGTCACCAGACCCGAGCCGGCAAGCAGCGACAAGATGCCGTAGTGGCCCTCAGAGGGCGCCCACGTAAAGCTAAAGAAGTCCGCCAGACCGATGTCAGTAAAGACGGGCAGCGCCGAGTACGTGGTAAAGACAAAAATCAGGATGACGGTAACGACCGCCAAAAACGCGCAGGCAAAGAAGATCCACTGCAGCGCCTTCTCCTTGATATAGGTACTGCGCGATACGAGCGCCAGCTCGCGCTTCTTGGGTGCCTGAGCATTCTGCTCAGTCTGGGAGTTTTCCTGTGCTTCCATGCTACTCACTCCCCTTCTCGTCGTTGGCGACGGGGATAAAGCCCGCCTCGCGAATCTGCTTGTCCATCTTTTCGGACGTCACGTAGTCGATGTAATCCTGCGCCTGCTGCGAAGGCGCACCCTTCACAAAGAAGTAAAGGTCGCGCGAGATGGGATAGCCGCCGCTCGCGACCGTCTTCTCGGACGCCTCAACATGATTGACCGAGACGGCCTTGACCGAGGTCTTGGCGTTGAGGCTATCGACGAAGCCCAGCGAAATGTAGCCAATGGCACCGCGCGAACGAGATACCACGTCGCGCACCTGGCCCGTGCCCGAAAGAACGGCCGAGCGGCGATCGAACGGGGTGCCGTCCATCACGATGGCACGAAAGGCCTCACGCGTGCCGGACGCCTCATCTCGGTTGATAACCTGAATCCTCAGGTCCTCGCCACCGACCTCTTTCCAATTGGTAATCTTGCCGGCGTAGATATCGCGGAGCTGCTCGGTCGAGAGGTTATCGACGGGGTTGTCGTCGTTCACGATGACCGCAATACCGTCGTGGGCAATGACAATGGGAGTCAGACCCAGATCCTGTTCGTCGGCATTGAGTCCACGGGAGGAGCTGGCGATATCGGCCGTGCCGGCGCTGACGGCCTCGATGCCTGCGGAAGAACCCAAACCGGAAACGAGCACGTCGATGCCGGTCTCCTCCTTAAAGCCCTCGGCCGCAATCTCGGCGATAGGAAGGCAGGTCGTGGAGCCGGCCACGGTAATGGAAGAGGTGGAAGATCCCGAAGAACAGGCGCACAGCGTAAGCGTTAGCACAGCAGCGCTCAGGACTGATACGATCTTTCTCATAGCATCACGCCGATCGCAGCATGGCGCCCACAGGTGCCATGCTCGTTACGGTAGGAATAAAAGCGGTCGTTCTGACGCACGGTCGAAAGCTGGGTATCCACGATATTTTCCGCGTCGACACCGACATCTACCAGCGCCTCGCGAATGGCAGCGGAAAGATCGAGCATGCGAGAGGTGCTCGCATCGATGCAAGAGAACTCGGCGGCAAAGCGATCCATGAGTTCCTGGGATACCTCATATTCGTCACCCAAGATATGGGGGCCGATATAGGCGGAAACGTCGCTCGCATCGCAACCGGCAGCATCGCAAAGCGCCTGGCACGCCTTGGCGGAAATGCGTGCAATCGTGCCCTTCCAACCGGAGTGCACCACGGCAAATCCGCCAGGGGCCACCAGCACCACGGGAACGCAGTCGGCAAAGCAGAGCAGCACGGGTACGTTATGCGCCGTACAGACGATGGCATCGCAGCCCTCGGCAATCTGCTCGCGGACGTCCTCAAGGTCATCGGCGCCGTTCGAGGTCACTGCAACGATATGGTCACCATGGACCTGATTGGGAACGAGCAGGTTGTGCTCGCACTCGGCGGCACCCATAGCCTCGAGCGCGCGACGACGATTTTCTTGAACAGCAAAGGGATCATCGCCAACATGCGAGCCCAAGTTGAGTGAGGAGTACGCATCTTCGGAAACACCACCGGCGCGCTCGGTGAAGGCAAAGCGAACATCGGATGTCGCGCCTTCCACCAACGTAACTCCATCATGGTCGACACGCGAAACGTTGTCCGCACGTGCTGCCATACTAAAGCCTCCTAATAACACAAGTACCGCGGCATCGCCGCTACAGCCAGCGTTTATACGGCTGTCATACTTCTCTAAAAGGATACCTGCTGCGCTGGAGGCAATCGTAAAGGGAACGTAAAGAGATTGGAGGTTCTAGTTTACAAAGTCGAAATAAAAAGGGCGCGTCCATACGGACACGCCCCTGTGCACAACAATGCAAAGAACGACTTAGAAGCTGCCGCGCTTCAGGAAGTCGGGAAGCTCGAACTGATCGTTGCCGAAGTTAGGAAGCTCGGTGCCACCGACGTTGCGGGTCGGAGCGGCCTGAGCCGGGCTGGTGGCCGGAGCGGTGCGCTGCGGCTCAGCGGAGGCAGCGGCCTTGCTCTGAGACTGCTGAGCAGCAAAGAGCTCGTCCTGACGGTTGACGTTGGAGTCGGAGAAGCCCGTAGCGATGACGGTGATACGCACCTGATCGCCCAGGGACTCGTCGACAACGGTACCGAAGATGATGTTGGCCTCGGGGTCGACGGCGTTGGCGACAACGTCGGCGGCGTCGCTGATCTCCTGGATGCCCAGGTCCTTGGAACCGGCGATGGAGAGCAGCACGCGTGTGGCACCATCGATGGAGCTCTCGAGCAGCGGGCTGGAGATGGCCTGCTGGGCTGCGTCGACGGCACGGGTATCCCCAGAAGAGGTACCGATACCCATCATGGCGGTACCGGCCTGCTTCATGATGGTCTTAACATCGGCGAAGTCCAGGTTGATGATACCGGGGACGGTGATGAGGTCGGTGATGCCCTGGGTGCCCTGGGAAAGGACGCCATCAGCAATCGCGAAGGCCTCGAGCATGGTGGTCTTCTTCTCGGCGATGTCGAGCAGCTTATCGTTAGGGATGACAATCATGGTGTCGACGCAATCGGAGAGGGTCTTAATGCCCTCCTCGGCGCTCTTCTTGCGCTTGCGGCCCTCAAAGGTGAAGGGCTTGGTCACGACGGCGACGGTCAGTGCACCGACCTCGTTCATCGCGATATCGGCAACGATGGGAGCAGCGCCGGTACCGGTGCCACCGCCCTCGCCGCAGGTGATGAACACCATGTCGGCGCCAGCAAGCGCCTCGGCAATGTCGTCGCGGGACTCATCGGCAGCCTTGCGGCCAACCTCGGGGTTGGCGCCGGCGCCCAGGCCGCGGGTAAGGTCGGTGCCGATGTGCACCTTGATATCGGCATCAGAGATCGCGAGTGCCTGAGCATCGGTGTTGATGGCAACAAACTCGACGCCGCGGATGCCCTCTTCGATCATTCGATTGACCGCGTTGGTACCGCCGCCGCCGACGCCGACCACCTTAATGACGGCAAGGTAGTTGTTGATCTCTGTCTCGTGCATGTCGGTCCTCCGAACAAAGGTTATAGCCATAGCATGGGTCGACCCCTGCGTACATTAACCTTCAGGTTGAAAGTAAATGCAAAGGTAAACCGTATTATGTTTGCACATTATGAACGTATCAGTCAAATAATTGACCGTGAAAACCAAACAAACCAGATAAACGGCGTGGTATGGCCCCTCAACAAAGTAACAACCAGCGCTACGAGGTCGGAGCATTCCTAAATGTGTAGTTGCCCGGAGAGCGCACATTGATATACGTTACGCCCTCTACCTGCGAAAGCAACTTGGTGACTACGCGTTCTTTCTTGGCGATATCGTTCGAATCGCCCAGCGACACCTCAATGCCGTTATTGAGGTTTGCCGAGATGGCTTCGACCGAAGGCGTGGAAATATCCTTGACTTGTCCCAAGAACTCGCTCGAAAAACCACGCACATAATCCAGGCCGGCCTTAACGGCTTTGGAGTTCACCGCCTGGCCGGAAACCGGAGCGACATCCGCCGAGACATCAGTCAACAGCACCGCGCCATAATGCTTAGCGAGCGCCAGCGCGGCATCGATTCCGGTCAAGGTATTTGAGCCCTGCCCTGTCGTGATGACGTTGCCCTGGTCGTCCACTTCGACCGACGTCGACAGTGGGGCGATCCAGGTGTCATCATCCCCGATGGCCCAGGCAAGGTCATCGGAGCTGATATAGGCAATTGCGATGACCTTGCGCTCCATAGGCGTAATGATGAGCGTATGCGGGAACTGACGCTGGACATCCACGCCCGAGACCCACGGGTTCTGCTTGAGATCCTCGGTAATCTGGTCGGGATCGACGTTAAAAAGCGACGTTCCCTCGGGCAAATCGATCAGCTGGATAGCATCGTGCTTCGTCACATGCTCGCTGCCTTGAATCTGAATATCAGTGGCGGTAAACAATCCAGAGTTAATCACCACGATGGCAACGACGACGAGCACGGCCAAGACGGCCAGAACGCCGCCCACGATTTTGCCTTTGCCTGTAACGACAGAAGCGGCGTCTGATGTTTTATTTACCATCGCCCCAAGTGAAGACAACGGGTTGACGCTTTTTTTACCCGAAGGCTTCTTGACGGTAACCGGCACCGATGTCAGCGAGCGCGGTTTCGATGCGCCCAGCGTGCGACCTGGACGCGGCGCTTTAGTTCCCGTCGAGGGCTTAGGAGTTGCCATGGGACGGGCAGGTTTGGCGCCCATAACAGGCTTTGACGTCACCGAGGGACGCGAGGACTTTTTTGCGGCCGGACGATTACCGAGCTGCGAGCCGACGACCGGACGACTGGTCTGTCGAGCATGCCCGACAGACTTAGAATGCGCGACGGTATTGCGTTGAGGTTTGGCAGGCGCGCCGGAACGCCCTCCGGCGCGGCGGAAGGTGGGTTTCGATGCTCTAGAAGCCGAGGAATTTAACTTCCGGTCTGAGCTCGATGCCATACGCCTCCCTCACCTTTCCGTGCACATGTCTGATAACCGCGGCAACGTCATCGGCCGAGGCAGTTCCGTTATTAACGATAAAATTAGCGTGAACGGGCGAAACTTCCGCGCCGCCAATTGAAAAACCCTTTAATCCACAATCCTCGATAAGCTTGCCCACACTCGCATCGGGCGGATTGCGAAAGACCGACCCGCAGGATGCGCGACCCATGGGCTGCGTACGCTTGCGCCTCGTCAGGTACCGCTCCATGCGCTCGCGAATGTCGGCCTTGGGCGCCGGTTTAAGCTTGAGCACGCACTCGAGGATGATCTCATTGCGGGGAAGGCTACATTCGCGGTAGCCCCAAGTGATCTCGGACCCCGCATAATGCTTGATACCGGATGCCGGGTCAAACGTTACGACATCCTCAACCAGCGAGCCAATCCACTCGGTCCGTGTGCCGGCATTCATAGATATCGCACCGCCGACCGAACCAGGGATGCCAACGGCAAACTCAAGGCCCGAGAGGCTACGCGACAGGGCATCGTTGACCAGGCGCGCAAACATCACGCCCGCACCGACCGTCAGCGTACAACCGTCATCGGCAACAACCGTGCGCTGAAACTCACGTCCCAGCGAAATGACGGCCCCGCGATAACCGCCATCGGCAACCAGCAGATTGGAGCCCTTACCTATGATGACCCACGGCACCTGCTCGCGATCGAGCACCGCCACGGCGCGGCGGAGGGCATGATAGCTATGACACGTTACAAAGAGGTCGGCCTTGCCGCCGATACGATAGCTCGTATGACGCGCAAGGCGCTCGTCCTCGATCACATCCGTGTCGATCATGCCCGAAAGCGCCATGACGGCGTTAAACAGACCCATTAGACTTAAGCGTCTTTCTTGGCAGTCAGATACTCGATAAACTCGGGACCTACGGTCGTAACGTCACCGGCACCCATGGTGAGCAGCAGGTCGCCCTCGCCCACCATCTGCTCGAGCTCCTGATTGAGCTCAAGACGGCTGGAGCAGTACACGACCTCCTTGCCAGGATGCTTGGCGCGCACGGTATCGGCGAGCATCTTAGAGGTGACACCCGGAATGGGCATCTCGCCAGCCGAGAACACATCAATCAGCAGCAGTTTATCGGCATTGGCAAATGCATCGGCAAAGTCGTCGCACAGGGCCTGCAGGCGCGAATAGCGGTGCGGCTGGAACACGACGTCGACGTGTTTGTAGCCCAGCGACGAAGCGGCAGCAAGCGTCGCCTTGATCTCGGTGGGGTGATGGCCGTAATCATCGACCACGGTGATGCCATCGATATCACCCACGTGGGTAAAGCGACGGCGGACGCCCTCAAAGCTCGAGAGCGCCTTGGCGGCGGCGTCGATGTCAAGGCCCAGGACATGGGCGACGGTGAGCACCGCCGTGGCGTTGAGCATGTTGTGGCGACCGGGATTGCTCTTGATCTCCACAGCGTGCTCAGTGCCGTCCTCAAAGCGAACGATAAAGTCGCTCTGGATGCCCTTGACATCCGGGTGCATGCAGACGATGTCGTTGCTCTCGGCAAAGCCGTAGGAAAGCACGTGACGGCCCGTCGACTTGGCGAGCTCGACCAAATGCGGGTCCTCACCGCAGACGATGACGGTGCCGTCCTCGCCCACCAGGCTCATGAATTTGGCGAAAGTTGCCTCGATCTCCTCGATACCCGAGTAGTGATCGAGGTGGTCGGCCTCGACGTTGGTCACAATGACTACGTTGGGGTTCAGGAACAGGAAGGAGCTGTCGGACTCGTCGGCCTCGGCGACAAAGTAGTCGCCCGAGCCGTTCTTGCCGTTCGTGTCATAGCCCTCGACGATGCCACCGATCAAGAAACTCGGATCCAGACCCATGCGGTCGAGCATGGTGGCGCACATCGAAGACGTGGTGGTCTTGCCATGCGTGCCGGCAACAGCGACGGTGGTGTAGCCGTGGCCCAAAGCAGAGAGCATCTTGGCACGGGGCCACACGGGAATACCAAGCTCGCGAGCGCGCACGAGTTCAGGGTTGGACTCCGGAATAGCGGTAGAGACAACAACCACGTCGGGCTTGACCTCGTCGATCGTGGCGGCCTCATGGCCCACATGCACCTTCACACCAGCGCGGGTAAGCTGGCGGATATAACGTGACGTCTTAAGGTCGGAGCCGGTAACGGCATAACCGCGCTCGTGCAGAACGAGGGCGATGCCGCTCATGCCGGCGCCGCCGATACCGATAAAGTGGGCGCTCTTAAACTCGGGCGCGGAGGTTGCAGTCTGGGAATCAGCCATGTGCTCGTGTACTCCTTGCGTAAACACTGCCTGTAACCCGTTAACTGTACCGCACCTACCGCATCAGCGCGAGGGCGACCGACGATATCCCGTCTAACTAACGCAAACCCTCTACCGCATCCGCCAGAAGAGCGGCGGCCCTATCCTGAGCCAGACCACGCGCCGCCTGACGCATGGCGTCGCGTGCCGCCGCGTCATCGACCAGGTGCAGCAGCTCATCGGCAAAGGCAGAACCGTCGATATCGGCATCGGCGCAGAGCACGCCGGCCCCGGCGTCGACCAGATAACGGGCATTGGTGGTTTGGTGATCGGCCGTGGCGTGCGGGTACGGCACGAGCACCGAAGGCACGGCGAGTGCAGCAATCTCGGCCACGCTCGATGCGCCCGAACGCGAGAGCACCAAATCGGCAGCAGCCAGCATATCGCCCATGTTGTCGATGTAAGGCTGGACGCGGTAACGCTTCGCCTCCTCGGGCGTCAGCGCCAAAGCGCGCTCGGTCTCCTCAAAGCCGTCGGCACCCGTCGAATGCAACACATAGAGGTTCTTGCGCGAAAGCAGCTCGTTTTTGAGCGAAGCCACGCGCTCGTTGAGGTGCTGGGCGCCAAGTGAACCGCCAAAGACGAGCAGCAGCGTAGCGTCCTCGGGAACGCCAAGTGCCTTGCGGCCGCGAGCGCGATCGCCCTCGATTACCGAGCGACGTACGGGGTTGCCGGTCATGAGCACGTGGTCAGGGTCACCTTCGCGCTCAAAGACCGAACGCGCTGCCGGCACCGAGATGCACACGCGGGCGGCGTGGGAGTTCATCATCTTGTTGGCCAGGCCCGGAACAGAGTTCTGCTCATGCAGCAGATACGGAACGCCCGCGCCCTTGCACCACCCCAGCAGCGGAACCTCGACATAGGCACCAAAACCAATGGCGGCATCGGGCTTGCCAACCTTTGAAAAATGACTGGCGAGCGCACGCTTGGCCTTGTTGACACGCCACAGCGAGGTCAGCGCCGTCCAAGGACGGGAGCGGTCGAAGCCTGTGACCGTAATGGGCACAAAATCAAACCCAGCCTCGGGGACCAGACGACCCTCGAGCTTGCGCGACTGGCCCACGAACACAACGTGGTGGCCACGGCCACGCAGCTCTTCGGCCAAGGCGAGCGCGGGGTTGATGTGCCCTGCCGTGCCGCCGGCTGCAATAGCAACGGTCATTTTATCGGTCATGGTAGTCCCTTCGTACACGCGGTCCCTGGTCGTCGGTACGCAGACGCGCCGACGGGTCTGAGTTCAAATCGATTCGATTATATCCGCCGCCCGCATTGCGAGGAGTGGGGCGCTGAGGACGACCTTGCGGCGCCGTTCGCTGACGCGGGCGGGCTGCGGGGTCGGTCGCAGAGCCATCCAGGACGGTAAAACCGTTACGCGAAGATCGCTCGCCGCGCACGTGGGGCACGCCGGCGGTACTCTCATCCATAACGGCAAAGCTCTCACGGCGGCGGTCATACTCATCGCGGCGGGCGCTCTCGTACGAAACGCGCAGGATCAACCCGGCAAGCATGAGCGACACAATAATCGACGAACCGCCGTAGCTAATAAACGGCAACGGTTTGCCCGTCATGGGAAACACGTTGAGGATGCCCAGCGCGTTAATCAAAAACTGCACCGCGAGAATGACCGCGGAGCCAGACGCCATGAGCGCGCCCCGACGATCGGTCGCCTGCTCGGCAATGCGAAACGCCGAGTAGATCAGCATCGCAAACACCAAGAAGAACAGCACGGTTCCGACAAAACCGACTTCCTCGCCAATGATGGCCAGGATGTAGTCATTGTGCGCCTCGGGCAGATACGAGTACTTCATGGTTGAGTTGCCGATGCCACGGCCGAACAGACCGCCCGAGGCAAAGGCCATGATGGCAAGCGTGGCCTGATAGCCGTCACCATACTCGTCGGCCCAAGGGTTCAAGGCAACCTGAATACGCACCATACGGTACGGCTCTGCGACAAGCGCAATCACGATCACGAGAATGCCGAAGATTAGCACGCCGATGATAAATCTGGGGTCGAGACCCGCAAACAACGCCATGCACATGAGGGTCAACAGGATGATCAGGACAGTACCGAAATCGGGCTGGATAAAGATCAGAAAGAGCGAAATGCCCAGGTAGATGCCCATCTTGCGAAGGAATTCGTTGATGTTGCCACCGGGCGAAAAGAAGCGATCAAGCATGATGGCCGAATACGCAATGGCAAATGGCTTTAAAAACTCGGAAGGCTGGAACTGAATACCGGCGATGTTGAGCCAGCGCGTGGCGCCGCGGCTGCCGCTGCCCACCAAGAACACCAGAAGCAGTAGCCCTATCATGCCGATAAGGAAGATCCTGAGCACATCCTCCCCAAACCAGCTGTCCGGCAAAACGCGCACGATGGCAATCAGTGCCAGAACACCGACCACGGCAAACGCGGCCTGTCGACCCAGAAAAAACGTCGCCGAGCCATTCTCGTGCAGCGCCTCGACCGAAGACGCCGAGTACACCATCAGCAGGCCAAAGCACACCAAGGTAAACAAGCAGGCCATGAATATCAAACGGGGGCGCATGATACGGGCGGGAACGCCGGCAATATAGCGTTCGCTAAACGACTGCCCGCCGCGGCTGGAACGCGGTGTGATGCGACGTGAGGAAGCACGGTCCGAGTCGGGCCTCCTCATACCTTGTCGGGGGCTCTCCTCTCTCACCGCAACCCCTATTCCATTTGCGATTTCGCCGCAGCGGCAAGCTGAGCCACGTAGTCCTTAAACACGCGGCCGCGCTCCTCATAGCCCGAGAACTCATCGAACGAAGAGCAGGCAGGTGATAGTAAGATCACGTCACCACGGCTCGAAAGCGAACGGGCAACGTCCACGGCGTCGCGCAGGTCATCCGCCTGGGCGATATCCACATCGCCATCGACATCAGCCTCGTCCATAGCGGCGGTGAAGCGCTCGCGCGCATCGCCAAAGCAGACGACCGAGCGTACGTTATCCATAACAACGCGCGCGAAGTCCGTGAGCGGCGTGCCCTTATCGTGGCCGCCGAGCAGCAAGATCACGTCGTCATCGGGAAATGCCGTCAGTGCCTTCTCGACCGCATCGGTGTTGGTCGCCTTGGAATCGTTGACGTAGCGCACGCCGTCAATCTCGCCACACGGCTCCACGCGGTGCTCGAGCGGCTGGAACGAGGCCAGACCGCGGCAGACACCATCGACATCGGCACCGACTGCCAGGGCAGCCGTGGCAGCGCACAGGGCATTGATAACATTGTGATGGCCCGAGATCTTGAGCTCGGACGTGGCGACAAGCTGAGTCTCGACGCCCTTCAGACGCACGATCATCTTGCCATCGCGCACAAAGGCGGCATCCTCGCCCTCAGGCTCGTCAAAGGCAACCTTGCAGATGCGACGACCCGGCGTGTAGATGTACTCATCGAACTCGTGAATGCCGGCGTCTTCGACGTCGACAACCACCAGATCGTCATCGACCATATTGTCAAACAGTTTGATCTTGGCAAGCGCATAGTTCTTATGGCTCTTATGCCAGCCCAAGTGGTCGGGAGTGATGTTGAGCAGCACCGCCACGCGGGGGTGGAGCTCGGTTGTCGTAGCAATCTGATAGCTCGAGAGCTCAGCCACAAACCACTCGTTGTGGGCTCGGCCGTCAATCTCGTTGACCGGCGGCTCGCCGATGTTGCCGACAGCAACGCTGGCCTCGCCGGCAGCCTTAAGCAGATAATCAGTCAGCGACGTGGTGGTCGTCTTGCCGTTGGTGCCCGTGATGGCAATCCAGTTATCGGGCGACAGGCGATAGGCAAACTCGGGCTCGCCCATAATCTGGGCGGCATGCTCGCGCCCGGCCTTAAAGAAGCCCGAGAACTCCGAGATGCCCGGGCACGTCACGCATACGTCATAGGCGCCCTCGACCTGTTCGGTCCCATAGACAAACGACGCACCAGCAGCCTCGAGCGCACGCGTGGCGTCATTGGGCTCAGAGGTGCCGCCGCCATACACGGTAACGGCGCTTACGCGCTCGGGATGTGCCAGCGCCCAGCGGGCGACATCGAGACCGGATTTGCCCTGACCCAAAACGAGCAGGCTAAAGACATCAGCAAGAGGCATGAAAGACCACTATCCCAACTGGAAGAACAGGGCAAGGCCAACGGCACCAAAGGCCGCAGCGATAATCCAAAAACGGATGACGACCTTGGTCTCGGCCCAGCCCTTCTTTTCGAAATGATGATGGATGGGCGCCATAAGGAAGACGCGCTTGTGCGTAAAGTGGAAGTAGACAACCTGAATCATGACCGACAGGGTCTCAACGATAAACAGGCCGCCGATGATGAGGGAGACGACCTCGGTGTTGGTCATGATGGACGTGCAGGCAAACGCGGCGCCCAGGGCAAGCGAGCCGGTATCGCCCATAAAGATGCTCGCCGGATAGCAGTTGAACCACAGAAAGCCCAAGCAGGCACCGGCACACGCGGTGCAGAAGATGGACAGGTTCACGTCTCCGTGCAAAAACGCCATGGCAGCCATGGCGAGCATGGCAATCATGGAGGTGCCGCCGGCAAGACCGTCAAGGCCATCGGTCAGGTTCACGGCATTAGAAAGACCGGCGATCATCAGCCAGCAAAAGACAATGTAGAGCCACGGGAACGAAAGGCCGCAGATGGTGGTCGAAAGAACACCGAGGTCAATCGTCAGGCCGCCGGGAAAACGAATCTCGGGGGCGACGCCGCACCAGTTGACGGCAAGTACCGTAAAGGTGACACAGATAATGGTTAGGCCGATCATCTTGGCATGAGGTGTCAGACCGAGCGAGCGCCCATGCGTAACGGAGGTCAGGTCGTCGATCAGGCCCAGCACGCCGGTCGCCAGCGTGGCGAGCAGCACGAGCACGAGCTCGGTGGTGAGCTTGCCCATCAGCAGGCAGGTCAGAGAGATCGCGACGAGGATGACAACGCCACCCATGGTGGGCGTTCCCTGCTTAACCAAATGACGCTTAGGGCCGTCGGCACGAACCTGCTGGCCGATACCCTCGACCTTGAGCAGCTTGATCCACCACGGCATGAGCAGCAGCGCAATGGCGGCGGCGATGCCAAGCCCCAAAAAAGCCTGATACGTTGGATACGAGGGATTGCCGAACATGGGCTAGCACACACCTTCCACAAAGCGGTCGAGCCCAACAAAGCGGGAACCCTTGACCAGTACAACATCATGTTTTTCAAGCGCGCCGCCCATGCGGTCGAGCACCTGCTGATAATCGGAGAACACCTGGATGCGGTCCTCGTCCATGCCCATCATGCGCGCAGCATCGGCCATAAGCTGGGCCAGCTCACCACCCACGCACGCCAGCATGTCGAGCTTCTTGGCGGCGGCATAGGCGCCCACGAGTTCATGCATGCGAGGAGCCTCATCGCCCATCTCGCCCATCTCGCCCAAGATCGCCATGCGAGACCCCATGCAGGAAAGCGAACACAGTAGATCGAGGCCAGCAGCCATGGATTCGGCACTGGCGTTATAGGAATCGTCGATGACGCGGGCACCGCTCTTGGCGCGTTTGATCTCCTGGCGGTGACCGGTGATCGTGAGGCCTCTAAAGGCAGCATCGATCTGCTCGGGCGTCACGCCCAGGCGATAGGCAACCGCGGCGGCCTTAACGGCGTTAGGAACGGACTGCACGCCGGGGATGGCAAGCATGGTATCGATCGTCTCACCCTGGCCAAAATCGAGCGTAAAGACCGGACGGCCCTCGTCATCAACACGAACTTCGCGGGCGCGGACCTCATCATCGTCCGAGACGCCGGCCAGCATCACATCGATACCAGCAGGCTGGGCGAACGTATCGCGAATGAACGGCGTAAAGTCGTCCTCACCGCCCAAAACCAGCAGCGGCAAGAAGTCGCCGGCGGCGCACATACCCTGGACAATCTCGGCCTTAGCGCGGGCGATGTTCTCGCGGCTGCCCAAAATGCCGATGTGAGAGGTGCCAATCTTGCTCACGATGGCAAGGTTGGGATTGGCGGACTGGGACAGGCGCTCAATCTCGTGGAAATGGTTCATGCCCATCTCGAGCACCAGGACCTCGGTATCGGCCGGAGCGGAAAGCACCGTGAGCGGCATGCCGATCAGGTTATTGAAATTGCCCTTGGTGGCCCAGACACGATAGCGCTTGGCGAGCACGGCGGCGAGCACGTCCTTGGTCGTCGTCTTGCCGATGGAACCGGTAATACCAACGACCAGGCAGCCAAGCTCCAGACGGTACGTGTGCGCCAAACGCAGCAGAAACTCCTCGGGATCATCGGTCAGCAAGATGGCACAGCCCTTGTCCTGCGCCAGCGAGACCAGCTCGGCCTCAGGCTCACGCGTCATCACGACGGCGCCGGCACCCGACTGGACGGCACGGGAAGCAAAATCATTGCCGTCGACGTTTTCACCGGGAAAGGCGACGAAAATCGTCCCTTCCTCGACCTGGCGCGAGTCGATAACGCACCCGCGGCATACCCGATCGGCTTCTCCCGTCACGGTTCGGGCCCCTGTTGCGGCCGCGAGGTTGTTGACGGCGATCTCTATCATTGCAGCTCCCCTGTAAACCTAATAATGCTATCGGCGTATTGTATCCCAGCGCCGCGCATGCGTGGTGCAGGGCATGTGAACACCCCTCATATGGGACAACAAACCACGCCCCAAAGATTGTAACCCCCTACCTCGTGTGCGGAATGCCCAGCACGTCGAGTGCGTTGGCCATAATGGACTGGAACGGCACCGCAGCGGCATCTGAGCCGCTCGGCGTTCCGTCGAGCGTGATATAGCACAGCACCTTGGGCGATTGTGCCGGTGCAAAGCCCATAAAGGACGACATGTAGTTCTCCTTGAGGTAGCCGCCGTTCTCGTCGGCTCGTTCGGCCGTACCGGTCTTACCCGCCACGTCATAGCCGTCAACTGCGCCGCCAACGCCCGTGCCTTCGGACACGACCGTCTGCATGCATGATGTCACCTGGGATGCGGCGTCCTCAGAAATCGCGCGCGCGCCTTCGCCCCAGTCCTTCTCATCGCCTTTGCTGGACTTATAGAAGTGCGGGGTCATCATCACGCCGCCGTTGGCGATGCCGCCCACGGCACGTGCGATCTCAATCGGCGAGACGGACAGCGCCTGTCCAAAGCTCATCGATCCCAGCGTGGCGCCGTCATACTGGTCACGCTCCTTGACGATGCCCAGGCTCTCGCCCGGAAAATCGACACCCGAGCTGTGACCGATGCCCCACTTGTCCACATAGGCGGCAAAGTCGTCGGCACCGATCTTGCGCCCCACCAGGACAAAGCCCACATTGGACGAACGGCGCATCATCTCGCGCACATCCATGGTCATGGCATAGTCGCGCTTGTCGGCATCGGTAACGGTATCGTCGCCCACCTTGATACTCGCCGGCACCTCAAACGACGTACTCGATCGCACGACGCCCAAGTCGAAGCCGGCGCCCGCCACGAGCGTCTTAAAGACCGAGCCGGGCTCGTAGGCGTCGGTGACCAGGCGCAGGTTCATATCCTCGGTCTTGGCGTTCTCCAGATCGGTCTGGTCGTAGGTCGGGTACGAGCAGGCTGCGAGAATTTCACCGGTCGTGGGGTCGGTGACCAAAGCCGAGCCGTTCTTGGCCTTTGTCTTCTCGACAGCCTCTGCCAGAGCATCCTCGGCCGCACGCTGGATATTGACGTCGAGCGTCGTCACGATATCAACGCCGTCGACCGCAGCCACCTTTTTATAGGCACCGCCCGCGATATAGCTGCCGTCCCTCGCGCGTTCGCGTACGAGAGAACCGTTCGTGCCGGTCAGAAGCTTGTTGTATTGCTTTTCGAGACCCGTCAAGCCGTCGTTGTCTACATTCACTACACCCAGCACCTGCGATGCCAGATTGCCGTATGGATATACGCGCTTCATGGCCTGCTCAAAAAGCACGCCGGGCAGGTTCTTCTTCTCCAGCGCCGCAGCATCGTCTTCGTCCACCTGGCGCTTGATATACACCCAGGTGCCATCGGACTCGACGAGCTTGCGGCAGGTCTTTTTATCGATTCCAGTTGCCTTGACCAGCGCCGACACCGTCTTGTCAACATCCTCGACAAGCTGCGGGTTCACGGCGATGTTGCGACATTCGACCGACGACGCCAGCACGTTACCGTTGCGGTCGTAGATGGTGCCGCGTTTGGCATAGAGGGTCTGCGCAAGCAGGCGGCGCGCATCGGCACGCTCGCGCAGTTTATCGGCTTCGACAATTTGATAGTCGGCAAGGCGAAAGACGCCCAAGCCCAAGCCAAGCCCAATGAATCCCATGACGGCTTTGCGGCGAGGCAGAGGCGCGCCTGTGAGCCATTCGGTCGACGAACTCTTGCGCGACCTGGTGTTATGCACTTGAGGGCCGCCCGAGCCGCGAAGTCGCGACGCCGGGTCGTTGCCACGGGACTGCCCGGCGTTGTAAGATTGCCGACCCGTTCCTTGATAACCAGAACGTCCCCGCGACGAGGGACGTCCAGAACCGCGGCCCCCATCGGAACCGCGGCGATAGTCATTTGTCATACTCAGCTACCGTCTTGCTACTGAGCGGTCGCGGTCGCGTTGGCGCCCGCGGCTGCATCCTGCGAAAAGTCAAGTGTAACGCTCTCGCTGGGCTCCACCATGCCATAAGCGCCCGCAAGGTCGCGAATGCGCGTGTCGGCGCCATAGACCGAATGCATGACCTCCAGGTCGGAGCTCTCGTCGGTCGCCTTTTCGAGCGCGTTGGTAAGCTCGGCGTTGCTGTTGAGCACCTGGGCCGTAACGCCGGCGAGCGCCACGCGGGCGACGCCGATCGTCATGAAGATAGCCGCAATGATGCAAAACGTTTTAAGAACGCTCATGAAAACCGGGCTTACCGCCTGGTTTGCCTGACGGCCCGCGCCCGTGTAGACATCAAAGCGCGGCGTGCGCTGCTCACGGGGAGCAACGGGGGCCTGCGGCGTCTCACGATAGGCGGGCATGGCGTTCATATCATAGGCGAGTGCTGCGCTTGAAGTGTTGTAGCCCATGATATGCCGCCTCCCATCCCGAGTACGTTGGTAGTGTGTTTAAGCTTCGTTTATGGTGCGAGCGGGAGGTCCAATATCGCGCGGTCGCGCCTACAGACGCTGCGCCACGCGGATTTTGGCTGATCTCGCCCGAGGGTTGCGCTCAACCTCATCAGGCTGGGCAACCAAGGGTTTGCGGGTGATGACCTTGAGTATCGGCACGTTGCCGCACACGCACACCGGAATCTCCGGCGGACACGTGCACCCCTGGCTCATCTCCTTAAAGTGGTTCTTTACGATACGGTCCTCGAGCGAGTGATACGAGATGACGCAGATACGTCCGCCCGGGTTGAGCCACCTGGTGGCGGCATCAAGCCCTCGTTCGAGCACATCGAGTTCGTGATTGACCTCGATGCGAATGGCCTGGAAACTTTTCTTGGCCGGGTGTCCACCATGCCGACGAGCGGCAGCTGGGATACCCGCCTTGATGATCTCGACAAATTGGCCGGTGGTTTCGATCGGTTCTTGCTCGCGGCGGCGCACGATCTCGCGCGCGATCTGCGAGGCGAACTTCTCTTCGCCGTAGACGCGTAGAATCCGGGCGAGGTCGTGTTCGTTATAGGTGTTGATGACCTCAGCTGCGTTTAAGGTGTTATTACCCGGATCCATCCGCATGTCCAATGGGGCGTCCTCGTTATACGAAAAGCCCCTGCCAGGGATATCGAGTTGCGGTGACGAAACGCCCAAATCGAACAGGAAGCCATCGACCCCGGGCACCTCGGCCGAGCAAAGCAGCTCGTCCAAGTCGCCGAAGTTGCCCTTCAGCAGCTGGTGCGGAACGCCGGGAACCTCGCGGTCCAGACGGGCGCCAGCGGCCTCGAGGGCCATGTCGTCCTGATCGACGCCGAGCAAAAGGCCCGTCTCCCCCACCTGCGCGGCCATCTTTACCGAATGGCCGGCACCGCCAAGGGTGCAATCGCAGACAACGGAGCCGCTCTTTAGCCGCAGCGACTCAAGCACTTCGCCGAGCATGACAGGTTCATGCCGATATTCTTGTGTCAAGATCCCACGCTCCATCCGTTACCCGTGCCTTGCCCTTACGAGAAGAAGAGGTCCAGCAGGGCCTCATCGTCATCGTCCTCATCGGCCGCGGCGCGATCCCAAACCTCAAGGTGGTCGTAGTTGCCCACAACCGTGACCTCGCGGTCGAGGTTCGCCTGCTTGCGGAGAGACTCGGAAAGACCGATACGACCGGCGCTGTCCACGTCCATCGACGTGGTGCGCTTGTTGATCGCCCTCATGAGCTTCTGGTCGTTAATGTCACGCGGGTTAAAACCCTCGTGGCCCTCACGACCCGCGAAGAGTCCTTCGACCCACTTATCGAAGGCCTCGGCAGAGAACACGTACAGAGCATCGACATCCAGGGCTTTGAACACGCGAACGTGCTCTCCAAGCTCCTCTCGAAGGGGTGCAGGCAGGGACAGACGACCTTTTGCATCGAGATTGCGCTCGTATGCACCAGTCATTCCCATGTGCGCCCTCCCCTCGGTTACTCAGATGGCACGTACGCGGGGAACCACCCCGCCTGTCGACGTCATTAATAATATGGGGAACCTCCCCATTTTTCAACACCTTTCCCC